>BNJT01002528.1_pt1 | contig 225847 bp, 303 predicted proteins | sample 8540491 | NCBI WGS metagenome assembly BNJT01 (sample SAMD00202455, study PRJDB9452) | human saliva metagenome | host: Homo sapiens | reverse complement strand
GAGTGGAGATATCTGGACAATGCCAATAACGCAGTGTCTGAGGCTTGGAGAAAGTCGGGTGACGCATGGTATTATCTGGGTGATGACGGCAACATGGTAAAAGATTCAATTGTTACCGTAGGTGACGGCATTTATTATTTGAATGCCGACGGTGTAATGGCAGCTAATCGTTGGGTTCTTGCAAAAGATATCGACGATAATGATGCATGGTATTACTTCGGTGCCGACGGAAAAGCGTACAAGGGCAGAGACGGAAGAGTATACACTCGTGAAATTAACGGAAAGAGATATCTTTTTGATGAAGAGGGAGTAATGCTTACAGGATTCTTCGATGCAGAGGGCAATGCGGTAGAAGATGACAATCCATTTAAGAGTGCAATATACTACTTCGGTGATGACGGAGCAATGTATGCGGATCAGTGGTTGCTTTATTCACAGGTAGGAGAGAATCCGGGATATTCAGAGCTTGGACAGAGAAACTATAGTGAGTATGATGAGATGTGGCTGTACTTCGGGGCTAACGGAAGAAAGTACGCTGCACGCAGTACAGATCAGTCAAAGCAGAGAGAGATAAACGGTAAGGCATACCTGTTTGATGAGAACGGTGTAATGATACCTCAGCTTTCTGTAACCAATGCAAACATAAGAGCTACAGCAAGCAATGCTAAAGTAAAATACGGTTCACTTGATACAGACGGTGAACTTAAAGATGATTACTGGACATTTACAGTACCGAATGAAGTGATGAGTCAGTATGACTATGATACTGAAGAGCACAGCTGGTTCAGAACAAAGAAAGACGGTAGTGTAATTAAAGATAGAATAGCTACAGTACTTGGAAGAAGATACGCTTTCGATGAGATCGGACGTATGCAGACAGGTTTTGTAATTATGTTGGAAGATGATACTTTCGGCATCAAATATGATGTAGATGAGTGGACAAAGGAAGATTTCCTTACAGACGCTCTCAATTCACCTATAGCTGCAATCGACAGAGGAAGCTTATATCTCTTCGGTACAGATGAGCTTAATGACGGTTCAATGATTACCGGTGAGGTTACAGTAACTCTTAGAGATCAAAATGCGGTATTCGGTTTCAAAGACAACGGTAAGGCTATCGGAGCAAGATGCACACTTGCAAAGAGCGACGGTAAGTTCTACTTCAACGGCTTAAGACTGGATGCTGACGCAAGCCTTAAGTACGGTATTCTTAAGGATACAAGAACAGGTCACGGCGAGTATGTAGTCGTAGACTCAAACGGTAAAGTAGTCAAAGGCACAAAGATTCTTAAGGACGGAGAGGGCAACTGGATAATAGTTTCAAACTCAAAGTTCGTAGCAAGAGTAAGTGACAGTGACAGACCGAGAAAGAAGAACGGAAGATTCTATCACTACGATTCAAGTGCTGACAGACATGACAGATGGGGAGCTGAAATCACATATGCCACAGATGGATTGAACAACTTGGATAGTGATTTTGTTCTCTTTGATAGATAGTTGGAGGAGAGATATGAAGAAAAATAATTTAATAAAGAAGGTAAAACAAACAACCGCCGGGTTGCTTGCAGGAGCTATGGTCCTTACCGGAGCTCCTCTGGGAAGCCTTACTTCGCAAGCGGCAGGGCTACTACCGAACAATGATTTGAAAGTCGGACAGAACAATAAGTATGTTTCCACTGCAGGTAACTTTGTTTATGGTTCATCAGATTCTACAGCTTTTGTCTTTGGACCTTCATCTGGTCACCAAGGAACAAACAGCTATGGTGCAGATACCTTTACGTTTAACCTTGCAGGTATTACTGACACATCCTCCAGAGAGAATGTTTCACGCGGATACTATGATAATAGTGATGTTACTGGTAATGCTAGTTCAGCGGGTGCAGAGCCTACAATAAAATCTGCTTTTCAAGGTAACTGGTGGCATGGATACTATGCGTTTGGTAAGCCGTATCGTATTGGTGCTGATGTACAGAACCAAACAGGAGGTACACCACACAATGCTACAAATCCGGTTGATCCTGTTGTGAATACTTGGACCGGAGCATCAAATGATGAGCCGAACACGGCGACATTTACAAGTAGTGCTATAAATGCACTACATACAGGAGCAGGTCATTATAATGGTGAAGTACAAACGTTTACAGACGGAGCAAACTCTGTTCAGGTTCGTCAAGAGATTAAACCTTCAGATGATGACCAGTATATAGTTGTTCAATATACCGCATATAACCCAGGCTCAAGTACAGTAGATTTTATGGTGGGTAATGAGACGGATACAATGATAACAACTCAGGATGATGTTCCTATTTTTGTTACGCCTCATGGTGCAGGTGGACTGTTTGAGGGGGTTCATTTCCAAAACTCTTTAGGTGGTCAGTTCGGACTTACTACATTTGATATTTATACATCAGGTAATGGTGCAGGTATTGTAAAAAGAGATGCGAATGACCCTTCTGAGACCCGTGTATGGGCAGGACATTGGTCAACTACGGCAAATATAAATCACTGTAATTGGGTATTTTCACAGAGCAGATCAGGTTTTATAAACCCTGGAGATTCAGCAGGCGCTTTTTCAGCTTACTTTAATCTCTTGCCCGGTGAGACAAAGATCGCTACATTTATAGCAGCCATCAAGCCTTCGGTTTACTATGTAATGATGGTGCAACTGGTGGTGCTACATCAGCGGGCGTAGCTGGATTCATGGGTAATCCTGTAGGAAGTATTTCTGATGCTGTAGCAAAGATTAGAGCGAATGGTGCCAAGAAGGCATATATTTACCTTCAGTCAAATACTACTATGAATAGTACAGTGACTATTCCGGCAGGTACCGATATCACTATTCAAACTGCAGACTTTGCAGCATTGCCGTCAGGTCAGAACTATGGTGTGGGCTATAATCACAATAATACACCGCCTATAAAGACTGGTAAGGCCACTATAAAAAGAGCTGATAACTTTACAGGTCCACTTTTTAAGGTAGAGAATGGTGATTCTGCACTTGGTTTCCGTGATGTTAATGTAAATGGTAATAAGACTTATTTCTCAGGAACAGGTGTTACTTCAAAGCCTACTGCACCTATTATAGAAGCAAGTGCAGGTACAGTATCATTAAAGGCCGGTTCTACATTTACAGATGCCTATGTTGATGATGCAGCTCTAGGTAGCAATACACCTTCAGTTATGGATATTTCCGGAACAGCAGTTCTTGATTTGAACTCTCCGGGTGGTATAGCTTCTGTAACAGGAAATGAGTCTATCAAGAATGGTCCGGCTATTAAGATTTCATCATCTGCAAATCCAAGACTTAACGGTACTGTAAATATTACAAATAACCGTGTAATGGTAAATGATCCTGATCCTGCAAATGTTAAGGATTCTAATGTAACTCTTGGTAAAAAGCCGTTTTTGGTAAAGAAGAACAATGAAGTAGATTCGGCAACAACTATTGGTGTTACATTAAGTGAAAACCTTCCTACAGCTACAGGAATGGGAACAGCACTTATCGATTTTGAGGAAAGACCAGCTTCAGGATTGGCAAATTATCCATATTCAGTATCAAACTTTACAGCAGATGCAAGTGGACAGCATATAGTAATGGGTGATGAAGCAAGCCAGGTAACAGGTGCGGCAACAACAGATGTACAGAATCAAAACGTTGTTTATATCACAACAGATATGCATGACTTGGTTCTTACATATGTAGATGAGAACGGTGCAAGTATTGCATACAACAAGTTGGTAGTACCAACAATACCGGGACCTACAGCGGGATCAACAGTACCTATTATAGATGCAAACCCATATCAGAAGTCATATGCGGTAGGTGCACAGATTGAATTTCCGCTATCAGCACCTGCAGGATATACATTTGATGAGGTTGATACTTCAGGAGGAGCGCTTCCGACAGGAGTGGCAGTTGATAATACAGGTAAGCTTACTGCTACTGTACCGAATGAAGACTTAAATATTACAATTAAGTTAAAGAGAAATGAAGTTCGCTATAGCTTCGATACAGATGGCGGAAATATAGTTACAGACTTAGTAGAAACAGTAAATCCGGGTGGAGCTTCTGTACTTACTATGCCTACTCCGGTAAAGAGTGGTTATGTATTTAACGGATGGCACAAATATACTGACACAAATGGAAATGGTGTTCATGATGCAACAGAGACAGATCTTGGAGCATTTGCAGCATTCCCTTCACCTGCAACAGCAGGAGTGACAAAGCTTTATGCAACATGGACACCTGGAACAACACCTTATGCTGTAACTATTACACATAAGAATGCAAATCCGGTTCTTACGGTCACATTTTTAACAGATATACAAAACTATACAATAACACAACCTGTAACAGCAGATCCACTTGTACCTACACCGGGTATTCCGGGATATATTTATGACACAGCAACAAGATTACCTGCAAGTCAGGGTACTTTAAATCTTGCTACAGGTCATTATGATCTTCCAAGTATGCCTGCAATGGGAATAAGCGTAAATTATCGTTACAAAGTTGATGTTAATAGAACATTTAATTACACAGTGCGTCATCAGGATGCAATGGGTAATCCTTTAGCAGCCGGAATTACAGCAGCTCCAAAGAGAGCGGAGCAACAAATAAATGCCGCACCGAAGAATATCACAGGATATACATTTGATCACTTTGATATTACAACAGGTGATACACCAAACCCTGCAACATATGTTTTGGGATTGTCATCACCGGGATTCACTTTAATTAATAATGCTACAACAGACGGAGTATTCTCCGCGTATATGCCAAACCAGGATGTTATCATCACATATGTATATAATGCCGATTCGGGATCAAATCTTATAAAGAGATATTATGACAGAATCACAGATACAATCTTGGCAAGTGAGATAGAGCAGTTGTCACCAAGTGCAGCTATATCAGCAAGTGTACCGGCATTAGGAACAACAACAGGTGATAAGCTCTACGGATATACATGGGTAAGCGGTTCATCTACAATAGATATGAACCCGGCAGGACTTGTAACTGTAAATGCCGCAAACGGTAATGTTACAGGAACAATGCCTACATTGCCACCATCATCACCAACCAGAGTAGACTGGAAGCTTGATCATGATGCGGGCAAGTGGAAAAATGTAAACTTCGCAGTTTCAACAGTTTATAACAACGGTACATTGGTATCACCTGCAACACATGAGATACTTGTAAGTGATACAACTGCAGCAGGAGATGCGTCGGCATATACCTTTAACAGATTAAAGGCACTTAATTATGTACCGAATACAACGGCAAACCGTTACTATCAGTTTGACGGATGGTTTGAAGATGATGCATGTACAGTTCCTGTAAATGCAACAAGATTCTGGCATACAACAGATTCAAATCCTATAACACTTTATGCAAAAATTTGGTGAGAACCCTAATGAGTGGTTTGATATCAACTTTGCGACGAGGAAAGCAACGGTTCAATATCAGCTCCTGCAACACTTCATGTACCATATGATTACACATGGAGCCAGGTAGCCGCATTACCGTCAGCGTTATTGCCGACAGCACAGTTACCTACAGCTACACCTGTAGCAAACTACTTGTTTAAAGGCTGGAAGGATCCAAACGGTGCCTTCATGCAGGGAAGTAGCACACTTACAAATCATGCAACATATACAGCATTCTTTAGCCAGGATCCAAACGTATTCGGTACTATCGGATCTATCACACCTACAGGTCGTATAGGAAATGACGGAAGCGGTGAGATAGTAATAGACGGTACAACACCGGGAAATGTATATGTAATAAGCGATCCTAACGGAAATATCGTAGCGGTGGTACCGGGAGATTCAACAGGAAACAGAACTGTAGTTCCAAACCTTATACCGGGAGCACACTACAATGTACAGGAAGGAAGCCCTGATACACAGGCAACTGTAGGTCAGCCGATTTCTTCTATAACAGGTACATCGGTATCAACACCACAGGATGTATATGTTCCGACAGTAGATAATAACTACAACATAGGATATGATCCTGAAAATGACGGTATGGCACAGATTATAATCAATCCGGCAGATCCTGACGCAGACTATGCGCTCATAGATGAGAACGGAAATGTAGTGCCGTATCCGGGAAGTGACAACGGATGGATGACTCCTGTAGGAAACAATCCTTCAACAGTTACTTTCAACAACTTAAATCCAAATGAGACCTACACAGTAGTGGCAAGAAAGAAGGGCGACAGCTCAATTCCTAATCCACTTACAAAGTTACCTGACGGAAATCAGATAATAGCAAATCCGGGAGATATGGCGGACGCACCTAAGTATGTAGTAGAGACAAAGGGCGGAAACGTAGTAACTGTAGGAACAACAAGTGTAGGAAATGACACATACGATCAGGCAAAGGCAGGAGAAGAAGTGGTAATCCATGCAGATCCTGTAGATGCAAACGGCAAGAACTTCCTTTACTGGCAGGTACTTGCAGGAAGAGCTGTAGGAGTTAGCGGAAATATAACACAGGCTGACTACTCATTTACTCTTTCAAATTCAAATATTGTACTTAAGGCTGTATACGAACCTACAAAGGTAGCGGGAGATGATGCGGATCTTACAGAGACAATAAGAGGCGGTAGTGTAGGAGAGTTCGGACTTACACCGGGTCAGATACCGGGACTTGCACATGATCTTACAACACCACTTGACAGATCACTTATCGGAGTGAACGGTGCAACAGTAGAATACAAGGTGGTATTTAACAAAAGAGATGCAAAACCGAATGAGAAAACAGCTGTAAAGCCTGTTTCTGTATCGGGAGTTGATCATCCGGATGCACATACAACAGCATACGGACTTGATATCCAGCTTGAAAGATATGTAAACGGAAGACTTGTAAATAACGGAATACTTGCAACAGCATCAAATGCGACAGTAGATGTTATAGCACAGCTTCCTGCAGAAGATGTAGATCAGCTTGACTACCAGTTATTTGATGTGACACCTGACAGCTTAGGTAATATCAATCCTGTAGATATAACAATTACAACAGATGTAGCAAACAATGCGGGACTTCTTAAGTTCACAGGTAACTTGCAGCATTCATATGTACTTGTTTATTCAAAGACATTTAAGGTAACATTTGTAGATAATAAGCCTGTACTTGATAATTTACACTTAAATGATACAAGCAGAAACTTCTATAAGAAGTTTAAGGTAAGAAGAAAAGAGAATGTAGAGGATGCTTACTACTCAAGTGATTATGCGGCAGTTACGGCATATGCACAAAATGATGTAGCAAACGGACTTGTAACACCGTTTGAGGATATCTATGGTGTACAGTATGACTATGTTAACTGGTCAAAGAAGGAAGATAAGCTTTCAGTATATGACACAACAAGTCCTGTAACAAGGAGAACAATTGTTTATGCATACTATTCAGATAACAGAAAAGAAGTTGCAAAGGCAAGAGTAGATCTTGGTGGTACTATAGAAGAGGCAAAGATCCTCACAGGAGACCCATACCTTAAGGTAGCAGAAGTTGCTGAAATAAATGAGGCTATAGCACATGCACTTGAGACACTTAGACAGGCAAGAGATCTTGTATCTCCTGACGGAACTACATATCTCAGACAGGCAAACTATGCAGAGCTTCAGCAGGCAATAGATGCACTTAGAAGACTTATTGACAAGTATTCAAAGATAGCAGCCGACAGAGCCGGAGACAGAAACAGAAGAACCGGCGGTGCCAGCGGTGGCGGTAACTCTTCATCAGGTAGAGGAAGTAGACTTTTGACACCGGGAGAGAAGTCACAACAAAGTACAGCTATCAATGAAAACAGTAATGTAAGAGCATTCGTACTTGGTGTAGACGGTGCTTGGGAGACAAATCCTGTAACAGGCGGATGGTCATTCGTACTTAACGGTGGAACACCGCTTAACGATATGTGGGGAATGATCACATTCAACGATAATACAGGTAAGAAGGTATCACGTTGGTATTACTTTGACGGACGCTCAACAATGGCAACAGGTTGGGTATATGACTCAAAGAACGGTAACTGGTATTATATGAACACAACACCGGGACCTGAGCTTGGCCAGATGGTATTAGGTTGGGTAAAGGATGAAAAGACAAATAAGTGGTATTACATGAATGATAATACAGGTATCCTTAAGACAGGATGGCATAAAGATCCGCAGGATGAAAGATGGTACTATCTGAATTCAAACGGTGAGATGCTTGTCGGATGGCAAAAGATTGACGGAAAGTGGTATTACTTTAATACCAATACTCCACAAAATACTTATACATGGGATGCCAATGCTTTCAAGTGGAGCTACTTAAACAATAGTGTAAGACCATTTGGATCTATGTATGCGGGAGAGAAGACTCCTGACGGATATAATGTAGATGCAAACGGTGCTTGGTACTAAGTGACGTAGGAGAAAAAATGAAAAGAAAGACAATAAAAGCAAAATTGACTGCCGCATTGTCTGCGGGTATGGCTCTTGCCATGCTCGCACCGGCAACGCCGGCATATGCAGCAACACCTGCTCCACAACCTAACGGTTTTAAGTTTGATTTTAGAACAAAGAATGAGTCAAAGGCGCCTTTTGTAAAAGATTTATATGTATCAGGTGGAACAGCAGGAAGTGCTATTACAACTGACTATAAGGGAATGCAACTGGATAGCAGTCTTGGACTTATACTGCCATATTTTAATAAGCCGGGTACTGATATAGTTTTTGATGCCGCACAGGCTCCAACAGCAACTGTTGACACTAATACAGGAGCTGAAAGTACACAAGTTTGGAGTGGTGCAGGTTCACTCGGAATGGACGGATATATCATTACAGGATATACAGATGCGGCAAGCAACGGTAGAAATACATTAACTGTTAATCCTTCAAACTTCCCAACCACAGGTATGACATACTATGCGACATTGGGAGCGGATACAACTAAGACATTTGGTTATTCTGTTAAGCATAAATATAAAGCCGGCACAAGTTATATACCGGGCTTGGAAGACGGTGAAATAACGGATAATGTTGCAAAGCCTGTACTTAGTCCTATCACCAATGCTATACCTAAGACCATACCGGGATATAAGGCATTGCCTTTGACAGATTTGAATGGCACAGGTATGGTTGGTACAAATAGTGCAAAATTGGATGGAGATGTACTTACCAGAACTATCAATACAAACAAAAAGTCAAATATATATATTACAAGTGACAATCGTGTCACCGGTGTAACAACAAATAAACCTTTTTCGGTAGTATATTCTTATGAAAAAGATGATACCAAGAAATTTAATATCAGAGTATTTGATGCAAAGTATAAGAGTGCTGCAGATCTTGCAAACGGAAATGCTGCGGAGACATCTCAGCAAAGATCATCTGCAAATATATCTCAACCGGTACTTACCGATGTAGCAAGCGCTCCGTTCAATATATCTGCAAATACCGCTATTATAGGTGACGGATCAAGCGCGGATCAGACAATGTATATACTTGATGCTACAAAACCTGTAACTATAACATATACAAAGGGTGAGCCTGCAACAGCGGCAGGAACGGATATTGCAAATAATACTATCAAAGTTGGTCAGTTTACAACTGACGGAACAGGAAAAACAGCGGCTGCCGGAGGAACAGGTAAGGTTGTAACAACAATTATACCTGCAGCCGACGTACAAGATGCAGGCGGAAATACAGTGTATACAGCATTGAAGGCTGATACTACTTCAACAACAGGAGGAGCTCATCCTAGAAATACATATAAGATTAAAGGACAGCTTCCAAAACCAGAATGTAACTATTACATACAATTATGTTCCAAACCCTGCTTTCTCAACAAAATGTAAAAAGTAATCTATGTTGATCAGCTTGGTAATAACATAACCGATAAGGTAGCTACAGCTATAGCTGCTACAGCAGAGCCTGCAGGTGCAGGAGCTGTAAGAACCTTCTATAAGGAAAATGTGGCGGTACCTACATATCTTTATGCAAAAGGCTAATGCACTTCAGACAGGTGAAACATCTTATAACTTAGAGATACCTGCACCTGTATTGAATACATATGGAGGTAGCCCGTCAGCACCTGCAAGTTTGTCTAATCCAAAGATTACAACAGACGATTCTACAAGATGGGGTAACTCTTATACAACTGCACTTGATAATACATTCCAGTCAACATGGTCACAGTCAAGTCCTAAGTTTACAGTTTCAACAACAGGACCGGTTGCAAGTCAAACAGTTTATGTAACATATGAGCAGGATCCGGGAAGCATTGCTTATTTGGCATACAGTGCAGGTACAGGTGGAGATTTAAAGACAGTTGTAGCAGGAAATACGGTTGATTGGGATCCTACAGCACCCGGTCAGTCTATACCAAATGTTACAAAGCAGAATGTACAACCTGACGGTAGCTATGATATAGTAATCGATCCAAATAGTGCTACAGATCCGACAAAGATGCCTGATGCGGTACCGAATCAAGGTTATAATAATGCAACATGGTATTATGGAACAACAGCTATTACATCTTTTCCTGCAACTATTCATGTAGCAGCTTCAGGTGGTAGTGTAAGCAGTACGGTAGCTCTTAAGGCAGAATTTACAAAGAATACATCAAACTGGAACAGATATAATCTTGCTGCAGGAAATACTAATGTACAGCTTCTTAAAGGTACAATAGAGGATGTATTAAACATTGACAGCTTAGGAAATCCAAGAACAATTACTTTAGCAGATCTTACTAACGCAGCACTTGGAAGTGGTGTAGCGGTAGATCCTGGATTTACAGCAAAGTGGTATGATGAGAACTGGAATGAAATTTCATATGGAGATGATATTACAGGACTTGTTAATACTACATTGACAGTAGTCGGTGTTAACTCAACACCTGCAAGTGTTTATCAGCCAAATGTAACAGGATCTCTTGATCCCCTAACAGCAAAGCCTGCACTTAGAGTGGATCCAAATGCACCTGCAGCTATAGATCCTACACTTCAGTATATAGTTACAGATCCTGCAACAGGAAATGTGGTAGCAGTAGTATCAGGAAGCCAGCTGATGGCAAACGGAGGAGAGATAACAGATCCTGCTCTTGAGCCGGGAAATACATATAATGTATCGGTGGCACCTGCAAGTGCAACAGGTATTGCGGTAGGAAGTCCTATTCCTTCAAGCGCCGGAGCAGGAACACCGGGAAGTGCACAGATTCCTGTAGCTTTGACACCACAGGTGGCTGAGGACAGTGCAAACCCGGGTAGAACAAGTATTACAATAAATCCTACATCTCCTAATACAGACTATGCATTAGTAGATCCTTCAGGAAATGTGGTTTATCCGTTTACTACACCAAGTGCTCCGGGTGCCGCAGTAACATTTAATGACTTAGATCCAAATACAATTTATCGTGTAGTACCTCGTACAACAGGAACAAGCGCAACTCCGGCAAGCAGAATTGCAGACGGTGCGGTACTTCCTGTAGATACATCAAATGCAGGATTATCTGTAAATACATTTGATGTTACAGTATATGTACCTGCAGGAACAGTGGCAGATCCGACAACATTTAAGGTAAACGGAACTCCAAAGACTTCATTGAATGATTTGAAGAACCTTGCACCGGGAACAACAGTTGAGATATTGGCACAGCCGGCAGATTTAAGTGGAAATCTATTTAAGGAGTGGCAGGGAATTACAGGAGTAAGTACTTCAAGCTTTACATATCCTACAGGAGTGGCAAGCGGTAGAGTAGTATTTACTATGCCGAATCGACCTGTTACAATACAGCCGCTTTATGATAACAATCAAAACTGGTCAACACAGTATAACGATAATATCGGATCAGGAAAGCAGATATCAGCAGGCTTCCTTCAACTATTGCAGATACGGGAGACTTCCGTATTCTTATTGAAAAAGGATAGCGTTCCTGCAGAGAACAAAAAGATGAGATAGCAATGATGTTGGCGGATGATACCTTTAGAGGTGTTTTTCCAGATGAAGATAATAGTTCAAAAGAAGGATGCTTCAGGAAACTGGCAGGACTATGTAGATCCAAGCGGAAATCCGATTCCACTTAGTACAGATATAGTAACAGGTTCTTTGATGACAGCTTCAAGAGAATATAAGTTCTTTGAGGTAAGTACACTTGCAACACCTTCAAGTGCATCAGGTTCAATAGTAGCAACTGATATGAATGTATCTGATATAGAAGCAACAAATGCCGCTTCATATACAGGCCAGTTCAACAAGACTCTTGAGAGTGGAAAGAAATATGTATTCGGTTATACAACAATAGTCGGTGCATTTAAGGTAACAGTAAAAGATGCAAGAGATAACTCTATAGTAACAAGACTTACTCTTAGCAGTACAAATACAGTTAGTGATTTTGAATCACTTTATAGAAGTGCAATACAGTCAGACTATGTAGACAATGACGGTATTACATGGCATTACGAGGGATTAAGTAAGGACAGAGGAATGTATGATCCTTATGATCCGACTCTTCGTGTAACAGCGGACGAGACAATCTATGTTTACTATTCAAATGATAAGGCTGAGCGTAGAAAAGCTGAGGCTGATTTAAAGGCGGCTATCAAGAATGCAAACAATCAGTTAAACAGAATCAATGATCCTGTAAAGAGAGCAGCACTTCAGGCGGCAATCAATGCGGCACAGGCAGTAATTGACAGAATAAACAGAAAGTCATCTACGCGTGAGCTTATAGCAGCTCTTCAGGCGCTTAATGATGCAGGCGGAAGAACACATGGTCGTGGTGGCCGTGGCGGTTCAGGCGGAGGCTCAGGCTCATCAGGAAGAAAGTCCGGCGGACAAACAGCAGGTCTTAGAGTAGGCTACGACGGTAACTGGGAGCTTACAAATCCTGTAGAAGCTACAGCAAATCCTGACAGCAGCAAGTGGGTATTCAACCTTGCAAATGGTGGAAGAGCCAAGGGATGGGCATACTTAAGCTATACTTACGAAGGAAAGACAAAGTCTGAGTGGTATCACTTTGCTGAGGACGGCATCATGGATTCAGGATGGTTCTTAGACGGAAGTACATGGTATTATCTGTCAATGAATCACAACGGATTCTATGGTGAGATGATTAAGGGATGGCATCATGACGGACAGGACGGAAGATGGTATTACCTTGATCCTTCAAGCGGTGCTATGCATACAAACTGGAGCAAGATAGGAGGAGAGTATTACTTCTTGAATCCTACAGCACCTGCACAGACTTGGTTCTTTGATAATGCAACAGGCAGATGGAATCATGGTAATGTGAACTCAAGACCGCTTGGTTCAATGTATCAGAATGAAACTACACCTGACGGTTATCATGTAAATGAAAGCGGAGCTTGGAGATAATCTATAGTTTATAAAACTTGTAGATTTTTCAATCCGAAAATAATAAAGGGGAGTCACACGAAAGTGTGGCTCCTCTGTTCTTAATAAAACAGCCACCCGAAGGTGGCCGCAATAATTTATTTATTATTTATTTTGTTCCGAATATTCTGTCACCAGCATCTCCAAGTCCCGGGCAAATATAAGCGTCCGAATTAAGTTGTCTGTCAAGGTGACCTACGTATATCTGTACATCCGGATGAGCCTCTTCAAGAGCTTTAAGTCCTTCAGGTGCGGCTATGATACACATGAATTTGATTTTCTTACCGCCATGCTTCTTGATTTGAGATATGGCATCGATAGCGGAACCTCCTGTTGCAAGCATAGGATCTGTAACCACTATTATTCTCTCCTCAATGGGACTTGGCAGTTTACAATAATATTCTACAGGTGTATGAGTTTCTTCATCTCTGTAAAGTCCTATATGTCCTACCTTTGATGCCGGCACAAGCTGTAAGATACCGTCAACCATACCGAGCCCTGCTCTAAGTATAGGTACTATTGCCATTTTTCTACCTGAAATCATTTCAGTCATACATTTTTCAAGTGGAGTTTCTACTTCAACTTCTTCTGTAGGAAGGTCGTTTAAGGCTTCATATCCCATCAACATTGCAATTTCACCTACAAGAGATCTGAATTCATTGGTCCCTGTGTTTTTATCACGAAGAATTGATATTTTGTGTTGAACCAACGGATGCTTATTAATATAAACTTTTGACATTTTACACCTCAATCTAAAATTTGCTTCCCTTATTATAGAGCAAATAAATACATAAGTACATAGAAAAAAATTATTTAGTGCTTGGAGAATATTTTACAAGTACATAGTCACCAAGTTCATGAGAAAGAGGTATGGCTATAAAAATATCACCGCCTGATTCGTAAGAGAAAAGCTTTGGAAAAACCTTCATTTACATCATTTTTTTCTTTATAAGTGGAAAATCCGCATCATCAAGCAAAGCCTTCAGAGTGTCAACACTTAATGTCTTTTTGTATTCCGCAAAACCGGCCGCTTGTGCATTTGTAGCATTTTCAAGTTCAACATCATCTGAGAGTATATAGTTTGCAATAGTAAGCGGATCGGCAAAAATCTGTAAGACCTATACTTTTACCTGTATCAAGATTTATATTATTTGTAAAAATAATCTTTTTACTCTCATTTACTGTCTTAAGCGTTCCGGTGTAAACTATACTCATTCTGTTTCTGCTTTGATTTTTCACATTATAATTTAATTCGACGGTTGAACCGGCGCTTGAAGCAAATGAATCCAAAGCAAGTTTCGCATTATCTGCAATGGTATTATTTACCGATGATTCTATTTTTAGAGTCGATTCCGCTAAGTTTAGGATAAGAGATTTTTTTGATTTATCCTTGGAATAGCTCTGCGCATTTTCAGTAACACTTGATTTGGAAGATGATTTCTTCTCAGCGGTAGTTGTTTTATCTGATTTTTCAGCCAAAGAGGAGGACTCTTTACTATCACTTGTAGGTGCAATTGTAGTTGGTGACATAGCGCCGTTAGCACCCTCGGCAGCGGTGGTAGTAGGTGACATGGCACCGTTAGCTTCTGTAGTCATAATACTTTTCAAATCTGAAGTATCCTTACTTTTTGCATCCTGAACTTATAACAGGTAATGCAAGAATTGTTAAATATAATAATAGTTTCTTCATTTTACCTCCATATGATTTGATTTCTTCAAATACATTATACATGAAAAACAGGAAAAAAAGAAATCTTAATTATAAATTAGATTTTTAAAAAAATACCGTCACTGTAGTTTTTTTATAATATGTTTGCTTTCATCATTAAATATGTTAAAATAATGCGAATAAATAAGGAATTTTATATAATACAGGATTCATTCAAAACAGCTTGTAATATGTAGGATGATAATGCTATAGGCGTTATAGTGGATTCAATATATAATAAATATATTATAAAAATAATAGGAGATAATATGGCATTTATCAGCGTTTTCGATGTGCTTGGGCCGAATATGATAGGGCCTTCAAGTTCACATACCGCAGGAGCATGTGTAATTGCATTCTTGGCAAGAAAGATGATAGGTGGAAATCCCAAAAAGGTAGAGTTTATACTTTACGGATCTTTTGCAAAGACTTACAAAGGACATGGTACGGATAGAGCATTGCTTGGCGGACTTATGGGATTTGGCACAGATGATGTAAGAATACGTGATTCCTTTAATATTGCTACTGAAAGAGGCATAGAGTATAAATTTACACCTAACAGTGAGCTTACTGAGATTCATCCGAATACAGTTGATGTATGTATGGAAGATGAAGAGGGGCGAAAGGTTACAGTCAGAGGTGAGTCACTTGGTGGCGGTAAGGTAAGAATAGTAAAGATAGATCAGGTTGATATAGACTTTTCAGGTGAGTACAGTGCCATTATTTTGGTACATCGTGACAGACCGGGAGTTATAGCATATATCAGTAAGATTTTGAGCGAGCATAATATAAATATTGCATTTATGAAGCTTTACAGAGAGTCAAAGGGAAATAAAGCATACACTATTATAGAATCGGATGAAATGATACCGCCGGATATTAAGCCCGGATTATATAAAAATGAACATATATCACAGGTGATGATAGTTCAATAGGAGAGATTATGGATTTTATTAATGCAAAAGAACTTCTGGAACTTTGTGATAAGAAAAATATGTCGATTTCCGATGTAATGAAAATAAGGGAATGTGACGAGAGTACAAGTTCAAAAGAAGAAATAATAAGTAAAATGAAAAGGGTTCTTGAGATTATGAGAGACGCTTCAACATTACCTATAAATACACCGATAAAATCAATGGGAGGACTTATAGGCGGTGAGGCAAAAAAGCTTAGCGAATATCAAAAACAGGAGAAAAATATAGGAGGTCAGGTGCTTTCAAAGGCTGTAATGTATGCAATGGCAGTTTTGGAGTGTAATGCCTCTATGGGACTTATAGTTGCGGCTCCTACCGCAGGTTCATCAGGAGTAGTTCCCGGAGTTTTATTGGCAATGCAGGATGTATATTCTTTTTCTGATGAGAAAATAATAGATGCATTATTTACAGCAGGTGCAATAGGATATCTTGCTATGAGAAATGCTACTGTAGCCGGAGCTGTGGGAGGTTGTCAGGCGGAGATGGGTGTAGCGGCAGCCATGGCGGCGGCAGGTGCTGTTGAACTGATGGGAGGAAGCCCTTCTCAATGTTTGGATGCATCATCAACAGTGCTTATGAATATGCTTGGACTTGTATGTGATCCTGTAGGTGGACTGGTAGAGTATCCATGTCAAAACAGGAACGCTTCCGGAGTGGCAAATGCTTTGGTGGCGGCGGAACTTACAATGGCAGGAATAAAGCAACTTATACCTTTTGATGAAATGCTTGAGACTATGTATAAGGTAGGTAAGAGAATGCCTGTAGAACTTAGAGAAACAGCACTTGGCGGATGTGCGGCAACAAAAAGCGCATGTGATGCCTGTGGAGGTTGCAGATAGAAAAAGGCGATTACCCGATATAACTACATATCGGGTAATCGCTTATTTTAATTATTTATTATATTTATAGAATCCTTCACCGGCATTTATACCTGTTTTACCCTCTGAAATATTTTTTTCAAGAATTGCTTTTATCTTACCTTGAACAGTATTTGGATCCTTTGAAAGCGGATCATTAGATACTACATTAAGGGCAGTATTTAAACCGATTATATCAAGAATCTGGAAAGGACCGTAAGGTGATCCGGTACCCATTCTCCATGTAAGATCAATAGTAGCGGGATCCGCAACTTCCTTTGCAAGCGACATCTGTCCGGCATTTAAAAAAAGGTATCAGCATTGAGTTTAATATATATCCGGGTTGCTCTTTTGTAAGACGAAGCGGAATCATTTTAATATCTGATGCAAATTTAGCCACAGCTTCATATGCATCCCTGTCTGTACCATCATGTCCCATAATTTCAGCAGTATTGCTGATCCATATATTATTAGCAAAATGAATAGCCAGGTATTTTTCCGGTCTGCTAAGACAATCACGGAATTGACTTGGGATCATGCTTGAAGAGTTTGTGGCAACTATTGTCTTTTCCTCAAGATGTGGGTCCAAAGCCTTATAAAATTCCTTCTTTGCTTCGGGATTTTCAGCCATGCTTTCAATTATTAGGTCGGTATCCTTACAAGCCTCTTCAAAAACTTGTAGTGAGAACTATTTCTTTGTAAGCTTTCTCTGTAGCTTCCAGAAGTTTATCTATATCTGATTCTGTAAGTGATCCTGAATCCGGAGCCAATCCCCTTGGCAATGAGACTCCTGATCCAAGACTTTTCTTAGCTTCACTTAATGTATGTTTGTATATATTATATAATCTATCCAATTTTGGCCTTGTTCTTCCTATTGACTCTTCACTTCTAAGCCATATCTTTACATTGAAACCGCAAAAAAGCTGTTTGAAATGCTATCTGTGAGCCAAGAACGCCACCACCTGCAACTGTTATATTCTTCATATTACCTCCTTAATATCCTAATAAAGGACAAAGATTATTGCAAATGTACAATATTTAATTGTACAAAAATTTATTATAACATTTTTTTGTATCGGTTTGTGAATATATTTCACTATATAAATAAAGTTTTTTTAATGCTGAAACTTTAACTTTATGAAAATATAGTATATAATGTAGCGGTAAAATTGTAAGAGGTTTAAGGAGGTTTTAAATGGGTAAGCAACCGAAAAAACGAAACAGTGGTAACACTTTGGGGCTCTGTTTAATGATTTTGGCCGCTGTTATTACTATTATAATAGCTTTTCCGGTTACTGATGGTATCAGAAAGAGTATAAAAGATAATATCAAATATATTGCCGGCAAATATTCCGCATCGGAAAAGGGATTTGGAGGAAAAGTAAAAGCCATAGTAACAGTCGGTGAAAACGGAATAGAAGATATTTCATTTGAAGGGTCAAAGGAAACTCCCGATATAGGAGGAGCAGCTGTTGAAAAGCTCAATGCACAGATGAAAACAGCACTTGATACGGAGATTGACTCTGTAAGCGGTGCAACAGTCACCTCCACAGCTTTGAAAAAGAGCGTTGAAAAAGGCTTTACTGAAGGCAAGGGGTAAAGAAGTTAAAGAAGATATGGAAGTAAAGTCTGCAGATATTGTAGTAATAGGTGCAGGCGGTGCAGGAATGAGTGCGGCTATAGAAGCGGCGCAAAAAGGCGCTACCAATGTAGTTATTTTAGAGAAGATGCCTATTACAGGCGGTAATACTGTAAGAGCTACAGGCGGTTTGAATGCGTCTGAAACTCAGTACCAAAAAAGAGACGGTATAGAGGACAGCAATGATTTGTTCTATGAAGATACTATGAAGGGCGGTAAGAATTTAAACGATCCGAATCTTGTAAGAACATTGGTGGAAAATTCGGCTGCAGCAGTTGACTGGGTAAATGAAATAGGCGGAGATCTTTCTGTAGTTGCTCAGTTCGGTGGAGCAAGCGTAAAGAGAATACACAGACCAAGTGATACATCTGCAGTAGGTCCTATGCTTGTAAAGACTTTAAATGCCAAACTTGATGAACTTGGAATTCCTGTTTTACTTGAAACAAAGGCAACAAAGATAATTGCCGATAAGGACGGAAAGATAACAGGAGTAGAGGCTGAGGATGAAAATGGAGAGTTTGTTATAAATACAAAGGCAGTTATACTTGCTACAGGAGGTTTCGGAGCAAATCCCGATATGGTAGTAAAATATGCACCACAGCTTGCAGGATTTATTACAACAAACCATTCCGGAGCCACAGGTGACGGTATAGAAATGGCACTTGAGGTAGGAGCAGGACTTACAGACATTGAACAGATTCAGACCCATCCTACTGTAAATCCTAATACCGCAACAATGTATACAGAGGGTGTTCGCGGTAACGGTGCTATACTGGTAAATGATGAAGGAAATCGTTTTGTAAACGAACTTGAGACAAGAGATGTTGTTTCCGCAGCAATACTTAAACAGCCTAATGAAGAGAGCTGGCTGGTTTTTGATACAGCTGTAAGAGAATCACTCAGTGCTATAGAAAAATATATAAATGAGGGAATTATTGTAGAAGCAAATACAATAGAAGAACTTGCTGAAAAAACAGGTATCAACAAAGAGAATCTTGTAGCTACTATGAATAAGTACGCATCAATGCAGGAAGCAGGTGAGGACAGTGAATTCGGTAGAAAGAGCATGGAAGTACCTCTTACAAAGGCACCTTACTTTGCAGGACTTGCAAAGCCGGCTATTCACCATACAATGGGCGGTGTAAAGATAAACACAGAAACGCAGGTTTTAAAAGAAGACGGAAGCGTTATTCCGGGGCTTTACGCTGCAGGTGAAGTAGTAGGCGGAGTACATGGAGCCAATAGATTAGGTGGAAATGCTGTAGCGGATATAGTAGTATTCGGACGTATTTCAGGTGATAATGCAAACGGATATGTACTTGCAAACGGCGGAAATACCGAAAGAACCATAACGGTAGAAAACGAAGATGCAAACTTTGTTCCACAGGATATTAAGACAGATCTTAAAGACGGTTCATATAAAGGAAGTGCAAAGGGATTTGGCGGAGATGTGGAAGTCACATTTACCGTTAAAAACGGTATAGTAAACGATCTTTCTATAAGCGGAGGAAAGGAAACCGCAGAAATAGGAGGAAAGGCTATGGAGAAAATAAAGAGAAAAATGCAGTCAAGCGGTGAGTTCAAGGTTGACAGCGTATCCGGAGCATCTATTACCTCAAAGGGTGTAAGTGACGCTATAAAGAATGCTAAATTGCAGTAGAAAATATAAAAAAAGCCGATGTCTTTTTGATATCGGCTTTTTATAAATAAAATCTGTCGGTATAAATTATGTTAAAATTATCCAAAAAAATAATAAATTAACATAGATAAAATAAGTACTTTATGCTAATATCTATATGTTAAGCAACTATAGTGTGCTACAAAGACAGAGTAAGCATTGAGGGGGACAAATTGTTAATAACCAGGGAAATGGACTATGCTGTAAGAATTATTAGAGCATTAAAAGAGGGGACAAAAGTTTCGGCAACTGAGGTGGCTAAAAAAAGAACATTTACCACAAGCTATTACATATAAAGTTTTAAACAGTCTGTTGAAATCGAAATTGATCGGAAGTATGAGAGGAGTCAACGGCGGATACTATTTAAAATGCGACCTTTCAGATACCACATTATTTGATATATGCATTGCCTTAGGCGAGGACATGAGTATTACAGAATGTATAAGAGAAGGCTTTGATTGTATCAATAACAGATGTGGAGAATGTATGCTGAACAAAGAGTTTACAAGAATACAAAGCGCATTGAACAGAGAATTACAGAAAACCACTTTGGATAAACTTTTATAGGTTTGTCCTTTTTTTATTTGTGAAGAATTGTAAAAAAATCTAATTGTTAAAAAGCCTTAAAGTGCTATAATATTTTTTTATAAGTTAAAATTTTAAGGAGACAGATTATGATAAATAGAATATATCTTGCAGGCGGTTGCTTCTGGGGTGTTGAAGGATATTTTAAAAGAATTAAAGGAGTGATGGATACAAGCTGCGGCTATGCAAACGGTAATACAGAGAATCCAAGCTATGAAGAGGTTTGCAGGCACAATACAGGACATGCTGAAGCGGTTTTGATTGATTTTGATGATAGTGTATTAAGTCTTGAGGATTTATTGATATATTACTTTAGAATAATAGATCCCGTCAGTGTAAACAAACAGGGAAATGATGTTGGAACACAGTATAGAACGGGGATTTATTATACAGATGAAGCTCAGTTAAAGGCAATAAATGAGGCAATAGAAAGAGAGCAAAGAAAGTATAGTGAAAAAATCGCGGTAGAAGTATTGCCGATTGAAAACTTTTATACTGCGGAAGAGTATCATCAAGATTACCTTGATAAAAATCCTAACGGCTATTGTCATATAAATCTTGAGTGGGCAAACGAGCCGATAGTAAGGTCGGAAGAATACAAAAAGGATGATGATGAGGTTCTAAAAAACAGACTTAGCGCTCTACAATATGATGTCACTATGAATGCGGCTACCGAGAGACCTTTTGACAATGAATTCAACTCAAATTTTGAAAGAGGAATATATGTAGATATCACCTCGGGAGAACCTTTATTCTTTTCTACAGACAAGTTTGAATCGGGATGTGGTTGGCCAAGTTTTTCAAAGCCTATACAGAAGGATTTGGTGCATTACAAAGAGGATTTAAGTCTTGGAAGAAGAAGGATTGAGGTAAGAAGCTCTAACGCCGATATTCACCTTGGACATGTGTTTAATGACGGCCCAAGAGAGCTTGGCGGTTTAAGATATTGCATTAATTCTGCGGCACTTAGATTTATTCCTTTAGATAAAATGGAAGAAGAGGGATACGGTTATCTGATAGAGTACGTTTCATAAGTAAATTGTCCTTGTAAAAAAGCATTTAAAATGTTAGTCTAAACAAAGAAAAATAAAGGGGATGAATATGACTGACAATTTTAAATACGGTGAAGAGACGAAACTTGAAAAGACAACTGAAAAAAGAGCAAATTTCTCAGGAGGCCTTGGATATATCCTGGCTGTGGCAGGTTCTGCGGTAGGACTTGGTAATATTTGGAGATTTCCGTATCTGGCGGCAAAGTACGGTGGAGGTATGTTTTTATTGACCTATCTTGTACTTACTCTTACGTTCGGATATGCAATGATTATGTCCGAGACTACCATAGGTAGAATGACAAAGAGAAGTGCAATAGGCGCATTCAATCAGTTTGGAAACAGTAAGATACTTAAGGTGGGCGGATTTATAAATGCGATAGTACCTGTACTTATTGTGCCTTATTACAGTGTAATAGGAGGTTGGGTAGTAAAATACCTGGTAGAGTATATAAAGGGAAATGTATCGGGGCTTGCAAGTGACGGATATTTCGGCGGATTTATAGGTGATACAAAGATAGTATTTTTTTGGTTTATAATATTTGCGGCAGCTACATTCGTTGTAATACTTGGCGGTGTGGAGCAGGGAATTGAGAGAGTGTCAAAAAAATAATGATGCTGCGCTCATCATACTTGCAATTATTGTTGCGGCCTATTCGGTTACAAGACCGGGAGCTATGGCAGGAGTAAAGTATTTCTTTGTTCCGAATTTCAGTAATTTTTCTTTAATGACGGTGGTTGCGGCACTTGGACAGATGTTTTATTCTCTGTCCATTGCTATGGGTATTTTGTACACCTATGGTTCGTATCTTACAAGAGATGTGGATGTTGAGATATCTACTTCAAGAGTGGAGCTTGTGGATACGGGTGTGGCTGTTTTGGCAGGACTTATGGTTATCCCGGCAGTATTTGCATTCTCAGGCGGTGACCCTGCAAAGCTTAAGGCGGGACCTTCACTTATGTTTATTACATTGCCGAAGGTTTTTGAGAGCATGGGAGCAGGGCGTATTGCAGGTATAGGATTTTTCTTACTTGTACTCTTGGCTGCACTTACAAGCGCCATATCACTTGTGGAAACCAGTATATCGACTTTCTGTGACGAACTTAATTTAAGCAGAAATAAGTCTGTTATTTTAATGGCTGTTATAATGGTATTTGTCGGAGGTTCATCTGCGGCAGGATACGGTATATGGGATTTTGTTTTGATATTTAAGATGCCTATACTTGACTTCCTTGATTTTCTTACAAACTCTATTATGATGCCTATAGCGGCACTTGCCACCTGCTATTTGGTGGTAAAAGTGATTACATTAAAGAAAATTGATGATGAAATTTCATATTCTTCAGCATTTAAGAGAAAAAAGCTTTATAATATAGTAATGAGAGTATTTGCACCGATATTTTTAATTGTAATATTGGTGAGTGCTATATTAAACACCTTGGGATTTATCAGCCTGTAAAATCGGCTTAGTATATGCTCATATTTGACTTTACAAAGAATGGAGTTTTCAATGAAAAAATTGGATGTAGTTGCATTAGGAGAATTATTGATTGATTTTACACCTGCAGGACTGTCTTCTGCAGGCATGAGACTTTTTGAGCAAAACCCGGGAGGGGCACCGGCAAATATGTTGACCGCCGTGTCAAGAGTCGGATTAAAAACAGCGTTTATAGGTAAGATAGGTGCCGACATGCACGGAGACTTTCTAAGGAGTGTACTTGACAGTGTTCCTATTGATACGAGCGGTTTGATTACCGACCCTTCTGTATTTACCACCTTGGCGTTTGTAACTCTTTCAATAACAGGAGAGAGAGCCTTCTCATTTGCAAGAAAGCCCGGGGCGGACACAAGACTCAGTATAGGTGAGATAAATAAAGATATTCTCTCGGATACTAAGGTATTTCATGTAGGTTCCCTTTCTCTTACAGATGAGCCTTCAAGAAGTGCAACATTTGAGGCTGTAAAACTTGCTAAGGAAGCGGGAGCAATTATATCATATGATCCCAATTATCGTGAGCCGCTTTGGGACAGTGTGGATAAGGCCATGGAAATGATGAGATTGATGTCTGAGTTTGCGGATATTATGAAAATATCTGATGAAGAAACATCTCTTCTTACACCATACAAAGAACCTCTTGAAGCAGGTAAGTACTTGGTGGAAAGAGGAAGAAAACTCGTTGTAGTTACTCTTGGAGAAAAGGGTGCATTGGTCGTTTCAAAAGCGGGATATGTGGAAGTACCGGGATTTAAGAGTAATGTTGTGGATACTACAGGAGCCGGAGATTCCTTCTGGGGAGGTCTGCTTGCAAGATTTTTAAGTGAAAATATGGATCTTGATAATATATCTTCAAAACAGATGTATGATATTGCAAGATTTGGAAATGCAGTAGCGAGTCTTTGTGTGGAAAAAAGAGGTGGAATTGTAAGTATACCAACTTTGGATGAAACATTAGAGAGGTTAAAGCAATGAAAAATATTGATGTAGCGGTTATAATGGCAGGCGGAAAGGGCAGCAGACTTTTAAGTATAACAAATGATGAAATACCAAAGCCGATGGTGCCTGTGGACGGCAAACCTTTACTTGAATATCAGGTGGAGAAGTTAAAGGCCTATGGAATCAAAAAGATAGTAATGATTGTAGGGCATTTGGGTGAAAAAATTGTAGATCACTTCAAGGATGGAAAAGACTTCGGAGTTGAGATTGACTATATTTTTGAAAAGGAACCGCTTGGTACTGCAGGGGCATTTTACTATTTAAAAGATAAGATAGATGCTAAGGATTTCATGCTTGTTTTCGGAGATGTTTTCTTTGATATGGATTTTGACAGAATGGAAGATTTTCATTTCAAAAATTCAGCCCTGACTACGCTTCTAGCACATCCAAACGGACATCCATATGATTCGGATCTTATTCAGACGGATGATACCGGAAGAGTTATAGGATTTGATTCAAAGCACAATGTAAGAGATTACTGGTATGACAATATGGTCAATGCAGGTATGTATATAATAAACAAGAGACTGCTTGACTTAGTTAAAGAACCTGTAAAGACTGATTTTGAGAAGGATATACTTGCAAATCAGGTTAAACTCGGAGCAAATATTTATGCATATCATACACCTGAGTATGTGAAAGATGTAGGTACTGTAGACAGAATAAATGCTACAGTGGAGGAGTTAAAGAGCGGACTTATTCAGTCAAAGAATTTAAAAAATAAGCAAAGAGCTATCTTCCTTGACAGAGACGGTACTATGAATGTTTCAAAGGGATTTATATCAAAAGCTGATGACTTGGAACTGATTCCCGGTACGATTGATGCTATAAAAGCAATTAATAAGAGCGGTGCACTGGCAATAGTTATAACAAATCAACCTGTCATTGCAAGAGGCGAGTGTTCATTTGAAGAACTTCACAATATTCACAATAAGTTAAAGACCCTTCTTGGTGAAAAGGGAGCTTTTGTAGACGATATTTTTTATTGTCCACACCATCCTGACAAAGGATTTGAGGGTGAAGTGCCTGAGTTGAAATTTGACTGTGAATGCAGAAAGCCGAAGACAGGTATGATAGAAGAGGCAGTAAAGAAATATAATATTGATCTTTCAAAGTCATATATGGTTGGAGACTCTACAATGGATCTTGAGACGGCAAGAAATGCCGGAATAAAATCGGTGCTTGTAAACACAGGTTTTGCAGGAAATGACGGCAAATATGACAGAAGCTGCGATATTGAGGCCGACAATCTCTTTGATGCGGTGGAGAAGATAATTAAAGATTTCAGATAATAAAGTAAAATAGAGGCCGGTAATTTTACAATTGTTGCAACAGTTTAAAAACATCTGTATATGATTGTAAAATACAGCCTCTAAAATTTTATCCTACCAAGTACATCTTGCACTTGCACCACATGGAAGAATGAAGTCTGATTTATTTACAGGTAACCCTATTTCCATAGCTTCTATGCTTGCAGCAGGAAGCTTATTTTCTTCTAAAGACTTCTTCATCATATATGTCAGTACACCCGGTGCCAGACCGGTGGTATATGAGTTTATGAGGAAGAAGAGCGGTTCTTTGCTAAGCAACTGAGTTGTCAGCTTTATAAATTCATATATGGAGTCTTCTATTTTCCATATTTCACCCTTAGGACCTCTTCCGTATGAAGGCGGGTCCATTATTATGGCATCATAGGTATTTCCACGTCTGATTTCTCTTTGTACAAACTTTATACAATCATCCACAAGCCATCTGATATGAGCATTGGAAAGTCCGGAACTTACCATATTTTCCTTTGCCCATCCTACCATACCTTTACTGGCGTCAACATGTGTAACATTTGCGCCTCCAGCAGCAGCGGCAAGAGTAGCACCACCGGTGTATGCAAAAAGGTTGAGCACTTTGATTTCACGGTTTTTATTTACAGCATCTTTTATTTTATTATAACTGAAATCCCAGTTTGTAGCCTGTTCGGGAAATACACCTGTATGCTTGAATGTAAAAGGCTTTTAGATTAAATGTTATTTTTTTGATGAAGGGAGTTCATAGTCAATACTCCAGGTATCCGGAAGATTAAAAAATTCCCAATGTCCACCGCCGGCTTTACTTCTGTGGTAGTGTCCGTTTTTTTCTTCCATGCAGGATTTTTTTATGCTCCGTATTCCAGAGTACTTGAGGATCGGGTCTTACCAGTATATAATCTCCCCATCTCTCAAGCTTTTCACCGTTTGAAGTATCCAGTATTTCATAGTCCTTCCAATTATCTGCAATCCACATAATTTTTCTCTCTATTCAGTGCTGTGTATTAAAAATACATTCAGCTTTTTTTAATTATAAAAAAATGCCGCTTGGTTGCATTCACAACCGAATACGGCATTGTCTGTGCCGGATAAACCGGCTATTTACTAAAGATATTTAAATAATTCCTGTGCCTCATCTTTTTTAGTAGTTTCCTTCAAGGAAAGTACCTCAAATTTTACAGACTTGCCACCGAATAATACTTCTACAATATCCCCTACTTTTACTTCAGCAGATGCTTTAACAACCTTATCATTGATAAGAACTCTTCCGGCATCACATGCTTCATTGGCTATTGTGCGTCTTTTTGATTACTCGTGAAACCTTTAAAAAAACTTGTCAATACGCATTATTTATTAACAGCATCCTTTAGTGCCTTACCCGGCTTGAACTTTGGAACTACGCTCTCAGCGATCTTCATTGTCTCACCTGTTCTTGGGTTTCTTCCTTCTCTTGCAGGTCTTACAGATGTCTCAAATGTACCGAAGCCAACAAGCTGGATCTTTTCCTTCTTAGCAAGCTCTTCTGTAACAACTTCTACAAAAAGACTTAAGTGTAGCCTCAAGGTCCTTCTTTGTAACGGAATTATCCATCTTCTTAGCAATAGCATCGATTAACTCTGTTCTATTCATTTTCTTCCTCCTAAAAAAATAATGTTCTAAACATTATACTAAAAATATTACTGCCGGATTTAGTCGGCAATACAGAATCATTATGAGATATGACACCACTCATAACATAATTTATATAGTCTGTTTAGGCTGATTTGTCAAGAAGAATAAAGCAAAAAAAGCCATTTTGTAAGGGTTTTTTTCTCCATAAAGTTATTTTACTTAAGAAAAATGTATATTTTTTTAGTTGACAAAGTAGAGGCAAAGGATGTATTATACTAATACCCCGTGGGGGTGTATTAGAAAGGAAAAATATGGCAAAAGAAAAATATAATATTACCGGAATGAGTTGTGCCGCCTGCTCCGCCAAAGTGGAGAGAGTGGTAGGCAAGCTTGACGGTGTGGAGAATGTATCTGTAAATCTTTTGACTAATTCCATGCAGGTGGAATATAAGGAAGATAAGCTGAGTTCAAATGATATAATAAAAAATATAGCCGATGCCGGATATGGAGCATCTTTGGCTACAGCTACAAAACAGAAAAAAGAAGAGAAGAGTATAAAAAAGACTAATTATGAAGCAATAGATTCTATGAAGTTCAGGCTGAAGGTGTCTATAGTATTTTTGGCTATTTTAATGTATTTCAGTATGGGAAGTATGATAGGTTTGCCGCTTCCGAAATTCTTATCAGGTGAGGGTAATCCGGTAGGCTTTGCTCTGACACAGCTTTTTATTGGTACTGCCTGTAATGTATGTAAACAGAAAGTATTATATAAGCGGATTTAAATCCCTTTTCAATCTTTCACCGAATATGGATACACTTATTGCGGTAGGTACAGTTGCCGCATTTACATATGGAGTAATTGCAATCTATGTAATGGGTTATGCACTTAATAATGCCGATATGCATACAGTTACGGAATACAGAATGAATCTTTATTTTGAGTCTGTGTCCATGATTTTGACTCTTATTACTTTAGGAAAATTCTTTGAAACAGGTTCAAAAGCAAGAACGACTGATGCAATATCAAAGCTTATAGACTTATCACCGAAGAGGGCAAATGTGCTTCGTGACGGTGTAGAGGAAAATATACTTACAGAAGATGTTGTAGTGGGAGATATTGTAATAGTACGTCCGGGTGAGAGCATTCCGGTAGACGGAATGATAATTGAGGGAAGTACGAGTGTGGATGAGAGTGCCATTACAGGTGAGAGTATACCTGTACAAAAGGAGAAAGGCGATAAGCTTATAGCTGCCACTATAAATAAAAACGGTAGTGTAAGGATAAAGGCCACAGAGGTAGGTGAGGACACTGCCATTTCAAGAATCATTGCTTTGGTGGAAGAGGCTTCATCATCAAAAGCACCTATTGCCAAGATGGCTGATAAAGTCGCGGGAGTATTTGTACCGGTTGTTATGGGAATTTCACTCATCACATTCATAGTATGGCTGGCACTTGGCTATGATTTCTCATTTGCTCTAAACTGTGCCATAGCGGTGCTTGTTATATCCTGTCCATGTTCTCTTGGACTTGCAACTCCTGTAGCTATAATGGTAGGTACAGGTAAGGGCGCTGAAAACGGAATACTTATTAAATCTGCCGATGCACTGGAGACCACTCACAGTATTGATACTGTGGTACTTGATAAGACAGGTACTGTAACAGAGGGTAAGCCTGTAGTTACAGATATTTTGGCATTTGATACAGACGAGAATGAATTTTTAAAACTGGCTGCGGGAGTTGAGAGTGCTTCGGAGCATCCTTTAGCTGAGGCTATTGTAGAAAAGGCTAAGGAAAAAAATTTAGAGATTGTTTCACCTACAGAGTTTCAGGCGATATCCGGAAGAGGTATTGTTGCAAGTGTAAGCGGTTCAAAAATTATTGCCGGAAATGAGCAGGCCATAAAAGAACAGTATGGAAACAGTGAAAACTTTACAGAAGTATTTAAAAAGGGAAATGAACTTGCCGCTCAGGGTAAGACACCGATGTACTTTGGTAAAGATAACAAACTGCTTGGAATTATTGCAGTTGCGGATACAATAAAAAAAGACAGTAAGGAAGCTATACAGGCTCTTAAAAACAGAAATATTGATGTTGTATTGCTTACAGGTGATCATAAAAACACTGCAATGGCTATTGCAAAGGAAGCAGGCATTAAAAAGGTTATTGCCGAAGTTTTACCTACCGATAAGGAAGAACATATCAGAGAGCTTATCAAAGCAGGACATAAGGTGGCAATGGTAGGTGACGGTATCAATGATTCGCCTGCACTTGCAAGAGCGGATGTAGGTATTGCAATAGGTGCAGGTACGGATATCGCTATAGAGAGTGCGGATATAGTATTGATGCACAGCTCATTAAAGGATGTTGCCACAGCAATTGATCTAAGTAAGGCGGTAATCAGAAATATAAAGCAGAATCTTTTCTGGGCGTTCTTTTATAATTCAATAGGAATTCCACTCGCCGCAGGTGTATTTTATCTAAGCCTGGGATGGAAGCTCAGTCCTATGTTTGGTGCTGCGGCAATGGGAATGAGCAGTGTATGTGTGGTAAGCAATGCACTTAGACTAAGAGCCTTTAAGCCTAAGAAAGTAAAGAAAAATAATATAGAAAACGATGAGATAGAGCTCATTGAAAATAATAGAAAAGAGGATAAAAATATGACAACAGTAATTAATGTAAACGGAATGATGTGTGAGCACTGCAAGGCAACTGTGGAGAAAGTGACAAGAGGAGTAGAGGGTGTCAGCAATTCACTGGTGAATTTGGATGCAAAAAATGTTACAATAGAGCACAGTGCCGATACAGATTTGGAGAAGGTAAAAAAAGCTATCACAGATGCAGGTTATGAGGTAGTATAATGAGAGCCGATTCAAAGACTGTTTTAAGGCAGTTAAAGACAGCCAAAGGACAGCTTGAGGGCATAATAAAGATGGTGGAAGAAAACAGATACTGTATTGATATATCAAATCAGGTTCTTGCCACCAGAGCTCTTCTTGAAAGGACAAATCGTATTATCTTGGAAGGACATATAGAGGGCTGTATTTTGGATGCGGCAGCTACAGGGAGTGAGGAAGAGAGAAAAGAGAAGATATTTGAGCTGTCAAATATGATAAAGAAGATGATGAAATAATGGAAAGAGAAATTCTTTATATAATAGACGGGGAGTATAAGGATATTCAAGACTATTTAAAAGCAAAGGGATATTCAGCCTCAAATATTACAACCTTGAAAAAATATGAAAACGGTATAATGCTCAATGGAGTTTGGGCTTATATGAATCAGAAGCCGGCGGTAAATGACCGGCTTCTTGTGCGTGTATGTGAAAATAAAAAGAGCGAAAATATAGTACCTGTTGATATCAAGCTTGATATAAGATATGAGGATGAGGACATTATAGTAATAAATAAGGGCAGTGATATGCCGATTCATCCAAGTATTAACAATTATGAGAATTCACTTGCAAATGCTCTGATGTATTATTATAATGGCGAAAACTTTGTTTTCAGGTGTATTAACAGACTTGATAAGGATACTACGGGACTTACAATAGTGGCAAAGCATTTCTTGAGTGCGGGTATTTTAAATATTGCTATGCAAAACAGGCAGATAAAAAGAGTATATAATGCTATAGTAAAAGATGACGGCAGATTGCCTGATGCAGATACAATTGACTTGCCGATAGCCAGAGAAGATGATACCTTGATAAAAAGAAAGGTAAGCCCTGACGGTCAAAGGGCTGTAACACATTTTAAAGTATTGCAAAGATTTGAAAAATATTCTTTAATAGAGCTTAGACTGGAAACAGGCAGAACACATCAGATACGTGTACATATGAGTCATATAGGTGCACCTCTTGTAGGAGATTATTTGTATAATGAAGATGATTACGGTAAAATTTCGGTAAGACCGCTCTTACATTCAAAAAGTCTTGAATTTATACATCCTGTAACAGGTGAGAGAATGTATTTGGAATGTGATTTGCCGGTAGATTTTAAAGAAAAGATAGGAATGAATTATGTTTAGAATAGAATACCCACATCTTGATATGAGAAAGATTGCAGACAGCGGACAGATATTCAGATTTAATATTTATGAGGATGAATTCAGTCTTGTTGCAGGTGAAAGGCTACTTTTTATAAAAGAGGACGGTGACGGATATATACTCTCTTGCAGTGAAGAGGAGTTTAATGATTTTTGGTTGGATTATTTTGACCTTAGACTTGATTATAAAGAGTATGAGAAGAATATTCCAAAGAGCGATCTGTTTTTAATAAATGCAACTGAATATTCATATGGAATTCGTATATTAAATCAGGATAAATGGGAAATGCTTATATCATTTATAATTTCACAAAGAAAGAGTATACCGGCAATTAAATCTTCGGTTGAAAAAGCTATCAAAGGTATACGGAAAAAAAATAGATATGCAAGTTCCGGATTTTATTAAAAATATCGATCCGGATACAGAATTTTATAGTTTCCCCACACCGGAGGCTTTAGCAAATGCAAGTATTGATGAGTTAAATGCCTGCTCACTTGGATACAGAAGCCCATATATAGAAGCTACTGCAAAGGCGGTATTCAGAAAAAGATATAGATCTTGAAGAATTATCAAAGCTAAATGATACCGAACTTTTAGCCGCTTTAATGAGTCTTAAGGGTGTCGGTATAAAGGTAGCAAATTGTGTGGCATTGTTCGGATATCATAGAATCGCAGCCTTCCCAATAGATGTCTGGATAAAGAGAATGATTGATGAACACTATTACGGAGAATTTCCGCTGGAGCTTTATGAAGGCTATGCAGGTGTTATTCAACAATATATTTTCTATTATGGCAGAGAAAGTGTGAAACATAGTAGTAATTAGTTAGAGAATTTGGTATTATATTACCATACCAAAACGGTGAAAAGATATATATTTCCTATGAAAGGAGCATTATGAACGAACTTACAAAAAAGGCTTATGAGACTTGGAAAAATGCTGATCTGGCTGATGAGGCTCTTGTAAAAGAGATGGCATCCATTGAAAATGATGAAGAGGCTATCAATGACAGATTTTATAAGGAATTGGCATTCGGTACAGGCGGTCTTAGAGGCGTGCTTGGAGTGGGAAGCAACAGAATGAATATTTATACAGTTGGTAAGGCCAGCAGAGGTTTGGCAAATTATATAAATTCCATATCAAAGGCTCCTAAGCTTGCCATATCATATGACAGCAGGAATAATTCAGATGTATTTGCAAAAAGAGCGGCAAGTATATTTGCAGGAGCGGGAATCAAGGTATATATCTGGAAAGAGCTTATGCCTACCCCTGCACTTTCTTTTGCGGTAAGAGAGCTCGGATGTGACGGAGGTATAATGGTTACAGCCAGCCACAATCCTGCAAAGTACAACGGATATAAGGTATACGGCGCTGACGGATGTCAGATAGCAAATGAAGCTGCAGACAGAATACTTGATGAGATCAACAGTGTAGATACATTCTCAAACTATGAGTTGGTTGATTTTGAGGAAGGACTTAAGTCGGGTATTATAGAGTATGTAAGTGAGGATACATTTAATGCATTTATAGATGCTGTTTCAACACAGACATTTATAGGTGATGATATTGATAAGAATGTAAAGATTGCTTATACACCGCTTTACGGAACAGGTTTAAGATGTGTTACAACCTGTCTTAAGAAAAACGGATTTACAAATATTGAGATAGTAAAAGAGCAGGCTACTCCAAACGGAGATTTCCCAACCTGCCCATATCCGAATCCTGAGATAAGAGAAGCGCTTGAAGTCGGTCTTAATGTAGCCAAGGAAGTGGGTGCGGATATTCTTATTGCAACAGATCCGGACTGTGACAGAGTGGGTATTGCCATAAAGCAGGGAGATGATTTCAGACTGTTCTCAGGTAATGAAGTAGGAGTTTTGCTTACAGACTTTATTGCAAAGAGAAAAGTTGCAATGGGAATCATGCCGAAAAAGCCTGTGGTTGTTAAAACAATAGTTACTACAGATCTTGCAAACAGGGTTGCTGATGACTATGGTATAGAGACAAGAGATGTACTTACAGGATTTAAGTATATCGGAGATCAGATTGCAAATCTTGAAAAAGACGGTGAAGTAGACAGATATCTCCTGGGATTTGAGGAGAGCTACGGATACCTTTCAGGAAGCTATGTAAGAGATAAGGATGCTGTAAACGGTGCATATTTGATTGCACAGATGTTTGCATACTATAAGGCTGAGAATAAGTCATTACTTGATGTACTTAACGGATTATATGAGAAGTACGGATATTATCTGAATACACTTTATTCATTTGAGTTTGAAGGCGAGAGCGGAATGAAGAAGATGGATGCAATAATGGACACTTTCAGAAACAATACACCAAAGGAAATTGCGGGAGTAAAGGTTTTGGAAGTAAGAGATTATGAGACTTCTACTCAGACAAATCTTGATACCGGTGAGAAAAAGGCAATAGATTTACCGAAGTCAAATGTTATAAAGTATATGCTTGAGGGTAATTCATCTGCGGTACTCAGACCTTCAGGAACTGAGCCGAAGTTAAAACTCTACCTTGCTATAAGCAGTGAGAATGAAGCAAGTGCAAGAGAATTAGAGAGTAAGATAGCAAATGAAGTAAAGAAGAGTTTAGCTTAAATTTCTAGAGGCTGTGTAAACGGCCTCTTTTTTAATACCCTGATATGCAACATTTTTACTTGCAATTTAAAATCTACTGTGCTATCATTGTGCGGTAGACGTACAAATGTATTTTAGGGGCGAACATGGAACAGAATATCAAATACTATGTGGTAAAAGATAAAGCGATACCTGAGGTACTCATTAAGGTGGTTGAAGCCAAAAGGCTTTTGACTGCGGACAAGATGATGACTGTAAAGGAAGCCACAGATAAATGTGGTATAAGTAGAAGCTCATTTTACAAATATAAAGATGATATCTTTCCATTTGATGATTCTTCAAAGGGAAGGAATATCACACTCTCTATTCAGATATCGGATGAAATGGGACTTTTATCTGAGCTGTTGGCGGTGGTTGCAAAGTACCATGCCAATATCTTGACAATACATCAGACCATACCTGTAAGCGGTGTGGCAACTATTTCTTTATCTATAGAGGTTTTGAATGATACAGGAGACTTATCTAAGATGGTAGATGAAATCGGAAATTTAGACGGCATCTTTGATATAAAAATATTAGCGAGGGAGTAAGTTATGTTTAATATTGCGATATTGGGATTTGGAACAGTAGGTTCAGGAGTATATGAAGTTATAAAGGAAAATAATGCACTTTTAAAGGAAAAGACAGGTGAGGATATAGCTGTAAAGAGAATCCTTGATCTGCGTGAGTTCCCGGGTACCGAGTGGGAAAGCCTATTGGTGCATGATATTAAAGAGATTATAGAGGATAAGGACATAGATGTAGTTGTAGAGACAATGGGCGGAACATCACCGGCGTTTGAGTTTGTAAGGGACGCGCTTTTGTCAGGTAAGCATGTTACTACATCAAATAAGGCTTTGGTTGCTGCACATGGTACAGAGCTTTTAAAGATCGCAAGAGAAAAAAATGTAAACTTCTTCTTTGAAGCAAGTGTAGGCGGTGGTATTCCTATTATCAGAACTTTAACAGAGAGTTACGCCGGAGAGCATTTTAAGGAGATTACAGGTATCTTAAACGGTACAACAAATTATATACTTACAAAGATGGATGCAGAGGGTGAGAGCTTTGAAAAGGCACTTGCTACAGCACAGGATCTGGGCTATGCGGAGAGAAACCCGGAAGCTGATGTGGAAGGACATGATACTTGCAGAAAGATTGCAATACTTTCATCTCTTGCAACAGGCAAGGAAGTAAATTTTGAAAATATTCATACAGAGGGCATTACAAAGATAGATACTACAGATTTTGAGTATGCAAAGCATCTTAATACATCAATTAAGCTTTGTGGTGATGCAAAGTTTGAAGATGATAAGTTATTTGCATTTGTAGCACCTGTAATGGTTGAAAATAATCATCCGCTTTTTATGGTAAATGATGTATTTAACGGTATTATGGTAGAGGGAAATATGCTCGGAAAGAGCATGCTCTATGGTAGCGGTGCAGGAAAGCTTCCTACTGCAAGTGCTGTAGTTGCAGATATTGTTGCAATTGCAAAGAATAAACATGGAAATGTGCCTTTCGGCTGGGGTGAAATAAACAGGAAGTAGTAGATATGCAGGAGACAAGCCATAGATACTTTGTAAGATTTATGGGTAGAGACAGTGAGTTTATAGAAAAATGCAAGTCCGAATTCAAGGATGCAAAAGAAGTTTATCTGGAAGGTAAGGACGAATTCGCTTTGATAACGGGAGTACTTAAGGAAAAAGATTTCCTTAGTGCTTTGAATAATCTGAGCGGTGTGATAAAATATATAAGAACAAAGATAGTTTAGTTTTTATTGGCACTACCATTGGTGGTGCCAAAATTATATTAGGGAAGAAAATGAGAAAGATATTAGAATTTTTATTAAGTTTTGTACCGCCATGTGCATTTCATGAATTTACAGGTCTTTATTGTCCGGGTTGCGGCGGAACCAGGGCAGTTAGATTTTTGGTAAGAGGAAATATATGGAAAAAGCTTTTATTTATAACCCGACAGTACTTTATACAGTTATTGCAACTTTTATTTTTCGCTTTTGTAGTAAAGTATAAGATTAGTGGCAAGCATTTGAATAAAGACAAGATTGTTTTGCCGATGTTATATATAGGAATTGCTGTAATGATTTTTAAACTGGATTATAAAAAGACTGGTTTTTAATTTTTAGAGGAATTGACTTATTAAAATAGACGAGGATTGTAGATGAAAGATACCGTAAGTATTGCAAAAAGAAGATGGGAAAACAGAGCTCTGCTATTCGGAACAGTTTCAATAGTTTTTTTAATATGTGTGCTCTACCTACATCAGGAGTTCCACTGGGTATTCCTATGGGAATATTTGCTGTTGCATTCGGAATTATTTCAGCCAAAGGCGGAATAAGGGGAAGAGCAGTTGCAGGTATTATTACAGGAATATTCGGTATATTGATAGGCTTAATTATATACTTAATGATACTTTTTGTTATCACACAATTAAAAGACCCTAATATTATGAGTATGTTTAAGCCTGAGCAAATCAAAATATTACAGGATTATATACAAACTTATATAGCAAATTGATTGTAGATAATGGAGGAGATGACTTTGACTGATATAGTAAAAATACTTGCAGAAGAGCTTGGAATAAAAACGACACAGGTGGAGGCCACTATAAAGCTTATAGATGAGGGCAACACAATTCCTTTTATTTCAAGATATAGAAAAGAGGTAACAGGCTCTCTAAATGATGAAATACTCAGACAATTTGATGAGAGATTAAAGTACCTGAGAAATCTTGAGGAGAAGAAGGAACAGGTATTATCGGCAATTGAGGAGCAGGGAAAAGCTTACAGAAGAACTTAAAAAAAGAAATAGAGTCGGCAATTACATTAGTAGCAGTGGATGATCTTTACAGACCGTTTAGACCTAAGAGACGTACAAGGGCTATGATTGCCATTGAAAAAGGCCTTGAAAATTTCGCAAATGATATTTATGAGGAAAAGCTTGGAACACCTGCACTTGAGGAAGCAAAAAAATATCTTTCAGATAAAGAAGGTCTTGAGGTGGAAACACCTGAAGATGCTATAGCAGGTGCTATGGATATAATTGCCGAAAAAGATTTCGGATGATGCGACTTTTAGAAATAAGATAAGAGATTTATCATTTAAACAGGGTATACTGACTTCTGTGGCAAAGGATGAAACGACAGAATCTGTATATGAAAACTACTACAATTTTGCAGAGAGTGTTTCAAAAACAGCAGGATATAAGATACTTGCAATCAACAGAGGAGAAGAAGAAAAAATACTTACAGTAAAACTTGACCCTCCGGTTGAGGAGATTATCAGATATCTGGAAAAATGCATTATAAAAAAGCATAATGTACATACTGAGAAGATACTTAAGGATACTATTGATGATGCATATAAGAGGCTTATTGCACCTTCAATAGAAAGAGATATCAGATCAAGTCTTACAGAAAAGGCAGAGGATGAGGCCATAAAGGTATTTGGCAAGAATCTTACACAGCTTTTGATGCAGCCACCTGTAGCAGGTAGAGTGGTACTTGGCTGGGATCCGGCTTTTAGAACAGGATGTAAGCTTGCAGTAGTTGATGAGACCGGAAAGGTGCTTGATACGAAAGTTATATTCCCTACAGCACCGCAAAATAAGGTTGCAGAGTCAAAGAAGGTATTAAAAGAGCTTATAAAGAAATACAATATAAGTCTTATTTCACTTGGAAACGGTACCGCTTCCAGAGAATCCGAGGCTGTTATTGTGGAGCTTATAAAAGAAGTTGATACAAAACTTGAGTATATTATTGTAAACGAGGCCGGAGCCAGTGTATATTCAGCAAGTAAGCTTGCGACAGAGGAGTTTCCAAACTTTGATGTAGGTCAAAGATCTGCGGCATCTATTGCCAGAAGACTGGAAGATCCGCTTGCAGAGCTTGTAAAGATAGATCCTAAGTCTATAGGTGTCGGTCAGTATCAGCATGATATGAATCAGAAAAAACTCTCAGAAGCACTTTCAGGAGTTGTAGAGGACTGTGTAAACAAGGTGGGTGTGGATCTCAATACCGCTTCAGCACCTCTGTTAGAGTATATCTCGGGTATTTCAAAGGCTGTTGCAAAAAATATAGTTGTATACAGAGAGGAAAACGGAAGCTTTAAGACCAGAAAAGAGCTTTTAAAGGTTTCCAAGCTTGGACCTAAGGCATTTGAGCAATGTGCAGGTTTCCTTCGAATAAATGACGGTAAAGAGCCGCTTGATATGACAAGTGTGCATCCTGAAAGCTATGAGGCTACAAAGAAGCTTTTAGAGAGTATAGGTTACAGTTCCAAGGATATCACTGTTGCCGGACTTAACGGTATTTCAAAGAAAATTACTGATTTTAAAAAGGTATCTGATGAAATAGGAATAGGTGAGATAACTTTAAAGGATATTGTAAAAGAGCTTGAAAAACCGGGAAGAGACCCTAGAGATGAGATGCAAAAGCCCATACTTCGCACTGATGTTATGGAGATGGAAGACTTAAAAGAGGGCATGATATTAAAGGGCACAGTCAGAAATGTTATTGACTTCGGTGCATTTGTGGATATCGGAGTACATCAGGACGGACTTGTGCATATATCAAAGCTTAGCAAGAAGTTTATAAAGCATCCTCTTGAAGCAGTGAGTGTAGGAGATATAGTTGAAGTAAGGGTAGACAGCGTAGATCTGAAAAAGAAGAGAATAGCACTGTCTATGGTATTGGATTGATATGAATAAGATAAAAATAGATATGCAGCTTAATGCAAAGGATATATGGCTTTTTTCCATGTATCACAGCAACAGAGGTTTCCTACTGATATTTAATGTGCTTTTTACAGTAGTAATGTATTATTATATGATTACTTCTTGGAATAAAATTGATACTCCGAGAAAAATTATGTTTGTTTTATTAGCAAATATGTTTTTGATAATACAGCCTGCAATGCTTTATTTAAAATCTGCTAAACAGGCAAGAAGCGAGGCTATAAGAGTAGGGCTTTCACTTGAGATGAATGATGAGGGAATTGTTGTTTCATCAAAGGGAGAGAGTATTGATTTTAAATGGGAGAGCGGATTTCGTTCAAGAATAGTGCCGGGGATTATAATAATATATGTGGATGCTGTCAGAGGCTATTTATTACCTGACAGATATACAAAGGAAAACAAGGAAAAAATAGTTGCTGTTTTAAAAGAAAAGACAAGGGTAAGTTTGTTATAGTTATGAATACAAGGGTATTTGAGAGTTTTTCCGATAAGGAAACATTTGATATTGCCTTTAAGATTGCAAATAATCTGAAGGCAAGAGCCGGTTCTGCGGTGGTATGCCTTGACGGGGACCTTGGAGTCGGTAAAACCGTTTTTGCAAAGGGATTCGGTGCAGGGGCTTGGAATAAAAAAAGAGACATTGTAAGTCCTACCTTTAATATAGTGAAAAGCTATGAAGGTGATAAAAGACTGCATCATTTTGATGTATACAGGATTTCCGATATCTCCGAGCTTGATGAAATAGGATTTGATGAATTTATATATGATGATGCTATTGTCCTTATAGAGTGGTCAAAGCTTATAAAAGAAGCATTGCCCGAAAATATTATAAGGGTTGTTATATCAAAGGATCTTGAAAAGGGATTTGATTACAGAAAAATAGCAGTGGAAGGCATAGATGATGAAGATTTTGGGAATTGAAAGTGCTGCATTAGTGGCTTCAGTTGCAATAATAGATGAAAATGTGACAATAGCGGAATATACTACAAACTTTAAAAAGACTCATTCAGAGACATTATTGCCAATGCTTAATGAAATAGTAAAAATGACCGGAGTTGATCTAAAAGAGCTTTCAGCTATTGCAATTTCAGGAGGTCCGGGATCGTTTACCGGACTTAGAATAGGTGCTGCTAGTGCTAAGGGACTTGGGCTGGCACTTGATTTGCCTCTTATTCATGTGCCTACACTTGATGCTATGGCATTAAATATATACTCAAGTAATGCTCTGATTCTACCTATAATGGATGCCAGAAGAAATCAGGTGTATACAGGTATATATAAAAATGACCGTCATTTGGAAGTAGTAAGAGAGTCTATGGCAGTGTCTATAGATGAATTATTGGATATACTTAGAGAAATAGATAAAGAAGAAAAAAATAAAAAAGAACAGTTTTCCTTGGTGATGGAGTTCCGGTATTCAGGGAATATATCGATGAAAACTTTGAAATTGCACATGATTTTGCTCCGGCAAATTTGAACAGACAGAGGGCATCAAATATTGCAATGCTTGGTATGGAGATGTTTAAAGAAGGAAAATACATAGTTTCCGATGATATGAGACCGGAATATCTTAGAAAAAGCCAAGCTGAAAGGGAGAGAAATGTGGATTAGACCCATGCTTCTTTCTGATGTGGAAGCAATAAGAAGCTTAGAAAGTGATATTTTTTTAGTGATGCATGGAGCGAAAATAATATAAAAGACTCTATAGAATCTAAATTCGATTACTGCATCGTGATGGAAGATGACTATAGAGTCTTGGCATATATAGTTTTCAGGGTAAATGAAGATGAAGCGGAGCTGTTTAGAATAGCCACCGATAAGAAGTACAGAGGATTGGGCTGTGGACATAAGTTGATGAACTTTATGATTTCAAATCTTAGAGATATGAAAGTAAAAAAGGTTTTTCTTGAGGTCAGATGCCAAAACAAAGACGCCATAAGTCTGTATGAGCATTATGGATTTAAAAAAATCTGTATCAGAAAAGAATATTACTTTGATCCAACAGATGATGCTCTGTTAATGGAAGGATATATAAAATGTTAGATATTTGTTTATTAGGTACCGGAGGTATGATGCCGCTACCTTACAGATGGCTGACTTCAATGATGGCCAGATGTGAGGGAGTAAATCTTTTTGATAGATTGCGGTGAGGGTACTCAGGTTGCCATAAAAGAGAAGGGATGGAGTCCGAAGCCTATAGATGTGATCTGTTTTACACATTTTCATGCGGATCATATAAGCGGTTTACCGGGACTTTTGCTTACAATCGGAAATTGTGAAAAGACCACTCCTCTCCTTATCATAGGTCCTAAAGGACTTGAGAGGGTTGTGAATGCTATTAGGGTTATAGCACCGGAACTCCCATTTGAAATTCAGTTCCATGAACTTAGGGAAAATGAGGAAGTTATAGATTTTGCACCTTATAAGATAGAAGCGTATAAGGTAAGCCATAGAGTAACATGCTACGGCTACAGAATTTCTATTGAGAGAAAGGGCAAGTTTGATGCTGCCAGAGCAAAGGAGCTTGATATACCGTTAAAATACTGGAATAGATTGCAACATGGTGAAACTATAACAGACGGCGATATTACATATACTCCGGATATGGTAATGGGAGAGGCAAGAAGAGGTATAAAGGTAAATTATTGTACAGATACAAGACCTGTTCCGATTATTGCAGATTATGCCACTGACTGTGACCTGTTTATATGTGAGGGTATGTATGGTGAAGATGAAAAAGAAGAAAATGCCAAAGAACATAAGCATATGACTATGATGGAGGCTGCAAATCTTGGAAAGTTGCCAATCCTAAGAGAATGTGGTTGACACATTATTCGCCGTCAATGAATAAACCGGATGAGTATATAGATAAGCTGAAAAAAATCTGTCCGGTTATAGAAACCGCAAGAGATGGATGGAGTGTAGAGCTTGGTTATGAAGAAGAGTAATGTAAAAATACTTGCAATAGAAAGTTCATGTGATGAGACTGCGGCAGCAGTTGTGGAAGATGGAAGAAAGGTACTTTCAAATATTATTTCATCACAGATAGACTTGCATACAATATACGGAGGAGTAGTCCCTGAGATTGCTTCCAGAAAGCATATAGAAAATATAAATTTTGTTATAAAAGATGCACTGAAAGAGGCAAATGTTACCTTTGATGATATAGATGCAATAGCGGTTACATACGGCCCGGGACTTGTAGGTGCACTGCTTGTAGGTGTAGGCGAAGCAAAGGCACTTGCCTACGGACTGAATAAACCGCTTATAGGTGTACATCATATAAAGGGACATGTACTTGCAAATCTGATAGAACATGAGGAGTTAAAGCCTCCTTTTGTATGCCTGATTGTTTCAGGAGGTCATACCGAAATAGCAATTGTAAAAGATTACAATGACTTTGAAATAGTAGCAAGTACCAGAGACGATGCGGCAGGTGAGGCATTTGATAAGGTGGCAAGAAGTGTGGGGCTTGGATATCCGGGTGGTCCAAAGATAGATAAGGCCGCAAAAATTGGCAATCCTCATGCTATAGAGTTTCCAAAGGCAAGAGTAAATGATTCAAAATATGATTTCAGCTTTTCAGGTGTAAAGTCCGCTGTCTTAAATTATCAAAATAAGGCAAATATGACAGGTGAAAAGATAAATGTAAATGATCTTGTGGCTTCATTTCAAAGAGCTGTTGTAGAGGTTTTGGTGGAGCATACCATTGAAGTTGCAAAGGATTATAATATAAATAATGTGGCTATGGCAGGTGGAGTGGCGTCAAATACAGCACTTAGAAGTCTGATGGAAGAAAAATGCAGTGAAGAAGGATTGAAGCTTCACTTCCCTTCACCGATATTTTGTACAGATAATGCAGCAATGATAGGTGTAGCCGCATACTTTGAGTATTTAAATGAAAACTTTAAAGATTTGACACTTAATGCGGTGCCGAATCTGGAATTGTGATTTTAAAAAGTATTTATTGATATTGGAATATGATTATGAGAAGTACGGCGATAATACTTGCCGCAGGCAGCGTCAAGAGATTTAGTTCCAAGAAAAAGAAACAGTTTGTAGAGCTTTTTGATAAGCCGTTATTATACTATTCACTAAAAGCATTCAGTGAAAGTAATGCGGATGATATAATTGTAGTCACTTCAAAAGATGATATCGATTTCGTAAGAGAAGATGTCATAAAAAAATATGGATTTTCTAAAGTAACAAGTATTGTAGCCGGTGGTGATGAAAGATATGATTCCGTATACAACGGTTTAAAAGAAGCCATAGGCGATATCTGTCTGATACATGACTCTGCCAGAGCCATGATAAGTGTGGAGCTTATAAACAGATGTATAGAAGAGACCTTTAAATATGGGGCTGTTGTACCTGTGGTAGCTCCAAAGGACACTATAAGATTCAGAGACGGAGGATTTGGTGGTGAGACAATTGATCGAAATACACTTTGTATCATCCAGACTCCACAGTGCTTTGATGTAGCTTTGATAAAGTCTGCCTTTGAAAAGCTGTATAAAACAGATTATAAAAATCTAGGCATAACAGATGATGCAATGGTGGTGGAAAAATTTACCGATACCAAAGTAAGGCTGATAGATGGTGATTATAAAAATATAAAGGTAACAACACCTGAGGATATAGTGATAGCTAAGGCGTTTTTGGACGCCGAGAATTGCTGATAGAAAATCCGATGCAGCCTGTGGTTGCATCGGATTTTTGGGTATTATGTCAAGTGTTGGGGATCTTTCAACTTCACAGCTGATTTGAGGGAAATATGAAAGTCAATATGAATATTATTGTCGGCGGAACGGATGATATATTGGATAATATACTATCTGCCGCAAGAACGGTAAGAAAAGAAATGAAAAAAACTTTTGAAAGCATTGAGATAGAGGCATTGCAGAAGATGGATATTTGCGTTTGTCTTAGCGGAAATATATCAAAGTATTATCCTGAATCAGGAATTTATCAGGCAAGATACTATTCTAAGGCGGAGAAGTTTATGGTATATGTTCATTTCAGCCCTGATGAGTGGGATTCAAAAAAGATAGAAAGTGTAAGAAAGTTTCTTAAAATGTATAAGGACTATCTTTTAGAGCTTTCGGATATCATTAAGATGAAAACGACAAAGTATAAACCGGATTTTGATAGTAGGTGTTATGAAGATAGGGTTAAAAGGGTGTTTGAGAATTTGTAGATGATTTTAGATTTGAATTTGGTGATGGAAGATATGATTGGTAAAATTGTAAAAGTTAAAGTTGATCGTAAGCTTGGGAGTGCTCATCCTGATTATCCTGAACATATTTATCCAATCAATTATGGTTATATTGAAGGAATAATCGCTCCTGATGGGGAAGAACAAGACGTATATATACTTGGGGTTGATAAAGCAGTAGATGAATATGAAGGAGAATTAATTGCTGTTATCAAAAGGGACGATGATGCAGAAGAAAAATGGGTTATTGCTCCAATAGGAATAAAGTTTACAGTAGAAGAAATTGAAGAAGCCGTTAGATTTCAAGAGAAACAAGTCTCATATTGAAATGTTATGATTAAATCTGAATTTGTTGAACGTGGCAAACTATAAGTTTCTATGAGATAAAACCTATAAAACTTGTACGGATGTTGTAGGGTAGAAAAAGAAATCTTACTCTATACTAAAATAAACCGAAAAAAGGGGGGATTTGAAATGAATATTATCAAGTCGTTTAACAATACGATTGATTATCTTGAAACAGTTCTCGATGATGAAATTGACGAAAAGAAAGTAACCCGGTTATCAGGATACTCTTATTCAATGTTCAGTCGCTTGTTTTCTATTTTGACCGAAACAACGCTCTCAGAATATTTAAGAAGCAGAAGATTGACGGAAGCAGCCGTTATATTAAGAGATACGGATGATAAGATTATTGATGTTGCTTTCAAATTCGGATACGAGTCATCAGATTCATTTGGAACAGCATTTAAGAATTTTCATGGATTTACTCCCTCTGAGGTAAGAAATGGGAAACCGTTCAAATTAGTATCACGAGTGCAATTAACACTCAGTGTAAGAGGAGGAAGAAGCATGAATATTACAATTCAAAAAGAAAAAAAGCATTTGCGGTTGCAGGTGTAAATGAACAAAGCATCAATTCATCATTATGTCCGAGTGTATGGAATAAGCTATATAAAAAAATATAGCTATGATGAACTTGCAAGTTTGGGAAGCGGTCAAAGTATGGGCGTTTGTCATGATGTAGAAAATCCAAGCAAAATAAACTACATGGCAGGCTATATTGTTAATGATGTAGACAAAGCCATAAGCATGGGGTTAGATGTTTTGGAAGTGGAAGAAGCAGAGTATGCCGTTGTAGAGTTAATAGGAAGTGTTCCGGATTGTATTCATAACGGATGGAAATATGCGATGGAAGTATTTTTTTCCCTGAGCATGGCTATGTACATTCAGGTAAACCTGACTTTGAATATTATTACGAAGGTGATATGGACAGTAAAGACTATAAAAATGGAACTTTGGATTCCTATAACTAAAAGCTTAAAAAAACGGTATGTCTAAATAATCGAATAGCGTAAAAAAACTAAGCACATAACTTTAAGATTATAGAATCTTTCAGATATGTGCTTTTTTTCTGTATTCAATAGTTTTGTTGGAAAAAGTTGTAGTAAAGCTTGAAGAATCTGCGAGTACCATAGTAGCGGAGCAGATACAGAAAAAGTTTTTTTCTACAGGCCGGGACTAAAAATATGGACTGAATATGAAAAGTACAGTAAAATCTATATTAGAAATATTATCGGGAAATATTCCGGGGAAAGAAAACCTGGTGTTTGCTAATGTTTTAAGGAGATAACTATGAAGATAGATATAGTTAAAAACGAGAGAGTACTACAATTCATTGTCCTCAGGATTGCTATGTGACTGTGATTACTGTAAGCTTTTACTATGCTAAGTCAAGAAAAGAATTTTCGGAATTGGCATTATGGCTGGATAAATATGGTGTTGATATCGAAAAACCCCTTGAGGTTATTAGCATTGAACCGGATGAAAGTGGGATGCTTGATTATATCGGAGTACAGTATATTGTTTTTGGTACTTTTTCAAATTATAATTCATATTATGTTGGAGATTTTAATATAAAGATTGCAGATTCACATCCCAATACCGGAATTAGTGATGAACACTTTGTTTTGGAAGTAATCCCTATGAATTCTATGAAATTATCTATTAAGGGATAATTCGGGTTTGTAGAAATAAAGTATGTGAATTTACGGAGGTAAAGAAAATGAAAAAACAAGAGAAATGTCTCTTTACTTAATAGTGATAATGCTAGCTTTTTATGTGTTACCTGTTTTAATTAATGATACAGGAACCGGTATATTCTTCTTACTAATTTTAATTCCGATTATTTGTTTTTTTAACTTCCCTAATTTATGGGATTAGACATTCTTTTAACTTGATATTTTTTTATTGCTAATTATGATACTCTTTGTTCCGACTATATTTATATTTTATAATGAAAGTGCGACTGTTTATGTATTGATATACGGTATAATTGCAACAACAGGAAATATTTTGGGAAGCTTAATTAAAAAAATGAGTAATTAAGAAATCCCTGTTTACCGGTCAGTATAAATTTAGTGAGGTTCATTTTATGATAGAAGAAAAATAAAGAAATAGTGGTAATAGACGAAACTACAATAAAAAAACAAGATTTACTATATAAGAAATCAAAAAGGTTATGCTTGATTTTGAACTTGCTGAAATTTATGGGTATACAACGACAAGATTTAACGAACAAGTAAAAAAACAATGCTGAGAAATTTGATGATGATTTTTATGTTTCAGTTGACGAAGTCGGAGTTTGAAAAACTTGATATCGAAAAAAATCGACATCAAGTTGGGGCGGTCGTAGAAAACCACCTTATGCTTTTTACAGAGCAGGGTATTTATATGCTTATGACTGTATTAAGAGGAGAACTTGCTGTTAAGCAAAGCAAGGCATTAATACGAATGTTTAAGCAGATGAAAGACTTTATTATTGAAAAATCAAGACTTTATCAGTCCAAAAAGATTTAGTGCAAATTGCTATTCAAACCAATAAAAATACAAAGGATATTGCAGAAATAAAATCTCAAATGGCTACTAAAGAAGATTTGAAAAAAAGTGATGGAAAAATTTCATAGATCCGGACACCTATAAGCATTTCCTTTTTGATGAATGGAGATAAGATTGAAGCGGATGTTGCCTATACAAAAAAATATAAGTCTGCAAAGAAAAAGTATTTTTGTGATAGATAACTACATAGGCTTAAAAAAACATTAGAGTCGCTAAGAACTGCAAAAAGATAATGTGGAAGTCATCATATTTAGCGATAATGTTAGAAATAAAGATATGCTTACAAAAAAAGTATTTTAGATGATTTTTATAAGAGATTACCCTAACATTAACTTAAAAAAATAAAGATTGCAGGTAAAAAAAGTATCATGATAGGTATATTTCAATAGACTATGGAACGGAAAAATGAAGCCTTTTTATCTTTGTGGAGCATCATCGAAGGATGCAGGAAATAAAATCTCAAGTATTACCAAGATAGAAGAATCAGCAAAGGATTTGTATCATACACTGTTTGGTGGAATGTTAAATAATAAGGATTTGAAAATTTAGTATGTAAATAACAGGACACCTTTTCGGAAGTTTATTAAAAAAGTAATTAAGAAATCCAGGTTTACTAGTCTGTGTAAATTTGAATCTGGTGGTGTGAAGCATGAATTATATAAGACAAGCAACGGTTGATGATTTAGTGAGAATAGCCGAAATATTTGTATTTAACTATAGGCTGAATTTTTTTTATCCGATATTTCAAGAAGATACTTTCTATTTTGAAGATTTAACAGTTTTTTTAATATGGTAGAAAGTTTTGCAAAAGAATTGGATAGCATTTGGGTTTATGATGATGGTGTTGTAAAAGGGTTTATTCAAATCGAAAAACGGGAAGTGAGAAGATTATTTGTTGAACCTACTCTTCAAGGAAAATCTATTGGGGCTGATTTATTAGAATATGGAATAGCAGAAAAAGATGTTGATTTCTTATGGGTATTAGAAAAAAATATAAAAAGCAATAGTATTTTATAAGAAACATGGTTTTGACACTACAAATAAAAAGAAATATGAAGAAGACACGATAGAGTTTCTTGTTCGTATGGAGAGATAAATCCATGTTTGCTAAGTTCGGTAATTAGAATTTAAAAAATTGAAGTACAAAATAGTGAAGGACTTATACAGTATGGAATTGAAATTGGAAAATACAGAATCGGAAAGAATACATGAACTGGCAAATCTAATTAGAGCTTATAACAGAGCCAATAGAGAACAGTCTAAAAGTGAACCTCTTAATATTTACTTGGAAGATGAAAAAGGAAATTTGGTTGTAGGAATGGTAGCGGAGACTTTTGGGAATTGGCTTGAGATTGAATATCTGTATGTCAGTGATAGTTTACGTAATCAAGGACTAGGCTCAAGGATCTTAGAAATGGCGGAAAATGAGTCAAGAAATAGAGGCTGTAAGTATTCATTTGTGGATACTTTTAATTTTCAAGCACCGAAATTTTATGAAAAACATGGTTATAAAGAGGTGTTTACATTGAAAAAATATCCTTATACAGGGAGAGATACTATTATACAAAAAGAGTTGTGATTTGAAATGCAGTTTGGAAGTGGATTGTTTACTATGATAAACAGTATAGCTAAATCATGGTTTACCAAGGTTAGTGAATTTTTAGTTGTTATGGAGGTAAGTAAAATAATGAAAACATATCAGGATATAAACAAAGAAACTATTGACAGATGGGTTGAGGAAGGTTGGGAATGGGGGAAACCAACTTCACATGATGCATATATCAGTGCGAAAAAAATGGAGAATGGAAAGTTTTTTTCTTACTCCTACATGTCCGGTTCCACATGAGTGGCTGGGAGATTTAAAAAGGAAAAGAAAAATCTTAGGTTTAGCATCAGGTGGAGGTCAGCAAATGCCTATATTTAATGCTTTAGGGGCAGAATGTACTGTGCTTGATTATTCTTCAAAGCAAATAGAAAAACGAATTTTTTTAGTTGCTGAAAGAGAGGGCTATAATATTAAAAGCAATTGAAGGTGATATGACAAAAATTTTTGCCTTTTGAAAATGAAACTTTTGATATAGTATTTCATCCTGTTTCAAACTGTTATGTTGAAGATGTGCAACATGTTTTTTTAACGAAGCATATAGAGTTCTGAAAAAGGGTGGAATTCTTCTTGCAGGTTTAAATAATGAGATAAACTACATTGTGGATGACGAAGAAAAAAAGAAATTGTTTGGAAAAATGCCTTTTAATCCATTAAAAAGATAAAAGCGACTAAAGAATATATGATTAAAGGGAATTCAGGAATTCAGTTCTCTCACAATATAACTGAGCAGATAGGTGGACAATTAAAGGCAGGGTTTACTCTGCTTGATATATATGAAGATACAAACGGTTCCGGTAGGTTGCATGAAATGAATATTAAAAACATATATTGCAACTAAATCAGCTAAATTATCGAAATAGATAAATTTGAATTTTTAGGAGATGTTGGTATGGATTTTAATAATTTGATTCCTGAATTATCAGTTTTTGATATTCTTCAAACCAAAAAAATTTTTACAAAGAATTAGGATTTAAAAATAGAGTACGAACGACAGAAAGAGAAATTTATTTTTATGTCTTTTTCAAGATAGTCAGTTTATGTTTGAACAAATTCATGATGAGGGGTGGAACACAGGAGAATTGACTTATCCTTTAGGAAGAGGAATAAATTTTTTTCCATAGCAGTTGATGATATTGAAAAAAACTATATACATTAGTTAAAAAAACAAAAAAATTAGAGATTTACAAAAAAACTGACTAAAAAGTGTATATTTGGTTAACGGAATAGAAGAAATACAGATGGAGTTCTTGATCCAAGATCCAAAATGGATATTTATTGAGATTTACAAACTGATAACTTCCAATTTTAGGGGGTGTTTTTTTGTGTCAACAATTAAAATTGAAAACCTTAGTTTCTCATATTATGGCTATGAAAAACCTATATTTGAAAATGTATCATTTTCATTTGATACGAATTGGAAAACAGGATTAATAGGAAGAAATGGAATTGGAAAATCAACACTATTTAAGCTACTTCTAAACCAAGAAGTTTATCAAGGTAAAATCAGCAAAAAGCGTTGATTTTTATTAAGTTTCCACCCAATTTAAGTGATACTTCAAAAATTCGGTATTGAGTTATATAAAGAACTAATATCAGATGAGGAAAAAAATGGAAATTATTTAGAGAACTTAATTTGCTAAATGTAGATGAGAGTCTTGTTTACAGAAAGTTTGAAACGCTTTCTAAAGGAGAACAAACAAAAAAATCCTTTTTAGCTATTTTTGTTTACAAGAGAAGATGGTTTTTTTACTTATAGATGAACCAACAAACCATTTAGATATGGACGGAAGAAAAAAATTGTCAGTGAATATCTGAAAAAGTAAAAAAAGGTTTTTTTGCTCATATCTCATGATAGAGATTTTTTTAGATGGCTGTATCAATCATGTTATTTCTATTAACAGGAATTCTATTGATGTCCAATCAGGGAAATTTTTACATCGTGGTATGAAAAATAAATTGAGGAAAGACCAATTTGAAATCAGTGAAAACGAGAAATTAAGAAAAGGTATTAAACGATTAAAAAGAAGTCGCAAGACAAAGTCAAATTTGGTCTGATAAAGTTGAAAAATACTAAAAAAACGGTGTGAAAGTATCAGGCGTAAAAGCCGGACAAGGGACATATAGGGTCATCAATCAGCTAAGATGATGAAAAAAATCTAAGAATTTAGAGAATAGACAAAAATAAGGCAATAGAAGAAAAAAACAAAATTTACTAAAAAGATATTGAAACAAAGGAAAGACTATTATTGCATCCGTTAGATCACCACAAAAAAATCCTCTAATATCAGTTTGCGATTTATCATCATATTATGGAGAAAGGCAGATATTAAGTAATGTAAGTTTTGAGATAAAAGCAAGGTGATATAGTGGCTATATATGGGGGTAATGGTAGCGGAAAATCAACTTTGATTAAAATTTTATTAAGGTTACATCATGAGTATTCAGGTGATGTAAAAATTAGCAAGTGATTTAAAAAAATATCATATATTCCTCAGGATACATCAAATTTAACGGGTAGTCTAAATAAGTATATTCATGAGCAAGGTGTTGATGAAACATTGTGCAAAAACAATTCTTAGAAAAATTAGATTTTTGCAAGAGAATTATTTGAAATGGATATGAAGAACTATAGCGATGGACAAAAAAAGAAAGTTTTAATTGCTGTAAGTTTATCAAAAGCCGGCTCATATATTTGTTTGGGATGAACCGTTAAATTATATAGATGTAATATCAAGAATACAGATTGAGGAAATTATAAAAGAAGCAAATCCTACACTCATATTTGTGGAACACGATAAGAGGTTTGTAGAAGATATAGCTAATAAAAATAATACGATTATAAACTAAACAACAAATTTTTTTAATTTGATATTTTTTTATTGTTAATTATGATACTCTTTGTTCCGACTATATTTATATTTTATAATGAAAGTGCAGACTGTTTATGTATTGATATACGGTATAATTGCAACAACAGGAAATCTTTTGGGAAGCTTAATTAAAAAAAAGAGTAATTAAGAAATCAAAAGGTTATGCTTGATTTTGATCTTGCTGAAATTTATGGGTATTCTACCAAAAGATTTAATGCAAATTGCGGTACAGACAAGCCAAAAATACAAAGGATATTGCAGAAATAAAAATCTCGAATGGCTACTAAAGAAGATTTGAAAAAAACGTGGTGGAAAATTTCATAGATCTGGACACCTACTTTGTGGAGCATCATCGAAGGATGCAGGAAATAAAATCTCAAGTATTACCAAGATAGAAGAATCAGCAAAGGATTTATATCATACAATGTTTGGTGGAATGTTAAATAATAAGGATTTGAAAATTTAGTATGTAAATAACAGATTAGACAGTTATATGAGTCTTATTAAGGTGGTAGAAGTATAAAAAAATAGTGAAGGACTTATAAAGTATGGAATTGAAATTGGAAAAATACAGAATCTGAAAGAACACATAAACTGGCAAATCTAATCAGAGCTTATAACAGAGCCAATAGAGAACCATCTAAAAAGTGAACCACTTAATATTTATTTGGAAGATGAACAGGGGAATTTAGTTGCAGGAATGGTAGCGGAGACTTTTGGGAATTGGCTTGAGATTGAATATTTATATGTCAGTGACGATTTACGGGGACAAGGGATCGGTTCAAAAAAATTTTTGAAAATGGCGGAAAGAGAGTCAAAAGAAAGAGGGTGTAAGTACTCATTTGTGGATACTTTTAATTTTCAAGCACCGAAATTTTATGAAAAACATGGTTATAAAGAAGTGTTTGCCTTGAAAAAATACCCTTATACAGGTGAGAGGTACTATTATACAAAAGAGTTGTGATTTGAAATGTAGTTTTTAATTGGATTATTTACTATGATAAATATTATAGATAAATCAGTATTTATAGAGGAGAGATGATGAAAGATATTAGACCGGATTTTAAAGATATAAAAATCATTTGAAGAATTTAACAGATATTATTGGTATCGAGAAGAACTTTCACAAATTTGTAAATCTCTTGGGCTGGAATATAAATGCACAAAGCAAGAACTGAACTTAATTATAGAACAATTTTTTTAAGGGAAATAGAGTGGAAAAAAATCTGTAAGGAAAGTAAACAAAAATCAAACTGAATCGATAAATTTAAATACGTCATTGCTTGAATGTGAATTTTCCTTTAACCAAAAATTTAGAGATTATTTTTCTGCTGTAACAGGTTTTAATCCATTTAAATTTAATGCTGATATGGCAACAGCTTGGAGGAAAGTAAAAGCCGAAAATGATTTAAGCTTTACGATACAAGATATGCTGAAAGTATATTATGGTGAATCAGATTACGCTAAGTATGATAATTCAGCTTGTCAATGGAATCAGTTTCTAAAAAGATTTTTTTGTTTAGATGAATGTAGCAATAATTATTCTGATAAGTTAAAAAGTCTGCAGCTACCCTTTGGAAAGAAGTTAGAGACTCAAAAAATGAAAAAGTTTATTCAAGGGAACTTTTAAAAAAATATGAAGACAAAATAGAGGAGTACTTAAAGTAAATAAATCTGATTTTAAGAGCTTGAAAGGGGGTATACAGACATTGATGAATTTTATGAAGAGAAATAAATTTTATTTACTGCTTATTATGATGGCTTGCATATGCTGGGGTTGCAAGAGTAAAAATATGAATACCGTCACAAATGAGGAAGCAGAAAGCACAATTGTTGAAAATAGTAATGATACAAAAACAAATGATAATGAGAGCAAGAAAGAAAGTGCTGAGGAGAGTGTTGTACAGCTTTCAGATTTTATAAATCCCGAAGGAAATACTCTTTTTACCCGTTTTATTACACCAAAGGGATATAAAAGAGTGGAAGCGACAAAGGGAAGCTTTGCAGATTTTATAGGGAATTATCCGCTTGAGCCTGACGGTACTCCTGTGTATTACTTTGATAAGAGGGAAAAGGGTGGAGAAGGTCACGTCGCAGTATTTTCTATGGAAGTGGCGGAAGAAGACTTGCAGCAGTGTGCAGACAGTATTATGAGAATATATGCTGAATATCTGTATAAGAGCGGTAGACATGATAAGATCAGCTTTCATTTTGTAGACGGATTTGTATGCGATTATAATCACTGGAAAGAGGGGTATAGAGTTAAGTTTTCGAATGATAAGCCATATTGGGAGCAGGTTGCTTCATCTGATGACAGTGAAGAAACTTTCAAAAAATATTTACGAATTGTTTTTTCGTATTCGTCCACTCTGTCTATGGAAAATGAATCAACACCTGTAGATATATCAGAGCTTAAAGTAGGAGATATTTTTATAAAGGGTGGAAGCCCGGGACATGTGGTGATGGTAGCGGATATTTGTGAAAATGAGGTAGGAGAAAAGGCATTTTTGCTTGCACAGGGATTTATGCCTGCTCAAAGCTTTCATATAATCAAAAATCCGGCTCACAGCAAGGATCCGTGGTATTATGAAAGTGAGATAACATATCCATTTATAACACAGAGCTATACATTTGATGAAGGCAGCTTAAGGAGACTTAATTATTTGGATTAGCTCTAAATGTTAAAATACCATATTTACATAACTATATGAAAATGGTATACTATGAATGCAACAAAATAATTTTGCCCTGAAGGGTATATACATATACACTTATTAAGAGTGACGGAGAGTTAAGGATCTGTGATGTCACGGCAACCCCTTTTAGGAAGGTGCCAACCTGAGCGAGAAATCGAGCAATGAGTGGAAACCTTAGTCCACCATTTGGTGGGCTTTTTTAGATAACGGCTTTATAAAAGATGGTTTATATTCTAAGGTTTATATATAAGTGTAAAAGATAGGAGAGAAATGAAAGAGAGAAGACTTTTTACTTCAGAGTCAGTTACTGAAGGACATCCTGATAAGATGTGCGATCAGATTTCAGATGCAATATTGGATGCATATTTAAGTGCAGACCCGAATTCAAGAGTGGCTTGTGAGACGGCTACGACTACAGGTATGGTACTTGTAATGGGAGAAATCTCATCAAAGGCAACTGTTGATATTCAAAAGATAGTTAGAGAAACTGTAAGAGAAATAGGTTATGACAGAGCAAAGTACGGTTTTGACTGTGACACCTGCAGTGTGCTTGTAGCACTTGATGAGCAGTCAAGTGATATAGCAATGGGTGTAGATAAGGCGCTTGAGTCAAGAGAGCATATTGATAAAGAGGATGAGGACAACGGTGCAGGTGACCAGGGACTTATGTTCGGATATGCTACAGATGAAACAAAAGAATTTATGCCATACCCTATATATCTTGCACATAATCTTGCAAAGAGACTTACACAGGTAAGAAAAGACGGTACACTTAAGTATCTTAGACCTGACGGCAAGACACAGGTTACGGTAGAGTATGATGAGGGAGGTAAGCCTGTAAGAATAGATACAGTTGTACTTTCCACACAGCATGATGAGGATGTGGAGCAGGAGCAGATTCATACGGATATAAAGAAATATGTATTTGATGAAATAATTCCACAGGATATGGTTGATGAGAATACAAAGTATTTATAAATCCTACAGGTAGATTTGTTATAGGCGGACCTCACGGAGACTCCGGACTTACAGGAAGAAAGATAATAGTAGACACTTACGGCGGTTATGCAAGACATGGCGGCGGTGCTTTCTCAGGTAAGGACAGTACAAAGGTGGACAGATCGGCAGCTTATGCGGCAAGATATGTTGCAAAGAATATAGTAGCTGCAGGACTTGCAAAAAAATGTGAGATTCAGTTATCTTATGCTATCGGTGTGGCTCATCCTACATCTATTTCGGTAGATACTTTCGGAACAGGAAAGATAAGTGACAGTGCGATAGTAGAGCTTATCAGAAAGCATTTTGATTTAAGACCTACTGCAATCATAAAGATGCTTGATCTTAGAAAGCCTATTTTTCAAGCAGACTGCGGCATACGGACATTTTGGAAGAGATGATTTGAGTCTTCCATGGGAAAGACTTGATAAGGTAGAAGAACTTAAGAAGGCTATCTGATGAAAATCGGCTCCGGTTTATTTTCGATATTTTGCCTTATAATAATCATACCGTCTATACTTCTCATATACAGTATGAATTATGATACTACGGGTAATATAGGTATCTGGCTTACCATTCTTGTAACCATAATAGATATTGTGGCGGTTGTTATGTGGATCTGGATTTATAAAAGGATTCTCGTTCCTCTGGATAAATTGCAAACAGCTACAAAGAAGATAGCAGATGGAGATTTGGATTATCAATTAGATGAAAGAGATTTTTCTGAGATTCCTTTTTTATTCAAGGATTTCGAGAGAATGAGAATCAAGTTAAAGGAAGATGAAGAAGAGAAAAAACTTTCAGAAGATGCGGCAAAAGAGCTGGTAAGTAATATTTCTCATGATTTAAAGACACCGCTTACTGCAATAAGAGGATATGTGGAGGGAATACTTGACGGTGTTGCCTCATCACCTCAAAAGACAAGAGATTACCTGAATACAATATATAATAAGACAAATGATATGACTTCATTGATTGACGAGTTGCTGTATTATTCTCAGGTTGCAGAAAAACACATGTCCTATAAATACGAAAAGATTTATGTAAAAGAATTTTTTGATGAATATGCAAAGGATTTGTATCTGGAACTTGAAACAATAAAAATAAAATTTGAGTATAAGGTTAATGTAAGCCGACATACTGTTATAGATATGGATAAGGAGCAGATAAAGAGAGCCTTAAAACAATATCGTTTCAAATGCTGTGAAATATATGGACAAGGAAGAACCTGAAATTCATTTTAGAGTCACAGAAACGTCGGATGCAATAAATATACAAATCTCGGATAACGGCAGAGGGATAGACGAAAAAGATTTGCCGCATATATTTGAGAGATTTTACAGAAGTGATGTGTCAAGAAATACTAAACTTGGAGGAAGCGGTATAGGTCTTTCTATTGTAAAAAAAGTAATAGAAAAATCATGAGGGAAGTGTTGTAGCTATGTCTAAACCGGGCGTTGGAACAGAGGTTAGCATAGAGTTAAAGAAGTAGGAGATATAAAATGGGCAAAGTTCTTATAATAGAGGATGAAGTAAGTATAGCTGAGCTGGAAAGGGATTATTTGGAAATATCCGGCTTTGAGGTCGATATTTCAACTGACGGTAAAGAAGGACTTGGAAGAGCGTTAAATGAAAAACTATGAGTTGGTATTATTGGATTTGATGCTGCCCGGAGTTGACGGATATGAGATATGTAAGCAGATAAGAGCCGTAAAAAGAGATACCTATTATCATGGTCAGTGCAAAAAAGAATGATATTGACAAGATAAGAGGACTTGGACTGGGCGCGGATGATTATATGACCAAGCCTTTTTCCCCCAGTGAACTTGTGGCAAGAGTAAAGGCACATATTAACAGATATGACAGGTTGGCAGGTGTTCTAACAGCAAATAAGGACATTGTAGAAATCAGAGATTTGAAGATAGATGCAGGCTCCAGAAGAGTTTGGGGCTATGGAGAAGAGAAAACACTGACTGCAAAAGAGTTTGATATACTCTACTTCCTTGCAAAACATCCGAACAAGGTATATTCAAAAGAAGATCTCTTTAAAGAAGTATGGGGGCTTGAGTCAATGGGTGATATTTCAACAGTTACCGTACATATCAAAAATATCAGAGAAAAAATAGAGCAAGACAGTTCAAAACCTCAATTTATAGAGACTATTTGGGGTGTTGGATACAGATTTAGAGGATAAAGATGAGGGTCGACAAAGGTCGGCCCTATATTTATACAATAAAATATTCAATAATTAGTACAAGACTGCAGCATAGAAGTGCAACCTTAAAAAGATTTGCTCCAAACCACGCCGCAATAATTCCTACAATAAAGCTTACAAGTGCTGCTGATTTTGACATTGTAGCATTTAATATTGCGGGAAAAGTCATTACAGAGAGAGTTACATACGGCACATAGTATAAAAAAAGATCTGATAAAGGTGTTTTTAATCTTTTTTCTTATAATTGTAAGAGGAAGAACCCTTATAATATAGGTAACTGCAAACATTATAAAAATATAGATCCATTTATTCATCGGCTACTCCGTTCTTTAAAGGAAAGAATATTGCTCCGAGAGCAGATATTATCACAGTCAAAAGTATTGTTTTTATTCCCTCAGATATATGAAAAAACTTAAAGGAGAATATATAGCTGAGTGAAAAGCTTATAATAACCAAAAGCAAGTATTATCTTATCAGACTTTCTTTCGCAGGAACTATTATTGCAATAAACATTCCGTAAAGCGCCACGCTGAAAGCTGAAACCAACCTCACAGGCAATATATTCCCCGCTATTGCACCGAAGAATGTACCGAATGACCATGCAGGCGAGGCGACAAGCATTACACCGAAGGTGTAGTACGGATTTATATCTCCGGGTCTTGCAATGGATACGGCAAAGACCTCATCAGTTAGCATATGTGCGATTATAAATATATGGTGAAGAGGTGTATCCTTTCTTATTCTCTGGCTCATGGCAATACTCATTAAAAGATATCTGGCGTTTGCTATGAGAGTAATAACGGCGATTTCTATGTAAGTTGAAGATACTGCAATCATTGAAAAAGCCGGCATATTCTCCTGCAGAGGCGTTGTTTAGAAAACTTGCTATTAGTCCTTGAAACGGAGACAGCCCTGATTTTGTAGCCATTATTCCAAGAGAAAAATGATACGGCAAAGTATCCGAGAGCAATCGGAATACCGTCTCTGATGCCGAGAAAGAAAATATCTTTATTTTTTTGCTGAATTTATACTCCATAAAAAAACCTTCTAAAAAAATGATGTATCTATTGTACTACAAAAAAATTGTATTGTGGAGTAAAAAAATTTACACTGATTTTATTATAATCGATTTGGCAAAATAAAAAGCTTGCATTGTCTTTATTATAAAAAAATGTTATGATTAAGTATCTTAGATGTGTTATGGACCTCAATAGCATATTTGGGAGATATTAAAAATATCTATAAAAACTACGAAAAAGTATTTACTATTTCATAGTTAAGTGGCAGGACCACAGTATAAAGTCTTTTGACGATAAAATGATTGGAGGGTTATATGAACAAAGGTCAAATCAATACAAATCTTGGTCAGATAAGCATAAATCCGGATGTTATAGCATTCTATGTAGGAATACAGGCGGTTGAATGCTTCGGTATAGTTGGTATGGCGGCAGTTTCTGTAACAGACGGTATATCAAGGCTTTTGAAGAGAGAAAATCTCACAAAGGGCATCAGTGTAAAAATAGAGGATAATAAGTTGATTTTGGATTTCCATATCATAGTTGCGTATGGACTTAGCATAAGTGCTATAACTCAAAATCTAATAGAGACTATCCAGTATAAGGCGGAGAAGTTTACCGGAATGGAAGTAAAGAAAAATAAATATATTCGTAGAAGGTGTACGAATAATAGACTAAGGAGGATTTTTTTGTGAGTCTAGAGCAGATTGATGCACAATCACTAAAGAGTGCTTTTATAACAGGAGCAAAAAGCTTAGAAGCAAAAAAAGAATGGATAAATGAACTGAATGTGTTCCCGGTTCCTGACGGAGATACCGGTACAAATATGACAATGACAATAATGTCGGCGGCAAAGACATTGGCGGCTGAAGAAGGCGATGACATTGCATCTATGTGTAAGGCAATAGCACAGGGCTCATTGCGTGGTGCCAGAGGAAACTCAGGTGTTATACTTTCACAGCTTTTTAGAGGTGCAGCCAAGATATTAAAGGAGTCACCTGTTGTAGATGTGTTTGAAATTGCACTTGCATTTGATAAGGCAAGTGAGACTGCATATAAGGCGGTAATGAAGCCGAAAGAGGGTACAATACTTACCGTTGCGAGAGCAATGGGTGAAAAGGCCCTTGAAATACATGATGAATATGATGATATTATCGCATTTTTGGAAGCTGTATTGGCATATGGTGATGAGACTTTAAAAGAAAACACCTGAGATGTTGCCTGTACTGAAGAAAGCCGGAGTAGTGGACTCAGGCGGTCAGGGACTTATGGTTATACTTCACGGTATACTTGAAGGCCTTAAGGGAAATGTGATAGAGCTTGGCGATGTGGTACTTTCAACAAAGTCTGAGGGTAGTGCAAACGGTGCCGCAAGAGAGGATATCGATACTTCGGATATCAAGTTCGGATACTGTACAGAGTTTATTGTAAATTTAAATAAGGAATTTACAGATAAGGATGAGGAGGAGTTTAAAGAATTCCTTACTTCAATCGGTGATTCACTTGTATGTGTAGCTGATGATGAAGTGGTTAAGATTCATGTGCATACAAACGATCCGGGATTGGCTATTCAAAGAGGATTGACCTTTGGTGAGCTTACCAATCTTAAGATTGATAATATGCGTGAAGAGCATAGAGAGAGAGTTATCAAGGGAGTTGATCAAATCCTTGAATCTCAAAAGCAGAAAAAGAAAATGGGAGTTATAAGCGTCAGTGCAGGTAGCGGTCTTACATCAATATTTAAAGAAATAGGAGTTGATGTGGTTGTTGAAGGCGGACAGACAATGAATCCGAGTACTGAGGACATCTTGAATGCGGTAGAGCATTTGAACGCTGAAACTATATATATATTACCGAATAATAAAAACATTATTTTGGCGGCTGAGCAGGCGGCTAAGATAGTGGAAGATAAGAAGGTTGTAGTAATACCTACCAAGACTATTCCTCAGGGAATCACAGCAATGATAAGTCTTTCAGAGGACAGAAGCGCTGAGGAAAATCTTGAAAATGCTACTGAAGAGATTTCAAATGTGAAGTCGGCTCAGATCACCTATGCGGTAAGAAATACCACTATTGACGATGTTGAAATACATGAAAAATGATGTTATGGCATTGGGAGACAGTGGAATAATAGGTGTAGATAAGAGTATTGATTCAGCTGTAGACAAGGCACTTGCCAATATGATTGATGATTCAAGTGAATTGGTATGCCTTTACTATGGCGAGGAAGTAAGTGAAGAGGATGCTACCAAGTTATGCGATGAATTGGTTGGCAAATATGAGAATGTAGAGTTTGAATTACATTTTGGAGGACAGCCTGTTTACTACTATTTCATATCTGTAGAATAAGATTTTTAATAACTAGGTCTGTCAAATATCTGATTTGGCGACCTAGTTAAAACTTTGTAGGGAGGTAGGCTTGATAGATATATCTGTAAAAAATATAAAGGGCGTAGGAGCAAAAACAGCAGAATATTTGGAAAAGCTTGATATAAAGACTGTCAAAGATCTTTTGAAACATTATCCGATAAGATATTTGGAATACAAAGCTCCTACAAAAATTTCCGAAGCAAACAAGGATGAAGAGGTGGTTATAAAGGCTACCGTTACAAAGAGCATATCACTTACCGGTCCGAACAGAAAAATAGCTGTAACGAAAGTTACAGACTTTATTGATGTATTAGATGTAATATGGTATAACTCCCCATACCTTAGGTCAACCCTAAAGCATGGTGAGAGCTATATTTTTGTGGGGAAATTCTCAAGAAGAAGCAAGAATACGCTTGAACATCCTACTATTTATACCGTAGATGAATATGAAAAGAAGATAGGCAGTTTTAAGCCTATATATGCACTTACGGCAGGTATAAATAATAATTTAATGGAGAAGCTGATAAAATCGGCTTTTGAATATATAGATGACAAGGATTTTGAAGAATATTTACCTGAGAGCATACTAAAAGAGTTTTCCTTGGAAGACAGAAATAATGCAATAATAAATATTCATGATCCTATAAGTAAGTCAAGTCTTTTTGAATCTAAAAAAAGGCTGGCTTTTTGATGATTTCTTTAGATTCTTATATGGAATGAAACTTTTGAAAAAAATAAAAAGGCTCAGAGTAAAAATCAAAAAAATATAGTATCAAAAGAAATCAAATATTTGGAAGAAATAAAGTCCACTCTGCCGTTTAAGCTCACCGATTCACAAAATAATGTGATAGATGAAATTTTAAACGATATGTCAAGCGGTGTGGTTACAAATAGATTGATACAGGGAGATGTAGGCTCGGGAAAGACGGTAGTAGCTTTGATATGCCTATATATGGCTGTAAAATCAGGGATTTCAAAGGTGTTGTTATGGTGCCTACCGAAGTTTTGGCAAAAACAGCATTTTAAATCCATGTCGGAGACCTTGGAGAAATTGGAAAATCCTCCTAAAATAGGGATTCTAACAGGTTCTATGACAAAGAAAGAACATTTGGCAGTCTATGAAAAAATAGAAGCCGGTGAGATAGATATTGTAGTAGGTACACATGCTCTGCTTGTAGAAGATGTAAAATTTAAAAATCTCGGACTTGTAGTAACAGATGAGCAGCATCGCTTCGGTGTAAGGCAAAGAACAACTCTTTCAGATAAGGGAGAGGATGTTCATGTACTTGTAATGTCGGCTACACCGATACCGAGGACACTTGCAATTATACTTTACGGTGATCTGGATATTTCCACTATAGAAACAAAACCTGTGGGCAGATTACCTATAAAGAATGCTGTTATAACGGAAAATGACAGGGAAAAAGCCTACAGGCATATATCACTTGAAATAGGTAAAGGCCATCAGGCATATATAATATGTCCTATGGTTGAAGAAAGTGAAAATATAGAAGCAGAGAATGTAATAGAGTACAGTAAGAAAATAGCAGATAAATTTTCACAAAATTGTAAGATAGAAGTGTTACATGGGAGACTGCAACAGAAAGAAAAAGATGATATAATGTCTCGGTATGTAAATAAAGAGATAGATATTTTAGTTTCTACAACTGTAATCGAAGTTGGTGTGGATGTGCCTAATGCAACAGTTATTATGATTGAAAAATGCTGAAAGGTTCGGACTTGCGACTCTTCATCAGCTTCGAGGCAGAGTCGGAAGAAGCGAATTACAATCTTATGCCATATTTGTCAGAACTTCAAATTCAAATATTGCAAAAAAGAGACTGGAAATCATAGGAAATTCTAATGACGGATTTTATATTGCATCAAGGGATCTTGTTTTTAAGAGGCCCGGGAGAGCTTTTTCGGTCTTGCACAAAGCGGAGAACTTGATTTTTGGAGTTGCGGATATATACAATGACAATGATATATTTGAGATGGCAAAAAAAGCTGTGGATATGGTGCAAAGCGAGAATATAGGGGAAGAAGAAAGTAAAAAGCTTGAAGAAAGAATAAATAACTACATGGATTTACATTATAAAAAGTTAGCACTTTAATAGGAGTAGTATGGCTGAGAATAAAAAAAGAACCAAGAAAAAGAGGTAAGAAAGAGAAGAAGGGAAATAAGTTTGCACTCGGTGTGGCGGTGCTTGGAATTGTATTCATAGCGGGTTGCTATACTGTAAAAGCAAACACTTACAGAACAAAATTTTTCCCGCATACAATAATAAACGGCATAGATGCTTCGGAAAAAACCGTTGATGAAGTCAGACAGGTGATGTCCAAGCAGATAGATAATTTTGAGAGTAAAATAAGATCAAGAGATAATAATGATGAGATAATAAAGGGAAGTGATGTAGGTCTTGCCTTTGTTGAGGACTCTTCACTTGAGGATTTATTACATCAGCAAAACAGTATGGCATGGATTGCAAATATGAGCGGTGAAAAGGACTTGAAAATCAAATCTTCATTTAAGGTGGATGACAACAAGTTTGAGGATACCGTTTCAAAACTGAGAGCGTTTGACGAGTCCAAATTTGTTGCGCCTGTAGATGCGAAAATTTCCGATTTTGTTCAGGGTTCGGGATACTCCATCATACCTGAAGTCGAGGGAAATACACTTGATGTAAAGAAGGCAAAAGAGTATATAAAGAGTCAGCTCATCGTTTTAAACGATGATATAAATCTTGACTATGAAGAAAACGACTTGTATGAAAAGCCGGCAAAAAGATCGGACGACCCTACACTTAACCTTGCACTTACAAATCTGAACAAGTATATATCCGCCAGAATTTCATATGATAAGCTCAATGTTTTGAACGGCGATACTATACATAAATGGTTAACTGTAAACAGTGACGGATCTGTAAATATATCGGATGAGGGAGTTGCTTCATTTGTAAAGACAATTTCAAATGCTTATAACACTGTAGGTAAGCCGAAAACATTGAAGACATCTTACGGCCCTACTGTAACAATATCAGGAGGCTCATACGGATGGAAAGTTGATGCCGAAAAGGAAAAGGCAACTATAAAATCTCTTATCGAGGCAGGTGAGACCACAAAGAGAGAACCCGAGTTCTCAAGAAAAGCGGCTTCACACGGTGAGAATGACTACGGAAATTCATATGTTGAAGTAAACCTTACAACCCAGCATATGTTTGTAATAAAGAACGGTTCAAAGGTACTTGAGAGTGATTTTGTATCGGGCAATGTTGCAAAGAACTGGACTACACCTCCGGGTGCATTCCCTCTTACTTATAAGACCAGAAATGCAACTTTAAAGGGTGAAGGATATTCAACTCCGGTAGATTATTGGATGCCTTTTAACGGAGGTATCGGTTTTCATGATGCACCGTGGAGATCGGCTTTCGGAGGTCAAATATACAGGACTTCAGGTTCACACGGTTGCGTAAACCTTCCGCCTGCAATAGCAAAGCAATTATACGATTACGTTGACAGCGGTTTTCCTGTACTTTGCTATAATTTGGCACCGACTGTCGCCGCTCCTGCAGCTACAGAATCCTCATCTTCAAGTGAGAGCAGTGCGACAGAGGCTACTGTAGAGCCGATAGGTGACACTACACAGGCAGGAGAAATCAAATCCGCTGTTGAAATAGGACAGTAATAAATGAGAGTAATTTCGGGAACTGCAAGAAGTCTTATTTTAAAAACGCCAAAGGGTACTTCCACAAGGCCTACTACCGATAAGATAAAAGAAACATTATTTAATATGATTTCAAATGAACTTTATAACGTCACATTCCTTGATTTGTTTGCCGGAAGCATGGAATAGGTATTGAGGGCCTTAAGCAGGGGCGCAAAAAGAAGCATATTTTTTTGTGATATAGACAGAGAGGCTATAAGGTGTATAAGAGAAAACCTTGAGCACACAAAGCTGATAGATAAAGCTACCATACTGAAGGGAAGCTTTGAAGCAAATTTAGAAAAGATAAAAACACATGGAAAGAAATTTGATATTGTTTTTATCGATCCGCCATATCAAAAGGGATTTGAAGATAAATGTTTAGATATTTTAATAAATTCCACATTGATTGATGAGCATACATTGGTTATAATTGAAGAAGAATTTAAGACTGATATCACACATTTATCAAAAGTATTGGTATATAGATAAGGTCAAAGAGTATAAGTCTAATAAACATATTTTTATGCATAAGCGAGGGTGACTATGGCTAAAGCTATTTATCCGGGAAGTTTTGATCCTATTACTAACGGACATATCGATATTATTGAAAGAGCATCAAAGATGTTTGACAAGCTTATTGTAGGAGTACTTATCAATAACACCAAAGATCCTCTTTTCACACCTGCTGAAAGAGTTAACATGATAAAAAGTGTAGTGGGACATTTGCCTAATGTGGAAGTTTTAGAATTTGCAGGATTATTGGTGGATTTTGCACATGAGCAAAATTGTAATATATTGGTTAGAGGACTTAGAGTAATTACAGACTTTGAATATGAATTACAATTGGCTCAGACAAATAAAAATAATTGCGCCGAATCTGGAAACTGTTTTTCTTAGTTCAAGCTTGAAATACTCATATCTGAGTTCAAGTATTGTTAAGGAAATTGCGGTATATAATGGAGATATCAGTCATTTTGTAAGAGACCATATCAGAGAAATGGTAACGAAAAGACTGATCGAAAAAGGTTTGAGGAGAGATCATGAGTAGAATTGAACAGGTGATAACTGAAATAGAAGAGTTTGTGGAGAGGTGTAAAACCGTTGCACTGTCCAATTCAATAATAAAGGTAAATAAAGAAGAATTTATAGCCTTATTGAACGAGTTGAGACAGGAGATACCTGAGGAGGTCACACAGTCACAAAAAGTTATAAGCAATAAGGACAGCATTTTAACAGATGCAAAAAACAGAGCTGAGAAGCTTATACTTGATGCAAATATTCAAAGCAATTCCATAAGGGATGAGGCAAAGAGAAAGGCTGATGCAATTGTTCTGAGCGCAAGAAAAGAGTCCGATGCTATAATGAACGAGGCAAACAAGTTAAAGTCACAACTTGTAAATGAAAATCAAATTATGCAGACTGCATATGCGGAATCCGATAAAATATTGGAATATGCAAGAATGGAAGCCAACAATATTGTATATGACGCAAGAAATGAGGCCAACAGTGTCAGACAGGCGGCTATATCTTATACCGATGAGTTGCTTCAAAGTCTTCAGGGAATAATCTCAGGGACAATGATTGAGAGTCAGAACAGATTCAATCAATATTTGAGTTCATTGCAGTTTTATACAGGAGAGATCGATAAGAACAGACAGGAACTTGCAACCAGTATTGTTCCGGCAGATCAGAATACACAGGAATAATTATGGGGCTGTTGCTTGCAACAAGCCCTTTTTTGCGTAATAAGATTGATTTAGATTGAGGTATATATGATACAGGAAAAGGATTTACCGAAGTCCTATGTAGATGCCATGAAGGAGCTTTTAGAAGGAGATTATGATGCATATATCAGATCTTTGGATGAGAAACCCTATGTAGGTATCAGAACAAATTTATTAAAGCTTACCAAGGAAAAGCTTAAAGAGATTCTTGACAGAGATTTTAAAGAGATTCCGTGGGTCAAAGAGGGATTTTACTTTGAAGAAGAAAAGGGAGTACTGACAACACCTTCTTTAAGTAATATTGAAAAAATAAAGAGTATATCTAAAAATCCTTATTATTTTGCAGGGCTTTATTATATACAGGAGCCTTCAGCTATGACACCTGCAATGGTGGCAGGTATAAAACCGGGAGATAAGGTACTTGATCTTTGTGCCGCTCCGGGAGGAAAATCGACTCAGGCAGCATCATATCTTCAAGGTGAAGGTTTATTGGTATCAAATGATTTTTCGGCTTCCAGAGTAAAAGCGCTTCAAAAAAATATTGAGGTCAGCGGAATTGACAATGTTTTGATAACAAATGAGGATCCGAAGAATCTTTCAAAGGTGTATATTGAATATTTTGATAAGATAATAGTGGACGCACCATGTTCCGGTGAGGGTATGTTCAGGCGTGACAGTGCTGTTTTTAGGGCATATCTTGGAAGAGGTCCGGAGTTTTTTACAGGATTACAGGTAAGCATATTAAACGAGGCTGCAAAGATGTTAAAGCCCGGCGGAACCTTGGTATATTCCACATGTACATATTCTAAAGTGGAAGATGAGGGAAGCTTATCGGAGTTTTTAGAAAATCATCCTGACTTTAATATAGATAAAAATAAAGCCGGATTTCGGATTTGAAGAGTCTAAAAATTTTACCGGGAACAATAAGACTTTTCCCACATAAGATAAAGGGAGAAGGACATTTTGTAGCAAGGCTTAAAAAAGATGATAGAGCCGTTGAAAAAAATGAAAATAAAACAAAAGACAAAAAGAAAAGAAAATTACCGAAGCTTCCGGAAGAGTTACTTGAGTTTCTTGGAAAAAAATTAAAAGAGACTGGGATTATGAGAGAATTTTTATAAATAAGGATTATGCATACTATCTTCCAAAGGATGCTTTGATAGATAAGAGCTTACATTATATAAGAACCGGACTGCTACTTGGTGAGATAAAAAAGAACAGATTTGAGCCTTTTCAGGCATTGGCAATGAATATAAAGTTTGATGAATGGGAAAATCCTTTAAACTTAAGTGCAACGGATGAAAGAGTAATAAAGTATTTAAAGGGCGAAACCATAGAGGCTGATGATGAGTATATGGGAATCAGACTTGTATGTGTGGACGGATTTTCACTCGGATTTGTAAAGCAGAATAAAAAGAGCTGTAAAAATAAGTATTATCAAGGTTGGAGATGGATGTAATGATTGTCAGAGTTGATAAAATCCTTTCAGAGCTCGGTTTTGGAAGCCGTCAGGAAATAAAAAAATATGTAAAAGCCGGTAAGATAAGGATAAATGACAATATAGTAAAAAAGCCAGAGGAAAAACTAAACAGTGAAGTAGACAAATTATTCTTTGAAGGCAAAGAGGTGGAAGTAGAAGAGTTTGAAACCTTTATTCTCTATAAACCTGCAGGATATGTATGTGCAACAAAAGATAATGTACATAAAACAGTTATGGAGCTGATAGATTCAAAGAGAAAAAATATTGTACCTGTAGGAAGACTGGACTTGGATACCGAGGGCATTTTGATACTTACAAATGACGGGGATTTAAATCACAGACTTGTATCACCTTCATCACATGTGGATAAGACTTATTATGCGATATTTGAAGGTAGACTAAATGAAAATGCCGTAGAGATGACAAAAAAACGGGCTGGACATCGGTGAAGGTGAAGTATCCAAACCTGCAAATCTTGAAATTATATCTTCTAATGAAATAATGCTTACAATACATGAGGGGAAATTTCATCAGGTAAAGAGAATGGTAAAAAGCTTTTAGGAGGAGAGGTGACTTATTTAAAAAGAGTTGCCTTCGGAGGACTCAGACTTGACGATTTGAAACTGAAAAAAGGGGAAAGCAGAAAAATAACGGAGATTGAGATGGAGATGCTGGAGAGATGAAAAATAATATTTTAGACGCATGGATCATGGTTGAACATCTCTCGGAGGGAGATATAAGTCTTAGGGATAAAAAGAATCTGAGACTTGATGATTTAACAGATAAAAAATACTTTGATTATTTTAATTCATTGATTGAAAAAGCGAATATCAGAAGATATAAGAATTCAGGTTTGGTGTTTTATTTGGACATATTTGCCTTTAGCGAAGTGGTCGATTTTCTTAGGAAAACATATGGAATAGCAAAGCCTGAAGGCGATATAAATTACGGTGATAAATTCAGTATGGCACTGTATTTTGATAAAACCTTGCGCTATATTGACGAAAATTTATTTTTCAGTGCAAGCGCATATATGAGATATTATAAAAAAGTGCCTACAGTGTCGGAGTTTCATAAGTTTGAAGAGGATTTAAAAGATGAGCTGAAACAAAGATTTGAAAAACTGTGAAGATAATCCTGAAAAAAATTTGATAAGACTGTTGAAACTGTTTTTGAATAAATACGGAATAGATTTAAAGAATTGTCGTGTACAGCTTTTAAATAATATAGAAACCGATGCCACAAATCTTCATTCTTTTTTCGTGGACGATTTGACAAAGGCTAAGAGAATAGATAATAAAAATCTGAATGATTACCTATATGGAAAAACAGCCGGAAGGAAAAATTTGGACAGCAAAAAGGATTCTTACGGGTTTAATAAGGCGGAGTTTGAAAAGATTTTAAGTCCTGAAAATTATCCTCTCGGAAGATTTCCAAGCAATACAAAGTTTGCACTTTCATTTATGCAGCAGGTAGCTGTAAATCTTACTATAGGATATGACAATAATCAAATGAGAAGTGTAAACGGACCTCCGGGTACGGGTAAGACTACACTCTTAAAAGATATATTTGCACAGCTTATCGTAGAGCAGGCTTTTGATATATGCGGATTGTCTGAAAAGTATGTGAAAGGAAATGAGCTGACAAGATATTTTGATAAAGCTTCCATAGGCGAGCTTCCTGAGCGTATTGCAAAAAACAATATAGTTGTAGCAAGTTCAAATAACGGTGCGGTTCAAAATATTGTAAATGAACTGCCTCTAAAAGAGGGTATTGATGAGAATATTTTGCCTGAACTTGAAAACATAGACTATTTTAAAGAGATTGCAAACAAGAATGTAAAAGAAAATTGGGTAAAGGAAGACGGAAAGAGTAAAAAAGAACTGATACTTGAGGATACCGGTGAAGAAAAGTTCTGGGGCTCCTTTTCTCTTGAAGGCGGCAAGGCCGACAATATGACCAATATACTCAACAGGATTGAATGTATAATAAACTGCCTTGAAAAATGAGTATGAGCCGGATGATGAAATTTATAAAAAAATTTAAAACTCAATATAAAAAAAGTATCTGGACTTAGAAATGATGCAAAAAAAGCTTACAAAAATAAGTTTGACGCTTATTATAATGCAAAGTCCGAGCTTAATAAAAATCGAGAATACTTTTATTGAATGAGGATGAAGAGAGAAGAAAAAAAGATTGCTGTGTTAAGGGAGCAAGCCGAAGAGTCTGTAAAGGAGAAAATTGTAAGCCTTAATGAGGCTTCAAGTTCACTCAGTCATACTAAAAAACAAAGAGAAGAACTTGCAGGAAGTATTTCAAATCAAAAGATGCTTTTTTTGAAGCCAAACAGAGTCAAAAAAACCGGGATTTTTTTCATCTATCTTTAATTCCGAGAAAAAAACAAGAACTTTACAAATGAATTAAATGCTTTGCAAAATAAGTTGCAGGCATTATTTGATGAGGATGAGACCTACAGAAAACTTGAAAATGAGCTTCAAAATAAAATAAATGAGTTGAAAAAATCAATAGATACGCAAAAGAATGCGGCAGATAATGAGAATACTCAGTATGAAGCTTGGAAGCAAAACTTAAATAACAGAAAAGAAAAATACTCTCAGATAACAGATTCTTTTGATGCAGACAAAGCAAATATTTCAAGAGGACTTGACCTTTCTAAGGAATATGAAAAGCTTCAACTTTCAAATCCGTGGTTTGATGAAAACTACAGAGTGGAGCAGTCAAAGCTTTTTGTATCGGCTCTTGGTGTAAGAAAGCAGTTTTTATATGAAAACAGAAAAAATATTAAGGCTGCCGTAAGCATATGGAGAAACCAAAGTAAATATATGGAAAATAAGAGATTGATAAATATCTCTTGGAATTGGATAAATCTTACCATTCCTGTTATCAGTTCCACTTTTGCTAGTTTTTCCAGAATGTTAAAAAATATTGACGAGAATGTTCTGGGCCATACATTTGTGGATGAGGCGGGACAGGCTCTTCCTCAGGCTGCAGTGGGTGCGATATTCAGAAGCAAGAATATTATGGTTGTGGGAGATCCTTTCCAAATAAAGCCTGTACTTACTTTGGACGGCGGTCTGCTTGCACTGCTTTCAAAAAGCTATAATGTCAGCGAAAAGTACTTGTCGGAGTCCGCTTCAGTACAGACCTTGGTGGATGCCGCAAGTCAATACGGTTTTTACACAAAAGGAGAAAGGGAAGAGGACTCATGGATAGGTATTCCGCTTTGGGTACACAGGCGCTGCAAATATCCTATGTTTACCATATCAAATGAGATTTCTTATCAAAACCTTATGGTACAGGGCAATGAGGGCTATGGAAAGACCGGATGGTATGATATAAGCGGCAAAGCTGTAGATAAGTATGTTGAGGAACAGGGGGATTTCCTTCTAAAAAAGATACAGGATATGGCAAAGTCAAATCCTGAAATATTGGATAAAGACGAGAGTGACACTATTTATATAATATCACCTTTTAAAAATGTTGCTTACAGATTGGCAAGAAAGCTGGATGAAATAGGCTTTACAAGGAGAGAAAACGGCAAAGTCACAAATATCGGAACTATTCATACCTTCCAGGGCAAGGAAGCTCCTATAGTATTTATGGTGCTTGGAGCGGATACAAACAGTAAGGGTGCTGCAAGCTGGGCGGTAAGTGAGGCCAATATGATGAATGTGGCGGCTACAAGAGCAAAGAAGGAATTTTATATTGTAGGAGATAAAAAACTTTATATGAGTTTGGGAAGTGAAGTGATAAGCAAGGTAAATAAGGTTATAACGGCTTACAGTAAGGAACACCCCGAGCTTATAGATGAGAATACAGATTTAGGTAGTTTATGATAAAAGATATAGATGCATGTATATTCGATCTGGACGGTACTTTGGTAGATTCAATGTGGATGTGGCCTGATATTGACGCCGAGTATCTGGAAAGATTCGGATTTGAATACGATGACAATTTAAAAAAATGAAATAGACGGAATAAGCTTTCATGAAACGGCGGTTTATTTTAAAAAAGAAGTTCGGTATAAAAAGACAGTGAGGAAAAAGATCTGTCAGGACTGGGAAGATATGGCACTGGATAAATATAAGTATGAAGTGAAAGAAAAGCCGGGATGCAAATGCTTTTTGGAACATTTAAAGTCAAGAGGAATCAAAATGGGAATTGCAACCAGCAATAACAAAAACATGGTGGATGCTGTACTTAATTCTTTAAATATGAAGGAATATTTTGAGGTTATCACCACATCTGATGAGGTGAAGAAGGGAAAAGCCCGCACCTGATGTGTATTTAAGAACGGCCAAACTTCTTGGAGTTGAACCTGAAAAATGTCTTGTATTTGAAGATGTGGTAGCAGGTATTATAGCCGGAAAAGCCGCAGGAATGAAGGTTTGTGCAATAGAGGATGATTTCTCAAAAGATGTCAGAGAAAGAAAAAAGGAACTGGCGGATTATTATATAGATGACTACAGGGAATTGCTATGACAAAGAAAAAAAGGCGAGTACGGGTACAGAAAGTACTTTAAAAATAAAAAAACGGAATAATTATAGGATTTTTTTGTTTTTTTATTATACTTTTGCTTTTTATATCTTCAAAGCTTACAAAAAATGCCGATATTTCAAGGATACTGCTGGTTTCCTCCATACTTACGGTACTTCCTATGGCAAATCTTTTGTCACCTTTTTTGGTGGTATTTAAGTATAAATCTTTTGAATATGAGAAGATAAAGGAATACCTTGATGATAATCATTTTTTTATTTGATATAATCCTTACAATGAAGGAGCAGGTAATGCCTCTTGATATAATATATATCAATGAAGAAAGAATCTTCGGTATTCTTTCCAATAAGGCGGATAAGTCAAAAAACCGAGGAATTCATCAAAGAAAAGAATGAAAATAGGCGGTATAAAGGTCAGTGTGAAGATTTGTGACAGCTTTTAGTGAAATGAAAAAAAGTTTGTTCAAAGTAAAGATGCAAATGACAAAAAAATTTAGATGATATAAGGGCTATCTTTAAAAGCCTTTCAGTATAATGATTGAAATAATTGTAGGAAAAAAATGAAAGCGGACAAAGGCTTGACAGAGTTTTTGGAAAAAAATATTTGTAAATACAAATACAGGATTTATTTTCAAGATGCTTAGAAAAAGAATATTACTTTAAATGATAAAAAAGCTGACGGTAAGGAAAGGCTTGAGTCCGGGGCAAGTATCAAGCTTTGGTTTTCAGATGAAAGTTTTGAAAAATTATCAGGGAAAAAGGCGATAAATATAAAAAGATATAGAGGGAAAGCCCAAAGCTGATAAAAAAAGTATAGAAGCTTTTTAAATCATATATAGTATATGAGGATGAAAATACTGTTATAATAAATAAACCTGCAGGTCTTTTATCACAGAAATCAAATGAAAATGATATATCGGTAAACGATCTTTTACTTGAATATCTTGAATTTGATTCTAAGGCGTTAAATACATTCAAACCTTCCATATGTAACAGACTGGACAGAAACACTTCAGGACTTATGGTTTGCGGAAAGACTCTGGAAGGCCTGAGAGTAAATAATGAACTTATAAAAACAAAGGCTGTGAGCAAATTTTATCTGGCTTTGGTAAAAGGCAGAGTGGAAAAAACGGGAAGTATTAATGCCTGGCTTTATAAGGATGAAAAGACCAATAAAGTTACCGTCAAAAATAAGTCCTTTGAAGGTGCGGATTTTATACAGACAGAATATGAAGTGCTTGATTATTTTAAAGATGCTACACTGCTTTTGGTAAAGCTTATAACAGGAAAAACTCATCAGATAAGAGCGCATTTATCCTCAATATCACATCCTATAATAGGGGATTTCAAATACGGAGAGAAATCTGTGAATGAAAAGTTTAAAAAGGAGTACGGTATAAAGTCTCAGCTTTTACATTCATTCAGACTTGTATATCCTAACAGTGATATTTCAGATACGTATACATTTAAAGCTTTAAAGGGAAAGTGCTTTGAGGCTTCATATAATAATGATTTCAGAAAGGTGATAGGAGATGGGTACTTGGAAAACAAGAGGCCTTAGGGGATCCGCTTTGGAAGAGTATATAAACTACTCCAATGAAAAGTACAGAGAAAGTGGACTTGCACTTATTCAAAAGATTCCCACTCCGATTACTCCGATTGATATTGACAAAGCTTCAAGGCATATCACTTTGGCATATTTTGAGAAAAAGTCCACAGTTGATTATATAGGAGTCGTTCAGGGAATACCTGTATGTTTTGATGCAAAAGAATGTGCAAGTACAAGCTTTTCACTCGCCAATGTACATGAGCACCAGTTTAAGTTCATGGAGGAGTTTGAAAAGCAGGGAGGTATAGCTTTTCTTATTATATTTTTTTAAATCACTTGATAAGATAATATATTTGTCAGCTAAAAGGATCTGAAAGTTTTTTTGAAAAGGATGAATGAAGGCGGTAAAAAAAGTTTTTAAATATGAAGAGCTTGATGAGGAGTATTTGATACCTAAAAAGGGTGATATTATAGTGCATTATTTAGAGAGCCTTAGCTTATATCTCAGTAAGGAATCTTAAAAGAGGATTGAAAAAAAGTTGGATATAAAGGAGACATAAATGAAACAAATAGATGCAAGAATTTATAACGGAAAAACAAACTTTGAGTGGAAAGATTTAGAATTAAACAGTGAAGGTCTGCTTCCGGTGATAGTACAGGATTATATAGATCATACTGTACTTATGTATACATATATGGATGAAGATGCATGGGAGAAAACACTTGCCACAGGACTTTTGACTTATTACTCAAAAATCTCATAAGAGGGCAATAGTAAAGGGGAAAAAAATACGGAAATTATCAATATGTCAGGGAACTGTTTTTTTAAACGGAGAGAAGAATGCGCTTTTAATAAAAGTTTATCCTATGGGTCCTGCATGTGACGACAGCAAAAAAAGCTGCTTTGCAAATGAGATAGAGGAAATATAATAATGGATCATATTTTGCTGATTGTATCATTTATTATTTTACTTTGTATAGTACTGAATATTATAACAAGTAAAATAGGTGTGCCCGTACTTTTAGCATTTATTTTGCTGGGAATGGTATTCGGATCTGAGGGCATATTTAAAATCAGATTTGATGATTTCAAACGGGCGGAAACCATATGTTCATTCGCGCTTATTTTTATCATGTTTTACGGAGGATTCGGAACAAATATAAAGGAGGCAAAGCCTGTACTTTTTAAAGGCCGGACTTTTGTCAAGCGTCGGAGTAGTGCTTACTTCAATGTTTGTGGCAATGTTTGCATACCTGGTTCTGAAATTTTCATGGATAAACTCGGTACTTATAGGTGCGGTGATTTCTTCAACGGATGCGGCAAGTGTATTCTCCATATTAAGAGACAGACATTTGAATCTTAAATATAATACCGCATCTATTTTGGAAGTGGAGAGCGGAAGTAACGATCCTTTTGCATATATGCTTACGATGATTGCAGTGACTATGATATCGGGAAGCATTACAGTCGGAAGTGTTTTTTTACATGCTGTTTTTACAGCTTTTTGTGGGAGCATTATCAGGTGTTTTAATCGCTTTTATCTTCAAATATCTGATAAACAGATTTATTATAAATACACCCGGATTTAATATGGTACTTGTAATTGCGGTTGCACTGCTTTCATATTCATTACCGACCGTGGTCGGCGGAAACGGATATTTGAGTGTATATATCACCGGTATTATACTTGGAAATTCGGATATCAGAGGAAAGAAAGAGCTGGTACCTTTCTTTGACGGTATAACAGGTATTATGCAAATACTGATATTTTTCCTGCTTGGACTTTTAGCCTATCCGTCAAGACTTTTATTTGTTGCAGGTACAGGATTTGCTCTGGCATGCTTTATAACATTTGTTGTAAGACCGCTTGTTATTACAATAATTATGAAGCCTTTTAAGGCAACATGGAATCAGATATTTCTTGTTTCATGGTCGGGATTTAGAGGCGCTTCGTCCATAGTTTTTGCAATTACAGCATTATTAAATACAAATGCAAACTATGATATATTCAACAATGTATTTTTTATAGTATTATTTTCAATACTGGTACAGGGAAGCCTGCTTCCGTTTATATCTAATAAAATTGATATGATTGATGAAGGCTATGATGTAATGAAAACCTTCTCGGATTACAGTGGAGATGAGATACCTATAGAATTTATTCAGCTTAAGGTGAGTGAAAATCAAAACTGGTGCGGTAAAAGTATCAGTGATATAAATCTGCCTCCCGATACATTGATGGTTTTAATTAAGCGAGAGTGTGAGGATATAGTCCCGAACGGGCAAACTGTGCTTTGCTGCGGTGATACTATAGTTCTTGCTGCAAAGTCTATTGACTTTGAAGAATATTATATTATGACCGAGTTTGTTTTAACCAGGAAATTACTCTCAAAAGGCACCACACTGTCAGAGCTTTCAGGGGAACTTGATGCACTTGTAATGCTTATTATAAGAGGGGATGATTTTATTATTCCAAACGGTGAGACAACTCTTTATGAGGGAGATACTCTGGTTTTAAATAACGGACCTATACAATAAAAGGGACTGTTAATCGTAGAAAAAACGGTTAACAGTCCCTTATTATTATACAACATTTGATATTACACCGAATGATATAATCATCATTATAATACTTGCCATAAGCATACCTAAGCAGATTGCAAGGAAGGCTTTCTTTCTGTCCATCTCAAGGAAAGCGGCTATTATCGCACCTGTCCAGGCACCTGTACCCGGAAGAGGTATACCTACAAAGATTACAAGTCCCCAGAACCCGTATTTTTCTATGGAGTCTTTGTTTTTCATAATCTTTTTATGTAGGAATGAGTGCATTTTATTAAAAAGCTTAAATTTAGATTTTTCCATAGCGTTTAAGATTTTGTTAATCAAAAGCAGTAAAAAAGGAATCGGTATAGCATTACCTACAATTGCTATAACATAACTTTCAACAGGTGAAAGCTTTAGAAGAGAAGCCGCTATAAGACCTCCTCTGAGTTCCAAAATAGGGAGCATTGATATAATAAATACTATCAATTGCTTTCCGAAGCTGAGAGAGAGCAGTCCTCCCATCATTCCTATAAGTGATTTTGCTAATTTTTCCGCCATAAACTACCTTCCGTTTTAACATATTTTTATATAATCATTGTTATATTCTACCAAAATCAGAATAAGTTAGATTGTAACAGATTGAGTAATTACAATCAAGGTGCTAATATATTAAGATATGGAGGTAGAAAGATGGAATTATTAAAAGGGGCAATGTGTCTGGAAGGCGGATCTTTAAGAGGGCTGTTTACAGCCGGTGTTTTGGATGCTTTGCTTGATAATGAAGTATATATTGAATACGTGAACGGAGTTTCTGCAGGCTCGATGAACGGAATGAACTATATTTCAAGACAAAGAGGCAGATCAAAGAGAATAAATTTAAAATACCTGCATGATAAGAGATATATAAGTTATAAAAACATGTTTAAATCCAGACAGATATTTAACTTCGATTTCTTATTTGATGATATTTCAAATAAATACGATATTTTTTTGATTGGGAATCATTTAATGATAAAACGAAAAAAATATGAAGTTGTAGCTACAGATGTAATAACCGGAGAAAGCAAGTTTTTTTGATAAGAATAATTGCGGCGATATTATATCGGCAGTAAAAGCGTCTGCATCCATGCCTGTAATGTCAAAGATGATAGATGTGGAAGGCAGGAAATATCTTGACGGAGGTATATCAACATCCATTGCATATAAAAGAGCATTTGATGTCGGATATTCAAAAGCAATAGTAGTACTTACAAGAGAAGAGGGATACAGGAAAAAGCCGGTAAATAAGATAAATGAAAGCATCTATAGAAGATATTTTAAGTAGCTTCGAATTTGGTTGAAAAAAATTGATGACTGTACCGGAAAGATACAACAAGATGCAGGAGGAAATGGAAGAGCTGGCTAAAGAGGGTAAGCTTTTAATAATAAGACCGCAGAATAAGGTGACTGTACAAAGGCTTGAGCACAGCAGTGTAAAACTTGAAAAGTTGTATAATGAAGGGTATGAAGAGGGATTAAAAAATATTGAGAATATAAAGAACTTTATTGCTTTAAAGTTTTAATGTTTAAAGCCTTAAGGTATTGACGTAATAAAACAGATATAGTATAATCCCTTGCATAATAAGTTTTATTTATACGGAAGGGAAGTTTATGAAAAAAAATATTTTGACAATAGCAATGGCAATGCTCCTTGGAGCAAGCCTTATGGCATGCGGATCAAAAGCGGATAATACAAACAGTAAGGCTGATTCTTCATCGGAAGTAAGTGCCGATGCTAAAAAAATCGGAGTTTTGCAGTATGTACAGCATCCTGCACTTGATAAAGCAAACGATGGTTTTGTAGCGGCACTTGAAGAAGCAGGTATTGAAGTAGACATCGAGCAGCAAAATGCAGGCGGTGAGCAGTCTGCGGCACAGACTATTGCAAACAAGCTTGTAAATGATAAGAAGGATTTGATTCTGGCAATAGCTACACCGGCGGCACAGGCGGTAGCAGGAGCAACTTCAGACATTCCGGTAGTTATAACGGCAGTAACGGATCCTGCAGCTTCAGGCCTTGTGGAGAGCAATGACGCACCGGGAGGAAATGTTACAGGAAGTTCTGATCTTACACCGGTAGCGGATCAGATTGAGCTTTTGACAAAACTTTTACCTGAAGCAAAGAATGTAGGTATACTCTATTGTACAGCTGAGGCAAACTCAAAGTTGCAGGCGCAAATGGCTATGGACGCTCTTAAAGAGAAAGGGCTGACAGGAGTTGAGTACACAGTTTCAAGTTCAAATGAGATTCAGACAGTGGTTGAGTCAATGGTAGGTAAGGTAGACGCCATATATGTACCTACAGATAATGTTATTGCGGCAGGTATGACAACGGTTGCTATGATTGCCACTACGGAGCATAAGATTCCTATAATCGGAGCGGAGTCCGCACATGTGGAAACGGTGCCTTGGCAACATACGGTATTGATTACTTCGAGGTTGGAAAGCTTGCAGGAGAGCAGGCTGTTGAAATCTTAAACGGAAAGTCACCTGCAGATATTCCGATAGCTTATTTATCAAAGGATAAATGCAAACTTACAATAAATGAAGAGGTTGCTAAGGAACTTGGAATAGATACATCAAATATTTCAATGAACTGAGATATAAGGATTAATAAGACCGGTATATGCCGGTTTTGTTAATTTTATACAGATTTTCAATATGTAAATTAACATTGCAGTAATTTGTGATATAATATAAAATAATGAAAGCCTAAATGGAAATATAATTTTTTGGAGGTATAAATGTTTACAGCACTGTTAGGTGCCGTTGCTCAGGGAATACTTTGGGGAGCAATGGTGCTTGGGGTATATATTACCTATAAACTGCTGGATATAGCGGATTTGACAGCAGACGGAAGTTTTGCTTTGGCGGATGTGTATGTGCGGTCATGATTGTAAACTTCAACATGAATCCTTTACTTGCACTTCTTTTTGCAACTTTTGCGGGAATGATTGCAGGATTTATCACGGGAGCATTGCATACAATATTTGAAATACCGGCTATTCTTGCAGGTATACTTACTCAGATTTCTCTTTGGTCTATCAATCTTAGAGTAATGGGAAAGAGTAATATACCGCTCTTAAAGACAAATACCATATTCTCATGGCTTACAGACGCTACAGGTATGAGTAATGCCGTAGCCGGAGTTATTCTAGGCGGAATTATTATTGTACTTATTATAATGATACTATACTGGTTCTTCGGTACGGAGCTCGGTTCAGCGCTCAGAGCAACCGGAAATAATGAAGCTATGATCAGAGCTCTCGGAGTGAATACAGGTCATGCAAAGCTTCTTGCCTTGGTGATAAGTAACGGACTTATAGGTCTTTCAGGAGGACTTATAGTACAAAGCCAGAAGTATGCCGATATCAATGCAGGAACGGGAGCTATAGTTATCGGACTTGCAGCTATAGTTATCGGTGAAGTAATACTTGGAAAAGTAATATCTTTCTGGATGAAACTTTCTGCGGCTGTTGTGGGTTCTGTTGTATACTTTGTAATCAGAGGAATTGTACTACAGCTTGGAATGGATGCAAACGATATGAAAATGCTTTCTGCCATTATAGTGGCACTTGCGCTTGCCGTACCTGTAATGAGTGCAAAAATAAGGGCTAAAAGAGCCTATTCACCGAAGGGAGAATAAGATGTTAGAGATTATAAATGTCAGTAAAACCTTCAACATAGGTACAATAAACGAAAAGAAAGCTTTAAATAAATTATCACTCAAGTTGAATCCGGGAGACTTTGTAACCATAATCGGAGGAAACGGTGCAGGTAAGTCAACGATGCTTAATATGATCGCAGGTGTATATCCCATTGACGGCGGTCAGATTATAATAGACGGTGTTGATATATCAAGAATGCCTGAGCATAAGAGAGCGAAGTATATCGGAAGAGTTTTTCAGGATCCTATGATGGGAACCAGTGCGGGAATGCAGATAGATGAAAACCTTGCACTTGCTTTCAGAAGAGGAGAAAAAAAGAGGTTTATCCTGGGGAATTAAAAAAAGAGCGAAAAAAAGAGCTTTACAAGGAAATACTTGCAAAACTCGGACTTGGACTTCAAACCAGAATGACATCAAAGGTAGGACTCTTATCGGGAGGACAAAGACAGGCGCTGACACTTTTGATGGCAACACTTAAAAAGCCTAAGCTATTACTGCTTGATGAGCATACGGCGGCGCTTGATCCGCAGACTGCAAAGACGGTTCTTGATCTTACAGAGCAGATTGTGGCTGAGCAAAATCTTACCGCAATGATGGTAACTCATAATATGAAGGATGCCCTTAATATAGGTAACAGACTTATAATGATGCATTCGGGCAGAGTAATCTATGATGTAAGCGGTGAGGAAAAGAAGAAACTTAAGGTTGAAGACCTTTTGAGAAAATTTGAAGAAGCAAGCGGCGATGAGTTTGCCAATGACAGAATGATGTTGGCCAATTAGTGAATTCAAATAGGAGGGACTATGGATAAGAAACTTATTATCACCATAAACAGAGAATATGGAAGCGGTGGAAGAATAATAGGACAGCAGCTTTCAGAGAAACTTGGAATACCATATTATGATGATGAAATAATAAAAATGGCGTCAGAACATTCAGCTGTAGCAGAACAATATTTCAGAATGAATGACGAGAAACCGGGGCATAATATTTTGCAAAGAATAATAGGCGGAATAAAAAATGCAAATAATAAGCCGTCAATAGGAGACGATATCGTTTCACCCGACAATCTTTTCAGATTTGAAAGCGAAGTTATAAGAGAGTTGGTAGCAAGCGAATCCTGCATACTTATAGGAAGATGTGCGGATTTTGTACTCAGTTCGGCAGGAGAAGATGATTTTATTTCACTTTTTGTATATGCCGATTTGTCAAAAAAAGTTGACAGAGTAATGGAAGTTGACGGAGTTGATGCCAAGGAAGCGCTCAGAAGAGTGCAAAGAAACAATAGAATCAGGAAAGAGTATTACAAGTATTATACAGGAGAAGAGTGGGATGATATGACACATTATGATCTTCCGCTTAATACATCAAAGATTACACTTGAACAGGGTGTGGATTTGATACTGGAATACTTGAAAATCAGAGGTAAGTTATAGAATGAAGGATAATTATATTGACAGCTTTTTGGCACAGGAATTCGGAAAGAGCCAAAATTATAATGAAATAAAGAACGGGCTTTTCAGTGAATTCAATGTAAAAAAAGGTCTCAGAAATGAAGATGGTACAGGAGTAAGAGTTGGTCTTACAAAAGTATCCGATGTAGTAGGCTATGATATAGTGGACGGCGTGAAGACAAATGTGGACGGTAAGTTATACTACAGAGGTTACAGTCTTAACGACCTTGTAAACGGAAGTGCAAAGTCCACAAGAGGATATGAGGAAGTAATGTTCTTACTTTTATTCGGATTCTTACCAAATAAGGTGGAACTTGACAATTTCTCAAAGGTATTCAGAAGTATGTATACACTGCCAAGCAACTTTTTTGAGAGTGTACTTCTTAGAAATCCCGGAAAGAATTTGATGAATGTGCTTCAAAATGCTGTACTTACTCTATACAACTATGATGAAGAACCTGACAATGTGGATGTATATTCCACTCTTGTAAAAGGTATTAGAATATCCGCATCACTTCCTGTAATTATGTGCTATGCATATCAGGCAAAGAGACATTATTTTTATAATGACAGTTTGATAATACATTATCCTGATGAGAAGCTTTCAATGGCTGAGAATATATTGCAGATGCTAAGAGTAGATCAGAAGTTTTCAAAGAATGAGGCGGCTCTTCTTGATACAATACTTATTCTTCATGCAGACCATGGCGGCGGTAACAACTCTACATTTACCAATGTAGTTGTTTCATCCACAGGTACGGATATCTATTCAACTATAGCGGCATCAATAGGATCGTTAAAAGGACCTAAGCATGGCGGTGCAAATATTTCCGTTGTACAGATGATGAAGGCTATAAAGGATGAAATAGGTATAACCACAGACGAGAAGAAGATCAGAAATATCGTAAACAGACTGCTTGATAAAGACTTCTTTGATTGCAGCGGACTTGTATACGGATTCGGCCATGCGGTATATACTATCACAGACCCTAGAGCGGAGCTTTTAAGAGAGTATTGTGAGACGGTAGCAAAAGATAAGGACAGACTGGACGAGTATCATTTCTATGAGGAGTTTGAAAAGACTGTAAAGAAGGTGGTATTTGAGAGAAAGGGAACAACTATTTCTTCAAATGTAGACCTTTACTCAGGATTTGCATACAACATGCTCGGTATTCCTGAAGATCTTTATACACCTTTATTTGTTATATCAAGAAATATAGGCTGGGTTGCTCATAATGTGGAAAACAAGCTTTATGACGGTAGAATAATGAGACCTGCAACAAAGTATGTGGGAGAATTAAAAGAATATACACCTTTTAAGGACAGATAAAAAAAGAGGCCATAGGCCTCTTTTTATTTATTATCTTTACTGTTTTCTAAAATATCATCAATCTTTTTTGCCAAGTCTTTTTTGTCCTCATCGGAGTCCATTTCGTAGAATTCAACTTCCACATCGGAATCAAGGTCGTTTTCAACAACTTCGGATTTTTTGGTATCTTTTCCAAATTTATCCAGCTGTTTTTTAGCTTTGTCAACTACAGGCTCAACGCTTGATTTAGCTTTTTTTCAAACAAAAGGCTTTGCATTGTCCTTTTGCCACATCACCGGCTATGGAAACATTATCTGTAATAATATTTGCCACATCCTTTAACATTTCCTTGGCTGCACTTGCCATACCCTTCGCACTGTTTGCGGTGTCCTTGGCTGCCGTAACGAATTCATCTGTAGTAGACTTTAATGCCGTATACTTTCTGTTTGCAGTAGCATCTTCTGTTTTATAATCTGAAAGTTCGTCTTCAAAATCTTTGAATTCGCCCTCCAATTCTCTTTGATATTCTTTATACTTCAGTATATATGACACTCCGGCTGTCGCAGCGCCTGCAACAGTTGCCCAAAACATTAACTTTTTTAAACCTGCCATAATAACCTCCTTTACAATAGTAGTAATTACAGTGTAATATCTATTTATAAAAAAAGTACAAGCATTATTTGGAGAGTTTATGAAAAAGTCATCTGTTTATTTGGTTGCATAGCAGGATTTATTGTGATTGCTTATATTCAAAGTTTATATGTAAACTTGGGAGTATCACATACAAGTGATTACTTTTTTTAAGTAAGAGATATATTATATTATCTGTGGCGCTCTTTTGCTGTTACTCGTATCGGGAATATATTTGAATATAACAAAATTCAGTATAGTTAAGATATATCCGATTGTAATGCTTATATTCGGACTTGGATATATGTATGTTTTTCCTGCAATGTCTGCACCTGATGAAATAGCACATTTTATATCGGCTTATAAAATATCAAATAGGATGCTTGGAAAGCAGGCAACCGTTAAAGACGGCCATGTGATAATCAGGGCCGGGGATCTTTGGCTGGAAGATGTGGACGGAGAGTACACTTTTGATAAAACGAGGAGTGAAGAGGAGAATGTTTTAATACCTGAGGAGGGAAGTCATGGGAAAATTATTTCAAGCAAACTTGAAGAAACATCTTACAAGGTTTTTTATGGAGAGGGGAATATTCGCGGTGCTGATAATTATATCAGTTTTGGCGGCAAAGATTATGAAAAGGCCCAGTCGCTACACGCGCCTGTAAATACCATACCGAGTGTATATTTTTTACCTGCAACAGGTATCACTGTAGCCCGAATAATGGGGCTTAACAGCATTTATCTTGTAATGTTTGGAAGAACGGCAAATCTGATTTTTATTTATATTATTGGGAACTCTTGGAATATATTTCCTGCCCAGATTTAAAGAATTTATTTTTTTAGTCAGCCTTCTTCCTACCACAATTGAACTGGCGGCTTCATATTCCTATGATGCGGTTATGATTTCAAGCATGATTTTTTTTGTGTCATATGTATTTTATCTTGCACATGAAAAAAAGGACTTTGATATAAAAGATCTGGTCATAGTTTCCCTTATTGCAGGACTTGTTTTACCATGTAAAATGGTTTACTTCCCTATGCTTTTACTGCTTTTCAGTATACCGCTGTATAAGTTTAAGCTCAGAGGTAAGGTGGACGGCAAGATAAAAAAAGAAAATATAGCTTTTTTTCTTGCATCTGCGGTGGTTGTGCTATTGTCATGGGTATTTGCAATGTATCTGGTAAACAGAGCTACAGTGGTGGGATATTCCACAAGCACTACTTCAAGTCTTGAGTGGGCAGGTGAGGAGAGCTACACCATAGGTTATTTATTTCACAACAAAGTAAAGGCCGTAAAGCTGTTTTATAATACATTGCTTTTGCAACTTGAATATTACCATAAAACAATGTTCGGAGCATATCTCGGACATGCGGACGATGTGGTAGGTGTTCCGTATATAGGATTTTTAGTACTTAATATAGGCATGATATTTTCTGTATTCGGGGAAGCAAAAGAAAAGCAGTTGCAGGTAAAAGAGAGGGTGCTTACAGGTATCAGTATATTTTTTGTAGTATTTTTGGTGCTTTTATCAATGCTTATTGCATGGACTCCCATAAGTTCCGAATTTATAGAAGGTGTGAGCGGAAGATATTTTATTCCGGTACTTTTGCCTCTGCTTATGATATTCAGGAATAATAAGATAGTGATAAAGGATGAGACCAAGAGAAACATTATATTCCTGTTTATACTTATAAATGCCATATCTTTGCTGAAAATATTCAGTACAGTATGTATAAGACTGTAATAAAAAGGGCAAAACAGACTTACTTATGATATAACAAAAAAATGTAAAAATTAACAAAGCTTTTTTTGGTAAATAAGTTATAATATATAAAGAAGGAGGCAAGATGAAGAGAAATAATTTAATAAAACTTGCATCTGCATTAGCTATAGTAACAATGCTAGGACTCGGATTACATAGTAATGCATATGCTCTTAGTGCAACATCAAATATTGAATCGGTTGTGATAGGAGAAAATAAGTCTACAGTAGATATCACTATGAATAACTCGGGTGATATGGCAGGTACCGACGGTAATTTTTATCTTTTTGAATTACAGCCGTATGAGGAAGGAATCGGAAACAGAACCGACTACCTTGAAAAGGTAAGTGCAGGTAATGTTACAAAATCATATCAGCTTAATAAAGGCAGTGAAAACAGCAGATTGTACAACAGTTATGCGGTTGCTGTTTTTGACGGATCGAAATATGTTCAGGTAAGTTCACTTAAATATATTACAAATCCAGAGGCGGTTGCGGCAAATACTGATGCGTACAAGGCACAGGCATCAAAGAAAGGTTTGCAGATAGAGCTTAAGATGCTTGATGATGCATTTAACCTCGGTGTAAAGCATGCATCTACAAATATTGCTTTCAACCAGATTTTAGGAAGCGGTATAGATTACAATTATAACGGCAAGACATATCATTTCAATAAGGCACTTATAGAAAGCTATGATAAGACAATAAGTGCTTTCTCGGGAAAAGATATGACTGTTACAGCTATTATTTTGAACGGTTATAATGAGGCTCATCCTGAGCTTATGTATCCGAATATGCCGAGAAGAGACAGCATTTTCTACTATATGTTCAATGCGTCATCAAAAGAGGGCACTGAGACCACTGAGGCTATTGCATCATTCCTTGCGGAAAGATACAACGGAAAAAATACCGCACACGGTAAGGTATCAAACTGGATTATAGGAAATGAGATCAACAATCAGCAGTGGAACTATATCGGAGATATGGATGTAAGAAGTTATACTGGAAAATATGAGAAGGCATTCAGAATTTTCTATAATGCAATCAAGTCAACTTCTTCTACAGACAGAGTATTCTATTCACTTGATTATAACTGGAATAATGAGATAAACAATAAGAATAAATACGGTGGAAAGCAGATAGTAGACAATTTCAATTCTCTTGTGCTTGAGCATGGAGATATTGATTGGGGACTTGCATATCACCCATATCCTGCACCTATGACAGATCCGGAGTTCTGGGATGATGCTCAAAAGACAGGATGGATAAAGGACAGCTTTGATTCACCTGTAATAAACTTTGCAAACTTAAATAAGCTTACAGATTATTTTGCACAGGATGCACTTAAAAAGCATGACGGTTCCGTAAGACATATTATGCTTACAGAGGAAGGATTTACAGCTACAAATCCTACAAGAGGAAATCTTGAAAATGAGCAGGCTGCGGCATTTGCATACTCATACTATCTTGTAGATTCAAACCCGTATATAGAGGCATATATCTTAAGCCGTCAGGTGGATGCACCGCTTGAGGTAAGACAGGGACTTTCATTCGGACTTTGGACCTGCAGCATGAATGTAGGAGATGAAATTCAGGCTATATCAAAGAGAAAACTTTGGACAGTATACAGATATATTGACAAGTCAAAGTACACTCTTGACAATACCGATTTTGCAAAGAGCATCTTAGGTATAAGTAAGTGGCAGGAATTGGTACCGAACTTCAGATGGGCGGCACAGGAAAACAGAAGATAATTTCTTTTAATTTAAATCCATGAAGAAGCAAAATCTTTTTCATGGATTTTTTAAATGTCCCTACATAATGCAATGGCTGTCTTTTCATGGTATAATAAAGGACATTATAAAAAGAAAGTAGCAAAGACGGGGAAGTTATGAAACATACATTTGTTATTTGCGCATATAAAGAATCACCATATTTAGAAAGCTGTATAAAATCTTTAAAGGCACAGATTGTAAAATCGGATATAAAGATTGCCACATCCACACCGAACGATTATATATATAACATAGCAAAAAAATATAATATTGAAGTGTTTGTAAATGATAAGAAGAAGCCTGAGAATGTATCAAATATCGGATTTGACTGGCAGTTTGCCTATAATACGGCACAAAACCGAGCTTGTAACCATTGCACATCAGGATGATATTTATTTAAAAAAACTATACAAAAGATTTGCTTAAGTATAAGAAAAAGATATCCTGATATGACTCTTTTTACAACATCATCTATTACATTAAAAAACGGCAGGATAAAGCAATTCGGCAAGGTGGAAATTGTAAAAAAAATACTCAGATTACCACTTAGAGTAAATGCTTTAAATAATATATCTTTTGTAAAAAGACTTGCAATCACATTCGGTAATCCTATAATTGCACCAAGCTGTGCATATGATAAGAGACTTTGTCCAAAGGATTTATTTATATCGGAGCTTAAATTTGCACTTGACTGGGAGTGCCTTCTTAAGCTCTCTAAACTTGAAGGAAGAATTGTACTGTCTGAAAGACCGGGTATTTGCTATAGAATACATGACGAGGCTACAACTAAAAAAAGCATAATAGATAATTCAAGGCAGATGGAGGAAAGTATAATGTTTGATACTTTACTGCCGAAGCCGGTTGCGGATATTTATAAGAAAATATATCAAAGTTCATACAATGCTTACTTTTAGGAGGATTTATGGCAATTATTAAAATTGAGGAAAAGTATGAGTATCTGAAGGATGTTATGCTTTCAATACTTCTTATAGATATTGCATTTGTGATAAATGCAGGAATGAGTATAAGAGGACTCTATCAGGATGACCTCTTTATGTGGTCAACCAGAAGAGGAGTGGGATTTTTTAAATATGTATTTCCTGAACAAACCAGAAAATTCAGACCGGTATACTGGATAGTTGCATGGATATATCAGGGTATTTTTAAAAAAACAATATTTCACTTATAGTACCTATAAATATAATTATAGCTGCAATTATATCAATAGGAGTTTACTTTTTTGCAAAAAGTATGGCAAAGTCAAGAGGTTTGGCATTTATACCGGCTTCAATGTTTTTGATATCCAGATTTTCATATTATAATATAGGGCAGTTTTTGGGTGTGATGGAGGCCATGGCTTTGGTATTTGCACTCCTGATGTTATATTTTTTATATCTATACATCAATAACGGAAAAAATATTCACTTTTATTATGCATGCGGATTTTATTTTTTAAATTGCTTTACACATGAAAGATTTATGGTTCTTTTGCCGATGCTTATATTTGCGGCAATTGTCGGGAAAAAGAAGAAAAAAATTTTTAAATGCCTTAATATCTATAGCATTATTTGCAATGATAACACTTATAAGACTTTTTGCACTGAAGTCGTTTGTACCTGAGGGTACGGGAGGTTCAAAAGTCAGTGAGACATTTAATCTTGCGGACTTTTTCCTGTCAATGAGAATTGAAATTTTATATCTCTTGGGTATCAATACGGGACCTGAACATCTTAACGGAATAAATTTTCATAATGTAAATACGGCGCTAAAAGCTTGTTATAATAATAGGAATATTAGCTGCATTTGCTTTTATAATAAAATTTATTTATTCGATAGCTGTATACAGAAAAAAAATTGAACTGTCGTGGATAAAAAATATTTTACTTTTTACAGGATTTATAATAGGAAGTATGGTGTCATCCGCCGTTACTATAAGAGTGGAGATGAGATGGGTATATGCACCGTATTTATTTATGCTTTTATTGTTCTCATATATTTACGGTGTGGATAAAAGTATCATAGTAAAGAGGTTGAAAAGTAAAAAGATAAAAGCCTCACTGGGAAAGCTTTTCCATGTATCATTTACTGCGGTAGTGTTACTTTTCGTATGGGCATTTTGCATGATAGCGGCAGATATATATTACAGAGGGTATTATGATAATATATATATCTTCATAGGTCAAAAACAGAGCAAATTCGCTGGCAGATGAAACATATTATAAGTATGGTAAGGACTTAAGCGATAAAAAGAATTTTTTTATAATAAAAATGATTTTTAAACTCAGTAAATTTGATTCACTTGAGTTTTTTTCAGAGCCTATGATCAAAATATCAGAGAAGATATCGTTACCTTTATTGAAAGCTACAGATCCATAGGTCAGATCGATGATGATATGATAGTTTTATCCGAAGATTTGAAAAATAATTCATATCAGGATGTAACGGATTTTCTAAAGAATATAAAGATTGAAAATGTATACGGGCATTATTCGGACGGTTGGACCGACGAAGAAGCTAAACTTAATGTGATGTCAGGAGAAAACGGTGAGATTCACTTTGAGATAATGTATCCGGGTGAGCTTGACGGAGATGAAGAAATAGAAATAGAAGTCAACGGAGAAAAGGAGACATTGTATCTTATATCAAATATAACACAGTATGAAATAGATACCGCTCCGAATTCATTGACGGATATACATTTGAAGAGCAATTTTTACCTGCCTGATGCTTCGGAACAAAGAGGTGAAGACAGATTGAGTTATATTTTAAATATAAAAATAGATTAGAGAGTGTGTGAATGAAGAAGTTTTTAGCGTTTTTCATGCCGGTATTCGGAGCCATATATTTGAGTGCATATATAAGAAGTGCAATGCTTGATGTGGTCTATACGGATTATATTAGGATAATAAATACCTATCTTAAGGATCCGTTTTCGCCGAAGCCTTATTTTGGCAAGGATGTACTTACAAGATTGCCTATAACATATTTTGAAAGAATGATAAATGTAGCCTTTTTTAAATATTCAACAATGTTTGATATGGCTTTGGGAGTTATATTCCTTTCGCTTATGGGAATTATAATCGGAATATTTATGGCAAACAAAAATTTAAATCTCAGATATTTTATCCTTGTAATGCTGCTGGTTTTTTCACTTTCTCAATGGGAAATGATTACTAACGGAACAGGTTGGGTACATTTTTTTACATTCTTTCTGTTTGCACTGCATTTTTACATACTTGATTCTTATATACACAGGGAAACAAAAGTAAAGTTTTGTTTAAATATTATTTTGCCTGTGTTCACGATATTGTTTGCAGCAGGTTCATATTCACTTGCATATGGTGTTACTTTGATAATTGTATACATTTTATATGCAATTAAGAAAAAGAATAAAATTATGTTTACACTCGCAATACCTGCGATACTTTCCTTGACTGCATTTATGTATTCATACGCAAATTCTTATACGGAACATGCAGGAGCAACAACAGAAAGTCTGACTGCCGTATTCGGAAGAAATCCGTTGTATTTTGTTTTATTCGGGTTAAATACTTTTGCATCAGATATTTTAAGCATCGGAATAGTGGAAAGATATGAAATAGGTATTCTTATAACAAGCATTATAGGAGCTGTAGTTATATTTTTTTATCTGTATGCTCTGTATTTGAATTTTAAAAATAAAATATACGAGTCTACATTATTCCCGATGCTTGTGCTTGTATCAGGACTTTTAAGTCATGCCATGGTTATTTTGACAAGGTGGATTTTTTTAAATCCTTTGTATGCAATGAGTTCAAGATATGCACTTCAATTCGGTGCGGGGCTTATAGGTGTGATATTGACATTCGCTTATATGAAAAATACATATAAATAAAGAGAAACAAAGTATGTCACCATTGGCAAAAGGCGGCTGTCTCTGTGTTTGTTTTACTGGTATTTATAGGAAATATTTCCACTGCCGGAAATGAGCTTAGAATGGCAAAGTATCGTTTGGAAAGCTTTGAAGTGAAGATGGAAGTGGCAAAGAATTTTGAGAATGAAAGTGACGAGACTTTGAAAAAAAGTCTTGCAATATCATAATCCGAAGAAGACAAGAGAAGCACTTGGTATTATCAAGTCAAAAAAACTTAATATTTTTTTCTGAATAGCGATATAAATATTGTAGTTTCCTGTTGATTTGTAAGGTATAAAGAGTGTAGAATGATGTAGTTAATATTTAAATATAAATATTTTTTTGAAAAAGAGGCCTATAAATGGATAATTCTTACGGAATGTTGGCTTTGCAGAAAGCAAATCTATATATTTTACAGGAAATAGATAGAATATGTACAAAAATACAAAAATAAACTATACTTTGGACTCTGGTACATTGCTTGGAGCTATCAGACATGGGGGATTTATACCTTGGGATGATGATGCCGATATTGCAATGACAAGAGCTAATTTCGAGTCTTTCAGAAAAAAATTGTTAAGAGAGAATTATCGGATAAGCTGGAATTTATAATGCCTGATGAATTTCAAGGAGGAAAGGTATTTTACGATTTTACTCCAAGAATCATTTATAAGCCCAGTATCAGACATAAAAAAACAGGATAAAAAAAGATCCATATGAAGGTAAGCTCAATCATCTTTGGGTTGATATATTTATAATAGATAAGCTGCCGAACAAAAAAACATTAAAAAGTTTACACTATTTACTCAAAAAGCTTATATATCTTCTTTCCATGGGACATAGAAAGAAGCTTGATTTCAAGAAGTATAAGGGTATGATGAAAATTGCCATATTGTTTTTTTCTCTATCTTCGGTAAAATAATACCTATGAAATTTCTATTCCGTATACAGGATAAGATTTCAAAAATTGTTTTATAAAAGGCAGAAAAAAATAACACCTGGTATTACAGCAATTATCAACCGGATTATATAGACATAGAGGTAAACAGCAGATGGTATGAGAAATATATCAAAATTCAGTTTGAAGATATTTCATTATCAATCATAGATGAATACGAAAATGTATTACAGCTGGTTTACGGAGACTATATGACACCTCCTCCGAAAGCTGACAGAGTACCGACACATGGAAGTACGGAGATAGAAGTATATGAGTAAGAAGATTTCAATTATTGTATCTGTATATAATGAAGAGGAAGTTTTATTTGAATTTTACAGAGAGACAATAAAGGTTCTTCTATTAATTGATAATCCATATGAGATAATTTTTGTAAATGACGGAAGTACTGACGGGTCAAGAAGCACTTTGTTTAAATTATCAAGAGATGATGAGAATGTGAAGGTTATACATTTTTCAAGAAACTTCGGACATGAGGCGGCTATGATTGCCGGTATAGACTATGCAAGCGGAGACTATATTGTCTGTATGGATTCCGATTTACAGCATCCTCCTACATTACTGCCTGAGATAATAAGAAAATTTGATTCGGGCTTTGATATAATAAATATGGTCAGAACCGAGAATAAATCGGCAGGTATATTGAAAAATATAACATCGGCGGGATTTTACAAAGTGATCAATAAAGTAAGCGATATGAAGCTTGTAAGTAATGCATCCGATTTCTTCGGAATATCAAAAAGGGTTGCCGACATTTTAAGAAATAACTACAGAGAGAAGACAAGATTCCTTCGCGGTTATGTTCAGAATGTAGGTTTCAATACCACAAATATAGAGTATGAGGCAAGAAAAAGGTATGCGGGCGAGAGCAAGTATTCAATAAAAAAACTTTTCAGATTTTCGATGAATACTATAATGACATTCTCAAATCTTCCTTTGAAACTTGGAATGTATGCCGGTGGAATGGCGGCATTTTTGGCTATCATAATGATGATTTATACTGTTGTATCTTTTTTAAGAGTAGGTACACCAAGCGGTTATGCAACAATTATATGTTTGATATGCTTTATGTTCTCGGTACTTTTTCTTTATAGTGGGAATAATAGGAGAATATTTGGGACTTATACTGGCCGAGCAAAAGGACCGTCCTTTATATATAGTTGAGGAAAAAAATTAATTTTTTTAAATATAAAGAGCTGTGAAAAACGGCTCTTTTTGATAGAATAAAAAGTATATTTCTAAATTTAAATACATTTCTAAAAATCGGAGAGCATATGAATATATCACAGGCAATTTCTAAAAGAATCATATCATTATGTTATGAGAAAAATATTACAATCTATGAGTTATCCAAAAGATCCGGCGTTCCCAAGACTACTATAAAAGACATCATTTCAGGCAGGAGTAAAAATCCAAGTATTTTGAGTATAGAAAAACTCGCCATAGGATTTTCAATATCCATAGGCGAGTTTTGGAATCACGAAATTTTTACTTACCGTTAAGGTACATATCGGCATCCTTAAAGAATGAAATTATAAGTAAAAAGCATTATAATTCCTATAGGGAATGCTGCGATAATGGACACAGTCTGAAGGTTTGACATGGAGTTGTCCGAAAAAATAAGTCCTATAGGCAGCAGTATCAAAAGTATTGACCAGTAAAGTTTTATCTTTTTTGAAGGTTCTTTATCTTCAAGATCCTTATATGAATAAGATGCGGCTACAAGTGTTATGGAATCAAATGTAGTAGCATAAAATGTAATCATAGCAAGGATCAAAAGTATCATTGCTATAAATGGCAATGGAAGAGATGATATTACTTCACCTATGGTTTGGTATAGGTTCTGACTTTCATTGTATATCTTTAATAAGTCTACCTGTCCGAACACATTAAGTGCAATACCGTAGTTTCCAAGTATTATAAAAGACATAAATGTACCTGAAAGACCGAATATATATCCGCCGAGTATAACCTCTTTAATTGTTCTGCCCTTTGAGATACTTCCTATAAAAAACGGAGTGGCTACACACCATACCATCCAGTACGCCCAGTAAAATACTGTCCAGTCCTGTGCAAAAGTTGTCTGACCGGTAGGGTCAATATAAGTGGAAAGTGAAAAGAAATTATTCACAAGGTTTCCAAGCGAAGTAAAACCGAGCTCAAGTATAAACTTTCCATGTCCTCCACCGAAGAATACATATATCAAAAGTGCAAAGAACAGATAAGTACAGCAGGATGCAAGCTTTGATACACCGTCAATGCCCAGATAAGCACAGGCGGAATAAATAATACAGGTCACAATCAAAATAGCTATAGTAAGTATATTATTATTTGAAACACCGAAAAGTTTGGCAACTGTTTGTGAAAGAAGCGGAGTGGCAAGTGAAAATGTAGTGGCCGTACCGGCTATAAGTGCAAATACCGCTATCAAGTCCACAATTTTCCCCCAAACACCGTCAACTTTGGAACCCAGAAGTACTCTAAGTCCTTCTGAATATTTTGCCCTTGTTCTTTTCCTTACATGAAGCATAAAGCCGAAGCATGAAGCAAGTACAACGTAAAATCCCCAAGGAATAGGACCCCAGTGAAATAAAGGATAAGTGGCGGACCAAAGTGTAGTATCTCCCAGAGAACTGATTCTGCCTTCATTTGCATAAAGCATCCATTCACACAGTGAATAAAATAATATGTCAGTACGAAGTCCTGCGGTAAACATCATAGTGCCCCATGCAAAAATTTGAATGTTCCTTTTTACCGCTTCCTAGCTTTTATACTGCCGTATTTTGAAAATGCAATATATATTGATAATAAGAATATAAACAAACCGAATATAAGGTAAAAATATTCCCAGGCTGTTGTTTAATAAGCTCCTTATTTGTGCGAGTATATTTCCGGCTTGAGCAGGAAATATGAAAAAAATAACATTACAAGTGATATCACAAGTAAAAAAAGGAACTATAGTGACAAAATAATCAATATCAGATTTTTTTCATAACACCTCCAAATGTTCAAAAATCAAAAATATTTACCAAGATATTGAACATGATAACATTTTTATAGCAATAAATCAAGATATAAAAAAATATCTTAAAAAAATGGAATAATCAAAAAAACACTACACAAAACAAAAACCCTTTGATATAATATAAAAAGTTAGTAAATGTCTAAGGAAAGGTATTCATGTATGATTAAATTTAAAAGACATATTATAGGAATTGTTTCTATAATATTTGCCTTATCTTCAGGAGCCTGTGCTAATTCGGATATAGTCGTCAGAGATTCCTCGATGAATAAAGAGGTAGATGAGCCTGTATTTGAAACTCAAAAAAATATAACTTTGGATTGGACTCAAATAAGAAGTGACGCAGAAGAGCAATTCAATGACAAAACTCTATACCCGATGAGTGATTATATTGATATGGCTTTTTAAGGCTGATGAAAAATAGGGTATTGCTTATATGGTCACTGTCAAAATGAAATCAGTGATGATGAAGCATTGGCATACGGAACTGAATATATTAAAGCAGTAAATGATTATGCCGCAACTCAGGATTTTTCTATAGAAAAATCAAGCGAAAACTCTTATGGCGGACTCTTTGATAAGTATGATCTTGAGGTACAGCTTTTTAGAGAAGATGATATCATGGAAAACTCCAGATATATTGTGAATCAGGTTATTGAAGCAGGGACTAATACTAACTTAGAATTACAGAATAAAAAGGGGGATAAATGAAACTTCTAAAGAAAATTTTGATGGCGTCATTATGTTCATTGATGGTACTTAGTACAAGTATGACATCATTTGCAGGTGTTATAGGTAAGAGTTCATCAAAGTATCCTAAGGTTGTAATGGGTGCACCGGCAGATGCGGATACTTATTTAAACGGTGCCGAAATCCATATGCTCACCTCATCTACAAAGAGCCAGATGATGAGCTTTGTCATTAAGACAAAGAACGGCAAGATTATTGTAGTAGACGGCGGTCTTCCGGAAGATGAGCCTCACTTGGTAGAAACCATAAAGAGCTTCGGTAATGAAGTAAGTGCATGGATTTTATCACATCCTCACAGCGATCACGGCGGCGCATTTACAAAGCTTGCAGAGAACGGTTTTTGAGGGATTGCAGATAGATGCATTCTACTACAATATAAGAGAGCAGGCATGGTATGACAAATATGAAAGCTATAGAGCCGAGATGGTAAATACTATCAGAAACTCAATAGCAAAATTACCTGCAGGTGTATCTCATATGACAAGCAAGGGTGAGGTTTACTATGTAGACGGTGTAGCCATACATGTACTCAATGATCCTTATTGGATAGAGTCAAACTCTATCAACAATTCATCCGTAGTTTTCAGATTAGACTTTGACAACGGTACCAGAGTATTATTCTTAGGAGATATGGGACCTGCAGCAGGTGAGAGACTTAAGGCGGATGTACCTGCTTCAGAGTTAAAGGCTGATATCGTACAGATGGCTCATCACGGTCAGTACGGTGTAAACAAAGATGTTTATGAGCTCATCGCACCTAAGGTAGCTATGTGGAATGCTCCTGAGTGGCTTTGGGACAATGACGGAGGTTCAGGTTACAATACCGGAAATTATAAGACTCTTGAGGTTAGATCCTGGATGGAAGAGTTGGGAACAAAGAAGAACTTTGTTATAAAGGACGGAGACCAGACCATCAAATAATTTAATACCCAAAAATGATGAACCGGTACAGGTGTTGTGGATTCAATACTTGTACCGGTTTTTGTTTTAATGATAAATAATATAGTGAATTTATGAAAATTGATAGTATAATAAATATGTTGAAATAGATAGAAGAATGTTGAGGTATTTATGGTAAAGAAAAATAGGAATAGTAAGTTTATCAAGCGGTGTTTTTAGGAGAAAGCTTTATTAAGCATGAACTTAAAAATAGGTCTGGAAAGATTAAATAAATACGGTATTGAGGTTGAATTTTTTTGCCTAATGCACTTAAGGGTATGGACTTTATAAAAAGAACATCCCGAATGTAGAGCTAAAGACTTGATAGAAGCGTTTAAGGATGACTCTATTAATATGATTTTATGTGCAATAGGAGGAGTAGATACATATAAACTTTTGCCATATCTGTTTGAAAAACAATGAGCTTAAAGACTGTTAAACAAAAAAATATTCTTAGGCTTTTCAGATACCACCAAAAAAATCATTTTTATGCTAAATAAAGTGGGAATAAAAAAACATTCTACGGTCAGGCATTTTTACCTGATATATGTGAGCTCTCAAATGAAATGTTGCCATATACAAAAAAATACTTTGAGGAGCTTATTACAACAGGAAAAATAAAAGAAGTATGCCCAAGTGAGTTCTGGTATAAGGAAAGAGAAGACTTCAGTGAGAATTCTATCGGAGTTGATATGGAAAAAAATATAAAAAAATATCGGATTTGAATTACTTTGCGCAAGCCGGTATTCAAAGGTAAGATTTTGGGCGGTTGTATTGATTCAATCTATGATATATTTGATAATTCAAGATTTGAAGATACGGTATCTCTTTGTAAAAAATATGATTTATTCCCAAGTCTTAAGGAGTGGGAGAATAAAATTTTATTATTGGAGACAAGTGAGAATAAACCTGAACCGAAACTATATAGAAAGATGATCGGAGCTTTAAAGGAGTACGGAATATTTGATGTGCTCTCAGGTGTTTTAGTAGGCAAGCCTCAAGATGAGGTATATTATGAGGAGTATAAGCAAATTTTAATTGAGGAAATCGGAGATAAAGACTTATCTGTTGTCTATAATATAAATGTGGGGCATGCAACACCTAGGTGCATTATTCCTTTCGGAGTTGAAGCCGAGGTAGATGTGGATAAGCAGGTGATTGTTTTTGATAATTAAATCGGATGCTTGTTGCAGAAATACTTAAGGAGGCTATGTGTTTTTAAAATATAATAAAAACGAGAAGTTGGAATTCAATTATAAGAGGGCATGTGGCTTATGGTTGATTTTGGTAGCAGCAGTTATTTTAGCGGCTACTTTTGTTGGTGGAAAACAAATCATAAATATGCAGGTATTTTTGCATAGGATATATTATCAGCTTTTTTTCTGTTAATATGAATAAAAAAAGTACTAAATAAATTGTCTGATGGAAGTTCCTCTGAATTTCAGAGAAAAAGTGTCATTATATGCGATCATTTTATTGCTTGTTTTAATGTCACTACTTGGTGGACCGTTCTTTGCCGATGAGAATTGGAGATTGATTTGGTTGGGAGCATTGATGGCGACTGCAATACACTTTTTATGTATTATTTTTGTACATGGAAAAATCAATGATTTATTTAGGTGCTGTTTGTACTTTGAATATTTTGGCTGGATATATTTTTCTCAGGCGTTCCTGTGACTGTGATTGCATATATTGATGCGGCAATTAAGCTAATATTCGGAATTTACCTGTTGTTTTTTTCTCAAAAGCCGTCAAAGCAGAAATGATTTTTTTATTGTATAGAGGTAAGTAAGTTGAGATATATACTTTTTATTGCGTGGTATAAATGTTGGTGGAAAGAATAAAGTCGCTATGAGTGAATTGAAAGTTTTGTTAACTGAATTGGGATTTGAGGATGTTGATTCTTATATTAACAGCGGGAATTTATTCTTTAACAGTGGGGAAACCTATGAAAGTTGTATCTCTAAGATAAAACATTTATTGGAAACGAACTTTGACTTTTTAATCCCTTTTACTTTAATAAGCAAAGAAGAGTACTTGAAAGAGAAGGAGAGCCTTCCCAAATGGTGGCATAAAGAAATGGCAAGAAGAGATGTTTTATTCTTTTCCTATGATTTGGATAGAAGTAAAAATCCTTGACTTTATAGATAAATCCACATTTTATAATGAAATAGTTTATATTGGAAAAAAATGCTGTATTTTGGGGAAAATATGATGAATCGGAATACATGAAAACTATATACCACAAAAAGCTTATAAAACAGGAATTTTATAAGCAGGTAACAATACGGAATGGAAATACATTTGAAAAAGATAGCAGAGATCCTTGAAAAAAATAAAGGCCAGGTTATATGAATAGCTAAGGCCTAATTTTTTTCCTGTATTTATATCATTTAGATAATACAAAAATAAATCTTAAGAAAAATAATTTGTTGATTAATTGAAAAAGTTAAATGTAATATTTTTTTATATAAAGTAGGGTATTTTTGTTAATATAAATATTTAAAGTGATAAATATAATATTAAAAAAATTCTGTGTATATTTATTACACTGATGAATATTGTAGTGGAGGGCAACAAATGAAAAAAAGAATATGGTGTATTGCTTTAGTGTTAGGAATTGCGACAATTTTTAGCGGCTGTGGAGTTAGTTCTAATAAGAAAGATGCGGAAACAAATAAAACTGAAACATCCACATCTGCGAAAACATCTAAGAAAAAGTCAGTGAAGAATGAAAAAGATTTGATATATCCTACAAGACTGGGTTCTCTTGGTTGGATTGATTCGTCAACTGTAGGTGAACGTATATGTTTTGGGCCTATTATAGGAGCATTTAGCAATTATCAACGAGGAAGTGTAACAAATAAGGAAGAAAATAAATCTAAAGCTAGTGAAAATGGGTGGATAGATCCTTTTAATGCGTTACTTATCAGAGAGAGCTTTACTGAAGAAAGAGCAAAGGATTATGAACTTAAATATGCTGAAAAGCTTGAAGAAGTGCCGGATATTCTTAGGATACAAAAGTTTTGGGGAGATGCTTTAAGTGATTATGCAGGACTAGGTTCCGGAGATGATGATAAAATTGATATAGTTGTTGATAAATCTGACAAGGTTAATATAAATGGATTTGATTTTATAAGAGAAGAGGGACATATTAACTTTTTGAAAGCGGATAATAATAACCAGGACGTAAATAATGCCGCTTATTATGTAGGATATTATTATACAACTAAAGGAGTAGATCCTTCACTTCTTCAAGAGAATTCTGAGGAAATGATGGGAATGGCTATATTCGTAACTTTTAGGGAAGGCGTATATAAGTTTTACACAGGAGAAGAAAAAGATCGTGGAAAGGATATTACAGAAGAGCAAATAAAAAGCGTCGCATAGTGGAGCTGATGCGATGATGAGCACTCTAAGAAAAGAAAGAGGACATGCTACTTTTGATGTATACTAGTTTTGGAATAACTGTATCTATAAAAAGTGGTTACTATAGTATCTTTTCATAGGTCAAATATTAAATTATAAAAAAAGCTGTTTATATAATAGTGTTGAATGGCCCCGTGATAAGGGGCTATTTGATTTTTATATGTATATATTTTATGAAATATACTTATTAAAAAAACAAAAAAAGAAGTAAACTTGTTTATATATGGAAAAAAACAAATAAAAAAACAGTTATTTTAAATATTGTTGTATTTATAAATTTGTCGCAGTTTTTTTATTTTTTTAGAAAAAAAGGGTACAAAGTGGATAATATAATTATAAAAAGAAGCCTCTCCTGAGGATGCTTTAGCAAGAATAGAATATTCAAAGAAGATAGGGGCAGAGACGGATAATCTGTCATTTGGAGCGGAAGGCTTTCCGATTTCTGTTGAAGGATAGGCGGAATATATTGAATCTGTTTTGAAAGATGAAAGGTCATGCTCATTTTTTTGCATGTAGAGATGGAGAAATTATTGGAGATGTAAGCCTAAGCGGATTGCCAAGGCAGAATGAATCATAGGGCGGAACTTGGTATTACAGTCTTGAAATCGGAATGGAATAAAGGACTTAGAAGCAGATTGCTTAAAATGGCGATAGAGTATGCCAAGTCACATGGTATTGAGATAATAAATCTTGAAGTCAGAAGTGATAATTTTAGGGCAATTCATGTCTATGAAAAGTTCGGATTCAGAAAAATCGGTACATCTTTCGCATATCTTAAAATAGGAGATTCATATATAGATTTTGATATAATGTATCTGGATTTGAGATAGAAAATGCAGATTTGGAAGGATAGTATAGATAGATATGACCAATAAAGATTTGAAGTGCTTCAAAGAAAGACTGGATTCAATAGATTGGGACAGTGACTTTGAAAAGGCTGAAAAAGAAAATTATGAAGTTTTGGACAGCTTATGTGAATGTATAGAATTTGAATTTAGAGAAAACAAGAGCCAAGAAATGATATCAAAAGCCCTATTACTCCTTGCAGGGAATGTCGGATGTGCAGAGGATTTTGAAAGATATGAAGAAAACTTTGTGAGTAGACTTGAAAAAGAGGGTAAACTTACAAAAGAGTTGGCAGAGTTATTTTACAATAATACGAACAGAAGACAGGGATAGTGATATATAATTTATGAAGAATGGATTGAGGATGGAGATAGCAGTCAGTGCCTGTTTACTTGGAGAAAATTGTAAATATAATGGTGGGAATTTATTTGAAAAGACAGCTAAGATTATTGAGAAGGAAAGATAAATGGACAATATAATTATAAAAGAAGCCTCTCCTGAGGATGCTTTGGCGAGAATAGAATATTCAAAAAAGATAGGATCGGAAACAGATAATTTATCATTTGGAGCGGGGGGATTTCCGATTTCCGTAGAAGGAGAGGAAGAATATATCCGTTCTGTTTTAAAAGATGAAAGATCCTGCTCATTTTTTGCATGTAGAGATGGAGAAATTATTGGAGATGTAAGCCTAAGCGGATTGCCAAGGAGGATGAATCACAGGGCGGAACTTGGTATTACGGTTTTGAAATCCGAATGGAATAAAGGGCTTGGAAGCAGATTGCTTAAAATGGCGATAGAGTATGCCAAGTCACATGGTATTGAGATAATAAATCTTGAAGTCAGAAGCGATAATTTTAGGGCAATTCATGTCTATGAAAAGTTCGGATTCAGAAAAATCGGAACCTATCCGGCATATTTTAAAATAGGAGATTCATATATAGATTTTGATATAATGTATTTGGATTTGAGATAGAGAAATAATAGTTAGAATTTGTGGAGATGACCGGTAAATGAGAACAAAAAGAGTCGTAGTAGAAAAATGGAATCCGCAATGGAAATATGAATATGAAAAGATAGTAGCTTCATTAGGCAAAGATATCATTTACAATTCAATCAAAAATTGAACATGTTGGAAGTACATCAGTTGAAGGACTGTCAGCAAAAACCCGTCATTGATCTTGATATTGTTATTGAAAAAGGACAAATTTGCAATTATTAAAGAATTACTTAATAAAAAAAGGATATGAATACGAGGGAGATTTGGGTATTGAAGGTAGAGAAGCTTTTTCATACTCCGGAAAAAGAAGAATTGATGACACATCATTTATATGTATGTACGAAAGATTCCGAGGAACTTTTTAAACATATTACATTCAGAGATTTTTTTGAAAAAAATAATTCTGCTTTAGCATCTGAGTACTCAAAAAGTGAAAGAGCAGGTACGCAGTACTTTATCCCGATGATATAGATAAGTATATGGAATTTAAATCGGAAATTATTGAAAAAGATTTATAAGAGGTGTGGGTTATTAAAATGAAAATAGCGGTAAGTGCCTGTTTACTTGGAGAAAATTGTAAATATAACGGCGGAAATAACTACAGCAAAAAGGTAAGAGCTTATACCAAAGGACATGAGGTAATACCTGTTTGTCCTGAAGTTCTTGGCGGACTGCCTATTCCAAGAGAACCTGCGGAAATAGTAAACTGTATAGTAAGTCTCAAGGACGGCACATCTGTTGATAAAGAATTTCGTGAAGGAGCAAGGAGAGCACTTGAGACAGTAAAAGAGCAAAATGCCGATATCGTTATTTTACAGTCAAGAAGTCCGTCATGTGGAGTCAATGCAATATACGACGGTTCATTTTCAGGGAAAATTATATCAGGACAGGGTGTATTCGCCGATTTATTAAGGAAAAACGGAATAGAGGCGATAGATGTTGAGGATTTATAGATAGACAGGGGGCTGCCTGCTTTCTTAATCAAAAATATAGAGGTAAACAAATGAATAATTTTTGATATATTATTTGATAAGATAAAACAACTTGATAATGCTGTTACAGAATCGAATTATTCTGATTACAGTAAGCAGGCGTATGATATGTTAATCGCTATACATGATTTGGGAATTTCAAAAGATTCTGTATATAATATGTTTTTTTGAATATTATAAAAAGCTTAGAGGAAGGATTATCAAAAGAGTGGTTTGCGGATATGCTTGATTATATATGTGGATGGTGCAATCCTGAAAAAAATATTTGGAAAGATGAGTAATTATAGGCGACTTTTTGGCTGTCTTTTTTTGATTGACAAAAAAATTTCAAATATTATATACTCAAAAAAATGTAAACGCTTACATTATTAGAGGACGAAAAAGAAAAATAAAGTCTGAAGATATGAAGCAAATATATCGATGTATAAAGCTAAGATGCGGAAGCTGAAAGATAACATTGAAGTAGGTAAAATTATTTCAATGATAACAGATTACTGATGGCAATGGGTCGCAGTAGTTAATAAAAAAATATTAGGAGTATAATATGAAGGCTAAAGAGAGAATCATCCAATTTGGTGAAGGCGGTTTTTTTGAGAGGATTTGTAGACTATTTCTTCCAGAAATTAAATGATAAGGGCTTATTTGAAGGCTCTGTGGTTGTCGTTCAGCCTATAAAAAAACGGGTATGTGTGATATGCTTGAAGCACAAAAACTGTGAATACAATCTTTTCTTAAGAGGAGTTGATAACGGTAAGGTGGTAGATGAACATACTCATATAGATGTTATCAGCAGATGTATCAATCCATATGAGGACTATGAAGGATATTTGAGTCTGGCAAAGAATCCTGATTTCAGATTTATTGTGTCCAATACTACAGAAGCAGGAATTGTGTATGAAGATGATAATAAACTCTCCGATTCACCTGCAAACAGCTTTCCGGCAAAACTAACAGCACTTCTTTATGAAAGATTTAAAGCAGGATTGTCCGGATTTATTATACTTTCATGCGAACTTATAGATCACAACGGTGAAGAGCTTTTAAAATGTTGTAAGCAGTATGCTTCCAAATGGGAGCTTGGAGCGGATTTTGCTTCATGGCTTGAAAAAGAAAACAGCTTCTGCTCTACATTGGTAGACAGAATTGTTACAGGATTTCCAAGAGATGAACATAAAGCTCTTGAGGAGAGAATCGGTCAAAAGGACAATATGATGGATACAGCCGAGATTTTCCACCTTTGGGTAATACAGGGAAATCACGAGGATGAACTTCCGCTACAAAAGGCAGGCTTTAATGTAGTTTGGACCGACAATGTGGATCCTTATAAGAAGAGAAAGGTTCGTATACTTAACGGAGCACATACTTCAATGGTACTTGCCGCAAGATTGTACGGACTTGAGACAGTAGGCGAGTGTATGAAGGATGAAAAGGTATCATCACTTCTTAGAAAATCCGTGTTTGAGGAAATAATACCTACAATAGGAGATACCGAGGATAACAGAAAGTTCGGAGAGGCTGTATTTGAGAGATTTTCAAATCCTTTTATCAAGCATCAGCTTTTATCAATTGCACTTAATTCAGTGTCAAAGTTCAGAGCCAGAGTACTTCCGACAATCTTGGAGTATAAGGCGGAAAACGGAAAATATCCTGAGATACTGAGTTTTTCATTGGCCGCACTTATCGCATTTTATAAGACAGATGAGGCAAATGACGGTGAAGAGATTGTAAAGTTTATGAAGAGCGCTTCGGTAGCGGATATATTAAAGAGAGAAGATTACTGGGGTGAGGACCTTAGCGATATGTATGATATCGTAAACAGATGGGTTGAAAAGATAGAAAAAGACGGTGTAGCGGCTTGCTATGATGAGCTCTTAAAATAAGTTGTTTAAAGGTGGAGGAAACTTCGCCTTTTTTATTTTGTTCTAAAGGCTTTAGTGTTGGCTGCACATTCTTATTTCCGGGGAAGATATCAATTGAAAAAAATATAAAGAGTGATATAATTCAGTCAAGATTATAGACTGTGAAAATTAATTAGAATTAGGAAGAAGTTAATGACGGTTATTTTGTATTATCACATACAACTACATCTATTGGACGTGAGATACAGTTTAATCAAGAGTCGGAAGAAATAAATGGGGAAAACGCCTATGCAAAAAAAGTCGATTGAGCGGATTATAGCATTTGCTATATGCAGTATAGAATTTATTATAATAATTCTTATATTGTGTATTAATGGATATAATTCTATAAAAAAAGCCAATAGGTAGTACATATAGTGCAGATAAAATTTTTTTGATGTAGTGAATTCAGATGCTATTTCTTTTTTTGGAACCGATTTATATGGTGATGGAACATATATGGACACAAAGACCGGTGAATATAGAAACTATACAATAGATCCCGGTGAGAGTTTTTTTGTACGATTACGTTGGACAACGGCTCATATGCCATATATGATTATAAGAATACAGTTTGTGTTATTACACCCGGAGTAGGGATAAAAATATTATACAAGAGTGGGAAATTCAAGTGGAGCATTTGTTCTGCAAAAAAACATGATTATGAGTAATCAATATTATTTTCACAGTTTATTAAGTTAATTGTTTTATGGAGGTTAAGATGAATAATAAAGTGCCTCCTTCAAATGATGTTTTTGATAAATGCTCTTTCAAAAAATGGGGAGCCTAATCAAAATGTTGTAAATAATAATGATCTATTCTTTGTATATAATGCGGTACCTGTCAGCAAAATTAAATCCGAAGATAAACTTAGAGAGCTTGTTTTTTTGAATCAAATACAGATACTATTGATATGAAGGACTCCAACTGGGTTGTGACAGAACATAAGACATCAAATGAATATTTTGAGAGAATACTTTCATATGATAAAAAAACGGTAAGCTTTTTGAAGCCGAAAAATTTAATTTATGAGGACAAAAAAATACACAACAATAGCTTTGATGAAATCAAAAAAATTATAGCTTTATATAATTCAGATAAAAATCAGTGTAGGAAATTCAATCATAGTATTAATCGGGGAATAATCGCTGTTTTATCGGTAGGATTTATTTTATAAAAAAATATAGTATAAGAATTATTTTATAAACCGGTAGATTTTTTTAAGTGTATTTTTGATGTATTTATATGATAAACTTGCATCAGTACAGATGAAAGGAGAAACAGCAAAATGAGAGTTGTTGTTGCCATTGATTCATTTAAAGGAAGTATGTCTTCTTTGGAGGCAGGTGAAGCTATATCAAAGGGAATAAGAAACGCACATAAGGATGCGGAAGTTGAAATAAGACCGCTTGCAGACGGTGGTGAGGGTACTGTGGAAGCTCTTTCTATCGGTATGGGTGGAAGGCTTATCAATGTGGATGTAACAGGACCGGCAGGAAAAAGTGTAAACGCTGTTTACGGAATAGTTGATTCAAGTAAAACTGCTATAATAGAAATGTCACAGGCTGCAGGAATTACCTTGGTAAGCGGTGATGAAAAGAACCCCTTATATACTACAACATTCGGAGTAGGAGAGCTTATAAAGGATGCCATAAATAAAGGATGCAGACATTTTGTTGTAGGAATAGGCGGTTCCGCTACAAATGACTGCGGAATAGGAATGCTTCAGGCTCTGGGATATGAGTTCCTTGATAAAGAAGGTAAGCAGGTGGGATTCGGAGCAAGCGGTGTCAGAGATATTGTAAGCATAAGAGATGAGAATGTAATAAAAGAACTTTCGGAATGTTATTTCAGAGTGGCATGTGATGTAAACAATCCTTTGTGCGGAGATCTGGGCTGTTCTGCAATATACGGACCACAAAAAGGTGCTACAAAGGAAATGGTAGCCGATATGGACGGATGGCTTAAGAGTTATTCAAAAATCGTAAAGGAAAAATATCCCGATGCAGACTGTGAATATCCAGGAACCGGTGCGGCAGGAGGACTAGGATATGCATTCTTTAACTTTACAAATTCAAAGCTTGAATCGGGAATAAAAATAGTCCTTGATGAGACAAGGCTTGAGGAATATGTAAAGGATGCGGATATAGTGGTTACAGGAGAGGGCAGACTCGATCATCAGACAGTTATGGGAAAGGCTCCTGTAGGTGTGGCAAATATTGCAAAGAAGTATAACAAAAAAGTTATAGCATTCTCAGGAAGTGTAACAGAGGATGCAGGAGTTTGTAATGAACACGGAATTGACGCCTTCTTTCCTATCTTAAGAAGAATAGTTACATTGGAAGAAGCGATGCAAACAGATACTGCAAAGAAAAAAATCTGACAGATACTGCTGAGCAGGTATTCAGGTTATTGTAAAAATAAAATCCCCGGGATTTTGGAATTCACAAAATCCCGAGGATTATTTTTATAATTTAAGATCGCCTGTCTTTACCAGTCCCATCTTTTTCACAAACATATGAATAACAGGTGCGATAACAGCCGGAAGAACAAATGATATAAATATAAGCCCTATCCAGTCAAATGAAGTAATAGAAGCTTTGCTTCCGTTTGCAATATCGCTTACCCAGCCGGTGTATACACCGATCTGCCCTACAAGACCGCATGTACCCATACCCGATGATACAGCCGCTCCGTTCATTTGCAACTTAAATATACATGTAGCAATAGGTCCTGTAATCATAGATGTAATACATGGTGCAATCCAGATGCGTGGATTCTTTACTATATTGCCCATTTGTAGCATTGATGTTCCAATACCTTGAGATATAAGTCCAGACCATTTATTCTCGGGAAATGAGATAACAGCAAAACCGACCATCTGAGCGCAACAGCCTGCCAAAGCGGCACCGCCTGCAAGTCCTGTGAGTCCAAGAGCCGCACATATGGCTGCCGATGAAATGGGAAGTGTAAGTGCCACACCGACAAGAAGTGAAACCAGTATACCCATAAGGAAAGGTTGAAGGCTTGTAGCCCACATAATCACTGTTCCAAGTTTCATAGCGGCTTTTCCAAGAGTTGGAGCAAGTATAGCTGATAGGAAGATACCGACAGATATCGTTACAAGAGGTGTAACAAGAATATCTATCTTGGTTTCTTTTGAAACCATTTTTCCGACTTCAGACGCTATAATAGCAACAAATAATACTGCCAATGGTCCGCCTGCACCTCCCAGTGCATTGGAAGCGAAACCTACAGTAATCAAAGAAAATAGTACAAGTGGCGGAGTATTGAGTGCATAGCCGATAGCAACAGCCATTGCCGGACCGCTCATAGCACTTGCCAGAGATCCTACCGTATATTCAACCCCTGCAATAGTAGCAACCGTACTCGTAAGGAAAGAGATTTGAAACTGCTTACCTACAGTATTTATAATAGTACCTATAAGCAGTGAACAAAACAGTCCCTGTGCCATAGCGCCCAATGCATCAATGCCGTAACGCTTGGCTGAAATTACAATATCTTTCCTTTTGAAAAATAATTTTAGCTTTTCCATAGAAGTCCTCCATAGACGTGTATTTTTGTTTCAATGTTTATTCTAGAATTAAATTGAAATTTGTCAAGAAAAATATTTATATATTGACGGTTATACTTGTATATGATAGAATACTAAGGATTAAGGATGCAAAGTCCTTTTTTTTTGGATTTTCAAGTCTAATTCGAACAATGGAGGTGGAGATTGTGCGTACAAAGATAACACTTGCTTGTACAGAGTGCAAGCAGAGAAACTATAATACGACAAAGGATAAGAAAAATCATCCTGACCGTATGGAAATTAAAAAAAGTATTGTAGGTTCTGTAGAACTCATACAGTGCATAAGGAAACAAAATAGGAGTAATTATGGCTGAAGGAAAAAGCGGAAAGATATCTGACTTTTGGAAGGGAATAAAGACAGAGTTTAAAAAGATAGTATGGCCGACAAAGGATGATATTGTAAAGCAGACTATTGCTGTTATTTCATCATCTATTGTACTTGGTATTATAATATCAATACTTGACTTTATCTTCAAATTTTTTTACTAAACTTTGTTCTTAAATAGGTGAAAAATATGGCAGAGGCACAATGGTTCGTAGCCCATACTTATTCAGGCTATGAGAATAAAGTAAAAGTAGATATTGAAAAAGACAATTGAGAATCGCGGACTTCAAGATCAGATACTTGAGGTTACGGTTCCTATGGAGACCATACTTGAAGTAAAAAAATGGTGTCGAAAAAAATCGTCAGATAAAAAAACTTTTCCCCGGATATGTTCTTATACATATGTATATGAATGATGAAACCTGGTATGTTGTAAGGAATACCAGAGGCGTTACAGGTTTCGTAGGCCCGGGAAGCAAGCCGGTACCACTCACCGAAGATGAACTTGTAGCACTGGGCTACAGTGGCAATGCCGCAAAGCCTGAAGCAAGACTTGAGGTTGACCTTAAGGAAGGCGATATGGTTACAGTCATCAGCGGAGCATGGAAGGATACCGTGGGAGTGATTACCGCTGTCAACGAAAAGAGGAAAAACTGTTTCTATTAATGTAGAAATGTTTGGACGAGAGACAAAAAGTAGAGCTCGAGTTCACAGAAGTTAAGAAAAATGTAATTTATTACATAGTTGCATTTATTTAAATGCGTGGGAGGGAAATCCCCGAAATTACCACAAGGAGGTGCCATATGGCAAAGAAAGTTACAGGATATATCAAATTGCAGATACCTGCAGGTAAAGCAACACCGGCTCCACCTGTCGGTCCGGCTCTCGGACAGCATGGTGTAAACATAGTTGAGTTTACAAAGCAGTTTAATGCAAGAACAGCAGATCAGGGAGACTTAATCATCCCTGTTGTTATCACAGTTTATGCAGATAGAAGCTTTAGTTTCATAACTAAGACTCCACCGGCTGCAGTTTTACTTAAGAAAGCATGTAAGATCGCCTCAGGTTCAGGCGTACCTAACAAGACAAAGGTAGCTAAGATTACAAGAGCACAGCTCGAGGAAATCGCTACTCTTAAGATGCCTGATCTTAACGCAGCAAATATTGATTCAGCTATCTCTATGATAGCAGGTACAGCCCGCTCAATGGGTATCACAGTAGAAGACTAATTTAGGGAGGTAATATACATGAAACACGGAAAAAGATATGTTGAAGCTGCCAAATTAGTTGATCGTAGCGTACAGTATGATGCAAGCGAGGCAGTAGCTTTAATTAAGAAGACAGCAGTTGCTAAGTTCGATGAAACAATAGAATTACATATAAGAACAGGTCTTGACGGACGTCATGCAGACCAGCAGATTCGTGGTGCGGTAGTACTGCCACACGGAACAGGTAAGACTGTTAAAAATCTTAGTATTTGCAAAGGGACCAAAAGGCTGATGAGGGCTTTGGGTCGCCGGAGCTGACTATGTTGGAGCTGAGGAGCTTATTCCAAAGATCCAGAACGACGGCTGGTTAGATTTTGATGTTATCGTTGCAACACCTGATATGATGGGCGTTGTAGGACGCCTCGGTAAGGTACTCGGACCTAAGGGACTTATGCCAAACCCTAAGGCAGGTACAGTTACAATGGATGTTACAAAGGCTATCGCAGACATCAAAGCAGGTAAGGTAGAGTATCGTCTTGATAAGACAAACCTCGTTCACGTACCTGTAGGAAAGGCTTCATTCAGTGAGCAGCAGCTTTTGGAGAACTTCCAGAGCATTATGGATGCTATCAATAAGGCAAAACCAAGCACAGTTAAGGGTGCTTATCTTAAGAGTGTAGTTTTAACATCAACAATGGGTCCCGGAATCAGACTCAACGTTGCTAAAATTACAGGCTAATAGCTAATATAATAAAGACGCGCAGACTGCCATGTACTCGTAAAGAGTATGTGGCAGTTTTACTGTATAGACAAAAATTTCAGATTGGAGTACGTAATGGAAAAAGTTTTAGGTGTTATAATTTTATTTGTGATAGGTTTCGGACTTCGCTATCTTATGCGCATGCTTATGAGAGGTGCATTTAGATTAACAGGTAATGCTGTTAGAAAGATAGCTGATAAAGGTAACAACAATAGAGAAGATCAAAACGATTCTGATAAGCCGGCGGCAAGGTATGTAGATTAAGGTGGGAGTAATAGAAACAATGATACCGGTATAAAGTCACTGTTGCCAAAGTTATAGTTGAAATAGATAATTTGATTTTAAAACTTGAAAAATAGTATATATATATATTAACATATAGGTAAGAAAAAGTCGTATGATATAACGTGATTAAATTTACAACTAAATAAATATTTAAAATATTTGAGAATATATAGGGGATATGCTTATGGGCAAAGGAGTAAAATTCAGACTGACTATTTCAATATTATTGTTTGTGTTGTTTTTTGCACAATATGTAATTACACATGTGAAAATAAAAATAATTATAAAGAATAATATATTCTATGGTGTTGAAGACGGTCTATTTGAGAGTAAATTAAGTCTAAAAGAGTTGACTGTTCCTGCAGGAGTTAAATCAATATCGACTTATGCCTTTTCAGGATGTGAGAATATTGAAGTTGTGGAATTACCTGATACACTTGAAAGTATTGGGGAACTTTCATTTATGGGCTGTAGAAAACTTAAGCAAATTAAAATACCGGAAAATGTAAAAGATATAGGGTTTGGTGCATTTTATGAATGTTCAAGTTTAAAAAATGTGGAATTACCCGAAGGCTTGGAGATAATAAATGCTGCAACATTTAAAGATTGTATTGCTTTGGAAAAAATAAATATTCCTCCGGGAGTAAATGAGATTGACGAGTCTGCATTTTCAAACTGTAAAGAATTGAAAGAAATAGAGTTGAATGACGGTTTAAAAAATATAGGAAGTGAGGCATTTTTAGACTGCGAAAAACTACAGAGTATAGAAATTCCGGATTCAGTCGAGCGGATAAATTCCTATGCGTTCAAAGGTTGTAAAAAACTTTCTGAAATAGATATGTCTAAAGGAATAAAATATATTGAGGAAGGTACATTTGAAGGCACAAAATATTATGAAAGAGGGATTTTGGAAGATGAAAATGGTATATATGTAGGTGATGCACTTATAAAATATGAGAATAAAGGCAGTGAAATAAGGGTAAGAGAGGGTACAAGAGTTATTGCAAGTAAAGCCTGTGCAGAATTAGACTCTTTACTTACTGTTGTATTGCCTGAAAGTATTATTGTTATAGGGGATGGAGCTTTTGCAAATTGCAGAAATTTATCGTATTTGGAAATGGAAAAAACTCCGGATACTGTAGGTGTAGGAGCATTTGAAAAACACATACTGGCTTGAGCATCTGGAAAAAGACGAATATGGATGTAAATATTTAAAAAATATACTCCTGGAATATACAGACGGGGAAGGCTATGTTAAGATCAAAGAAGGAATAAAGTATATAAATGATGAGATGTTTTTAAACTCTGAAAAATTAGAAAAAATTGAGATTCCCAAAAGTGTAGAAATTATAGGAAGGGAAGCTTTTAGCGGATGTAAAAATTTAAAAGAGTGTATATTTGAGGAAGAAAGCAATATTAAAAAAATTTATGAGGAAGCCTTTAAGGAATGTACAAGCCTTAAAGAAATAGAGATTCCTGAGGGCACCGATTATCTGGGTGGAAAAGCCTTTGAAGATTGTGAGTCACTTGAAAAAGTTGTATTTAAGGAAGGTTGTGATATCAAAATATTGAATATGGGAGTATTTTGGGGTTGCACTAATTTAACGGAAATCACTTTACCTTCAAGTCTTGAAGAAGTATATTTTGCCGCTTTTGCACATTGTGATAGCCTTGAAAAAATAAGGTTTCCTGAAAGTATAAAGTATATAGACAGATCCGCTCTGGAGATATGTAAGAACCTAAAGCAAATATATGTACCTTTAAGCATAAAAAAAGACTTTGAAAAAGAAAGAAAATCAATTAATTTCGGAGGTAAACATCCAAAAGTTATATACTATTAAATTCGTTTATCTTAGATAAAAATTAAATCAGAGGGATAGATAGCTATGGTTGAAATCTCAATAATATACTTGTTTGAACTTTCCAAATGTTGTATACTATTTCTACAAAAAAACATAGCTTGGTAGGAGGTTTATATGCCTGTAGTAGAGAGTCTGATTTGCAAAGAGGCGGATGGTAAACTTAGTTTTGGAAATTATATTCTTGGTACAAAATCAAAAGTAGAAGATTTTGCACATGAGGGGGACGTATATAAGGTAAAGACATTTAAGGAGATAACAAAGCTTGAAAGAAATTCGGCTTTTGTGTATGAATCGGTTCCGGGTAGTACAGTAATGGAATTTGAAACCACCCCAAATTTAACTACATTTAATATATACGGTTTTGGGGATACTCAAATAACTATTGGTTTGGAAGAAGATACAGAATATGAGGTTTATGTCGATGATGTAAGTATCGGAGGCATGAAGACCAATCTATCAGGTAAGCTTATATTTAGTGTTGAGCTAAGTGAGAACGGATCAAAGGTTTTAATCAAAAAAAGATAGTTGCATGGGCATACCGGCAAGCCGGATATGCCCATTTTAAATAGAAAGGTTTTTATGGCAAAAGCAAAGTCCAGTGCATTCTTTTGTAAAGAATGTGGATATGAGTCACCGAAGTGGTTGGGACAATGCCCTATGTGTAAGGCATGGAACAGTCTTGTGGAAGAGCCGGTGGCAAAGACAAAGACGGTAAGCAGAGGAATATCTGCAAATACATATAAAAAGCCTGCTAAGCTTTCTGAAATACAGCTGGAAGATGAAGACAGGTTTAAGACAGGTTTTGAGGAACTTGACAGAGTACTTGGTGGTGGTGTGGTAAGAGGTTCACTTGTTTTGGTAGGCGGAGATCCGGGAATAGGAAAGTCTACATTATTGCTTCAAGTTTGTAAGAATATATCGGATGAAAACAGAGCTGTACTTTATATCTCAGGTGAGGAGAGTTTAAAGCAGATAAAGATGAGAGCAAAAAGAGTGGGAGAAATCACAGGAAATTTAAGTTTTCTATGTGAGACCAATCTCAATATTATAAAAGAAACCGTGCTGAGTGAAAAGCCGGATGTGGTTGTTATAGACTCCATACAGACTATGTTTAATGAAGAGGTGGCGTCAGCTCCGGGAAGTGTAAGTCAGGTAAGAGAATCTACAAATCTTCTTATGCAGGTAGCAAAGGAAAATAATATCGCTATATTTATAGTCGGACATGTGACAAAAGAAGGACAGGTTGCAGGTCCGAGAGTGCTTGAGCATATGGTGGATACAGTGCTTTACTTTGAAGGTGACAGGTTTGCTTCATACAGAATACTGCGTGCCGTCAAGAACAGATTCGGTTCTACAAATGAGATAGGTGTATTTGAAATGCAACAAGCGGGACTTATAGAAGTAAAAAATCCTTCCGAGTTTATGCTCTCAGGAAGACCGCAGAATGCTACAGGTGCGGCCGTAGCATGTTTAATGGAGGGTACAAGACCGATACTGGTAGAAGTACAGGCTTTGGTAGTTCCTACAGCATTTGGACTACCTAGGAGAACTTCTACGGGAACAGATGTGAACAGAATAAATCTTTTGATGGCGGTCATAGAAAAAAGATGTGCACTTGCAATGAGCAGATATGATGCATATATAAATATTGCGGGTGGACTTAGAATAAATGAGCCTGCACTGGATTTGTCAATTATTATGTCGCTTATCTCAAGTATGAAAAACAGGACAATAGATGAAAAGACGGTAATATTCGGAGAGGTGGGACTATCAGGCGAAGTAAGAGCTGTAAGTATGCCTGAGATTAGGATTAGAGAGGCTATGAAGCTTGGATTTGAGATTTGTATTTTACCGATGGTATGCCTTGAGAAGATTTCATTTTAAAGGGAAATATAAAAGCTTATAGGTGTAAGAAATATAAATGAAGCGGTCTCACTTTTAAATTGATAAAAAGTTAAAGGAAAGAGAAAAAAATGGATGAGAAAAACAAATGTAATGAGACTTTTTGGATCAAAAAGAAGATAAAAGTATAATCATTATTCGTATATAGATACTCCGGCTACAAATGGTGTAGAAGTTGCAAATCTCTTAAATCAGGATGAGAGAATGGTTTTTAAGACATTGGTAACAGTTGGAAAGAGTAAGGCAAACTATGTATTTGTAATACCGGCGTCAGAGGAGCTTAACTTAAAGGAGGCGGCAAAAAGCTGTAGGTGAAAAAAATCTATAGAAATGTTGAAGTCAAAGGATTTATTGCCTCTTACAGGATATATACATGGGGGTTGTTCTCCGATAGGTATGAAAAAGAGATTTACCACTGTAGTTGATTCAACAGCTTTGAATTATGAAAAATATTATATTCAGTGCAGGTAAAAATCGGTTTATCAGGTTGAGATGGATCCAAAGGAGCTGGAAAAATTTGTGCCTGTAAGTTTTGCCGCATTGACATAGGTTAAGTCCATGATAAATGTCGGTGTGTTGGCACATGTAGATGCCGGAAAAACTACATTGATAGAGGCGATACTCTACAAGACAGGAAAGCTTAGAAAAAAACAGGAAGAGTGGATTTCGGTGACAGCTTTTTAGATAATGATGAATATGAAAGAAAAAGAGGAATAACTATATTCTCAAAGCTTGCCAGAACAAGTATAGATGATATAGATATAAATATAATTGATACTCCGGGACATGTGGATTTCAGTGCGGAAATGGAAAGAACCATATCCATACTTGATATGGCCATTTTGGTAATCAGCGGGAGTGAAGGCGTACAATCACATTCACATACACTTTTCAGATTATTAAGAGAAGCAAATATACCTACTTTAATATTTGTAAATAAAATAGACAGTGACAAGTTTGACAAGGACAAAATATTGGAAGGCCTTAAAAAATCTCTTTCAAAAAAATATAGTGGATTTTTTTCAAAGGAAAAATAAGATGCTTTTAGAAGAGGTTGCAACCTGTGATGAGAATCTTATAGAAAAGTTTATCGAAGGGGAAGAAATAACAAAATCGGATATAAGCTTTTTGTATAGAGAATTCAAAAGTATTTCCTGCAGTATTCGGTTCCGGTCTTAAACTTATAAATATAGAAGGAATACTTGAACTGATAAAAGAGTATGTACATGAAAAGACTTATTCGAATGAACTTTCCGGAATAATATATAAGATAAAATATGATGAAAACGGAAACAGACTTTCTTTTATAAAGCTTCTTGGTGGAACTTTACAGGTAAAGGACACACTTCTTGATGAAAAAGATAAATCAGATAAGGGCGTATGACGGTGAAAAATATACTGCAATCGATAAAGGAATTGCGGGTGATATTGTTGCGGTTACCGGGCTTTCAAAAGTTCATGCCGGAGACACATTCGGAGATGTAAAAAGACCTGTACAAAAGCTGTTACCGGTACTCAGTTACAATATGGTATTTCCTGATGATATAAGCATAAATCAGATATATCCGAAGCTGGTACAAATTTTTGATGAGATACCTGAAATCAGAATGGAGTATGACGAGAAACTTTCAAAAATCAAGGTGAATTTGATGGGAGAAGTTCAGATAGATCTTATAAAAAATCTTATAGGTGAGAGACTTGGGTTAAACTGCAATCTTATAGACGGCGGTATCATTTATAAGGAAACTATAAGCGGATATATTGAGGGGGTAGGGCATTTTGAGCCGTTAAGGCATTATGCGGAAGTACATATACTTATCAGCGAAGGTGAGAGAGGAAGCGGCATAGTATTTGTAAATGAGGTGTCGGATGATGAACTCCCAAAAAACTTTCAGAGCCAAGTAAGAAATATTGTTGAGACATCTAAGTTTAGAGGTGTACTTACAGGCAGCGAGCTAACCGATGTGGTGCTTACTTTGGTAGCAGGCAGAGCACATGAAAAACATACCGAGGGCGGTGATTTTCTTGAGGCTGTAAATAGAGCTGTAAGGCATGGACTGATGTATGCCAAATCAATTTTATTGGAGCCGTACTATGATTTTGAAATAAATATACCTATGACTTCTCTGGGTAGGCTTTTAAATGATTTAAACAATATGAATGCAGAGGATATAAGCTATGAGGGTGGAGAGACTCTCAGAGTGACGGGATATGCGCCTACCGTTAATATACAAAACTACGGAAGTATGCTTTTATCATATACCAAAGGTCTTGGACATATAGGATTTAGTCTAAGAGGATTTTTACCATGCCATAATGCAGATGAGATTATAGAGAGCAGTTCGTATATTGCGGAGTTTGATACAAAGAATACTCCGGACTCCGTATTTTGTTCTCATGGTGAGAGTTTTATAGTGCCGTGGAGTGAAGTATTTAACTATATGCATTTGCCTTTAAAGAAGTTTGAGCTTGTAAAAGAAGAGGAGAAGATAGAGACGGTACGTTCCACTTATGATGCCACAAAAGCTGACAGCGAAGAGCTTATGGCCATATTTGAAAGAACATACGGTAAGGTGACTCCAAGAATAGGAGACTGGGATGCACCTGTAAAAAGAACACCTGAAAAAGAGTATGTTTATAAAGAAAGAGCAAAAAAGAAACATTATCTGTTGGTTGACGGCTATAATATTATTTTTGCTTCAAAGTCGCTAAATGAACTTGCACAGATAAATATTGATGCGGCAAGAGACAGACTTATAGAGCTTTTGATAGATTACAAGGCTTATAAGGATTATGAAATAATTGCAGTATTTGATGCTTACAGACTTGTAAATCATCCTACGGAGGTGCAGAATTTCTCTGGTGTATATGTGGTATATACAAAGACTGCGGAAACAGCCGATCAGTATATAGAAAAGACAACACATGAAATGATAAAAAGATATGATGTCACCGTAGCAACATCAGACGGTATAGAGCAGATAATTATCAGAGGTAAGGGGGCAATACTTATCTCAGCAAGGGAGTTTTTAAAGGATCTTGAGGATACCAAAGAGGCTTTCAGAAAAAGAACATATAGAAAAGACTTCAGTTACAAACAGATTGTTTTGATTCTTTAGAAGGAGAGTTAAAAAGAAAAAAATAGAAAAATATCAGACTTGGTAAAAAAGAAGAGCCCCTAGCAAATGCCGGGGCTCTTTCTTTTTATTGATTCAAAGTATTTGAATAAAGAATCAGGTATGACAGTCGCCTGAGCAACCACCACATCCTCCACCACAGGAGGATTTTCCACTTTTCTTATCTTTATAAATTGATCTTATAATAAGACCTACTACGCCGACCAATGCAGCTGAAATAACAACTGTTGCTGCCATAATGATCTCCTTTCTTTAATAAAACAATTTATGCGTAAGCTTTTAGAATATATTATTTTTTTCTTCAGAAGGCTTGCGCACAAGACCGTAAATAATAGTTGCGATTCCGATAAATCCGAAGATTGTACCGATACCGAACTTACCTGTAATTATAAGTGATCCTATCTGATATATAATCATAGCTACGATATAGGCAAATGTACATTGATATCCTACAGCAGTCCAGAACCATTTTACACTGTTCATCTCTCTTCTGATAGCACTCATCGCTGCAATACAAGGAGCACACAGAAGGTTGAATACAAGGAATGAATATGCTGAGATAGGTGTGTAGTCGGCACGTAAAAGCTGCCAGATACCCTCACCTGTGTCGGCATTGACATCAGATACATGGTATAGAATACCGAATGTACCTACGACATTCTCTTTTGCCATAAGTCCTGTGATAGCTGCAACTGCAGGCTTCCATGTACCCCATCCAAGAGGAGCGAAAATCCAAGCAAATGCGTTTCCGATATTTGCAAGAAGAGAAATATCCATCTGATCTTCAGTAAGATATGTAAATGAACCGTCTACAAATCCGAAATAGCTGAGGAACCATATAAGGATAGTTGCAAGTGTAATAACTGTACCTGCCTTTTTTACGAAGCTCCAACCTCTTTCAGCCATTGATCTGAGGATTGAACCTGCTGTAGGAAGGTGATATGCAGGAAGCTCTATAACAAAAGGTGAAGGATCGCCTGAAAACAGCTTGGTCTTCTTAAGCATGATACCTGAGACGACAATAGCGGCAATACCTACAAAAGTAAGCTGATGAAGCAACCCACGCGTCATTATCAAACAATGCACCTGATATAAGTGCTATAATAGGAAGTTTTGCAGAACATGGAATAAATGTGGTTGTAATAACCGTCATTCTTCTGTCATGCTCACTCTCAATAGTTCTTGAAGCCATAATTCCAGGAACACCACAACCTGTACCTATAAGGATTGGAATAAAGCTCTTACCTGAAAGTCCGAATCTTCTAAAAACTCTGTCCATAACGAATGCAATTCTCGCCATATATCCGCAAGCCTCTAAGAAAGCGAGGAAGAAGAAGAGTGTAAGCATCTGAGGAAGGAATCCGAGTACGGCACCTACACCGGCAATAATACCGTTTACAATAAGACCGACAAGCCACTCGGCAACGCCGGCAGACTCAAGGAAACCTTGAACACCGGGCTGAATAATTTCTGCAACCAAAACATCATTTACCCAATCGGTCATTGCTGTACCTACAGTGGTAATAGAAATATAATAAACGGCAAACATGATAGCTGCGAATATCGGAAGACCCAAAATTCTGTTTGTAACTATCTTATCAATCCTATCTGAAAGACTTACATAGTCTTTATTTTTTTAACTTTATAAAAACTTGCAATAACTGTTGATATATAATTGTATCTCTCGGATGTGATAATACTTTCGGCTTCATCATCCATAGTATCTTCACATTTTGTTATAATTTTTTCAATTTTAGCCAATGTGCTGTCTGGAAGATTTAACTGTTCAATAGCCTTGTCATCTCTTTGGAACAACTTAACACCGTACCATCTTCTTTGAAGCTCGGGTACACTGCTTGGAAGAAGAGCGATGATATCTTTGATAGCTTCTTCTACATTCTTGTCAAACTCTTGCTTTTCCTTTGGAAGAGTGTGACTCTTAGCTATTTCAATAGCTTTTTCTGCAGCTTCCATAACACCTGTACCCTTAAGTGCGGATATTTCCACAACAGGGCAGCCAAGCTTTTCACTCATTTTATCAAGATCAAGCTTGTTTCCGCTTTTTTCAAGCACATCGAGCATGTTTACCGCGATAACAACAGGTACACCTAACTCTGTGACCTGTGAAGTAAGATATAAGTTTCTCTCAAGGTTTGTACCGTCGATTATATTAAGTATCGCATCAGGCTTTTCATTGAGAACATAGTTTCTTGCTACAACTTCCTCCAATGTATATGGAGAGAGAGAATAAACACCCGGAAGGTCTGTAATAATAACATCTGTATGTCCTTTAAGTTTTCCTTCCTTCTTTTCAACGGTAACACCGGGCCAGTTTCCAACTGTCTGGTTTGAACCTGTCAAGGCATTAAATAAAGTAGTTTTACCGGTATTCGGGTTTCCGGTAAGCGCAATTCTGATTGCCATATTAGCTCCTTATCTTGTTATTTCAATATTTTCCGCATCTGCTTTTCTGATAGAAAGCTCGTATCCTCTAACAGTAACCTCAATAGGGTCACCAAGAGGAGCTACCTTACGTACATGAATAGTTGTACCCTTTGTTACACCCATATCCATGATTCTTCTTTTTATAGGACCTTCGCCATGAACTCTGGCAACAGTAACGGTCTCACCGATTTTTACATCTCTTAAAGTATCCATTCCATTCTCCTTTCCGCATTATAATAAGTGATTTCTGAAAAACATACAATGGAAATTCCATTGGCGAATGTAAATAAGTCGCTTACATTCTACTACCTAAAATTGTCAGGCAACTTAGATCATTATTTTTTTGAGGCCAATTCCTTGCTGATTGCTACTCTTGAATCCTTGATATTAACTATCAAGTTTCCTGCCATAGCATTGACAACAGTGATTTTGCCGTCAACAACAAAAGCCGAGGGTTGCTAAAAAAGTCTTATCTTTTTCACGACCTCCGATTTGCTTTATTGTGTATTCTTCACCTAAGTTAGCCATAAGTAATGGCATCATAACTCCTCCTTTTCATGAAACATGTCTAATACATTCTATAGGTTAGCATACACTAACATTAAATGCAAGATTTTTTTAAGGAAAAGTTAGAGTTTACTTACTGAATTTGCCAAATATTAGCAAAAAAACTAACTAAAAAAAGTATTTAATAAAAATACAATATTCACGTGGAAAAAGCCTTGTTTTGGGGTAAATTTTCTATTTACAAGAATTTAAGTTTATGCTATATTATTACCGTAATAAATTTTATAAAATATAATTGTTAAATTTAGTTAAAGCTAACTTAAGGAGGTTAATATGTTTTTACTTAATGGTTTTGGATGGAAGAAGTTCGGTTTGTTTTGCGAGAGGTACACTCTTTGGTACAGCAGGAATTAAGTTGCTTTCAAGCAAGGATGCTAAGAAGGCATATGCACAGGGTACAGCAAAGCAGTGCTTCGTATGAAGGAATGTGTAATGGATACAGTTTCATGTGTACAGGAGAATGCAAGTGATATTTTAGCAGAGGCTAAGGATATCAACGAAGAGCGTGCAGCAAAGGAAGCTGAAGGTAACATCGAAGAGTAATTTCTCTTATCAGTAATATAAAGTTTTTTTAGTATAAGGAAGAGTCTGACTCTTCCTTAAGTTATAAGAAGATGTAGAGGGATAAAAAGTGAATTGTAGAATTTTGCATGAGTCAAACAGAAGAATGCGTGTGCGCATGGCTCAAAAAAGAATGTCGGTAAAAGAAGCGGATTTGCTTCAGTATTATTTGGAAGGCTTTGATTTTTATCAGAAAAAGCCGTTGTATATGAAAAGAACCTGCGATGTCGCTATTTATTATAAGGATAATACAAGAGATGCAGTTATAAATAAACTTAAAAAATTTGATTATAATAATCCTAAGCTCCTTGAGAGTATGCCAAGTACTTCAGGAAGACAGATAACAAGAGATTTTCAGGAGAAGATGGTGGGAATGCTCATGTTTACAGGCGTGAGAAATATGTTTTTCCCAAATATAATCAACAATATTTATACAATTGTTAAGGCTGCTCCTTACATATATAAAGGACTTAAGTGTTTGTTTAAGTTAAAGTTTGAGGTTGATTTGCTTGATGCACTTTCAATAGGAATATCTATTGCACAGGGTAATTTCTCAACAGCAGGTTCACTTATGCTTTTGCTTGGTGTAGGTAATGAGCTTGAGGACTGGACACATAAGAAGTCTGTAGACGACCTTGCGAGAAGTATGTCATTAAATGTAGATAAGGTATGGCTTGTAACAGATGACGGCGAGGTTTCGGTTCCTATTTCACAGATTCAGTCAGGTGACATAATCAGAGTACATACAGGAAATGTAGTGCCTGTTGACGGAGAGATGGTAAGTGGTGAGGCTATGTTAAATCAGGCATCTCTTACAGGTGAATCCGTTCCTGTGGAAAAAAGAACAGGATCAAGAGTTTATGCAGGAACAGTAGTAGAAGAGGGAGAATGTCTGTTAAAGGTAACTGTTACTACAGGACAGAGCAGATATGATAAAATCGTATCTATGATTGAGGAGAGTGAAAAGCTTAAATCAAATACTGAAAATATGGCAAACAGACTTGCAGACAGACTTGTACCTTATTCATTACTTGCAACAGGACTTACATATCTGTTTACAAGAAATGTAACAAGAGCATTGTCTGTTCTTATGGTGGATTTCTCATGTGCATTGAAGCTTTCCATGCCTCTTGCGGTACTTTCTGCAATGAGAGAGGCCGGAAATAGTAAAATCACTGTAAAGGGTGGAAAGTTTATGGAGGCAATTGCAAATGCGGATACTATAGTATTTGACAAGACAGGTACTCTGACTTATGCTTGCCCAAAGGTAGAAAGAATTATCGGAATTGACGGAGATGATGAGAATCAGCTCTTAAAGATTGCTGCATGTCTTGAGGAGCACTATCCTCACTCTATTGCAAATGCTGTGGTAAAAGAGGCTAAAGAAAGAAAGATTCGTCATAAAGAGATGCATTCAGAGGTGCAGTATATAGTTGCACATGGTATTGCAAGTAAAATAGAAGGTGACAAAGTTGTAATAGGAAGTTATCATTTTGTAATTGAGGATGAAAAAGCTTTTCTTAGTGAAGATGCTAAGAAGAAGCTTGAAGAGCTTGATCACAGATATTCACATTTGTTTATGGCTATTGCGGGAAGACTTGCGGCTATTATTGAGATTGCAGATCCTCTCAGAGCTGAAGCAAAAGATGTTTTAAAGAAATTAAAAGCTCTTGGAATTAAAAAGACAGTTATGATGACAGGAGATAATATCTACACGGCCGAAGCTATTGCAAAAGAGGTAGGAGTAGATAAATTCTATGCGGAAGTATTGCCTGAGGATAAGGCAAGCTATGTGGAGAAAGAAAAGGCAAAGGGCAGAACCGTAATAATGATCGGTGACGGTATAAACGACTCACCTGCATTATCGGCTGCAGACTGCGGTATTGCAATCAGTGAAGGTGCGGCAATTGCCAGAGAGATAGCGGATGTATGTATATCAGCTGATGATTTAAACGATCTTGTAAGATTAAAAGAACTTTCAAATAAGCTTACAAGAAGAGTTCACTCAAACTTCAGATTTATTATGGGATTTAACGGTTCTCTGATAGGTCTTGGTATTTTGGGAATACTTGCTCCGGGAACATCATCACTGCTTCACAATTTGTCAACTGTAGGTATATCACTTTCAAGTATGACAAATCTCTTACCGGAGAATTAAGAAAAACGATTTTAATATATTCGGACATCTTTTGATGTCCGATTTTTTTACAAAGATAACCAAAAAAAGTTGCAAATATTTAATAATTGTGACATTTTTTTATGTATAATATCAGTATAAACAGTAAGTGGGAATTCAATAAAGAAGGAGGTAATTATGGTTATACAGGAAGCTGCCGAGATGTATCTGGAGACAATTTTAAGTTTAAAGAAAAAGACAGGCGTGGTAAGGGCAGTTGACATTGCAAGAGAGATGGGATATTCAAAACCTACAATAAGTGAGCAAATGAAAAAGTTCAGAGAAAACGGATATATTGAAGTGGACGATGACGGACATATAACACTTACACAAAAGGGATTGGAGATTGCAGAATCTACACTTGAAAGACATATAGCTTTGGGTGAGATTTTACAAAAGATGGGTGTAAGCAAGGAAACTGCAATAGAGGATGCATGTAGAATAGAGCATTATATCAGTGAAGAGACATTTGAATGCTTTTAAGGAATATTTTAAGAATAAATAGTTTAAAGAAAAAAAGCCTATGGACCCTTGAAGGATTTATGGGCTTTTTGTCAAAAAAATATCTAAATGTATTTTTATCGGATACTTTATTGAAAAAAATATTTATTTACACTGTAAACTTAAGCCGTCTAAAATTAAGTCAGTTGGAAGTAAGAGGTTAAATATGGGATTACATATAGTAAATGAGGCCAATAAATGTCTGCAGTGTAAAAAGCCGCTGTGCAGCAGTCATTGTCCTATAACAACATCAATACCACAGGTTATATCACTTTTTAAAGAAGGAAAGATAATGGAGGCCGGAGAAATTCTCTTTGAAAACAATCCTTTATCTTTGGTTTGCTCAATAGTTTGTGACCACGAAGCTCAATGCCTCGGCAATTGTATAATGAACAGAAAAAATAATCCGGTAAGATTTTGCGATATAGAAAAATTTATATCGGACTTCTATCTGGACAGAATGGAATTTGTTAAAAAGCCGAGAAAAAATGTTATGGTCGCAGTCATAGGCGGTGGTCCTGCAGGTATGACTGTAGCGATTAAGATGATAAAAGAAGGTTATGATGTAACTATTTTTGATGAAAAAAATACAATAGGTGGAGTGCTTCAGTACGGTATTCCTGATTTCAGATTGCCTAAGTCTTTAATGCAAAGATACTATGACAAGATGGAAAAAATGGGAATCAAGATAAGGAACAATACTGCAGTAGGTGGAGCTTTGGAGATAAAGGATCTTTTTAGAGACGGTTACAAGGCTGTATTTGTAGGCACCGGAGTGTGGAGAGCCAAGACTCTTGGTATTGCAGGTGAGAGTATGCCGAATGTACATTTCAGTGTGGATTATCTGGCAAATCCTGACGGACATAAGCTTGGAGACAGTGTTGCTATAATCGGTATGGGAAATGCCGCAATGGATGTGGCAAGAACAGCTCTTAGGAGAGGTTCAAGAACGGTAAAGCTCTATGCCAGAAGTAAAAGAGTTGCAGCAAACTCTGTAGAGGTGGAGGCTGCCAAATACGAAGGTGCAGAATTTATCTTCGGTAAGGCGATTGAAGCCATTACATATGACGGTCCTGTATTTAAGACTGCAATATTTGATGAAGAAGACAATGTAATCGACTATGAAAAAGAACTCGACTATGTAGATGCCGATTCCACAATAATATCGGTAAGTAACGGACCTAAGAATAAGCTTGTTCTTACAACAGACGGACTTAGAGCATCGGATAAAGGGCTTTTGATAGTAGATGAAAACTGTATGACGACTGTTGAAGGTGTTTTTGCTGCAGGTGATGTGGTTCACGGCTCAAAAACCGTAGTTGATGCAGTAGCTCAGGCAAAGGTTGCTGTAGAAGGTATGCTCAATTATTTGGAGAATTTATAAATAAAATACACTGAGACCTTGACAAAGGTAAAATCAAGTAATATTATATTGTGCATAAACGAAGAAGAGAAAAGTAGCATATGTGGAAATTACAGAGAGAGTTGGAGGCTGAGAGCAACTTATGAAAATATATGTGAAGACCGTCTCGGAGTGGCTTTAATACAGCACGTTGATTACGTTATAATCAAATGAGGGATATATTTATATATCTGAATTAAGGTGGAACTGCGTAAATCGCCCTTAAACGAGAGTTTAGGGGCGATTTTTATTTTATCGGAAACGGAGGAAATATGAAGATAACATTAAAAAGACGGCTCAGTAAAAAGAGTACAAGAACAAAAAAAGTATTATTGAGATAGCTAAGGACATCAGTGAGGGTTTGGCAAGAAATGTGGTTGCCGGTGAAGTAAACGGTGTTATGCATGATTTAAGAGATGAACTTGAGAGTGATTGTGAGCTCAATCTTATAACTGTAAAGGATAAGGAAGCGCTCTCTGTTATAAGACATTCAGCATCACATGTACTTGCTGAGGCTGTAAAGAGAGTTTTTCCTGATGCCAAGCTTGCCATAGGACCAAGTATTGCGGAAGGATTTTACTATGATTTTGATCATGAGCCGTTCTCAAGAGAAGACCTTGATAAGCTTGAGGCTGAAATGAAGAAAATCATTAAAGAGGGTGCTCATATTGAAAAATTTGAGCTTCCAAGAGAAGAAGCTATCAAGTTTATGGAAGAAAAAAATGAGCCTTATAAGGTAGAGCTTATAAAAGATTTGCCGGAGGGTGAGAAGATATCTTTCTATAAGCAGGGAGATTTCACTGATCTTTGTGCCGGACCTCATCTTCAAAGAACAAAGGATATAAAGGCTTTTAAACTTATATCATCATCAATGGCGTATTGGAGAGGTGATTCAAATAAGGCAAAGCTTCAAAGAATATATGGTACAGCCTATAATTCAAAAGAAGAGCTTGAGGCACATTTAAAACATCTTGAGGATATTAAGCTTAGAGACCACAATAAGCTTGGAAGAGAGATGGAACTCTTTACAACTGTAGATGTAATAGGACAGGGACTTCCTCTTATGTTACCGAAGGGCACAAAGATGATTCAAAAGCTTCAAAGATGGATTGAAGATCTTGAGGACAATGAGTGGGGCTATGTAAGAACAAAGACTCCTCTTATGGCAAAGTCGGATCTTTATAAGATTTCAGGTCACTGGGATCACTATCAGGACGGTATGTTTATTTTGGGAGATCCTCAGCATGACGGAGAAATCCTTGCACTCAGACCTATGACATGTCCGTTCCAGTACTATGTATACAAGAATACTCAAATCCTACAGAGATCTTCCATATCGTATGGGTGAGACTTCAACACTTTTCAGAAATGAAGATTCGGGAGAAATGCACGGACTTACAAGAGTAAGACAGTTTACTATTTCCGAAGGTCACAATGTAATAAGACCGGATCAGGCTGAAGAAGAGCTTCAAAGCTGTCTTAACCTTGCAATATATGTACTTGATACACTTGGTCTTAGAGATGATGTAACATTCAGACTTTCAAAGTGGGATAAGAATAATAAGGAAAAATACCTTGGAGATGAGGCGTATTGGGAAGGAACACAGGCTGCACTTAGAAATATTCTGGTAGAAAAGGGACTTCCTTTTACAGAGGCTGACGGTGAGGCTGCATTCTACGGACCTAAGATTGATATTCAGGCAAAGAATGTTTACGGCAAAGAGGATACAATGATTACAATTCAGCTTGATGCCGCTATTGCAGAAAACTTTGACCTTTACTATATAGACCAAAACGGTGCAAAGGTAAGACCTTATATTGTACACAGAACTTCACTTGGTTGCTATGAGAGAACACTTGCATGGCTTATAGAAAAATATGCAGGAAAGTTCCCTACATGGTTATGTCCTGAGCAGGTAAGAATTCTTCCTATATCAGACAAGTATGCAGACTATGCAAACTCCGTTTTGAAAGAACTTAAGAGAAACGGTGTTGACGCTACTGTTGATACAAGAACGGAGAAGATAGGATTTAAGATAAGAGATGCAAGACTTTCAAGACTTCCATATATGCTTGTAGTAGGTGAAAAGGAAGAAGCTGAAGGAAGCGTATCTGTAAGAAGCAGATTTGCAGGAGATGAGGGAAGTAAAAAGCTTTCAGACTTTGTGGATATGATCTGCAAAGAGATAAGAACAAAAGAAATCAGAAAAGAAGAAGTAACTGAATAAAAATAACTGAATAAAATGTGAATTTAGAAGGGGGCAAAGACCTTTAAAAGATCTTTGCCCTCTCTTTATTTTTGTTTATCAAGTGCGTTTTCCAGTAAATGTAGCGGGAAAGGCGGTGAGGCCAAAGGCTTTACTGCTATCGACATCAAAAGTACAGGGTTGTCGTCTCGGCGCTTCTGTTTGTGTTAAGTTTACCGCATTTTTTTACATCTGTGAACTATTGCCCATTCGCCCTTATCCTTAACCCATATGGAAATAGGCTCCATAATGCCTTTGCAATCACTTTTACGATCTCCGGGTTCATTGTCCACATGAATGGAAGACAGGCAGTAGGGGCAATGGTTTCTGTGATGTGTACCTGCACCTTCAGGATTTATCATTTTTTTCCACAATTGGCACAGGGGAAAGAGTCATTGCATGCTTCATATCTGTAATCAGGTTCTATTTTTTTACGAAATTTTTTTCTTTTTGATTGTACCGGTTTTCTTCTGTGATGAAGGGGCGCTGTTAAGGTTTTTTTAGTAGCCGTCCAAATCAAATTTATCTTGACTCATATTTTTCTTCTCCATTGTCTATTTCTTACAATATACTTCATTTGGTTTAACCAAACAGGCACTGTGAATTATCTAATGTGTCTGATATAATTATATTGTATAAAAAGTTATAAAAAAATACTTGTTTTTTTGTATTATACTCAAGAAATTTGTATATGTAAAAATATATTTTGATGGATTTAGGATGAGTTGTAGGAGAAAAAATGAAGAAGAGATTAGTTGTTTTGGCAGCGGCTTTGTCAATGAGTATGGGACTTTCTATGGTCTCATATGCAGGTAGTTGGCAGCATGATTCAAAGGGAACATGGTACTTGACTGATGATTACAAATATCCCGTATCACAGTGGAAAAAAATATCGATGGAAACTGGTATTACTTCAATACAAAGGGATATACTTTAACAGGCTGGCAGTGGGTGGACGGTAAAGCTTATTTCTTTAATGACGGAAGAAACAGCGCTTTTCCGCAAAGTGCAATGCTAAGGAATACCAAATCACCCGACGGATATGATTTAAACGGAGAGGGCGCCTGGACGCAGAACGGAATTGTAATGACAAAATCCGGACAGGCAGGACTTGATGTGGCAATGCATATCAAAGGAGAGAATACAGGTGAAAGAGCGGAGCTTTTTATTAAGTTAAATGAGTACAGAAAAAGCAAGGGATTGCCTGAAATGGTGATAAGCAGTGAACTTATGGCTGCGGCACAGCAAAGAGCAAAGGAGAGTGCGGTATCATTTGCACATACCAGACCTGACGGACAGGCTTTTTATACTGTGAACAATATAACGAATAATTATATCGGAGTATCTGAGATATTGACAATGGACAATTCCTCATCTACAGATATAAAGATTACATCCTTTAAGAATTCACCAAAGCATAATGAACTTATGCTTCAAAGTGAGGGGTTTATAGAAAATCTGCCGGCATCCACAATATATGCCGGAGTCGGATATTATTACAGTAACGGATTTTTATTATGTAGCAATGCTTTTCGGACATCAGAAATAAACAAAAGCCGCCACCGGTATATACTTACAGTTATATATCGATGGCGGCTTTTTTTAAATATTTACTTTTCTTAAATCGTCAAAAAATCCCGGATATGATATTTCAACACAGTTTTTATTATCAAGTTTTATTTCACCGTCTGAAATGAGTCCGAGAATTGCAAATGTCATTGCGATTCTGTGATCATCATGAGTAGATATGGTGACATTTCCCAAAAGTTTGTTTGTTCCCTCAATCTCCATACCGTCTTCGGTTTCAACTACATTTACACCGAGTTTTTGAAAGTTCCTCACACATTACCTTTATTCTGTCGGATTCTTTTACTTTAAGCTCTGTAGCATCCTTTATAATAGTTTTACCTTCGGCCATTGAAGCTACGGCGGCAAGTAAAGGCAGTTCATCTATAAGAGTCGGTATAATATCTCCTCCTATAGTAGTTGCATGAAGCCTTGAATAGGATACTTTGATATCGGCTACAGGCTCAAACTCATCATTTGAATTGATTATTTCTATATTTGCACCCATATCTTTTAAAACTTTTATTACACCGTCTCTTGTAGGATTTATACCTACATTCTCAAGTATAAGCTCGGAATCCGGAACCAAAGTGGCGGCAGCCATAAAAAATGCCGCTGATGATATATCGGAAGGAACGTCTATATCGGTCGCAAAAAGTTCCTTACATGGATTTATTGTTGCCGAGGTTTTTGTAGTGTTTAAATTTGCACCGAATTTTTTTAACATCAATTCGGTATGGTCTCTTGATTTTGCAGGCTCAATCACAGTAGTCGGAGAATCTGCATATAATCCTGCAAGAAGTATGGCGGATTTTACCTGCGCACTTGCAACAGGAGAGTTATATTCAATTCCGTGAAGTGAGCTTCCTGTGATGGTAAGAGGTGCAAAACCGTTATTACTTTTAATATCGGCTCCCATCAATGTTAGAGGAGCTATAATTCTGTTCATAGGCCTTTTTTGTATGGATTTGTCACCTGTAAGGACAGAAGTGAAATTTTGTGCGGATAAAATACCGCTGACAAGTCTGGTTGTAGTACCGCTGTTGCCGCAGTCAAGTATTTCTCCCGGGTTACTTAGGCCGTAAAGCCCCTTCCCATTTACTGTAACATCAGTATTTTTTTATTTCTATATCAATACCCATTTTTTTAAAAAATTGATATTGTTGAGATGCAGTCGGCACCTGTTAAAAAACCTTTTATATTTGTAATACCCTTTGATATGGCACCGAACATAACAGCTCTGTGAGATATTGATTTATCGCCGGGAACCCTTAGTCTACCTTTTATCATATTTCCTCCGTTAAATAATTTTATAATTATATTCCTTCAATAATTTGCCTGCCATTTCACAGGAATCAGCATCATAGAAAGAAATATTTAAAAGCACCTTCGCCCTTTTTCTCTGTTGTGATTGATACCGATATTTTTAATACTTATAGAATTTGCAGCCAATATGGCGGAGATAACGGAAATTGCTCCCGGTTTATCCTGTATATGCACGCTTAAATCATGTTTTGAAATAATAAGTCCCTGAGAGTTTGTATCAAGAGAATTTCTGTATTCACCGGATTTTGCAAACATATTGTTGATATATGTGCTTGACTTGGAAGACAAATGTGAGTATACATCCTCTAAAGTATCTATATATTTTCTAAGCATCATATTTATAGGTTCACAATTAAGCATACATATCTGTTCCCACATGATTGGAGAAGCCGAGGCTATCCTTGTAATATCTTTAAATCCTCCTGCGGCAACTCTTTTCATTACTCCGTCATCATAGTCATTTTCACTTACCAGATTTACAAGTGTAGCCGCAATAATATGAGGCAAATGGCTTATAGTGGCAACAACTTTGTCATGCTTTTGATAATCTATTACAAAGGGAATAGCCTTTATTGATTCGATTATTCCTGAAAATACCTTTAATTTTTCGGCATTTATTTTTGAGGAAGGAGTGATCATATAATAAGCATTTTCCAAAAGCAGAGCATCCGAGGCGTCATACCCCGTTTTTTCAGAACCTGCCATCGGATGTCCGCCTATAAAGACATCCTCAAGTTCAAGTTCTTTTGCAAGACTGTGAATTGAGGACTTTGTGGACCCCACATCCGTTATGATTGCATCCTTTCTTATATAAGGCTTTATATCTTTAAGATATTTATCATTGAGCTCTACCGGAGTACATAAAAATACTATATCACAGTCTGAAATAGTGCTGTCTATACCTTCAAGAATAATGTCGATAATCCCGTCGCTTTTACCTTTTAACAGCTCGGAACGGTTGTTTGTATAGGCATAGATTATTGATTCGGGTCTGTATTTTCTTATTGCTTTGGCAATCGATCCCGCTATAAGTCCAAATCCTATAAAAGCTATATTATTGTATTGCATAATCCTCCGTTCCGACATTGCGTCAATTTTAAATATAAAAAGTCTAGTACATTTGGAGTCATTAGTCAATTACTTTTTGCTTTAATAATTTAAAGTGATATAGTAATATGGCTTTATCCGGACTATTTATCTTTACTAAAAACAGTCTATTTATACAAAAAAACTTTATAAAAAAATATTACGATTTAACTATAATAAAAAGTGTAAATTACATTGTCTAAATTGAATATAAAACTTGAAATTTTTATCGTATGTTTAGTAAAAATATCTTTATCAGAAAAAGTCTATTGACTAAAAAAAGGAGGGATACTCTTATGAAGGTTTATGAAACTAAACAGATTCGTAACGTCGTACTACTTGGCCATGGAGGCTCAGGGTAAGACTACAGTGGCAGAGGCCATGAGCTTTGTTGCAGGAAATATTTCAAAGATGGGAAGTATTTCAAGCGGAAATACCATCAGCGACTATGACAAAGAAGAAATTAAAAGAGGTTTTTTTCCATCAGTACATCTTTAGTTCCGGTAGAATATGAAGGAGATACCGGAAGTGTAAAGATAAATCTTTTGGATACTCCGGGATATTTCGACTTCGTAGGTGAGGTGGAAGAAGCCGTATCAGCTGCAGATGCTGCCATTATTGTAGTCAATTGCAAGGCCGGAATTGAAGTAGGTACAGTAAAAAGCATGGGAGTTGTGTGAAGAATACGGTTTACCGAGAATATTCTTTGTAACAAATATGGACGATGACAAGGCAAGCTATCGTGAACTGCTTTTGAAGCTTGAAACACGCTTCGGAAGAAAAGTGGCACCTTTCCATCTTCCGATCAGAGAAAATGAAAAGTTCGTGGGATTTGTAAATGTCGTAAAGATGAAGGGTAGAAGATTTACAAATTTATCAGATTATGTAGAGTGTGAGATACCTGATTATGTTGAAGCCAACCTAAAGATTGCAAGAGAGGCCTTGATGGAGGCCGTTGCCGAGACAAGCGAAGAATACATGGAAAGATATCTTTCAGGTGAGGAATTCAGTGATGATGAAATTTCAACAGCACTCAAAGAAAATATTTGCAACGGAGATATCGTGCCTGTAATGATGGGTTCAGGAGTGGACGCACAGGGATTTAAGGCACTTATGATGGCAATTGAAAAGTATTTCCCGTCACCTGATTTTAAAGAGTGTGTGGGAGTGGACGTAAGTAACGGTGAGCATTTCACAGCAAAATATAATAAAGAGGTTTCATTATCTGCAAGAGTATTTAAGACAATCGTGGATCCTTTCATAGGAAAATACTCTTTGGTTAAGGTTTGTACAGGTACACTAAAGCCCGACAGTACAATCTACAATGTAGGTAAGGAAACAGAGGAGAAATCCGGAAAGATATATGTACTCAGAGGAAAGAACGCCATAGAAGTACCTGAGCTTGTTGCCGGTGATATCGGTGCTATGGCTAAGCTTAGTGTAACAACTACAGGTGATACTATTGCATTAAAGAATGCACCTATCCTTTATCACGGACCAAAGATCTCATCACCATACACATGTATGAGATATAAGATCGTAAACAAGGGCGAAGAGGATAAACTCTCATCAGGTCTGTCAAAACTTATGGAAGAAGATTTGACATTAAAGCATATGAACGATACTTTAAACAGACAGACTCTTCTTTACGGAATAGGTGATCAACAACTTGAAATCGTAGTTAGCAAACTTTTAGATAGATATAAAGTAAAGATAGAACTTTCAAGACCTAAGGTGGCTTTCAAAGAGACAATCAGACAAAAGGTTGAGGCTGCAGGAAGATATAAGAAGCAATCAGGCGGACACGGACAGTTCGGTGATGTAAAGATGAGCTTTGAACCTTCAGGAGATCTTGAGAAGCCATATGTATTTGAGGAGACCGTATTCGGAGGTTCGGTACCTAAGAACTATTTCCCTGCAGTTGAAAAGGGAGTGGCTGAGTGCTGTATTAAGGGACCTTTGGCCGCATATCCTGTAGTAGGTGTAAAGGCTGTGCTTTGGACGGTTCATATCACCCTGTTGATTCTTCCGAAATGGCATTTAAGATGGCTGCCACAATCGCATTCAAGGACGGATTTATGAAGGCCGCACCTGTACTTTTGGAGCCTATTTATACAGTAAGTGTAATAGTTCCGGATAAATTCACAGGTGATGTTATGGGAGATCTCAATAAGAGACGTGGTAGAGTGCTCGGTATGGAATCAATAAATCACGGAAAACAGCTTATAAGAGCCGATGTTCCTATGTTGGAGCTTTTCGGATACAATACAGAACTTCGTTCAATGACCGGAGGTATGGGTGTATTCAGCTATGAATTTGCAAGATATGAGCAGACACCGGGAGATATCCAGAAGAAGGAAGTTGAGGCAAGAGCTTCTAAACTTGAAAAATGATACGGAATAATAAATATTTTTATAAGAAAATATTTTTTTATTCGTAAGAAATCTTACTATAAATTTACATATTGAATAAAGTGCTTGAAAAATTTTTTTCATAAGGTTATATATTAGCTTCATCAAAAAAACTTATATGAAAAAAGGAGATATCATATCATGCATTTATCAATAATCAAAAAAACAGTTTTATCATTAACATTAGCTTTAGGGTTTAGTTTCAGGTAGTGTAGTTGCTTTTGCAGCACCTTCACAGATAATTGTTCCGGGAAAACCTGCAGATGCTGCAAGCGCACAGGTTATTAATGAGGGAAACGTAACTCGTATTATAGGAATAGAGGGAGAGAAGGCACCTTCAAAGATTATTATACCGGGTACTTCTACAGTTGTAGTAAGATCAACAGCATCTAATGCAACACCATCTATAGCTACTTATTCAAACTCTACAGCGTCAAGCAGCAGAGGCGGTTCATCTAGAGGCGGTTCATCAAGCAGCTCATCAAGAAGTGGAAGTTCAAGAGCTGTTACTGCAACAACAGTACCTACAAATACTCCTGCTTCAAACTACGGTCCTGCACCTTCAAATACTCCAGCTCCTGCAGCTAATGTAGGTCCTGCAGCAGGAAACACAAATGTTTCTACTAAGGGTGATGTGACAGCAGCTAAGCGCGGAAAATTAAATGTACCTAAGACAGCTGATGCTTCAGCAATGGGACTTTATGCAGCATTACTCGGTCTTTCAACTGTAGCGGGTGCATTTGTAATCGCTACAAAGAAGAAAGAGAACTAATCTTAAATTAAATAAAAATAATATATTTTACGGCAGGCTGTACAGTCTGCCGTTTTTTTGCGTTTTTTTAAATGCAATTTTATATGTTTCTTATAAAAAAACAAGAAATTGATAAAAAAATAACAATATGCCTTTATTTTTATTTTTTTTAAATATAGTATTATATCATTGCTCAGTATAGAAGACGGTTTTAGAAATACTGAAACTATTGTCACTATAAACGGAAAATTTTTTTAGTGGAGGAAAATTGTGAGAGGTGTTGAAACAAGAATTCAGGAAATAAGACATAGAATCTTTAGAGAAGTTGCCAGAATGGCTTATCACACAGAGTGGCCGGTAGATAAAAGAATAGAGGAGCTTCCTTATAAGATTATTCCCGGTGAAGTGGGAAATTTTAGAAATAATGTTTTCCTGGAAAGAGCTATAGTAGGTGAGAGGCTCAGACTTGCTATGGGATTGCCTTACAGAAGTGCGGCTAATCATGCTCCTTTGTCTGAGGGTATAGAGCTTGCGGATAAGGCGGAGACATATTATACACCACCGTTAATTAATATAATCAAATTTGCATGTCATGGTTGTGTTGAAAAGAGAGTATATGTAACTAACGGTTGTCAGGGATGCCTGGCACATCCATGTTCGGAGGTTTGTCCTACAGGTGCCGTAAAGATAGATAAAGAGAGCGGATTCTCAAGTATCAATCAGGAAAAGTGTATCAAATGCGGAAGATGTGCAAATGTTTGCGCATATAATGCAATCATTATTCAGACAAGACCTTGTGCGGCATCATGCGGTATGGATGCAATATCTTCAGATGAAAACGGTAAAGCCGATATTGACTACGATAAATGTGTATCATGTGGACAGTGCCTTGTAAATTGTCCTTTCGGCGCCATTTCAGATAAATCACAGATTTTCCAGACTATCAGGGCTATTCAGTCGGGAGACAGAGTATATGCGGCTATTGCTCCTGCTTTCGTAGGTCAGTTCGGTCCTAAGGTTACTCCCGGAAAACTTCGTGCGGCAATGAAAGCTCTCGGATTTGCCGATGTATTTGAGGTTGCTATCGGTGCCGATCTTTGTGCAACACAAGAGGCATTTGACTTCCTTGATGAAGTGCCTGAGAAATTACCTTTTATGGGTACATCATGTTGTCCTTCTTGGTCATTGATGGCAAAGAAAGTGTTCCCGGATCAGGCTGAATGTATATCAATGGCACTTACACCTATGACACTTACGGCAAGACTTATAAAGAAACAGCATCCGGACGGAAAAGTGGTATTTATCGGACCGTGTTCCGCAAAGAAGCTTGAGGCTATGTGGACAGAGGTAAGAAGTGAAGTGGACTTTGTGCTTACATTTGAAGAGATGGCCGGAATATTTGATGCAAAACATATAGATATTGAAAACCTTGAAGAAGATCCGAACGGTGTCAACGATGCATCTACAGACGGAAGAAACTTTGCGGTATCCGGAGGAGTTGCAAAGGCGGTTGTAGGAGTTATTAAGAGTCAGTATCCTGACAGAGAAGTAAAGGTAATGAATGCGGAAGGCCTTGCAGATTGCAAAAAGATGATGACAATGGCCAAAAGCAGGAAAGTATCCAGGGATATCTTCTTGAAGGAATGGCATGTCCGGGAGGTCGCGTGGCAGGACCGGGAACAATGCAGAATATCAAGAAATCTCAAGGTGCGGTAAATCAGTATGCGACTAAGGCAACACATGGTATTGCTATTGAGACTGAATCTGTAAAAAGAGCTTGATAAGTTGGTTGAATAATTAAATATAATAAAAGTTATTGGCACTCATATTAAGTGAGTGCCAATTTTTTTATTGACTTTTTATATTTTTCATGGTTATAATAGTTATAGCAAAGCAAATAATACATTTGCAAATTTATTAGAGAGGTGATGAAATGAAAAAAAGGGAAACTTATCAATAAACAGTGAAAATATATTTCCGATTATAAAGAAATGGTTGTATTCAGATCATGATATTTTTTTGTAAGAGAATTGATTTCAAATGCAACAGATGCAATAACAAAGTTAAAAAAATTAAGTCTTGCAGGAGAGTTCACAAAGCCTGAAGGAGATGAATACAAGATAAATGTAGAAGTCAGCCCTAAACAAAAAAACTTATACGTTTTATAGATAACGGTATAGGTATGACTGAAGAAGAGGTGGAAAAGTATATAAATCAAATTGCCTTTTCAGGTGCAGTGGATTTTATAGAAAAATATAAGGATAAGACAAATGAAGAGCAGATAATAGGTCATTTCGGTCTTGGATTTTACTCCGCATTTATGGTAGCGGATAAGGTAAGCATTGACACACTGTCATACAAAGAAGGCGCAAAGCCTATACATTGGGTAAGTGACGGCGGTCTTGAGTTTGAGATGGGAGAAGGCAACAGAGCTTCGAGAGGAACTGCTATTACACTATACCTTAATGATAACTGCCATGAGTTTGCAAACGAGTTCAGAGTAAGAGAGATACTTAACAAGTACTGTTCATTTATGCCTGTAGAGATATTCTTAAAGGATATCGATGCCGAGGAAGCTACTGAAATTATAGAAAAGGATGAGCTTTTAGAAAGCGATACCGTAATAGAGACTATAATTGAGCCTGCAAAGACAGAGGAAAAAGAAAAAGAAGACGGTACTAAGGAAGAGGTTGAAATAGAGCCTGCAAAGGAAAAGATAAAGATTAAAAAGCGACCTGTAGCGCTAAATGATATACATCCGCTTTGGACTAAGCATCCTAATGAGTGCAGCGATGAAGAATATATCGAGTTCTACAGAAAAGTCTTTATGGATTATAAGGAACCGCTCTTCTGGATTCATTTAAACATGGATTATCCTTTTAACCTAAAAGGAATTTTATACTTCCCTAAGATAAATACGGAGTATGATTCTATAGAGGGAACAATAAAGCTTTACAACAATCAGGTATTTATCGCCGACAATATAAAGGAAGTTATTCCGGAGTTTTTATTACTGTTAAAGGGTGTAATAGACAGTGCGGACATTCCGCTTAATGTTTCAAGATCCGCATTGCAAAATGACGGTTCTGTAAGAAAAATCTCGGAATATATTGCAAAGAAAGTTGCAGATAAGCTTTCAGGTATGTGCAAGACCGAGAGAGATAAGTATGAGAAATACTGGGATGATATCGCACCGTTTATAAAGTACGGTTATCTTAAGGACGAGAAGTTCGGTAAAAAGGTGGAAGATTATATATTATTTAAAAAAATATAAATGATAAATACCTTACATTAAACGAGCTTTTTGATGAAAGTAAAAATTCCGAGGATAAGGTTGAAACTTCTGCAGATGAGAATATTGAGAACTCCGAAGAGAAAAAAGAGGTTGAAAAAACTCAGATATTCTATGTAAATGATGTAAAAGAGCAGAGCCAGTATGTAAATATCTTTAAGTCTGCCGGAAAGGATGCTGTAGTATTGCCACACAGCATTGATGTACCTTTTATCTCAACTCTTGAGATGAAAAGAGATAATGTAAAATTCCTTAGAATAGATTCCGATATGACGGATGATATGAGAAGTGAGGAGGTAGCTGAAGATAAAAAGGCTTCATATGATGCATTATCTGAAAAGGTAAAGACCGCTCTTCACAATGACAGATTGAAAGTTTCTGTACAGCTTTTAAAGAGCGATGATATTTCTTCAGTAATCACAATATCTGAAGAGAGCAGAAGAATGCAGGAGATGATGAAGCAGTACGGAATGATGGGTATGGATCCTTCAATGTTTGGAGGAGAGGGAGAGACTTTGGTTCTCAATGCAAATCATCCGCTTGTAAAGGAACTTCTTGAAAACAATCATGAAGAGTTGTTTGACATGATCTGTGAACAGTTGTATGATCTGGCTTCAATATCACACAGTCCGCTTTCACCTGAGAGAATGAGTGCATTTATAAAGAGAAGCAATGAGCTTATGCTTAAGTTAAAATAATAAAATAAAAAAGACTGCTACTTAAAGATTGAGAAATCTTAAGGGCAGTCTTTTTTTGATTTAAAAATATTATTCGATACCTACAATTACCGAAGTAGCCTTGATAACGGCATAAGCTTCTTTACCTACGGCAAGTTCAAGCTCTTTTACAGCATTCTTTGAGATTGTAGCGGAAACTACACCAAGCTTTGTCTCGACAGCTACGATATCATTAACAGCACCTTCCTCAATGCTCTTTACAACACCTTTGAACTTGTTTCTTGCAGAAATTTTTGGAAGCTCTGTAGCAACCATAACCTCTGTAGCCTTGATAACAGCGATTGCGGCAGCTCCGTCCTTTAATCCGAGCTCCTTGATAGCATTAACAGAAATAGTAGCTGAAACAGCCTCTCCGTTTACTTCAATAGTAACGATGCCGTTAACAGCACCTTCATTTACATTCTTTACAATTCCTTTGAATTGATTTCTTGCACTTAATTTCATTGTGTAAAAAAACCTCTCGTCAAAAAAATATTTTGCTTAAATAGATTAAGCAATACTACAGATTCTAGCATAAATTTAAAAATATAGCAAGCGGTATTTATAGAGGTGGGGTTGGAATAGACTTGATGGTGTGTAGTTGATTTGATTTTTCAATAATAACATTTATTAAATAAGAATAATCACTTGTTCTATAAAAAAACACTAAAGGGTAGTTATTACAATTTTACCAAATATAAAAAAATATGTATTTTTATATTGACATTTAAATAAAAAAATTTTTAGAAAAATATTTATAGTATATAATCGTGGTTAATTTTAAGTTGCAACTGAATAAAAAGAGTTTAAATTGGGATAAAAAAATGAAGAATATTAAAAAAATACTTAGTCATATTACTGTTTTTTTAGTGCTTTGGATTGTTTATCTTACGTTTATTAATTGGAAGTGTAGGATAATAATTAAAGACAATGTTTTTTTATAGGTATAAAAAGTGGAATTACTGAAAAAAAAGAAGATTTAAAAGTAGTGGAAATACCAGATGGAGTAAATGAAATTGGAATTTTTGCTTTTGCAGACTGCATGAATTTAGAGATGGTTACATTATCCGACGGAATTAAAGAAATTGAAATGGGAGCTTTTTATAATTGCCCAAATTTAAAAGATATCAAATTACCTGAAAGATTAGAAGTTATACGAAATGGTGCATTTTTAAAATGTAAATCATTAACAGAAATAGATATTCCCGGTGATGTTAGAGTAATAGAGGAAGGTGCATTTTCAGAATGTAGTTCTCTGACAAACGTACAGCTACCCAATACTATAACTGAAATAAAAAGAAAAAAACATTTAGTGATTGTATAAATCTTAAGAGCATATATTTACCGGATAGTTTAAAGATTGTAGGTGCCTCTGCCTTTTTATAATTGCAGACAGTTTATCTACAGTGAGAATGTCAGAAGGAATTGAAAAGAGTAGAAGAAAAATGCGTTTTTGGGGAACAGAATTCTTAAAAAAAGCGGAATGGCTGATGAATATGGATCTGTATACCTTGGAAAAAGTGCTTTTTATATAATAAAGGTTTAAATAGTACTGTCATAGTTAAAGATTCTACAAAGGTAATTGCAAGTGCTGTATTTATAAATAATTCCAGGTTAAGAGAGATTGAACTTCCTGAAGAAATAATTGAAATTGGAGATAATTGTTTTGAGAATTGTACGGCATTGAAAAAAGATAAATATTAAAGAAGGGCTGAAAAAGAATCGGAATAAATGCCTTTGCTCATTCAGGTTTGGAAGAAGTTAAATTGCCTGAAAGTATAATTGAAATTGGCAATGGAGCATTTAATAATTGCAAGGATTTGTACGATATTAATTTACCGTCAGGAATAGACAGTATTTACGGATATAGTCTTGAAAAATACTAAGTATTTAAATAATATAAAAACCAGATGAATACGGATGTAAGTATGTAGATAATATACTTTTTAACTTCTGAAAAATAATGAAAGTTCAATAATCCGTATTAAAGCCGGAACCAGGTTAATTGGGGCACAGGCTTTTAGAAATAGAAAAAGATATTGAAGAAGTCTATATCCCTAAAAAGTGTAGAGACAATATGTGCAGAGGCATTTTTTTCAATGCTCAAATTTAAGAAAAAGTGGATTTTGAAGATGGTATTAAATTAAGAGAAATTCATTATTTTACATTTGTCGGGTGTGCAAAGATGGAAAAATATTGATTTACCTAATAGTTTAACAGCAATATATGCATACTCGTTTGGAGATTGTTCTTTCAATAAAAATAAAAAAATACCTGAAAATGTAGAATATCTGGATTCATTCGCTATCAGAGAATGCTATTCATTAAAGGAGATTGAATTGCCTGAGAGATTGAAGGGAGAATATCACTGGATTGAGACCGATGGAATAAAGACACCTAAACTTGTATTTTACTAGAAAAACTATGTACAAGTTCTACAATAATATAAAGGGTGAACCCGAAAAATTATATATTATTAAAAAGAAGAGATATGAAAAATGAAAAGAGCTGTGTGGGAATATATGAATAAGCGAAATGATGAAGGGGTTATATATATAAATGAACTTGACATAGTTGGACATGACAGAACAGGTCGACCCGGAAAGTTTATATATGATTATGGGAATGGAGAAAGTAAAAAAACTTTCAATTAATATAGTCATTTTATTAAAGCTTGTTTAGCAAAAAATTATAAAAAATTGGTCATAAGGAGAAACTTATGTTCTGGATAAAGATGAGACTAAAGTTTATGTGTAGTTTAGCCGGTTATTTGAAGAAATTGTATGATGCTATGAAAAAGGAGATTATATACAAATGAGGGGAAAAAAACAAGCTAAGGTTGTCAGTATGCTTTACCGTATTTTTCATTATTATTTTTATAATAGTATTGATATTTTTTGTATTGCCTAGATTTGATTTTATGTATATATCTGCAGACAAGCATTGGCAGAAGGAAAAGATTAGTGACTGGGATGAAAAAAGGTGGAACTGAAATAGAAAAAAAGTAAAGCAGGGGACAAACGGCATATACTTTGTATATAAAGACAAACTAATGTATATGGATGAAGCGGATGAGCAGGTTAGAGAAATATGCAAAAGTGCAAAAGTGGAATTTTTGGGTATTTTAGTAAAAGATGATACTGTTTTTTTTCGTAAACAGGATGAGTATGATTATGGCTTTTATAAAGTGGATTCAAATAAAAAAAGATAGTAAAACTTTTTGATGCTTCAGGAAAAAAACGTATATTGAAGGGGAAAAATATATACATTAAACAGTAAATACGGTTTAAGAAAAATATGATTTTAATGGAAATAGAATTTCTAGTAATAAAGTAAAATTTGATGTTGCCTCAATTAATACTGTGTTTGATAACTATATCTCCTACAGAGGCTATGATGGAGATGATGATGTAGAAGTCAGTATACCTAAGTATTATCTTTTTGATGCCAACAAAATAAATTATAAGACAAGGAAATTAAAACTTTCAAAATATTATCTACAACCTGAAGCTGGAGATATATATTGGAAAGAAGACGTTATACCTTATGATTCTTTTGCTAAGGAAGTGGATAAAACAGTAAGGGAAGGGAAAATATTTGATGATACAACTGAGAAAAATTTGGATGATTATGAACTGCAAAGTGTAGAGCTAATTCCTTGGTCTTTTTCAGAAGTACAAGATGGATATATTTATCTTTATGGAGAACAGAGAGTTACTTATAGAGATAAGAAGTATAAAGAAAAAATGTCGGTTATTAAAGAAGAATGGGAAAGTGAAAAAATAAAAAAAGTAACGTATACAACCATAGCAAGAGTACTATGCAGAATTAATATAGAGGATATAAAAAGATACTTCTGAGGATACTTACATTAATTATGAATTAGTATGTTATGATCTGGATAAAAAAATGGGGAGGTTTTATTATTAACAATAAGAATGCATATGTATTAAAAAGAAGACGAATATTTTGACAGTAGCAAAGAGGATAGAAATATATATGTGTATTCTATGGATGTTGACACAGGTCTATATAAGGAGATTTATAGAAAAAAAAGATTTTTTAAAGGAAATTATTCCAGTGAAATGTTTGTGACAGATAAATATATATTCATTTATGAAGGTAGTGAATATGGCGTAAAGGAATGTATTACAAGGATTAACAGAGATGGTAACAGCCCTGTGTTAGTAATGGATGAAAACGGTGAAGTTGTTATGAAGCCGCTGGAATCTAAAATTGAAGAAAAGAGTGGAAAATAGTTTACACATATATCATAATTTTAAAAATTGTGCATTCACGCCGGAAGTATTAAAAGTATCAGCTATGTCATCTGATATAAAATCACTGAGAGTAGAAGAAGTAAAAAATATACGGTGTGAAGCAAAACGAAGAGGTCGAGGTTATAGTAGAGTAGGGTGAAATAGTGAACTATACGGATAAACTACAATATCCGTAACTTTGGGCTTTTGCTTTACGGTAAATAAAAGTCGTCAAAGCCGGTAAAATCAATAGATTTATGCTTTGCAGAATAGAAAGGATAAGTTGTGAAAATGAAAAGGATACAAGTTATAGTACTGGTTTTTAGCAGTCTTAATATTTTTTTAATAGTACTTTCAATTTATGTTATACTGCCAAAATTTGATTTTTATGTATGTATCAGTAGATAAGCATTGGCAAAAAGAAAAGATAGCAGATAATGATGCCGGTGAAGGCGGAAAAAAACTTAATAAAGTTGTTCAAGGGGAAGACGGTACGTATTTTGTTTATGAAAAACAGGCTGATGTATATGGGAAATAAAAAAATGCAGAAATAAAAAGAGATTTGTAAAAATACAAGGGAATATTTCCGGTATTTTAGTAAAGGATAAAAATATTTTTTTACGAGAGGAAAGCGGTAACAGTATTTACAAACTGAACACAGATGGAGAGATAATAAGTATTATTTATGCTCCGGGAATAATGTACCTGGAAGGTAATAATATATATACATTAAGTGGAGGTACTGAGTTTGAAGAATATGACTTCAACGGGAAAAAGAATTTTTAAAAAAATGATTTAGGATATAATGGGTTTGATAGGGATAATACTATATTTAATAACTATGTTTTTAACATAGATTTTTTTTAAAAAGCAGAAGTTTATGCGCCAAAAATATTATTTATTTGATATTAATAAAAATAAAAATATAAAGAATATACCTTGCATTTTTCAAAAATACTATTTACCACCTGAAATGTGGGATTCTTATTGGAAAGAAGAAGTTATACCTTATGATTCGCTTGCAAAAGAGATGGATAAAAAAGGTAAGAAAAGGAGAAACAATTGATAGAAATTTGGATAACTATGAACTCCAAAGTATTGAATTATCAATTGGGGATTTTTCAGAGGTTTCAGATGGATACATATATTTTTCTTGGAGAGCAGAAACTTACTTATAGAGATAAAAAAATTATAAAGACAAGTTATCCGGAAAGATAAACGAACATATAAATACATATGAAAATGAAGAGTATATAGACGAAATAAAGTATGAGATAAAAACTATATCATATATGCAGAGTTAAAGTGGATGATATAAAAAAATATTAGACAGTGATGTTATCAGCTATGATGTTATAGATAGGCCGTTAAATGGTCGCTATAGGAATGACTTTATTGTTAGTGATAAAAAAAGGTATATATATCGTATATTGAAGATTATATTGAGAATGATCGGGAATATAGAGAATTGCAAATATATGAGATAGACACTGAAACGGGTATATCAAAAGAAGTTTATACAATGAAGGGGCTGTCTGCAGATGAACGTATGATAGAAATCTTTGTAACAGATAATTATATATTTATTTACAGATATATTGATAATTATGGGAAACTGTGTATTACTCGAGTTAATCGTGACGGCCGTAACCCTGTACTGGTAATGGATGAAAACGGAGAAGTAGTAATGCAAGCGTTGGAGAAATAGAATTATGAGAAAAATAATATTTACATGGGTAGTAGTGGTTGCTATAGTATTGCCTATATTTGCTTTAATATTTTACACATTGCCTAAAATTAACTCCATGTATATCTCATCAGATACATATAAACAGAAAAATAAATCAAATCAGGATGGAAAAAACGGTGTAAAAAGTAATCAGTAAAAGTGGAGCAGTCAGAAAACGGTATATATTTTGTATATAAAGGCAGACTTATGTATATGGAAAAACTCTGATGGAAATATAAATGAAATCTGCAAAAATACCAAGTGAAATTGTTGGTGTTTTAGCAAAAGATAATACTGTTTTTTTGCGTGAATGTGATGATATTGCGAGTATTTATAAGTTGAATTTAAATGGAGAAATAGTAAAAATTGCCAATGATTCAGGCAAGATGTATATGGAAGGTGAAAAATATATATACATTAAATGCGAGACACGGATTAAGAAAATATGATTTTAGTGGAAAGATGATTTTTAGCAATAAAGAGGCATTAGATTTTACAACAAGTCATACTATATTTGATGATTACATTTTTTATAAATGGTATCAAAATGAACGTATAGCTCTTAGTGTTCCACAATATTACAGACTTGATGTAAATAAGATAAAGTATCTTCTACATGAGGTAAAGTTTTCAAGGTACTATTTAGAACCGGAGGAATGGGACTCATATAATAGAGAAAATGTTATAGAATATGATGATTTGGCAAAAGAAGTGGATAAAGAAGTAAGAACCGAGGGAATGTATGATCAAGTAGATGGAAAAGATTTGGGTAATTATGACTTACAGAGTATAGAATTATCTGTTTGGAATTTTTTTCGGATGAGGTAGACAGATATATTTATCTTTATGGAAACCAGAAAATCACTTATCTGGACAAGGAATATAAAAGAAAGTCGGAAGAGATGACTTTGGAAGAAGAAGATAATAACAGAGAGAAGTTCACCTACCAAATTAATGTAAAAGCGGTATTTAGAATCAGTATAGATGAAATAAAAAACAGCTCTAATGAAACTTATGTAAACTATGAGAGAGTAAGTGAAAGCCCAGATATATCAGGAGATTGGAGCAGATTTATTGTTGACAAAAACAATGTATATGTAATAAATGAGGATGAATATACAGATAAAGAAGCATATAGAAATCTATATATTTATTCTATAGATGTTGACACCGGATTGAATAAGGAAGTCTATAAAAAGAAGAGGTTTTTCCTTGGGAATGATTCATCTGAAATATTTGCTACAGATAAATACATATTTATTTACGAATACGGTGATTATGGTGAAACACAATGTATTACAAGGATAAATCGTGATGGAAGCAACCCTATATTAGTAATGGATGAAAAACGGTGAAGTTGTTATGAAACCTATTCAATAAATATATGGATATTTTTTTATTTTTTTAAAAAAATATTTTTTTCATCATAATTTATAGTGCCAACAGAATCGGATGGAATGGAGACTTTCAATATGAAAAAAATGGATTATATGTGTAAGTATAATTGCTATAGCATATTTTTGTACTGTCATTATGTGATTTTATGTATATTCCTGCAGATAAGTATCCGAATATTATCAGAAAAAAATGTTCTTTCACGATAATGAAAAAAAGTAACTGTAAGAAGCATAGGAAAGGTTTGCTAAACAAAAAGAAGGTATATATTTTTTTGTATAATGACAGACTTATGTATATGAATAGTTATGGTACCGAGGTGAAAGAAGCAGGTTTAAAACAAATAGCATGGATTATACCTGATAATTCGAATTGGTCCCTATGCATTTAGGCACTAATGATAGGAGATAAGAATATGGAGCTTAAATCAAATATTGCCGGAATGGTAAATGTAGAGACTGTAAATGGAGAAATTGATATAAAAGAACACTTCATTTCTTTCAGGAACAAATAAATATGTAGATATTAGTAAATTATTTACCATGATTTTAGAATAGAACAAGTTTAAAACTGGAGATTAAATAGCTATGAAAAGGAAAGTAAAAATATTATTTGCAATAGTTTTTTTAATAGTGCTAATATCTGTTTTATTAGTTTTTGTACTACCTAATTTTGACTTTTATGTATGTATCTGCAGACAAGCATTGGCTAAAAAGGAAAGATAGCGGATCAAGATGATAATACAGGTGGTAAGAGTATTAAAAAAAGTAGAACAAGGAGAAAAATGCAGAATATTTTTGTTTATAAAGACAGATTAATGTATATAGAGGATACAGATGATAAGGTAAAGGAAATATGCAAACTACCTAATGATATTGTAGGAATTTTAGTAAAAAGATAAAGATATTCTTTTATATGATAATAATTCAAATATTTATAATGCAATCTCTGGCAGAGAGAGAGTAAAGATACTTAGCACATGGGGCGATATATATTTGGAAGACAAAAAAATATATATATTAAATGGCAAGGTTGATTATGAGAAATATGATCTAAATGGAAAAAAAGAATTTTTTTAAAATAAATTAGAATATATTTCACCTTTTAATAACATTATATTTGATGATTATGTTTTTCGGTAGATGGTCATGGCAGTTTGGAAATAAATGTTCCAAGCTATTATATGTTTGACATAAATAAGATAAAGTATCAAATACCCAGACTAAAAACTTTTAAGGTATTATTTGTCACCTGCAGAGTGGAATTCTTATAGAGAAGAAGATGTTTTACCATACGATTCATTTGCAGAAAAAGTGGATGAAACTGCAAGGAAAAAGAATATCAACAATAGATGCAACGGATAGAAATATTGATAACTATAATTTGCAGAGTATAAACTTATATGCTAGAGAATTGTCGGAAGTTTCAGATGGGTATATATATATTTGGAATGCAGGTAGTTAAATACAGAGATAGAGAATATAAAGAAAAAAATTAGTAAAAAAAGCAGTTTTATAGGGTTGACAAGTGAAGCAATAGGTAAGGTAATGTATGAAACAGATGAATATAAAAATATTTAGAATTAAAGTGGAAGATATTAAAAAAATGCTCCGGATAAATCCTATATTAATTATGAAATTATAGATAGAAGTTTGAAGGATAAAGCTATTATAGAAGGGATTGCAATTAGAGGCAAGATATTATACTTATTGTATAATGATCTTTTCGACAATGAAAAAGGAGATAAAAACTTATATGTATTTTCTATAGATAGTGATACAGGTTTATCCAAAGAAATTTATAAAAAGAAAGCGTTTTTTTCAGAACAATCAGATCCTGAGATTTTTTTCCACAGATGAGCATATTTTCATATATGAGTATAGTAATGATTATGAAAAGATCTGTATTACAAGGATTAACCGAGATGGCAAAGCACTCCCGTTTTGTTAATGGATGAGAATGGGGAAATAGTGATGAAACCTTTATAAAAAAGATATCGGAAGCTTTGCTGCTCAAAAGGCAGAAGAGACATTACAGAATAAATTTGATGAGATAGCATATGAACAATCGGGAGACAGTTTGATGCAATTAATAAAGTCTCTTAAAGCATACATTATATATGCCAATATAGGAAAAGATTACCATTCTTTTTGTTTATAATATACTTCCGGGAAAAAGAGACTGAAAAAAATAATATATACTTTCCTAGATAATATAGGTAAGATCTATCTTAAAGACAAGAATAGTAAAAAAAGAGGAATGCCTATTGGAAATATTAGAATTGGGTGATAATGTAAAGGGCACAACTTATGAAAGGATAAATCAATTGATAAAGGCACTTACAATAACAATTTCAATAAGGAAAAATTCCAGGAGAATATATTGATGGTGTAGAAACAGGAATGGGAATATTAAAAAAATCTGAAGCGACTGAGCGTAGAAGGTGAAACTAAAAAAAGAGCAAAAAGTTAGTTGAGGTAGAAGTGAATGTGTTATTGGACGGAGAAAAAAATAAGTATAGAAAAAAATTTAATTGTTGCACAGCTACCGGTATAAATATGGACACCCTGTTTGGTGAATTGTTGAGAAGAAATTAAAATATAAACAATATTCAGGAAGATATCTAAGGGAGCAATATGAAAAATAAAAAGAAAGTATGGATTATAGGTTTATGCTTTATTATTGCAGGATATTTTGCACTTTCGCTATGTGATTTTATGTATATCCCTGCTGACAAATATCCGGCGGTTATTAGGAAAAAAATTTTTACAGATAATAAAAATATTACTGTAAAGAGTATGGGTAATGTATGTCAAGTGGAAGACGGTATATATTTTGTGTATCATGGTAGACTAATGTATATGGATAATGAGGGCAAAGCAGTAGATGAGGTATATTCAGACTCAAATTATATAGGCTCAATTATGGAAAATAATTCGGATATCTTTTTCCTTTGTAAGGATATGTTCGGAATATGCAAGATGAGTAGAGATATAGATAAAAAGCAATTGGAAAATATAAATGGTGGGATAAAGCCTGTAATTAATGGAGAGGGAGACAGAAACTATATAGATGGCAAGTATATATACTTGTTTAATGGAGATATACTTAGTAAATATACTTTAGATGGTATAAAGATTTATTCATCTAAGATTTATTATGATCAAATAAGATTGGGAGGAGTCGGCAGTGTTGTATTTAATGAATACAGCATGCGTATAATAAGAGAGGCAAGTTATGGGCCAGGTATAGGAGTAGATGTCCCATATCATTATCTGCTTGGATGGAATAAAGTAAAATATAAGCAAAAAGAGCTGACTACATTTCATTATTATAAAGATGCTTCAAGCTGGGATCGTAACAATACAACTAATATAGTAGAGACTTATGATATATGGGCAAAAAATCTGGATGATAAAATAAGGAGTAATTCAGACAAGTGGGATATAATGAAAGACAGAGATATGGAGGAATATGATTTAGTAAGTATAGGTTTATTTAGAGAAAATCCTAATTATTACAGAGTATTAAACGGATATATATACTTTTACCAACCTATGGAGTTTTTGTACAGAGATAAGAATTATATAGATAAAAATTAAGTTTAACGATACAGGAAGCGTAAGTAGAGAAGAAAAAAAGATAAAAGTAGAGTTTACGGTTCATATGTATGTGATGCTTAGGATAAAAAGCAGAAGATATAGAAAAAGGCGAAAGACGGCTCAAATATTGACTATGAAATAATCAATACGCCAAGGTATCCTATAGATTATGATGCTTATATAGAAAAATTATGAAGTAAATGACAACTTTTTTTATAGTGTATCTAATGGAGAGTCAATTATGGATGAAGAAGAAAGAACTAAGCTCTTTATTACAGATATGAACACAGGCACTATCAGATTGATATACAGTAGAATTAAGGATTCTGAAAGTGCATACATACCACAATTATTTTGTAGTGATAACTATGTTTTTTTATATGAATATAGTTATATAGCAGGAGAAGATAAACAACGTATAACAAGATTTGATAAGGATGGTAAAAATCCGATGCTTGTTGTAGATTATACAGGAGAAGTCGTAATGAAACCGGTGGTTCCGGTTCAATAATTGTATATGTAGATGTAAAAAGCTGAGGATGTATTTGTAAAGTTTTCCATGGACAGCGGTTTGGAAAAGAAAAGATATAGACTTGAGTGGCTACCCGTTACAGGCAACGTCATGTATTGTACACCTGAAGTAGGAGCAAAAGCAAAAGTATATTTTTGGAGACAGGGATGAAAGTAAAAAATGTATTTGCCATAGAATGTGAAAAATATGTCAGCTTTTTTTCCAATGAAATAAAGGGTATAGTTACAAAAGACGGTAAAACAATACATATAGAAGATACCGGAGTGGAATTAAAAGCAGATAATAAGGTGAATATATCCGGTAAAAAAACATGACATTCAGTTCGTCTGATTCATTATTAATGTCAGCAAGGAAGAAAGTAAAGATTAAATCCGACATGGTGGAAATAAATGCAGATAAGAATATAAATATTCAAAGAAATTAAAAAAATTTACTAAAAAGAGGTAATAGAACTTATGGAATATTATGATGAGCATATAGTTAAGGCACTTCAAATATAAAGAAGGGATACTTTCGGCAGTATAAATGAGGGTTTATATATAAATAATGAGTTAATTCATTTTAATAAAACCCTGCTTTTTTTAATGACAGAGTAAGTGTCATGTTACCGGAAAAACTTTGTTCCAATGTTACCAGAGATAGCAGAGGTTAAGCATTTCTCAGGAAAAAGACCTGATGAGATTTATACAAGTCTTGATATGTCTGTAAACTTCACTTTTACAGATCTTGGAATTTAGGGAAATGACCAAGATACAAGGCTGGCAACCGGACTTATAAAACAGATTATAAAAAAATGCCAACCCAAGTTATGAGTTTTTTTGAAGAAAATGAAGATGTGGAAAAAGATGTTATCATACACAGATTTGAAATATCCTTTTTTTAGATGAAGATGATTTACATAATTATGACTTTTATTTTACAAATAACAAAAATAGGATTAATTATAAGCTGTAATGAAGATGCAGGAGGTAGATATATAATCTTGGAAAAGTAATGACAATCTGAGTCTAGCTGATATAATAAAAGTAAATTTTTATTATGGAGTATAATATAGCACTATATCTAAAGTTAAAAAAATCACCTGTATTATTTGAATGGGAAGGAAAAATCATACTACGTAAAAAAAGTGATGGCATCTGTGGAGAAATTAAAAAAATATAATTACAAAGAAAAAAATTTAATAGATATAGGTTGGAGTGAAAATGTGATTACTGATAATATGATTCTTAAATTAAATTCAGCAATGACAGAATATGATATTACCAATATCAATAGTATACGACATTTCTTAGCTCAATGTAGTGTTGAAAGTGGTTGTGGAGAAATTTTTAGTGGAAAGGTATGGTAGGGATTATTCATCGCCTGAAGAATATTTTTTAGCTCAAGAGATTTTTAAAGAAGGAAACAATGCTCCAGGAAGTCCTGCTAAGGAAAATGATGGTGCTAAATACAGAGGAGCAGGATATATACATTAACATGGAAAGAGGACTATTATAAATTTGCAAAATATATAGGTGATGATGATATATTAAATCAAGGTTGTAGTTATGTGTCAAAACAATTATCCATGGGAATCTGCAGGATGGTATTGGAGTAAACTCAAAAAAATAAATAATAAGATAAATGAAAATCCAGATTTTTTTCTGTTGAAGAAGTAACAAAAATTGTAAATGGAGGAGATAATGCCTTAGACGAAAGGAAAAAGGCTTATAAAAAGTGCTGTGAAAAGATTAAAGAGTAGGTTACTACAGATAACTGTGATATTTTTAGTGATAATAGTTAGTACATCTTGTAAGAATGGCAATATAAACATAGATACATATATATCAAAAAGAAGAACAGGCTATTAATAGTGTTTCCAAATATAGGATAATAAAAAGATAAATTTATTTTAAACACTACTAATATGGAGATGCATATAGAATATCCTAGTATTTCTGATATGTCGGACATTGAAAAAGCAGGAACGGATCAATAAACTGATTTTTTTTAACATCAGTGGGACTTTATTATAATACATATGTACATAATAAGCTTAAAAACAAATAGTAAATATACAATTGTTCATAATGATGATAAGTATATCAGTGTTAAGTATGAAGGTTTTTACTACAGTAGAGGCGAGAAGACCTAATTATGATTGCTTTTGTTTAAATATAGATTTAATAAAGGGTGAAGTAATAGGATTGGAAGATGTAATAGACATAGAAAAATTGAGAGTTAAATTTAAAAAAAGATAATTTTACAGTAGTAAAGGGGCTTGATGAAAATATTCCTTTAGATGAGAGCGGATGGGGAGAATTATTTGATCATTATTTGGAATATCATGTGATATCTGGTGATGAACTTCATAATTATGATTTTTATTTTACAGATAATAAGATAGGGTTAATTATAAGTGTTCCGATAGATGCAGGAGGGTCATATATTATTCTTGAAAGTAGTGATAATCTGAGTATGGATGATATAAAAAAGTAAAGTTTCGCAATGCCGTAATGAAATGGGAAGGAGGTAATAGGAATTAATGAGAATTAAAATTATGGTAATATAGATTTTATGTACCTTCAAGTTGTAGCTAAGGATGATGAGGATACGGATGAGATAGGTATCAGCTCAATGATGTTTTCACCTGAGATTTGGCAGATTACCATGGATGACAGCAACAGAGGATATTATCTGTGGGTAGATAATCCACTTTGGGCAGACTTTGTACAGCCTGATGATGTTATGACTACAGAAAGTGAAAAGTAGTACTATTGTTTAGAGCCCCTATGTGAAAAGGTATGGGGGTTCATTTAATATAAAAAAATATTGAAATATCGCAAAAAAATATTTATAGAATAAACATATAATAACTGAAATGTACGTGATTTTTAAACAGGAAGGAGAATTAAAATTATTATAGTTTGTTTAATAGTATGTTTGCTTACAGGATGTACCTCGATAGTTGAGATTGCAAGGTATATACATGACTCTGATAAATTAGATAACTACATATATTATGAGGCTACAGTAGTAAATAAGTATGTAGAAAAAATAGTAGAAGCATTTAAAATAATATGGTAAGTCTGCAAGAGAAGTTTAACGGAAAGAAAAATATGGAAATGAATTATACATTATCATTTTACTTGGGAATATTTACAATAATATGCATGATTGTGGTAAGCAGAATAGCTTTTTTTAAGGATGAGGAGTTTCTCAGAGCTGTAAGAGATACTATGGGTAAAAATCGTATGTCTCTGGCACATAAAAGAGAGAAGCCTATCAAGGGTATCATTTGGAAAAAGGATTTAAAGAATATGAACTTCTTATCAATCAATTTTAAGGATTACCATGTTAAGGATGTAAGTGACCTTGAATATTTTAAGAATGTTGAGACAATTATCTTGACATATATGGGCGATAATGAGGAAGATATCGGTATGTATGATGAGGAACATGTCCTTGATAATCTAAATAAAGTAAGGGATTTTAATAAGCTTAGAAGGGTACAGTTATATCATCTGAACGCAGATAAGAGTGTGAAGAACGAATGTCCGAGAGCAATAGTTTTTATAGACTAGTTTTTACGGTTAGGAGAGACATAGATGAAATTAGAGTATAAAAAGCGTATATATTGGTTGCTTAGGTTTATACTTATTGTATGCGTAGTCAATGTGTTGACAGGATTCTATGAGATGTGTAGTACAAGCAAAAACGCAAATGCAAACCAAATCATATGGAAAGGCAAGAGATATAATAAAGACGAGACCGGATATAACAGTATAGATGAGATTAAATATTTGGTGGATATACCGACAGATTGTGATGTAAAAAGATATTTGGGCGGTGGCAGGTTATTATGCAAAGGATAACAGTGAGTGTGATACAAGACTGAAAGAACTTAAGAATATATATGATGAAGGGGGAGTAAAGGCTGTCGTAGATGAAAGAGTTATTTATAAATAGCAAAGGGGGTAATATTAAATATGATCATAAGGACAGAAGGGAAGGAGAGGCACAATTATTTACTAAATAGAAAAAAATTTCACTTTTTAATATTTGCTTTGTTTCTAATATTTTCTAGTACTATGGTATCAAATTTGATTAATAAAAACAAATACTCAATGGGAGTGGGTAATCAAACCAAGTTTATATAAAGATATAAGTTTTTTTAGAGGGAACTTATTTAAATTTTATAAGAACAGTGGAGAAGTTTGTATTATTGATGCAAGTACCAAAGATATCTATGAGTATCCGCTTTTTTTGATGATATTGATTTTGATAGAGAAAATGTATTTATTGCAAATAAAAAAATTATTCTTTTTTTCTATGTTGACAAAAGCAGGCAACAAGTTATCGGATAAAAACTTATGAAAACATATATTCTTTTTAAAGATGGTTTATCAGCAGTTAAGCTTAAGGGTTTGTGAGGGATTCATAGATAAAAAAACTTCAATCAGGTTATTGATTTTTAATTTTTATGATGTACATTTATTTTATGAAAAATTATCTCTGCGGTTATGGATAAGGATAATAAATGGGGGTTTATAGATATAAATGAAAAATATAGTAATAGACTTTCAATATGATGAAGTAATGGATTTTTCATGAGGGCTTGGCGACTGTTAAGCAGGGGGATAAATGGACTTTTATAAATAAGAAAGGAATTGTAGTAACAAATACTTTTTTTATGATGAAATTAGGGATTTATATGAAGGTTTTGCTGCTGTAAAAAGGCAAGATAAGTGGGGCTATATAGACAAAAATGGTAAAGAGGTCATAGAATGTAAATATGATGATGCACATAATTTTTAGTGAAGGTCTTCGTCGCTGTTGCAATTAATAATTATTTGGGTGACGGTTATATTGCATGGGCTTACATAGATACTAAGGGAGACATTGTGATTCCTTTTTACTCATACAGTGCTATAAGTGGAGTTCCTTTAATTATTGGTGAATTTCATGATGGGAAAGCCTTTGTAACAAAAGATTTAGTATCTGTTATAGGGAAGAATGGAGAAAATATTTTTCGAGGTAATTCATTGTTTTTTGTTTCAAAAGCGAAATATTATAAAGAACATTCAGCAATGATTGGCTACATTTATTCAGATTCAAGTATGAAGATTAGAAAGTACGGTCTTTTAAATTTAGAGGGAGAGGAAGTATTAAAACCAATATTTGATTACATAGAAGACATATATGGAAAAATATATGATAGTTGCTGACATAAAGAATGGAACAGATATGAACTATGGCATAGTTAGAATAAAATGAAATATATTATGGCTATTTATGACTACGGAAATGGAAAAGAAAAAAAGTAATAAAAGAATATGGGAAAAATATCTTTTAGAAAAATTATTTGAGGTATTATAGTGTGAGTATTATCACTTGGGATATTATTTGAGAATTATCTTAAAAAAACTTTGTCGGAGATGTAAATCTAAACACTAACCTTCTTAAAGTCGGCAAAGATATGGAAGTAAAAAAACTTTGGTAACGGATTTTAGTAATCTTCTTGCAAAAAGCACATAAAGGGATAAAGTTTTTTTGGAATACGATGAATTTGAAAAAAATGGAATTAATAAAAGGATAGAGATCGATATGAAGAGTAATATTAAATTTCCGGTGTTATTTTTTTAGTATTATGTATATTAATAACAGGATGTATGGACTCCTCATTTAATAAAAAAATAAATATTAATAATATAGAAAGTGATATAAATGGATTTTATAAAAAAATTTTTCAACTGATTATTTAAATGAAGAGATAACAGTTGTTAATAAAAAAACATAATAGGCTGGGATGGGGAAGTAGTAAAAATATATAGATGCAAATAATAAAGTGTCAAGATGTACTGTAATAATTTACGGAGAAGATGAAAAAAATCAACTTTAGAATATTATTTTTATAGATGGTTATACTTATGTAACAATATTAAAAAGAATACTATGCATATCCTATATATTATTCGTATAACAGATCGATAGATATAATGTACAGAACATTTGATGAGGTAGTTATTTATGATAGCATGATTTATAAAGCTTGTAAATGGAGAATTTATCAAAAAAATATAGAAGATATAAAAATGCCTTATACATCATTACAGGAGATAAATGAAGCGATAGGTGAGTGAGATGAAAAAAAGTTTTATGGTAAAAACATACTACTTAAAGATAATAAACTATAACTATTTATTGTCAAGAATGGAGAACTATATGTATAAAAAAATAAATGTGGCTATATTATTGATATCAATATTTTTTTAGTATTTATATTTATAATTTTTTTATAGAACATATAAATAGTAAAAAGAAAGGAAAAATGCACTGATATATTATAATCAAATCATACCGATAATAACTTTGGCTGATGCTTTAGATGCAGACTTAGAGTATAGTGACAATTATGGTAATAAAGGTATATTAAAAAGGTGGAGAAGAAAAATTTAATAAGAAGAGTGAGTGATGATATACGAGCTTATATCACAAAAGCAAAAATAATCATATGTATGAATACCGAATAATAGAATCTGATAAAGTTTTTGAAATGTATAGACAACTTTAATAATAATATGAAAAAAATATCAGAATCTCAAGAAGCGATATGAAAGATGGATGTATAGTTGAAAAGACAATATCAGAGGGAGAGGGATTGGGAGAGTTTCAAGAGTGTAATGATTTAAGTGCATTAATTGATTATATGAGTAGAAAAACTGTTGATGGAGAGTATTTTATAGAAGTATTGGATATTATAGGAGTAAATGGGTCAGATATACCAGGTAGGATAGTATATATAACGGATGACAAAAACAGAGAAAGTTCTTTATGAGAATGACACTTTGAATCTTTCTATGTTATTTAAAGATAACGGTAGATAATATTTGAACATTTGTTTTTTTATGATGTATCAATACTTTCATAATCAGTATGTCAGTATACTTGACTTATAATAAGTATATTACTATAATGGATGTAGTTTTAAAAACTACATTAAACGGAGTTGAAAAATATGACATATAGATTAATTGGGGATAGTTGTACGGATTTGGATGAGAATCTAAAAAAAGATGATAATATAAAAATTGTGCCGCTTACACTTGAAATCGGAGATTATCAGGTTATAGATGACGAAAAGTTTGATCAAAAAGACTTTATAAAGAGAATGGCCGAATCGAAAAATAGGACCAAAAAGTGCCTGTCCGTCACCGGATGCCTTTAAAGAGGCTTTGGAATGTGATACTGATATGGCATTTGTTGTTACTCTTTCAGAGCATCTTAGCGGAAGTTATCAAAGTGCCGAGATCGGAAAGAAACTTTATGAAGAGGACTATGAAAAAAAGGATATTTTAGTGCTTTCTTCAAGGTCGGCATCTGCAGGGCAGTATAGACTTATGCTTGAGCTTGATAAATTATGTAAAGAAGGTCTTGGATTTGAAGAGATTTCAAAGAGAATAATTAAGCTTAGAGATGAGATGAAGACATATTTTGTTTTGGAGTCTCTTGATACACTTAGAAAGAACGGAAGGCTTTCGGCGGTGAGTGCATTTATAGCATCAGCTTTAAATATCAAGCCTATTATGGGTGCCGTAGACGGTGTGATAGTAAAGAAAGACCAGCAAAGGGGCATGCAGAAAGCACTGGCGAAAAATGGTTGAACTTGCTATATCTGAAGCTGGAGAAAATGCATCCGAAAAAGATTGTATGTATTACTCATATAAATAATGAAGAAAGAGGCGAGAGTGTAGCTAAGCTTTTCCGTGACAGCAATAAATTTAAGGATGTTAAGGTTGTAAACGGTGCAGGAGTTGCCACTTTGTACGCAGGTGACGGCGGAATAGTTCTTGCAATCGGATAGATCAAAAAAATAAACTGAAGTACACAATAATAAATTGTGTACTTTTTGGATTTATGATAAACTTACTTTAGAATGTATAGATATTAGAATTGTATTTATGCTTTAATTAAAATATTAAGCGAGGGGTATATGAATTTACTTGAGGCAAGGGATATATTGGAGACAAGAGGTCAAAAGTTATTAGAGGAGCTTTACGGAAAATCCGGAGTTGACGATAATTTAAAGAGATATGAAGCTGTTTTAAAGGGTTTCTTAAGGGAATTTGGAGAAAAGGATGTTAAACTGTTTTCATCTCCGGGAAGAACAGAAATTTCAGGAAACCATACGGACCATAACAACGGTAAGGTACTTGGAGGAAGCATAAATCTTGACTGTGTTGCGGTTGCCGCAAAAAACGACTCGGACTTTGTTAATATAATAAGTGAGTCGTTTTCACAGAAGTTCAGAGTAAATATAAAGGATATTGAGCCGGGAACAGATAAGATAGGTACAATAGAACTTTTAAAGGGAATACTGGCAGGATTTGAACAAAGGGGTGCGAGTATAGGCGGTTTTGATGCCTATATTACAAGCAATGTAATTTCAAGTGCCGGGGTAAGCTCTTCAGTGCATTTGAAACTTTGATCTGTCAGATAATAAATACTTTATTTAATGAAGGAAAGCTTTCAAAAACAGATTATGCATATATCGGGAAATATGCCGAGAACAACTATTGGGATAAGGCAAGCGGACTGCTTGATCAGATGTGTTGTGCTTATGGAGGGCTTATAAGTATAGACTTTGCAAATCCCGATTCACCGAAGGTAGAAGAGATGGACTTTGATTTTGCTGGAGCAAAGCATGATCTTATAATTGTACAGACGGGAAGGGGACATGCGGATCTTTCAGCCGACTATTCTTCCATACCTGCGGAGATGAAAAAGGTGGCTGAGTTTTTCGGAAAGTCTACATTATCTGAGGTAAATGAAGATGAATTTTATAATAATCTTTCAAAAATAAGAGATTTTGCAGGTGACAGAGCCGTACTTAGAAGTATTCATTTCTTTGATGAGAATAAGAGAGTTGATAATGAAATAAAAGCATTAAAGAGCAATGATTTTGATTCTTTCTTAAAGAATATAACAGACAGCGGAAATTCATCATGGAAATATCTTCAAAACGTATATACAAATGCCGCACCGGATGAACAGGGGATTACAGTGGCACTGGCGTTATCCGAGAGATTTCTTAAAGAAAAGAATGTTGGGGCAACCAGGGTTCACGGTGGAGGATTTGCAGGAGTTATTATGGCGATGGTTCCTGAAAATTACAGTGATGAGTATGTTTCATATATGGATAAATTTCTTGGAAAAGGGTCAAGTTATAAGATGAAAATCAGACCTTACGGGTCTATATGTTTGGATGAAATGATTTAAAGGAGGATAAATGAACGAAGAACAATATTCGGTAGCATGTCTTATTGTCGGAATACTGAGCTGTGTATTATGTTGCATGTGTTTCGGACTTCCGCTTGGAATAGTTGGTATAGTACTTTTTGTTTTGTCCACAAGAAACGGACATGGAATAGATGCAAAGGCAGGTATAGGACTTGCTTTATCTATTCTGGGCTTTATACTTTCAATTGTTGCGGCAATTGTAATATTCTTAGGACTTATATTCTCGGAAGATAGCAGCTACAGCAGCTATCGTGATAACAGCAATCCGTTTGAATCTTTTATTGAAGAGTATGGTGACTCATTGGATTATGATGACATTGATGATTATCAGAATCTTCCATACTATTTTGATGAAAAATGAAGATGTAAAAAAATAAATGAATTATAATTATGGATAAGGAATAAACTTATGAAATGCCCTTTTTGCCAGGCGCAGGATACAAAGGTTATTGATTCTCGTCCTGCGGATGACAATTCTTCAATAAGAAGAAGAAGGCAGTGTGAGAGTCGCAATAAGAGATTTACCACATATGAAAAAAACTTGAGACTATTCCTCTTATGGTAATTAAAAAGGATGACAGTAGAGAAAACTTTGACAGGTCAAAGATAGAGTATGGAATCATCCAAAGTTGTCATAAGAGACCTGTCTCCACGGTTGTAATAAGAAAAACGGTGGATGATATAGAAAACCAAATCTATTCTATGGAAGTCAGTGAGATACCTACCAGAAAGATAGGTGAGCTTGTGATGGAAAAATTAAAGGAACTGGACGAGGTTGCATATGTAAGATTTGCATCTGTATACAGGGAGTTTAAGGATGTAAATACTTTTGTAGATGAGATATCAAAGCTTTTAAAGAAATGATTTTTATGAATAAACTTTTTCCGGATTTACACAAGAAAGATATATATGAGATAGACTATAGGGGGCTTTATAATAAGGGATTCAGAGCTGTTCTTTTTGATATAGACAATACCTTGACCACTCATGGAACAAAGGCTGACAGGTCAAATATTGATTTTTTTAAATCTCTTAGAGAAATAGGATTTAAGACCTGTCTTATTTCAAACAATAAAGAAAAAAGAGTTTCACCGTTTGCAAAGGCGGTTGGATCGCCTTACATATATAAGGCTGACAAACCTTCAAAAAAGGGCTATATAAAGGCGATAAATACTTTGAATGTAAAAAAAGAACAGACTTTTTTTGTTGGAGATCAGATTTTTACAGATATATGGGGGGCGAATAATGCAGGAATATACTCTGTTTTAGTGGATCCCATAAGCCCTAAGGAAGAGATACAGATAGTCTTAAAAAGGTTCTTTGAAAGAATTGTACTTTTCTTTTATAAAATTAAGATAGATAAGGTGAAAAAGAATGATTAGTGCTGATACAAAAGTTTACGGTATCATAGGAAATCCCTGTTTCACACAGCCTTTCTCCGATTTTACAAAATACTTTGGCTAAAGAAATGAATATAGATATGAGCTATTCGGCATTTCATGTGACTGAAAATATCAAAGAGGCCATAAAAGGCGCTTTTGCATTGGATATTAAAGGTTTTAATGTAACTATTCCATATAAAAAGGACATGCTTGATATAGTTAGCGATATTGATGACAGGGCTAAAAAAATAGGTGCAATAAATACTCTTATAAAGACTGAAAACGGTTATAAGGGATACAATACGGATATTATCGGGCTTGGAATGAGCCTTTATAATAATAATCTCAGTATAAAGGGTAAGGACATAATTATTTTGGGTGCGGGAGGTGCCGCAAAGGCTGTACTTTATCTGGCAATAGAAGAGGGCGTAAAGTCAATTACTCTTGTAAACAGAAATATTTCAAAAGGCAAAAGGAACTGAGGGTGGAGGTCGGTATTAAAGATATTTCCGTTATTTCTTTGGATGATTTGAAGTCAAATATAAATCTTTTGGATAAGGATAATTATTTTGCATTTCAGACCACGAATGTTGGTATGCATCCGAATGTTGAGGATTGTATAATAGAAGAAGAGGCATTTTATGAAAAGTGCGACTCGTGTATCGATCTTATCTATACGCCTTTTGAGACTTCATTTATTAAGAAGATGAAATCAAAAGGAAAGATTTGTATAAACGGTCTGGATATGCTTATTCTTCAGGGTGTTGCAAGCTTTGAGATATGGAATAATGTTAAAGTCGATAAAGATATTATAGAAAAAGTAAAAGTATTGTTGATAGAGAAACTTAGAGAGAGAATGCAATGAAAATTTTGGTGATAAACGGTGTGAATATGAATTTCCTCGGAATAAGAAATAAGGAGGTTTATGGAAACAAGGACTACAGCTATCTTTTGGAAATGATTGATAAAAAGGCAAAAGAGCTTGGCGTGGATGTGGAATGCTTTCAGAGTAATCACGAGGGTGCCATAGTGGACAAGCTTCAGGAGGCATATTTTGAAAAGCCGGCAGGAATAGTTATAAATCCGGCAGCATTTACACATACAAGTGTAGCTATAAGAGATGCTCTTGAGAGTCTTGATTGTATTAAGGTAGAGGTACATATATCAAATATTTCAGACAGAGAAGAGTTCAGACATAAGTCACTTACACAGCCTGTATGTACAGGACAGATAGCAGGACTTGGGTTAAGCGGATATACTCTTGCAATGGAGTACATAATAGAGCAAACTAAGGAGTACATAATAGAGCAAACTAAGTCTTGATTTGACATCAAAATTGTTATAAAAATAGTTCAAGTATCGCATGAAAGTTTTTTTAGGAGGAAATATTAATGGTTTCAGCAGGTGATTTTAAAAAAATGGTTTGACATTGGAGATTGAGGAAGGACAGGTTTTTTTCAGATTCTTGAATTCCAGCATGTTAAGCCGGGAAAGGGAGCTGCATTCGTTCGTACAAAAATCAGGAATGTAATTACAGGTAGCGTTGTTGAAAGAACTTTCCGACCTACTGAGAAATTCCCACAGGCAAGAATAGACAGAGCCGATATGCAGTATTTATATGCAGACGGAGATATGTTCAACTTTATGAATGTTGAGACATATGATCAGATCGCACTTAATGCAGACAAGGTTGGAGATGCACTTAAGTTCGTAAAAAGAGAATGAGATGGTTAAGATATGTTCATTCAACGGTAATGTATTCTCTGTAGAGCCACCTTTATTTGTAGAGTTGGAAGTTACAGATACAGAGCCGGGATTTGCAGGAAATACAGCACAGGGTGCTACAAAGCCGGCAACAGTGGAGACAGGTGCAGTTGTTTATGTTCCATTGTTTGTAAATCTTGGTGATAAGATTAAGATTGATACAAGAACAGGTGAGTATTTATCAAGAGTTTAAAATTTTTCAATGTTTGACGGTCATCTTGACCGTCTTTTTTTAGTAGTTGAGTTGCACAGTATAGTGCATAAAAAAATAAATTATACAGACTGGAGATATATGAAGACAATTATTGAATTGATTTCCGATGAGCTTAAGTGCGCATTTGCAAAATTGTCATATGATGAAAAAGTACGGAAAGGCCAATATTTCAAACAGACCTGACCTATGTGAGTATCAATGCAACGGCGCAATGGCGGCACTAAGGAATATAAGAAAAAAACCTATTGATATAGCAAATGAGGTTGTTGAAATCCTAAAAGAAAGTGAGAGCTTTGAAAAAATCGAAGCTATTATGCCCGGATTTATCAATATAAATATAAGCAATACTTTTATAGAGAAATATGTGAGAGACATGTCAAACTCACAGAAGTATGGCATAGAGCTTGATAATCCTGCAAAGAAAATAATAATCGACTACGGCGGTGCAAATGTTGCAAAGCCTCTTCATATCGGACATTTACGTTCTGCAATCATCGGAGAGAGCTTAAAAAGAATGGGAAGATTCTTCGGTAATGAGGTGATTGCGGATGTGCACCTTGGTGACTGGGGTCTTCAGATGGGGCTTATAATAGAAGAGCTTAGAGAGAGAAAACCTGAGCTTGTTTATTTTAAGGAAAACTATGACGGAGAGTATCCGAAGGAAGCGCCTTTCAGTTTAAATGATTTGGAGGAAATATATCCTGCGGCTTCAAAAAAGTCAAAGGTTGATGAAAATTTTAAGCAAAGAGCACAGGAAGCCACTTTGGAACTTCAAAAAGGTTACAGACCGTACAGAGAGATTTGGAAGCATATAATTAACGTATCCGTAGAGGACTTAAAGAAAAACTACAGCTCACTTTTGGTAGACTTTGATCTCTGGAAGGGTGAGTCTGATGCCGATCCTTATATACCGGATTTGATTAAAGATTTGGAAGACAGAAAAATTGCAAGAGTTTCTGAAGGTGCCTTGGTAGTGGATATAGCTATGGAAGGCGATAAGAAGGAATTGCCACCTTGTATAATAAGAAAATCCGACGGTGCAGCACTTTATGCCACATCGGATCTCGGTACTTTGGTAGAAAGAGAAAAGCTTTATTCACCTGATGAATATATCTATATTGCGGATAAGAGACAGGAACTTCACTATACACAGTTTTTCAGGGTATCAAGAATTGCAGGAATAGTTCCTCCAAATCATGAACTTATATATATTGGATTCGGTACAATAAACGGTAAAGACGGAAAGCCTTTAAAGACCAGAGACGGCGGTGTGGTTCGTCTTGAGACCGTTATTAAGGATATTGAGGATGCCGTATTTGCAAAGATAAAGGAATCAAGAGATGTATCCGATGAGGAAGCAAGAAATACTGCAAAAGATTGTAGGACTTACGACTATTAAATATGGTGATTTAAGCAATCAGGGTCGCAAAGGATTATATATTTGATATTGACAGATTTATATCATTTGAGGGAAATACAGGACCTTATATTTTGTATACAATAGTCAGAATAAAATCCATACTTGAAAAGTATTATGAAAGCGGTTCAAGGCAGGTCAGTCTTAATGACTTGAGTGTTCCGGTAGAAGATATACATAAAAAGCTTTTATATGGAATTGTCGCAGTTTAATGAAGTTATGAAATCTGCATGGAATGAACTTGCACCACATAAAAATATGTCAGTATATTTATGCGGTTTCAAATACATTCAACTCATTCTATCATGAAATAAAGATACTTTCTGAAGCTGATGAGAAAAAGAAAAAAGGGTACCTTGCAACAATTCTTCTTACTAAAGAATTGTTGGAATCCGCTATAAATTTGCTTGGAATAGAAGCACCGGATAAAATGTAACATTTGCTCCTACCGAATTCTGAATTTGGTAGGAGTTTTTATTTGGCAAAAAAATATTTTTTTGCTATATTATTTTTATTTAGATTGAATTTTTTTCTGTATAAAAATTATAGACTGGAGGTAACATATTAATGCAGAGATAGAAAGAATTTTTATTAATAAATATTTGTAAAAAAATCCATGCTTTCTGTATCATAAAAAGAATGTATACAAAAAAATACAATATAAATTCCTGAAAAATCGTCTGTAACTTTGTACAAATATGGTATAATAAAAGAAAATGAGGGTGAAAAAAATGCTTCAAACGGCAGTATACCGAAAGACTGAGAATTGCTTTGGTTTCTTGGTTTATTTGTGCGTCAGGAGATTATATATCGCTTTAAAATAATCTAAAAAAATTGACAATTAATTTGACTCACTTTACACAAATTACTGCCTGATTTCTTACATTTGTTTACCCTGATAGAAGAGGAGAAAAATATGGGATTAGCTACATTTATTGGTGGTGTACATCCATATGAGGGCAAGGAACTCTCAATGGAACATCCGATAACGGTACTACAACCAAATGGAGTTGAAATGGTGTTCCCGTTAAGCCAACATATCGGTGCACCTGCAAAACCCTTGGTGGCTGTCGGAGATGAAGTGCTGGTCGGACAAATCATCGCAGAGGCGGGGGGATTCATATCAGCCAATGTGGTAAGCTCGGTGTCCGGAAAAGTGAAAAAGATTGAACCAAGAAGAGTGGCAAACGGTTCAATGGTGAATTCTATTATCATTGAGAATGATAAGGAATATCGTGCTGTAGAAGGTTTTGGAGAAAAAAGAGACTATACAAAACTTTCTAAAGATGACATCAGAAAGATAGTGAAAGATGCGGGTATTGTAGGACTCGGAGGAGCTGCTTTCCCTACGCATGTGAAGCTTTCACCAAAGAACGAAAATGAGATTGATTACATCATTGTAAACGGTGCGGAATGTGAGCCGTACCTTACAAGTGATTACAGACTTATGATGGAAGAACCTGAAAAAAACTGGTAGAAGGCTTAAAAGATTATACTCAGGCTTTTCCCGAATGCAAAAGGTATTATAGGTATTGAAAAATAACAAACCTGAAGCTATTGCAAAAATTAAAAAACTTGTACAAAACGAATCAAAAATAGAGGTTGTGGAGCTGTATACAAAGTATCCGCAGGGTGGTGAGCGTTCACTGATTTTTGCTTGTACAGGAAGAAAGCTAAACTCAAGTCTTTTGCCTGCAGATGTAGGCTGTATTGTTGACAATACGGATACGGTCATTTCAATATATAATGCGGTAGCCGAGTCTACACCTCTAATCAGAAGGATTGTAACTATAACAGGTGACGCTGTTACTACTCCGCAAAACTTTAAAGTAAGAACGGGAACCAATTATCAGGAACTTATTGAAGCGGCAGGAGGCTTCAAGACTGAGCCTAAAAAGGTGCTTTCAGGCGGACCTATGATGGGACAGGCTTTATTTACTCTTGATATTCCGGTGACCAAATCATCATCTTCAATTACAACTTTTGTGGAAGATGAAGTTGAGGAAAATCCTGAAACACCATGTATTAAATGCGGAAGATGCATTGATGTGTGTCCAAGCTATCTTGTGCCTGTTCTTATGATGGATAAGGCGTTAAATGACGATACTGAAGGGTTTGAAAAGTTAAACGGTATGGAATGTGTTGAATGTGGCTCATGTGCTTATGTATGTCCTGCAAAGAGACCACTTACTCAAGGATTTAAATATATGCGTCAGGCTGTTGCAGCAAAGAGAAGAGCTGAAGCGGCAAAGAAGGAGGGGAAATAATGGCAGGCAAATTTAATGTTTCATCATCTCCTCATGTAAGGGATAATTCATCCACAGCAAATATCATGAAGGATGTTTGTATTGCAATGATACCTACTTTGGCATTCGGTTGCTTCCAGTTCGGTTTATCTGCGCTTATCGTGGTTATATGTACAGTTCTTGCATGTGTACTTGCTGAATATTTATACGAAAAAGTAATGAATAAGCCTGTAACTATCGGAGATTTTTCCGCTGTGGTTACCGGACTTATATTGGCTCTTAATATGCCGCCTCAGATACCTGTTTGGATGCCTATACTCGGCGGTGTATTTGCAATAATTGTTGTAAAACAGCTTTACGGCGGACTTGGACAAAACTTTATGAATCCGGCGTTGGGTCGCAAGATGCTTTATGCTTATATCATTTGCCGGAAGTATGACAAACTTCAGCTCTGTGGCTATGAACTACGATTCATCATCTACACCTACGCCTCTTGCTTTCTTAAAGGCAAAGGGAATTACAGATGCACTTGAGCAGTATAATCTTGTAAATATTTTCCTCGGTAGGATACCCGGAACAATAGGAGAGGTTTCAACTATCGCTTTACTTATCGGTGCAATTTATCTTGTGGTAAGAAAGGTTATTTCTCTTAGAATACCGCTTATATATATTGTTACAGTGGCTGTGTTTGTATTCTTATTCGGTGATCACAGTCCTACAACTGTTTTATACCATGTGCTCAGCGGAGGTCTTATATTCGGTGCGTTCTTTATGGCAACAGATTATGTAAGCAGTCCTGTTACAAAAATGGGACAGGTGTATTTTGCGATATTTATCGGTATACTTACAGGTTTATTCAGATTATTCGGCGGCAATGCGGAGGGAGTTTCCTACGCTATCATCATAGGTAATGTGGTGGCTCCGCTTATAGAGAAGGCGACATTGCCGAAGGCATTTGGAAGGGAGGCAAAAAAGGCATGAAAAAACAATCAGGATTTGTAAAAGATGCGATTATTTTATTTGCTATAACCCTTATTTCAGGCCTTGTACTGGGATTTGTATACGATATAACAAAGGCTCCTATAGCTGCTGCGGCAAAAGCGGCAAAGAATGAAGCTTATGCTGTTGTTTTCCCGGAAGCTAAAGACTTTGAAGAAAATGAGACCGACACGGCAAAGATTGCGGAAACTGCAGAAGAGATTGCAGGTAAGGGCTTCGGACATTCAAATATTGATGAGGTTGTTACCGCAAAGGATGAGTCCGGAAACAATATAGGCAGAGTTATAACATCAACATCAAAAGACGGATATAACGGTACAGTACAAATATCCGTAGGTATAAAGTCTGACGGTACTGTGGTCGGAATAACATTCCTCACACTGGAAGAGACACCGGGTCTTGGTATGAGAGCGGCGGAAAAGTCATTCTACGGTCAGTATGCAAATAAAAATACAAAAGAATTCAAGCTTGTAAAGGGTGCTGCAAGTGCAGATGATGAGATATCGGCTATAAGCGGATCTACCATCACAAGTACAGCTATTACCAATGCTGTCAATGCAGACTTTACTTTAACTCAATATTGGAATAAGGAGGAAATATGAACAAGAGTTTAGAGCGTTTATATAACGGTATATTCAAAGAAAATCCTACCTTTGTTCTGATGCTTGGTATGTGTCCTACACTTGCGGTTACAACATCTGTAGTAAATGCTATAGGTATGGGACTTTCTACAACAGCCGTTTTGATGTTTTTCAAATTTAATTATTTCTGCAATGAGAAATATAATTCCCGACAGAGTAAGAATCCCTGCGTTTATAGTTATCGTTGCATCTTTGGTTACGGTGGTACAGCTTTTGATGCAGGGTTACACACCTGAACTTTATAAATCACTCGGTATTTATATACCGCTTATAGTTGTTAACTGTATTATTCTTGGTAGAGCGGAGAGCTATGCTTCAAAGAATCCTGCAATTCCGTCTTTCTTTGACGGAATTGGAATGGGAATCGGATTTACGCTTTCACTTTCCTGCATAGCTTTTGTAAGAGAGCTTATCGGTGCCGGAACTATATTTAAGGGACTTATTGCTTTACCTAACAACAATCAGATAATACCTACCGATTTTACTATTTCAATACTTGTACTTGCTCCGGGTGCGTTCTTTGTACTTGCACTTTTATCGGCTTTACAAAATTACTTTAAGGCTCCAAGTGCTACAAATACAGGTATGTCATCTGATATAGCTTGTGGCGGAAACTGTTCGGCATGCTTTGGTGAAAGTAAGGCACACAATCACAATGCTATTGATAAGGATATAGAAGAAAAGGAACTTGAGGCAAAGAGAAAGAAAGAAGAGGCTCTTGCTAAGGCAAAGGCTGAGAAGGAAAAATGCGACTAATGCAGGGGAGGGTAAATAATGACTCAACTGATTTTTACTTTTTGATTAGTGCAGCACTGGTAAACAATGTAGTGCTTAGCAGATTTTTGGGACTTTGTCCTTTCCTCGGTGTATCAAAAAAGACTGAAACTTCTGTAGGTATGGGTGCTGCGGTTATATTCGTTATCACTCTTTCGAGTATGGCGGCCAGCCTTATTTATACACATATTTTGATTCCGCTTAAACTTGAGTATTTGCAGACTATAGTATTTATTCTTGTTATAGCGGCTTTGGTACAGTTTGTTGAGATGGTATTAAAGAAAAATATGCCTTCACTTTATGAGGCTCTGGGTGTGTACCTTCCTCTTATTACAACCAACTGTGCGGTTTTGGGTGTTGCTCTTGACAATGTTGCAAAGGAATACAATTTTGCACAAAGCCTTGTATACGGAGTGGGTACTGCAAGCGGATTTGCTTTGGCTATAGTATTGCTTTCAGGTGTCAGAGAAAAAATTGAAAATAATGATATACCTCATGTAGTATCAGGTATGCCTATTGTACTTATTACAGCAGGTCTTATGGCAATTGCCTTTACCGGATTCTCGGGACTTATTTAGGAGGAAAGAATATGAATGGAGTAATTATTGCGGCGGCAGTAGTTGGTATAGTCGGTATTCTTATTGGTCTCCTACTTGGAGTTGCCAGTGAGAAGTTTAAAGTGGAAGTGGATGAAAAAGAAATAGCTGTAAGAGATGCATTACCGGGAAATAACTGTGGTGGTTGCGGATATCCGGGTTGTGACGGTCTTGCAAAGGCTATTGCGGCAGGTGAAGCACCTGTAAATAAATGTCCTGTTGGAGGAGTGCCGGTTGCAGATATTATCGCAGAGATAATGGGTGTGAGTGCAGGTGAGTCTGTAAAGCAGGTTGCATTTGTAAAGTGTAAGGGAACATGCGATAAGGCAAAACAAAACTTTACATATTTCGGTATCACAGATTGTAATTCAGCTATGAACGTACCGGGACAGGGCGGTAAAGCCTGCAGTTACGGATGTATGGGATTCGGATCATGTGTAAGAGCTTGTGAGTTTGATTCTATACATATAGTGGACGGTATTGCGTTGGTGGACAGAGAGAAATGTGTAGCATGTGGAAAATGTGTTGAAGCCTGTCCTAAGAAGCTTATAGACTTGGTACCGTATGAGACATTTACTTTTGTACAGTGTAATTCACAGGATAAGGGTAAAGCTGTAAAAGAGGTATGTGAGGTTGGTTGTATTGCATGTACAATGTGTGTAAAGGCATGTGAGGATGACGCAATACATATGAACGGAAATGTTGCACTCATAGACTATTCCAAATGTACAAATTGTGGAAAGTGTGAGGCAAAGTGCCCAACTAAGGTTATACAAGTTGTTGATGGCAAAATTGCAATGACTGCATAATATTGATTTTAAAAGGGGAGTTTAGATATCTAAGCTCCTCTTTTTTAGTAGAAGAATAGAACTGTGAAAACAGTTTCAATGCTTTGGTATATAATTTACAAGTATAAAACTTTATTTAGTATTTCAGACACAAAAAAACCACCTTGGGAATAGATGGTTTTAACATTTTTAGGGGGGCCGGACAGTTAAACTGTCCGGTATGAGTATGAAAAAAAGCTTTGTAGTTCCAGTAATTCTGAAACCTGCACTAGCCATCGCTAATGCTCTTATAATATAAAAAAATAATTGTGTCCATAATATGGAAAAAAATATAAAAAAATATAAAGAAAGAAAATAATAAATAAAAAAACAAAAGCTTATGTATTTATAAAAAAATTTAGGTTACAAAAAAACACGGATTTTAGACAAAAAAATTTCTGTTTATTATTCAGAAAAAAATGGAATAGGGGCCATAACAAATATGCATACCGGAGTTTTAGAAAGGTCTTAGAAATGAATTAGACATATATTGATATATAGATTATGATAGGAAAGTATTAGTGGTATTTAAGCCTTTGTGCCATTGACATAATATCTACAAATGATTATAATATTAACCGGTTATAAAATAAAAAACGAAGACGGAGAGAGTAATCCTTGGCAGAAGTTTCAGCGAGTCGGTGACGGTGTAAGACCGATACGGAGCGATGGATGAAAATCACTCCCGAGTTGCAATCTGAATTAAGAGTAGGATATGCCGGTTTCCCCGTTATAGGAACACATATGATAGTATGTTGTAAAGGTGGTATATAAGTTTTGGCTTGTCCTGTTACAGGGCAGGCTTTTTTTATAATCATCTTACAAGGAAAGGATTTTTATGTATAAGAAAGTGCCTACAGACCTTAAATTTGTAGAGAGAGAAAGAGAAGTTGAAAAGTTTTGGCGTGAAAACCATATTTTTGAGAAGAGTATTGAAGACAGAAAAGATGCTCCTACATATATGTTCTATGACGGACCGCCGACAGCAAACGGAAAGCCGCATATCGGTCATGCCTTAACCAGAGTTATCAAGGATATGATTCCAAGATACAGAACTATGAAGGGCTATAAGGTTCCAAGAAAAGCAGGTTGGGATACCCACGGACTTCCTGTAGAGATAGAAGTTGAAAAAGAGCTTGGAATTAACGGAAAAGAGCAGATAGAGAACTACGGCGTTGCACCTTTTATCGAGAAGTGTAAAGAGTCGGTTTGGAAATATAAGGGCATGTGGGAGGAATTCTCAGATGTTATAGGTTTCTGGGCGGATATGAACGATCCGTATGTTACATATCATGACTCATATATAGAGTCTGAGTGGTGGGCGCTAAAGCAGATTTGGGATAAGGGACTCCTTTATAAGGGATTTAAAGTAGTGCCGTACTGTCCTAGATGTGGAACACCGCTTTCAAGTCATGAGGTAGCTCAGGGGTATAAGGATGTAAAAGAAAGATCCGCTATTGTAAGATTCAAGAAAAAGGATGAGGATGTTTACTTCCTGGCTTGGACTACAACACCTTGGACTTTACCAAGTAATGTGGCTCTTTGTGTAAATCCGGACGAAGATTATGTTAAGGTAAAGCAGGGAGATTATACATATATTCTTGCAAGTGCATTGGTTGAAACTGTTTTAAAAGAGGACTATACTGTACTTGAAACTTATAAGGGTAAGGATCTTGAAGGCATTGAGTACGAGCCGCTTTGGGGCGGACTTAATGTAAAGGGTAAAGCATGGTTTGTAGTATGTGACAGTTATGTAACTCTGACAGACGGTACAGGTATAGTACATATCGCACCTGCATTCGGTGAGGACGACTCAAGAATTGGTAGAAACTATGATCTTCCATTTGTTCAGCTTGTAGATTCTCAAGGTAATCTTACAAAGGAAACAAAGTGGGAAGGCGTTTTCGTAAAGGATGCCGATAAGCTTGTATTAAAAGATCTTGAAGAGAACGGAAAGCTCTTTGATGCACCTGTATTTGAGCACAGCTATCCACATTGCTGGAGATGTAATACACCGCTTATTTACTATGCAAGAGAATCTTGGTACATCAAGATGACAGCGGTTAAAGAAGATATAATAAGAAATAACAATACAATAAACTGGATTCCTGAAAGTATCGGAAAGGGAAGATTCGGTGACTGGCTTGAGAATATTCAAGACTGGGCGGTATCAAGAAACAGATATTGGGGAACACCTCTTAATGTATGGATTTGCGAGTGCGGACATATGCACAGTATCGGAAGTATTGAAGAGTTAAAGTCAATGTCAAAAAATTGTCCTGAGAATATAGAACTTCACAGACCTTATATTGACGCTGTGACAATCACCTGTCCTGAGTGCGGTAAGGAAATGAAAAGAACTCCTGAGGTACTTGATGCATGGTTTGATTCGGGTTCTATGCCTTTTGCACAGCATCATTATCCTTTTGAAAATCATGAGAAGTTTGAGGCGCAGTTCCCTGCCGACTTTATTTCAGAGGCTGTAGACCAGACAAGAGGTTGGTTCTATTCACTTCTTGCCATATCTACACTTATATTTAATAAGGCTCCGTACAAGAATGTTATTGTAATGGGACATGTACAGGATGAAGACGGTCAAAAGATGAGTAAGTCAAAGGGAAATGCCGTAGATCCTATGGATGCACTTAACAAGTTCGGTGCAGATGCTATCAGATGGTATTTCTATGTGAATTCGGCACCATGGCTTCCAAACAGATTCCATGACAAGGCTGTTGAGGAAGGACAGAGAAAGTTCCTGGGTACTCTTTGGAATACTTATGCATTCTATGTACTTTATGCGGATATCGACAGCTTTGATCCTACAAAGTACAGCTTGGAGTATGACAAGCTTAGTGTAATGGATAAGTGGCTTTTATCAAAGCTCAATACATTGGTAAAGACAGTTGACGACTATTTAAATAACTATAAGATAACAGAGACTGCAAGAGCACTACAGAGCTTTACAGATGATATGAGTAACTGGTATGTTAGAAGATGTAGAGAGAGATTCTGGGCAAAGGGAATGGAGCAGGATAAGGTAAATGCCTATATGACACTTTACACAGCTCTTATAACTCTTTCAAAGATAGCCGCACCTATGATACCTTTTATGACAGAAGAAATATATCAAAATCTTGTAAGAAGCGTAGATAAGAATGCTCCGGAAAGTATACACTTAACAGACTTCCCTGCTGTCAATGAAGATTTTATCGACAAGGACCTTGAGGTAAGCATGGACGAGGTACTTGATATAGTAGTACTTGGTAGAGCTGCAAGAAACTCGGCTAATATAAAGAACCGTCAGCCTATCGGAAATATGTATGTTAAGGCTGAGACTGTACTTGATCCGTTCTATGTAGAGATTATAGAGGATGAGCTAAATGTCAAGGCTGTAGAGTTTAAGGATGATGTAGAAGAATTTGTAAGCTACTCATTTAAGCCACAGTTAAAGACAGTAGGTCCTAAGTACGGTAAGCTCTTAGGAAAGATAAAAGAGGCACTTGCTTCACTTGACGGACATGCAGCTATGAAGTCTTTGAATGAAAACGGAAGTGTAGACTTTGACTTTGACGGTGAAAAGGTAAGCCTTGGAAGAGAAGATTTGCTTATCGAAACTGCAAAGAATGATGACTTTGTAACAGAAGCCGACAATAAGACTACAGTTGTACTTGATATAAGACTTGATGAAGCACTTATTGAAGAAGGTTTTGTAAGAGAGCTTATTTCAAAAATTCAGACCATGAGAAAGGAAGCGGGATTTGAGGTGGTTGATCATATCGTGCTTTCACAGACAGGAAATGAGAGAATTGCTGAAATAATAAAGAAAAATGAAGCAGTAATCAAGAACGACACATTGGCAGATGAGATAGTATATAACAATGTAGAGGGATACACTAAGGATTGGAACTTGAACGGAGAAAATACATCCCTTGGAGTGAGTAAGAAAGGTTAGATATACTTACGATGATGAATGCTAAGGAATTAAAAAAAGCTATAGAGGATAATGTAAAGGTATTATACAGAAAAACTATAGATGAGGCGAGTAAAGAGCAGGTTTTCTATGCTCTTTCCTACGCCATAAAAGATACTATCATAGATGAGTGGATAGCTACACATAAGGCTTATGACGCTCAGGATGCAAAAATTCTATACTATTTGTCAATGGAGTTTTTGATAGGTAGGGCACTCGGCAATAATATAATAAATCTCGGTGCAAGAAAAGAAGTTGCACAAGTTTTAAATGAGCTTGGTTTTGACCTGACAGATATAGAGGATCAGGAAAGTGATCCGGCTCTTGGAAACGGAGGTCTTGGAAGACTTGCCGCATGCTTCCTTGATTCTCTTGCAACTCTTAATTATCCTGCATACGGTTGCGGCATTAGATACCGCTACGGTATGTTTAAGCAAAAAATAGAAAACGGATATCAAAAGGAAGTTCCGGATAATTGGATCAAAAACGGATATCCTTTTGAAATAAAGAGAAGCGAATATTCTTATATTGTAAAATTCGGTGGAAATGTAAGAGTTGAGAATGTAGACGGTAAGGAGAAGTTTATACAGGAGAACTACGGTTCCGTAAGAGCTATTCCTTATGACATGCCTGTACTCGGATATGAGAACGGAATGGTAAACACACTTCGTATCTGGGATGCCGAGGCTATTACAAATTTCAGCCTTGAGCAGTTTGATAAGGGAGATTATCAAAAGGCGCTTGAGCAGGAAAATCTTGCAAAGACATTGGTAGAGGTACTTTATCCGAATGATAACCACTATGCAGGTAAGGAGCTTAGATTAAAGCAACAGTATTTCTTTATCTCAGCCAGCCTTCAAAGAGCGCTTGACAAGTTTAAAAGAAAAATCACAGCGATATACATGATTTGCCGAAGAAGGTGGTATTCCAGTTAAATGATACTCATCCTACAGTAGCAATACCTGAGCTTATGAGACTTCTTTTGGATGAGGAAGGATTAAGCTGGGATGATGCATGGAAGATTACTACAGAGTGTATGGCATATACAAACCATACAATAATGGCGGAGGCGCTTGAAAAGTGGCCTATAGACTTGTTTAAATCACTGCTTCCAAGAGTTTATCAAATAGTAGATGAGATAAACAGAAGATTTGTTGAGCAGATAAGAGCAAGATACCCACATAATTTTGCAGAAAAAGAAAAGAACATGGTAATACTTTACAACGGCCAGGTAAGAATGGCTTATATGGCCATTGTAGCAGGATTTTCCGTAAACGGTGTTGCAAGACTTCATACCGAGATTTTAAAAAATCAGGAGTTGAAAGATTTCTATGAGATGATGCCTGATAAGTTCAACAACAAGACAAACGGTATTACTCAAAGAAGATTCCTTGTTCATGCAAATCCTCTCTTAACAGATTGGATTACAAAGAAGCTTGGAACAGATATGTTTATTACTGATTTACCGCTTTTGGCAGGCCTTAAGGATTATCTGGATGATGAGACAGCTCTGGCTGAGTTCATGGAGATAAAGTATCAAAATAAATTAAGGCTTGTGAAGTATATCAAGGAACATAATGGGGTAGATATAAATCCGGATTCTATCTTTGATGTACAGGTAAAGAGATTGCATGAGTATAAGCGTCAGCTTTTAAATATTTTACATGTAATGTATCTTTATAATAAGCTTAAAAAAATGATGATAACTTCGATATGTATCCGAGAACATTTATATTCGGTGCCAAGGCAGCGGCAGGATATAAAAGAGCAAAGCAGACAATTAAGCTTATAAACTCTGTTGCTGATGTTATCAATAACGATAAGAGTATAAATAATAAGATAAAGGTTGTATTCATAGAGGATTACAAAGTATCAAATGCCGAGATAATCTTTGCCGCAGCTGATGTCAGTGAACAGATTTCTACTGCAAGTAAAGAGGCTTCAGGTACCGGAAATATGAAGTTTATGCTCAACGGTGCACCTACTATAGGAACTATGGACGGTGCAAATGTCGAGATAGTTGAAGAAGTTGGTCAGGAGAATGCATTTATCTTCGGACTTTCTTCGGATGAAGTTATTGCATATGAGAAGAATCATGAGTATGATCCGATGGTTATTTTTAACAGTGACAGTGAGATTAGAACTGTACTTATGCAGCTTGTAAACGGATTCTATTCTCCAAACAATACTGAGGAGTTTAGAGAGATTTATGATTCACTCTTAAAGAATAGCGGTCATGACAGAGCCGATACATATTTTATATTGAAGGATTTCAGAAGTTATGCCAAGGCTCATGAAGAAGTTGATAAGGCTTACAGAGATAGGAAGAGATGGGCAAAGATGGCACTTACACAGACTGCAAATGTAGGTAAGTTCTCATCCGACAGAACCATTGAAGAATATGTAAGAGATATTTGGCATTTGAGTAAATTAAGGTTGGATAATGCAAAATAAAAAGATTTTCAGTTTTGATATTGATATGACATTGCTTAATCATGAAGATTATAAGATAACCCCTTCAGCTCTTTTGGCTATAGAAAAGCTAAGAGAGCAGGGGCATATCATAGTCCTTGCTACAGGTAGAAATCCTGAAAACAGCGACAGTAAGCAATTCGTTGATATAGTAAAGCCTGATGCTGTAATAGGTCTTAACGGTACATTGGTAAAGGTGGGAGAAGAAAAAATCTTTGAACACTTCTTTGATAAGGATGTTTTAAGAGGTTTGGCAAAGTATGTAGAGGGCAAGGAATGCTCTATTGGCCTTACCCTTGAAGATAAGGATTATTTTTTCAATCCGCATATAATTGATGCATATGATTTTAAAAGGTGGGGACAACATTTTAGAAAGTTTTATCCGGCTGAAGAATTATTTGACCTGCCCATAAGAATATTGACTTATATAGGACCGGTTGAAGGTGCAAAGGATATAGAAAAGAAATTTCCAACTTTGAAACTGCCGCTATTTGCCGGAATGTTCGGAGCCGATGTTGTAGAAAAGGTTGCAAGCAAGGCGGAAGGACTAAAAACGCCTATGTAATTACTTTGATATCGATTTAAAAGATACGGTTTCATTTGGAGATTCTATGAATGATAAGGAAATCTTGGAGGAATCGGGACTGGGTATAGCCATGGGCAATTCAATAGAGGAACTAAAACAATATGCGGACTATGTCACCGACAATATAGCCGATGACGGAGTTTTTAATGCATTGGTAAAATTTGGCTTTATAAATATTTAATATAAAGGAGCATTATGAAACAGACAATTGTTGATTTAAGAAAAGTAATGCAAAGAGAGGGGATAGACGCATGGATATCCCCTTCTTCTGATGCACATCAAAGTGAATATCCTACAGAATATGACAAATGCAGGAGATTTTTAAGCGGTTTTACAGGAAGTGCGGGTACACTCCTTGTAATGAAGGAAGAAGCATATCTTTGGACAGACGGAAGATACTTTTTACAGGCGGAAAGTGAGCTCAAAGACAGCGGAATAACTCTTATGAAAATGGGAGAGTCCGGAGTACCTAATCTTGATGAACTCCTGGAAGAAAAGATGAAAAAAGATGAAGTACTCGGATTTAACGGTTCACTTCTAAGCTTCTCGGAAGGAAAAGTAATTGCAGGCAAAGTTGTAAAAAAAGGTGTAAAAGCTTGCAATCGGCAAAGAAATTACTGATGAGGTTTGGACTGACAGACCGGAGAGACCACATACAAAAGTGTTTATACTGGAAGAAAAGTATGCCGGAAAATCAGCGGCAAAAAAGATAAGTGAAGTAAGAGAAAGGATGAAGGGAAGAGATCTTTTGATAGTATCTTCATTATCCGATATTGCATGGCTGACTAATCTTAGAGCCTTTGATATAAAGTGTAATCCGCTTTTCCTATCTTATTTTATACTTGAGAGCAACAAGGCTACATTATTTATTCAAGATGAGGCGCTCAGTGATGAGGTAAGAACATATCTGGCCAAGAACGGAATAGATATAAAGCCATATGACAGTTTTGATGAAACTGTGGCGGATATCAAAAAAATAAGCAGATAATGTTTGATGAGGCGGATGTCAGCTATAAGACATTTATTTCAATAAGTAAAAAAGAAAATGCAAATAAACTTTACAGTGTACTAAGTCCCGTAGCCTATCTGAAAAATATCAAAAATGATGTTGAGGTTTCAAATATGAAGAAATCTCATATCAGAGACGGTGTATATATGGCTAAGTATATGTATTGGATAAAGCAGCAAATGAAAAACGGGGTAAATCTTACAGAAAAGACGGCATCAGATTATCTTGACAATTTAAGAAGAGAAGATGAACTTTTTCTTGATTTAAGCTTTCCTACTATCTCAGGTTATGCAGAGAATGGTGCAATAGTTCACTATGAGGCTGAGTATGAGACAGCAAAGAAGCTTGAATCAAAGGGACTATATCTGTTTGACTCGGGTGCTACATATAAGGACGGTACTACTGATGTAACCAGAACAATATCTCTTGGAGAAAATACCTATGAAGAGAAGCTTCATTATACCTTGGTAACCATCGGTATGCTCAGACTTTTAAATACTACATTTAAGAGAGGAGCAATAGGTGTTTGCCTTGATATAAAGGCAAGGGAGGCCCTTTGGGAGCATGGACTTGATTATAATCACGGTACCGGACATGGTGTTGGATTTGTAAACACGGTACATGAGGCACCTACATCTATCAGAAACAAGATAAACAAAGATGTATTCAGAAATCTTGAGTTTGAGCCGGGTATGATAATGAGTGATGAGCCTGGAGTATATATAAGCGGTAAGCATGGTATCAGAATGGAAATTTTGATGAATGTTATAGAAAAGCAGGAAGGTTTCCTTGGATTTGAAAGCCTTACAATGGCGCCTATAGACAGTGAACCGCTATTGGTAGATGTAATGACAAAGAAAGATATAGAGTTTTATAATAAATATCAAAAGCAGGTCTATGATTCCATATCCTATGGACTTAGCGAAGAAGAGAAAGCATGGCTGAAGGAATTAACAAAAGAGATATAAAAGCTTCAAAGGAGCTAAAATGTGCAGTCGCCAAAAAATGTGGCGGCTGCGATTATATAAACAGTTCATACAATAAGCATGTCAAGGAGAAACTTGACATAGCAAATTCATTGATAAAAAAATACGGCAAATTTGACGGGATTGTCTCCATGAGCAATCCCTATCATTATAGGAACAAAGTAAGTGCGGTTTTCGGCTTTGAAAACAAAAAAATCATTGCAGGAACTTATGAAAAGAACTCACATAGAGTGGTGGATACAAAAAACTGCCTTATTGAAGATGAGAAGGCAAGCAGTATTATACAGACCATCAAGAAAATGTGTGTTTCATTTAAAATAAAGGCATATGACGAAGACCGCGGCTACGGATTTTTGCGCCATGTACTGATACGTGTAGGAAAGAAAAGCGGCCAGATCATGGTGGTTTTGGTGACCTCAAATGTAATATTCCCAAATAAGAACGCCTTTATAAAGGTACTAAGAGGAGAGCACCCAGAGATAACCACAATAGTTCAAAATATAAACAACAAAAACACAAGCATGGTACTTGGTGACAGGGAAATAGTGATGTACGGCAAGGGCTATATCACAGATGAACTATGTGGGCTTACATTTAAAATTTCACCGAAGTCATTTTATCAGGTAAATCGAGAGCAGACTGAAAAGCTTTATTCTCAGGCAATAGAGTATGCCGGTTTGCAGGGCGATGAAGTATTACTTGATGCCTATTCAGGAATAGGAACTATCGGGCTTATAGCTTCAAAATCTGTAAAGGAAGTTATATCTGTGGAGCTAAATAAGGATGCCCACAAAGATGCCATCACAAATGCCAAGATAAACAATATAAAGAATGTGAAATTTTATAATGCCGATGCAACCGCATTTATAAACGATTTGGCAGCAGCTAATGAAAAGATAGATGTGGTAATCCTTGATCCCCCAAGAACAGGCTCTACGGAGGAGTTTATAGTCGCGATAGGCAGGCTGAAACCGAAGAAAGTGGTATATGTGTCCTGCAACCCCGAGACGCTGGCAAGGGATTTGGAGGTTTTCAAGAAGCAAAGGTACAGATTTGAGAACGGGATGGTATTTGATTGCTTTTGTCATACGAAGCATGCGGAAGGGGTGTGCTTGTTGACAAGAAATTGAGTAGAGGTATGTGAAAATGTGTAATATTATTTTAGAAAAATACTTTGACAGGATTAAGGCAGCTTACGAAGCAAATGCGTTCACCAAAGGCATCAGGCCGGAGCAAGAAGATAATATAAAAAAGTTTGAATCAAATTATGTTTCCATACCGTCAGAGTACCGTTGGCTACTTCTTAATCTGGGAGGTTGCTATTTGGCGGAACCGTGGATTTTTGACTTAAAGGAGCTGGAGGAAAACTATACATTCTTTGAAGAAGCATACGAGGAGTATATGAGCGGATGTGAACACGGGAAGGTATTTCCTATCGGAGGTTTAGGTGACGGAAGCATCGTATTTATAGACTTGGAAAGCGGTAAGATACGCGGATATAATAATGACTATACTGACCTTGAGGAAATTGCAGATAGCTTTTCTGAGCTTATATTAGATTTGGTAGAACAGGTGGAAAGTTATTCTTGATATAAGAGCTACTATAATTGGTATATATTATTACTATGTTTTTTTACTAAATATTACAATTCACTTATTAAGTGAATGATAAAGAGCGTCCATTTGTGGTAAAAATTAAGGTGACAAAAACTCAATAAAATCACACAAAGGAGCCATATATGATAAAGTAAGAGACAATTAATTTCATAGTAAAAAAACACTCTAAAAAGTGCTATAATATATTGAAATATTTTTTTTGAAAAGGAGGTATTATGCGACTTTTAGATATAAAGAGAATGGCTCATAACATTCTTGAAAACCAAAACATAGAAAGCAGTTTTATCGAATATAAAAAGTCGGCAAATTTTAAAGATAAAATTCTAAAAACTGCTTGTGCCTTTGCCAATAACTATATGAACAATGAGATAGGCTTGTTGTTTGTTGGAATTGAAGAAGTTGATAATAAAGAAACGGGAGAAAAAGGCAATTCCTAAAAAGGCCGATAGAAGGTATAAAAGAATCTAAAATTGAAGGTATTGAAAATGAATTAAAATCTCTGCTTTCAAATATCCACCCTAAAAATAAACTATCACATTATTACGGACAAAATTGATGATGAATATTATATTGTCGTTGCAGTAGAGAGTGGTAGTAACGGACCGTTTCAAACGAGTGAAAGGGCGGAAAAGGATAAAGAAATTAGGCTAAAGGCAGGAAGATATATCAGAGTCGGCAGAGATTCAAGACTACCAAACCCAACCGAAGAATTTGAACTTTTGAAGAAATTTTGCAAACTTTTCTTTTAGTTCCAATTTGAACGATACAGCTACCATAGATGATTTAAGCTATGAATATATGAAAGAATATCTGCTTCAGACGGGAGCGAAGAAAGATATTAGAGAAATGTCTAAGCTGGATATGGCAAAGAGTATGGGACTTGTCAGTGAAAGTGAGTATGGTGGTTATAGAGCTAAAAATTTTGCTGTGCTGATGTTTGCGGAAACACCAAATAAATTTATTCCAAACGCCCATGTTGAAATCATAAGAGAAATTGACGGAACGGATAAAATGGAATCAAAAAGATTTGATGGGCCGGTTTGGATACAGGCAAAACAAGTCAGCAAGTATTTTGAAGATAATATTATGGCTTCATACACTATAAGGGAAGCTGATAAAATTGAGCATAAGATTATCTATAACTATCCGCTCACAGCATTTGAGGAACTTGCTACTAATGCTATTTTGCATAAAGAATATGATACGCCTGAATATGTAGGAATATATATTTACAAGGATAGAATTTCTTTTGTAAACCATAACAGACCACTTCCTCCTGTAACTATCGAAGCTCTTAATAGGGATAGAAGTTTTGATAGACGGCAGTATCTTAATAAAGAACTTAAAGATATGTTCTTTTCATTAAATTTGATAGAGTCTTACGGATCGGGCATAAGGCGAGCAAAAGATGCACTATTAGAAAATGGTTCTCCTGAACTTAAGTTTTATCCGGACAATGAAGAGGATAACTATACTAACGCAGTTATGGGTATAAATGCAGAGTTTTTAAAGGTGTTTAATGGTAGTACTACCCAAGAAATTACCCAAGAAACTACCCAAGAAATAAAAATTGAGAAATCCGTATCGAATAGAATTATTGAATTGATGATGATGGAGCCAAATATTACAGCAAAAACAAATTGCGGAACATTTAAATGTTTCTTTTTGACGGAGTTCGTTATCACATAAAAAAATTAAGAGCAGACGGTAAGATTAAAAAGAGAAGGCTCTACCAAATCAGGTAAATGGGTTGTAATGAAATAGAATAAACAAGGTTATAGAATCAAAAAGGTGATTAGAGTAAAATCTAACCACCTTTTTTGTTTGGAGAAAAGAAGAAGATAAAAATGCAAATAAATGATTTTCATAACATTTTGTAGCTTGTAAAACAAGATAGTTTGCGTAGTGAAGCAGAATATCCAAAAGCTCTTAAAGGTTGTCGGAAACAATCAGAGATATGACTTTAGAAGTCAATTAATGTTTATTATAAAAATAAAAAAATGTAGAAAGTTGCAGACCTAAAATGTAGGTAATTACAACCACATTTTGCAGGTTATTGCAGTTTGCGATTGTATTCTAGGAAAGGTAGTTACCGAGAAATATGAAACCACTTAGTCGAATATGAAAAAAAGATCCATTGCAGACATACAGACCCGTCTTCCGTCGAAGTACTATGAAAGTTCCGACGTTTTAAATTTCTAATAAGCTATTTAGTTTTATGCAATTCTTTTAAATCCCTTTATTTTAAAGGCTTTTTCTTACATAAAAAAATATTTCAAAAAAATTTGAAATATTTTTTTAAGTATGTTATAATCATAGTACTTCATAGTACTTTACTTTTTAGAGGTGTTTATGGCTTATTTTTTGAGAAAAGAAAAGAAGAAAAAAGGTACTTATCTTCAGATGTATGAATCATTTTGGGATAAGGATAAAAAGCAACCAAGAACAAAAAATGTAAAAATCTTTTTGGTTATGTTGAGGATTTGATTTCAGGTGAGATTCCGGATCCTGTTAAATTTTACAGCGACTATGTAAAAGAGCAAAATGAGAATAGAACAAAAGTTCTTTCTGAAGAATCCCGTCCTCGTGCATTTTCCACTCCTGTTGAACTTAATATAGGACACTTCTTGCTCTACTCATTGATTGATGAGCTTGATGTTAAGGAAACTATTGATATACTTGCTTCTCAAATGCGTTTTCAGTTCTCTGTATTTGACTTAATTACACAACTTATTTATGCAAGGGTTATATCACCATGCTCTAAGTCAAAGACAGCCTCTCATGTCTTTCCATACATTTACGGCAGCTCTACAATCTCTGAAGACCAAGTATATGACGGGTGTTCTTTCATAGGAGAGTCTTATAAGAAGTACATTGATTTGTTTAATCACTCTTATGAAAAGTATTTTAAAAGAGATTTAAGCAATGTATTTTTCGATTGTACTAATTATTACTTTGAAATTGATCTTCCTAGCGATGACAAGCAAAAGGGACCTTCAAAAGAGAATAGGCACTCTCCGATAATAGGACAGGCTTTACTTTTAGATGCTGATCTAGTACCTGTCTCCATGCAAATGTATCCCGGAAATGAATCGGAAAAGCCATATATTAGAAAAGTTATTGAAGAAATGAAGCAACGACACAACGTATCAGGTAAGACTATTCAGGTAGCTGATAAAGGACTTAATTGTGCAAGAAATATTTATGCTGCAGTTAAAGAAGCTAGTGACGGCTATATATTTTCAAAAATCAATACATGGTAAGAATCTAAGTGAAAAAGGAAAAAGAAATGGGTTCTACTTGAGAATGATACAAATATCTTTTCTAATTACACTGATGAAAGAGGTAATATATCTTTTCGTCTTAAATCCTGTATTGACAGCTTTGATTACAGTTTTAAAGAGATTGATCCGGAAACAAGAAAAGAGAGTGTTACAAGGTTTTCTGTAAAAGAAAAGCGTATCGTCTCTTATAATCCTAACCTTGCAAAGAAACAAAGGCTTGAAATAATGAAAATGGTCGATAAAGCTTCAAAGTTTTCTACATACAAAAATATCGCTAAAGATGAACTTGGAGATTGTGCTAAATATGTAGACATTATAACTAAAGATAGTACAGGCAAGACAATAAAGCCTATAATAGATTTAAATAAATCTAAGATTGATGAAGATCTTAAATATGCAGGATATAATCTTTTAGTGACATCCGAGATAGATATGGAGCCATTACAGGTATATAAAAACATACCATAGCCTATGGAAAAATCGAGGAATCTTTTTAGACTTACAAAAATCATACCTGGATGCTAGGCCTGTTTATTTACAGAAAAAAAGAAACAATCTATGGGCATTTTTTTGATATGCTACCTTAGCTTGTTTCTTTTAAAGAGTATTAGAAATCAAGTGCTTCAAAAAAATAAAAATAAACTCTTATGACTTGATTAACTTTATGCGTGATTTTAGGGTGGTAAATAAAGGTGATAATACATATATAAATATATCAAGAGACCAGGCCGTTAACGAAAAGGTTAAAAAACTGGTTGGTTTTAGTAACCTTGATGCCCTCTATTTAACCAAAGCTGAAGTCGACAATTTCTTTCAAAACTGCATGCTCTTGGATACCTAGAGTACTAGGTTTTGAGAGAAACGACGGAAGTCAGGTATTATAAAAATAAAAAAATGTAGAAAGTTGCAGACCTAAAATGTAGGTAATTACAACCACATTTTGCAGGTTATTGCAGTTTGCGATTGTATTCTAGGAAAGGTAGTTACCGAGAAATATGAAACCACTTAGTCGAATATGAAAAAGATCCATTGCAGACATACAGACAATTATATATTCTTGAAGTGTTATTCTAAAAAATACTACAATAGGTAATTGCGAAACTCGTTGAATTCGTTCGTAATCCTTAGTGCATACAAGGATAAATTTGTACAAAGCACAAATTTCAAGCTGAAAAGTTGATAACTGGAAGATTTAGGCGCACTTTAATAAGCATAGTGCTTATATAAAGTTGATAAGGCCTAAGCAATTAAAGATTTTAAACTTCTGGAGTGAACTCTATGATGCTTATATGTACAATGACAGCCTTAATTTACTGCATGAGGAATTTGATTAATACACCGGCTATTTTTTTCTGCATTTTTTTCCTTTATGCATGTTTGAGTTCGATTAAAAAGAATATATTTATGAAAAAGTATATTTTTATGGTATAATACAATAAATAAAGTTTTCTTAAACAGAGGATAAGAATGAGGATTTTTAGTTATAAAAGATTGTTCAAAAAAACTCATTGATTTAGATATGACAAATAATGAATTGATGGAAAAGGCAAAAGTGAGTAAAAAGTACATTTTACAAAAATGAAGAATGGACAAAAATGTAACTACGGATGTTTTTGCTTAGAATTTGCAATGCTTTGGATTGTGATATTGAAGAAATAGTGGAATGTATAAAAAAATTTAATATGAGGAGATTATATTTTTGAATAAAAATTACAGGTATTACAAGACGAGATATTCTTGATTTATTCAAAAAAAGGAATAACAGAAGATAATTGGTTAACAACAGAGACTATATATTATCCTTATTATGGTCGTTTTGAAATTGTAGATTTTTTAAAAAGACTGTATAACTTAGCAGATTGGGAAAGCAAAGATCCACGAGTTGATAATGCAGAAGAAGAAATTACAATGCATATACATAATGGCGATTATCCAGATAACTGGATATTTGAAGACGAAAGATTTCAACTGTTTGATGGTGAAGATTATATTTTACTTAATTTTATTTGCGAAGTAGTTCATCCGGAAGTAAGAGATGAAAATGGGATTTGGGAAAGATATTTAGAAAGAATAAATGCTTTACTCAAAGAAGATGGATATGAGATAGCTGCCACAAGCAAATTATCAGGAAGAGATGTGTTTAGCTGGAGAACATATATTAAGAAACCAAGTATGTATATTCCTTTTTCAGAAAGAAACAAGGCATTAATAACTGGCAAAAAAACAGTATTAAGCTTCCTAATGCAGCGAGATATCAACTTTTTAAGGTAATGAATGAATATAACGAAACATTTATGTTTACATCTGAAATTAATTTTTAATTATTACAAATCAATAAATGACTTAGTTTTTAGAGGATATTACTAAGTTTTATATTCCAAAACATTATGTGGGAAGTGAACTTGTAGAAATAAATGAATTTAGTGATTTTAAAGAAGGTACTTCACCATTCACTGTGTTTGATGTTATTGAAAGTTTTAATAGGCACACTACAAAATCTTCACAATTTAGAAATGAGATAAATGCCATTTTTAAATTAAATAATATCAATGTAGAGCTCAGAAATGGAGAAGTACATTCTACAAGCAATAAAAGCAATCGGACTCGATGATTCAACAAATATTAATGAAGCTGGTATTGAAGAGTTAATAAGGATAGCCGAAGATTTATACAATAAAGGCGAGTACTCCTATGCTGTTGAAAAAAATCTGGGATGCGTTTGAGAGAATTAAGACTTATTATTCTACTTTGGATAAGAAAAAAATCAGCAGAAAAAAATCATTAATGATATAAGTTACGGGAATGAACATATCAAAAAAATGTTTGATAATGAATTTAAAAGTATTGACGGATACAGGGAACTCATATCGAATAAGGCATCATGAAATTAATAAAAATAGATATCATCAAGGAATTGCATTATAAGTATTTCTATAAGAGATGTTTGGCATTAATTTCTGTAATAGTAGAAAATTTACAGTAAGGGGGATAAATTTGTTTTTTTGATATAGGTAAGAAAAATAGGAACATCACGGGTCACTATAAATAAAATAGAAACTGAAAAAAACAATTCTTTCATTAAAGATTGCAAACGATATAGCAAATGCTTTAGGAGTTTGTATGTATCAAGTTTTTTTGATTTGGACGGAAAAAGAAACTTATAGGTGTTCAGCTTGCAATAGTGGAAGACCATTATAAAGAAAGTAAGGAGGTGGAATTTATGAACTATAACAATCCTAGAGGTATAAAAAAACCGAGATAATTTTCAGAGTTATTAGGACATGAAATGTTTTTAAATTTGAATTATAAAAAGTATATTAGAGGAGGAATAATATTAAGAAATTGTCCAAAATTTTTACAAGTGTTTTGATGGTTCTAGTTATGCTATTTAGTTTTAGCTTTTCAGCTTTTGCGATGGAGAATAAAGCTGATACTAATGACCAATTAATGGTGGTGAGTGACGATAATTACAATCTTGCCCCGGAAAATTATGAGATGGTGACTTCCGGGTACTTGGAATTAAATTCAGATGGAAGCATTAGGGTTACTGATAAGTATGTAGATTATGTACAAAAAAAAGATGGAAGAGAGAGGCGTTTATGCTAGCGTTTTAGCTGATGGTGACACTATAACGATTGTTGAAAATACTCCTGCAATGTTTATGATGAGTTCAAATAGTGGTGTAACCAAAGTAAAGTGGCTTTCATTTAACCTTTTTGAGATATATTTAGATAATAATTTAAGTAATAAAGTAGTGGCAGGAACAGGTGTTGGAGTTGCATTGTCTACTTGGATACCTGAACCGCTTGTTTCTAAAATTGTAGCAACAGCTTCAGGTGTATCTGCAGGGTTGATTGCTTTCAATAATGAGGGGAGCGGTGTAATTATAAGTGGAATATACACATTAGTACCACAACCATTAGAGACTTTTTATTGGATAAAAACCACAGTAAGGTTAGGGGATATTATGTTGAGAATAATAGTAAGTGTATCATGGCTTATAACGGTAGTATTTATGTGGTTACCTAATGTGTGCAAAAAAATCAGTTTATGAAAGATAATGAACGACAAATAATCAAGATACTAGCTATAATTTCTGCTGTTTTGTCAGTATGCTACGTTTTTTTCTTGGATGAATGAGAAAAATATAAATAACAAAGAAAAAGGCCATTTATCTATCAATATATTTTGGCCTTTTTGAATATAAATATTATCTGTATGGAAAGAACAGAATGAAGGAATAATTAGTAAGAAAAAAACAACAGTGAAAAAGTAGAACGGATCATGAGAAGGAAAGCCCCTTTTATATTTGCAATATTTTGTCAAAAAAATATCAGAAATAAATATCAATTTGGATTCTTTTCAGGATAAACATAAATCATTCTACCGCAGGAAGAAGTTGTACAAGGATTGTCACATTGACAGACACGACGTTTGGACTTGTCTTGTCGGTTGTATTCCCATTTCTTTTTTTGGAGAAACAAACTTTATTGTAGACAGCTTGCTCCTTAAATGGGATTTACTTCCTTCACGTTTCATGGAAGTGAAGAATCACGAGGGCAACAAGGAATACCATTTTCATTGAATGTATATTTAATATTATCCATTGAGAGCTTAACTTTTAAAGGAATAAATACTTTTTGGAAATTTAAATCTTAAAAAAGTGATTTGTAAATCTTAATGGTATCAAAAGCTGCATCACCAAGGAATATAGATGGTTTAATACCTGGATGCCTTGTTTTAAAGTCCTTTAAGGTAGGAAGTAAAGCTTTGGAATCAGCAAGCGATTTGTCTTTATCCGGGGACTTTGCTTTCTTTTCAACTACAATGTCAGGATGGAAAGCAAGATAATCCTTATTATAGAAATAAATGGAACGAACAATTCCAAGTCCATTGGTAATAATACCGAACTTGTAAGCGTAGCAGAAATGTCTGTTAATGTACTGCTGTTTAACCTCATGGTTTGATGAAGCTGATGTGGGCATAGAAGCAGATGTCTGGAATAATGACGGAATACCGGTAAAAGAGAATCTGTAGGAATAGAAAACAGGCGTTGAATAATCAAAGTCCAAAGCATAGCAGTCAAAGGATATTTTCGATTTCTGCCTTTGGCCGCATAATAATGATTGTAAAAAGAAAACGGAATAATTTCATCAAGATCAATGTGAGTTTCGAGCAGGGTAAGAAAACGAGGTTTATCAGATTCAAAAATATCTTTACAATCTTCAAAAATATCTGCCAAAGAGAGTTGTTTTTGTGATATCATAGTAATGTCTTCTTTAGGGATGTGATTTATGTTTGTTGCAACTCCATTATATCACAAGTCTAGAGGAGATTTTTATATTCAGTAACAAAAAAAGTGTCGTATTTATAAGGCTTTTGGCGTTTCGCAAACGCCTAATAAAATTATCAAATAGACAGGAGGTTCTATTAATGAACGTGAATACTGAGAATTCGGTTTCCATCACGGAAGCAAACCGGAACTTTTCTCGTGTAGCTCGAATTGTCGATGAGAAAGGCTCAATTGTGATTCTAAAAACAATTCTCCGAGGTACCTTTTGATTGAGTATAATCAGGTACTGAGAGAACAGACTGCATCTGATGAAGATATTCCTGTGCTGTCAAAGAGTCTCATTGAAAAGAACCGCGAGGTGTATGAGGCGCTTGTCAAATGATTACTCTCTCCAAAAAACAGATTATTCTTTTTTACGCGCATTTATTCTGCTCCTTACTTTTCCAAAGACCTTGGAAGCGGAATAACGGAAGTCGGATTTCTCTGCGACCTCATCTGCTTCATCAAGTTTATGCTCGATGTCGTTTATGATTGCAGAGTATTGTTCGATATTATTTCTGAGATCGGACACGGGGCGAATATTAATCATAATGCCACCTCCTTTATATCGTTGTTTTTTTCATAATTTTATCATAAAAAAACAATGTAGAGTGGTAGAAATTGATATAACTTATTCGGGAGGTATCATGAAAGTAATTATTATGCGACATTCAAAAAGTAGAATATATATGGAAAAAAATGTTATACCTCAGACGAATTTGATAAAGCCTGCAAAAGAATACGATAGCTCTTTTGTCGAACACACTGAGCAAAAACTTACCGGATTATAATTATAAAAAAATATTTATATAAGTACATTGTCAAGAAGTAGAGAGACTGCTATAAGTATATTCGGACAAACCCACCTTAGACAAACTGAGCTGATAGATGAAGTACCTTTAAGGTCCGCTTTTGATTCAAAGATTAGATTACCATTGTGGTTTTGGAATTTTACAGGACGGCTTCAGTGGTTTTTTAATATTGAAAGACAGATTGAAGGCAGATTTAATACTAAAAAAACGTGCAAAAAAGTTTTTGTAAATATGCTTTGTAAAGATAGAGAAGACACTGTAGTCATAACACATGGATTTTTTTATGCATACTCTATTGAATGTCTTTAAGGATGAGGGTTTTAGGTATGATAAGTCAAAGGTACATTATAAAACCGGAAGTTATGTTGTGGTAGAAAAATAATTATTACAATAGTATTATGAGAAAATGGAGGTGCTACTATGACAGATAAATCTATACTGTTATCTGTTGCTACAATGACTAGAGAGCAACTCGATACGGAACTGAAGAAAGGATATGCTTCTATAAAAGCAGGAAGAGTGTATTCTGCAGATAAAGTTGATGAATTACTTGCAAAAAGAGTTTGACCTAAAATTTACACCAACAAAAAGGAGACCACATGCCCCCAATAACTGTTTTAATTAAGCCTGCATCAGGTCTATGCAATATGTCCTGTGAATATTGTTTTTACTGTGATGAGGCAAGTAAGCGTTTGCAAAATTCCTATGGATTTATGTCTGAAAAGACTTTGAAAAACACAATCAGAAAAACCATGCTTAGGGCGGAGGGGAGCATACATTATGCTTTCCAGGGAGGTGAGCCGACTTTATGTGGTATTGATTTTTTCAAAAAGGCATTGGCTTATCAAAAAAACAGTACAATAAAAAAATAATATAGAAGTAACTAATGCCCTTCAGACAAACGGTTTTGCCCTTACAGATGAATGGTGTTCTTTTTTTAAGGAAAACAATTTTTTAATAGGATTGTCGGTAGACGGTACAAAAGAAATACACGATTCTTATAGACATTCAAAAAAACGGAGACAATACTTTTGACAGAATATTAAATTCTGCAAAACTGCTTGATAAGCATAAGGTGGATTATAATATTCTTACCGTTGTTACATCTAAGGTGGCAAAGAATATTTCAGATATATACAGATTTTATAATAAGCAGGGATGGAAGTACCAACAGTACATAGCATGTCTTGATCCGATAAATGAAGTACGTGGAGATAAGCTTTTATTCCTTAACACCAAAAAGTTTATGGAAAGTTTTTAATTGATTTATTTGATCTGTGGTACAAAGATTATAAAAAAATGGAAAAAGATCCATACAACAGGCAGTTTATAAATTATATAAATCTCGCAGGAGGATATATGGCGGAATCCTGTGAGCAACGTGGAGTATGTGGTATTCAGACGGTAGTGGAAGCTGACGGAAGTGTTTATCCATGTGATTTTTATGCTATGGATGAATATTGTCTTGGAAATTTCAATGAAAACAATATGGATGATATCAATAAAAAAAGAGGTCGGAAATCGGCTTTATAGAAAAAGTCATTTAAGTTGGATAATACTTGCAAAGTTTGTAAATATTACAAGGTATGCAGAGGCGGATGTCAGCGCAATAGAGATTTAAATCCTGATACAGGATTATACAGTAATTATTTCTGTGAAGCATATAAGATATTTTTTTGATGCCCATTATGATAAAAATATTTGAAATAGCTGACAGTTTAAGATAAATATGATTATATTCCGGATGCAAATAAGGCATATTTTTAAAGCAAAAATATATTTTATACAATATAAATAAAAAAATATTGACAATAAAAGCGATTTGGGTATATACTTACCACATAAGTAAACGATTACGCAAACGATAATTTAACTTAATATCCGGTTTTGATTTTAAAAGATTGGAGAAAGATTATTTATGAAAAAAAGCTTCAGAAAAAGGTAACCATAAAGGATATATCAAAAGAATTGGGTATATCGGCTGTTTCAGTTCACAGAGCACTTAGAGGAAAAGAAGGGATAAGCAATGAACTTCGTTCTAAGATTTTGGAAACAGCAAAAGAAATGGGGTATGTGGAAAATTATGCTGCAGCCTCAATAAAAAGAAAAACAAGTAAAGTTGCTGTAGTGCTTCCAAAGGACAAATGGGAGAAAAAGATTTATTTTGATTATTTATGGCTTGGCATTAACAAAGGTGCACAGGAGCTTAAAGGACTGAATATAGAAATAAGTCCTTTTTGTATGTGATAACGAAGAAGAGCAACTTACGCAGTTAAAAGAGATTGCCGATAAGGGACCAAATGAATATGGCGGCGTTATTACAATTTCTTTTACAAGAGCATCTGAGGTACTCATGCAGTTTCAAAGGATGTTGGCAAAGGATATGAGAGTGCTTGTTATAGACGATCACATCGAAATTCCTGAAGGTCTTATCAGCATTCCGCCAAGAGAAATACAGGTGGGTAAAGTGGCGACTGAGCTTGCAGGGCTTATTACTCAAGGTAATGGAAGAATACTTGTTTCCTGTGGACGTAAAGATTCAAAAGATTCATGAGGGGCGTTTGGATAGCTTTTTGTAATTATATAAAAGAAAACAAACCCGAGTTGATAATAGAACTTGTAACAGGATATACAAGGAATATGGATCATAGAGGAGAACTCTATAAAAATGCATGTGAGGCACTTTGTAAGTATAGTGATATATGTCTTATATATGCTCTTACCTCCCATGATAACAGGGCGTTTGTTGAAGCACTTGAAAAACATGGTAATAATAAAAAAGTTGCCATAATAGGAACAGATTTGAATGAAGAAACCTTGGAATTTTTAAAAAAGAAGAGAATGTCGGCGGTTATAGACCAAAAATCCTTATGATAAAGGATATATGGCTTTTTAAGATTATGGTGGATTGCTTAATAAAAAAACATGTCTGTACCTGATGTTATACCATGCAGAATTGATATCGCTCTTGAAAATAATGCGGATCTCTGTGCGGATTGAATTTTTTAGAACTATATTTGCTGTTTTCCGAAGGGGAATGCAGTTTAATAAAATATGTAAAAATTTATATGTGAATATTCATATTCAAGGAGGATTATATGAAGAGAAAGTTTTTACAAAAAAAGTTGGAGTTGCAGTGATTTCCGGCGCAATGATTATGTCGGTACTGGCAGGTTGTGGTAACAATTCAGCCAAGGAAAGTACTACAGCAGCTCAAGCATCAAGCGAGGGCACAAGCGGTGAATCAAAGGATGGTGAAGCTAAAGGACCTGATTACAGCGGAGTTAAGCTCGTATACTGGTCAAACTGGGAAGCTACAGAGCCGCAGGGAATTGTTATCGCCGAGGCTATAAAAGCTTATGAAAAAGAAACCGGTGTGGAAATTGAGGTAGAGTTTAAAGGACGTAAGGGAATTAAAGAAGGTTTGATTCCGGCACTTGATGCAAAACAGCAGGTTGACTTCTTTGACGGACAGGGAAATAAGAGCAATTACGGTGATCGTATTATAAGTCTTGAGGATTTGGTTAAAGAAAGTGATTATGAGTCACGTTCAAATCCTACAATGATGAAGCTTTTCAGAAGCTATAATGAAGGTGTGCTTAAAGAGATTCCATATCAGTTCAAGGCAAACGCTTATTTTTACAATAAAAAGCTGTTCAAAGAGGCAGGTATTGAGAAGGTACCTACAAACTGGGATGAGTTCCTTGCAGTATGTCAAAAGCTTAAAGATGCCGGAATAACTCCGATTACAACTGATGATGCATATGTACCACAGGCTTTCGGTATGCATCTTGGAAGACTTGTAGGAAGTGAAGGCTTAAAGGAAACTATTAACAACAATGAGTGGGACAGACCTGAAGTTTTACAAACAGCTAATGACTTGGCAGAGCTTGCCTCAAAGGGTTATTTCTCAGAACTTGTGGCTTCAAATGTATTCCCTACAGGACAGAATACAGAATTTGCTACAGGTAAGGTTGCAATGTATGCTGTAGGAACATATGTTGTTAACGAAGTTAAAAAAATATTACAGGACCTGATTTTGAATGGGGATTTTTCGGATATCCTGAAGTTAATAACGGAATTAACGGCACAGAGGCTATGATGATCGGTGGACAGAGCTTTGCTATTACTTCAGTATGTAAGAATAAAGAAGCTGCATTCGGATTTATTGAGAAGATGACAAGAGGTGAATATGACGAGAAGCTTGCTAAAGAGAGTATAAGTCTTCCGGCAGATTCACAGAATCCTTCATGGCCTGAGCAGTTGGCTGATGTAAAGCCATACTTTGAGAACTGCACAGAGATCATGGGTGGTGCGGAAAGCAATCCGGAGATCACACCGGCATTAAAGGAGAACTTAATTAAGCTTTACTCAGGTAAGATTACAGGTGCTGAATTTGTTGAAAATATGAAAAAGGCAGCAGGAAAATAAATTCTAAATGAATGAAAGAGGGCAGGTGGGTAACGAGGTCGTTATTTGACCTGCCTTTTTAAATAATTACTGAATTTAAGATAATAAGCTAAAAGCCGGGCTCTTGCCTGTTTCAGAAGGGAAAAATATTTATGAAACGTAATAAAAAGTATGATTTGGGCATTTACTATTCCCGGAACAATATTGTTTCTTGGAGTATTTATTTACCCGATAATAAGAACCGTAATTATGAGCTTTTTTACGATAGTGGAAATTACGGATCCGATAAACAAATGGGAATTTAGAGGCTTAGGAAATTACGTAGATTTGTTTAATGCCCCGTTGTTTATACAGTCGCTTATCAATATAGCGAAGATATGGACGATCGGAGGTATAGTTACACTTTCAATCTCTTTATTGATAGCTATCATTTTGACAAGCGGAATAAGGGGAAAGGGATTTTTTCAGGCGGCAATATATTTGCCGAATGTAATCAGTGCGGTAGCTATGGCTACAATGTGGATTCAATATGCCTTTAACTCATCCTACGGATTTTTTACAACATTTTTTAAAATGATCGGTTTGGAGAGTTTGGCAAAAATACAGTGGCTGGATGCGGAACATAAATTCTATGCACTTTTATTTTCTTACTGCTTCGGAATGATAGGACATCATATGCTCATATGGATCAGCGGAATTGAAAGAATAAGCAAGGAATACTATGAAGCATCAGGCATAGACGGTGCAAATAAGGTCCAACAGTTTTTTTCATATAACACTTCCTCTTTTTAAGAGGAATTTTTAAGAACAAATATTATTATGTGGTCAATAAGTATTGCAGGATTCTTTATATGGTCACAGCTTTTTCTCACCTTTAACTGCAGATACATCTACGGTAGTACCTATGGTATATATGTATACCAAAGTATTCGGAGCTGAAACCGCCGATATGATTTCTCGCGATGCAGGTGCAGGTGCGGCAATAGGTATAATTCTTTGCGCTTTGGTAATAATTATATTTAGAGTTGCCAATAGTGTTCTTAAAGATGATGATTTGGAATTTTAATTAACATTTTATGAAAGGTTAGATTATGAAAATACTGAAAAACAAAGAAAAATCCGCACCTTTTAACTTGTCAAAAGAGATTAAACTGTTACCCGGATATATAATACTGATACTTTGGGTTGCTTTTACTGCGGTGCTTTTAGGCTGGGTAGTGGCTGCAAGTTTGTCTACTACTGCAGATATATTTTCAGGAGATATTTTAGGATTTAAAACAGGACTTCATTTTGAGAATTATGTTAAAGCATGGGTATCATCAAATGTTTCTGTGTTTTTTGTAAATTCACTTATTTATGCAGTTTTATCCTGTGTATTTATTATTCTGGTATGTGCTCCATATGCTTATGTTTTACAAAGATTTGAATTCAAAGGAAGAAAATTTCTTACCTCTGCACTGGCAGGAACTATGGGTGTTCCTCTTATAATGGTAATAATACCTTTGTATACATTGGTGGCGGGAGCCGGGTTACTTGGCAATGCTTTTTCAAACAGAATTGTACTTATAGTTTTGTTTGTAGCTATAAAAGTACCTTATACAACAACCTTCCTTATGGCATATTTTGCTAATATTTCTAGTGCCTATGAAGAGGCGTCGGCTATAGACGGATGTCATCCGATAAAAGCTTTTTGGATGATTGTATTTCCTCTGGCTCAAGGCGGAGTTGTAACGGTAACAATTTTTAATTTCATAGCGATATGGAATGAATATTTCCTTTCACTTTTTATTTGTAAATTCAGAGAAACTAAGACCTGTAGCGCTTGGATTATTCTCGATGATAAACGGAATGAAATACAGTGGTGACTGGTCAGGTTTATTTGCTTCAGTAATAATTGTATTTATTCCGACATTTATACTCTACATCGGACTTTCAAAGAAGATTATCGGTGGAATAACCGGAGGAGTAAAGGGATAGGAAGGAATAGCAATATGAATTTATTGTTTGTTTTTGCAGATCAATGGAGAGCCGGAGCTATAGGATATGCAAAGGAAGATCCGGTTAAAACTCCGAATATGGATAATTTTTGCAAAGAGTCAACCTATTGCGACCATACTTTCAGTACCTTTCCGGTTTGCTCTCCTCATAGAGCCAGTCTTATGACCGGAAAATATCCGCTGTCATCGGGATTTTTTACAAACTGTAAGAAGGGATTGTCTTTAAGATTAAAAGATGAAGAGATTTGTGTAGGTCAGGTACTGAAAAAATCGGGTTATGAAACCGCATATATAGGGAAATGGCATTTAGATGAACCTGAGCAAAATATCTGTGAATTTCCAAAGTCAGGTGCAAGAGATTGGGATGCATATACTCCTCCGGGAGTAAGAAGGCATGGGTTTGACTATTGGTACTCATATGGTACTTATGATATGCATTTATCTCCACATTATTGGCATGACAGTGATGAGATGATTAAGGTAAACAAATGGTCACCTGAGCATGAAACAGATAAGGCAATAGAATATCTGTCTAAAATACGGGACAAATCAAAGCCTTTTGGAATGTATATATCTTGGAATCCGCCACATAGTGTATACAGTGAAGTGCCGGATGAATATTTAAAACTGTATGATGATGTGGAGTTAAAGGAAAATGTTATCTTTGAAAATATTCATCATCACACCGGTGAAAATGCCGCAATGAGTGAAGAAGCATTAAGGCTCACAACAAAGCAGTATTATGCTGCTATAAGCGGTCTTGACAAGCAGTTTGGAAGGTTGATTGACTATCTGAAAGAAAATAATCTGTACGAAGATACTCTTGTAATCTTGTCGGCGGATCATGGGGATATGATGGGCTCACATGGACTGATGGGCAAGCATGTTTGGTATGAGGAGTCAATAAAAATTCCTTTTTGTAGTACATGTACCGGGAAACAAGAATAAAAGATGTTCCACCTGTATGGGAAGTCAGGATATGATGCCTACGGTTTTGGGACTTTTAGGTTGCGATATACCGGAAACAGTTGAAGGCGAGGACTGTGCCAAATTTATTAAAGGTGATGAAAATGAGGATAGGGTAAGCTTTATTATGGCATGCCCCGGCAGAGCAGATTTTGTGGAAAAATTTAAAAAAGAGGGTAAGAATCCTGCCGAGTATGGATGGCGTGGTATCAGAACAAGAAAATATACCTACGTTATGGAGCTGGGTTATGATGTTATCTCTAATCCTAGAAGATATCTTTATGATATACAAAATGATCCGTCGCAGAAAAGAACTCTTGATTTAGAATTGGAAGAAAATAAACAGCTGGCAGGAAACCTGGAAGAAGAAGTTATTAAATGGCTGAAGCGTCAAAATGACAGTTTTTTTATAAAAAAACTGGAACAGTGAACTATGAATAATATAGATTTGTTGTGGGATGATTTTAAAGAACATTTTGCATTCAAAAAAGATGAGTATAAAAAAATTGCGGATTTTTGTAACAGCAACTGCAAAGATATGAGAGATATTGTTCTTCAAACCGCAGATGAACTGACAGAGAATACATTTCTTTTCAGATTACCCTGGGATATGGAAGCCACAAATGAACCGGTAAATTTTGCTGAGAAAATAAAGTGGAATTACTCCTTTAATGAAGACGAAGAATTTATTTTTCAATTAAACAGGCACAGATATTGGATATGTCTGGGGCAGGCGTTTTGGATTAAACAAAATGATATATATGTAAAAACTTTTCTAAATCAGCTGCTTGATTGGATAAATGAAAATATCGATATTGAAAATGCTGACTTAAAAGTTTGGAGAACACTTGAGACAGGTCTTCGTGCAGACTACTGGGTAAGAGCAATGTCTTTTTTCACATCTCATCCTCTTATTACGGATGAAATAAAAGAAAAGTTTTTCATGGCATTATCCGTACATGCAAATCATTTGGTAACAAATCCTAAAGAGGGCTTTTCCATAAAAAGCAACTGGGGAGTAATGGAATATGCAGGTTTATATGTACTTTCACAGGTGCTGAAAAACTATGATTATAAAAAGAAAGCAATTTATTTTCTGAAAATGGCACTTCATACACAGATACATGATGACGGAATGCAATGGGAAGAATCTCCAATGTATCATAATGAAGTATTGGATGCATATTTTGAAGTTTTAAGAGTGGCTAAGCTTTATAATGATGAATTTTTTTCAGAAGATGAAAAAAAAATCATAAAAAACATGGCCTATGCTACTTTACAACATACTTATCCAAATCATCATCAAATCTTGACCGGAGATTCAGATGATACCGATGTAAGAGATCTATTAAGTCGGGCGGCATTATTATTTAAAGACAGTTCACTTAAATTTGCAGGATATAAGGAGCCTGATTTTGAAAGTGTATGGCTTTTTGGTATTGAAGGAACGCTATCCTATGAAAAATTAGAAAGTAAAAGACTCTCAGGAGGGCTTATTACAGCCAAAGAAAGCGGTGAAGCAATATGGAGAGACTCTTACAATGAGAATTCGGACTTTATTTATTTTAGAAATACAAGCCTTGGTGGAGGGCATGGACATCAGGATAAACTTCATGTGGAACTTTGGTTTGAAGGTGAGGCAATACTTAGGGACAGCGGACGTTTTACATACAAAGATGTAGATGAAAGATACAGACTTAAGGGTAGTAAGGTTCACAATGTACCCATTATAAATAACAGTGAATATGCAGAATGCAAGGATTCATGGATCTATAAAAGTTTACCTCCTTCCATGGGAAATACTTTTGTTTTTAAGGAAAACCATCTGTTATTTGAAGGCTTTCACTGCGGATATATGGACTTGAATGTGCTTCTTAGAAGGCGTATTGTAGCACCGACATCAGGTATCATTATTATAAGCGATGAAATTATAGGAAATAAAGAAAAATGACTTATTACAGCATTTTGCATTCGGAAATAATATTAGTTTAAAAGCAGAAAATAATGTGATAATAGGGCAAGGGGAAAAGTGTGAATTCAGTATAATGTGCTTTGATGAAAGAGGTGAAGTATTAGCTGAAATTACTACTTCTCCACTTTCAAGACATTATAATCAAATAGAAGAAACCGCTGCTCTTAAAGTAAATACAAGAGGTTCATACTTTTTAACTACAGTTATTGTAAAAAGCGTGGAAAACCGGAAAATAGAGATTGTAAAAGAAGATGTATATAATTTTGCCTATGAACTTATGCTTTCAAATGATACAGCCCAAGGATATGTAATTACAAGAAATGAAGAAAAATACGGGGTAGTTCTTATTAAAAATGATGTCGGAAATCATAGTGACTTAAACGGTATAAGAGGAGTATATGGACTTGGACAAACTATGGTTGCCGAATTACATAAAAATCCCGGATATATGACAGTACTCAAATGGTAGTATTTAAAGGAGATTAATTAAGTGGATAAATGGATTGATATTAATTTATTGGAAAAAAATACCCGGAAGCCACAGACAGTATGATTAATGAGGCTCTGGATATGTGTATGGAACAGGTGAAGAACAATTTACCTGCATTTGAAGAGCATTTTCCGGCTGCAAACAGTGAGGGAAATTTTTATACACCGGGTATTAATACCGACTGGACAAGCGGATTTTGGACAGGAGAAGTGTGGCTTTCCTATGAAAATGCCAAAACTGAGAAGGATAAAAAAATTTTTGAAACAGCAGGGAAAAAACAGGTAGATTCTTTTTTGGAGAGAATAAATATAAGACATTATATAGACCATCACGATATGGGATTTCTTTATATACCGTCATGTGTGGCAGCTTACAGCCTGATTTCCTATGAAAATGCAAAGGAGGCGGCAATAAAGGCGGCAGATCAGCTTTGCAGCAGATATCGTCCTGAAGGTAAGTATATACAGGCATGGGGAGAAATGTGGGCAAGAGATAATGCCAGACTTATCATAGACTGCATGTTGAATGTGCCGCTACTCTATTGGGCAAGTGAAGTGACAAGTGATGAGCATTATGCGAAGATAGCTAAAAACCATATCCTAACTACGATGAAGCATATAATAAGAGATGATGATTCTACCTGGCATACGATATTCTTTGATCCTGATACCGGAGAATTTTCTCATGGTGCTACCTGTCAGGGGTATAAGGATGCCAGCGCATGGGCCAGAGGACAGGCATGGGGAATTTATGGAACCGCCATTGCCTATAAGAATACCGGAGATAAGGAATATATAAAATATTTTGAAAGAGTATCAAAGTATTTCTTAAAACATCTGCCGAAAGATCTTTGTCCGTATTGGGATTTAAGTTTCGGTGACGGTGATGAAAATGAACAGCCAAGAGACTCTTCTTCAGGAGCGATTGCAGTATGCGGATTTTTGGAAATGAGTAAATATCTGGATGAAGAAAGCAAAGCTTACTATACTTCAGTCGCAAAGAAAATTATGTATTCTCTTATAAAGAACTATCAGGTTAAAGATAAGAGCATATCAAACGGTCAGCTTTTACATGGAACATATGCAAAGAAAACACCTTATAATACCTGCAAAAAAACAGCGGAGTAGACGAGTGTGTAATTTGGGGAGATTATTTCTTTATGGAGGCTCTTACAAGACTTTCAAGACCTGATTGGAAAATGTATTGGTAATAACAGTGACTTTTGTACTTCAATAGGAGCAGATATGATTAAACTTAAAATAGTAGGTAGGGGAGAGATAGAAAAAGCCTGCGGCTTTGAGGGAGATAATAAAGCGGAGCTTGTGTATTGCAGTGAATACATGGATGGAGACAGAATAGTACTTGATACGGATAAAGCCGGAAGATACTGTGTAGTACGTTTTGAGGATAGTATGAGAGAGGCGTTTATCTATATTCCGGGCAGGAGTGTTGAATTTTTTATTCCTCCTGCAAATAACAGACCGAATTATTCACCGAAAAGCTTTACAGGAATGATCCATTATATTGAGGCAAGATATGCTACCGATGAGGAGATAAGTAAAGTAAAAAACCTTGCATTAAATGTTTATGACCAGCATGAGAATAATACATTTTATCCTCATGCCTCTGCCAATGTGGAGACCAGAGGTGAGGCGGTATTTGCGGCAAGAAATGCTATAGACGGAATGTATGCAAACTCCTCTCATGGTAAATATCCTTATCAGAGTTGGGGTATTAACAGAGATCCAAAAGCGGCTCTTACCTTAGATTTTGGAAGAGAAGTACTTGTAAATGAAATAAGGCTTACACTGAGAGCCGATTATCCTCATGATAATTATTGGGTAAGTGCAGATATTAATTTTGATGACGGCAGCAGTGAAACTCTAAATCTTGTGAAAACCGAAAAGCCGCAGTGTTTTTTGATAAAGGAAAGAAAAATAAAAAGCCTTGTACTTGAAAAGCTTATAAAGGCGGAGGGAGAATCTCCGTTCCCGGCACTTACACAAATTGAAGTATGGGGAGTTGAGGGCTTAGATTGAAGAAATTTAATATGGGTTTTAAATGTAAGAGTGGGTTGATTTTAGCCCACTCTTATTTGTAAATAATAACAATAAGTTGTATCATGGTATTATATAAAAATAAAAGTTTAATCATATAATCAAAGAGGAAAAATATAAATATGGAATTATTGGATTATTTAAAAATGGAGAAATGATATAAGTTTATCGGTATCACATTTCAATGATATAGATAATGTAATACTGTCATATATATCTTATATGAATTTTTGATGAGTTGTTTTCGGATAACGAAGGTATATACGGTATTGAAGAAGTACTGAAGACATTTTGTGAGAAATATTCTTTGGATGAAATAAAAGATAAAGGACAATTTACAGAGAGGGCACCTCTTTTACTTGAACAGATGGTAGCGGGGGAGCGATTTAGGGAGACAAGGATTGGATATTATAGAGATATTTTTTTGATAAAGAAAAAAATAAAAACAATTTTTCTGCAGTAACATTTTTTTCTTCCCGATAAAAACTAATTATATAGCTTTTCGTGGCACTGACAGCACTATAACGGGCTGGAAAGAAGATTTTATGATGAGTTGTATGTCGGAAACGGAGGGAACAAAGGAAGCGCTTGATTATTTAAATGATGTATCAAAGCTGATTAAAGGTGATTTTATGCTTGGCGGACATTCAAAAGGTGGAAATTTTTGCAATGTATGCGCAGACTTTTTGTAATGATGAAATAAAGAAGCGTATTACTAAAATATATAATAATGACGGCCCGGGATTTAGGGAGGAGATTATTAATACAGAAGAATATAAACAGATTGTTAATAAAATATACAGTATAGTACCTCAGACATCAATAATAGGTCAATTACTTTCAAATGAGGGTGAGCAAAAGGTAGTAAAGAGCAGTGCAAAAGGTATTTTTCAGCATGATGCTATGACGTGGGAAGTAATGAGAACTGAATTTGTTGAGTCTAAACTGGATGATATGAGCAATTTTATAAATGTTTCATTGGGAACCTGGCTTGAAAAAACTGATGATGAAACGAGGGAGTCTTTGGTCTCTACAGTGTTTGCTCTGATTGAAGAGACAGAAGCAAAAACATTTAAAGAATTTGGAGGGAACTTATTAAAAAATGTCGGGATAATTATAAAGAGCCTGGCTAAACTTCCAAAGGAAAAGAGAGATGAATTGATAAGTGCATTTAGCGGTGTATTGCAGGCAGGTGGGGAAGCGGTTATTGATAATATATCCATAAGTAAAAACAAAGGATAAAACAAGTATTATAATTTTAAGTTCTCTTACTTACATTAAAAATATTAAATATTGTACATGGATAGAAACATTATATTTGATATTATTCCGATAATAAAGTATACTCATTTTCGTATAGAGTAAGGGATGCATACCTGCATAAAATCATTGCGAAATATATGTATAAAAAGGAGAAATACTATGTCAAAATACAATATAAATACAATCTGTGTACAGGGCGGTTATGAGCCTAAAAACGGTGAGCCCAGAGTGCTTCCGATAGTGCAATCTACAACCTTTAAATATGAGTCTTCACAGCAGATGGGAGATTTGTTTGACTTAAAGGAGTCCGGATATTTTTATTCAAGACTTGCAAACCCAACAAATGATGCTGTAGCAAGAAAGATTTGTCAACTTGAGGGCGGTGTAGCGGCTATACTTACATCATCAGGACAAGCGGCAAACTTTTATGCGATACTTAATATAGCAGGTGCAGGGGATCATGTAATTGCTTCTTCAGCTATTTACGGAGGAACATATAACCTTATAGCCAATACAATGAAAAATATGGGTATCGAGTCTACATTTGTGGATCCTGATATTTCAGCGGAGGAACTTGCTACTAAATTTAAGCCGAATACAAAGCTTGTATTTGGCGAGACCATAGCAAATCCTGCACTTAGAATTTTGGATATTGAAAAGTTTGCAAAAGCTGCACATGAGCATGGTGTACCGCTTATAGTTGATAATACATTCCCTACACCGATATTTTGTAGACCTTTTGAATGGGGAGTTGATATTGTAACACATTCAACATCAAAGTATATGAACGGTACTGCTAATGCACTTGGCGGTGTTGTTGTAGATTCCGGAAACTTTGATTGGAGTAAGTATAAAGATAAATATAAAGGGCTCACAACTCCTGATGAAACTTACCATGGAATAGTGTATACAGAAAGTTTCGGTAAAGGGGCATATATTACAAAGATGACAACAAATCTTATGCGTGACCTCGGAGCAATTCCTTCACCTCAAAATTCATTCTATCTTGGAGTTGGACTTGAAACATTGCATTTAAGAATGCCGAGACATTTTGAGAATGCACTTGCTATTGCAAAACATCTTGAAAAACATCCTAAGATATCATGGGTATCATTCTCAGGACTTGAAAATGACAGTCAGCATGAGTTGGCTAGAAAATATCTTCCAAACGGCTCATGTGGTGTTATATCATTTGGAATAGCAGGAGGTAGAGAAGCTGCAGTTAAGTTTATGGACTCTTTGGAGCTTATTGCAATAGTTACTCATGTGGCAGATGCAAGAACCTGTGTACTTCATCCTGCATCTACAACACATAGACAGATGAATGATGATGAACTTAGAGCAGCAGGAGTATCACCTGACCTTATCAGAATGTCTGTCGGAATAGAAGATGTCCGTGACTTAATAGCTGATATAGAGCAGGCGCTGGAAAAGTAAATTCAAGGGAGTAATCTTCCAAATGATGTATAAAAATTTTAGAATAATACTTCATATATGAATACTAGGAAAGGAGGAATGCTGTTTGGTTATTTACATAGATGAATCGGGTTCAATTAATAATCATATATCGGGGAATGAATATTTTATTATTGCATTAGTCAGAGTTCTAGATAAAGATTCTATAAAAAAGTCATATAAGCGTTTTTGTTTCCTCTAATTTTGATAGATTATTAATGCTTGATTGTGATAAAGTAAAGCCAGGTACAGGACAGGTAATCAAAGAGGGAGGAAAGATGTTCTTTAAAAGGTAACTTTAGGGAACTTAAGGGCTCTCAATTTGATAAAGAAATGAAACAAAAAAATTCGTGGAGTTTTTTTGTACAAAAAGCATTCCTTTGAACTGTATTATATTATTATAGAGAATAAGAAGCTTACTGATAAATTTTGTGAAAATACAGCAAGAGTATTTAATTATACACTAAGGCTTGCTTTTAGAATATTTTATCAATACCGGATATTTACCGAATGAAGATTGTATTCTTCAATTAGATGAGAGAAATGAAAAAGACAGAATCTAAGTACTTTTTTTAGAAAATTACTTAAACACAGAATTATCAATGAACGGTACAACAAGTGGAAAGTTTGCTGTCCAATATTTTGACTCGGCAAATAATAACATTATACAAATAGCAGATGTTTTTTTGCCAATTTATATTATTCTCATATGAAAACCGGTGGTTATAAAGAGGATATTCAAAAAAATTAAAAAGATGCAAAAAAATATTAAAGTGTTTATTTAAATTTCCGGTATAAATAAAGGTATTATATTGACATGGTTGATTGGATATGCTAACATGGTTATATCAACAGTAAGTCCTATTTAAGTGCCGTTTTCTAGGTAAGCGTCATGTGTTGGCGTCACTGTTAGGCCATTGATTATTTTTAAGACTTAAGATCAGCTATATAGGCTGGTCTTTTTATTTTATAAATAGTGTAAAATTTGTAAATGTTTTTAAAGAAAGGAAACTATGACTACAAAAGAAAAACTAAAGAAGTATCAGGACTGGTTATTTAAATGTTCTGCATACCAAATGGCATTAAACATTATAGGAATTGATAAGCAGACAGTTGCACCAAGTGCAGGAGCTGCTTATAGAGATGAGAGATCTGCTTATTTGGCAGGAGAGCTTTTCAGCTTGGAAACAGATCCTGAAATCATAGATATATTAAAGGACTTAAAGGATGATCCGGAGGTAAATGACGAGGATAGACGTGCTATAGAGCTCTATTATAAGAAGGCGTTGGATACCGTTTGCATACCTAAGGAAGAATTTGTGGCATTTAAAAAGCTTTGCGATGAGTCATTTGATGCATGGATACTTGCAAAATCTAAGGCTGACTATTCTATATTTGAGCCATACTTGAAGAAAGTAATAGAGAGCCAAAAAAAGTTATACGGTTACAGAAGCAGCGATAAGAGTATTTATAATCAGATGCTTGATGATTATGAGCCGGGTATGGACGAAGAAAAATATGATGCGTTCTTTAATGCTTTAAAAGAGAGATTAGTTCCGCTTATCGGTAAGGTAACAAAGGCAAAGCAGATTAACGAGGATTTTCTACATCAAAGCTTTCCTATTGAAGATCAGAAAAAGTTTATGGATGATTTACTGAAGTATGTACATTTTGATCCTTCATGGGGTTATCAAAATGAATCTGAGCACCCGTTTACCTCTTGGACTTGTGAGAATGATTGTCGTACAACTACAAAATATATAGAAAATAATGTAGCTTCCGCAATACTTTCAACGGTACACGAGGTCGGACATGCATACTACGAGCACAATATAGACCCGAAGTATGACGGAATGATTTTATCAGAGGGTGTATCTTCAGGAATGCATGAGTCACAGTCACGTCTATGCGAGAACTACCTTGGACGTACTATGGCTTTTTGGAAATATAATTATCCTAAGTTACAGGCATATTTCCCTAAGCAACTTGGAGATGTAAGCCTTGAAGATTTTTATAAGGCAATCAATGTTTCAAAGCCGTCATTTGTTCGTACGGAAGCGGATGAACTTACATATCCTTTACATGTTTTGATTCGTTATGAGATAGAAAAGGGATTATTTAACGGTACTATTTCTACAGAAGGACTTGATAAGACATGGAATGCAAAGTATAAAGAGTATCTTGGTGTAGATGTACCAAATGATAAGCTTGGTATTTTACAGGATGTGCACTGGTCAGACGGAAGCTTTGGTTATTTCCCAACCTATGCACTTGGAACAGCATTTGCGGCACAGTATGTACATGCAATGAAAAAAAGATCTGGATGTAGACAATTTACTGGAAAAATAATAAATTTGATGTAGTAATGAATTGGTTAAAGGAAAATATTCATACATACGGTTTCCGTTATGAGGCGCCTGAGCTTATGAAGATGGTAACAGGAGAAGAATTTAATGTAAATTATTTCCTTGATTATATAGAAGAGAAGTATACAAAGTTATATAATTTATAGAAAAGTATTAAAGACATATCAGTTTAAACGGGTATGTCTTTTTAGTGGGCTCATATAAAAATAATCTCACAAAAGATAAAGCTTTTTACAAAAAAATATAAATAAAAAAATGATTTAAATTAATGTTTAAAAAAATGATATTATCGTCTATAATATGATAAAAATTTATAGACAGATAGCTTTTAATAAAGAAAAAAATTTATATAAAGTACAAGGAGAAAGATAATGAGCTATATCGGAATAGAAGAAGATATAAGACTGATCAAGGTAGTTCCAAGTGAGAGACAGCTTACATATGAAAAAAATGGAGTTTTTTTGTTTTATTCATTTTACAGTAAATACTTTTTACAGGAAGTGAATGGGGTGACGGAAAAGAAGATGTATCCATTTTTAATCCTACAGAGCTTGATGCAAGGCAATGGGTAAAGACTGCTAAAGATGCCGGTATGAAGGGATTGATTCTTACCTGCAAACATCACGACGGTTTTTGTCTTTGGCCGTCAAAATATACGGAACATAGTGTAAAGAATTCACCATACAAGAACGGAAACGGTGATATAGTTAGAGAAGTGTCAGAAGCATGTAAAGAATTCGGACTAAAATTCGGTGTTTATCTTTCACCGTGGGATAGAAATAACAGTAGCTATGGAAAAGGTAAGAAGTATGATGATTACTATGTAAATCAGCTTACAGAACTGTTGACAGAGTATGGAGAACTCTACACTATCTGGCTTGACGGTGCCTGTGGTGAAGGGGCTAACGGTAAGGTTCAAAAGTATGATTGGAACAGATACTATAAAGTAATGCGTGAACTACAGCCTAATGCAGTTATTTCTATTTCCGGACCTGATGTAAGATGGTGTGGAAATGAGGCAGGTGAAGTCAGAGAAAGTGAATGGAGTGTTGTTGCAAAAGATATGACAGATCCGTCAATTACAGCCGAATTAAGCCAGCATGAAGACAATGAAGAGTTTAGAGACAGACCTTTGGATGAGACTCAGTCAGATCTTGGAAGCAGAGAGCGTCTCAAAAATGAAAAAGAACTGGTGTGGTATCCGGCAGAAACAGATGTATCCATTCGTCCGGGCTGGTTTTATCATGAAGAAGAGGATGATAAAGTTCGTTCATTTGAGAATCTGAAAGACATATATTTAAAATCAGTTGGTGGAAATACAACTCTTTTATTGAATATTCCCCCTATGAAGAACGGAATAATTCATGAAAAAGATATAGCCATCTTAAAGAGATTGGGTGAGTTTATAAATGATACATTTAAAGATAACCTTTTAAAAAATGCATTGATTACGACTGTTCCGGAGCATGATTGCAGAGGTAATTCGCCTGACATGATGCGAACAGATGATTATAATACATATTTTATGAATAAAGAAGGTGAAAATAAATTACTGATTGAAATAAAAATTTGATGAGTGTAAGAAACTGAATTATTTAGTTTTTAAAAGAAGCAATAACCTTCAGTCAAAGAGTTGAAAAAAATTCAATGTGTATTTTAACGATGAGTCAGGAAATAAAAATAAAAATTTTCGAAGGAACCACTATAGGATATAAGAGAATTATTGATTTAAAAGGTACTAAGACTGATAATCTTACTATAGAAATTGAAGATTCCAGGGTGGCACCGGTAATGTCTTTTGTTGGAGTATACTGATAAAATATATGAGGAGTATGAGTAATGAAAATTTTATGTAAAAATACCGGACTTTCAGAAGATAAATTAAAGACCGGTACAAGAATACTTATAGATGAATATAAACAAAGTACCGAGCAGTTGGATATTAATGTAGAATTTTGTGAAAGCGATGAACTTTCGGTAAAAAAAGAAGGAAATGCTATAAGCATTATCTGTAAAGAACTGTCTCATTATTACAGAGGGCTGACAAAGATACTTTGTAATTTATATAAAAACACATATGAAAATACGGAGAAGGCATATTTTGAAAAAAACGGTGTTATGCTTGACTGTTCAAGAAATGCTATATTTAGAGTAGAAAAAGTGAAAAGCATTATTCGAGTTCTGGCAAAACTTGGAATAAATGTGCTTATGCTCTATACGGAGGACACTTATGAGGTAGCTGATGAGCCTTATTTTGGAATATATCGAGGAAGATACACAAAAGAGGAAATCAAAGAGATAGATTCATATGCTTCTGTATTCGGGATTGAACTTGTGCCATGTATTCAGACATTGGCACATTTACATAATGCCCTAAAATGGCCGGGGAAAGAGAACATCAAGGATTCAGTGGATATACTGGAGGTAGGAAAAGAAGAAACATATTTTTTTATTGAAAAATTGCTTCGTTCTGTAAAGGAGAGTTTTTTTCTACAAAGCGTGTACATCTTGGAATGGATGAGGCTGTTTCTCTGGGTCTTGGAAATTATCTTAAAAATAACGGATATGAAAAGAGTTCCATATTAATAAAGAGACATTGTAAAAAGGTCCTTGATATATGCAAAAAGTTGGATTTAAGCCCTATGATGTGGAGCGATATGTATATAACAGCAAACACAGGTAAGGGATACTATGACATTGAGGACAATGTTGATTGTAGCCTTTGGGAAAAGCCTGAAAAAGAAGTTGGACTTGTATATTGGGATTATTATCACAATGACGAAAAAGATATATGAAAAAGATGTTGAAAGTTCATATGCAAATCTCAAATAATGTGATTTTTGCGGGAGGATCATGGGTATGGAACGGAATAGCTCCAAACTACTCAAAAACTTTTGAATGTACAATATCGGCACTCCAAACATGTAAGGAGTTTAAACTGGATGAAGTACTATGTACTGCCTGGCTTGATAACGGTGCAGAGACACCTATAGATGCGGTTTTGCCGGGAGTTACTTTATTCGGTTATTTAGGCTTTCATAAAAACTATGACAGCGAAGAATTTAAAGAAGAATTCCAAAATTGTACAGGCGGATATTTAGATGACTTTATGGTGCTTGACAGATTTGATTCGCTTTTTCCAAAAAGAAGAGTCAAATCAAGTCGCAGAAAAATCCTTCTAAGTATCTACTTTATCAAGATCCTCTGACAGGGATATTTGATTATCATGTAAAGGAATCCGCTGTAGATACCAAGGTTTATTATGACAGCTTAAGATTAAATGTTATGGAAAGTGAAAAGCACTCTAAAAAATACTTGGAACTGTTTTCATATTATGAAAAACTGGCAGAGGTTTTGAGCATAAAAGCGGATTTAGGAGTACGCATAAAAAAACTTCATATGAAGCAAGTGATTTGTATACATTAAAAAAACTATCTGTGAAAAAAAGAAATTCCGGATACAATAGAAAATCTTAAAGTTATGAAAAACACTCAGAGAAGACTTATGGATGAGCGATGCAAAGCCATGGGGATATGAGCTAATGGATGTAAAGCTTGGCGGAGTCATCACAAGATTAGAAAGTACAAAAAGAAGAGTTTTAAATTATTTGGATGGGAAAATACCTTGCCTTGAAGAACTTGAAGAGAAAAGATTACCGTATTTTGGGGATAAAGCAGATAAACGAGAAAAATCGCTGGAGCCAAATAATCAGCGGATCGGATTTAGTGGATACAATATAAAAATACGATAACAAGTTAGAGAGCAAATAAAGGGGGTAGAAATGTATAAGGTTTTATTTGCTGAGGATGAATTATTAGTAAGATTGGGTTTGCAAAATTCAATTCCATGGAGTAAATATGAAATGGAAGTTGCAGCATTGGCAGACAACGGTGTGGAAGCATACAGGCTCTTTGAAGAGATACATCCTGACATATTGATAACGGACCTTAGAATGGAAGGAATGGACGGTCTTGAACTTGTTAAAAGAGTCAGAGAAATAGATAAGGAATGTGCGATCGTAGTAATTTCCTGCCTGAATGATTTTGAAACCCTAAGGAAATTGATACCATATAATATCAATGCGTATGTACTGAAGGCAAGTATAAGTATAGATGAAGTATGTAATGTACTGGAACAGACAAAAAGAATATCTTATAAGTATCGGAAGGACAGCTAAAAAGGTGATACCTGATTTAGAAAAACCTGAGGATATAATATCAAAATATCTTTTGGGAGATACCGTAATCAGTTTGGAGGATGATTTTGAAATATTCGAACATTTATTGCTGTTTAGTCTGGAGGAGGAAAAATAAAAGATAAGATAAATAAGCTTGCAATGGATTTTATATATGAACTGGTTAACCGTCAGATACCGGGAGAAATGTTGGTTCCTCTAAAGGACAAGGAATTCTGTGTTTTTTTATAGAAGTACAGAAAAAGATGGATGAGAGAATAAAGAGAATCAATAATTCCATAGGTGATTTTTTTGGGAGTTCGTTTTTAAAAATCACGCACAGCAGTCGTAGAAAAAGCTGAGAATTTAAAAAGACTGGTTTGATAGAGCCTATGTACAGCAGTATGAGATAAATATTGATGAAAAACAGCGGTAAGGCATTGATTCAAAAAGTCAATCGAGTATATGCAGGAACATTTCAGAGAAAGTTTGACCTTAACAGATATTTCACGTACTATAGGACTTTCTGTAAGCTATTTTTTTCGTATCTGTTTAAACAGGAAACCGGAAAAAAATTATATTGAGTATCTAAATGAAATAAAGGTCGCTTGCAACCATGAAAGACTTGATGAATACTGATGAGAAGGTAGTTGTGGTTGCACAAAAGAACGGATTTCAGAACTTGGAGTATTTCTCAAGATACTTTAAAAAACAGACAGGAGAGTCACCGGCAAGATGGAGAAAAATTAAACCGTTAAATCGTATGAATTGGAGACAAAAGGTTTTATTGTCTATTCTCGGAAGCTTTATAATTATAATCAGCTTTATGTTCTACATCACATACCACTACTTTGTGGAAAAGGTGGAAGCCGGAAATGAAAGGCTTGTTTTATTAAACTTTGAACAGGCTGAAAAGGATCTGGAAAATATTTTAAAAAATGCGGAACTGTGTTTGAATAAATATGTAATATCGGATCTTGTCTGGGAGTTCGGATATGAATATCCAAACAGCAATATAGACGAAAGCAGATTGAAAATGAAGATTTCCGAGAGTTTTCATTCGGAAATGCTTGTAAACAGAGAAATTTCAGCTTTGGGAATATTAAAAGGAGACGGAGTTGGAATTGTTTCTTCCGCACTTGGTAAAAACCGTACCGGTGATACTGAAATATCCGGAGAAATTTTAAATGTTTTGCAAAAGGTAAAAGAAAATTATCCCTATACTACTTGGGTACCAAGCTGGGAGCTGGACATAAATGACAGAAGCCCTTTTAAAATAATGTCACAGACACCTTCTTTGGTAGGTATAAAGGCGGTAGGTGTAAATATAAACCTTGAAGAAGAGAGCTTTATTTTTGTTGCAATAAATGAAATAGATATTCAAAGTACTTATAGGGCGGTTGCCTTTAATGACAGCAGGGCTATATTGGTGGATAAAAAAGGTCAAATAATTTCAGATGTCGATAAGAGTATGCTGGGCAAGGAATATTATACAAGTACGGATACACAAAATATTGAATATCCGCTTGATTTTTACGGATGGAAATTATGTGATATGATTCCCAAAGAAGAATATTTAAAAGATGCCAATGAAATCAGAGATTTCGGTATTATTGTAATTATGCTTGCTATAGTAGCGACAGTCACTGTTGCTGTCATTTGGAGTAGAAAATATACTCAGCCGATAGAACTGCTTATGAAAAATATGCATCATATTAAAAATCAGGAGTTTAATATTGATAAACCGAAAAAACTTGGCTGGGAAGAGCTGGATAGGTTAAATGAGGAATTATATTCCACAGCACAAAGTATAAAAAGCGTATATAGAAAGATTAAAACAGGTAGAAGATGAAAAAGAAGAGAAGAGCTTATGGCTCTTCAATATCAGATGAACCCTCACTTTCTATTAAATTCACTTAACTCTATACGTTGGATGGCAATGATGACCAATAACACAATAGTTGCGGATACTTTGGTAAGGCTTGGAAAAATAATTACACCTGTACTGAGGAATCCAAGCCTAACTTGGAAAGTAAAAAACGAAGTCGAATTCTTGGAAAATTATGTACTATGATGCAACTTAGATATGGACATGATATGGAATATAAAAATGAGTTGTAAAAAAAGAATTATATGAGTTGGAATTCCCAAGATTCATATTACAACCCTTGATCGAAAAATTGCTTTGTACACGGAAGCAGTCAGGAAGAGATACGTACAATAGAAGTTGTGATAGAATGTAATGATTATATGGATGTAAAGGTGATAAACAGCGGGATATTCTTAAATGAAGAAGAGCTTAGTCAAATAAGAAACAAGATAAAATCACCTCTAAAAACATCAGATCATATAGGACTTGCAAATGTATCAAAAACGCTTAGGGTTGCTGTATGGGGATAAGGGCGACATGTCTGTTGAAACAGATCCTAAATTAGGCTTGATCGTACATATACGATTTAATCAATATGTAGAAATGACAAATAAAGAAAGAGTTTAGTCATATAAAAATTATTAAAAAAATAATAATGAAGTCTAAGACTTGACATATTTTATGGTATAAAGTGCAATAATCATAAAATATGTCAAGTTTTGTTTTTTTAGAATAAAAAAACGATAAAATAGTCAATCGACAAATAATATAAAACATTTTAAGAAACTGTCTAAAATGATAATATAATTCTATCTTAGATAGAGAAAATATTTTGCTCAATAAGAAATATTTTTTTAACGGCCGGTACAAAAATAATAATCGAAATCAAAAACGAACAAATTGAACGTGAATTGATGTAGATTCAACATTGAATGCTTCATAGAAGCTACAAGGAGGGAAAAGTACATGAAAACAAGGAAATTGACGGCAATTTTAGGTGCTGTTGCATTAACAGCGTCATGTTTGGCAGGATGTGGCGGAGGAAAAGCCGATTCCGCATCGGGAAGTAAAACTGCGGCAAGCAGTCCTGAGGAAGTAAGCACAGCAGATCATGTGGATATTACTATAGGTGGATTATCTTTATCGGATTCTTCTACAGGAGCTTGGCCTACAGAAGTAATCAAGGCGGTTGAGGAAAAGTTTAACTGTACAATTACAACAAAGGCCTATGATCAGGAAAAGCTTAAACCTTGATTTATCAGGTGGAAATACTTGTGATATAGTGCAGATATCGGATGGAAATATCGAAGGTGTGTTAAAAGGAAAACATGCGGTAAACCTTGTGGATTATAAGAATATCGCACCAAATATATTCTCCGACGGAATGGATTACAGAAATAAAATCATGCAGAAATTTAAAGGTGACAATGGTGAGGCACAGTACTTTGTTACACCTAGAGTTGTTTCTAAAGATTATGCAAAAAGCTACGGTTCTGTAGTTCAGTACGGTTATGTTGTACGATGGGATTTATACAAGCAGATTGGAGCACCGACAATCACTAATGATGATGAATATATCGAAGCATTGAAAAAAATGAAGGAGATTTATCCTAAGACAGAAGACGGTGCAGAAACATATGCAATGAGTGCATATAACGATGCGGACCTTCATACTTATTTCTTTAAAGGATGTCTTGGAGAGGGATATTTAAACCTTGAAGACGGACTTTATGTTCAGGATGCACAGACAAATGCACTTGTAGTTGATGTGTATGATAAGGATGAAAACGTTAAAACACCTTTCTGGTCAGGTGTAGAATTCTATAACAAACTTTATAAAGCCGGATTATTAGATCCTGATAACTTTATTACAAAGGGTGAGGATCTTACAGAAAAGTATACTAAGGGTCAGTATATCGGCGGTACTGTAAACTGGTACTTCGGAACATATAACAGCAACAATAAGGGAACTGATAAAGAGTATGTTGTTTTACCTTCAAAATTAGGATGGGTAAATGAGCAAAACAAAGCAGGATGGACAGGAAAAATACTTATTTGTATCTTCTCATTCACCAAATGTTGAACGTGCTGTTATGGTGCTTGATTATTTACAGAGTGGTGAATTTGCAAGAAGCTCAGATTCAGGTGTTGAAGGACGTTGGGAGAAGGGTTCAGACGGAAAGCCACATTTAACGGAAGATACTATAAATATGAAGGTTGACGGAAGTCGTGCCGAAGAGTGGAAGATGAGTGGAATCAGCGACTCAAGAGTAGATAATCTTATCGGATGGGATTACAACAATGTTTTAGCGGACGGTGGAAGAGTTAGTCTTTGGAACGATGAAGATGTAATGAAAGACAGCCTTACAACAGCTGAGCTGGAACTTTGTGAACATTTCGGTATCTCATTACCAAGCGATCTTTTAAAGAACGGAGTTGAAAAGGGTGACAACATGGATCTTAGCAAATCGGATTCAACAATTCGTATGTGCCTTGAAACAATTCCAAAGAATATAGTACGTATTGACAGCAACTGTATTGAAATCACAAAGAATGCACTTCCAGGACTTATACAGGCAGATTCAGATGAGGCATTTGCCGCAGCTAAGGAAGCATTATTACAGCAGCTTTCCGATGCAAGCGTAAAAGAGTCTATTGATTGGTGGCAGAAGGCATGGGAGGATTCCAAGAGCGCAATAGAGAGTTTAGAGAGCAAATAAACACGAAAGGAGCATGTGTATGAACAGAAAAAGGGGATTTGTGAAAAGCGGATCAAAAGATTATAAATTGCTTTGGATGGCAATACCTTTTATCACAATAGTCTTTTTGTTTAGTTATGTTCCGATATTTGGCTGGATATATTCATTCTTTGATTATGTACCGGGAGTCAGTATTTTTTTGATTGTGACTTTGTAGGACTTGAGTACTTCAAACTGATTTTTAAAAAGATGACAATGTTTTAAGAGCTTTAAAGAACACATTTGTTTTTGCAATTATAAATATATGTTTGACACCGCTACCTATGCTCCTGGCGATTTTATTAAATGAGCTCAGAAACGGTCCTGTAAAGAAATTTGTACAGACATTTACAACACTTCCAAACTTTATAAGCTGGGTAATTATTTTCTCTCTTGCAACGGCACTTTTTGCATCAGACGGAATTATAACTATGCTTGCAGTAAAACTTGGACTTGGAGATGCTTCAAATTCATTACTGGGATCAAACGAAGCAGTATATTGGTTTCAGTCATTCCTTGTACAGTGGAAGACTTTGGGATGGAATTCAATCATTTATATGGCGGCTATTGCAGGAATTGACCAGGAGCAATATGAAGCGTCGAGAGTTGACGGTGCAGGACATTTTAAATGTGCAATTCATGTTACTTTGCCTGCGATGATGGAGACTTTTGTAGTGTTGTTTATATTAAATATCGGTAATTTTCTAAATACCGGTTATGAGCAATACCTTCTATTTAAGAACTCATTAACAGCACCTAATATTGAAGTACTTGATTTATATACATATAGAATCGGTCTTCAAAATATGGACTACTCCTATGGTGTTGCAATCAGTGTTGTGAAATCAATTGTAAGTATAACATTGGTTTTAGCGGCAAATATGGTTGCAAAGAAAATAAGAGGCAAGGCAGTTATCTAAGGGGGCATTATGAATAAGAATAAAATGAAAGTTTCAACATCAAGAAAAGTATTTTTAGTGTTTGACTATTGTCTGATGATACTGCTTGCACTTATATGTATTTATCCGTTCTGGTATGTACTTTGCTACTCATTAAGCGATACAACTGCAGCATCGGTGAATACACCGGTTTTATTACCAAGCGGTTTTACACTTAGTAACTACAAAGAAATTCTAACCTTAAAAGGATTCTTTCCGGCACTTTTAATGTCTTTGTTAAGAACTGTGGTTGGAACTATAACATCCGTATTTTGTTGCTCTTTTCTGGCATACCTTTTTACTAAGGACAAGATGCCGGGGAGAAAGATACTGTATCGCTTTGTAGTATTTACCATGTATATCAGTGGCGGTATGATTGCCACATATATTGTAATGAAGTCATATGGATTATTGAACTCATTTTGGGTATATATATTACCTTCAATGATTTCCGCCTATAATATGATTTTGATAAAAACATATATAGAGCAGCTGCCGCCTGAACTTGAAGAATCTGCAAGTTTGGACGGAGCAGGGTATATTACATGTTTTTTTAAGATTATATTTCCGCTTTGCAAACCTATAATAGCGACTGTTGTAGTGTTTGTAGCAGTTGGACAGTGGAATTCATGGTTTGATAATCATATCTATACAAGAGCAAATGAATCCCTGACAACATTACAGTATTTATTATATAATTATCTGAACGAGGCACAGAGACTTGCAGAGCAATTAAAAACAGCTTCAAGCGGAGCTGATATGACAAAGGCAATGGCAAGTATCTCACCAAAGGGAATCAGAATGACAATTACAGTATTGGCATCACTACCGATTTTTGCACTATATCCGTTTATGCAAAAATACTTCTCAAAAGGAATAATGGTAGGTGCGGTTAAAGGATAAAGAAAGGCGGGTTGAGTTTTCAACCCGTTTTTTATACCTTTTTTACCTGTCTGTTATCAATCTTATATATAGTAAGTAAATCAAAGAGCAGATTGCTGTCTTTCGGGTAGGATAAATATCTTGCCTCCCAAGCAGGAGCGAACTTTTCCTTATACTTTCTCAGACCGCCGAAGGAATAGAAACGACTTGTGAAGCTGTAAACTAAAAATGCAAGCTTCTCATTTAAAAAGCTGTGGTCATACTGACCTACATTTGAAAGAGGAGCCATTCCAAGGTCAAAGTATCTTACATTATTTTCCTTCATATGAAGAAAAATTCGTACAAAGAGATAGTCCATAATACCGTTTCTTTCCGTTTTAGGATCGTAGCGCATAAGGTCTATACTTGACTCATTATCGTTATTACATACCAAAAAAAGTTTGCAAATGCCTGAATCTTTCCGGAACCGTCAAGCACACAGGCAATGGGGGCAAGTGAAAGATAATCTCTGTCAAAATACCCTAAAGAAAAGCCCTTTTCCTGCCTGCCCGAAAGCCAGTCATCAGAAATATTTTTTAATTCATCCAAAAAATCATTTGAAAAAAAGGCGGAACCTCTACTTTAAAGGAATATCCACTGTTTTCTCCACGATTTGTGATAGCACGAAACTTTCTTCCGGCTTTTTCCGGTCAGATCGAATTCATCCAGATTAACTTTTGCAGTTTCACCAAATTTCATAAAATCATAGCCGAAATTGTGAAGGAGTAAAGTGATATCCTGACTTATTTCATAAAAAAAGAGGTATAAGATTTTTTTGTCTTCAGCGTCTTTTTATAAATGAAGATACAGCTTTATTAAAAATATTCACTTCTACCTATAGGATCTCCCATAACAACAGCCTTACCGTCTTCTAAGGCAAATTGAATAGCTACGAGATCTTTTTCATCTTCAGTGTAATAATAGATAAGCTTATCTCCCAAAAATGCAAGAGAAGCATTTAAGTCGGTATTATCAAAACTTTCTAAAAACACTTTATAACGAGATTTTTCAAATTTTTCTCCAAATGAAAAATGTTTATCCTTTGCCATAGATTCTACGGCAATATAAAAAGAATGCAATAATCAGTAAGTATGCAAAAAGATGTAAAAAGTGAATGAAAAATCCGTTAAAAAAATGTGTTCCCATAGAAGTCTTTGAGAGAAAACCGTTATGGTGGAAGAGAAGAAAGCCCAAACTGTTTCCTCCTGTATTTCCCCTTGATACATACAAAAGAAATACAGTGATTACAAAGCTGGAAACTATATATCCTATATCTTTTATTCTGTCCTCTAAAGGATAGAAAAAAATGACTTTCTGTTTAAGCCGTTTCTCTCAGTATATAAAAGCATTAAAAAAATACAAGTATATAAAGACTGCCAAAAACAGAGTAACCGCCCAGATTGATATAAATAAGGCTAATGAGGCATAGTACAACACAAAAAGGTTTTGCAAATGCAGAATGTCTTTTTATCAATCTTCCAAGCAGGAAGAAAAGGCTTCCAAGAAGAAAACTTGGAAATTGAAAGAGCAGTTGACCTCGGATTGGATCCATTTTCCCTATAAAAGGTATGTTATGAATTTCATCAGGAAGTATTGCACTTGCCATTAGGAAAAAGCCGAAGAAATTTGCCATGAAATGAAGTATTCCACGGCGTACTATGTTTGAGAGTTTCCCGGGTAAACCAAGAAACTTGTCATTTATTTGGCCTGCCATACTTTTTATAAATAAAATCAGTCCTATAAAGAACGGAATAAAATAATAAAAAATACGGAAAAGCAAAAGCCAACTTGCAGCTTCATTATGGTTTAATGAAAGATGGAGCAGGCCTCCTATCATTATCAGATCAAAACTTCCAAGACTTCCCGGTATCATTGAAACAATACCTATACAAATGGAAATACAATATAAAGGAAGTATATTTACAAATGAAATATTGTAACCAAGTACTCTTCCTACATAGAAGAAAAAAATCCGGATACAAACAGCCAATCCAAAAAGTGAGGTGCATATGAGAGCAAGTATTTTCTTTTTTTGCTCAAATTTCCGAAGTAGTCAAGCCTTTTTTTCTTGTAGATAGGAAAAAGTAGTGCCGGAAGTATAAGCGAGGCAAGTACAAGCACAAAACTATATGTCTTTAAAGTACTATTCTTATCATGAGAAAACAGCAATAACAATGATACAAACGACAATAAAGAAAGCCCCGACATAAAGTACGGCATTACCTTTGATATGCCTTTCATTGTTTTGCCTTCCTGTTCTTCGTCGGAAAAATAGCTGTATCTAAGTCCGACATCCACAAGTCCCGCAAAGCCTATAAGATTATTTAAACTGTTTATAGTCCAACTGTTTTCAATAAGCTTAAATACAGAAATTTTCTTTCCAAGTTCTTTTGTCAGTATATAGTCATACAGCATCATAGGAGAGACTGCAAGAATACCGAAAATAAAAAGGCTAAAAATCTGTAAAACAGACAAATGACGAAGTATATCCTTTACGGCACTGAAAGAAACAGTCTTTCTCATATGGGAAAATTCTATCAGAACCAAGATAAGTATACTGACAAACAAAATGCCTTTTATAACATTTTTGTATTTTTTAAAAAAAGAGATTATCTTTTGCATTTTTTACCTCCTTGAAGAATGCAGATTACATAGTGCAACTTTGTATATAGCTTACCATTTTTGAAATAGTCTTGTTAAAGTATTTACTGTCCTTTTTTGGAATATTGTGTCCTTGGTTTTTTCTCTCTATAAACTTACTCTTAGGAAAAAGTCCGGCAATAGCCTTGCTGTGCTCCCTTTTGATCATATCATGGTCTCCGACCAATACTATGACAGGATAGTTTGACTTAGAAAAAACTTCCTTAGGAATATTCAAATCTTCACGCAAGAGTGGAGAGACTTTTGCTCTCCTTTTAAAAAAGGGGAAGATTATACCCAGAGTATTATATAAGACTTCTTCAAAATAACAAGCGTATCCCGGGAGAAATTTCAGACCTTTAAAAGTAATATTACCGCTGTTTGCCAAGATACCGGCAACTCTTTCTTTATGAAGCGCCGCATACTTTATAGCAAGGTTTGCACCGTCACTATGTCCTACCAGCAGACATTTTTTTATATCAAGATATGAAAGTAGCTCATCAAGACTGTCTGCCAGATAAGAAAAGCTTATTTTTCCCAAAATATCTCCTGATTTACCATGTCCTAAGCTGTCTACAAAAATAAGCTTATAGTACTTGCTCAAAACCCTTTGCTTTTTAAAATAACCGCTTTCCAGATTGTTTCCATGTAAGAAGACAACCGGAAAGCCTTTTCCTATGATTTCATAATGGATTCTTTTCTCCGTTATTACGATAAAAATTCCATATCATCACACTTTCAATATTTTATTTGTATCAAGTTCTAGCACAATGAAAATGAATTGTCAAATTAAATTTGGATAAAAGAAAATTTTCATATGTAGGGAATAGAAAATCAGATTTAAAACCGGGGGTAAAAATGGTATTATTGTATATAGTGTGTTAAATTATGTAAAGAGAAATAAAAAAATATTTTGTCCGAATATGATACCACGGACTAAGTCCGTACAATGGGACAGGATAAGTATTATAATCAAATGGAGAGTGGAATATATGAGGATAAATATATATGGATATTAAGATGCATCCAGGATATGTCGCATAATTTGAAAAAAATAGTAATAAAAATAGACTTTGTATGAAGGATGACATTTTTTTAAAAATGTTAATATAACGGATTTTCGTATTTTTATAAAACTGGAGAAAAAAATCAGAAATTTGCATGGCGTTTCATCAATATTACAATATTGATGCTGATCATGAAAAAAATTAGATTTAGAATATTCAGCTTATTTTTTTTATAATAAAGTAGATATAAATATTCGATAAGGAGGACACTAATTATGTTTAATTATAGTGATAGAAAGAAAAATCGTATTATTTTTTTCCTTCCGTTTATAGTTTTGATTTATCTATATCAAGATTTTTCCAATTTATTTTTGTACAATTAGTAATAAATTAATTGTTATTAATTATTTTATTACTAATTGTACGTTGGTAATATTTTTTTCCAATATAGAATAAAAAAAGTATATCTGATAAGAATCATAAAGAAAAAAATTACGTAAAATTGGCTGGAGAGTATTAAATCTCACAAGTATCTTGCTATGCATGTTAATAGTTAATTCATCAAAAATTAATCTTAATTGGAACTTTGCTCAAATGATATCTGTCATATGTGGTTTAGTGTTTTTGGGTTTTTCTTTCACTTTTGAAAAATTTAAAAACGCAATGATGTAATAGGAATAAAAAAATTAAATGGACATTAGAAAGTGACGAGGTATGGGACAAAAACACATAGAGCAGGAGCTGTTTTGTGGATATTGGGTGGAATTGTTTTGATTTGCAACATATTTGTAAGATCTCAAACTGGTTTTTTTGATTAATATAATTATAGGCCTTTTTTTAACGATTGTTGCACCAATCTTATATTCTTATAATTTGTCTAAAAAAATAAAAAAATAATTAAAGAATACCTTATAATTTAAAGAATAGAATAAAAATCAATTTTATACAAAGTGGATATTCCGATACACAAGAAAAGCTATAATACAAATTTTGCAGGGTATTAGATCTCACAACTTTTGAGCAGTTTAAAAAAATAATCCTGAGGAATTTATAATTAAAGGCGAGACTCTTATTAATGATGAGAAGGCAACTGCTATAATACAGCATATTACATATAATATTATAGAAGAATATAGTACAGATATTTTCACAGATCCTACAATAAAGGAACGTTTAGGTATTAATGCTATGAAGGTAAATAGACATCTGTATGACCATATTGTGTTTGATTCTACAAATGAAAAAAAATTTTTAACAGAAACGTATATAAGTAAAGATGTTAAAGTATATGTAAAGCTTCCGGATGGTTTTTATATTTCAACTCCGGTTGGACGATATAATCCTGATTGGGATATTGCTTTCTGTGAAGTTAGTGTAAAGCATATATATTTTGTTGCAGAAACAAAGGGAACAATGAGCTCAATGCAACTTCGTTTGATAGAGGAATCAAAGATACATTGTGCCAGGGAGCATTTTAAAGCAATTAGCAATGGCGAAGTTGTTTATGATGTAATAGATGGCTATGATTCGTTATTGAATTTGGTTAGAAAGTGATAAACGGAATAACAGATGTTTTGTATACATATTCTTGGAATTAATATTAGGAAGAAGAATGCTTTTATGGACTATTCAACATAAGGCTGCTTATGATATTTTACTTTAGACAGGTAGACTTATAGCAAATGAAAAATATTTATCGTTTGATGGTGGATTACGTTATTATTATGAATGGATTGCCGAACAGATGAAAAAACGTATCGGAATGCCGCCAAATGATGTAATATATCCTGTATGGGCATGGTACCAATGGGAAGGTGTAAGGAAATGTCCTGATATGAGGATTCATAGATATGGAGGTAAGAAGGGAACACCTGTAGTTTTGATAACTATAGATATACCTGACAATATGGTTTTACTGTCAGACTTTGATATGTGGCATGTTATATTGAATGACGGATATTTACCGTTATATGAAAAAGATGATATTGAAGATCCAAGTGAAGATGAAATATTGAAAAGCTGGGAAAATGTTTTTTGTATAGATGAAGTAACCGACTGTTGGTATGTACCGAAATCTACTCAAGCAACATTTTTGGAGTTAAAAAAAGAATGGGTTTTGAAGGTAGAGCATTTTGTTTTAGCAGGATAAATATAATTTAATGCCTGTAGTAGGAGGTATAGGTGATAACAGATAATAATAAAGTAAAATTCAATATAAAAGATAAAGAAGTCACCCTATACAAGTCACCTGATACAAATGCTCCTTTGATTGTTTTTAATACTTTTGAGGGTGACGGTGAAGGTGTATATAAAGAATTACAGAATATGGGTTGCACTTTTTTAAATCTACTTGTAGTAGGAAATATTGATTGGAACCATGATATGTCACCATGGTATATGCCTTCAATCTATTCTAAAGAAAAATCTTTTAGCGTCGGTGCAGATGAGTATCTGAGATTGCTTATAGATGATATTTTGCCAAAGGCAAAGGAGATGATAGAGGGAGAACCGGGATTTACAGGAATAACAGGATATTCGCTTGCAGGTCTTTTTGCTGTTTATGCTATGTATAAAACTGATGTATTTGACAGAGTGGCAAGTATGTCAGGCTCTCTTTGGTTTTATGACTTTATGGAATATTGTAAAAGGAATGATTGTAGGAAGTTACCTGATAAAATCTATTTTTCTCTGGGGGATAAAGAGGCAGATACACGCAATCCTATATTAAAAACTGTAGAGTATAATACAAGAGAGCTTTCAGAATATTTTAAGAACCTTGGGAGTGAGGTAATATTTGAATTAAACAAGGGTAATCATTTCACAGATACAATTCTTCGCAGTGCAAAGGGAATAAAAGGCAATTTTATAGTTTTTTTAAAAAAATAAAGAGATTTTTAATTATTCAAAAAAATGAAAGAGAAAAAATGGGATTCGGAAGTCTAAACAAAACAGATGGATTTTCCAAACGAATGTAACGGATAATGTTTGAGTAGGAGATAGGAAGTTTAATCAGTCATGGGAAAAGTCCGGTATAATACGGTATGTTCTCTGACTGATATGATTAATAAGAAAGGAATTTGAACTATGAATGATCTTAGAGAAGATATTAATGATTTAATAAAGAAAATACCGGTGCTTATCCTTCAGTTTGGTTCGGATACATGTGGACCCTGCCATGCCATTCGGTATAAGCTGGAACAGTGGATGAGTGAGCATAAAGAGGTAGAAGCCCGATATGTAGATATAGAAAAAAACATGGAAATCAGTTCACAGATGGGCATTTTCTCCGCACCGACTGTACTGGTATATATGGACGGTCAACTTGTTGCACGAGAGAGCGGTTATTTCAGTCTGGATGCACTACTTGGAGATATTGAGCGTTATCTCGAATTGAGGAAATAAGGATGCAGAAGTTGAAGGCGTAGCATTTTGTTTTAGCAGGATAAATTTAGAAATATTATTGATATTTTGAGAATAAAAGGAAACACAAAATGGGAGAATATAAACCACTGTTTCATATGACGGACAGAATTACAAATCTTGTAGCTGCAATTAGTGAGCAGGTTGGAAGAATTACAGTACTTTCACATGGAAAGCTGAATCCACATTTAAGAAAAGAAAATAGAATAAGAACAATTCATTCTTCACTTGCTATAGAGCAAAATTCACTTTCTTTAGAACAGGTGACTGCTATACTTGATGGAAAGAGAATTCTGGGAAATCCTAATGAAATACGTGAAGTTAAGAATGCTTATGAAACATATGAGTTAATGCTTTCACTGGATCCTAATTCAGTAAAAGATTTACTCAAAGCACATCGGGTTATGATGGAAGGGTTGATTCCTGAGAATGGAACATTTAGAAGTGGTGGAGTAGGAATTTTTGATGGTGATGTTGTTGTACATATGGCGCCACCTGCTAAATTTGTACCTATGCAAATTCAAGAACTGTTCGACTGGTATAAAAATTCAGAAATGCACCCACTGATTAAAAGTGCTGTTTCATTATGAATTTGAGTTTATTCATCCTTTTGCGGATGGAAATGGGCGTATTGGAAGGATGTGGCACAGTTTATTACTTGGTAAATGGAATGAACTGTTTTATTGGCTGCCAATTGAAGAGTTGATACGAAGCAGACAACAAGATTATTATGATTCCCTTGGAAAGTCGGACAAAGAAGCTGACAGTTATGCTTTTGTAGAATTAATACTTGAGATTATACGTACAACTCTTGAAGAGACAGTTGTGGTTGGAGAAATGTAAGGT
>BNJT01000078.1_pt1 | contig 226235 bp, 281 predicted proteins | sample 8540491 | NCBI WGS metagenome assembly BNJT01 (sample SAMD00202455, study PRJDB9452) | human saliva metagenome | host: Homo sapiens | reverse complement strand
AAATGACAGACAACGCAGAAGATGTCCTACGCGGATTAGGCTTACCATTCCGTACAATCGTGTTATGTACTGGCGATATGGGATTCTCAGCAGCTAAGACTTATGACGTTGAAGTGTGGATTCCAGCGCAAGATACTTACCGCGAAATCAGTTCTTGCTCAAACTGCGTGGACTTTCAAGCGCGTCGTGCGAAAATTCGTTTCCGTCGTGAAGACAGCGGCAAGATTGAATTGGTGCACACATTGAATGGTTCAGGGTTGGCAGTAGGACGTACTGTGGCAGCTATCCTAGAGAACTATCAAAACGAAGACGGTAGCGTGACAATCCCTGAAGTACTTGTACCATACATGGGTGGCGTTACAAAAATTGGTTAAAAGGAACTTTGTTCCAATAAAAAAAGATGACATAGGGTGGAGCAGTCATAAGCTTCGGACTTTCTTAGACATCTTCATAGTAAAGGCTATAAGGGCAACGGGTTGAGCCAAGGTCTCAACTCCTGCCGAACTTCAAAGAGGGGCATTGCGGATAAACCGCAGTGCCCCTCTAATTCATTTCGGCTGCAAATCCTTATAGCTTTTACTATAGAGTCTGGGAAGTCCTCCGCTTATTTAATTCGAAGAGCCTTCATCTTTTTATTGGAACAAAGCCTTTTTTATAAATACCCCATGTTGGGTAAGCACTTCAAAGTTTGTCCGCTGAGGAAGAGTAGGACGGAGAAGAAAGTGCCAAGCACTCTCTGACTCCTTTCCCTTTCCCCGCCCTCCAGAAATACGCTTCACACAGACCGGGCTCACCAATCCATTCAGAACCCACTCAACATTGTTGAATGCACAGGTTCTACGCCATCTGAATGTGCTCTAATAAAAACACGAAAGCTCCTCGGAGACTATAGTAGTGAGAATAGCGAGTGCAACCGAAGAGAATTACGGACTCTGGAAATTTATTTTCTAGAGTCCGTTTGAAATTCGGTAGGAATTGAGACTTCGGCTCAATCCGGTGCAGCTGTTCTCACTACTATGTAGGCCTCCGAAGGAGCTAGTAGTGTTTTTATTTTATTTAGCAATTGTAACATTCAACGTGCGTAAGAAGCGGTCCATTAAACTGTTGTTGGTTTTGTGCTCCTCCTGAATGGCTTTGGCGAGCGCGACTTGGTCTGTGATGATTCCGTTTACCGGGCTGTCTACGTATTTCTCGAGGGCTTCATCCGTATTAATGGTCCAGACAAACACCTCATGTCCTGTCTCCTGCGCATGCAGTACCGCCAGTTCCTGGTAAGAAAAATCTTCCACCACATAGAAATCCACCTTCGCGTCTCCGAATCCGCCAAATTGGATGGGAATCACAAAACCAGTCGTGATTTCCGGCGCTTTTGCCTCGAGTTCTTCCATGACTTTTAAATCAAGGGACATGACCTTGTTCGAATTATCGATGGCGAGCTCTTTGTATTTTGCGATGAAAAGATCCACGTAGTTTGCAGGCTCACCGCCATGTGGTTTAAGCTCGATGACAAGCGGCATACCGATTTCTTTGGCTGCTTTGAAAAACTCTTCAAAAGTAGGAATATGGCTCTTAAAGTCATCTTGTTCGATTGGAAGACCACGAACCTCGTCTAAGGTCATATCTTGAACGCGTTTATTCAGTCCGGCTAATCGCTTCAAGTTGTAGTCGTGCATGACGACGAATTGATTGTCTTTCGTCAGAAGAATATCCATCTCCACCATATTGGCGCCAGCTTCTTTGGCCGCTTTGATGCCTTCAATTGAATTCTCAACGGCCTCCTCAACATAGCCACGGTGACCGATGATGATAGGGTCGTTGGCCGATTCCGTTCTGTAAGTGGTGAGCGTTGTGAGAACCCCGCTTCCTGTTACAAAGAGAAGGGCAAAGGCCGTCACGATTTTACGTTTATGCTTAATTTCCTCGTGGTGATGATACACTTCAAGCGACGCCAATTTATGCTCGTGGATGATTTTCGTCATCACAATAAAAGTAGCAATCTTCGTATAGAGGATGATGAATCCTTGAAGCAGTTTGGCGACGGCGAGGACACTACTTAACAGAAGCGTATTTGAGCCGTTTGGGTCTAGAAATTCAACGAGGGCGACACTACCAATCGAGATGAAATAACAAGAATGGCTAGCACCCCTTCGACGACTGCCGAGATAAGGAGCAGGCGCCAAACGTTCTTCTTCGTCAGCTTCCAACTCGTGATGATATTTTTGGTAAATGGCTGGTCGGTAAGAATCTGAAGCGGAATCGCAAGAGAGCTTCGTGCGTGAAAGTAGAGTAGCACAACGACCAGTCCTAAGTAGAAGAGAGTACCGGCACTCGTCTTAGTGATTTCACCCGTGATAAATTCCGGAATGGTAATCTTTTTAGAAATAAACGTCAGCTCACCGATATTGACGATGGGCAAGAGCGTTAAAAAAAGTACAGCCAGAACGTAATAAAGTGGCCATTTCGCAGCTGCTTCAGTTCTGAGAACGCATTTTGAATGCTACTGCGCCATGAAAAATGAATGCCGCGAATTGTTCCGTAAATCATGAAGATGAGGATTGAGAACTCCATGAAGATAAGAAACGCGAACGCCAATAAATAGAGAATCAGGAGCGGGATGGATCCTGGACTCAGTAGTACCGTCTTGAAATTGGCGAAGTTCAAATTGGATTGCCCAGTAATAAAGAGCATTCCGCGAAAAATAAGCGTTAAAAATCCGAATCCAAACACGGATATAAAAAATTGTAAGAAAATGGAATTGCGTAAATACATCCAGCTGTTTTTGCGTTAAATTGCCTAATGTAAAGCGGATGGTTTTCCATACGGGGATTTTTTGATTCATAAAGCCTCCGATGTGTAAATAAAGTTCGTTAGATTCACCTTAGCACGAACGAAATAGAAGCGCAAGCCGATACAAAATAGTATTGAAAAATCATGTAATAGAACTTATAATGAGAAAAGTAATCAAAATAATAGAAAAGCTTTTCAGGAGGGAATCATGAAAAAAAGACTGTTAACATTATTCTGTTTAGTAGCAACTGTGTTACTTGCTGCTTGTGGCGTGAAAAAAGTAGACGCTGGCGACCACATTAAAACAACTTTTACAGGGTTAGATACAAAAGGGCAACTTGTATACCAAGTAGACACTCAAGAATTAGTAAAAGAGTTCTTAGTCGCAAACCCTAAAGCAGATGCGAAAACAGAAGCAGAAGTTCGTAATGCTGCAACAAAAGTGAAAGCAACTCCAAGTAAAACAGATGGCTTGTCAAATAACGACGAAATTACTTTCACATTCTCTTCAGATAAAGATGCTGAAAAAAATACTTTAACCTTCCAAAAAGAAACAAAAAGTTAAAAGTAAGTGGCTTAAAAAGAAGCGAAGAAATTAACGGCTGAAGAATTAGCGAAAAATCACTTCATTAGAAGTGGAAGGCTTTTAACAAAAGGTGGCCGTGCAGAAGTTCATGTGACAGATTCTAAATTGTCATTCTTACGTTTCAAAGTTGAAAACAATGGCAAATTAGAAAATGGAAAAGATGCCAAAATCGTGTTAGACGGTAATTTCGCTAACTTATTAGAAGACAGAGGTTATGTATTAGAAGGCGACGGAAGCTTTACACTTCCTGTTAAAGGATTGAAGACAGTTGCTGAAAAACTTGATGACGCTAAAAACAAAGACGAAATTATTGCAAAACTAAAAGAAGAAGTGAATAAGAAATTTAGCGGAAATGATAAGATAACGTTTGATAAAACTTATTATCGTGGTCTAGCGAATAATGTTGACAATTCATATTCGTATGGGGATGAGATTGTTCGCGGTAATGGGAACTTAGTAATGACGCTTCAAGTGGAAACTAGCTATGGATTCAAAAACGTGTATGCGGTTGGATTTACCAATCTTATAACGAATGAAGAGGGCAAGATGGAACTTAAAGACGCACGTGTCATTTCAACAACGTATGCGGACTTTTCTACAGCAACTCAAAAATTAGAATCAATCGGTTATACAGAAGTTAAATAATTGAAATAGAAATGGCTTGGAGTACACTCTCCAAGCCTTTTTTTGCACTCGGACCCGAGTTGCCCAAAATTCACTTATAAGTGAATTTCGGGCAAGTTACGCCAGGAGCGTTTGCTTCTTCAAAAAGACTGTACCTATCACGTTTTCCAGCCGCAATGACTCATCCCCAGCACCAACCCATTTTCTCCGCCTTTCGCTCAAAACCTCATAACAGCGCGCTTTCTCGCACTTCACTTTTTTGCAAAAAAACTTAAATTTTACAAACCACGAAAAACTTGCGGATTTTATAACCACAGCATTGGGGGATAGCAACCATGTGAATTACTGACTCTAGGGGTGAAAGCCGTAGAGTCAGTTTGAAAGCTTAGTAGAAATTGAGACGAAAGGCTCAATCCGTTGCCCTCAACGCAGTAGTTATAAAAACTAATCCGCAGATTGAAAGTGGTTTGTAAAACTAAAACGCCAGTTTTATTTTTTTATTCAAAAGAAGCGCTATGCAATGAAAGATGCCCCTGCAATGCAGGGGGCATCTTTCTATGTTTATTCAACTCGTTTACGAGGTCAATCATACTCAAATCATGCGAGCAGATTACCGTTTTGCCTTTAATTTCAGGAAGAGCAAAGTTGCTCAAAAATAATCTTATAATCAGATTTTTCTAGAATATCTAAGGAGATTTCAAGCTGATTATACGTATGATACTCGAAGCGGTTCGCCGCGTTATGTTCCAAATACGATGCCAAGAATTTTGGATAGTACTCGTCAAAGTCATTCAAAATCAACACCTTGATTTTCTCTTGCTTGGCTTGCAGTTGAGAAATTAGACCTTCCCAGTGCGTGTAGAAGGTGTAAATCAAGTGCGAGATATTTCTTTGACGCTTCACGTTCTTGATTTCTTGTTGGTACTCTTCAAGAAGTGCTGCAACATCATTGTAGAACTCAGGCGAAAGCGACTTGAAGAAGTTCATCAACGGTTTCTTCTTATCGAATAAGATGAAGTCTGAGTGCACTTCGATCCGTTCTAATTGAGACGTGTTGTGTAAGTGCCATAATAGTAAATCATAGTTTTCGCATTTCAAGTCGTAACGTTTTTCAAGACTTTGAATATTCGTGACTAATGTATCGAACGATAGGCGGTCACGAACTTTTTCCTGACGAGCGGCTGAGAATTCTTCAACGGTTAGGAAGAAGTGCGGTTGTAAGAAAATGGAGAAGGATTGTTCCAGAATTTCTGGAGTGACCATGATTCCTGTTTCTTTGGCGAATTGCTCTACGATTTCGTCTAGGCCGTCTAATTGATTGTAGTAATCATAGAATTTATCTTTAGCTTCGATGTTTTGTACGAAATGCCCTTGATAAGATCGGAAGAAGTTAACCGTAAAAATCATCTTGAAGACACGGTATCCTTCAAAAGCTTTGTGGGAAGTTCGAAGACTTGAAGAGGTCTACTAGAATCTTTTTCTAGAGAAGCTTCGTCTACAAAGTCGAATGGCCATTCGAAAGAAGCCAGTTTTTTTCAGCAAAGTATTGAACGAAGAAGAACCGAATGTCTTGTTCATTTCCAATGAATTGCAAGTTTTTCTTCGAGATTTGGAAATCGAATTTTTTCTTTAAACTATTATTGATTTTTTGAATGTAACGATTCAATGTTGAAGTCGTAATGAACAGTTTTTGTGTCATTTCTGTAACAGTGGTTTCTTCGTGTAAGAATAATTGTTCCAGAATTTCGTAGCAAATAGAATGTGAATAATAATAAGGATAGACGACTTCGGTACTTAAATTCTCCGGTAATTCGATACGCACCCCATTCGTTGAGAAGAGGATGTCGAGTCCGTCAATTTTATCGCGTAAAAATGCGAGGTCGATTTTGATGGCACGGGTAGAGACTTTAAAAGTTTTTGCGAGTTCGTCGATATGAACCCAGCCGTTTGCTTGGACTAAATAGTCGACAATATCAATTTGTCGGTTTTGATTTTTTGAAAGTAATGCTCTCATTTCTTTCTCCCTTTTCTTGTTAGTTGTGTCACACACTAAATTGCTAAAATACAATATATCACACTTTTAGATGTAAATAGTACTTATTTTCCACTAGAAAAAATGAAAATAGTTCTAAGAATAATGAAAAATGAAAAACGATAAAAATGTAAACAAAAATATTTTTTTCAAAAAAAATAGGAGTTTCCTATTGCATGAATTGTCAGAATATTATATACTACTCTCAAGTTGAAAAATTCATCCATGAAAAGAGGGATCTTATGAAATTAAAGAAATTCACATTAGGCGCTGTGGTTGCAGCAATTTTAGCAGGTTGTGGAAACGCAGCAGATAGTAATACAGTCAAAATCGGAGGGAACTTCGAGTTAACAGGGAACGTAGCGACTTACGGTACTTCCATGAACAATGGTGCTCAATTAGCCGTTGAACAAAAAAAGGGAAGTTATTAGATAAGGAATTAAAATACGTTTCATACGATAACAAATCAGATAAAACAGAAGTAGCTTCTGTAGCGAAGAAATTAGCTTCTGAAAAAGTGGTCGGCGTAGTCGGACCAGCAACAACAGGGGATGCTTCAGTATCAATCCCAGTTAACGAACAAGCAAAAATCCCAACAGTCTTCCCAGCAACAACAGGGGACGGCGTTACATTGAAAAACGCAGAAGATGCATCTTCAGTATATGAATACATCTACCGTGTATGTTTCTCTGACAGCTACCAAGGAGTTGTAGGAGCGAACTTCGTACACAAGAAATTCGGAAATGCTAAAGTAGCCATCTTACAAGATACAGGTAATGACTACTCTAAAGGGTTAGCAGATGCCTTTGAAAAAACTTACACTGACAGCAAGATCGGTGGAACAGTTGTCACTCGTGAATACTACCAATCAAAAGACACAGACTTCCAAGCAGTATTAACAACATTGAAATCTAAAGACTTCGATGTATTATATGTTCCTGGTTACTACGAAGAAGTTGGTCTAATCATCAAACAAGCACGTGAAATGGGTATCACTCAACCAATCGTTGGTGGGGACGGACTTTCAAGTGACAAGCTAGCAGCATTAGCAGGTAACAGCTCAAACCTTTCTAACGTTTACTACACTTCACACTTCTCAACATTAAGTGATGATGCAGACGTTCAAGCGTTCGTTAAAGCGTACAAAGAAAAATATGGTGCAAACCCAGATACTTTCGCCGCTTTAAGTTATGATGCCACTCAATTGTTAATGAAAGCTATCGAAAAAGCAGGCTCAACTGATCCTCAAGCAATCACAAAAGCTTTAGCAGAAACAAAAGACTTCGATGGTGTCACAGGTACATTCTCAATGGGTGCAGACCACACACCAGTGAAATCAGCAGTTGTCATCGAGTTCCAAAACGGACAAGAAGTAAGTGCTCAAGAGTACTCAGCTGAGTAATTTAGTTTTAACAGTATTTTTTAAGAGAGGCACGAAGGGGACTTCCGCCTCTCTTTTCCACTAGATAAGGATAGATTTGAAAGGAGAAAATATATGGAGTTGTTAGTTCAACAATTGGTAAACGGGCTTGCAGTCGGAAGTATTTACGCGTTGATTGCACTTGGATATACCATGGTTTATGGGACAATTAAGCTCATTAACTTCGCACACGGGGATGTGTACATGATGGGGGCGTTCATTGGATACTTTGCCGTAATGGTCTTGAAGATGAATGTATTCGTAGCACTTTTAGTAGCGATGGTTGCCTGTGCGGTCTTAGGGGTTGTGATTGAACGTGTGGCGTATAAGCCGCTTCGTAATTCGACTCGTGTAGCCGCGTTGATTACGGCTATCGGGGTTTCATACCTATTAGAAAATGCAATGAGTTATTTCTTTGGAGCGGAATCGCGTCCGTTTCCTTCTGACTTCGGAACTGAAACAATCACCTTATTTGGAGACGTTTCTGTGAATGGAAAGCAAATTTTGATTTTCGGAGTTACCGTAGTCTTAATGGCGTTATTACAATTTATCGTACGTTATACAAAAATGGGGAAAGCTATGCGCGCGGTTGCCGTGGATGAGCAAGCAGCTCAACTCATGGGGATTGACGTAGACGGTGTCATCTCATTTACATTTGCGCTCGGTTCAGCGCTTGCCGGGATTGCCGGTGTCCTTGTTGGGGTGTACTACAATACCATTTCAACAACAATGGGGATTACAGTCGGACTAAAAGCCTTCGTTGCGGCCGTACTTGGTGGTATCGGTAGCATTCCTGGGGCCATGGTCGGTGGGTACCTCATCGGTCTATTAGAAACAATGGTAAGCTTCTTCGGTTACTCACCATACCGTGACGGAGTCGTTTACTTCCTATTATTCATTATTTTAATCGTGTTACCAGCTGGATTGTTTGGTAAAAATGTCAGAGAGAAAGTGTAGGTGAAGAAGATGCAAAGATTTCATAAAAAGAATATTCGTTGGACGCTGTTCGCATTAGGAATGTACGCTCTTCTTTTCGTACTTGTACAAACAGGAGTGATTAACTTCTACTACGAAAGTACCTTCATTAATATCATGATCAATATCATCTACGCTGTTGGATTGAACCTCATTCTTGGGGTTGCCGGACAATTCTCGCTAGGGCATGCCGGGTTTATCGCGATTGGTTCTTATAGCGGTGCGATTCTTGGGAAAATGATGAACGGTCTGCCTGGATTATTTGCTGGGATGGCTGTCGGAGTTGTCATCTCTGTTATCGTCGCGTTCCTTGTTGGATTACCAACGCTTCGTTTAAAAGGGGACTACCTAGCGATTGCGACTCTAGGGGTTGCGGAAATCATCCGTGTAGCTGTGACAAACATGAAAATTACAAATGGTGCTGCTGGTATCAGCGGGGTGCCTTTAACAAACACATGGACGATTACGTATATCGCTCTTGTATTAACAACTATCTTAATCTTGAACTACACATTCAGTAGTGCGGGTCGTGCCACTTATGCGGTCTTACAAGACGAAATCGCTGCGGAATCGATGGGGGTTCAAGTGACGAAATATAAATCTTGGCCTTCGTACTGGGAGCTGCTACTGCAAGTATCGGCGGAACGCTTTCTGCCACAACTCTTGGAGCGGTAACACCAAGTGACTTCACGTTTATGAAATCAATCGAAGTGTTAATCATCGTGGTATTCGGTGGTATCGGAAGCTTCACAGGTTCATTCGTGGCAGCCGTATTACTAGGAATCATCAACCTTGTCCTACAACCATTTGGACAATTGCGGATGATCATCTATGCGGTAGCGTTAATCTTAATTATGATTTTCCGTCCAGGTGGATTGCTTGGAACTTGGGAATTCAAACTAGGAGACTTCAAGTTTTCTAAGAAGAAAGAAACAAAGGAGAGTGCGAAGTAATGTTATTAGAAGTTAATGGACTAACAAAAAACTTTGGCGGACTTTCTGCAGTCTCTAACGTTTCGATGAAAGTAAATAAGGGCGAGTTAATCGGACTTATCGGGCCAAACGGGGCTGGGAAAACGACTTTCTTCAACTTGTTAACAGGGGTTTATGAGCCAACAGAAGGAACGGTTAGCTTAGAAGTAGACGGACAGTTGAAAAACTTAAACGGACTTCCGCCCTACAAGCGTACAAGCCTAGGTATGGCGCGTACCTTCCAAAATATTCGCTTGTTTAAAGATTTAACGGTCCTCGAAAATGTAATGATTGCCATGCACGCACACTCGAGCGATTCATTGTTCTCAACATTATTCCGTACGAAGAAATACTATGATACAGAAGCGAAAATGCGCGAAGAAGCGGTTGAATTGCTAAAGATTTTCGAGTTAGATACACTCAAAGATGAAAAGGCGAAAAACTTAGCTTATGGGCAACAACGTGAATTGGAAATCGTTCGTGCCTTAGCGACAAAACCAAAAGTCTTATTCTTAGATGAGCCTGCAGCGGGGATGAACCCACAAGAAACGGCTCAATTAACCGAATTGATTGCCAAAATTCAAAGAGAATTTGATTTAACCGTTGTGTTAATCGAACACGATATGTCGCTTGTCATGAAAATCTGCCAACGCATTTACGTGTTGGAATATGGAAGACTACTTGCAGAAGGAACTCCAGAAGAAATCAAACAAAATCCAGCGGTAATTAAAGCGTACTTAGGAGGTGAGTAGATGTTAGAAGTTAAAAATTTATCAGTTCATTACGGAATGATTCAAGCCGTACGTAATGTGGATTTTACAGTTAACGAAGGTGAAATCGTGTCGCTTATCGGAGCGAACGGTGCCGGAAAGTCAACCATCTTGAAGACTTTATCAGGCCTCATCCATCCTTCAGAAGGCGAAATCGTCTACTTAGGTGAGAACATCGCTTCGACATCTGCAAAGAAAATCGTTGAAAAAGGGCTCGTGCAAGTGCCAGAAGGTCGTCACGTATTCCCAGGATTAACGGTAAAAGAAACCTTGAACTAGGGGCTTTTCTACGTAAGGATAAAGAAGAAATTCAAAAAGATATGGAAGCCGTCTTCGAACGTTTCCCAATCTTGAAAGAACGAAAAGACCAAGATGCACAAACACTCTCAGGTGGGGAACAACAAATGCTAGCGATGGGCCGTGCGTTAATGAGCCGTCCAAAACTATTATTATTGGATGAACCTTCAATGGGGTTAGCGCCAATCTTCATCCGCGAGATTTTCAAAATCATTCAAGAAATCCAAAAGACAGGGACAACAGTTTTACTAATCGAGCAAAATGCGAAAATGGCATTGTCGATTTCAAATCGTGCGTATGTACTAGAAACTGGATCAGTGGTCCTTAGCGGTACAGGACAAGAGTTGTTAGAAAGTGATGAAATTCAGAAAGCATATCTAGGAGGGTAATCATGGAAGTTAAAGATTATATGTCAACCAACGTTATTACAGTAACGCCTGAAACAACGGTTATGAAAGCTCTAGACTTAATGAAGGAGCACGACATTCACCGCTTACCAGTTGTGGAAGATGGGAAATTAGTCGGCTTACTTACAGAGGAACTAGTGGCTGGGCACTCACCTTCAATGGCGACAAGCCTATCGATGCATGAGTTGAACTACTTATTAAACAAGACGGCTGCGAGCGAAATTATGCAAAAGCAAGTCTTAACAGTGAAGGCTCATACATTATTAGAAGAAGCGGCATCTCTGATGCGTCAACAAAAAAAGTAGGCGTCTTTGCCAGTCGTAGATGCGCGTGGACACGTGGAAGGGATTATTACTGACAAAGATATTTTTCGATGCCTTTATCGAAATTTCTGGATACAACACGCCAGGGTCTCGTTTATTCATTGAAATCAATGAGGATAAACCTGGTCCTCTGGAAGAAATTTCAAATGTATTGCGTGAAAACAACGTGAACGTTTCGACGATTTCTGTGTACCATCGTGATGGGAAGGTGCAAGTGGTGCTTCATGTGGACTCTACTGAGCCCGATGAAGTGGCGGACTTTATCGCACAAAAAAAGGCTATCGCGTGATTTCAGCGATGAAGAAATAGGTTAAAACTGTGTCTCCCTAGGACATCTTCATAGTATTGACAATAGAGGCACCGGGCCAAGCCTACGTCTTGGCTCCTACCGAGCTTCAAACTGCCACTTAGAAATAAATTTCACAGCGGCAGTAATTCACATCGGTTGCATCTCTCTATTGTTCATACTATAGAGTCCTAGGGAGACTTCTTTTTTTAACCTATTTTGTGAACGGCGCTAATCACGTGATATCGTTTGGCGGAGTCCACACTTCATCTTTGGCAAGGAACGGGACTAGTATTTAATAAGTGATAGAAACAACTGCACCGGACTGGTGAACATTATGAAAAAACTGCATAGAGTTAGACGCAGTAGACAAATGGATTGACCTTCGCCTTTTTAGGCTAGGTCAATCCTATTTGTCTTTGCGGGGGCAAGACAACGAAGAAACAAGTTTCTTCTGTCTTGCTCCCATTTCTATGACTATAGAGTCCAAGGATTTGATTAAAATCATGTAGATTAAATACAGTGTTGAGTGGTATTATATAGGTGAAAACAGAGTAGTGAGAACGTCCTATTTGTATGTTGGTTATGTAGAATATTTTTTTCGTTTTGATGGAGCCGTCTTTTGAACGGAAGGAGATCTTAAAAATGGTTTTCAAATTAAAGAAAATATTTTTATTCGTAGTCAGTGGATTGTTTGTAGTATCTTCAATTTTCTCAACGGTTTATGCAGCACCACAACTGTCGACAGAGGAATTGCATCAGGTGTTAGATGAGCCGATGGAGAAGAGTAATCAACAGGTCAAGGAGAAAGAACGCTCTTCCGAGAATGAGGTTCCTTTCGATACAAAACATACAATCTTTGTGTTTGGTGATAAGAAGCTAAAAGATGTTAAGTTCGAAGAGGAATTAAAACAGTTAATCCAACAAGCTGATGATGGGACAATCACTACTAAAAACAGCGGGTGGTTAAGTGCGCAAACTTTATTAAATGGGATGAATAAGGAGTTTTGGATTTCTGAAGTTGACGGTCGTTTACAAACGAAGTCGGGCAGCTATGCAGATAAACCACAGGATTTTGAATATCACAAAATTTCTGAACTGTTAGGAGAGGAATATAGCAGTGATATCAAAGGAATACTAGTTTTCAATGTGGATTATGATACTCCTTTTGGTGGGATTACTGTTGCAAAAGTATTTCCGAATGGAGATGTAAAAAAATCGGATTGTTATACGACGTCGAAAAGCAAACCATTCAAGCAAGTAAGGGATGGTATTCTTTAAAGGAAATACAGGAAATGATTCAGAAATATCATGAAAATGACCAGAAAACTTTCGCCGGACAAATGTCAGGAGCAGCAGAGAATTTACTCTATCCGGCAATCGGAGTGGGAGTCTGTGCTATCGGAGTGATTGTTTTCTTTCTTAAAAAACGAAGAGTATAGCGTGATTCAGAGATAAATAAGTTAAAACTGCGTCTCCCTAGGACATCTTCATAGTATTGACAATAGAGGCACCGGGCCAATCCTACGTCTTGGCTTCTACCGAGCTGCAAACTGCCGCATGGAAATAAATTTCACAGCGACAGTAATTCACATCGGTTGCTTCTCTCTATTGTTCATACTATAGAGTCCTAGGGAGACTTCGTTTTTTTATCTATTTTCTGAACGGTGCTTATCACGTGATGTTGTTTGGCGGGGTTCGCGGAGGGCGTTGAGTGGAGGCGGGGGACGGTGTATAATGGTGGGGAGATTCAAGGAGGTTTTGCGGATGAAATTTGATTTTACTACGGAATATGACAGACGTGGAATGGACGCACTGGCTGTGGATGGCCTGGGGTTGATTCTAGGGAAGTCGCCAGATAGACCGAAGAAAGGCTTCGATGTGATTCCGATGTGGATCGCGGACATGAGTTTTTCAACGGTGCCGACGGTGATTTCGGCAATGCAAAAACGATTGGAACATCCGATTTTCGGGTATTTCATGCCTTCTAAAGAGTACTACGAGAGCATTATCCAGTGGCATGCGCGCCACCATCAAGTGACAGGATTAACGCGCAAGCATATCGGTCATGAAAATGGCGTACTTGGGGGAGTCGTATCGACTTTAACATCATACGCTGCGCCTGGGGATGCGGTGTTAGTGCATAGTCCAACCTATGTCGGATTTACGCAGTCATTAAACGATAATGGATTGAAGGCCGTGCATAGCCCGCTTGTGAAAGATGAACAGGGCGTTTATCGTATGGACTTTGAGGATATGGAACGAAAAATCAAAGCGCATAAGATTCACGTGGCGATTTTCTGTTCACCGCATAACCCTAGTGGTCGTGTATGGGAGAAAGAAGAAATCGAACGTGCGATGGAGATTTATCGCAAGTACGATGTGATTGTCGTGTCGGATGAAATTTGGTCGGACATTATTTTTAAAGGCCATAAGCATATCCCAACACAGTCGATTTCGGAAGATGCAAAGAATCGTACAGTAGCTATGTATGCGCCAAGTAAGACGTTTAACTTGGCAGGGCTCGTGGGTAGTTATCATGTGATTTACAATGATGCGTTAAGAGACCGCGTGGAATCAAAAGGGATGAAGCCGCATTATAACGCGATGAATGTGATGTCAATGCACGCGTTAATCGGGGCGTATCAAGAAGAAGGATATGAGTGGCTAGAAGAGTTGCGTGAGGTGATCGAGAAGAATGCGGACTATGCGTGCGACTTTATTCACCGTGAGTTTGACGGCGTGGAAGTCACCAAACCTGAAGGCACGTATATGCTCTTTATCGACTGTTCGAAGTTTTTAGAAAAACACAATCTAACTCTGGAACAGCTCGAAAAACGCGGCTGGGATGTCGGCGTGGCTTGGCAAGACGGCAAGATGTTCTTCGGCGAAGGATGTATTCGTATCAACCTCGCGTTGCCGTATGCGCGTCTTGTAGAAGCATTTGACCGTATGAAAAAATATGTATTTGTGGACACTGTGCCACCATTAGACTAGGAGGATTTCCATGACAAAGAAAGTAATTCAAACAGAACAGGCTCCAAAAGCAATCGGACCTTACTCACAAGGGGTAGCTTACACAGGAGAAACAATCGTCGTCTCTGGACAGTTGCCAATCGTTCCTGAAACAGGGGAGTTCGCAGGAAGTGATATCGCTAGCCAAACGCATCAATCATTGAAATATCCGTGCGATTTTAGAAAGCGCAGGGGTAGGAATGGATGCGGTCGTATCGACAACCGTGCTACTAGCGGACATCAACGACTTTGCGAACATGAATGAAGTATATGGAGAGTATTTTGCGGCTCCTTATCCAGCGCGTATGGCGTTCCAAGCAGCAGCCTTACCAAAGAATGCTCTTGTGGAAATCCAAGCGATTGCTGTAAAAGGATAAATGAATTAGGCACTTGCGTCATCTGGCGCAGGTGTTTTTTTGTTGGTGGTTTTCTTCTAAGGGGCAATCGGTTGTGATAAAATAAGGGAAACAAGAAGAAAAGAGGCGTTGTGAGTGCAGGCTGTAGAACAACCAAAAAAATCAAAACTATGGGCGCTGTTAAGCGGAATACTAGGAATTGTATGGGGTGGACTCATCTTTGTGGCTCCATCTTATATCTTGCCGAATATTTTTTCGATTGTCATTTTTAGTATTGTTTTTCCATTTACCGCACCCTCAGAAGAAACACTTCAAATTCTGCACCAAACGCAGATGATGTTTATTTATCTCGTTGTGTTTATTTGGGTGATGTTTATTGTCGCTAGAATTAGTCATCGCTATTATAAAAAGACGGGCGAAATTCCGTATTGGATTACAAAAATCTTTTTACTGGCAGCCAGTTTAGGAGTTATTGCGACGCTGCCGGTTCTCGTTTCCTATATTCCAGGATTAACAGGTATCAATGATGTAACACTTCAAATCGGTGGAATGGGATCCGTTCTCATTATCACGGGCGGAGTTTCTGGACTATTGGGGTTAATTTCTGGAGCTGGATATTTAATTTCGTTAAATCGATTTGACAGTTAGAGGAGTTGAGAAGATGAAAGATAAAAGATGGGCCAAAATCAGTGCGTTTGTGGGGGTTCTAGGTGGGCCTTTAGCGCTCTTTTTCGCATTGGTGTTATTGGCGGCCGGAATTGGCGCCAGTCGTGATGGAGCGATGGTGGCCCTTGCGTTATTAGTGACGACATTTGGAATTATTTTTTTCGTAGCGTTGAAAAGCGCGCACTATTATAAAGAGGATGAACGTGTGAATCAGGTGGGAGCCAATTTATTTGTGGCCTCAAGCGGAGTAGGGTTCGTTGTCACTTTACTGCTTTCTTTGGTAAATATTCCAATGTTTAGCGGACTCGTTGATTGGATAATGGACGCGTTATTCGACGGAAGTGAGGGCTTTGAACGTGTACTTGGTCTAATGTTTCTGTCATCGATTTATCCGTTGTCTGGGGTATTTATTATGCAATGTGTCTCAGGAAATTTAAAGATTCGAACTAAGGGAGAGGTGTATGATGGAAGAGGTAACATGGGCGGTACGATGTGCTAATGTCGGCATTAAGGGAGGAGCACTTTTGCTAGTAGCTACTGTTGTATTATTTGCGGCAGGCCTTGGAGCAGATGGGTTCTTATTTACGGTAGCAGCCCTATTGATTGTGGCTACTTATGTGACAATCTTTGTAGTCGCTCTTAAAAGTGCTATTTACTATAAAGGAGATTCCAGAGTTAAGAAGTGGGCCTCGAACTTGTTTTTACTGGCAGGGATTTTAGGGTGTGCCCCAATTCTTATCGTGATACTCAGTAAAGTTCTCTTCTTAGATCAAGCCATACTTCAATTCTTTGATTTGGTTGAGGAAGAAGTGGATATTTTTCTGATTCTCTTTCCGCCTATCGTAGTCGTTGGGGTTCTGTCGATTATTAGTGGCCTCGGTTACGCTTCTTCTCTGAAGAACTTTAATGAATAGTGTGGAACGATGCTCATTTGATGGGTTTTATTGAAAGGAATTCGAAAATTACAAATAGAGAGGAAATTCGAATATGGAAGACAAAAAGTTGGTGCTAAAGTGCGTTAAGGTCGGAATTCTTGGCGGGTTGTTTTTAGCGGTAGCCCCAACCGTGTTATTCATCTCATTGATGGGGTTGAGTATCCCATTGTTAATGGTGACAGCCTTTTTTTAGTGTTATATACGGTTGTAATGATTTTAATTACTGCTTATGAAAGCAAAAAACACTTTAAAGGAGACCCTCGAGTACACAAGTGGGTGACTGATTTATTTTTACTGGCCGGTATTTTAGCGTTTGTCCCAATCCTCATCCGATTGCTAGGGCACATTCCTTTTTTAAGCGATGTTTTACCTGGGTATGACGAATTTATTCAGTCTGGAAATGAGCCTTTTGCGAATATATTTCTATGGATACGGAGTTTTGGAATCCTGTCGATTATTGGAGGCATTGGGTACGCTGACTGTATTCAAAATTTTAAAGAATAGTGTGAAATAAAGCTCGTTTTGTGGCTTTATTAAAGGAATTTGAGATTAAGACTGAAAGGAGACAAAAATATGCAAAGTAAAAAATGGGCAATCTGGAGTGCGTATGTGGGCATTATTGGAGGGGCATTTTTAATGGTGTCTCCCTTGGTATTACTCGCTGCAGGAATCGGAGCAAACGGATCGGCAATGGGTTTCATAGCAATTCTAATGTTGTGTACGTATTTGGCGATTTTCTGTGTGGCTTTGAAGAGTAAACTTTACTATAAAGGCGATGACAGAGTTTCTACATTCGTAGCTAATACGTTTGTCATATCAGGGGCTATCGGCTGTACTCCAATCTTCATTTTGATTGTAGGCCGTATTCCCTTCTTAAATGACTTGTTATATTGGTTGTTTAGTGCGATTCCTGCTGTACAGGATGCCTTCTCTCTCTTATTTCTAGTGTTAGTATTTGCCGCCCTTCTATCGATTCTGAGTGGCATTAGATATGCGGTCTGCTTGAAAAACTTTGAAGAATAATGGTGGAATATAGGGTATATAAAATTTGGTAAAACCGATGAAAAGAGGGTTATAGTTGATGAAAGATAAAAAATGGGCAATGATTAGTGCTTTGGCAGGGTTTATTGGTGGTGGTTTTTCAGCCCTATCACCATTTCTATTAACCTTTGCAGCAATTGCGAAAAGTCAGTTTATACAGGATACCGTTCAATATGGGTTGTGGATATTGAATCCTCTCGTATTCATTGTCGCTATAAAAAGTGCGCTCTACTATAAAGATGACGAACGAGTTCCTGATAAGGTTTCAAACTTATTTGTTTTAGCAGGGACAGTGCTGCTTATTCCGGTAATACTCACACTTCTAGCAACAGTTCCAGGTTTAGAAGCCATCAACGCATTTGTTATAAAAATCATCAGTACTTTCAGTAGAGGGTTAGAAATGTATTTTGGCCCGCTTATGATAGGTGGATGTTTGTCGGTTCTTTTCAGGCGTTTCTTACTTCCTATGCGCGAAAAACTTTAAAGAGTGATAGATAACTTTAAGCTTAGAGAGTTTCTCTAGGCTTTTTTATTTTGCATGCTTTATAATGATTGGGACAAAGAAAATTGGAGGCAAGTATGAAAGTTATTGTTATTGGTGGCGGGACGAGCGGGTTAATGGCGTCGGTTAGCGCGGCGATGCATGGCGCTGAAGTCGTGTTGCTTGAGAAGAATCCCACCCTTGGAAAGAAATTATTGCATACGGGTGGAACGCGTTGTAATGTGACAAACCGTCGTACCCCAGAAGAAATCGTGAAGCACATCCCGGGAAATGGCCGCTTCTTATATAGTGCCTTTTCGCAATTTGATAATCAGGATATTATTCAGTTCTTCGAGAGCCGCGGCGTACGATTGAAGGAAGAAGATCACGGGAGAATGTTTCCTGTGACGGATTCGGCTAAGACGATTTTAGAGACGTTTATTCAAGAGATTAAGAAATTAGGGCGTGCAGGTGCGTACGAATGTGAAAGTGAAGACGATTCGTGTGAGCGATGGAGCCGTGCGAGTGGTGGAGTTGGATAATGGCGAGCAGCTTGAAGCCGATGCGGTCATCCTAGCAACAGGAGGGAAATCTTATCCGAAGACGGGTTCGACAGGAGACGGGTATGGCATCGCGAAAGTAGCGGGTCATACGATTACACCGCTCTTTGCAACAGAAGTTCCGCTAACGAGTGGCGAGGAGTTCATCAAGAAGGGCGAGCTTCGTGCGTTGTCGCTTCGCAATGTTGCGTTTAGTGTCTTAAACGGCAAAGGAAAGCCTGTTGTGACACATAAGATGGATATGATTTTCACGCATTTTGGAGTGAGCGGTCCGGCTGTTTTACGTTGTTCAAGCTTCGTGCATCAAGTGCAGGAGAAAGAAGGCAAGAAGGACGTCGTGATGAGTCTGAATGCTTTGCCTGACATGAGCGACGCCGAACTCGATGCACAGTTTCGTGCATTTGTGGAGGAAGCACCTCTAAAATCGATTAAAAACCACTTAAAAGGGTTGCTTCCTGAACGATATGTAGAGTTTTTACTAGCGAAAGTGGGGATTAGTGACCAAACTGCTGTCAATCGTATGAGTGAAGCCAACTGGGCACAGATTAAAGAAGCCCTTACGAATTTCCGCTTTACCGTCAATGGCTCATTGCCGATTGAGAAGGGGTTTGTGACAGGTGGAGGAGTTCATTTGAAAGAAGTGAACCCGAAAACTTTAGAGTCAAAATTAACCCAAGGACTGTATTTCTGCGGAGAGCTGTTAGACATCCACGGGTACACTGGTGGGTACAATATCACCGCAGCCTTTGTAACGGGTTACGTTGCCGGTATGCATGCATCTTTGGGGTATTAAATTTCTAGAAAATTGGGATTAAACGTCACAATTTCTTCACAAAACTTGTTTATAGTAATTGTATTCCCAAATAAGAATTATTTACTCCCAAGTAAATAAAACTCTATCCTTTTTTCCTCCCGTTTCTGACGGGAGGTTTTTTGTTGTATAAAATAAAAAAAAGCAGTCCGAAGACCGCTTTATCAAAGTGAACATTGGTGGAGTGACCTTTCCACATCTCTTTCAGACCACAAGGGTGCGATAGCTGCCTGTTCTATCCTCAATGTTCTTTTGTAAATATATTATACTTAAAAACTTTTTTTAATTCGTCCACTATTCAAATAGTTTTGCAGTTTATTATCGGTAATAACGTACATTGTTCTTACGTCTAGATATTTATCTAATTTAACAGCTAACAGAACATTTTCGTTTGTCACTTTAATGAACTGAATTGATTGACCATCTGGGTGTAAACCAACGTAGTTAGGCTCGTTAATAACCAGATTTATTTCATTAAAAACTCTTTTCAAAAATCCAAAAAAATTCTCTCTTATGTTTTTTCATATGCTTTTTCCGCTTAGAAGAAAGAAAAATTTCTTTTCCTTCCAAATCAGGATCGAGATTTAAAAGGTTTATAATTTTATCATTTAATATTCCTACTACTTTTTCGCTCATTTTATTTTACCTGTATTGCTGAATTAAAAATACCTGTTCAATATAAAATATGAAAAGTTATTAAGAAAGGACTTTTTCTTAAAAGTAACTGAACACACCGTGAATTTATGCTACAATAGGCCTATTGACAGTGTGAGGAGTTTGTGATGGCAGAGAAGAAATTAATGGAGAAGGTTGTACGAAAAGTACTACACTCATTTCCAAAAGTGAATATGCCGGACCCGTTTGTCCCTTATCCGATTCCGTATCCGCCGCTTGCTAAGAGTCGTTTCGAGATTTTCGTGCATGTGGCTGAGCGTGGCAATGGTCCGCTTGGGCACGTGGATTTATGTATCGATGGCTATGTCTATTCTTATGGGAACTATGATGAGCGCGACTTGAAGCTCGGTGGCTGGATTGCAGAAGGCGTTCTGATTAAGGCACCGCGCGAGGAGTATATGCTCTTTTGTAAAAACCACTACCAAAAAGCGTTGCATATTTATACGATTGATGTGACGGATGAGCAGATGGATAAGATTCATGCGTATTTGGCGAAGATTTTAGAGCCGACGACGCTGTGGCAACCAACGAGCGAGGCGGTGTACTATAACCCGACCTTTGACCGCTTTGAGGAAATGTACGTGTACTTTATGGCGCAACAGATGGATACCGTGTTTTATAAATTCAATCGTTCGAAATTCATGACGTATAATGGTTGGACGAGAAACTGCGTTAGCTTTGCGGATCATGTGGCAAAAAGTGCTGCATGAAAGAGAGTTGCGTGCCAAAAAAATATGGTCTTCCCAGCGCAATACCATAAACGTCTCCAAAAACTCCTAAAGAAAAACTCCCCGCTGATTACAAATTATGAAGTGTATTAGTCTATAAAAATTGGTGGATTTATATGAAATGTTCAGTGAAACTATATGAGCCATTGTATGCGTTGAAGGCTATCGATGAAGATATCTGGATTGTTGATGGTGAAATTGTTGAGATGAATTTTAAAATCACTCAAGTACCATTTAGCACTCGAATGACAGTGGTGCGATTGGAAAATAATGACTTATGGATTCATTCTCCTATTCATTTAACACCGCAGTTGCGAAGTGAAATCGATGCGCTGGGTCATGTGAAACATATAGTTGCTCCAAATAAATTGCATTACGTATATATGGAAGAGTGGAGTCAAGCCTATCCGGATGCGAAACTTTGGGCGACAAAAGGATTGGAGAAAATTTTTGACAACTCTCCATATATCCAAAGTTATACAATCTTAGATAAAACAATCGACATTAGTTGGTTAGATGAAATTGATTATCTTCCGTTTGAAGGAAGTGCTGTTATAGAAGAGTCAGTATTTTTCCATAAAAAGAGTAAAACGTTAATTCTAACGGACTTGATTGAGAATATTGAAGTTGGAGAAGAGTGTTCATGTTTGCACCGTTTCTTGTTTAAAATAGGGGATAATACATATCCAAACGGGCATACTCCAAGAGATTTAAGAATGACATTCTTTTTTAATAAGGAAACAGCGCAAAAGTGTTATCAACAAATAAAAGCGTGGAATCCTGTCAATGTTCTATTTGCACATGGAAAATGTTTTATTGGAAATGCTGAGGAAAAATTACCACAGGCATTCTTTTAGTTAGAAAGGCAAAGAGAGCAAGAGAATCTTAAGTTTTTCATTATTGAAAGTCGGAGTTTAAATCTGTATACTATAGTAAGAATTGAATAATTCTAATTAGAAAAAATGGAGGTAATCATAATGATTAAAGAACTTATTAGTTTAGGAAAATTTGCTAAAAAATCAAGTGTATTTGCGGGAGGAGTTTTATTTGGATCGTTAGGATTAAAACTATTAGCGAGCAAAGACGCAAAACATGTATATGCTAAAGCGGTTGCTACTTCTTATAAATTAAAAGATGGTATTGACGCAACTGTTTCTACTGTAAAACAACATGCAGATGATGTCTTAGAAGAAGCAAAAGACTTATATGCTGAAGAAAAAAGTGCAGAATTAGTAGTAGAAACTAGTGAAAAATAATGAAGTTTGTTATTAAACATCAATCAAACTCTAGAGTACGTTTAGAGCTCCCTTTTACATGTCCGCATCCAGTTCAAATGTATTTAGAGGAACTAGCTTGCACAGTCTCAGGTATTGAAAAACTGCACTTTTATAAAGATTTAAAACATGTAGGAGTTTATTTTACTCAAGGGAAAGTTCAACAAGTTCAAAGGTTTTTATCTTTGATTCAAATGGAGAACGTAATTGAAAAACAAAAAGAAGTCCAGTGGCTAGTAGCTTCTTCACCATATGATATTATTTCAATGCATCTCTATAGAAGAATGCTTTCAAAAGCCTTTCTTCCCACACCTATTCGTATGGGATGGATACTTATGAAAATGGTGAAATTTGGAAAGGCTGCTTTCCAATCAATTTGTGAGAAAAAACTTTCTATGAGTTTACTCGATTTTGTGGCGATATCAACTTCTATGGCGATGGGAGATCATAAGACTGCAGATATGATTATGTTCCTATTAAATTTAGGAGACGATTTAGATGACTGGTCCCAAAAGAAATCGATTGAAGAGCTCGAAAAGAACTTAACAAATAATATTTATGAAATATGGATTGAAAAAGAAGGCGAGCGCTTCAAAAAAATGAGCAATCATGTTGAAGTAGGGGATGTTTTTGTTGCTACGGAAGGTCAAGAAATTTACTTTGACGGAAGAGTTGTCAATGGAAGAGGCTACTTAAATGAAAGTTCATTAACAGGTGAGTCTTTCCCTGTTGCTAAGAAGATTGGGGATATGGTCTACGCTAATACGGTTGTAGAGCATGGCGAACTATTAGTAGAAGTGACGAATAAGCAACAAAAACTTACGCTTGCAGCAAATTGTTCAGCTGATTAAATCGAGTGAATTTCATCAATCGAAACAGCAAAAAAACAATTAATGGAAAAAAAGCAGATGGGTTAGTGAAATATAATTTCATAGGGATGGCGCTGACGTATTTATTCACACGCTCAGTCTCTAAAGCACTCACTTTCCTATTAGTAGATTATTCATGTGCGCTAAAATTATCTTCACCAGCTACTTATTTAACAGCCATTAAAAGCAGCTTCTAATCAGGGGATTGTCATTAAAGGATCTAATTCTTTAGATGAATATGCACAAGTTGATACTTTTGTTTTTGATAAAACGGGGACATTGACAACTGGAGTTCCAAAAATTCAACGAATTATTGCGTATGAAGGATATGATGATGAGGAAGTTTTACGAATTGCAGCTTGTTTGGAGGAACATATTTACCACCCGATTGCGACGGCTGTTGTTAAGAAGGCAGAAGATGAGGGGATTGAACATGAGGAAATGCATGGGAAATTAACTCACGTAGCTTCAAAAGGAATCGTATCATCGATTGATGGAAAAAGAGTCGTCATCGGAAGTTTGGAATTATTAGAAGATGAGAAGACGACTATTTCCAATGAGCAAAAAGCAGTAATTGAAGAATATAGCCAAAAATACAACTTACTTTATTTAAGTTATGACGGAAAATTAATTGCGATTTTCCTTATTGATACTCCGTTAAGAGGAGAAGCGGTTGTATTATTGAAAGAGTTAAAAGAAAAAGGAAAACAGATTGTACTTCTTACAGGGGATACACAAAAACGTACAGAAACAATTTGCTCGCTGATTCCATTTGACAGAGTTTATACACAAGTGAAGCCAGAAGAAAAGCATCAAGTAATTGAGCAGCTTCAAGAAGAAGGGCATCATGTTTTTGATGATTGGGGACGGAATTAATGATTCTGCTGCACTCTCTCTTGCAAATGTAGGTATTGTTATGGCAGGTGCTTCAGATATTGCTCGTCAAAGCCAGCGACATCTTATTCTTAAATGAACAGTTAACGGGATTAGAGGTTTTTGGAAAAATATAACCGAACAACTGAATCGCCAGTTAGATTCCAATTTAAAAACATACAGTAGGGTATTAATTCGTTCTTAATGGGATTAGGTTTGATTGATATTGTTTCTCCTAGTCTATTAGCGGTATTGCATAATGTGACCACAACGTTCATTATCGGTAAGAGTTTGACGTATATTCAATAATAAAATAAAAAAAGCAAGGTGAATTCGGCACTGACCCCCGTAAATGAGAATTAAATAAAAAAACACCTCCAAGTTGGATTTGGTACAATATTATCAAATACGCATGGAGGTGTCTTTTTATAGTTAAAAAAATCGTGTTGCTTATTCAGCCGATATTAAAAAAATAAAGCCGTAGAAATGAAATTACAGGGATATAGTACAAAAACAAGTAATGCAGGAGTTAAACATTAAAAAAACAAAAACGCAAGTAGAAACATGGTTTAGATGGTATAAAAAAATGGAGAAACACATCGTTTCCACCAACAGGTGGGTAAACAATATTCTTATGAAAAAAAGGAATGGCTAAACTTTCTGAAATCGATCAATTAAAAATTAGAATTACGAAGAAAAAGAAGTTGAATTAGAAATATTAAAAAAATACAAAGGAATTGGAAAGGAAGTGTCGCCTCAAGCAGTTGTAAAAATTAGTAGAAGAATTGAAAGGTAAATATACAGTTCATTTAATCTGTTTTTTTGCCTTAATGTACCCATATCTACTTACTACCGATGGAAAAAGAAAGACTTTTCTCCAACCGTTATCGAGGAAACTATTGGTAAAAATTTGTAAGAAAAAAACAAATTTATTTACAGGGTACAGAAAGATTAAGCATTTGATTCAGAAGGAATTAAATCAGATTGTTAACCATAAGGTTGTGCAGCGGATTATGCAGAAAAAAATGGTTGGAATTGTGCCGTGAAAACGAAAAAAAGCTATCAAAAATAGGTAAACCTTTCTCAATTACTGGCAATACTCTGAATAGAGATTTTTTTCAGCGGATAAACCTATGCAAAAGTTGACTACTGATATCACATATTTACCTTTCGGCCCTAAACGATTATATTTGTCGTCGATTATGGATTTATACAACGGAGAAATACTAGCTTATACAATTGGTTCTAAACAAGATACTAAGTTTGTATTGGATACTTTAAATCAAATTGACTTACCTAAGGGTGTTCTACTACATAGTGATCGAGGCAGCGTTTATACTTCCGCCGAATACTACAATTTATGTAAAGAAAAAAACATTATCCGCAGTATGTCCCGTAAAGGGAGACACCCGCAGATAATGCGCCCATCAGCTTCCATTCTTCCCTAAAGTGCGAAGCTTTCTACATAAAAAGATGAGTAATAACTTCATCTTCTATTATAATTCAAATTGTGAAAAATTACATCAAATATTATAATGAAAATAGAATCCAACAAAAAATTGGACTACCTGTCTCGGTTGAATACCGGAGACGGTAACTAAGATGTTTTTATTAAATTCTCACTTTTTGGGGGTCAGTCCCTTCACCTTGCTTTTTGTTTTTTTGTTTCAGCTGATTACAAATTATGAAGTGTATTAAAAAGAAGCTACCTTGAAATTTTTCAAGGTAGCTTATATTTTTGTAGTTATTCCATGTAGTTGAACTCGAAAAGGCATAGGCTCAAGCCTTTCGAGGTTAGTCCGCATGACTGCAAACAGTCATTTGCGTCTAACCTGCGAACCGTCATCGCCTATAAGCGCCTTTTTCTCGTATCCTATTCGTACCCTCCACCAGCAACACCAAAGTATTCTTCGAGAGAAAGGCCTGAGTTATAAATATCCGTTGCCTTGTCTCCTACATAACGCAGGTGCCATGCTTCGGCTTGGTAACCTGTAATAGCTTCCTTGCCGGGTTGGAATCGGACGATGAATCCGTACTCGTGGGCATGTGTATGAAGCCAGTGGATGGCGTCGCTATACTCTGGGCCATCGAGTAGATTTCCGTGAGAGTCGAGGATATCGAAGGCGAGCCCTGTTTGGTGTTCGCTATATCCTGGACGGGCAGAGTACGTGTCAGCGGCGGCTTGTCCTTCACGGGCTACATAGTCGTTATAGAGTTCGGTTTGATAGTCGTAGGAACGATATCCGCTGTACGAGTCGCTAATTGGATAGCCGAGTTCTTGCATGCGGTGGATTAACGCACGGACTTGTTGGCCAGCCGTTGGATCTTCGCCGGGCGCGTAAGTCGACGGTAACGCGTGTTTTTTATTAACGATGATGTCATATCCAAGGGAAAGGTCGGCGTTGCCACTTGCAGCCTTTGCTTGCGTAGTGGCTTCAGTCGCAGAAGTCGCTTCAGAAGAAGCCTCTGTACTTTGAACCGTTGTTGTTGTACTTGTCGTCGTGCTCGTTGTTTCTACAGTAGTCGCCTTTGAACTCGTGGTTGTTTCAGCGGGAGTGTTCTTGCTCGAACAGCCAAGGAGAATGAAGCTTAGTGCAACTGCTGGTAAGAGTTGTTTTTTCACATGAATCATCCTTTCTTTGTCACTATAAGTGTAGCATAATTCCGAAGCTTTGGGCGGAATTTTTGTGAAAAATTAAACTCTCATTAAAAAACGAACAATGAAAGATGAAACTTCCATGAATTAACAGGATTTTCTGTAGAAAAGCTTGCTTTTTCTTTTAAAAGTGGTATATTATTCGTTAATAAATTCAATCACTGGAGGTTTGAGCTATGTCAAAATGGGAAACAAAATTTCAAAAAGAAGGGTACACATTCGATGATGTTTTACTAATTCCAGCGGAGAGTCATGTCTTGCCAAATGACGTGGATTTACGCGTGCAATTAGCCAAAAACATTCGTCTCAATATTCCTTTAATGAGTGCAAGTATGGATACCGTTACAGATTCAACAATGGCAATTGCGATTGCGCGTCAAGGTGGATTAGGCGTCATTCATAAAAACATGTCTATTGCAGAACAAGCAGAAGAAGTTCATAAAGTAAAACGTTCAGAAAGTGGCGTTATCATCAATCCATTTTTCTTAACTCCATCCCATAAAGTACAAGATGCCGAAGACCTCATGGCAAAATACCGTATTAGCGGTGTTCCAATCGTAGACGACCTAGAAACACGTCATCTCGTTGGGATTTTGACAAACCGTGACTTACGTTTTATCTCAGATTATTCCATTTTAATTGACGAAGTAATGACAAAAGAGAACCTCGTAACGGCTCCAGTGGGAACATCCCTCAAAGATGCCGAAGCCATTCTTCAAAAACATAAAATCGAAAAACTACCTTTAGTAGACGACAAAGGTTGCCTCGCTGGATTAATTACGATTAAAGACATCGAGAAAGTGATTGAATTCCCGAACTCTGCTAAAGACGAACACGGACGTTTACTCGTGGCTGCCGCAGTGGGGATTACTTCAGATACATTTGAACGCGCAAAAGCATTACTCGACGCAGGTGCGGATGCCATCGTCATCGATACTGCACACGGACATAGTGCCGGTGTGATTCGCAAAATTAAAGAAATCCGCGAAACGTTCCCTGACGCAACATTGATTGCCGGAAACGTAGCGACAGGCGAAGGCACACGTGCTTTATTCGAGTAGGCGTGGACGTTGTAAAAGTCGGAATCGGACCTGGTTCTATCTGTACAACTCGTGTCGTTGCCGGTGTAGGAGTTCCGCAAATTACAGCGATTTACGATGCCGCAACGGTTGCGAAAGAATTTGGCAAAGCGATCATCGCAGACGGTGGAATTAAGTATTCAGGAGATATCGCTAAAGCTATCGCAGCAGGTGGACATGTGGTGATGTTAGGAAGCATGCTTGCCGGAACGGATGAATCTCCGGGTGAATTCGAAATCTTCCAAGGACGTCGCTTCAAGACATACCGCGGAATGGGAAGTCTAGCAGCGATGGAAAATGGTTCAGGTGACCGTTACTTCCAAGCGAAAAACGAAGCCAATAAACGCGTACCAGAAGGAATCGAAGGGCGTGTAGCCTACAAAGGTTCTGCCGCGGATATTATCTTCCAAATGGTTGGAGGGTTGCGTTCTGGTATGGGGTATGTTGGGGCGCATAATTTAGAAGAGCTTCGCGAGAATACGCAGTTTGTGCGTATGAGTGGTGCGGGACTAAGAGAAAGCCATCCGCATGATGTTCAGATCACGAAAGAAGCACCAAACTATTCAATTTCATAAGAAAAAAAGCTATTAACCGAAGGTTTTTGGATATCTTCATAATAGCGATAATAGCTGTACCGGACTGAGCCTAAGGTCTCAGTTCCTCTCGACTCTCAAACTGCCTCTAGGAAATAAAATCCCCAGAGGCAGTAATTCGTTTCGAGTACACTCGCTATTATTGCTATTATAGAATCCAAAACCAGGTTAATAGCTTTTTTAAATTGAATAGTTCAGCTAGAAACGAAACTGACATCATGTGAGCCTTTCACACATATGACAAACTGGTAGTCTCTTTGAAAGGCCGGGAGGGGAAAGACGTCATGTGTGCTTTTTCACGACTAGACAAAGTGTCATTCGTGCAGGGAGAGATAGTCACAGATGGTTTCAGAGCTTTTAATACTGAAGAGTTCGAAAGTTTGGGGAAAGTGGTACCTACTGAAAGGATTGGTGCTAGAAACGTGATAAAGGGTGCGGTTTGAGGAGGGGGTGGCGGTAAGTTTTGGTATGGAAAAGGTTAGGAAAAAGGAAAATTAGTTGTTTTTGGAGTGGTCATCGGGTATGATGTACATGTTTCTGAAAATTTATGAAAGCTTTGGAAGGAAGCGACAAGGATAGCGCCAGGCCTGTTTGAAAAAACAGGTGACGAGGAATGAGTTTATCGAAATACTCGGCGGATGACTCAAGGCAGTGCAGTCTACAGTTTCATACAAACCATTTTCGCAAGGGAATGACAAAATTGAAACGGCACCAGAAACATAATCAAAAATTACAATAAGAAGAGGCGCCAATAGGACCTCTTATAAAAGGAGTTAAAAATTATGTGCGGAATCGTAGGATGTATTGGACACGACAGAATTCAAACTGTAGTGTTAAACGGATTAGAAAAGCTTGAGTATCGTGGATATGACTCAGCAGGATTATTTATTATGGACGAAGATGGATCAACACAATTAGTGAAAACGTGTTGGACGTATTCAAAAATCTTCGTGATGCAGTGGATGAAGACTATTCCAGCATTTGCAGGGATTGGGCATACTCGTTGGGCAACACACGGACCAGCGACAGAAAACAACGCTCACCCTCACCAATCACAATCAGGTCGTTTCACATTAGTGCACAACGGCGTAATTGAAAAACTATGACGAATTGAAAAAAAGAATTCTTAAGCGACGTTGACTTTCAAATCTCAAACAGATACTGAAGTTGCCGTAAACTTAGTAGAATACTTTGCAAATAAAAGAAAACTTATCAGGGAAAAGAAGCGTTCCGTCGCGCGTTGAAAGAAATCCGCGGATCATTCGCTTTTCGGTTTATTAGATAGCGAAAAAAACCAGGCGTTCTATACGCAGCAAAAACATAAGAGCCCATTATTAGTAGGGGTTGGCGAAGGCTTCAACGTCATCTGTTCAGACGCAATGGCAACAATCGCTGAAACAGACCGTTACATCGAAATCAAAAGACGAAGAGTTAATCACTTTAACGGACTGACATCTGTAGAAATCGAAACAATCGACGGCGAACCAGTAGAACGTGCGCCATTCGTTGCAGAATTAGACGCAGACGATTTAGAAAAAAAGGGGCTTACGCTCACTACATGCTGAAAAGAAATGGATGAGCAACCAGTCGTATTACGTAAAATCATCCAAAAACTATCAAGACGAAAATGGTCAATTACAAGTCGATAAAGAAATCCAAGATAGCATTTTAGCAAGTGACCGCATTTACGTGATTGCCTGCGGAACAAGCTACCATGCAGGATGGGTAGGTAAAGCGTTTATTAGAACAACTTGCTGGAATTCCAGTAGAAGTTCACTTAGCAAGCGAATTTGCTTACCACCAACCATTATTATCACAAAAAAACCATTCTTCATTTTCTTATCACAAAGTGGAGAAACAGCGGACAGCCGTCAAGCGTTAGTAAAAAGTAAACGAGCAAAAACTTCCCATCATTAACAATCACAAACGTGAAAGGGTTCAACTCTTTCTCGTGAAGCAAGCTATACGTTTACTATTACACGCAGGTCCTGAAATTGCCGTAGCTTCAACAAAAAGCTTACACTGCACAAATCGCAGTAATGGCCGTTTTAGCAGACGCATTACGCGCTTCTAAAGGGCTTAGAAGCTCCATTCGACATGAAGCATGACTTAGGTGTCGTTGCCGCTTCAATCGAGAGCGTATTATCAGACAAACAAGCCGTTCAAGACTTTAGTGCAAACGAGCGCTTTATTAGAAACTCGCAATGCTTTCTACATCGGTCGTCACTTAGACTACTATGTAGCGATGGAAGCAGCGTTGAAATTAAAAAGAAATCTCATACGTGCAAACAGAAAGCTTTTGCCGCAGGGGAATTAAAAACACGGAACAATCGCCCTTATCGAAGAAGGCACTCCAGTTATCGCATTATTAAGCGAACCAGTTGTAGCGAGCCACACTCGCGGAAATATCCAAGAAGTGAAAGCTCGTGGCGCTGTCGTAACAACAATTGCGATGGAAGGCGTTGAACAAGAAGGCGACGATATCATCGTTCCAGCGGTGCCAATCCTACTTTAGCACCAATCGTATCTGTAGTGGTAACGCAATTAATCGCGTACTACACTTCTCTAGGTAAAGGGCTTAGACGTGGATAAACCGCGTAATCTTGCCAAAGTCAGTAACAGTGGAATAGAAAAAAATGGTGGACGGCTGTCCACCATTTTTTTGTTTTCGAAGGACGCAAAAATCCATTTGAAAAAAGAGGGGACATATAGACCGGAGGGCTTACAAAATAAACTTCATACCGCTTCGGGATATCTTCATAGCTGCGATAATAAGCTGTACCGGGGCGAGCCTGTAGGGTCTCGCTCCCTATCGAGCTCAAACTGACTCTAGGAAATAAATTTCCAGAGTCAGTAATTCACATCGATTACAATCGCTATTATTGCCGCTATAGAATCCGAAGGGTATTCCGTTTATTTTTTTATCCCTGCGTTTGTACCTTATTTCAAATGGATTTTGCCTTCATTCGAAAGAAAGGGAGAGAAGAAAAGAGAAGTGGGGTGTAGAAAACATAGTCGCTGCAGGGGTGCGGTGATGAAGGGGCGTGACATGCGTTCAGTGTTTTCTCGCACTGTAACAGATGAGGGCGCTTTTGCAAAAAGTTTGCGGATAGCTTACTCGAACGAAAAAAATTCTGCTAGCAGAAAATTGGATAAAGAGTGCAGACAAGATTACGGAAAAATCATGCGGATTTTATAATCGAAGTGATGGGGGATAGCATTCGAAGTGAATTACGGACTCTTTTTAGAGTCCGTTTGAATCTCGAAAGTGCTTGAGACGTAGGCTCAAGCCGGTGCCCCATTACAGCGATTATAAAGAAATCCGCAAGGATTTGGAGTAATCTTGTTTTAGTGTTTCTTAGGGGAGTTTTTAGGCAGTTAATTAGTTCGAGCAGCACACAGACATTTTTTTGCGAAGGGGTGGGCTCGTCTGTTACAATGAAGGCAAAAGAGTTGAAAGGATGGACGCTCATGAAGGTTGTATTCGTCTGCCTGGGGAACATTTGTCGTTCGCCGATGGCAGAAGCTGTATTTAGAAAAATGGTTCATGAAGAAGGATTGGAAGATAAAATTACGATTGATTCCGCTGCGACAAGTACGTGGGAGCATGGGAATCCGGTGCATCACGGCACTCGGAAGAAGCTCGAGGAGAACGGCATTTCCGCAAAAGGGACTTGTGTCACGGACGTTGGATGCAAACGGACCTGGACGCGGACTACATTCTCGGGAATGGATGCGTCGAATGTGCGTAATATCCACGCTTTTGTCGATGGAAAATCGGATGCGACGGTGGCTCGCTTGCTAGAAGTAGCTGGAGTGCAGCGCGATATCGCCGATCCGTGGTATACAGGGGACTTCGATGCGACGTACCGCGATGTGACGCTCGGTTGTAAGGCGCTTCTAGAGCAATTGAAGCAGGAATTAAATCAATAGAGGTGTAGTTATGAAGAAAAATTAGTGAACTAGGGATTACAGGGAAAAAAAGCTCCTAATTGAAGGGATTGCATTCCTTATTGCTGGGGTGTTGCTCCTAATCTACGGACCAAGCTTCCCAGAATTGATGTTACGTCTGTTTTTTTAACATTCTTATGGGCTCGTGAACTATGGAATTTCTTGTTCCGTTGGTTTAGTAAGGCGGCGGCAAAAAGATCCATTATGGCTGAATGTTGCTAAATTTTTTTCCTTTACGGATTTTTTTAGCAGGAAATCAATTTTTTTATCTCGCTTCCGATTGCGATTGTCAGTATCTTGATGGGGCTTAACGAAGTGATGAAAGCGGCCACTAGTGGCGTAACGTACTATATTTATGTCAAAGACGGTATCCGTCCGCGACTGCGCTTGCTCATTGATACCATTTGGCTCTCAGTTGTCGGGGTAGCGACTTTACTGGCTCTTAGGGGGCGACGGCAACTTACAAATGTTCTTCCTTGCGCTTTATTTCATCGGGCTTGGGACTAGTAACATTCGTGACGGATGGTTCTTCGAGGCCGAAGTTGGAAAAGAAAGTTTTTGCGCAGGCATTTTCGCCAAGGATTACCGCTTGTGTTAGCTGCGATTATTCCACGAGTAACCTTGCAGAAAATCAATGATGCGTTGGAACTTGGCGAAGGCGAAACGGCTTCTGAAATTTACGATCGTTCCAAAGAAAATGCCGAACCAAACTTAGAAATGTTTATTCACGTCACAAAAGATGGGTTCGGTGCGATGGGGCATGTCGATATTTGTTATAAGGGACGCATTATTTCATTTGGGAACTACGATACGAATTCAGAACGCCTCTTTGGAGCGATGGGGGATGGGGTTCTTTTTAGTGCCGACCGTGAAAAATACATTGAATTTTGTAAACGCGAAAACCATAAGACCTTACTGGGATATGGTCTCGCCTTGTCTCCGGAACAACTCGCAGCTGTCGATAAGGAAATCGCCAAACTGATGTCGCTGACAGTGCCTTGGGATCCACCAAAAACCGTGAAACCTAAGCGTCCTGGAATCGACAAAGAAGAACCGATGTATGCCTACAAGCTAAAACAAGAAGCAGATGGCCGCTTGTATAAATTTACCTCTTCAAAATTCAAGACGTATTTTGTGATGAGTACCAACTGCGTATTGCTAGCAGACACAATTGTCGGAACAGCAGGAACCGATATTTTAAGCGCCCGAGGATTTATTTCCCCAGGGACGTACCAAGACTACTTAGATAAGGAGTTTGAGAGACCGCATAGTCTAGTCGTGACGAAGCGCGTCTATCAGTAAGAACATGGAACTTCAGGAAAAAGAATTCTTTATGAGGGAAGCGTTGAAAGAAGCCCAGAAAGCCTATGACCAAGCGGAAGTACCAATCGGAGCTGTCGTAGTCTTGAATGGTGAAATCATTGGGCGTGGCCATAACTTACGCGAAAAGGAACAAGACGCCACGCTACACGCTGAAATTAAAGCGATTCGCCAAGCCAACCAGCACCTTGGAAGCTGGCGACTCGAAGACTGCGAACTCTTCGTCACCTTGGAACCTTGCCCAATGTGTAGCGGAGCGATGATTCTCGCGCGTCTTAAAAAGGTTACGTTCGGCGCTTTTGACCCGAAAGCTGGGACAGCAGGCACCTTTATGAATCTGCTTCAAGACGAGCGGTTCAACCATCAAGTCGAAGTCGAGCAAGGTATCTTGGAAGACGAATGCAAAACCCTCTTGCAAACCTTCTTCAAAGGCCTTCGCGAACGCAACAAACAACGAAAACAAGCACAGCTTTCCGAATAGGGGCTGTGCTTTTTAATGTTCTTAACAAAAACTTATACTTGTAAACGGTTATCTACTCTTGAAAAATATTTTCTTTTTATATATTATTTTACATAGTTCGAAAAAGGAATGGAGCAGATAGTATGAAATTATCAGAAAAACAAACACAAGTCTTAGGTTGGATCGCAACATGTATGTCTGTGGCGATGTATGTAGCATATATTCCGCAAATTATGAATAACTTAGCCGGAAACAAAGGAGACTTCATTCAACCACTCGTTGCCGCATTGAACTGCTCATTATGGGTGTACTACGGAATCTTCAAGCCAGACCGTGATATCCCGCTAGCAGCTGCAAACGCACCAGGAATCTTCTTCGGTCTAGCATCTGCTTTAACAGCATTATTATAATAATGACTAGCACAGCTTCGATTACGAGGTTGTGCTTTTTTTGATTTCTACGGAACTTTGCGGATTTCTTCATAATAGCACCCCCTTCGAAATCGATACAATCATGACTTTAAAAATGCAAAGCAACGACAAAGTGCGATGATTGAAATCCGATATTTACAGGAGTAGAATAGAGGATGTTGTTAAAAGTTTCAAAGTTAACTGGAGGAATACGTATGTCATTTTTAGGTTATAACAAAGGAGAAACATTAGAATTCAACTACAAAAAGGCGTGTGGCTTATGGCTCATCGCAGTCGCATTCGTGATTGCACTTGCGACAGTTGTAGGTGGAGAACAAATCATTAATATGCAGGTTTTTAGTATCGGCTATATGGTGAGCTTCTTTTCTATCATTCTGAACAAAAAAGTCCTTCATAAGTTTTCGGACGGCCCTTCAACACCTTTCCAACGAAAAGTGTCCTTATACTCAGTAATTCTTTTATTTATCTTATTAGTGTTATTAGGTGGCCCATTCTTCGAAACAGAAAACTGGAGACTCATCTGGTTAGGCGCGCTTCTTGCGACAGGGATTCATTTCTTCCCGTACTATTTCGTTCATGGGAAATCAATGATTTTCCTAGGATTGGCATGCGTGATCAATGCAGCGGTCGGATATCTTTCTCCTCAAAGCTCTCTCGTGACCATCGCCTATATCGATGCCTTTATTAAATTAGCCTTTGGAGTTTACCTATTCTTCTTATCTAAACCATCCAAAGCATAAACTTATTTTAGAGAACAAACAGCAAATCAATCCGGTTTGCTGTTTTTTATTTCTCCTCAGTTCTTTCGAAATCAATAGAGCATGACTTTAGTAATGCAAAGCAATGACAAAAGTGCCTATTGCACGACTCCTTAAAGTGCTTTAATAAAGATAAGGAAAACAGTTAAGGAGCGATTCACATGAAAATCAACATCAAAAAACAAGACACAAACCAACTTACAAAAGACCTAATGGTTATAGCGTTTGTCGTCAATGCATTAGCCCTTGTCATGCAGCTAGTTCTAAATATTTTTTTATAGGCCAGTTCATTGATCCCTTGCAATCACAAGCTCATTTTGATCTTTATCCTTCTCCCAATTATGTACCTAGCAGAGGATGCTAAGAAAAAAAAAGAAGCCGACAACCATTAAATTGCTAATAAGGACTATTCACAGATGATTTTGAGGAGTATAATTGGTGTATAGATAAATAATAAATTATGGAATTTTGCCACGTTGTTTAAGGGGTGGAATAAGATATGATCTAAAATTAACTAATGGGAATTTTCTTAGGCTCAATTTTAGGTTTGTTTTTTTGTCAATTGTTGTTTATTTCATTTGCACCTGATTTATATCCGGTTTATCCGAATGTACTTTCAGTATTCTTCTTTATAGCTGTGGCTTCAGCTATCTTGATGGTTATTTTTAAAAAATTAAAATATAAAAACCACTCTGAATAGAGTGGCTTTTTCATTAAATAAAAATCCCCAATCCCCCGAGGCACATAGTGAATGTTAGGATAGCTTTTCCTTCTAGAGAGACTATCTTTTTTAGTGTCTCTTTTGCCATCCCCCGGCACGTATTCATTTTAGAAAACAAAGCAGCTTCACTTGAAAAAGAAACACCACATAGCAAAGCACGAAACCCCATCGTTGGCGGTAGGGAGCAGACATATTATCTCTTCACGTTGATTTCGGAGAAGCTTGCGGATTCTATAGTAGCAGTAACGTGTTACGCATTAAATGCGAATTACGAGGTGTAGGATTCATGTCCTGTACATCTCGTTTGAAGCTTTAAAGGTGAGAGACTCGAAAGAGGCTCGAACCGGTGCAACGTTACAGCTACTATGAAGAAATCCGCAAGCATTCGAAGAAATCAACACCCGCAAGGGTGCGCTTTTCAGAAGAGAAAACTATGTATGGATTCCTCCACTAAATCCTACCACCAACCCCCATGGGATAGGCCCTTCAGCACTCTCTATGGGGAGCGTTTCCGTTTATTTCTTTTTCAAGCAAAATCTGCTTGCTTTTCGAGGAGAAGTTTTGTATAATAGTACGTGCCGTTAGGCCGTATGGCAATAGCGAACTTATGAATCGAGTCAGGTCCGGAAGGAAGCAGCTATAAGTAACGTTCGCTATGTGCTGTATGTACATAGAAGAAGAATCAGGCTGGACCAACGGTTCAGCCTGTTTTTATGAAAAGAGTATCCAGTGGAGGGAGAATAGTCGCATGAAAAATCATAGTTTCCAAGAAGAAGTGCAGCACTTAGAAATCGTGCAAGACTTAATGGAACAAAAAAAGTGGCGATCGAGAAAAAGCCGATTGCAAGAACGCGACCTGGATATCGCTAGACAAGATACCATTCAGTATGGAATCCAACAATTAGAAAAACCAATTGGAATCTCCATACTTTGGAAGAATTGACGTTCAATTTGAAAAAAAGACGAGAGAGTTGAGAAGATGTACATCGGACCTGCAACTTTCTTTGACGAAGACGACAATGTGCAAGTGTATGACTGGCGTGCTCCAATCGCAAGCCTATTTTTACGAAGGAACATTAGGAGAGCTTCAATACGAAACACCAAATGGCTTCGAGAAAGCTCAGGCCTTCTTAAAAACGCGATATCGTCATCCGTAAGGGTGAATTAAAAATCTGTTTATGACATTGAAAAATGAAGAATCATTATTGATGGATGCCTTAAGCGCACCAACAAACCGTGACGGACACCTAGAAGGAATCACGGCGACGATTCAAAAAAAGAACAAAAATGAAATTATTCGTTTAAATCCAAAAGACTGGTTCATCGTGAATGGATGTGCCGGAAGTGGGAAGACAACGATTTTACTACAACGCATTGCGTACTTGATGTACCAAGCAAAAGACAAGCGTATGAGCGATATGCTCCTGTTGTCGCGTAACCAATTGTTTGCAAAATACGTTTCACACGTAATCCCAAGCTTAACGGGAAGTGAATTGTACCAACAAACATTAGCGCAACATACCATCGAGCTCTATCGCAAAATGTATTTGCATAAAACAACGGCGCTAAGCCAAGTGCCAACGCGCAAAGTGTACTTAACAGACAGCGAGTGGATTGCGCTTGTACACCGTAATATCAAAGGCTTATCGGCGAAAGATTTGCCATACCGTGCTATCGGAATTAAAGGGCAAGCCGTATTTACGATGAAAGACTATCAAAAACTCGTCGAAAGCGTGAATACAGCACTACCGTTGCAACAACAATTAACGCAAATGCAAACCGTGCTCGAGCGTACGTTGAAACGCCGTCTCACGAAGTTCTTTATGTCTGAAAAGGCAAAAGCGGTCTATGAATCAATGAATGCGATGCAAATCGAAGTGTTGATGAAAGACGTGGAGACAAAGAGCGAGACAGAGTACTACCAGGCGCTTGGACAAAAAGTGTTCGAGAAGGAAGTACAAGAAGTAACGCAACAAGTAGAAATGTTCGCATTCGTGGATATTGCTGCACTTGTGGTGAAATGGATGTCCGAAGCTAAAATTCGTCGCCAAGAACTTGGTAAGACGGACAACGCGCCTCTTCCATTGAAGAAGATTGAAGGCAGCCGCATGCAAGTCACTGCAGAAGGAATCCGTCTGTTGCAATATGTCGCAACACGCGTGACGCCGGTTCGTGACTACACAGGCTTCAGCCACCTCTTCATCGACGAAGTGCAAGACGTGTCACTGTTGTGGCTTGGCACATTATCCAACTATTATTTCCGTGCGAAATTCACGGTAGTGGGAGATACCTTCCAATCGTTCTCAACGGCTACAACGATTTTCACATTGGAAAAACGACACCCAGAACTCGTGGACTTGATTTTTGCAAACCGCACGTTAACGCACCGCAACTTAGCAATCAGTTACCGTTGTACGGCGCAAATTTCACGTTTTGCAAATGGTATTCTCGGGTGGGATCTTGATAAAAATGTGTTCCCACGTTCAGGGGCAGATGTGTCTGTATACTTAGAACAAGAAGGCCAAGAAATGGCGTGCTTAAACACGTTACTGGAAGAAAGTCCAAAAGGCTACCATACGACTGCAATCCTTTGCCGTACGATGGACGAGGCCAAAGCGTTGTACCAACAACTCGACCAAGACGACATTGCACTTCTAGAAGACAGCAGTGAGTCGCTTGGCAGCCGCTTCGTGTTAACGACGATTCAAGTCGCTAAAGGGATGGAGTTCGACGAAGTCATCATTTGGAATACGACAGACGAAGCGTACCATACGATGAAAGAACAAATGATGCTGTATACAACATGTACACGTGCAAAACATCAGCTCTCACTCATCTCTCAAGCAGGCAAAGAGAGCCGCTTTATCAAGAATTCGAAAGCACCGATGAAACGAATCGGGCAGTAGAATTTTTAGCAAATCTATACTAGAATAGAACTGTAAAATTTTGAAAAAGGCAGGGAAGTAAAATGGCTTATCAAGCATTATATCGAAAATGGCGTCCTCAAACGTTCGATGATATGGTCGGGCAAAGTGCGGTCACGCATACATTGAAGAACGCGATTAGCAATCACAAAACGAGTCATGCTTACTTATTTACAGGACCTCGTGGGACAGGGAAAACGAGTGCCGCGAAGGTGTTTGCAAAGGCCATTAACTGTCCAAATCAAACAAACGGTGAGCCGTGTAACGAATGTGAGATCTGTAAAGGAATCACGAACGGAACGATTGGCGATGTCATCGAAATCGATGCTGCCAGCAACAATGGTGTCGAAGAAATCCGTGATATTCGTGACAAGGCGCGTTATGCACCAACGCAAGCCGAATACAAAATTTATATTATCGACGAAGTGCATATGCTCTCAACAGGAGCGTTCAACGCACTCTTAAAAACCTTAGAAGAACCGCCTCAAAAGGTCATCTTCATTCTCGCAACGACGGAACCGCATAAGATTCCAGCGACGATTATTTCGCGGACGCAACGTTTTGACTTTAGACGCATTACGTCGCAAGAAATTATCGACCGCTTGGCGTATATCCTAGACCAAGAAGGAATCGAATACGAAGCGGATGCCTTAAGCGTGGTGGCTAGATGTGCCAACGGAGGAATGCGTGACGCCTTGAGTTTACTCGACCAGATGATTTCATTTGGCGACGGCAAGGTGACGCTAGACGAAGCGATTCAAGTGTCGGGAAGTCTGACAGACGACTTGATGATTGATTTCGTGAAAGACTTACAAGAAACCAAGGCTGAAGAAGCTCTTGAAAAATTACAACAGCTCTTCAAAATCGGGAAAGAAGCCAGCCGTTTGGTTGAAGAATGGTTGGAATTTGCTAGAGACCTACTCATCGCGAAACAAAGTGGCGAGGCAATCGGTCGTAGCGAGCGATTCCTTCAGTTCAAAGACGAAGTGGAACCGGAATTCTTATACCGCTTTGTAGAGGCGTTAAATCAAACGCAACAAGAAATGCGCTTCACGACAAAACCAACGATTTCGCTGGAAGTGTTGACGATTAAAATGGCGCAACCTTACACATTGACGCCAAGAACAAGTTCTGGTGCACCGGCAATGCCAAGTAGCGAAGAAGTGCAGCAGTTGCAACAACAAATCGCGCAAATGCAACAGCAAATGAACGCGTTATTGCAAGGGGGAGCACCTCAAGCGCAACAAGCACCAAAAGCGCAGGCGCCAAGACCAACGCGTGCGGCCTTTAAGCCAAACACGACGGCCATCCAAAAAATCTTGACGGAAGCGACTCGCGAAGACCTGTTGAAGGTACGTGAGTTGTGGGGCGACTTACTCAGTTGCTTGAACCCGCAAGAACAAGCGCTGTTGAGCCAATCAACGGTGAACGCGGCGGGGCCAAATGGATTCGTCCTCGGATTTGCGTACGACCACTTGTGTGACATTTCAGAAACAAGACCAGGATTCCGTGAGGTCATCCAAGAACATCTGGAACGCCTCGGTGGCTACAGTGGGACGTTCGTGGCAGTGACACAACATCAATGGCCACAAATTCGTGCGGATTTCTTACAAGAACGCAAGAAAAACCAAGAAGAGGAAGCTGTATCCATCGTGACGGAAGAACCGGCCGTGGAGGATTCCCTCACACCAGAAGAACAAGCATTTGAACAAAAAGTAAACGACACGATTGAACTCTTCGGGGAAGACATCGTGCAAATCGAAGAATAGAGACGGAGGAAATTAAATATGCGTGGAATGGGAAATATGCAAGGCATGATGAAACAAATGCAAAAAAATTGCAAAAAAACAAATGGCGCAAGCTCAAGAAGAATTAAACCAAACAGAATACACAGGAACTTCTCAAAGTGATTTAGTAAAAGTGACTGTGAACGGGAAAACGCCAAGTCTTAAACGTGGAAATCAAACCAGAAGCGGTGGATCCAGATGATGTAGAATTATTACAAGACTTAGTGTTAATGGCGACAAACGATGCGTTAACGCAAGCAGAAAAAAAGCCAACGACCAAACAATGGGTCAGTTCACGAAAAGGATTAAACATCCCAGGATTTTAATCGATTGGAGGTTTGAGCATGCATTATCCAGAACCGATTGCACGATTGATGGATAGCTTTATGAAGCTGCCGGGAATTGGTGCGAAGACGGCTGCACGACTTGCCTTCTTCTGCATGGATATGCGTGAAGAAGACGTCTTAAATTTTGCGAATTCGCTCATCAGCTGCAAGCGTGACCTGCATATGTGTTCCGTTTGTGGAAATGTGACGCAAGAAGATCCGTGTGAAATTTGTGCGGATACTACGCGTGACCGTACGAAGATTCTTGTGGTGGAAGACGCCCGAGATGTGATGAGTATGGAGCGGATGAAGGAATACAAAGGGCTCTATCATGTGCTTCACGGGGTGCTTTCTCCGATGGAAGGGACGGGGCCGGATGATATTAATATTACGTCGCTGATAACGAGGTTGCAGGATCCGGAAGTCGAGGAGGTTATCATCGCCACCAACGCGACAGCGGAAGGTGAAGCAACTGCCATGTACTTGTCACGTCTCATCAAGCCAGCTGGGATTAAAGTAACGCGTCTGGCTCATGGGCTAGCGGTCGGCAGCGACATCGAATACGCAGACGAAATGACTCTCTTCCGTGCCATCGAAGGACGAAGAGAACTATAAAAAATAAAATAACAGGTTGATACTGCTAAGATAAATGAGAATTGGAAACTCCCGTTTCCTCGGATATCTTCATAGTAACGACAATAGCTGTACCGGATTGAGCCAAGGTCTCAATCCTACCGAGCTTCAAAGAGGGCGCTGGGAATAAATTCCTGGCGCCCTCTAATTCACATCGGTTACTATTCGCTATTGTTGTTACTATAGAATCCGAGGATGGTTCGTTTCAATCGTTCAGTGTCAACCTGTTTTATTTTTTTCTTCGATGGGCACGGGGAGAGTGCGTTTCGATGGGGTGTTCCCCAGAGGAGACAGGATTAGAATGTAAGCTAAATCATCAGCTGCTGAGTCCATCTCGTAAAACTGATCTTTCAGCAAAGTACATCTAAGATCATCAAGTGCATGAAGTTTTTCACATCAGCTACTGTGTCTATCGATCAAAAGGATCGTTTCCAATGTGCAGCTATCAGCCCCTATTAATCGTCTCTACTTCGATCGGTATGTTACTCTCTGAGGCTTGTGAGAGGGACAGGTCATGGTAGAGATTGCCTTCCGGTCTTAGAACTGCGACTACGGGGTGTGTGCTTTGGAAGGAGTGTGTGCTGGGACGGGTTGGTGCTGATTAGGTTGCAGCGGAAGGCGAAGCGACTGAATCAGGGAGAAATTCGTGAGGGAATAGGCGGGGGGCGCAAGAAATGGTATAATATGGGAATAAAGTAATTGTTTAGAGGTAAAGAATGAATCAATTATTTAGAAATTTTATTTCAAAAGAGCGAGTGAATAGTTTTCGCGAATTAACGAAGACACTCGTGAAGATGGCGGGGACCGATGAAGTGGTGCCTGAAGAGGATGAAAGAGTGCCTTGGGTTCCGTCAATTCTAGGATTAATTTTCATATTATGGCTTTCTTCTAGTGATTGGCTCAAAAGTGTGACGCAACCGCTGATTGATCAATTTCCACTTCTTTCGCTATGGCCGTTAGCGTTTCTCTTTGTCTACCTTCCGTTTTTAAATGGGCTGGATGAGTTATGGAAACAACCGCAGAGAAAACGGGACCTACAGGAGTTGATGGCGATTGCCAAACGTGCGGTGGCCGTTTTAAAAGAATATGACTATGACAATTTAGATGACGTGGTTGACGCAGAAGTGGTCATCAACGAATACACCGAGCGATACGGATTATAGGAGGCCTGGGATGAGATTATGGCATGAGGACTTGATTGGGCATCTTCCGCGTCCGCAACTGTTGGGGCAGCACCGCGAATGTTGTGCGCTTAGAGGCAATGGTTGGGGCAAGAAGCATGCGACGGTGGACTATGTGTTTACTTATAGCCCGTATGTGCTGTATCAGTACCATACGTTGATTATGGATGAAATGGAACGCCGTGGGTATAATGTGACGCCACAGTGGAAAGAGGCTTCGTATCGTGGAAAGATTTGTCCGCCGTATACCGAAGTGGATGAATGTGCGTGGACGAGTCCGTTATACAAAGAGCACGATGATGCGTATTACAAAGAATGTATTGAAAATTTAGCGCAAAAAGGAATTATCCTGGAAGGAGAAAATCATGTTTAGACTTCTATTGAAAGACGTTGCAACGAAAAAAATGGTAGTGAACTTCCGAGAGTTGACAAGCTACTTAATGAAAGAGGCGGGAATGGATGATGAACTGCCGGAACTAGTCGATAAAATGGCAACCATGAAAATGATTGCGGGGATGTTTGTATTCATCATAGTGATGCGTACGGGGATTTTATCGAGACCACTTGAGATGATGATAAACACGTTGGTCGGAGAAGGGAATGTGATTTTTCTACTCTTACCATTTGTTTCTTTGTACTTGTTTTTAGCATTCTTTTTTCTTCTGTACCGAATCTGGTCTAAAAAAGTACTGACACGTAAACTTGGCGAACTGATTCCAATTGCGGAACGTGCGATTGCAACGCTTAAAGCAGCTGGACGAGACGACTTAGAAGAGGATATCGAAGATGCAGAGTTTCTGATTGAGGATTATAAGAAGAGATTCGGGTTTTAGGGAGATGCGAAATGAAATTATTTAGAAAAGGGATCAGACAAAGACGATTAACGCGGATGCGGGAATTGCTAAAAGAAGTGATGATTGAAAATGATAGTGAGAATGAGTTGCCACAGGATGGAAAAAGCGCCAGAGTTCTTGTTCTTGTGGTAGAAATCATCATCATAACAGGACTGCTTACCCATCCAAATGTATTGGAGTCTGGAGAAGCTTTCATGCTGATGGGGCTTATTTTCCCGCCGTTTTTACTTTTTGGGATTTTACTAGGAATGGGTACTTTACTCCTCATTATAGGGGTCATTTATTTGTTTCGTTATTTCAGGGTAGAGGCCAGTTATCAAGAGTTTGAGATGTTATATGAACTCGCTTCGGAAGAACTTTCCGTATACAAACAAGAGCCACTGATTCCAATGAGTGAATATGCTGAAAGACTTCAGTACTACATGGAAGATTTGCGATTAGAAACAGAAGTAAAGAATGACAGGTTAAGTAAATAAAATTTGGGGAATAAAAGATGAAAAGAAGATTTGAAGAGGAAAGAATCCATCGACTACAAAACTTGGTCAACGAAGTCATAGCCTTGTCTGGCAAGGAAAGCCAGCAGGTTAGAGTGCGGGGATACAGATATATTCCAAAGATACTCTTTACCATTTTAATGATAGTTGAAATCGATAATATATGGTCATTAAATAGGAAAGTAGAAGGAATTTTTCATTTCTTGCAAGTATGGTACGAAGGGAACCAATACGCGGTGAAGTATGCGCTGGAATATGTTAAAAATGAACCTTATATTATCGTAGTTCTACCAATTGTGATGCTTCTTGTATATTTCTTGCAAGTGCGCCTTCAAAAGCTAGATGTGAAAGCAGTGATTGCAAGAGCGGATGAAGAGCTCGCAAAATGGGAACACACTCCATCTGCAGAGATTCCGCATGCTGTAAAAGCATTAAAATATCATTTAGAGGAGTTACGATTAGACTACGATTTATCATAGAGTTTTAAAAAGGAATGTTGTTAAAAAATGAGAGATTTTAGAACAGAAGAACAGCGAGAGATACCCAAGTCTTACTACAAACTTTCTGAAGATCAGCTGAGTAGATTAAAGACGCTTCTAGATAGAGTAGTAACCAAAGAGAATTTAGATATAACCGTTCCATATACGGATGCGAAGAGACGGAAAGTAGCCTCGATGTTGTTGGCGTTTTTTGCAATCATTTTATTACTGACTGGTTTTGGGACCGTCATTTTAATCTTGCCTGCGATTATTATGCCGCCTTTACTGTATTTTGCCTTTGTGATAATTGCCATTCTTTATTTATGGCTTATCTGGGGAATCCCCATTTTAGGAATTCTTTTTTGCAACGGATTTATTCGTTTCTCTAGACAAGAAGAAACAAACACATTTGTCACTGTTGCTTATACAATTCTTTCTCAATATGAGGTTGTGCATCGAAGTTCTCTTTCGCAGGACGCTTTACTGTTAAAAAATTTTATGAGTGCTTTGAAGAAAGATGCTGAATCTAGTCAAAAGAACGAGAGAAGAGAAGATTTCAGAATCAGTCGATTAAAACAACTATTGCGAGAAATAAATCCAACAAGAAAGGATTTACCAGAATCAGAATGGGGAACTTCTAAACTTGCGCTCAAATGGGTTGTGCTCGCGAGTAGCATTTTATCTTTAGTGCTTGGATTGCGTTTTTTGTATACTTATCTTGAAAAAATTCCGACAATAATAGTTTTTGTTTGGTTCATCCTGCCATTTCTAGGGGTGCAGGTAGGAATTATCATTATTTATCTATGGCTGCTTCAGTTCCAGAAGAAGAAAGCAAGACAAGAGCTTACGGAATTGTTACAGGTCGCAACAGCGGAAGCAAAAAGAATCAAGAAACAACAGTTAGAACTCTCAGCAGAATTAACGCAAGAATTGGATGATTGTATGTATGAATTAAGGGAATCATACGGAATGACTGTTTAAAAAGAATCTTTGGGGATAAAAGATACAACCTTTGAACGTCAGGAGGAATGACAATGAAAAAGAAACAGAAAGTGAAGGAACGCAATGTAAGACAACTGCGCCAGTTGATTGAAGCAGTGACCGAGCAAAATGGGGAAGAAGGCACACTGCCGATGAGCTTTTTCCCACTACGCATAGTGATAACAATCCTTAGTGTCGCTGCAGTGGTGTGCGGAGTGGTGGTGTTTGGAAGCATGTTTATGATCGAAGCGGGCTTTTTTCATACACTAGCCTTGATGTTTGAAACGTGGAATCCAGTACTAGTCGAACAGGTAGTCAGGGTCATCTTCGGCCTGGCGATTCACTTTGGTATCATGTTTGCCGCCCTAGCCGTTGTTCTCTACTGCTGCCACAGATCCGCTCGCTGGGAATGGAAAAAGCTCGTGGCTCGTGGAAATGAAGAAGTGGCAACGTGGAAATCCTCTCCAAAAGAAGCCAGCCGTGAAGCCGTTGAAGCGCTAGAGGCGTATTTACAAGAAAATGCAGCGCTTGGCAAACCTTCTAAATTGAAGGAAACAGTACAAGCCGCCGCTACGAGTGTCGGCACTGCGATGGAGAAAGTGAGCAAAGAACACGAAGTAGCAAAACGCCTAACCAGCGTCGAAGCTTCACGAGTTCGCGCCTTAAGAAGACTATTGAAGCTTGTCTTGAAGATAAACGGACGAGGAGAACAGCTTCCAAAGCTCGTATTGGCTACGCATCTACGTTCTGATTACAGTCGCAATTGCGGGCATCGTCATTGGACTAGTTTCTGGATTCTTTACGTATTTGAAACTTTTCATCGCCTGCCTAGTGACGTTGCAATGGAACTTCGCGTTTGGATATCTTGCCTTCATTTGGCCATTTGTCGTTATCTGGTGCATACCGATTGCCGCCTTCGTTGCCGTCTTCAATTGGCACCGCAGAGAAACGTTTAAGGAATGGAAAGAACTGCTAGCACTGGCAGACCGTGAAGTCGAAGAGTGGAGTCAAACCACAGCTGTACCAGATGAAGTAGCAGAGTTACAAAAATTTTTGAAAAAAGCACATAAGTACTATTAGGAGGACATTATGAACTATAAAAAAACGATTTGGCAGTCTCAAACGACAAGACTGCGTGAACTCATTCGCATTGTAAACCGTAGAAGCAAACAACCGCGCGTCCTGCCAAGAGATAATCGTCAGGTTCGCCTCTTTTGTATGCTCTTCTTTGGAATCATCACGCTCTATACGATTATGGCCACAGGCTTCCTGGCGGCCATCCTTGGCTCAATCTATATGCTCTTTTCAAGGAAATCCTCACCCGTCATGGACCGAATGTCACAGTACTGGTGGATGCCGATTTTATGGGTGGCGTTGATTGCGATTTTCATCCTCATTCTCTGGCTGGCGCGTCGTTCCCTTGTAAAAGAAACACTCTTCTTACTCGAACACGCGAAAGACGAAATCGCGCGTCAATATGAAGCAGGCAATGGCGTTGTTTCACAAGAAGTCATCAATTTAGAAAATTACGTCGACGACTTACAACGGAATTACCGGTTCTAAGGAGGAAGTAGATGCTTATTTTAGGATATCCAAGAAGACTCGTAGTGAATCAAAAAGAAGTGAAGGAAGTTCGCACCGTTGCCGAGCGACTCGTAACGGAAAGCGGCATTCCTGCTGAATTTCCAGAAGAAACGAAACGTGGAGTGTTCTTATCGCTCTTACTCGGAGTCGTATCGATTATCGCAGCACTCCTAGTGGCAGGACTGGTCTATCTATTTGTTGAAATCGGTGGTAACATTGTCGGATTCGTACAAGTCGTTGGGATTTTGGCGTTTGGTTTTTCCGCACTGCTCTTGATTTGGTCGGTGTTACTCATTATCACAGCGATTTATATCGCCGGGAGCAAAACAAGCGCTGGAAGGAACTGTCTGCGCTGCTGGATATCATCGATGAAGCCATCATCGTGTTACGCGAAGAAGACCGCAGTTATTTAGCATTGGAATTAAAACGCGCCGAACGACTCGTGGACCGCTACAATGACGTCCGTCGCGTCGTGACATTGGTGGAACGTGTTTAAGGAGTAAAGGATATGTATATTTATGTAGCACCAAGACGAAAAGAATTAAAAGAAAAAGAAGTACAAGAGTTTCGAGCTGTCGCAGAACGACTAGTGGATGAAAGCGGGATTGAAGCAGAATTTCCCTTTGTGACGAAACGTTCTCCATTCTTGAAAGTATTAATCTGGATATTAGGAATTTTCATGGCTTTGATGCTTGGTGGATTGGGGTATTTGTGGTTTGTTATTGGAGGAAATACTGACGATCCGCTTCTCATCCTTGGTATTATGTTTTTCGCATGTTTTGTGGGGCTCATCGTTTGGCTGGTGGGTGTCCTTTTTGTAGCCCTTTTATACCGTCGTGAACAAGATAAACGTTGGGCGGAAATGGAAGAGCTGTTGGATATTGTTGACGAAGCAACGATTGTTTTACATGAGCAAAATCGGAAAGACTTAGCCGTAGACATCAAGCGTGCGGAAACATTAGTGAAGAAATACAGACGCTACGGCCTCTAAACGCATATCTATCATTAGGGAGAAAAATCATGGATCTACAAAGAATTCGATACAGAAAAAATGAAGCGCAGGAGTTTCGCGCATTGACAGAACGCCTTGTCGGGGAGAGCGGTCTTGACATCGAGCTGCCGTATGAAAGTCCGGGAGTGCAGCACCTTATGAAGTATTTTTACGTCCTCGTGGGAATCCTCGTGCTGCTTACGATTGGGCTCGTGGCCTTTATTTTCTATGTCAACGGTGGAAAATCAGAGAACTTTATGATTACGCTGAGCAATGAAGAAATGCTCGTGTTCTTCCCGCTCGTAATCGTGTGGATGTTCGGGATGTTCTTTTTAAAGGCATTAGACGCACGTAACCAGCTCTTCATCCAAAAAGACATCCGCGCACTCTTGCCGGTTGCCCAGGAAGCACTCGAGGCACTTAGCGGAAACGAAAACGACCATGTGAGACGCGCTAAATTGCTTGTTAAAAAATACAAAACGTACGGGTTATAATCTAAACAGCAGCTGTTTAAAAAGGAGTTTAGACATTAGAAGGAGCAAGAATGAAGAAGGAAGTCACACAAGAAACAGCCAACCGACTCCGAGAATTATTGGAAAAGGTGATTTCGGAAAGAGGAGATGCAGCACCTTTACCGAAAGATCATCAGTTATCGCGGTTACTATTGCCAGTATTCGCTCTTTGTTTCGCAGGTGTCTATTTACAAAATGCGCACGCTTTTTCGATTATAGGGGGTGCATTTGCAACTATTTTTGAGGTTGGCGTTTGGGAAACGTTCGAATTCTTGGTAACCGTCACGAGTTTCCATTTCTTGACGTGGAGTGTTCCTTTTATCGTTCTAGGAGCTGTCTTTTTCTGGAGAAGTTATTCCTTCAAGAAGGAATTCAATGCTTTAGTGGAACGAGCAAAGGAAGAGATTACTCTCGGGAAAAAGAAACCACTCGAGACAAATCGCACCCTTGTAAAAGGGCTAGAAGGCTTTCTAAAATCATTGCAAACGGAATATCAATTTGAACAAAGAATAAGGTAACAATGTAAAGAGGTTAGGAACATGATTTACAAACACTATTATTCGACCTGGATTCAACGCTCTGGGACTTTCATTCGGCGGAGAATTACGCGCTGACAAAGCTCTTGGAACAGCAAGGTGTGGAGGATGTCGAGGCGTATATCGACGTCTACGTGCCGATGAATCGTGCCATGTGGCGTTCGTTGGAAAAGGACGAAATCACGCGTGAGGAACTCGTCGAAACGCGATTTGCTAAGTTATTCGACCACTTCGGTTTTGAAAAAGACGGAAAGGAACTCGCGGCAGATTACGAAGCCCTTCTCGGAACGCAAGGCCAAACGTACGAAGGGGCAGAGGAGTTGCTCCAAGCGTTACGGGACGCAGGATATGACTTATACGCTGCCACAAACGGCATCACGACGATTCAAAAAGGGCGCTTGTCAAACTCACCGATTGCGAAATACTTCAAAAAAGTGTTTATCTCAGAAGAAGTCGGGGCACAAAAACCAAGTGAAGCCTTCTTTGAACGAGTGGCTAGTGCGATTCCAGACTACGATAAGGACAAAGCCGTGATCATCGGGGATTCACTGACAGCCGATATCCAAGGCGGTATTAATGCGGGCATCGACACGATTTGGATGAACCTAGCGGCAAAAGAAAACAGAACCGCCATCAAGCCGACCGTGGAAGTGCGAAGCTACGCGGAATTATTAGAATTTTTAGTGTAAAATGAACTGACTGCAGGGAGACTTGCAGTCTTTTTTTATGCAAAAAAGTTGAGGTTCCAAGACTTAGCGGGTAGACTACTTAAAAGGGCAAAGGCCCCACCAAAAATGAAAGTTGGAATTAAATGAAAAAAGGACTCATGGGAACCTTCGTGGCGTTATTGCTTGCAGCGTGTGGAACGACCGCTAGTACAAACAGTACGAACACGACGAATGCGACCGCGCAGACGCCACAAACCACACAAGCAGTGCATGTCGAAGTGAAGACAGACGGCACGTATACCGTAAAAGAATATGACTTCGAAAGTAATGGCAAGAATCTCTATGCGCGTGCCTTTGTGCCAGACGGAAAAGGACGGGTGCCGCTCGTCATCTTTAGCCACGGACTGGGCGCCAACGTCGAACACGAGGAAGAAGTGCAGAAAACATTGGCCAAGGCCGGTATTGCGGTCTTCAGCTTCGAATTCGCAGGAGGCTCGTCGTCATCGGCTCCGATGAGTGAAGGGTTGACGACTGAGATGTCGGTTCTAACCGAAGTGCAAAACTTGAAGGACGCCATCCGTATCGCAAGTGGGTTGGAATATGTCGATCCGCAGAAAATTTATCTGATGGGAAGTAGCCAAGGCGGACTCGTCACAGCACTGACGGCAGAAGAAGTGACCAATATCCAAGGCCTCTTCTTGTTCTATCCTGCATTTTCACTGCCGGATGATATTCGAAGTAGCTTCCCGAAACTGGATGAAGTACCCGAAACCTTTAACTTACTCGGCACGAAATCGGGAAGAAATATATCACGGACATCTACAACATGGACGCTTACGCGAACCTAGATAAGCTAGGGATCCCTGTGCATATTTATCACGGCAAAGACGACTACATCGTACCACTTACCGCCTCCCAAAAAGCAGTGAAGCGCCTCAAAGACGCAGGCCTCACAACGCTGGAGGACACCGGCCACGCCTTGACGCCTGAACAACAAGCACAAATCGGTTTTGAAATCGCGGATGAGATTTATAATGGGATGAAGTAAGGCGACATAGAAAATTAAATACAACAAACAGGAGAAACCGGGGCGAGTGCCTCGGTTTTTTGTATGAATTGAATCAAAAACCACCGGCTTAGCGGTGGTTATTGTTGTATAAGAAGTAATATATGTAATTTGCTTTTAATCGTATTTTTCTAACGGTATAAAGAACGCCATTCGAATGGAGTGAGGCCTTTTTCCTTTTTAAAAGCTGTTGAAAAGTTGAATTGATTTGTATATCCAACTGATTGTGCAATTTCCGCTATAGATTTTGTTGTCGATGCTAACTGTTGGCAAGCATCGTTAAGTCGATAATTGATAATAAATTTAATAGGAGTGACTCCTAGTTCTTGGCTGAAAAGTCGAGTTAAGTAATTCTTATTTAAATGACAAACATTTGCTAATTCTTCGACAGTAGGATTGTGTTGAGGGTGATTTTGAATTAATTGAATTGCTTCCCGAATATAAAAATTAGTTAAATCACTTTGTCGAATAGAAGTAGCGCTTGAAGAAAAAGAGATGATATGATCCATTAACAAATAAAGTTGGGCGAGAATAAATGTTTCATGTTTGTGTGAATACTGAATCATTGTTTCTAAAGGTTCAACAATATTTGGTAAGAATAATTGATTTTTTAATTGAAAAACAGGGTTTTTAGTATTTATACCGGCCTCTTTTAAAAAGGGAGCTGCCTTAATACCATCGAATTCAATCCATAAATAGGACCAGGGTTCTTCAGAATCTGCTGTATAGGTACCGATAGTGTCTGGAGTCATAAAGAATCCTTTGTTTTTATCGATTGTATATTTTTTCTTAGTATCTAAATTCCAGTATTCACCTTTTCCATCAATTACGAAGTGAAACAAAAAATGATTTGCTTTAACAGGACCGTATCGTTGCAATGGGGAACAAGTTTCTTTACCGAATTGAATCGGATATAAATCGATACATGAGATATTATGGAACATATGGGATTCTTGAGTAGGCATGCTAAAACTCCTTTTAATAATCTTACTATTAGTATAAGAAGAAATGTAAGCGCAGTCAATAAAAACATTTTTTTAAAAAGAGATATTTTATATTAAAAAAATACATTTAGATGGAAAAATCAGATAAAAAAATGTAGAAAAAAACAAAATATGAAAAACGCAAACAAAATTGTTAAACTGTTCTTGAGATAAAAAATAGAAAGGAGAAAATTTATGAATCAAGAAGTAGTATTTCAACCATTTCAGCTAGATGGTTATGAATGTGTCGCATATCATCCAAAGGAAATAGGTTCAGAACAATTACCGACCGTTTATTTACAAGATGGAAAGCAAGTCTTAAACGATCTAGAAGAGTGGTTAAAAGAAGAAGTTCCACAATTAGTGATTGTATTCATAGAACCTAAAAATCGTTGGGATGAGTATTCACCATGGGAGGAGAAGGCGCCAGAGGGAATGCCTTTTGACTTCGGTGGAAAAGCTTCAGATTATATTCAATGGTTAGTAAGTCGTGCGGTTCCTTATGTTGAAGAGAATTACCCTGCTTCTAGGGAGGTAACCCGTAGAGTGATTGGCGGATACTCTTTTGGAGGTTTAGTTAGTTTATATTCAGGATACATTAACGATGATTTTGGGGCGATTCTTAGTTGCTCAACTTCTTTTTGGTATCCAAAATTCTTAGACTATATACTAAATCATTCATTAAAAAAACAAGTACATTTATATATGAGTGTGGGTGATGCTGAAGGGAAAACCTCACCTCTGATTAATCAAATGCAAGTTCCATATACTTTGGAAGCTAAAAAGCATTACGAGAATACTCTAGGTGAAGATTTTGTAACTTTCGTAACGCATGAAGGAGATCATCGTGATCGTATTCCCGAAAAATTATCTTCGGCAATAAAATGGGTTGTAAATTTCTATTCTTAATCAGAATAAAGGAGGAATAAAAATGTTAAGTTATATTGAAGATCAGTCGATTCAGGCAAAGAGATGGATCATATTACTCATCGTAGGGGTTGGAACAGCCTTATCAGCATTCACTTTTAATGCGATTTTGATTGCAACACCAAATATCGTAACAGACTATGGTATTACAGGATTAGATGTTGCATGGGTGCAAACAGCATTTATGTTAACCAGTACATGTTTGATGGTCTTAGCAGGAAAATTAGGGGATTCCTTTGGTAAATTCAAGATGTTTAAACTTGGACTTATTATTTTAACATTAGGCCTACTATTAGGTGGATTCAAGAGTAGTTTCCAAGTATTAATTATTTCTCGTGTGATTCAAGGGATTGGATCCGTCCTCTCAATGTCAATTAACTTTGCGATTGCAGAGGAACTCTTTAAGCGTGAGGAACGCGGAAAGGCAATTGGTATAATTGCTTCATTCCTTTCTGGAGGAGGAATTTTCGGACCTGTTTTTAGTGGAATGATTCTTAAGAGCTTTGGATATCACATTATTTTATGGTTAGGTGTTCCAGTTGGTGTTATTTGCTATTTGTTAGCACTTAAATATTTTCCAAAAGATAGAACTGCTACAGGAAAACCAATTGACTGGATTGGGGCTATATTGCTAGCAGGATTTATCGCATGTTTCTTCTTCGGAATTGACCTAGCGAAGAATCAAGGGTTCTTTGGACCAACAGCGGGTCCGTTGTTCATTGTATCAATTGTAGCGTTAGTAGCATTTATTTTGTATGAACGCCGTCAAGAAGAACCAGTTTTGGATTTAACGGTTATTTCAAATAAACACATGGTTATTTATCTTGTAAGTTTGTTATTAGTTTATACAATTTCTGGATTCAATGGATATTTGATGCCGTTTTATCTAAGAAACACCTTAGGAATTGAACCTCAAATCGCAGGCTTAATGACCGTTATAATTGCAATTACGATTACTGTTGTTTCTCCTTTCGCAGGAAAACTCAGTGATAAATATGGCGCGAAAAACATGATTCTTATCGGTTGTGGATTAATGGCCGTTTCTCAATTAACATATTATTTCTACGGAGTAGAAGCAAATATTCCAGGATTAATTGCTACATTTGTCTTAACAGGAATTGGTAGCGGGATTTTTCAAACTCCAAATAATGCCATGATTTTAAGTTCTGTACCGCGAGATAAAATTGGTATGGCTAGTGGAGTTTCTGGCTTGATTCGAAATCTTTCTTTAACAGCGGGTAGTTTAGTAGCATCGCAAATTTTGTTTGCTGCAATGAGTCATTTTGAAGGGACTAAAGTTGATACGTATCTTCCAGATAAACCAGAATTGTTTGTACAAGGAATGCATGTAGTTTACTTTGTTTCATTCTTATTCTGTGCTCTTGCATTCGTCCTAGTTTTTATTGATAGAAAAATTAGTACTGACGAGAAAGGCGGACAAAAACATGAGTAAAGAACAGTTAAAAGATCTTATCTCTAGTAAGATGAATCAATATATTGAATTGAGTCATTTTATCTGGGAGAATCCAGAACTTCGTTTTCAAACAGATAAGGCTGCAGAACGGTTTGCGTATATGCTAGACAAAGAAGGATTCAAGGTTGAAACGAATGTTGCGGGAGTGCCTAATGCGATTAAAGCAACGTTTGGTAGCAAAGGCCCCGTTATTGGGTTGTTGGCAGAATATGATGCTCTCTCTAATATGAATCAAATTGCGGATCTTGGTCAGAAAGAAAGTGAAAAAGAAAATCAACCTGGTCACGGATGTGGGCACAATTTACTTGGAGTAGCAAGTTTGGCAGCGGCAGTAGCTTTGAAGGACTATCTGATTGAAACGAGAACAGGTGGGACAATTATTTTGTTTGGATGCCCTGCTGAAGAGTCTGGATATGGGAAAGCATATCTTGCAAAAGCTGGGGTGTTCAAAGGAGTAGATGCAATGCTTGCTTGGCATCCTTCTGATATTACAAGTCCATGGTATCAAGGAACATTAGCTGTCGTTCAGTCTTATTTCAGTTTTGAAGGGATTGCTGCACATGCAGCGACGAATCCCGGAGTTGGGAAGAAGTGCGCTTGATGCAGCAGAATTGATGAATGTTGGTGTGAACTATTTAAGAGAACATATTCCAGAAGGCGTCCGTCTTCATTATGCATATATTGATGCAGGTGGAGAATCGGCAAATGTTGTACAAGCTTCTTCTAAATTACATTACTTTATTCGTGCAACAGAACCTAAAGTGGCAATGGATGTTTTTGAAAGAGTGAAAAAAATTGCTCAAGGTGCAGCCTTAATGACGGAAACAAAATTAAGTGTTGATTTTGACTCTGCATGTATGAATTATGTACCGAATAAACGCTTAACAGATTTGATTTTTGAAAACTTAAAACAATATGGTGATGCAGAATACGATAAATTTGATTTAGCATATGCGTCTAGATATCGTATGACGCTAACACCTTCACAAGTCGAAAAGATGAAGAGAAAATTAACTTCAGAATTTGGAACGGAATCAGCAAGCTGGGTTGAAAAACAATCTAAACTATCGTTATGTAGTAAGGTAGCTACAACTCCAGCAAGAAATACAATGATGGTTTCAACGGACGTGGGTGATGTTAGCTGGGTAGTTCCAACTGGACAATTTAACTATGGATGTGAACCTCTCGGAACGGCACCTCATTCTTGGCAATGGGTTGCAAATGGTAAATCTGAAATCGCACATAAGGGAATTGAAAAAGCAGGTCAAATTTTGGCTTTCAGTGCATTGGATTTAATGAATCAACCAGATGTACTTGAGGAAGTTAAAGAGGAATTTGCCCAATTTAAAGAAAGTCGACCATTCCAAAGTATGTTATTAGATAATGCAAAACCTCATTAATTAGGGGAGGTATTCATGATATCAATCGAAGAAATTAAAAAAGCTAGAGAAGTAATTCGAGATACAGTGGCTCATACGCCTGTAGTAGAATTAGAATTACCCAATCAAGAAACAAATATATTTTTGAAATGCGAAAACTTACAACTAGCTGGATCTTTTAAGATCAGAGGTGCACTTTATCGTATGTCTCAATTGTCTACGCAAGAAAAAGAGAATGGGGTAATTGCTTGGTCGGCAGGAAACCATGCTCAAGGAGTTGCTTTAGCAGCTAAGAAGGCAGGGGTGAAAGCGACAATTTGTATTCCTTCTTTAGGCTCTATGTCGAAGATTGAAGCAACGAAAAGTTACGGAGCAAGAGTCGTTTTGTCGAATGGAAATTTTGAAGATGCAAAAGCAGAAGCCATGGAAATCCAGAAGGAGGAAGGGTTAACAATTATCCATCCGTATGATGATGATGCGATTATTGCTGGTCAGGGTACAATTGGACTTGAAATCCTCGAGCAACTACCTTCTGTGGAAACTGTTGTTGTTCCAGTCGGGGGTGGCGGTCTTATTAGTGGTATTGCTCTTGCAATTAAGACTCTTAAACCTTCATGTAAAATCTATGGTGTAGAGGCTGAGAGTGTCCCATCGATGAGGGAATCGGTGTCGCGTGGAGAACCTACAGAAGTTGTATCACTTCGAACAATAGCTGATGGAATTGCTGTGAAAAAACCAGGTGATTTAACGCTCGAATATGTAAAAAAATATGTAGATGAAATTGTGACGGTAAAAGAAGACGAGTTAGCAGAAAGCATGATTTTCCTTCTTGAAAAGAAACACTTATTAGCGGAAGGTGCTGGAGTAGCAGCAGTTGCGGCTTGCCTCTTTAATAAGGTTCCAGTACAACAAGGAAAGACGCTTTGTGTCGTTTCAGGTGGAAATGTGGATATGTCTTTACTTAAGAAAGTTACTGAGAACGTCTTAAGAAATCGTGGAAAAATTATCACCATTGATGTAGAGATAAAGACTCCCCAGGAGAACTTTCAAAACTTATTTCTGATATCGGTTGTCTGAAAGGAAATATTGTGGAGATTCGTCATGACCGAAGAAGTGATCATGTATCGATTGGAAATTGTATTGCTAGTATCGATATTGAAGTAAAAGATAATGACCATGCACGTGTGCTGGAGAGTGAATTGAAACAAAAAGAGTATATTTTAGATTGGAGAAATTAGAATGAAAGTTCATTTTATTGAAGGAGCACCAAAAGCGGTTGGGCCATACTCTCATGCAGTTGAACACGGAAATACGTTATATGTGTCAGGACAATTAGGGTTAGATCCAGTTACGAATGCATTAAGAGAAGGAGTCGTTAATCAAGCCGAACAAGCATTAGAAAATTTAAACACGATTATTACAGGTTCGGGGTTTGAGAAGAAGGGCATCTTAAAATGTACAGTATATTTGAAAGATATTAACAACTTCAAGAGTGTGAATGAAGTCTACGAGATTTTTATGGATGGGCATAAGCCAGCTAGAGTAGCGTTTGAAGTAGGAAAGCTTCCTCTGGATGCGCTTGTTGAAATTGATGCTATTGTAGGGAAATAGGATGAAAAAACGAATTCTCTAACCTGAGAATTCGTTTTTTTTATTAAATCTCTGTTTTCTGGAGGGGGCAAAAGCAAGTGGCGAACCTGTGCCAATCGTCATCTCAGGACCTGGCATCCGCCGTGATAAAGTCGAACATTACGACGAAATCTCTTGTGCCGAAGGTGCCATCAACCGCATCAAAGCCGCGAATTCGTCTGGCCGCTGCTTGACTATCTAGAAGTCGTGCCTAAACAGGGGGACTAAAACAACAGAATAAACTTGAGAAACCAGGGCGAGGGCTCTGGTTTTGTTTTTTAATATATTATTATATGTAAATAATGTAGTTATAATTAAAAAAATAAAAAAATAAATATTTTACCTATTTACTAGATATGAAAAAAATGTAGTATAATAAATTCAAATAATAAACAGAGGTGTTTAAAATGGAAACTAAAAAAATGAAAAAAATTTATCCGTCTTGCAGAGGCTAGAGTGAATTCTGTGATTCAAAAAAATACAGTTAATAGGCAATCTATCAAATAGAAGAAATTATGATTACTCTGAAAAAAGAGGTAAATGAATTATTTAAAAGCGATTGAACTTGAACTTCAAAGGGCTAAAAAGATTGTTTGAAGTAGAAGTTTCGAAAGAAAAATTCTAAATTCAGATTTTCGAAGAAGGGAGAGTAATTATAGAAAACAATTATTAGTTTCGGTTTAATGTAATAAACTGAGTTTGGGAACAAAAGACATTATCCATTAGAAGTAAAAAAAACGATTAGAAAAGAGAGGTAAATATGATGAATGTAAAATGGAATTTTCCGCATGGAAAAAAACTAACTCCTATGGGCGTAAACGACCCAGCAATTAATTCATTCAAAAGTAATATTATTGATTCGCTAGCAAGAGAAACCATTCAAAACTCTTTGGATGCTAGAGATTCTAAGATAAAAGAACCGGTAAAAGTGACATTTAGCTTTTCGGATATTGAAACGAAAACATTACCTGGATACAATGAATTGAAAGAAAATACTTTAGAAAATGCTGTTAAATTTTGGAAGAAAAAAGGTAATGAAGACACTGTAAAATTTCTAGAAAAATTTCAAAGTGTAATAGAGGCAAATAAAGTTAAAAATACTTAAAATTAGTGACTATAATACTTGCGGTTTAGATGATACTAGTTATGATGCATTAGTTTTAGGGAATGGTTATTCAGAGAAATCAAATGAGAATGCTGCAGGGTCAAAAGGAATTGGTAAAGCTGCACCGTTTGCGGCCTCAGATTTAAGATTAGTATTTTATAATACAGTTCCTAAAGATGGTGTTATTAGACATGCAGGCGTATTAAATTTTGTTTCCTTTAACCCCCCTGAAACAGAGCCAGATGTTGTAACACAATCTAGAGCGTTGTATCAGGACGAAAAAGCTGAATACGTTCCTGGACAAATTAATTTTGGTTTCGAAGAACGACAAAAAAATGAATATGGTACGGATTTATTTGTAGTAGGATTACGAAATAGTGATGAAGACTGGGAAAATAAGATTATTTTTTCGACAGTTAATAATTTTCTAGTTTCAATTCTGGAAAATAAATTAGTAGTTGTTGTGAATGAAAGAGTAATTGATAAGGAGACTATTCAAAAAGTACTTATTGATTTAAAGTGCGTAAATTGGAATTTTGATGAGAAGAGATTGCTTGAAAGTACTGAAAATTATTATGAAGCCTATACAAGTCCGGAAAAATTAGAATTTAATTTAGATGAGTCATTCAAAGTGAAATATGATTTCATCAAGGAATTATCAGATGGTAAATTGATTTTTATTGAAAAAGGATAAAGCTAACAGATCTATTCTACAAACAAGAATTTCTGGGATGAAAATCTACGATAGACGTAATATTAGTAGAAGTATAAACTTTACAGGAATTTTTAGAGCAACAGGGAAAGAACTAGATAAATTCTTAAGAGCTTTAGAGAATACAAATCATGATAATTGGAGTCCCGATCAACTTTCAGACAATAGAAAAGAAGCTAAGGCGTTCTTAGATGATTTGTACCGTTGGTTTAAAGATAAAGTTATAGATTCTTTTGTATCAGATAGTGCTGATTCGATTGATGCAATAGGGTTAAGTAGCTTCTTACCTGCTCGTTCTAGACAACAAGGTGAAACCTCCGAAAGTAAAGAGAGCGGCATCAAAAATAAAATAGATAAAGTTGAGATTAGAAGGCAGTCGCAAATCATTAATGTAACTAAATCATCAGAAGAACAAGAAAAATCATTAGAAGAATTAATAAATGAAGTAGATGGTAGTGGTAACGAGACCGGTGGCAATAGCGGAAAAGGAAAAGGAACCGGAAAAGGGGATGGCTTTGGTGAAAATCCTGGAGAAGGTCGTGGACACTTGCCAAGCGGTGGAGAAGATGGACCAACAACCGGAGAAAAGAATATGTTTAAGAAAGTGAATGAATTATTTGTTTCTAAGTGTATCTTGTTGGATAAAAACTCGGGCAAATATAAATTTATCTTGAAACCAAAAAAATCACTGAAGCTAGTTGAATTAGAGTTTAAGTATGTTGGTGAGGATGGAAGTGTAGCAAAAGCAAAAATTAAGGGTAGTAAATCTGGTACTAATAATATAACTCAAATTACTTCTCGAATTCGTATGGAGAATGTTAAAGAGGATAGTTTGTCAGTAGTCGAAGTTGAGTTTGATACAGTTTTACTCGTTAAATGGGAGGTAAATATTTATGAAATTAAAGGCTGATGTATTTCCTTATCCAGTATTAAGTAAAGAGACAGACGATTTTTCTTCTGGATTATTTAGTATGGAAGTGGAGGAAAAAGAAAGAAATGATTCCTTTTTAAAGTTATTATGCAAATATACTATTGAAAATAATGATATTGAAGAGTTGTTGAAAAACAATAAAGCGAATATCGCTATGCTTTTAGAAGGACAATCATCATCTTATAGAAAATTAGTAGTTTTTGGATTAGACGAAAGAGAAAAAGAAATAGTTATTGAGGCCAAAGAGGTTTCAAGGAAAGTTTTTGTGAATTCCTTTATTTTAGCGAGTGAAGATTTGGTTGACTATACCAACACTGGATTTAATCAAGATTACTATGGGGATGACTTTAAGATACCCCTTATAGAAAAAGGAAGTCTACTCGCGTATGACATCCCAGTAGAAATTCATATGTCCTTTTCTAATTCAGAAAAAGCTAGTCTTGAATCGATCGTTCGAGTGTCTAGAAATGATGTTATTGAACGCATGATTGTTAATTGTGATGATTCTGATGCTATTAAACTTGAGCTCCCCGGGAAAGCATACGATGTATATTGTTCACTTTCTCAAAGCAATAAAGCGTTAGAGTCAATCTTAATGACTACTCTTATTTTGCCAGCGTTAACATACACAATTGAAAGAATACAATCAAAAACTACGAACTATGATAGTAGTCATTGGTATGAGGATTTAGAGATAATTCTTGAATCGAAAGGATTAACTATTACTGAGGACTCGGATGCAATGGAAATCGCTCAAGCGATATTAAATAATCCTATAGAGAAATCTTTAGTGAGTTTTAAAAATTATTTTGAAGGTGATGCCATATGAAAAAACTAGTGTATGTATCAGATGATTTCCTAGATGAATTTAAAAACGAATTTTTAATTCAAATTATCTTCCTCTCTATTTAGAAGGAGATAAAGAGAAAATTAAAGAAATTTTTTCAAATCCTGAGAATGTAATAGAATCTAGCATTGAATTTGATTATGCTGATTTGGTTCTGGAGTCTGAAGATTCCGATGCAAACAGAAAAAACATGGGAATAATTTGGGAATCATTAAAGCATTTGAGTATTTCAGAAGCTTCGAACGAAAAATTGTGGATTGCTTTAGAAAATACATGTTATTTGGATTATCATTTAGACCAATTACAATTGATTAAAGGTGATAATAGAGAAAAAAAGTGTCATTTCTAGAACAATATTTAATAATGGGAAAAAGCGTTCATTAATGATTAATAGCATCGCATCTCTTTGGTGGATTGCATACTATACCATTAATCAAGATGCGCAAGATCCCTTTTATCTAACGAAGCGATTTATGGAGGGGACATATCGTGGGAATGCAATCGCATATTTCTCTAGTAATCTTGTCTCAAATAAGAACATTGTATTGGGGACCTTAGAAGCAATCTATGAATTGATAGATGAAGGGAAAATGATTGAAAATAGATATTCATATTCGGCTGCGAACAAATTATTAAATTTAACTGGCGGTGTTGTTATTTTGGACTTATTATCTAAAGATGAAATCAAAAAGATAGTTAAAGATAATTTACCGAAAATGGAAAACGTAAAAACGGTATCTGAAATACTAATTAATAACTCAGGTTTTTAAAATTCTAACGTAGAAAGGAGTGATGATTAAATCACTCCTTATTTGTTTAAATGTTGTTACTTTTGTGCGTATGTTATGATATAATATAAGCACAGAAATAACAATTTGGTGGTGGATTATTTGAAGTATGAAGAACTATTAGAAGAACTAATTGCAGAAAATGATATTATCCGAAGCGAGGACATGAAAGTAGTTGGGATTCCACTTACTTATGCATCTCGTATGGTGGATAAAGGGAAACTCGTGAAATTAGAGCGGGGGGGTATATGCAATGTCTTATCAATACTATGATAAATATTATTTATTCCAGCAGAAAAACCAAGCAGCGATTTTCTCATTTGTCTCAGCACTATATTTGCATGATTTAGTGGACTCATTTCCTTATGACATCGATGTCACTGTTTATTCGGGATATAATACGCACAGATTTCCGTCAATCGTGAAGCCACACTATATAAAGAAAGAGTTGCATGAACTTGGAAAAACAGAAATGACGACGAAAATGGGGAATAAGGTTTATTGCTACGATAAGGAAAGAACCATCTGTGACTTGATCGCCAACCGTAAAAAAATCGATGCTGAAATCTTCACGTCTGCTCTTAGAAACTATATTCAGTCGCCCGATAAAAAGGTAGAAACTTTGTTTGAGTATGCCGAAAAGATGGGAATAGCAGAGAAAGTGAAAGAGATAGTCGAGGTGCTATATGAATATAAAAAAGAGTAAAGAGTCAAAAAAAGAAATTCAACAATCTTATCAAGAAACGAAGCAACCTAATAAAATAACGATTGCTGCAATAAAGAAGGAAGAGAGATTGCTAGAAATCAATCTATAAAGGGATATCGGTAAGAAACTGAGGAAGAAGTTATATGATTAAAGCAGTCTCTTATTTCTAATCGACTCATAAATAATGTGATAAGAATTTTTTTAATAGGAAATAAGTAAAAATTTGTCACTTGTTTCTTATTTTCTATTATCAAACAAAAAAGAGTTTGTGAATTAGCATTCTGGTGGACATTAAAATAAATTTTAAGTAGACACATTTCTTTGATATGATGCTAAAAAATCACTGTTATATCGGTGCTTTTCTTAACTCTAAATTTAATTATAAAAATCACAATATAAGGTATACCTTATATTAGTTATACGTTATAATGTGAATTAGGAGGAGATTCACATGGGGAAAAAGGTAAAATATAGAATTTCGGACTATGTATTTAACCAATTGCTAGATTTAGATTATCCTGCATTAGTAAAAGCATATACTGCACTTGTAATTGCTGAAGAAGAAGGATTAAGTGATGCTGTTCGAGAGAGATGGGGACGAGGAAAGGGAAAGGCAGAGTATCTTGTAGTACCTGTATCACGAACTTTAAAAGAAGGTGAAAAAGATGGGAAAAATTCCAGAAGAAATATTACGACATATTAAAATCCATTTATCCTGATTTTGAAAAAGACTTTAATGAGGAATATTCTAAGCAAAGAATGGCAATAGAACTCATAAAACTTAGATTAGATAGTGGATTTACTCAAGATGAATATGAAGTATTAACAGGGATTAAACAGTCGTATTTATCTCTTTTGGAGAATGCTTCTACTAATCCTCAATTTTCAACGCTGGTAAAAATAGCACAAAAGAATGGTTATCGTTTAGAAATGAAGTTCAAAAAAAGACTTAAAAAAATTACAAAAAGTTGAAGATGAAATTTAAAGTTTTTTTAAGTTCTAAATGTTTTGGAAGAAAGTAAGATGTTTTTTTGCATAATTATTTTTCTCTATCTTTTTCAATTATTAATTTATCAAAAAGTGCAAAAAGACAATTTATAATTAAAAAAAGGTACATGATATAATTTAGTTAATATAAATTCGAAATTAATTCATAGAATGAAAGGAGTAAAATAATGAATCAGCATATTAACAGTTTGGATTCATCAGATGTTCAGGAAAATATAATCCGTCAATCAATGCCGAGAATTTTAGATATTTTATTAATTGACAGAACAACTTCAACTCCTTCGAAAACAAGAAATATTATTTGGGCAACAAATAATTATAAAAAGTATGGAGCTCAAGTTTATGATGAAAATTCCGAAATTAAGCCAGAATTAGTTACGGGTATTATGGGGAATTTAATTAAACCACGCGCTTTAAAAGACCGTGAGATGCAATTATCAAGAACAAAATCTAAAGCTGAGGTATTTACTCCAGTTTGGATTGTAAAAAAACAAAATGATGAAGTGGATAAGACATATAGAAATGACGATTTAGAAACATATGTTTCTCGAAGGTGGATTGAAATAACTTGTGGTGAAGCTCCATACATGACATCTCGTTATGATATGGAAACTGGTGATCTAATTTTATTGAAGAACCGTGTTGGATTTATAGATCGAAAACTAGAACGGATTAATAGAGAAATTGATGATAAAGCAGAATGGCAACGATTAGTTGAATTAGCTTATAAATCCAGTTATGGGTTCGAGTGGAGTGGAGATTCTCTCCTAATTGCACGCGAAAACTTATTGTATACGTACAGAGATTTTTATGTTGAAAAGTGGGGGGAAGAGCCTTTATATGGATTGTTCGAAGAAATCGCTAAAATCATTAGTTATAATATTTTTCAGATGGATGGAGTAAAGTATATAATACCACTTTCCGAAAAAAGAGAAAGGAAATTATCTGTTGAAATCTCACTCTTTGACGATGATGAACCTGAAGAAGAATGGATTGTACAGTCAGGAAAGAGAGTGAGGATTATGAATTGGGATACAAACAAAATGGAATATTTTGATAAGGGGATATAGGAATGGGCAACTTGGTAAGTATTAATACAACGAAAGAAATATTTCCGCAAATTTATGCATATACATTACCGACCATAATGGAGAAAAAAGGTTGGATAAAAATCGGGTATACAAAAAGAAAAGATGTAGATCAACGAATTAAAGAGCAAACGAATACAGCAGCAATGAGGCTGACATACGAAAAATTATGGTCAGAGCCAGCTAAGTTTGCTCGAGAAGAAAAATATTTTTCAGATCATGATTTCCATGCGTTTTTAACGAAATATAAAAAAATAAAAAGAAATCCAAACTCTGAGTGGTTTTATTATAATGGACATCCAGAACAAGCACATATAGATTTTCGAGATTTTACGGAACATAAATTTGATCAGATTGATTCGGCGACTGAATATGTACTTAGGGATGAGCAACGCGATGCAGTAGATAAAACGATTGCATATTTTAGAGAACATCAACATTCTGAATTTTTATGGAATGCAAAACCAAGATTTGGGAAAACTTTAACTACTTATGATCTTATAAGAAGAATGGATGCAATAAACGTTCTGATTGTAACAAATCGTCCTGCAATTGCGAATTCATGGTTTGATGATTTTGAAAAATTTATTGCGTGGCAAACAGATTATTTATTTGTAAGTTCATCAGATTCGTTGAAGGAAAGGCCAGCATTATCAAGAAAAGATTATTTAAATATAATTGATGAAAATTCTCGCCAAATTGCTTTCTTTTCATTACAAGACTTAAAAGGTGCAGCTGCGTTTGGTGGTGTTCATGATAAACATCAATGGGTAAAACAAACGAACTGGGATATTTTAGTTATTGATGAAAGTCATGAAGGTGTAGACACTTTTAAAACGGATGTAGCTTTTAATCAAATTAAACGAAATTTTACATTACATTTATCAGGTACACCATTTAAAGCAGTATCGTCTGGGAAATTCTCAGAAAGTCAAATATTTAACTGGACATATACAGACGAACAGACTGCAAAAGAAAACTGGGATTCTGCAAATGAGATTAATAATCCGTATGAACAACTTCCAAAACTTAACATGTTTACTTATCAAATGAGTGCAATGATTACTGATGAAGTAGAAAAAGGGGCACAAATCAATGGTGAAAATATTGATTACGCATTTGATTTGAATGAGTTTTTTGCGACAAATGAACAAGGGAAATTCATTCATGAAAAAGATGTTCTAAAGTGGTTAGATACATTAACCCACAATGAAAAATATCCATTTTCAACACCTGAATTACGTAAAGAATTAAAACATACATTTTGGATATTAGAGAGAATAGCAAGTGTAAAAGCGTTAGCAAATATTTTATCAACTCATCATTTTTTTGAAAATTACAAGATTATTGTTGCCGCTGGTGATGGAAGACAAAATGAGGATGAAGATACTCGAATTAAAAGGTCGCTTGATATTGTTAAGGATGCAATAAAAAATAATGAAAAGACAATCACTCTCTCAGTAGGACAATTGACTACAGGAGTGACTATCCCAGAATGGACTGCGGTTTTAATGCTTTCGAATATGAAGTCAGCTAGTTTGTACATGCAAGCTGCTTTTCGCTCGCAGAATCCATGGATATTCGAAGAAAATGGTGTTTTGAAACAAAAGAAGAATGCATATGTATTTGATTTTGCTCCAGAACGCACCTTAATGATATACGATGAATTTGCTAATAATTTGGCTATTAATACCGCAAATGGTAGAGGTTCTACAGAAGAACGAAAAGATAATTTGCGTCAATTGTTAAATTTTTTCCCGGTAATTGCAGAAGACTATGATGGGAAGTTAGTAGAATTAGATGTTGAAAAAGTCTTGACTATTCCGAAAACAATTAAGGCTCAAGAAGTAGTTAAACGAGGTTTTATGTCTAATTTTCTATTTCAAAATATTGGCGGAATTTTTGCTTCAGAGAAGGCTAAAGAGATATTAGATCAGTTGCATCCTGTAGATGAAGGAAGAATAAATCAAAAGCGAAATAATGAAATAATAGACTTAAAAAATATTCAATTAGATGATCAGGGTGAAGTAGAAATTGATAGTGATATAGTTGATGCTAAGAATAATATTTGTTTTGGAACTAAAAATTTATTCGAATATGTTGAATACTATCACCGATATTACTAGCTATGAAAATAATTTAGAGCCATTAGAAAAGAAATCGAGTTCAGAATCTATTGCTAAACAAATGGCTAAAATTTTTGTAGAGAGCGCCCAAGAAGGAGCAAGAGAAATAGCTAAAGAATCCGGGTTGGCAGCAAAAGTAGCCGAAGGTGTCGTGAAAGAACAATCAGATATCTTGAAACGCGAGATTCAAATGATTGAATCTACTTGTGCTATTAAAATGAATGAACTCAAATTTGAATATGATAGAAAAATACAAAATGACTCCGAAAATAAAGAAGTTGTAGAGAAATATACAAAAAGAATATGAAGATAAGGCCAGTGAAATTTCTAAATCAATGCAACAAAGATTAATTGAAACTGTTAAAAATAAAACAATAGAATTAACCAAAAAAATACTACATTTAATCTTGTGAAAAAAAGTCGGAAGAGAAGAAAAAAAGAATGAAGTGGAGGATGATGTTCGTGCGCGACTCCGTGGCTTTGCTAGAACTATACCGTCATTCTTAATGGCTTATGGTAATTCATCTACAACGTTGGAATCATTTGATGAAACTATAAAGGATTCAGTTTTTAAAGATGTCACGGGAATTACGTTAGAACAATTTAGAATTTTACGAGATGAATATCAGTTCTTTGACTCAATAGTCTTTAATGAATCTATTCAAGAATTTTTTTATAAAAAAAGAAAGTTTAGCAAATTATTTTGACGAAGATCAAACAGAAGATATTTTTGATTATATTCCACCTCAAGAGACAAATCAGATATATACACCTAAAAAGGTTGTTAGAATGATGATTGATAAGTTGGAAGAGGAAAATCCAAAAATATTTACAGACTCTAGTAAGACTTTTGCAGACCTTTATATGAAGTCAGGGTTGTATATAGTTGAGATTGTAAAACGATTATACAAAGGATTAGAAAAAGAGATTCCTGATGAAAATGCTAGATTGCAGCATATTTTGGAGAATCAAGTATATGGTTTTGCACCAACAGAAATCATATATAATATTGCTCGAAACTTCATTTTTGGATTTAATGATAGTGCTAAATTTATTTCGGATGCACACATTGTTTTTCTTGATACAGAGCCGTTTGCAAGTGGTCACGGTGATTTTGAGAAGAAATGTGATGAGATTTTTGGAGGTGAATAAATATGAAATTCGATGTAGTGGTAGGTAATCCACCTTATCAGGAAAATGATAATGGTGTTAGAAGTAATGGATCAGCAAATGCTTCTGCTAGTCCAAAATATCAATTATTTTTCCAATTAGCTAAATTAATTTCTAAAGAAAAAATCAATTTAATCTTCCCAGCTAGATGGTTGTCGGGGTCTGGGAAAGGCTTAACCAAATTTACTGAAGAGATGTTAAATGATCATCATATTAGAAGTTTAACATTGTTTGAAAATTCTAAAGCTGTTTTCTCAAATAATGATATTAAAGGTGGCGTATTGTATCTTACTTATGACAAAGATTATGATGGGCCGGCTGATATAACTGTTGTAGATAAAGATTCGAACGAGCATAGATTTAGTAGCTATTTAAATTCTGAAAATTCTGGTGTATTTATTCCTTATGGTGAATTAATTTCAATATACAGAAAAGTCATCAACAGTGAAGATTTTAAGTCTTTTCAAGATATCGTTTCAAAAAGAAAACCGTTTGGGTTGCCTACTGATTATTTTGAGAAAGAGTTAAATTCAAATATCTCTAACCTTAAAGATGTCAAGGAGAATGAAAAAGATATTGAAGTTATAGGTTTGTTAAACTCTAAAAGAACGATTAAATATATTGATTATTCTAATGAGAATTTATTTGATAAAGATTTGTTAAACTCGTGGAAAGTGTTCATTCCATACGCTTATGGTAAAGGAGAATTTGGGGAGCCGATGCCTAAATTAGTTGTTGCCCCGCCAAGACAAATTTGTACAGAAACTTTCCTTTGTATCGGACCATTTAGCAATCGTGAACAAGCTGAAGCTGTAACCAAATATATGGAGACAAAATTCTTTAGAGCAATGATTGGTATCTTAAAAACAACTCAACATAGTACGGGAACGTATCATTTAATTCCATTACTAGATTTTTACTGAAAAATTCTGAAATCAATTGGAAAGAGTCTTATAAAAAAATATCGAATCTAATATTTATTTGAAATATGGACTTGATTTTTGAAGAGATAGATTTTTATTCAAAAATAAAAATAAAGGAAGTAGAGTGATACAATGGTTGCAAAAAAATATTCTACAGATAGAGAATTTACAGATTTTGTTCATAATTATTTGGCAGTACCATTAATTTATAAAAAAAGCTAAAATGGGAAGTAGAAACAATTGATAATGAATATGCAGAGTTAAAAAGATTTAAATGATGGTATTGATTATCACGCTAGAGACAATTTAGGGTTAAAGGTTACTATTCAAGAAAGATTTAGACGATCTGATTATGATTATAATGATTTCACGATTAGATATACTAGAAATAATTCGAATGATCCAAATCAAGTTAATTCAGAGTTTTATAAATTGAGTGCAGACTATTTTATTTATGGAATTACTAGCGGAGACGGAGACATATCGGAATTTAAGAAGGTTATTGTTTTAGATTTAAATTATTTTTAAAAAGATTACTACGAATGGGTAGAATTAGAATTCCTAAAAAAACATAGAAAAACAATCTGAGATAGTATTAGAGAACGGTAAAAAAAGTACTTTACACTGCTTTAAATAGAAATTTTGATTATTCATCTGAGTTTATTGCCATCGATCCAGAAAAAAATTATATGAGGTTATTGGTGATAGGATTAAGTATCTTATCGTCTATCAAAAAAAGGGTTTCGAATATCAAGTGATGTTAAGATGAATAATGAATTAATTTCACGGAATTTGAAAATGAATATTATGATAATCAATAAGAGAAGAGGGAATTGTATTGGATGAATTATCTAATCAGGCTTCGTTAATAGCGCTAATCCTTTCAATTATTACAGGAACTATTTATAGCGATATACAAGGGAGTAAGAATGCCAAATTAAAAAAAGCGAATTATTATTCTTTGGCATCCTGTTTCATTTTATTTTTTTCTCATTAATACGGGCTAACGAAAAAAATATTTAAATGAAATGAATATTAACTTAGTGCAAATTTTATTGTTCTTTTATCTAACGATGTATTCTTTAAATTATATTTTATTTGTTATAATAGAATTTTTGTAAAAAAATCCTTTCAGGAAAAATATGGGTGAAGATATTAACCGTATTGATATGCTCGGCAATATCTATTTCTTTTAAGTTTGTATGTACTAAATTTAGACACAGTTTATAAATATATTCCTAAAGATACTATAGTAAAAAAATTTATGATGATGAAAAATAATTATTTTTCTTTTTAAAAAAACAGAAAAAAAGATATTCCAATAGAATTTAACTACACCCCAGTTTATTCATCTGACAAATTTAAAACACACTTCCGAAAAAGATGTTAATAAATTTATACTAAAAGCAGGAACTAAAATCAGAGTTTTTTTGCAGACAGTAGTTTTACCAGAGTTGAAACTAACGACTACCTTGAAAAAAAGATAAGTCTTATAAAAAAAGATTGGGGTAGTTTAGAGGGTGTTAGCACATGTGAACTAAATATATCAGATAATGATACAAGTTTTTGTATTATCTGAAAAATTTAAAAGGTTACTATAGTTGAGGATACGATTTTGACTATTTACATGAATAGTATCTTAATCGTATTAAGATTTTATGTAGGGATTTCTATGATAGTAATTATATTGCTTGAAATAATTTATAATTGTATATATATACCTTATAAGCAAACCCTAAATGAATATTTATATAAATTGTAAAAATAGGTTTAGAATCTATAATTATTTTTTTATAGATTCTAAACCTATTTAAACCTTTATAAGTGCATTTAATCTTTATTTTGGTTTTCTCCTCAATTTCTCTAGATCTCCAGGTTCCATATAAATACTCTTATGATGTTCAATATAATCGCAAAATACATTACGCATTAAATGCATCGTATCATTTAATGACATAGGTGTTCTTAAAAATTCTGTGGGTTTATGGAACGGAACGCTAGTGATTTCTCTACTTCGTTGTGTTTCAACAGTAGCGTGCGTGAGGTTATCAATGATGGAACAAGCAACAGTTTCATGTGCATGCTGAATGATGCGATAGGTTGCAAGTTGATGTTCAACTGTTTTTTGACAATAGGGAAGAATGATTTGAAGGCAATTAGACAGTATCAAAGAGGTCTGTCGATTTTCTTGAATGGTTCGTGTGAGATGGTGAAAGGCACACCAGTGGGAATGGGAGCTAGCCTTATCTTTAATTTCAAAATAGAGGAGTTCATTAATGGCATACGGTACTTTTGTAGAAATGCGTGTTAAGAGTTGCGTAATCGCTTTTGATTGAGCATAGGACATGCCAAATTGCATTTCCAGGTCACTGAAAAGGGCACGTGTTGTTCGAGACGTCAGAACACAGCGCCCGTCTTTATAAAAGACAGCACTTTTCATGTCTGTTTTGAATGCCGTCAGGTCATACAGTAACAGAACGTTTTTCGTCATCAGCGGATAATCCGAACTGGACGTTAGTGGTGATCGATCGTTCTCCCAACAACCGATAGTAATCGTTTTCATATTAGTTTCCTCCTAATACTTTTTTTCTTTTATTTTACACCTGTTTTTTTACTGTTTTCTATACTATTTTTATTGTTTTTACGTATTTTTATCATAAAATATTCGTTATATTTCCGTTGTTGTATACGAACGGGAATTATTACCTTTTTTCATAGACTTTCTCTGGTTTTCGGAGAAGGTCTTTTTTGCGTTACTCTAAGCACTGAAGTTGGCCAATTTCGAATCTATTTTTGGAGGAGAAAACAATGAAAGAGTGGACAGAAACAGAAGAAAATACAGCATTACTCTTTGAGTACTACGAAGGAGTGATTTACAACGTTTTGGAACGTATCAATCTCACTAAAAAGAATCCTTCTTTTGATGATTTTGTACAAGAGGGGAGAATCCTTTTATTAGAGTGTTATCAAGAAACGACAGGGAAACCTTTGGGCAATATTAGTGAGCGAAACCAATTTGGTTCGTACTTTAAACGTAAACTTTATTGGAGTTATATGCATACTATTACGAAGAAAAATCTAGAGACAGTGACATTAACTCCCGAATGGATGACAGGGACGATGGAGGATGAACACTGGTTTGAAGTAGAAGATACTTATCATGATTTCTTTACCACACTAACACCTAACCAACTAAAAACATTGGAATGGATGATCGGTAGTAATGAAACAGTGAAATTATATGCAATTCGTTTGGGTCGTAGTAGACGTGCAATTGAGCAAGAAATTTCAACTATACGAAAAAAGTTAAAAAAATTTCTCGAAGAGCATAGCATTTAATGTACTAAATCGGTTCTTATAGGTGTAGAAGTCATGACACTACAAAAACAAAAAAAAAACAAGGAGGAAGCCACCATGGCAGAAACATTTAATAAAGCAACACTAGAACTATTTTATCAAGACGCGGAGAAAGGAAAAGTGAAGAAATTCAAAAGTATTCCGAACTTGAAGAATGGTGCAACTCACGAGGGAATTATGGCAGTATCAGGAGCTATTGATACCCTTGCTAAAGAAGCGATGACATATGCGGACACTGTAGTTCGTACAAGACACGATAACAACTAATAATGAAAGGAGAAATAAATCATGGCAAATGAATCAACAACTACTACAGAGCTTTATTTAGGCTTCAAAGGAAGCGATGGGAAGTCCAAACGATTAGTTATTGCACATCCTGAGGATAACTTGGATGAAGCTACTACACGCGGTGCAATGAAAAAAATTGCTGATGCACACCTTTTCGAAAAACAAGGAATTGATATGTTTAACGAACAAGAAAGTGCAAAATACATCCAACGTAAAGAAACGCCGATCTTCAACGATAAGAAAAAAGAAAAATAATAGTTGAGTAACTACTGATAATTTCGAAGTACTGGTTAGGTAAAACAATTAGTGAGAAATCACTAATGATAACGAAAGGAATCTGTTAGAAGCTAGCTTTTAACTCGGCTGTATAAAGATTTATGCAGCCAGAGATTTCTTTCGTAATACATAAAAAACGAGAAACGAAAGGAGGAACTGTTATGAAAGAGTTTGATTTGCGAGGAGTACTTTCAATCATAGGCGGATTACTAGGTGGTTTTTTAGGTGGAATGGATGGACTGTTGTATGCACTTATCTGTTTCATTGTGCTGGATTATATTACTGGTGTTTTAAGTGCTATCGATCAACATCGCTTATCAAGTGCAGTAGGTTTTAAAGGAATTGCACGAAAGATAATTATTTTTGTTCTAGTTGGAGTAGCGAACATTTTGGATATATATATTCTTGGACATGCGAGTGTACTGAGAGCTGCTGTAATCTTTTTCTATTTGTCCAATGAAGGTATTTCTATTCTTGAAAATGCGACACAATTGGGACTTCCAATCCCCGAAAAATTGCAGAAGATTTTACAGCAAATGAATCATAAGGAGGAAGAACAAAATGGTAGAGAAACTTATTGAACCATTAATGACGGATAGTGGAAAACTTGTGTCTATTGATTTTGTAGTCATTCATAATGATGCAGGAAGAATGAATCCTAAAGAGTATATAGATTGGCTCAGGGGGAGAGATAAATCACTTGGTATTGCACACTATTACTGCAACCGAAGAGTTATTGCGCAAGTATTAAATACGACGGATATCGGTTATCATACTGGCGATTGGTGGAGCAACTGCCGTTCTATTGGCTATGAGGTTTGTGAAAGTCTAAAAGTAAGTGATGAGAATTTCTTAGCTAATGAAGATGTAGCTTTAGCGCAAGCAACGGAAGATTTACTGTTTTATGGATTACCTATCAATACTGATACGGTGAGATTACACCATGAATTTGTCCCGACTACTTGCCCGCACCGTAGTATGGAACTACATGGTGGTACAACAGAAAGTGTAAAAGCCTACTTTGTCGAACGAATGCAGTATTTTGCTACTCTAGGCGATAAAGCATGGATTATATTATTCAAATTAGGAAATCATGGTCAGAAATTTGAACAGGAGAGAATCATTTCAAGAAATGAAGATACACCGACGCATATTTGTCGGTTGGTAATCGAAGGAAAATTTGGTAATGGTGAAGAGCGTGTAAAACAGTTAACAGAAGCTGGATATGATGCTGTTGGGATACAAAAAGAAGTCAATCGTATTTTAGCCGAAGAAAGCGGGGAGATAAATAGTGAAAAACAAGAAGAGTTATTTGGGAATCAAGAGGATAGAGAAAATAGATCGACAAAAAGTTTGTGCGAACATGGATTATATACAAAGGACTATCTGGACACCATTGCGGCCGAAGTTATCCAAGGAGACTGGGGTAATGGAGAAGAAAGACGAGATCGCTTAGAACAAGCAGGATATGATTATGATGTGGTTCAGCAAAGAGTAAATGAATTAATTATGTGAATAATAGCCTACTGATGAAAAAAATGTCAGTAGGCTTTATTATTTAAAAAGTAATCCGGAATGTAACCTTTTAAATGATAGAGAATAAAAATTTCAAATAGTAAAAATAACTTGCATTCAATTTCAGTACCATGTTTTTACGTTAGTAGCTGTTGAAATTCAAGCAGGACATATCGCAGTAACTGTGGATTGAGGATGTTAACTATTCACGAGTTGTAGGGTAAGAGGAATATGATATTTTCGCAAGAATCCGCTTTCGAAAAATGAGCAAAAATGATATAATCTAGGTAACTTATTATAAAAAAAGGGGGGATGATTATGGATAAAAATCGTAGGGAAAAATTGTAGCTTTAGGAGTTCCAGGGTTGGTCTTACTAATGGCTATTGAAGCAACAGGATTAGCGGGAGCTGCAGCATTAACAACAGCCTTAGCAGCCATAGGTCCATTCGGTATGCTAGGAGGTATTGCTACATTAGGACTTATAGTAGTAGTTTCACAAGGTATTGTTGAGTATGGTTTCGAAACTCTATTTAAGCAAGTAGTAAAAGAATTAATAAAAAATGGGGAGACAAAGGAATCTATCTTGTCAAAAATTAATTCCTATTGGGTTTCTAAATCATTAGAATTAAAACTTGTTGAGGTTTTAGAAAAAAATTGGAATGAAAGCTTTAATAATTTATCATAAAATGGAGGAAGAACTATGGGACTTTTTGATAGCTTGTTTAGTACTGATGATGACGATTTAGATTGTGATTGGTATTGTGATCAATGTGGAGACTTTATGAATTCGCAAACAGGTTTTACTGTAAAATCAGGTACATGGAAATGTGAAATGTGTGGCTTTATAAATGATGTGACATCGGATAACATCATAGATGATTATGACGATGATGACGATGAACGTATTGATGTTTACGAAGCGGCTTTGATTTGGGCTTCAAATGGCAAAGATGAGGATTATACTTTTGGTTATTCGGAAGATGAATTAGAAGATGCATTGTAAAATAATCAATTAGAGTATATAGTTTTTTGGCACTTACATTCGTAGGTGTCTTTTTGTGCTCTCAAAATTTAAGTAGCTATGGAATTAATGAGAAGTTTTTTGTTTTTATACATACAGAAATTAAGTGACTTTAAAGATCAAAGCATTGGACTAACCGTCCAATGCTTTTTCTTTCCCACCTATGCTATAATAATCTTGTATAGAGAAGGTTTTCATGATTGGAGGAGAGAGTATGAAGCAAAGACAAATCCTGGCATCAGCGCTTTGTGTGTTGGCGCTTGTGGCATGCAACAAGAAGCCAGAAGAGGCGGTGACAACCCAGGCGCCCGCGACAGTTCAAGCAACAACCGCAGTACCGACAACCGTAGCCGAGGTAGAAGATGCGACGTATTTTGAGATGTTGCAGTTGGCGTATAATGTGGCGGCCAAGGATGCCGATATCACAGAAGGCTTAGCTGCGGCCAAGAAGGTGCGTGACGAGATGTTTGAGCAGTTTCCGAGCGACAAGGATGATATCGACAATGCCTATTCGGACTTGGAGCTCTTGGTTCGTTTTAATGCGACTGGATTTAGCGACTTCATGAAGCGTTGGAATGCGTCTACTGGGCAGCATTTCGAGGCTTTGCACGAAGCGATTCACATGGATGCTGCGACCATCAATGGCGATAAGGTCAAATGGAATATGATGGGCGTTGTGGGCTCAAACGACTACGAAGTGATGGTGGTGGAAGCGTATCTAGATGCGACGAAGAAAGAGGCGTTCCTCTTTGGGTACGAAGATGGCGAGCCAATCGTTCTTCATGCGACGAATGTGACGCGCGAGACACTTGCGAAAGCAGCGTTTCAAGTTGTGAAAGACGCTGATTTACTAAAAGGCTTTACCGATAATGCGACATGGAAAGCGACGGCGGAGGCTTCTGCGAATCAATCCGTTGCGGATGCAATGGCGATTTACGCGCGTAAAAGAGGCGAAATCTATGAACGCACGAGTCCAGCGACAAAGCGTGAGTACTATGATTTAGCCGTTCCAGACCAGCTCTTCAAATATGCAACGGTCGATGGCGAGAAGGCGAACTTCAAGTGGGCAGGGCTGAATTTCCAATCTGGAGGCGACTCTTATGAAATCGTGGAGTGTTATGTGTCTGAATCGGGGACATCGGTGATCGTATTTGCCAAAAAAGAAGGAATCAATGTGCTGTTAATCGGCGAATCAGAGCCACAGACGACTAAGAAAGCGGATGGAACGATCAAGTCTGCCGTAGTGAACCTCCAGCCGTACGAGAACGAAACATTATCAAACGTACTGTGGTAAGACAGGAGAAGAAGAATGACAGAAGTACAACAACTCGAACAACTAATGAATGAGATGCTGCCAGGATTGCAGCTCTTTGCTAGAGACATCAACCTAACGCCGGAAGAAGCGGCGAAGTTCCAGGTGGGGCAGATCGTGCGTAACGCGGCCTTACCGATGCGACGAGTCGCGTGGGGGGCATGGTGACAACGCACCGTTTCAGCATTTTATCCAATCACCTTTTTGATTTGACGAAGGCGGAGCACGGCACGAACTGTGGGCTACACGTGGCTAACCGCGACAGCCACTTCAAGGTGCTGGACATTTACGAGCATGAAGGCAAGACGCAGATTCTGCTCTTGCATTTGCCGGACGATTATCGTTGGAAATGGATGGAGCATGTGAATCTGGATCTGCCGGTGGACATCGTGGCCGATAGCAGAGAGCGTTTCGCCTCCAAGGCCCACGCCGAACCGATTCCAGAGGTGACAAGTCCGGAGTGGCTTGACCGATGCGGTTTTGCGCCAGGACTCGACATCAAAGGCGAACTCTTCCCAAATGAAATCCCAATCGCAAGTCAGATGCAAAAAGTAAAAGACGCCTCTTTCCGAAACTTCTACCATCAACTCGTCTACGTTCGCTGTGCAGCGTTAATCGAAGACGTGATGCCAGAAATTGCCCAGGCCGGCGACACGGGGCTTGTCCTCTACGGATATATCGACGAGGAGGCTGGCGTTTCGTTCCAACCGCTATGGATTGCAAAAGAAGGCGAGTCGACGCTAGACATGCGCCTCATTCCAGAAGAGACGATGTATCTGATTCGTCTTGCGAACCTCGATGACTGCGAGTTCTGTTCGATGAGATGGATTGAAGTCGATCCGTATATCGTTGATCGTGCAAGACGCGTCATTGCGGAAGTGTATGACACAAAGAGCAAGGAAAAAGAAGAGACACGTACCTTCCAAGGACTCGACCAATTCCGCCGCCGCGAGCATCCCGATGACTTTGGCGTAGCGGTGTACTACGAAGACAAGACGAAGGAACCCGAGCGCTTATGGGTCCGCATCTCGCGCGTGGAAGGCAACCAATGCTTCGGCACGCTCTTGATGGACTCGAAGCATCCAGACGGGCCAAAAGAAGGGGACGAGATTATGTTTAAAGTCCTTCAGAACGAAAACGGAGAGCTCGAGGTTGTGTCAGTGCAAAAATAGAAAAAAAGACAAAGTAACCCTCGGTTACTACATAGTGTTTATGGTAAGGCACCGGGCCAAGCCTAAGTCTTGGCTCCTACCAAAGCTTCAAACTGACTCTACTGGTTTTCCCCTAGAGTCAGTAATTCACATTGGTTGCACCTCCTTACCATTCACACTATAGAACCGAGGGCCTTTTTGTCTTTTTTTAAACTGCCTCACTTTTTTTCATGTGTGAGTGGAATCTCACCGTTCTCTTACCTTGAATTGAGCGCACCTTGACATTAAAGAGATTTATGGTATATTCAAGGCGCAAGAAAAATATAGTGAATATTTCAATCACTAAAGCCAGAAAGAGCATTGGATGTGTGAGATCCAATGCTCTTTTTTTGTTTGTATTAATGTGCCCTGTCCGCGATTTGCACGATGATGTTCTATCACATTACAGTTTAACGCAGAGAGTCGCGATATAGTCGCTGCCATAACGGGATAATCGATGTCTTTTTGTCGCACGATTCATAAAAATCAATCATCGCAAGACCGTTTTTCAGTTGGCCTCTAATCTGAGTTTCTAAAGTGTGGCTGAATTCATATCCGTATTCTGGATTGATGGTGATTTTTCCGGCCTCTTCAAGTTCTTTTGAATTAAAAGGGATGGAGAACTTTAAGAGTAATTCCTCGTCGGGTTGGTCCCAAACAACGTCGGCGTCATACATGTATATCCAAGGATTCATGAACCCAACCATTAACAGTCCGCCTTTTTTTCAATACACGAGCGGCTTCTTGATACATATTTTCTAAGTCTTCTATATATACATTCGAAACGGGGTTGAAAATAATATCAAAAGTTTCATCTTCGAATGGAAATGGTTTTGTCATGTCGGCTTGAACCGTATTGATTGTTAAGCCTTCTCTTTTAGCCACCATCTCATCTTTTTGTAATTGTGATGTAGAAAAATCCATTATGGTGACGTCATAACCCTTTGTAGCAAACACTGGGCCCTGTTGCCCGCCACCACAAGCTAACCCTAATAGCTTCTTTCCGTTTGCTTTTTCAAACCATTCTTCCGGAACCTTTTTCCCAACCGTTAACGCAACAGAAATTGGCTTCTTTCTAGCTTCTTCAAATTCTTCATGTGTCACTGGCTCGGTATAGGCATTTTTCACATGATTCCATCTGTCTTGATTTGCTTTTAAATAATTACTCATCTCTCATCACCGCTTTCCGTCTACTCAGGTTCATTATACTATTGCTAGGAAAAGTAGGGAAGTGTCCACTAATTTACTTGCTAAAAAAGAAGTGTTTTGAAGCGCCTGCCAAGTTGCAGTTGTGGATACTCCCTTTTAAAGTGTAGAAATACTGAAAAGAGACAAAAATCCCTCGGTTCTATAGTGTGAATGGTAGGGAAGAACAACCAATGTGAATTACTGAGTCTAGGGTGAAACCCGTAGAGTCAGTTTGAAGCTTGGTAGGAGCCAAGACGTAGGCTTGGTCCGGTGTCCTTACCATCAACACTATGAAGATACCGAGGGAATAAATTTGTCTCTTTTCTTAAATTGTATTAATGCGCCCCGTCCGCAATTTCCGCAATATAGAAGCTTGGAGCATAGCCAATCTCTTGGGTATAAGCTTTGGCAACATTGGCCTTAAATGCTTCGATATGATCCTTGTGCACCAGCGCGATGGCACAGCCACCAAATCCCGCACCTGTCATACGAGCGCCAAGGACGCCAGCTTGTTCCCAAGCGGTATGCACGAGCGTGTCGAGTTCCTTACCGGTCACTTCGTAGTCGAGTTCAGTCGAGAGATGGCTCTCGTTCATCAGACGTCCGAAGTGGGCGAGGTTGCCTTCTTTTAAGACACGTGTCGCAAGCACAGTCCGTTCGTTTTCGCTGACGGCATGGCGAGCACGTTTCACAAATAGCTCGTTAGATAGGTGATGCTTCAACTCATCGAATTGATCAATCGTGAGGTCTCCCAGACTCTCGATAGCCACATGTTCTTGTAGCTCCTTCAAGGCAATACGCGTTTCGGCGAAGCGTTCGTTGTATTTCGAATCGGCTAGTTCGCGGCGTTTATTCGTGTTCATAATCACGATGCGATAGTCGCCGAGTTTCACTGGAACAAGTTCATACACAAGCGTAGCACAGTCGAGGAAGATAGCGTGGTCCTTCTTGCCCATGCCCACAGCGAACTGGTCCATAATGCCGGGAATTCACACCAATGAAGTCATTTTCCACCCGTTTCCCAACCTTCACGAGACCCAGTGTGTCGATGTCGAGGCTGTAGACCTTGCGAGCGATGACGCCCACGAGCAGCTCGAATGAGGCTGACGATGAGAGGCCCGAACCGTTCGGGATGTTTCCGTAAAATGCGATGTCAAGGCCGTGCGGGAAATCGAACCCAAGCTCTGCCAAGAAAACGAAAACGCCCTTGACATAGTTCGCCCACGAGTCACTGCTCCTGTAAGCCAGGTCGGTCATATCAAGCTCGCGTATACCATCCTTCGGAAAATTGTCCGAATAGAGACGGAGCTTCTTGTCCGACCGTGGCTTCACCCACGCATAAGTCCCCAGCGTAATCGCACAAGGAAAAACATGCCCGCCATTATAGTCGGTATGTTCCCCGATTAAATTCACGCGCCCCGGAGCAAAAAAGCTCGCCTCCGGTTCCGTGCCGTACACCTCCACAAACTTCTGTCTTAATTGTTCTGTAATTTGTCCCATCTCATCACCGCTTTCTGTTTATTCACCTTCATTATACGCCAAAATTTTGGTAAAAAAAGAGGTGTTGTGGATTTCCAAAAAGAAATCCAACAACACCTAAAAATCTTCCAGTAGCACACTCTCTAGGACAGTATCCTTTTGAATTTCGATAGGCAAAGAGACCAAGGCTCTTGTCGGGTGCGTTGTGGATACCCGAGAGAATTGCCTTTTTACAGCATCTCACAAAGTGTAAAAGAGTTGAAAAGAGACAAAAATCCCTCGGTTCTATAGTGTGAATGGTAAGGAAGAACAACCAATGTGAATTACTGACTCTAGGGTAAGACCCGTAGAGTCAGTTTGAAGCTTGGTAGGGCTGAGATTTAAGCTCAGCCCGGTGTCCTTACCATCAACACTATGAAGAAACCGAGGGTTTTGTTTTGTCTCTTTTCTAAAAAATCTCGTGTCGCACTTCTTTAATAAGCGGATGACGTAAGAAGGCGTATGAAAGATAGATCGCCATCAAACACCAGATAATCGGCTCAGAGAAAATAACTCCAAGATAGCCAGTGTGCGGAATGATGAAGATGACAAAAAGCACTTTCCCCACCAACTCAATAAAGCTCGAAACCAATGGCGTCACCTTTTGCCCTAGCCCTTGCAAACTATTTCGTAAAATCAATAGAAGCGCAAGCGGAATATAAAACGCTGACCCGATACGGTTGTAGAGCGCTGCGTTTTCCAGAAGTACAGGGTCGCTTGAACCAGAGATAAGTTCATTTAACGCAGGACTTGCAAAGAACAAGAAGATGCATACCAGAATCGCCCAGCCGAACGCTACGAGACTTCCTTGACGAATGCCTTTCGCGATCCGGTGCGGTTTGTTCGCCCCGAAGTTTTGCGAAGTGAACGTCGTCATCGCTGCCGCAATCGCCGCGAATGGGAGTGTCGAGAACGCGAAGATGCGTCGTGCCGAAGTTTGCGCGCTGATGATGACTGGTCCGAGTGCGTTGATAGAAGATTGAAGCATCACGGATCCAATCGATACGATGGACGACATGAGTCCCATGGCTAGTCCTTGGCTGAGTAAGTCCATGTATAATTCGTCGTCACGTACGAAATCACTTTTTGCTGGAATCAAGAAGCTGGCGCGTTTTTTAATATAAATAAAGCAGAGGACGGCCGATAAGCCTTGTGCGATAATCGTCGCAATCGCCGCTGCCGCAACACCCATGTTGAACGTTGTGATGAGTAAGATATCTAAAAACACATTTACGATCGCCGAGAAATCAGGAAGTAGAGTGCCGCTTGACTGTCGCCAACTGCACGAAGCAGACCCGCACAGAGGTTATAGGCAAAGGTCACGGCAATACCGATTACGACAATCGAGATATATTCATACGACTGGTCGATGATACTCTCAGGCGTTCCAAGAAACTGAAGGAGAGGATACATGCCGAAACTTCCGATAATGGCCACAAGGAGACTAAGAAAGGCTCCGATGACAAGAGTTGCTCCAACGGCACGTTTCAAGAGGCGGTGGTTATTGGCCCCGTAATAGCGTGCGATGATAACACCCATCCCGTTACCGACTCCAAGCGAGAAGCCGACGATGAGTTCAAAGATGGCGGCTGTGGCTCCAACCGCTGCCAGCGCGTCCTGCCCAAGGAACCTCCCTACAATCATGATATCGGCAGTGTTGTATAGTTGCTGGAATATGTTTGAAATTATAATTGGGATTGCAAATGCAATAATGGACCGCAAAATCGGCCCGTCTGTTAAGTTAATCGCTGTTTTTTTCATAAGGGTAATTATACTCGTAACAAAAGAGATGGTCAAGTGGACCAAAGGTCCGAAAAGATGACTTCGAAACCTTGCGGATATATTTGTTATACATACCATAACGTTGCACCGGTTCGAGCCTCGAAGAGTCTTTCACCTTTACAGCCTCAAAGTTGGCGTAAGGAATAAATTCCAACGCCAACTAATTCGCATGTAATGCTATACACGTTACGGTTTGTATAACATCCGCAGGTTTCTTCGTCATCTTTTCTTGTGCCTTTAAATAAGCGAGTATAAGGGCAATGAAAACAGGGTTAACTGAACAGACGTCTTATTGCATTTGGAATCCCGCGGCGGAGGGGGAGAGGTGCTTGGAGGTGGATAGAATCGCCTAACTTGTTTTCAAATCGCCTAAAATTGAGGGGATATTAGGAGAAAAAGGAGTAAGACAGAAGCTTTAATAAGTGGGCAAATAGCATCCGCAGGCCTCTTTGTCATCTTTTCTTGAGCTTCTCAGTAAGCGAGTGTAATGTCAATGAAAACAGGTTTAACTTCACAGACGTCTTATTGCATTTGGAATCCCGCGATGGAGGGGGAGAGGTGCTTGAAGGTGGATAGAATCGCCTAACTACTTTTAAATCGCCTAAAAACGATGTATAATTAGGAGAAAGAAGAAGGAGGTAGGCGAATGAGAGTTTTTGATTATGAAAAATTATCGCAAAGTCAATGGGATGTTGAAGTAGTGAATCTTCTAACCAAAATACATGAACATAAGGGAAAACAAGAGCTGTTTTTGGAACAAAAACCTGCCGTTTTAGATAAATTGGTAGAAATCGCTAAAGTTCAAAGTGTGGAAGATTCTAATAAAATAGAAGGAATTGTCACGACAACAACGAGAATTAAGGAGTTAATGGCTCAGAAAACAACACCGAGAAACAGAGACGAGGAAGAAATTTTAGGATATAGGGACGTCTTAAATGTAATCCATGAAAGTTATGAATATATTCCTATCAATAGCAATTATATTTTACAACTCCATAGAGAATTGTATAAATATAGTGAAAAAGGAATTGGAGGAAGATATAAAAACACTCAAAATTCTATCGTTGAACAGGATCAAAATGGTAATGTTATAGAAATATTTAAGCCATTACCTCCATATGAGACACCGAAAGCAATTGAAGACATTTGTAGAGAGCTTAATAAAGCTTTAGATAAACATGAAGTAGATTCGTTGTTGTTAATCCCGATATTTATCCATGATTTTCTTTGTATACATCCATTTAATGATGGAAATGGTAGAATGAGTCGATTGTTAACGACACTTCTTCTATATAGACAAGGGTATGTGATTGGGAAGTACATTAGTTTAGAGAGTAAAATTGAGCAAAATAAAGACGGGTATTATTCATCTTTAAGAAAAAGTGGTTTGAATTGGTATGAAGGTCAAGAAGATGTGACTCCTTTTATAAAATATATTCTAAGAACAATATTAGCAGCTTATATTGATTTTGAAGAGAGAGTTGACTATGTAGATGAAAAGCTCCCTTCTATTGAGTTGGTTAGAAAAGCAGTCAATAAAAAATTGGGTAAGTTTACTAAATCAGATATCATGGAATTAGTCCCAAGTATAGGCAAAGCAACCGTTGAAAATATGCTGAAAAAACTCGTCGAAGAGGGCTATATTAATCGATATGGAAAAGGGAGATCAACCTATTACGTAAAAAATAACTAAATTTAACATCTCGTTTGATATGTACTTTCTATACTGGGAAGCGCAAAAAAAGCTAGCAGAAATTCTGCTAGCTTTTTAAATAGGTTTGTTTAGATTAGTTTTGTTCTGCTTTTTTAGAAACGAGAACGAACATCGCACTGATTGTTACGATGATTCCTGCTAGAATTACAGCTGTGTTACTTGTTGTACCAGTGTTTGGTAGGTCTGGTGTAACAGTCGTTGTTGTTGTTTCTGGTGCAGGTGTTACTGTTGTTGCATCTGTTGTTTCGCCTGTCGTTACGCCTGTTGTTGAACCTTCTGTAGTAGAAGAACCTTCAGATGTTGTTGTAGCGGCAGTTGTTGAAACTGTTGTAGACTCAGTAGTCGTTGTTCCTGCTGTTGTAGAAACTGTTGTTGACTCAGTCGTTGTTGTTCCTGCTGTCGTAGAAGCAGTCGTAGACTCAGTTGTAGTCGTAGATGCAGTTGTAGAAGCAGTCGTAGACTCAGTAGTCGTCGTTGAAGCTGTTGTAGAAGCAGTCGTAGACTCAGTAGTCGTTGTTGATGCTGTCGTAGAAGCAGTCGTAGACTCAGTCGTTGTAGTCGCTGCTGTCGTAGAAACAGTTGTTGACTCAGTTGTAGTTGTAGTCGTTGTAGGAGCTTCTGTTGTAGTCGTAGTCGTCGTAGGAGCTTCCGTTGTAGTCGTAGTCGTCGTAGGAGCTTCCGTTGTAGTCGTAGTCGTCGTAGGAGCTTCCGTTGTAGTCGTAGTCGTTGTAGGAGCTTCTGTTGTAGTCGTAGTTGTTGTAGGAGCTTCTGTTGTTGTAGTAGTCGTTGTAGGAGCTTCTGTTGTTGTTATCTTTGGAAGAGATTGGTCTCCGTCAACACCACCGTTTGCATTGATATTTGCTACAGATGCGTTTACTTCTTTCGCCACAACCGCAGTTTCACCTTTGACTTGGTACCAAACTTTTGTGTTATTCTTGAATTCTTTTTGAGTATCATTTTCTACTTTTGTACGATAGAAAATAAGAACGCCAGTCTTATTGATTTGGTCTTTTGGAATCGTAATCGTGATTTTTCCAGAAGCATCCACTGTAAATGTTGATCCAGGGAAAGCGGCTTTGAAGTCTTCAATCGCTGTATCGCCACCATAGTAGCCAGGTTTCATTCCTGTTGTTGTAATGCTAAAGCTGTCTGTCACCAATTTGTGTCCGCCTTGCACTTCGTCTTCGACACGAACGTCGCCGTCCACTTCTAAGTTCATCGCGTTAATCGTTAATGTCCAAAGAATGTGTTCAGGGTCGTCAGCGTGCATGTCTCCAGCTTTTAAGTAGAATGGAGCGTGGTTTTCGCCAGTCGCCATTTTTTTCACGTTCAAGTCGACAGATTTGTCTCCACTCACGATGGTGAATTTACCAACGTGTTCTTTGTCCGTTGCTGTGTCATTGTGACCTTCGATTTCGAATTCACCCCAACCGCGAACATTCTCAAGGCCAGTGATGCCGTCGTTGAACGTTACTTTTGCAGAACCGTCTGTGATGACCATGTCCCCAACGTATTTCCCTTCAATCGTTAGTTTGATGGTTTTCTTAAATCCAGTCCCATGAAGAGTGCCTGAACTTGGCCAAGTCACTTCAAGAGTGTCCCCAGCTTTGATTTTTTGAGCGTGTTCATCAAACGTAAATTTAACGGTCGTTTGTCCGCCGTCTGTAATTTCGCTTGAAGAGACCGTCAATGAACTGATGTTATTACTAACGTCTGCTGCGTTCACCACTGATTGAGGGGCCAGCATGAATAATAACATAGGGATGAACAATACGAAGAGTAACTTCGAGAGTCTTCCTTTGATGAAATCTTTCATTATTTTTCCTCCTAAATATTCAATTGTGAGAACCTTAACTAAACACTCCAAAAAAAGAGAGCAACCCTTGCGAAAAGCCGTCTAGTTACTGTTCTCGGTTAAATCTATATTTATTATTATATCACAACTGTAAATTTTTACTACTAATTTTTATATATTTCTCAATAGTTTCTTCATATTTTCTTCGATTTCCAAAATCGCGTTGGAAAAGTCGGGAGTAAACGGTAACAGAGGTCGTTTTTCCGGAATTTGTTTCCAAAAATTCTAGCGTTTTAGGCGCACTCAATGCGTTGCGACTGCATGAGCCTTTACCGACTTTCCGTTTCACTGTACAATAAGGAAGACATGAAGGGACGTGAAACTATGTGGAAAGACGCCATCGAGATGAGAGAGGCCGTTGCAAGTGGTGCGGTATCTCCAAAGGAATTAGTCCAAGAGACATTAGAGAAAATTGAACAACGAAATCCAAGTCTAAATGCGGTCGTGCACTTGCAGGCTGAACGTGCGCTAGAAGAAGCAGAGTCGCGTTCGTTTGAAGGTTTACCGTTTGGCGGGGTGCCGCTTCTCTTGAAGGACCTCGGGCAAAATCAAGCAGGGGAACCATCGAGTGCGGGAAGTAAGATCTTGAAGGGGATTCCAGTTGGTCGTACCGATAATTTCGTGAAGCGTCTGGAAGCAGCGGGTTTTATCATTGTTGGACGTACGAATACACCGGAATTTGGATTTAAGAATATGACGGAACCACAGTTGTGGGGCACCGCCAATAATCCATATGACTTGAATCGTAACGCAGGTGGTTCCAGTGGCGGCGCGGCGGCTGCCGTGGCTGGAGGCATCGTTCCGATTGCTGGGGCGAGTGACGGCGGTGGTTCGATTCGAATTCCAGCGAGCTTTACGGGCTTAATCGGGTTGAAGCCGAGTCGTGGTCGCATTCCTGTTGGCCCCGGTAGCTATCGGGGCTGGCAAGGTGCTTCGGTGAATTTTGCGATGACGAAGACGGTCCGTGATACTCGCGAGTTGTTGAAATGGATGCAAGTCGAGCAAAAGGATAGTCCATTTTTAACACCGCTCATTAAAGACTGGGACGCTCTTCCAAACCGTCCGCTTCGAGTGGGCGTGATTGAGAAATCTCCTATTGAAAGCTTTGTCGCTCCAGAAGCCAAGGCGGCGCTTCGTAAGGCTGTAAATTTCCTAGAAGCTATCGGCTGTATGGTCGAACCGATTGGCTGGCCAGTTGACGGCGTCGAAGTGATGAAGAACTATTATGTGATGAATAGTGTGGAGACGGCGGCGATGTTCCAAGGCATGGAGGCAAGCTTTGGCCGTAAGTTCACCAAAGACGATATGGAACTCATGACATGGGGGATTTACCAGTCTGGGGAACGCATTTTAGCAAAAGATTACAGCGCGGCTTTGTCGAAATGGGACACGTATGCGCATGCGATGGAAAAAGTGCATGAGCAGTACGATTTGATTGTAACGCCGAGTGTGAGCGATGTGGCTCCGCTGCATAAGCAATTCCCGATGGAAGAATCGGTGCGACAAGCGTTGGAGCATATGGATGAACTAAGTGTACCTGAACAACAAAGCGTGATTTGGCGCATGTTTGACCGAACATTGGCGCTCACACCATTTACGCAATTATCCAATATTACAGGAGCACCAGCGATTAGTTTGCCGGTGCATTTAACCGAAAAAGGCCTCCCAATCGGAGTACAGTTGATGGCAGCGCGTGGGCAAGAGGCGTTGCTGTTAACGGTGGCAGAATGGTTTGAACGCGAAGGGCAATTTGAAACAAGAGACTTCAGCTAGGAGTGAAGAAGATGACGAAGAAAGTAGCAATCGTAGGAGCTGGCATCGTCGGGGCGACTGCGGCGTATCAGCTCAGCAAAAAAGGAATCGATGTAACGGTATTTGACGCGGGCGTGGGCCAAGCAACGAAGGCGGCTGCCGGGATTATTTGCCCATGGTTATCGCAACGTCGTAATAAAGACTGGTACCAACTCGTGTCACATGGGGCGGCGTACTATCCGCAGTTGATGGATCAGTTGCGCGAAGACGGTGTCAGTGAGTTGCCGTATGAGCAAGTCGGGGCGTACATTTTCAAGCATACTGAAAAGCAATTGGCGAAGGTCGAAGAGATGGCCGTGGAGCGACGCGTGGATGCGCCGATGATTGGCGAGGTGCGTGCCTTAACTCCAGAAGACGTGGCGTGTGTGATTCCGGGTTGGTCGAATCCAGACGGTGCACTCTATTGTAGCGGTGGTGGACGCGTGGACGGCGAGTTGCTCGTTGCTCTTTTATTAGAACAGGCCGAAAAGAACGGGGCTCGTGTGGTCCGAGAAAAAGTAACGCTTGAAGCTGTAGGCGAAGAGGTCCGTGTGCGCCTTGGCGGTGAGGTGCAAGCTTTCGATGCGGTGGTCCTTTCTAGTGGTGCGTGGGTCAAAGAACTGCTTGAACCGCTGGGCTACTACGTGGATGTGCGTCCGCAAAAGGGGCAGTTGATTGAACTTACCTTGGAGACAACCGAAGATACGTCGAAATGGCCAGTGTGCATGTTGCACGGTGAGATTGATATTCTTCCATTCCCAGATGGTAAGATTTTAGTCGGAGCGACTCATGAAAAATACGAAAGGTTTCGATTTGGTTCCAGATGAAGAGCTCTTAAACGGCATGTACGAAGAAGCGTGTGCGAGTCTTCCAAGTCTAAAAAATGCCAAACGCAGTGGGGTGCGCGTCGGAACGCGTGCGTATACATCCGATTTTCTACCGTTCTTTGGTGAAGTTCCAAATACGACAAATGCCTTCGTAGCAAGTGGTTTGGGCTCTTCAGGGCTTACGAGTGGCGTCTGGATTGGCGAATGTTTGTCCCGCATGGCAGCAGGGGAAGAAGTCGGATTTTCAGTAGAAAAATACACTCCGCAAAATTATGTCCGAAAAGTGTAAATTTCTGAATGTTTTTAGTTGTATTTTAGTTTTAATTTTAGTATTCTGTTAAAGGAAATTATTTAACCAAAAAACAAAGGAGGAAAACATTTATGTTAAAAGAGTTTAAAGAGTTTTTAATGCGCGGGAATATCGTTGAATTAGCAGTAGCGGTTATCATCGGTGGAGCTTTCAAAGCAATCATTGATTCATTGGTTAAAGATATCATTTCACCAATCATCGCTATGGTAGCAAACACAGGAGATATCGCAGCAGTTTCATTTAAATTAGGTTCTGCTCAAATCGGTATCGGTGCTTTCATCGCTGCAATCATCAACTTCGTAATCGTTGGCGCTGTATTGTTCTTAATCATTAAAGGTATGAACAAAGCTTCTGAATTAGCTAAACGCAACCAAGCTGAAGAAGCTGCTGCTCCAGCTGCACCAACTGCAGAAGATTATTTAAAAGAAATCCGCGACTTATTAGCAAACAAATAATCGCCTTGAAAAGCCGAGAACCCTCTCGGCTTTTTGTGTGCAAAAAATAAAAAGTGGATGGAAAAAATTCGTTGAACCATTGTGAATGAGAGTGTGCTTGAGGGAACAGGCGAAGCTTCGCTTCGTTTCTTTGGATTTTAGGGGAATGAGTGCATTGTCGGATAAACGAAAAGAATCAGTTTTATTATTGAAAGAGTTATAGTGGGGCACCGGTGCAAGCCTTGGTCTTGCCCCTTTAAAGCCTCAAAGGGGACGTATGGAATAAATTCCTACGTCCCCTAATTCGTTTTAATGCTTAGTCCCACTATTCTTTCAATAAACTGATTCTTTTCGTTTATCCTCCTTAGGCGTTTGGATGGAATCTAAAGAAACTCGCAAGCTTCTATTTTTCGAAATACAATGGTTCACCGAATTTTCTTTATTTTTTTAGAGAAAAACGAGAGAGGCTGGCTTTTGAACGATTAAAATTTGCTTCGTCTAGACCGGAACATCCGCGACAGAAGGTGCGGTTAACTTAAAATCTGCTTCGTCTCTAATAAAGAGCGGCTTTGTCCATTCATTAAAAATGGTTCTTCTTTTTAGAGAAAAAAGAGTATACTAAAGTAGTATTTAATGACAGGGGTCTTGGTTATGTGGATTGTATTTGCGTTGTTATCAGCTGTGTTTGCGGCGTTGACGTCGATTTTGGCGAAGATTGGGATTGATGGGGTAAACTCGAATTTGGCGACGGCGGTACGCACGCTTGTGGTCGTTGTGATGTCGTGGCTGATGGTTTTTGTGACGAATAATCAGTCTGGGCTGTCTGAAATTAGCAGGAAGAGTTGGATCTTTTTGATTTTATCTGGGATTGCGACGGGGGCTTCGTGGCTTTGTTACTATAAGGCGCTTCAGATGGGGAGTGCAACAGAGGTGGCGGCAGTCGATAAATTGAGTATCGTCTTCACGTTGATATTGGCCGTTTTCCTCTTGCATGATACGTTCACGGTGAAATCACTCATTGGTTGTGCACTGATTGCGACCGGGACAATTATTATGGTGTGGTAGGTATACAAAATGCGTACGGAATTTTCCGTACGCTATTTTTTATGGAAGTAGTTCTTTGTTGAAGGTTACTAGTGTGCTGGATTGTATAGAAAAAGACTCGCGGGTCGAGTCTTCTTGGAATTAGTATTTTTATACAGAGAGCGCAATTAGTGAAATGCAAAAGGCGATGATACGAATGAGGGTAGGGGCTAGTTTTATTTGTCCAGATTCTTTATCGGCAATATAATCACCGATAAAACATAGGATACCGCCAATACACCACATTGGAGTCACAAAGTTTCGAACGGAAGAAAAATCAACATATTTAGTATAAATAAAGAGAGCAATTAGGATTGATGAACCGATTAGTAAGTACCAACCACCTTTATGATTTTTCTGAAAGAGTAATACTTTCAGGCCCCTCACTATGTGATAGAGAATGAAAAGGAAGGTAACTATGGCAATAAACAATACAAAAATGATTATATTAAGCATAAGAAATTCTCCATATAAGATGAAATAAAGCGAAGCATACTACAAAGGTCTTCCACTCTATTATAAATGAAATAGCAGTGGAAGACCCGTTTTTTAATGATATGGGATGTTGTAGGAGAAATAAAGAATCACAAGGACAAAAACCATCGTGAAAATACGGATGATTTGTCCGGAAATCGTATCTTTATGAGTGTTATCATACCAACTAACTCCGATGAAACAGCAGATAGAACCGATAATCCAAAGAATGATTCCCATTGGTTTAATGGGCATAAACATTGTAGCAGACAAACCGGTGAGTGCTCCGCCGATGCACATCAAGTAGCCTTGTGGCGCCCCATAATCTTCTGAAAACATTTTTAACCCTTTCGAAGCATTGAATGCTCCGAAGAGAAAAGCGATAACAGCAAGCCCTTGTAAACTTATGATTAATCCGAGCATATAAAGTTCCTTTCTTTAAACAATTAATAGTTCAATCATGAATGAAGTGAAAATATCGAAAATAGTGCCAATGTAATAATCGCTGCAATCGTCATACTAAACAAATAAGACAGTGGAATGTAATCTTTTTTTTCTTCATGATTCATTTCAGCTCCGCGACAATATAACACTATGCTGATAAACCAAGCTACTAACGAGAGAGGATAGTAAAGAAATAGCAATGGAATTGTACCGAAAGAACAGAGTATGCTCATGTAAATATAGTTATTTCCAGGCGTATTCTTTTTTCTAAAATTAGCTATTAAGCTAACTGTTAAGTTTAATAGGGAGTAACCGATAATCATGTATATTAAGTTATATAAAACATCCAATTCAAAGCCTATCATCAAAGGACCTCCTTTCTATCCCATCATGCATTAAGTAACAGCAGAAAGACTGCAATAAGGGCTCCGAAAGTTACAATAATAAAGTAAAACGTTGGATCGGAATCATCGTTTGCTTCATGATTCTTTTTAGATCCGATGAAATACAATACCAGTCCGCCAATCCAAGTCACTATTGAAAGCGGATAGGAACCGAATAGCATTGGAAGGGTGATGATAGAACAGAGTGCGCTAAGGAAAATATAGTCGTTTCCAGGCGTATTCTTTGTTCTGAAAAAAGCGAATAAATTGAAAAGAGTGTAAATAATGATACTGAGTACTAAGAAAAATAACTTTATTAATAAATCCCACATAAAAAAATCCTCCCTAAGATGCAAACCGCATTAAACGAGCGCCAATCCAAGTGTGAGAAGGACTGCGATGGTGATGCGGATGACGTGATGTGATTTGTTGATGTTGCCTTTTTCTTTTCCGTTCATGTACGCTCCCACGCAGCAAAGCGTTGCCCCAAGGATCCATGTTAGGAATGGAATTCCAGGTAACACTGCGAGTAATGGGATTGTAGGAAGTGCGATGAGCCCTCCTGCAAAAACGAGGATGTTTCCTGTTGTTTTGTCTCCTTTTAGAAGAGCTGCGCCACCTGCGAGTAGATGGATGAGCGCGAATGTGACGATAAAGAAACTAAGAATAAAGAAGATGATGAATACATAGCCCATATGAGGCCCTCCTTGTTAAGCGATAATCATTAAAAATGTAATAACGAGTGCAACGATGGCACGTGCTTTGTTTGGGTCTTTAATTTTATCTGGAAATGGATTTCTATTGACAAAGCAGACGACAAACTCAAGCATTTGGTTTTCTGTTTTATAGGATTTTTCGTGCTTATTGTTCCAATAGGACGCGTATAACATAACTGCCCACGCGATTATCCAGAAGATATATCCAGTGACTGATTTTTCGTAAATCAAACGAGCGGAATGAAGTGCCGTGATCCCTCCAATGAATAGTAGGAAGTTGGCGAGTGAATGTTTTTGTGTTCCAATCGTATAGACTCCAACGCTGATGAATGGTAATAAGTAAAATAAGGCGATGGAATTGATGATAACGTGCATAGAATTCTCCTTTTAGGTTGATAGTAATCAGTATAAATTGCTCCTTGTGTTTTGTCAAAATACGGTGGGTGCGGTAAACTAAGGGAGACAATGAAAAGGAGTGCCGAGATGAAATTAATACTATCGCCTGCAAAGGAAATGAATTGTGACGCATTAGAGAAACGTGACTGGGAAGTGAGTCCGGCTGCTAGGAAAGTAGTGGAGGCTGTGAGCGCAGTGCCTGAAGAGGAGATCTCGCGTGTGCTAGGGGTCAAAGGGAAGTTGCTCGACGAAAACAAAGCGTTCATCGAAGGGTGGAAGGTGGCCGAAGCAGCGCCTGCCATCGAACTCTACAACGGACTGGCGTTTCGCTGGTTGAAGCAAGTAGAGGGATGGAGGGAAGGCTTGGATTATGGAAGCAAGCATGTGCGCATCTTGTCTGCGTTATATGGAGCTGTGGCGCCTGATGCTTATGTGAAGCCGTATCGCTTAGATATGTTGAGACCATTGCGCGTGGACGGAAAGAGCTTGAAGGCTTATTGGAAAGCGGAGTGGGCCGAGTTGTTCGAAGAAGGCGAAACGGTGGTGAACTGTGCCAGTGATGAGTTCAGCACCTTGCTAGACCGCTCGCGTTACAACTGGGTGGACGTGGAATTTTACGAACGCAAAGACGGCAAGTTGAAACAACACTCTACGACGTCAAAAAAAGGGCGCGGGTTGCTAGTAGGGTTTGCCATGCGCGAACAAGTGATGGATGTGAAGCAGTTGGAGGCTTTTAGTGAAGATGGATTCGCTTATGATGCGGAACTATCAACACCAGAAAAGTTAGTATTTGTAAGATAAATAGAGGAGTAGGACAGGTGTCTTACTCCTCTTTTGCTTATTTTCTCTCCTGTGCGACATAGGCTTGAATCGCGTCACAAGCGTATTGACCAACGCCTTTGCCGTATTTATCGAGGTTCGTTCTGAACTCTTCATTTTGCGCGTAGCCGAATCCAATGCTTGAGAAGACATCGATAGAGCAGTCGAAGGCGTAGGTGCACATGTGTTGGTGCAGTTGTTTGGCTAAGTCCACGTTTTCGGCAGCTGTTGCTGGCAGGCCTTTTTGGATATTATCTGCGAATGCGAAGAAGATTTTGTTGAAGCCGTCCGCTACGATTTCTTCTTTGCCTTTTTGTTTGGCTTCGGCCTCGTTCATCACTGTTTCGCCATATTTTTCAGTCGCGGCTTGTTTATATTTCTCGTTATCCTTGAAGGTGAACCCTTTGAATTTTTCTTCGGTTGTCATTGTCATTTTCCTTTCCGTAGACGCAATCGTCTTTTCTAATGTGTCGATTAATGTTAGAAGGCGGTCCTTTTCTTTCTGCATTAACTTCAACTGATGTTTTAAGTGTGGCAACAGATCATCCTCGTTTTGTGTCATCAGGGACTTAATCTCTTTTAGCGAAAATCCCAAATATTTATAGTAGAGAATCGTCTGCAATTGGGAAAGCTCCTCGTCGCTGTAATAGCGATATCCATTTTCCTGTTTCTTCGGGGAAAGCAATCCAATTTCGTCATAGTGATGTAAAGTGCGCACCGATACACCACTGATTTCACTTACTTGCTTGATTAAATACATAACCTCAACTCCTAACATTAGATAGTGTAACCTATTACGTTACGTCAGAGTCAACCCTTTTCTCTTTTTTTCTTTTTCTTACTATATGAAACGAAGAAGATGACTACACCGACGTCGCAAGAAGCAGTTCCTGCCTTCCCGGCACAAGCCAACAGCCTCGTTCATTTAGAAGCATAGTAAAATACGATTACGGAGATCTTGCGGATTCATCGTAGCAGTAATGGGGGATAGCAACCAATGTGAATTAGGGCGGGTTAGGGACCGTCCTTTACCCGCCCTTTGAAGCTTGGTAGAGCTTGAGACATAAGGCTCAAGCCGTTGCCCCATTACAGCTATGATGAAACAATCCGCAAGGATTGGAGTAATCGTATTTATATAAGAATCCCATCTAAATGGTCGATCTCATGTTGGATGATTTGCGCCGTGAAGTCGGTGAACGTTCCCGTATGCTTCTTGCCGCTCGGGTCGGTGTAGGCTACTTCAATCGTTTGATAGCGCGTCGTCTTCTTCGTGCCCGTATGGCTCAGACATCCTTCTTCCGTTTCATAGGGGCCTTGCTTCTTCGTAATCCTTGGATTCAGCATCACCAAATCCATCGGTCCAATCGCTACAATAATAATGTTCTTCTTTACACCAATCATATTCGCCGCCATCCCTACACAGCGCTCGCGGTTCGCACGAAGCGTGTCTTGCAGGTCGCGGACCACTTGCGCGTCTATTTTCGGATCGGCAGCAGTTGATTTTTGGCTTAGGAAGAGTGGGTCTTTCATAATCGTCTTTTGCATAAGTTTTCTCCTTTATACGGTCATTCTTAAAAAGATTTTTGCGATTTCTTCAGGGGTTTCCACGCCGCCTTTTTGAATCCAATGGAAGAAAATCGCGCTATTGCTATAGATAAACACTTCTTGCGCGTAATCGTCTGGCAGCGGATAGACCATCTCGATATTTTTCTTAATCGGTCCAATTTGGCGCGTTAATTCCAGCAGGAAGTCGTGGACGAGTTTAGCCGTATAGTTGAAACGATTCAAGGTCATCGCGTGAACAAAATCGAAGTCTTCTTTTAAATACTCGAAGATTTTCACGATACCAGGAAAGGCCTCTTGCTTATTTTTTGGCTGACCTTCTTTTAATAGGGTCAAGATGTTTTGCAAAATCTCGTCGATGAGTTTGTCCATCATATCAAATTTATCGACGTAATGGAGATAGAAGGTTCCGCGGTTCACGCCGGCTTCTTTAGTGATGTCACTGACGCTAATGGCTTCAAAGTCTTTTTCCCTCAGTAATCGGGTGAGTGCTTCTTTTAAATCGCTTTTTGTTGTGGTTTTTCGTTTTTGCGTTGGCATTTTTAAAACTCTTTTCTTAAATCAACACATTGTTGATTATTGTGTATTGTTTTTCGCTAGTCCTATTATAAAGTATAGACGAACAAGAATCAACACAGTGTTCATTTAACAGTGTTGATAGAAATGAGGGATAGACATGGCTTATATCGAAATGAAGAATAGCTATAAACGGTATCGAGTCGGTGATACAGAGATTATCGCGAATAATGATGTGAATTTTGAAATTGAAAAAGGGGAATTAGTCATTATTTTAGGGGCCAGCGGTGCAGGGAAATCGACGGTCCTGAATATTTTAGGCGGCATGGACACTAACGACGACGGGCATGTGTTTGTCGACGGCGTGGACATTTCCGCTTTTGATGAAAAACAACTCACTTACTATAGAAGAGATGATGTCGGTTTCGTCTTCCAATTTTATAATTTAGTACCGAACTTAACGGCGAAAGAAAATGTGGAACTCGCTGCTGAGATTGTAAAAGACGCCCAAGATGCAGAGGAAGCCTTGAAGGCAGTTGGACTTGGACACCGCATCAATAATTTTCCAGCGCAATTATCGGGTGGGGAACAACAGCGGGTATCGATTGCACGTGCAGTTGCGAAGAATCCAAAGTTATTGCTTTGTGATGAGCCAACAGGAGCGCTCGACTACCATACCGGAAAACAAGTGCTTCAGATTTTACAAGATATGTCACGTAATCAAGGGGCAACCGTTATTATCGTAACGCATAACTCAGCCTTAGCGCCGATTGCCGACCGTGTGATTCATATGCATGACGCGCGCGTGAAATCTATTGAACTCAATCCAAATCCACAAGATATTCAAACGCTTGAATATTAAAAGGGGTGAAGATCGTGACTAAGAAAACATTAAATAAGGATATAAGAAACTCCCTTCGTCAATCGAAAGGGCGCTTCCTTTCAATCATGCTCCTCATGATGCTGGGTGCGTTCAGTTTGGTCGGGCTAAAAGTGTCTGGCCCAGATATTGAAGACACCTTGAACAGCTATATGGAGCAGGCCAATGCTGCGGATTTATTCGTGGTGGCGGGCTATGGTTTAAGCGCTGAGGACCAAGTCGAGATACAAGAAGAGAACGCCGATGTGGAGTTTGGCTATTTTGTCGATACGGTGGTTGGTGATACGCCGAGTGCGATTCGTGTGTTCTCACAGACGAAGGATATTTCGACGTTCGAGTTGGTGAGTGGTGCGTTTCCTACGAAATCAGGTGAAGTGGCGCTTGCCCAAACGATGGCTGATCAGTACAAGATTGGTGATACGATTCGCTTGAATGAATCCGGAAGTTCTACTCTACTGAAAGAACATGAATTTACCATCACCGGTTTTGTGAACTCCAGCGAGATTCTGTCGAACACGATTAAGGGTGTGTCGAGTGCGGGGAGCGGTGACCTTAGCGGGTTTGCCGTAGTGCCAAAAAGACGCGTTCGATTCTGAAGTTTATACGATTGCGCGTCTTCGTTATCCGGATTTACGTAAATGGAAAACGACAAGCCGTGAGTACGCAGACAAGGTGACGGAGTTGCAACAGGCGCTAGAAGAAAAGTTGGCCGACAATGGAACGGCACGCTTAGATTCGTTAAAGACGACGGCCGATGATAAGATTTCAGAAGGAAAAGAAAAAAATCGCCGATGCCAAATCGCAACTCTCGGACGCCGAGAAGAAATTAGCAGACGGCAAGAGCGAAATCGAAAAAGAACGAAAAAGACGCTTGTAGACGGACAAAAAAAGAAGTCGATAGCAACGAAGCAACGATTGCTTCTGGAGATGCACAGTTAAACGCGGCGTGGAATCAGTTGGAAGCAAGCCGTGTGCAACTCGAGAGTGCCCGTGTGCAAATCGAACAAGCGGTAGCGACTTTAGCTGAAAAGAAAGATCAGCTAGATGATGCAAGTGCGAAGTTAACAGAAGCCGAGACGCAACTTGCGGCCAAAAAAGAGGAGCTTGCAAGTGGCCGGGAGCAGCTTGAAGTCGGGAAAAACGCAATTAGCGCAGGCGAAAGCGCAACTAGAAGTGGGTAAGGCAGACCTTGAAACGAAGAAGACAGCCTTAGCGCAAGGGAAGGCACTACTAGCCAGTGACCCGGATGCTGCTGCGGCGCGAGGCATTACCGAAGCAAGCCTTCAAGCGATGGAGACGGCTTTAACACAAGCAGAAGCCCAAATCGCTCAAACAGAGACGACACTTGCGACCAAAGAACAAGTGCTCACTCAAAAAGAACAAGAACTCACAGCGGGTCAAACAGCCATTTTAAACGCTGAGGCTGAGCTCGCAACAAAGAAACAACAATTACAGGCAGGGCAAGAAGCGTACCGACAAGGGTTAGCCAAGTATTACGCTAGCTACAGCCAATACGTGGACGGCCTCGACCGATACCGTGAAGGAGTGGCAGCTTTTGAAGCAAACGCCGGAACGTTAGAAGAAGGCAAGGTGAAACTAGCCGAAGCCAAGAAAAACATTGGCGGACGGCGAAGCTAAACTCGCGGATGCCAAAACGCAGCTCAAAGAAAGCGAAGAAACTTTCAACGAGAAGAAAGAGACAGCTGACAAGGATATTCAGAAGGCTGAAGGCGAACTCGAAAAAGCGGAAGTGGATGTTTCAAAACTCACGAAACCGAAATACTCCGTCTACACGCGTTCAACAATGCTTGGAAGCGAAGGGTTCTTCAATATGAAGGAGACAGCTGAAGGGATTACGTCGGTTGGGAACCTCTTCCCGATTGTGCTTTATGCCGTTGCGGCGCTCGTAACGGTAACGACGATGACGCGTTTTGTAAACGAAGAACGTATCAATGCCGGAGTGTTGAAGGCGCTCGGTTATGAAACCAAAGACGTGATGAAAAAGTTTGCCGTGTATGGTTTTACAGCAGGAGTCTCAGGAACAATTCTTGGGATTTTACTAGGAACTTACGCCTTGCCAAGTGCGCTAGGTGCAACCTTGATGAAGGATACGGTATTGCCAAGTATCCAGTTGAATTTCCATCCACTCATCGCCGTAATTGCGATTGTTTGCTCGCTCATCTGTAGCGTGGTGCCTCCATTATGGATTGCCCGTCGCGAACTTCATGAGCAAGCTTCAGCCCTTCTCTTACCGAAAGCTCCAGTGGCTGGGTCGAAGATTCTTCTCGAGCGCATTCCGTTCGTTTGGAATCGTCTCAGCTTCACGCATAAGGTAACGGCGCGTAATATTTCCGCTATAAACAACGTATGCTCATGACAATCTTCGGGGTAGCAGGAAGCGTGGCGCTTCTCTTTGCAGGGCGCGGAATTCTCGGGTCTCTAGACGGTATTGCCGAGCGTCAGTTCAAGGAAATTATTACGTATGATGCGATTGTTTCAAAAGAAGCTGTGTTAACGGCCTCAGAAGAACAAGCGCTCCGCAACTATTTAACCTCTTCAAGCGTGACTTCTTACAGCGACGTCTATACCGAATCGGTAACACGTGAAGTGCCAGGCGTGGACGATGAACAGTCCGTAACGGTGCTTGTCGGCAAAGAAACCAGCCTTTCTCCGTACATTCATTTGAATGATGCGAAGACGAAGAAAGCCGTGGCGCTTCCAGAGGGCGGCGTGTTAATTTCCCGAGAAATTAGCCAAGCTCTTGAATGTGAAAGCCGGCGACACCTTTACGCTTCCGAATAAGGATGGTGTGGATGTGACGTTAACGGTCGGGGGTGTCGTGGAAATGTACGCTGGACACTTCGTCGTAATGTCGCCAGAAGTCTACGCCAAGTTTTATGGTGTAGCGCCGCAAAACAACTCGATTTTCGTACAGTTTAAAGACAAAGACGCCGCTAGCGTACAAAAAGCGGCTGCGGACTTAATGGCCCTAGGCGGTGTGAAAGCCGTCGTACAAAACACGGCCATGGTGAGTCGTATCGACACGATTGTTGCTTCATTGAGCCGCGTGATGATGATTTTAACGGCCGTATCGATTTACTTGCGGTGGTTATCCTATATAACTTAACCAACATCAATGTAGCCGAACGGATTCGCGAGCTTTCGACGATTAAGGTGCTCGGGTTCTTGAACAAAGAAGTGACGATGTATATTTACCGTGAAACGATTTTATTATCGGTAATCGGGATGGTTGTCGGGATTTTGTTTGGGCGCATGTTGCATAGGGTGATTATTGAGACGGTGGCACCGGGGTTTGTCATGTTCAATCCCGCTGTCGGATGGTTTGTATATGTGTTGCCATGTGTGATTGTGATTGTCATCTTGGTTGCGCTAGGGTATATGGTGAACCATCTCCTCCAACGCATCGATATGCTAGAAGCCCTCAAGTCTGTGGATTAGGGAAAGCTTTGCTTTTGTGACGAACGTCAAAAATCCTTGCGGATGTTTCAATCATAGTAGTTAGTCGGGCACCGGATTGAGCCTAGGTCTCAATCCTACCAAGCCTCAAAGAGCCACAGGGCAATAAATTGCCTTGTGGCTCTATTTCGCATTGGTTGCTTTTCCGTACAACTACTATGATTGATCCGCAAGTTTTTCCGTTCGTCGCCGCAAAGCTCCACGGACTTGGGATTCTGCCTTTGGAGGAGGATTCACCTATACCAAGCAAAATGACATATACAAACCGTTCTTTTTATAAGAGGGAGAGTGCAAAAAAACGGAGCTGGAGGCTCCGTTTTTGTTAATCGAATTCAAGTTGTTTTGGTTTTACAATAGCGGCGGCGATAGTGAAGAGAAGCGCGCCGGCGAAGGTTGGGGCAATCCATTCTAGTCCGTATGTGGCTAGTGGGAGGGTGCCAATCCATGTAGCTGCGTCTCCGAGTAGGTTTCCGCCTAAAAGTTGTGAAAGGGTGTTGATTCCTTGTACGAGGCCGACGATTCCGGCTCCAACTACGGCTCCAAGATACGTCCAATCGTATGGGATGTATTGGTCGAAGGCAGAGAAGAGAATGAGTGCGATCATAATTGGGAAGATGAATGTCAACACCGGAACGGCTAAGTTAATCAGTGAATCTACGCCGACAAGTGAGATGATGAATTCTACCGCTACAGTGACAAGGATGATTTTCTTGTATTGTAATTTTCCTTTTGAGACTTCTTCAAAATACTGACCGCAAGTGGTTGTTAGTCCAATCGCTGTTGTGAGGCAGGCGAAGCAGACAGCCAGTCCCATCGCAAGTTGTCCCCAAGAACCGAGTAAGTTCTTGACGATTGTTGTAAGCATTGCGGCACGTTGCGCAGTTGTGTCGATGACCGTGCTCATGCTAGCTCCGCTGTAAGCGAGTGTTGAGTACACGACTGCGAGCAGGATGAACGCGACGATTCCAACCCCGAACATCATTCTGAATTGGTCTTTTTTATTTAAATACCCACGGCGCGTAATATCTTTCATCACGACTCCGGCCAAGAGTGGCGCTCCGAGCACGTCCATGGTTTGATAGCCTTCTTTAAATCCTTGTGCGAAAAGTCCAGTACCGTCTGTTTGGGCAAATGTTGCATCTGGTTGAATGATAGCGGCCACGAAAATACAGAAGAGAATCACCAGTAGAATCGGTGTTAAGTATTTTCCGATGGCATCCATGACGGAGTTTTCCTGATACGTGATCCATAGGACAATCCCGAAGAATACGAGCGAAGTAATCCATTGTGGTGCGCTTGGGAAATACGATTGTACGAAAATTTCGTGCGTGGATGCTCCGGTACGTGGCACTGCGAAAATCGGTCCGATAAGGAGGACACAAATTGCAGCAAGGGCGCTAGCAAAAAGTGGATGAATTCTACGTCCAACATTTAGTGCACTTCCGCCAAGAGCCGCCACAACCATTACGGCAATAATCGATAATAGTGGATCGCTAATGAGGAAGGCAAGGGTCGCAATTCCCCAGTTTTCTCCAGCTGTTACGCCGAGGTAAGGTGGGAAGATTAAGTTTCCGGCACCGAAGAAGATGGCGAACAGGGCAAATCCTATAATAATCGTATCTAATAATTTCTTTTTCATTGAGTCACAGCCTAACATTAAAAAATGATTAGAAACAGTGTACCATAAACTGCTCTCGAATGCACTAAAAATTAAAACCAAACATTATATTAAATAGTTTATTTATCGTTCGTTTTTAGGTATAATAAATTGTGCAAGAAAACCATTTTAAAGGAGAGCAACTCATAAATGCGTAAAGTTTATTTAAACCACGATGGTGGCGTAGATGATTTAGTATCATTATATTTACTATTAAAAATGGAAGACGTGGAATTAGTAGGGGTCGGCGTTATCGAAGCAGACTGCTATTTATTACCAGCGGTGGAAGCCAGCAAGAAGATTATTCATAAGTTCGGTTCTGAAAGACAAACAATTGAAAGTGGCTTCTTCAGACTCACGCCCTGTGAACCCATTCCCGAAAGAGTGGAGAATGCATGCATTCACAGTGGACGCACTTCCAATCTTAAACGAACATAAACCAATCACGGTGCAAGATTCACCATTAAAAGCCCACGAAGACTTAATCCGTGCCTTAAAAGAATCCAACGAGAAAGTGGACCTTGTATTCGTAGGACCATTAACAGACTTAGCGCGTGCGTTGGACCAAGACCCAACCATCGAAGAAAACATCGGAAAACTATACTGGATGGGTGGAACGTTCCTTGATATGGGGAACGTGGAAGACCCTGAACACGACGGAACTGCAGAGTGGAACGTGTACTGGGATCCATTCGCTGCAAAACGCGTTTGGGAATCAGGCATCCAAATCGAACTTGTGGCGCTTGAAAGTACAAACATGGTGCCATTATCTCTTGATGTCCGCGACCGCTGGGCAAGAGAACGTGCCATCGAAGGCGTTGACTTTTTAGGTCAATGTTACGCCATCGTTCCGCCGCTCACTCACTACGTAACGAACTCAACTTATTTCCTATGGGACGTATTAACAACTGCTTCATTCGGAAAAGAAGACCTTGTAAAACGTTCTGTGGTAAACAGTGACGTAATCGTTGCAGGTGCTAGCCGTGGCCGTACCGTCAAAGCCGAAAATGGCCGCCCAGTCGACCTTGTTTACCACGTCGACCGCGATGCATTCTTCGACTACATCACTGATTTAGCGAAAAAATAATGATGACAGTGCAGGGAAATTTTCCTGCACTTTTTCATGTATTTCTATTGACAACCTTCCAAAACGGGAGTATACTATATTCATAGTTTAGAATAATTCTAAATTAGAAACAGGAGGTAATAAATATGTCAAAAGAACAAACAAAACAAGTATTAAATCAATTAGTGGCTGATTTAAGCCAACAATCAGTTATCGTACACCAAGCTCACTGGTACATGCGCGGAGCTACTTTCATGACAATGCATCCATTAATGGATCAACATATGGAATTGTTAGACGCTCAATTAGATGAAATTTCAGAACGTTTAATCACATTGGGTGGAGCTCCTTATTCAACATTACGTGAATTTGCCGACAACACTAAGATTGCAGATGCTAAAGGAAACTACAGCGACAGCATGGAAGACCGCATCCGTCATTTATTAGTAGGTTACCGTTATTTAATCGACCTTTACCAAAAAGGTATCGACGTAACAGGTGAAGAAGGCGATGATGTTACACAAGATATCTTCATTGGTGCAAAAGGCGCATTAGAAAAATTAGTTTGGATGCTTTCAGCAACAATCAACGAAGCACCAGGATTATAATTCTAAAGAATCCATGGCTGGACAATTTGTCCGGCCTTTTTCTTTTGCCCAAATTCTGAAAATTATCATATATGATAATTACCATATATGATAATTTCACCAACGCAAAGTTCCTAAGTGTAACCCCACCTAATCAGCAGGGGGGTAGGAAGCGCACACTCCTTGGAACTCATCCCACCATAACGAAGCTTTTATAAGCTTGGCTTAGCAGACTTCGCAGCACAGTGATATTTTCAGAAGCACCAAGATAAAAGACCGTAAGCGTTCTGCAAATATAAATTCACTAAGCAGAGATTACGAAGAATCTTACGGATCCTATAATCGCAGTGGTGGGGAATCGTATCAAATGCGAACTAAAGGGAGTTAGGAATTTATTCCTTACTCCCTTTTTGAGGCTTTGAAGGTGAGAGACCTAAGGCTCGAACCGGTACCCCACTACAGCGATTATGGAAACATCCGTAATGATTCGTAGTAATCGAAATCTTCTTTTATAAATACTAACTTTATTTTTTACAGAAAAATGTAACGACCTACGGTCTTTTATATGATTTTACAAGAAAATATCACAATACTAGCTGATGGGTATGCTATAATAAAGCCAATCTTATGAAAGGTGGAAGGTTTATGGAACAAAAGAAATACAGCGGGAAAGAGTTCACGATGAACGTCCTTAACGCACTTGCATTAGGCGTGGTCGTTACACTTATCCCAGGAGCATTACTGGGTGAATTAGTGAAGGCGTTATTACCAGTATTCCCACAAGGCCAATTGATAATCCAAGCAACCCAAGTGGCCAATACATTAATGGGTGCAATCATCGGACTGATGGTCGGCCAATTCTTCAAATTTACTCCAATTCAAACAGGAGCACTGGCACTAGCCGTTTTATTTGCCGGCGGTGTAGCCAATTTCAATCCTGAAGTGAAAGGAATTATCTTTAGCGGTACAGGGGACATCATTACGATGGGGCTTACTGCAGCATTAGGAGCAGCAGTCATTTTATGGATTGGCAATAAAGCCAAAGCATACTCTATTATCGTGATTCCAACGGTATTATTAGTCGTTGTTGGTGGGGCGGGACGTCTTGCGTTACCGTACATCAAAACTTTAACAACATTATTAGGACAAGGAATCGGAACGCTATTATCATTACAACCAGTTATTATGTGTTTATTATTAGCCGTTATTTTCTGTATGTTAATCGTTTCTCCATTTACAACAGTAGGGATTGCCGTTGCGATTAGTCTTAGCGGTGTAGGTTCAGGGGCAGCAAACCTTGGAATCTGTGCAGCTGGGTTCGGTCTTGCGATTGCTGGATGGAAAGTGAATTCAAAAGGAACGGCGATTGCGCATTTCATCGGTTCACCAAAAATGTCAATGGCGAATGTGTTGGCAAAGCCAAAAATCTTATTACCAATGATGTGTACATCTGCCGTACTTGGTGTGTTAGCAGCTTTATTTAACATCCAAGGAACACCTCAAAGTGCAGGGTTCGGTTTCAGCGGACTAGTAGGGCCCATCAATGCGTTGAACTTAGCAGAGGGTGGATGGAGTGTGATGAATATCGTTATCGTGATACTCATTTTCGTCGTAGCGCCAATCGCGTTGAACATCGTATTCGTTCATTTATTCGAAAAAGTGTTAAAATGGATTCAACCAGAAGATTACAAATTAACCGTTTAATAGAAAAGGGGAGTTAAAATGAAAATCGCAATTGCGGGTGCAGGAGCAATGGGGTGCCGTTTCGGGTACATGTTAACAAAAACAGGGCAAGAGGTGACGTTGATTGACGAATGGCCAGCGCATATCGAAGCCATCCAAAAGAATGGATTGAAAGTCGTTGATGGAGAAAACACGGATACGATTGATATCAAAATTATTCGTCCAGAAGAAGCAACTGAAGAAGTTGATGTAGTCATAGCATTTACAAAATCAATGAAACTAGGCGAAATGCTTGAAAAGATTAAAGCAATTATCCATGAAGATACAAAAGTGCTTTGTCTTTTAAATGGTCTAGGACACGAAGACACTATGGCGAAATACGTTCCTCGTAAAAACATTATTATGGGGGTAACGATTTGGACTGCGGGGCTAATCGAACCAGGGGTAGCGCGTCTAGGCGGAACTGGTACGGTGGAAATGCAAGCGGCGGACCCAAGTGGTGTTGCGATTGCTAAAGAATTAGTAGAAGTGATGGACAAAGCAGGCTTGAACGCAAGCTACAGCGAAGACGTTCATTTCTCAACATGGCGTAAAGCGTGCGTGAACGGTACGATGAACGCGACATGTGCCATCTTAGATGCAAATATCGGCGAAGTATTCGATACTTCAACTGCCGAAGCTATCGTAACGCAAATCATCAGTGAATTCGTTGCCGTTGCGGAAAGAAGGCGTGCATCTTGATCCAGCTGCGATGAAAGATTATGTGTATACGGCTTCTAATAAAGTTCGCGGACACTATCCTTCAATGCACCAAGATTTAATTCAAAACCACCGCTATACTGAAGTGGACTTCTTGAATGGATTTGTGGCTAGAAAAGGGAAGGAATATGGTATTCCAACACCTTACTGTCAATTGATTACAGAGCTTATCCACGCAAAAGAAGATATTTTGAAAGTAAAATAGTAGAGAAATAAAAGAACAACTCAAAGAATCAGTTTGTTATTGAAAGAGTCATAGTGGGCACCGGGCCAGGGCCTCCCGTTCTTTCAATCAACTGATTCTTTTTTTTGCATCAACTTACAGTAAGACAAAGAACACACAAAAAGGAGCGAGGATTAGCCTGCGCTCCTTTTTATGTTTAGCAGTTGCGTAAATCTAGGGAGATTTATAGGAAATGTTCAACGATAATACGCACTGCTTCGAATGCGTTTTGAGATGCTTTTTCGAGTGTTTCCTCGAAGGTATCAGGGGCATCTCTCCTCCCACATGGTCGCTCACACCACGCACGTTTAGTACGGGAATGTTATAGAAGCTAGCCACTTGTGCAATAGGAGCAGCCTCCATATCGCTTGCGACGATGTCTGGTAATTTTTCGCGAATCGTAGTAACGGCGTCTACCGAACTCATAAACGAGTCACTTGTTGCGATAAAGCCAGTTTGGATGTTAAATCCACTCACTTTTTCGCGCAGAAGTTCTACAATTTTTCCGTGTAAATAAGTATCTACAGGATAGTCGGCTGGCATCTGAGGGACTTGTCCCCACGCGTAGTCGAAGCCAGTTGCATCCACGTCGCTATAGGCGAATTTTGTAGAAACGATGACATCGGCCAAGTCGAATGCTGGATTAAAGCTTCCTGTTGTCCCAGTGTTAATAATGATGTCAGGATGAATTTTGTCGCATAACCATGCAGCAGCGGCAGCGGCATTGGCTTTTCCAATACCTGACTGTACAAGATATAAGTTCTCGTGTACTTCTAGGAGTCGGATAGGGCCTTTTTCAAAGACCACTTTGCCTGGTGCGAAATGTTCGTCGAACGGATGCAACTCTTCTTTCATCGCTGCAACGATAGCAATCTTCATGAATTATTTACCCCACACTTCAGAAACAGGTTTCTTCACTTCCACTTTTGTTCCTGCAAACTTCTCAGAAATGTATTTTTGGATTTCTGGGTCGTGGTAGAGGTCCACTAATTTTTTGTATTCTTCTTTATCGGCATTTTCTGCTTTCACGGCAATCACGTTGATGCTTGTGATCGTAGATGCGTCTGCTTTTTCATAGAAAAGGGAGTCTTTCAATACGTTTAAACCACCTTCAAGGGCGATGGTGTTTCCGATAGCGATTAAATCAGTGTCGTCTAATACACGTACGCTTGTAGTGTCATCGATCAGTAAGAATTCAAGATTTTTCTTGTTTTCTACGATGTCGCTAGGAGTGCCAGTGCCATCTTTGAAGTCACTTGGTAATTTAATTAAACCAGCGCTTTCTAATAAGCGTAGCGCACGAGTAGTGTTATATGGACTGTCTGGTAAAGCCACTTTCGCACCGTTTGGTAGGTCGTTTAGTGATTTTACCTTTTTAGAGTAAAGCCCCATTGGTTCAATATACGTAGTGCCAACTGGAACGACTTTGTTTGAGTTGGCTTCGTTAAATCCTTTTAAGTAACCGATAGATTGGAAGGCGTTGGCGTCAACTGTTCCGTCAGCCACGCTTTCGTTTAATGGCACACCGCCGTTAATTTCTTGGACTTCGATTTTTAGACCTGCTTTTTTCGCTTGTTCAGACTCAGCGATGTATCTCCAGATGTCTGCATCAGAGCCGACAGAAGCGATTTTCACTGTTTTCAGTTCTGATGCTGAAGATTGAGCGTTTGATGAGCTAGCAGAACTTGAAGCATTGTTGCCGCAAGCGCCTAAGACGAATGCAGCAGAAAGGGCGATTAGGGATTTAGCGATAGTTTTTAATTTCATATAGGGGGTTCCTCCAGTCTAGGTGTCTACTGTTTCTTACTGAATGACAATTGATTAAATAACTTTGCGAACGAATGGGTCAATGCTGATGCCTTGTTCTAAAACTTGTTTGGCGTATTCTTTCGCACCAAATAATGAGTGGTCGCGGTAGTTTCCGCATTGTACAGCAGAGACGCCTTGAATATCTTTAAATTGAATGTTATTTACGATTTCTTCAAGTGTTGATTTTAATGCGCGTGCAATATCTTCAGGAGAACGTTCTTCCCAAAGGATTAAATGGAAACCAGTACGGCATCCAAATGGAGAAATGTCGATGATGCCTTCCAAGCGGTCACGTAAGAGGTCTGCTAATAAGTGCTCGAATGTATGAACGACACCTGTTGGCATTTCTTGTTTATTCGGTTGTAAGAAGCGGATGTCAAAGTTAGAGATGACGTCTCCTTTCTTACCATGTTCGTTTGCGATTAAGCGGACGTAAGGTGCAATTACCTTATTGTGGTCGAGTGTAAAGCTTTCTACTTCAGCCATGTTGATTTCCTCCTAAGTGTGTTTTCATGAAACGAAAATAAAAAAGCCCGCACTTCTAGCTCTTGCTAAAAGGACGAGTTGCAGTCGTGGTACCACCTTTGTTCGTCTTCGGGGGAGAAGACCTTTTCCGTCTAGACGGATGGTTGATAACGGGAGTACCCGGATTGTCTTAAAGTTTCGGACAAGCTGCTCAAAGATCATGTTCAAAAATAACGACTTGCTTACTCGCACCAACCGTAAGCTCTCTATGAAGTTTTATTTTTTACTCTTCTTTTCATTGCGTTTCGATATGTTATAAAAACAGGATACTGGTATCTGGGTGAAAAGTCAATGTGAAAAACATACTTTTTGGTATATTTATTATTTATAGTTCGCTATTCTTAATTTTTTTATAACGAAAAAAATGAGATTTAAAAATTGCTTTGTTCGTGTTTTGGACGAACCGGGTCGGTGTACTGTCAATTTTACTAATTTTTTCGCAAAAACGTTCTCTAGATTGGAAAAATTATAGAATAGAGTGAAAAGTTTCACTCTATACAGTATAATGAAGCTATCTATAAAACAATAAAGGGTGACAACAATGACATTATTAGATGTACAACACGTACAAAAAGTTTATCAAACACGTTTTGGAGCCGCTGAAGTGACTGCGTTAAAAGATATTAACTTCTCAGTAGAAGAAGGCGAATATGTGGCAGTCATGGGGGAATCTGGTTCTGGTAAAACAACGCTATTAAATATTTTAGCGACACTAGACCGTCCAACAGATGGTACCGTGCTTCTAAACGGGGAAGACATCCAAAAGATTTCTGATAAAGTATTAACGGAATTCCGTCGTGACCACTTAGGATTCGTATTCCAAGACTTCAACTTATTAGAAACATTATCCGTGTATGACAATATGGTATTGCCACTTGTGTTAGCACGTCGTCCAATCGACGAAATGGAAAAGAAAGTTCAACCAATCGCTGAAATGTTAGGCATTGAGGATTTATTAAAGAAATATCCATATGAATTATCTGGAGGTCAACAACAACGTGTGGCAATCGGTCGTGCGATGATTACAGACCCAAGCTTACTGTTAGCCGATGAACCAACAGGGGCGTTGGACTCAAAATCAGCAAGCAATACATTAGACTTATTCGATAAAATCAATCAAAACGGACAAACGATTTTAATGGTAACACACAGTACAGTTGCCGCAAGTCGTGCCAAACGCGTTCTTTTCATTAAAGACGGTTTAATTTACAACCAATTGTACCGTGAAGGAAGAACGGACCAACAAATGTTTGAATTAATCTCAGAAACATTAACTGCGATGGCAAACAGAGGTGAGGAACATGTTTAATCTACTGCGTTCCATGGCGATTACGAACTTACGTAAGAACCGTGCTCTCTATGTACCATTTGCACTCGCAACCATTATGGTAACGGTGGTGCTATATGTAACGAACGCCCTTGCTGCAACGCCAGAGTTCGCTCATCTAGAAGGTGGGTCAGCGATGGCCAAAACTCTTGGGTTTGGTTTCGTCATCGTTCAAATCGTATCACTCGTCGTTATTTTGTATGCGAATGCCTTCGTAATGAAACCGTGCCAAAGAATTCGGTTTATACGGGATTCTCGGTCTTGACCGTAAGAATATTCAATTGCTCAGTTTGATTGAGTTAGTTGTCTTTGCCGCTTTAAGCATCGGTCTAGGGTTAATCCTTGGTGTGATTTTCCATGCGGCATCATTTGCGATTCTATTGAAACTCATTCAATACGATATCGGTATTAAATATTCCTTCCAATTCGGAAGTATTATTGCCGTTCTGTTAACGATGGTGGCCATCTTCGTTTTGGTGTTCTTTTTAAATGCAGCGAAGATTTACATGAGCCGTCCGCTTGAGTTATTAAAAGAGAAGAAAAAAGGGGAGAAGAAAGGCCGCGCTGTTACGGTTCGTGCCATTATTGGTCTAGGACTTCTAGGGTATGCGTACTATATGTCACAATCCATCGAGTCTCCGGTTAAAGCTCTCTTATACTTCTTCTTAGCCGTATTATTAGTAGTGATTGCGACTTACATTTTATTCGACGCGGGTTCGATTGCGCTTCTATCCATCTTGCAAAAGAATAAGAAGTTGTTCTATCAACCAACAAACTTTATTTCGATTTCAAACTTACAATTCCGTATGCGTAAAAATGCTGCCGGACTTGCCAGCGTGTGTATCCTTTCCACAATGGTACTTGTTACAATGGCGACAACCGTAGCACTTCAACGTGGGACAACAGCCAGACTCGATAGCAACTATCCAACAGATTACTCTGCAGTTGCTTACTTTGTTCTAGAAAAGGATATGGATCAATATCCTCCAATCGTTCAAAAAATTAAGGAACAAACGAAAGGTCAATTGAAAGACGAGAAGACATTTTTAAACGTGCTTCGTTTCGGGCAACGTACGGAGAATGGATTCGACTTTGCGAATGTGAACTCAGGAGATAGTCCTGCAGCGATGTTCACCCTTGTTTCTGTGGAGCAATATAATAAGATGTTTGGGACGAACTACACGGTTGGCGATAAGGAAATGATTGTCGGCCATATTAAAGGGGACGTTAAACAAATTTCGGAAGTAAAGACGTATTCGGTTGTGTATAATGCGACGATTACCGTCAAAGAGATGATTGATGGTACTCCATACGCAAAGTAATGCCGCAATTACCATATGTGGCGGATAATCAGTATGTAGGGATTGTAAAAGATCCAATGCAATACTTAAACCCAGTGGCTGGTCAAGCGATGTATTACTTTACTTGGAATACCAATACACCATTTGAGTTACGTGACGCTGAATGGGCTGCGTATAAGAATGTGAAGAGTCAATACAAGGCAGATGCCATGGCGTTAAGCAGTAAGAATGAAGAGGCTAAAACGCTCTATGCCTTCATGGGTAGCTTGCTCTTAGTAGGGGCACTTCTTTCAATCGCATTCTTCATTGGTGCAGTTCTTGTTATTTACTATAAACAAATTTCTGAAGGATACGAAGACCGTGATCGTTTCGTTATCTTACAAAAACTCGGTATCGACCAAAAGACGATCAAGAAGTCTATCAACCGTCAAGTATTGATTGTATTCTTCTTACCGCTTGTCACAGCGTTTATCCATACCGCATTTGCCTTCAAGATGTATCGTAAGATTATCGAGCTCTTCGGGGTTGACGGCAGCGTGACATTAAACGCGACAGTTGTGATTGGTGCGATTTTCGTAGTCGTCTATCTCATCGTGTACCAAATCACTTCTCGTAGTTACTACAGAATTATTAAACGTTAATCAACTACAACTCCAAAAGAGGTTTCCGTGCGAAGCCTCTTTTTTTCGTGCTTTTTCAAAGTGACAAAAATGTAAGAAACGGGGATAAAATGATAGGATAGTGTCATGATTTCCCTTTATTAGTGGACTATACTAAGGTCAACAAATGAAAGTAAAGGGTGAAAACAATGACATTATTAGATGTACAACATTTACAAAAGAAATATCAAACGCGCTTTGGAGCTGCTGAAGTGACGGCGCTCAAAGACATCAGCTTCTCGGTTGAAGAAGGCGAATACGTTGCCGTGATGGGGGAATCGGGTTCAGGAAAAACAACGCTTCTAAATATCTTAGCGACTCTCGACCGTCCAACTGCTGGGTCCGTCTTTTTAAACGGAGAAAATATTCAAAATATCTCCGCTAAAGTTCTGACAGAATTCCGCCGCGACCATTTAGGGTTCGTCTTCCAAGACTTCAACTTATTAGAAACACTATCGGTCTATGATAATATGGTGTTGCCTCTCGTACTCGCTCGTCGTCCGATTTCAGAAATGAAGCAAAAGGTTGAGCCGATTGCGCAAATGCTAGGGATTAAAGACTTACTGAAGAAATATCCTTATGAACTCTCAGGCGGGCAACAACAACGTGTGGCGATTGGCCGTGCGATGATCACAGACCCAAGCCTGCTGTTAGCCGATGAACCAACAGGAGCGCTTGACTCAAAATCAGCTAGCAATACTCTCGATTTATTTGATAAAATTAATCAAAACGGACAAACGATTTTAATGGTAACGCACAGCACGGTTGCTGCAAGTCGTGCCAAACGAGTTCTTTTCATTAAAGACGGCTTGATTTATAATCAATTGTACCGTGAAGGAAGAAGTGATCAACAAATGTTCGAGTTGATCTCAGAAACATTAACTGCGATGGCAAATAGAGGTGAAATTCATGTTTAAACTCATTTTTTCGATGGCAACATCGAATCTAAAAAAGAATCATTCATTATATTTGCCGTATGCACTGACGACCATTATGGTGACGATGATTCTCTATATCACACACGCCTTATCTGCGATGCCAGAGCTTTCCACTCTTCGCGGAGGGGGAGCCATTGCGCAAACTTTGGGCTTTGGGGTTATCGTGGTTCAGCTCGTAGCACTCTTAACGATTCTTTACGCGAATGCCTTCGTGACGAAAAAAATCGATTAAAAAGAATACGGTCTATATAGCATCCTTGGACTCGACCGAAAAAACATTCAATTGTTAAGTTTCATTGAATTGCTTCTATTCTCAGTGGTCAGCGTGGGGCTAGGGGTTGTGCTTGGAATCGTGTTCCATCGCTTCTCGTTTGCCGTTTTATTGAAACTCATTCGAATTCCAATCGGCATCGAGTATTCAATGCAACTTGGTAGCGTCGGTTTTGTACTGATTTCGATGGCGTTTATTTTCGGAGTAGTCTTCTTCTTGAATGCCACAAAGATGTACATGAGCCGTCCGTTAGAAATGCTTTCTGAGAAGAAAAAAGGAGAAACGAAGGGGCGCTTTATTCTTCTTCGTGCACTCATTGGTGCAGGGCTTCTCGGGGGTGCGTATTATATGTCACAAACGATTGAAGCACCTGTTGCAGCGCTATATTCCTTCTTTGTTGCGGTCCTATTAGTTATTTTAGCGACATATATTTTATTTGACGCGGGTTCCATTGTGCTTCTTTCTCTTTTGCAAAAGAACAAACGTCTCTTTTATCAACCAACGAATTTTATTTCGATTTCTAATTTGAAATTCCGTATGCGTAAAAATGCTGCGGGACTTGCAAGTATTTGTATTTTATCAACGATGGTGCTTGTCACATTAGCTACAACCGTCGCGTTGCAAACAGGAACAGCCGATTTATTAAAGAAAAGCTATCCAACAGATTATTCGGCGACGGCATTCGTCGAAGACACCTCTACGATTCGCCAACTTTCAGAACAAATCAGCAAGATGAAGGAGCAATCGAAAGGCACCGTTTCTAATGAAATGAATTACCTTAGCGTACTTCGTGCTGCAAAGAGTACGGAGGGCGGGGTGGACATCGAAGGAGTCTATCCGGGAGATAGCCCAGCTGCGTTCATTACTTTCCTTTCTGCGGATGATTACAATCGTATTTTTGGGACGAATTTTCAGCTTGGTGACAACGAAGCCGTTCTAGGACTGGTTAAAGGAGCCGATAAAAATGTTTCGGCAATCCGTGTGAATGGACAATTAACCCTTCAAGTCAAAGAGATGATGAGTACTAGCGACTTTAAAGAAAAATTGCCACAATTGCCATATGTTGCAGACAACGTTTATGTAGCCGTTGTAAAGGATCCAACAAAGATGATTGACGGTAAACTTGGCCGTGGATTCTATTACGCATTGTGGAATACATCGACAGATACATCGGCTAAAACAGAAGAGTTTGAGGGCTATGCTAACGTGCTTGAAGCAAGCAATGACGATTCCATCACGGTTGGAAGTAGAGAGGATGCGGCCAAAGACATCTACGGATTTATGGGAAGTTTACTCTTTGTAGGGGCACTTCTTTCAGTTGCGTTCTTCATCGGCGCAGTTCTTGTCATTTACTACAAACAAATTTCTGAAGGTTACGAAGACCGTGATCGTTTTGTGATTCTACAAACTCGGAATCGATCAAAAGACCATCAAGAAATCCATCAACCGTCAAGTGCTAATTGTCTTCTTCTTACCGCTTGTCACAGCGTTTATCCATACCGCATTTGCCTTCAAGATGTATCGTAAGATCATTCAGCTCTTTGGGGTTGACGGTAACGTAACGCTAAACGCGACAATTGTGATTGGTGCCATCTTTGTTGTGGTCTATCTCATCGTGTACCAAATCACTTCACGTAGTTACTATAAAATTATTAAACGTTAATAGATTTTGTTCACAAACCATGAAGGGTTTTAGTAGGAAACCCTACTTTAAAAAGGTTTGTATAAGTTCGAAAATTCGTAAAAAGGGCGAGGTTTTCTCGTCCTTTTTTTGTGCTCAAAAACGGGATAACTGTCCACAATAAAAAGCTTTCATAAATTTTACTTTTTCAGTTTTCAGTTTCTAAAAAACATGGTAGAATAGAATGTATTGAAGTAAAAGAAAAACTGGAGGATTCGTCATGATCGATGTTATTGACTTAAACAAAGTATTCGATAACGGCTTTGAAGCATTAAAGTCAGTAAATTTCTCAATTGAACAAGGAGACTTAGTATGTTTACTAGGACCTAGTGGTTGCGGGAAATCAACAATTTTAAACTTAATCGCAGGATTATTAACACCAACAGGAGGAGACATCCAATTTAAAGGGTCATCAGTTGTTACGACAGAGCCTAAAGACCGTAACATCGGATTCGTATTCCAAAACTATGCGTTATATCCGCATATGACAGTGTTAGAGAACATCATGTTCCCACTAACAGTTGGTAAAAACAAAATCTCTAAAGAAGAAGCTCAAAAGATTGCAGAAGAATATATGCAATTAACAAACATTGAAGAGCTTGCAGGCAAAAAACCTGGTACTTTATCAGGGGGACAACAACAACGTGTGGCCATCACTCGTGCGCTTGTTCAAAAACCTGAAGTACTTCTACTTGATGAACCATTAAGTAACTTGGACGCTCGTTTACGTTTGAAAAATCCGTGAAGAAATCCGTCGTCTTGTAAAAAGAAGTAGGAATCACAACAATCTTCGTAACGCACGACCAAGAAGAAGCTTTATCAATCTCAGATAAAAATCATTCTTTTTAAACGAAGGGTACATTCAACAACATGATGACCCACAAAACTTATACCTAGAACCAAGTAACTTATTCGTTGCGAAATTCATCGGTAACCCAATCATCAACATTACAGAAGTGGAAATTAAAGACGGCGTGATTACTCACCCATCATTCAACTTACCAACTTCTGAATTATCACAAGACCGCAAACGTCAAGAATTAGAAGATGGTCACTACTACTTAGGAATGCGTCCTGAAGACGTGGTTCCAGTAGCTGAAGGTGAACAAGGGCTATTCTCAACAACAATCAGCGGCGTAGAATTAATCGGACGTGAACGTATTCTTCACTTCCCATTAGGCGAACAATTCTTGAAATCAATTGTAAGTGTGGAACATAAGATTGAAGAAGGAGACACACTTTCATTCCAATTACTAAAACACAAAATCTTCTTATTCGATAAAGATGGAGCGCGTGTTTACTAATGAGAAAATATAACCCAGAGAACCAACCTAAAGCTTGGTTATTCCTTCTCCCATCTTTAGGAGTGATTCTTCTCTTTAACATTTATCCATTACTTCGTTCGTTCTGGATGAGTTTCCAAAAAGGGTCACTATTAAAATTACAATATACTGGTTTAGACAACTACCAAAAAGTAATTGCGGACCCTGTATTCCATAAAGCGTTACTCAACACAGCATTGTATGCATTCGCAGTAGTGCCAGTAGCGTTATTAATCTCAGTAATCATTGCATGGATTATTTTCGAGAAGATTAAACGTAAAAGCTTCTTCGAAACAATCTTCTTCATGCCTTACGTTACAAGTACAATCGCTATCGGGATTGTGTTCCGTTACTTCTTCAATGGGGACTACGGAATTATCAACTTCTTCCTTGGCTTGATTGGGATTCCAGCCGTGAACTGGTTGGATAACGTAAACATGAGTATGCCAACACTGATTATCTTCGGGGTTTGGACAAGTTTAGCGTTCAATATCATCATCCTCTTAGCAGGATTACGTAATATTGATCCTGAGCATTTCAAAATTGCGAAAATGTTTGGTGCGACAGACCGAGAAATCTTCTGGCGTATTACATTCCCGCAATTAGTTCCAACAATTGCCTTCCTTTCAACGGTTAACTTAATCGGGGCATTCAAAGTGTATACACAAGTGTATGCATTATTTGGCGGAACTGCTGGTCCAGCAAACTCAGCAACAACAGCTGTGTACTATATTTACGACAAGTTCCATGTGGCAGGAAGACCAGGGGTTGCCATGGCAGCAACTGTAATCTTGTTTGCAATCATTCTTTTTGCAACATTCCTCCAAAACAAATTCTTGAGAAAGGCGGAGGGATAAGAAGATGAAAAAAGTTTTTAACGTATTTTCAATCACGCTTTTAATTTTCTTAGCGTTGATTACAGTATTCCCATTTATTTACATGGTAATGACCGGGTTAATGACATACGCAGAAGCGACAAGTATTCCACCGTCATTCATCCCAAGCGAATTCAAATTTAGTAACTACTTAGAAGTATTTAGCCGTGCGCCATTCCTACGTTACTTCGGAAACACATTATTCGTGTCTCTATTTACAACAGTGGCAACAGTAATTACTTCATTACTAGCAGCCTTTGCCGTAACAAGCTTACAGTTCAAAGGGAAAAACATCGTAATGATGATTTTAGTTTCTCTATTAATGGTTCCTTACGAATCAATCATCTTTACAAACTACCAAACAATCGCTCAATTAGGGTTATTAAACACTTATCTAGCGTTAATCATTCCGTTCTTAACAAGTATCTTCTATATTTACTACTTGAACGGATACTTAAAGGAATCCCAAGTACATTCTACAAAGCCGCTAAAATTGATGGTGCGAGTGATTTAGAATACATCCGCCGTATTTTAGTGCCAATGTGTAAACCAGCATTGGTAACAGTAGGGATTTTAACATTCATCCAAAGCTGGAATTCATTCCTATGGCCATTATTGGTTACAAACACGAAAGAATTCCGTCTATTAAACAACGGACTTTCTGCCTTCACGACAGAATCCGGAAGTGATGTTCACTTACAAATGGCCGCAGCAACTCTAACGGTTATCCCAATTCTGTTAATTTACTTTGTATTCAGAAAAGAAATTATTAGAGGGGTTGCGAAGAATGGTATCAAAGGATAAAACATCGATTACCTTTCATAGCGGTATTTTAACGATTGGTGGAACGGTCATCGAAGTAGCCTATAAAGATAGTCATATCTTTTTCGACTTCGGGACTGAGTTTTTACCAGAATTAGAATTGCCCGATGAATCGGTGCAAACACTCACAGATCATAAAGTGATTCCACATTTAAAAAATATGTACGATGCACGTATCCCTTACAAATACGAAGGGGATGAAGATAAAGACTATGCCAATACGGCGGTCTTTATCTCACATGCGCATTTGGATCATACAAGAATGTTGAATTATTTAGACCCAAGTATTCCTTTATATACATTGAAGGAAACAAAAATGATTGTAAATTCGCTCAACCGCAATGGTGTATTCTTACTACCATCGCCGTTTGAAGACGATACATTTACAAGAGAGATGATTGGGTTAGATGCAGGCGATGTGATTAAAGTTGGAGAAATCGAAGTAGAAATCGTGCGTGTCGACCATGATGCGTATGGGGCTGCTGCTTTAATCATTAAAACACCTGGACATCATATTACGTATACAGGGGACTTACGACTTCACGGGCATAACGCTGAAGATACAATTGAGTTTTTGTAAGAAGGCAAAACATACGGACATCTTAATGATGGAAGGTGTATCGATTAGCTTCGGGGACCGTAAAGAGGTTGAAGACGAAATTAAACCTGAAAACGAGGAAGATGTGATTCGTCATATCGCTCGCCTCGAACAAGAAAATCCAAATCGACAAATCACATTTAATGGCTATCCAGCGAATGTGCGTCGTTTTGAAAAAATCGTCGAAGGAACAAGCCGTACCGTTGTTCTTGAAGCAACGATGGCCGCACTTCTTAAAGAAGTATTCCAAAAGGATGCTCATTACTACTATAGAGATGGGGCTCCAAAACTCGACGAACTTGATCCTACTTTAGAAATTTCATATCAAACGTTGTTAGAGGATACTTCGAAGTACCTATGGCAAGCAGTCGACCATTTCGAACGTTTGCAAGAGGGAAGCTTATACATCCACAGCGATGCGCAGCCTTTGGGGGACTTTTGATCCGAACTATCAACCGTTTCTAGATTTATTGGCGGAAAAACACATTGAGTTTGTACGCCTATCTTGCTCAGGTCACGCAAAACCGGACGACTTAGACCGCATTATTGCGATGATTGAGCCTAAATGTTTGGTTCCAATTCATACGTTAAAACCAGAACTTCTGGTGAATCCGTATGGTGACAGAATATTGCCGTACCGCGGCGAAAAAAATTGTGTTGTAAAAAAACTATATAACAAAAAGGAGAAGAAAAATGAAATTCAAATCTTTAGTAAAAGCGACACTAGCAACAGCATCAGTTGTGGCGTTAACAGCGTGTGGAGCTAACTCATCAAACAACGGCTCTTCACAACAAGCTGAAACTAAAAAAGACATCGTAACAGAGGTTAAATCAGAAACTACAATCACTTTCTGGCATGCTATGAACGGTCAGCAGGAAAAAAGCTCTTCAAAAAAATTAACAGAAGACTTCATGAAAGCTAACCCAAATATCAAAGTAGAGTTACAAAAACCAATCTCAATACAAAGATTTACAAGCAAAAAAATTAACGCAACTTTAACTTCACCAAAAAGACTTACCAACAATCACTCAAGCATATCCAAACTGGTTATACAATGCTGCTGAGCAAGATGCATTGGTAGACTTCAAACCATATATTGAAAAACGAAACAATCGGATTCAAGAAAGGTGAAGAAATCCGTCCAGAATTAATGGAAGGTGCTAAAAAATCAAAGGAGTACAATACGGTATTCCATTCAACAAATCTACAGAAGTATTATTCTACAATGCAGATTTATTGAAACAATACGGTGTTAAAGTTCCAACTACTTTAGATGAATTAAAAAGAAGCAGCTAAAAACAATTTACGAAAAATCTAACCACGAAGTTGTTGGTGCTGGTTTCGACTCATTAAACAACTACTATGCAATTGGTATGAAGAACAAAGGCATTGACTTCACTAAAGAATTAGACTTCGCAAGTGACGCTTCAAAAGAAGTTGTTAAATACTATGCAGACGGAATCCGTGATGGATACTTCCGTACTGCTGGTTCAGATAAATACTTATCAGCACCATTCCAAAACAAAAAAGTAGCTATGTATGTTGGTTCAACAGCTGGTGAATCATTCGTAGCTAAAGGTGCTAAAGAAGCTGGTTTCGAATACGGAGTAGCTGTTCGTCCTGAAAAATACGATCTACAACAAGGTACTGATATTTACATGTTCGAAGGTTCTACAACTGAAGAACAACGTACAGCAGCATTCTTATACTTGAAATTCTTATCTTCAGCTGAATCTCAATTATACTGGGCACAACAAACTGGTTACATGCCAACAATTGCTTCAGTGTTAGAACAAGATGCATACAAGAATTCAGGTTCTAAAGTTCCTAAAATCTTAGCAGATGCTACTAAGAATTTATTCTCAATTCCTGTAGTTGAAAACTCTGATCCTGCATACTCAGAAGTTCGTACGATTTTAGAAAAAATCTTCAAGACTGAAAATGGAAATGTAGATCAATTAGTTACAGATTCTAAAGCACAATTTGATGCAGCGTGGAATCAATAATCACATATAAGTTCATTCACAACACAATCACAACGAAGGCCTGGGGAATTTTCCTCAGGCTTTTTGTGTGGGATGAGGGTAGGTGCTGGAATGTGTGTAGGTGCAGGGAGGCCCCTTCGGGGGAGGCTTTTAGGTGTATGGGGTGTGGTGGTGGATTGCTTTGGAAACATGCGGTTTTAATTGTTGAAAGAATATTAGTGAGCCACCGACTCGAGCCTAGGGTCTCTCGTCTTTGAAGCCTCAAAGAGACACTAACGAATGGATTCGTAAGTGTCTCTAATTCGCATTCAATGGATATTCTCACTAATCTTTCAACAAAACCGCTGTTTCCGTCACAATGGACGTTTTTGGTGTACACCTAAAAGCCTCCTGAAGTGATTCCCACACAACAAAGCTGAGGAAAGTTAGATGGCTTTTCTTAGATTGTGTTCCTCATTCACGAAGGACCGGTGCAAGGTGAGGGGAAGATTGCTTTTAGAAACAAGCGGTTTTTAATTGTTGAAAGAATATTAGTGAGCCACCGACTCGAGCCTAGGGTCTCTCGTCTTTGAAGTTTTCAAAGAGACACTCAACGAATGGATTCGTAAGTGTCTCTAATTCGCATTCAATGGATGTTCTCACTAATCTTTCAACAAAACCGCTGTTTCTGTCGCAATGGACGTTTTTCGGCGTACACCTAAAAGCCTCCTGAAGTGATTTCCACACAATAAGCTGAGGAAAATAGGGTGGCGTTCTTGAGATTGTGTTTCTCATTCACGACTGACCGGTGCAGGGATAGGGTGAACGCATTTCATAGAGAGTGTGCTATAATGGGGCGACAAGTGAGGTGAGTCGGATGCGGTATGTGCTTTTATTAAGAGGCATCAATGTTGGTGGCAAAAAAATAAAGTTGTGATGAGCGAATTGAAGGAATTCTTGAAGCATGCAGGGTTCAGCGATGTGGATTCGTACATTAATAGCGGGAACTTATTTTTTTCTAGCGACGAGAGTGCAGAAAATATCGTTCTGAAAGTTGAAAAGGTATTAGAAGAGAATTATGAGTTCTCGATTCCGTTTGCGCTGCTTTCAAAAAGAGGATTACTTAAAAAGAAATGGCGGGGCTTCCGGAATGGTGGAAGGATGAGTTTGCTAGAAAAAGATATTTTTGTTTTTTTTCTCACGGGGGACAGAGGTGAGCGAGGTTATCCGATTTGTAGAAGGGTCTGAGTTTTATAATGAGAGAGTCTATATCGGGAAAGGTGCCGTCTTCTGGGCGAAAATCGATGAGGCAGAATATCAAAAAACGACGTACCATAAGAAGATTTTGAAGCAACCATTTTATAAGACGATTACGATTCGAAATGGAAAGACATTTGATAAAATCGCAGAAATACTGCAGACAGAGAAACCTTTGTGATAGGGCTTTTTTATGGTACAATAGTGTGTGAATTTGTAGAAGGTGAGGCGCATTATGGAAATTAAAATTATTGAAACAAGTGATATGCATGGGTACGTGTTACCGACAAACTATACAGAAAGAAACATGGACTTAGGATTCAGTACGGCGAAGGCAGCAACTGTGATTCGTCGCTTAAAAGAAGAAGCGAACGGTCCTGTGATTCAAATCGAAAACGGGGACTTCATTCAAGGGTCACCATTAAGCTACTATGTTCGCAAACAAGATTCAAAAGTAGCCTCTGATTTAACAAAAGTATTGAACTACTTAAACTATGACTTAGGAATTTTAGGAAACCACGAGTTTAACTATGGGCTAGACTACTTAAGAGAAGCGATTGCGTCTTATAACCACCCAATTCTTTGCTCAAACATTTTAACAAAAGACGGCAAGCCAGCGTTTGGCGAACCTTACAAAGTGTTCGAGAAAGACGGTGTGAAAAATCGCAGTTTTAGGGATTACAACACCTTATATTCCAAATTGGGAACAACCTGCAACGGTCAAAGATTTAGTATTCGTGAGCGCGTTGGAAACAGCGAAGAAATACGTTCCAGAAATGCGTAAAGTGGCGGACGTTGTCGTGGTAACTTACCACGGAGGATTCGAGTGCGACCTTTCATGTGGAGACCCAACGGAACTCTTAACAGGAGAAAACGAAGGGTATGCGATTGTGACGCAAGTAGAAGGAATCGATGCGTTAGTGACAGGACACCAACACCGTGTGATTGCACAAAAAGTGAATGGCGTGCCAGTGATTCAACCAGGATACCGCGGCGCTTATGTAGGTGAAATCAGCTTAGAAGTGGAAAAAGTAGACGGTAAGTATAAAGTTGTTTCAAGCGAAGCGAAACTTCATCCAACAGAAGGTGTTCCAGCAGATCCAGCCGTATTAGAAATGTTTAGCGACTTACAAGCAGAAGTGGAAGATTGGTTAGATACTCCAGTAGGGAAAGTTGTTGGAGATATGACGATTAAAGATCCACATGCAGCGCGTTTAAGCGAACATCCATATATTGAATTTATCAATAAGGTTCAAATGGAAGCTAGTGGTGCGGACATTTCAGGAACTGCGTTATTCAACAATGACGGTCGTGGATTTAACTCAGAAATCCGTATGCGTGACGTGATTACGAACTACATTTATCCAAATACATTAGCTGTTCTAAAAGTGAGCGGGGAAGACTTAAGAAAAGCTCTTGAACGTGTGGCGACTTATTTCATTGTCGAAAACGGACAAGCGGTCTTCAATCCTAAATATGTGGAACCAAAAACCTCAATTCTACAACTACGATATGTACGAAGGAATCGAGTACACATTAGACTTCACTAGACCATTCGGCGACCGTGTGACTCGCTTAGAGTACCATGGCAAACCTGTTCAAGATACGGATGAATTAGAAGTAGTGACAAACCAATATCGTGCAGTTGGTGGCGGAAACTATAGTATGTTCAAGCCAGAGAAGATTGTGCGTGAGGTGCAGATTGACATGACGGAGCTCATTGCGGAATACTTGCGCAAACATTCAGTCATCGAAGCAACAGTGAAGGGAATCAGTACACATTAGAACTTCACTAGACCATTTGGCGACCGTGTGACTCGCTTAGAGTATCATGGCAAAGCTGTTCAAGATACGGATGAATTAGAAGTAGTGACAAACCAATATCGTGCAGTTGGTGGCGGAAACTATAGTATGTTTAAGCCGGAGAAGATTGTGCGTGAGGTGCAGATCGACATGACGGAGCTCATTGCGGAATACTTGCGCAAACATCCAGTCATCGAAGCAACAGTCAACAACAACTTTAAGACTGTGGTGAAATAATATAAAGACACTTTCAAACTCCTCAGAGTTTAGTTATAGAAATGCATTATAGGATACCGGTTTTGAGTCTTAGGTCTCAAACCTACCAAGCTTCAAACAGTCTCTACGAAATGAATTTCTAGAGACTGTAATTCACATTGGTTATGATTCCCTATAATGCTTTCTATAACCTCTGAGGAGTTTTCCGTGTTATTAGCGCTTAAGTTGTTGTGTTGATTCGATGAAGTTAGAACAAATATTCCTTCATTCGAAATGAGAAGAGTTAGCCAATATAGCTGTACCGGATTGAGCCAAGGTCTCAATCCTATCGAGCCTCAAACGGATGGTAGGAAATGAATTTCCAACCATCCGTAATTCGCATCGATTACTGATCGCTATAATGGCTACTATGTTATCCGAAAACGCGTAGCTTTTATATTTGCCTCTTAACGTTGTTGTGTTGCTTCGATGATGTTAGTGCGAGTATTCCTTCATCTCGAAATGGGAAAGAGCTTTCAGAGTGATTTGAGTTTCTTAGTTTGAGTGGTAAATAGTGTATTGAGTCTTGTTCAAAGTATGATATGATTAAAAAAAGGACACGTTGAGAGGTTTCTAGTATGAAAAAGAAAAATGTAATTTTTATTGCACTGTTTTTTGCGTTATTCTTTATGTTGTTTCGCTGTGAAGCAAGAAGTAGTAGAGGATATTTGGAAAAACGAATTGGGCCTAAAATCAGTCAAGTTTATCCAACGAAAAACATAGAAGACTTATTTGAGCAGTATCCGTATGGCTTTACGATTAATCAATCTTTTATCGGTCATGAGATAAGACCATTTTTAATAATGTTAGATGGGAGTTGAAGAAGGAAAACCTCTAGAAGGAGCGATAAAAAAGTTTTAATAAAGATAGCTTAGAGTGCGGAAAAGGTAAATCACGTTTACGTATTTTCAAGGTAAGTTTTCGTACGATAATGAAGAAGAGGCGAGAAGACTTTTGGCCGCAGGAAAAGTTTTTTATTCCAGGAAATGAAATTGAATAAAGAGATTCTTTTCGGAAATTTAAAATAAAGGATACCCGACTACGACAGTCATAGTGGTGGTTTTGACTTAGAATATATCGTTACAAATGAACAAATAAACCAATTTCTTAAATTGGATAACTAGCAACAAGTCACATTGGGACTCCACGTTAACAATGTGAATAGACTTAATTACTACTGACTTTCAGTTGAGATAGGTAGTGATGAAATATTTTCATTAATGCAGAAGAACAATTGGTTTCGACAATAGAAATGGTAGTGGTGGTGGGATGCAACCCTAAAGAAGAAAAAGATCTTTTGCCAACTCTAATTCTATTAGTCCTCGAAGGGTAACAAGTTCTCAAATGATTTATCTGGGTGCAATGCAAGCGAAAATTCTTTTCAGGAGGATTAATTAATGTGTCAACATCATCATTAGAACTAATAGAACATTCAGGGAAGGGACCCGATATAAAGTACCAGAAGGATGTATGATTTTTAACTAGTCCTAGTTTAGTATGAGTCTAAGCCCAGATGAACTATTATCAGCTTATGCAAGCAGAGTTCATTGACTTACGATTGTCAGTGAAGTCGACATTGGTGAAAAGGAGAAGTTCAAAGATATTGTGAATGCATGATCGATTACTAATCTTGATACTGGCATTCAGGCTTTGATTGAAAAGCTAAAGAATTAGAAAATATGTTTTACATTAGAAGGGTAACAGTGATGAATGATAAAGATGAAGTAGTCATAAAAATAAAAGAAGCCTATTTGAAATTGGATGAAATAAAAAGATAAGTTTAATAAAAGAAAAAGAAGCTTGAAAAATGAGTTAAGTGAATTAATTAGTTTTGAAAAATCTATTTCTAGAAGCTTAGAAGATAAATATGACAGGGTTACTTATGAACTAGATAGTGAAGATAGTGAAGAAGCATTAAATGAGATTAAAAACAAATTTTTAATTCGTATTTTGAAGCTAATAAGAACCAATTTGTACGCAGAAGACAAGCTGTTGAAAAATAATATTGAAGATTTATATGTTCATTATAGAGAAACAGTTCACGTGCAAGAAATGCAAATTGAAGAATTACAAAATAAATTTCGGAAGCTAAATGCTGAAGGATAATAAGAGGAGAAAAAATGTATAGTTTTTCTGATGAAGCAGCACGCACTATGAATCAAATTTATAATCATTTTTCAGATGGTGTGCATCAAGCACTTTCTCAATCATAGCTAAAACAATAGATAAAGAATTAGTTCGTTGCATATACGCACCTTTAATAATAGAACGAAAAATCGCTATTTAAAAAGAGTATGATGATAGCCCTCTCAAAGATTGGAGAAAAAGCAAATCTAGAAATTCGTAAAATCAATTCAGAAATTGATGAGGAAATTAAAGGGCAATTTTCAAAGGCTATTACTCAATCGATTGAGAACGAAAACGAGAAATGGTTAAGTTTATAGAACATCAATAAATGGTTAAGTTAAGAGTAAGAAAGAGTTAAGCAATTTTGCTTAATTCTTTTTACCCTCATAACATTTTTGTTCTATGTTGGAATTATATTTGGAAAAGTGGAGATGAGATTTAGAAAAGGGTATATCGTTTTTGTTCGCAAAGTATGATATGATTAAAAGAAAGGTCATATAGAGAGGATTCGAGTATGAAAGGGAAAAAGATATTTTGTATTGCATTGTTTTTTTCGTTAATCGTAATTCTATATGGATGTAACGAAAAAAATAACAGAGCATACTTAGAGGACAGAATAGGGGAACTCAAATCAGTCGAGTGCATCCAACGAAAAACATAGAAGATTTATTTGAGCAATTTCCTAATGGCTTTACGATTTATCAAACACATCGTAAAGAAGATGTAGTGATTGATGTCGAGTTAAAAGGGACGGAAAAAGGGAAACCAATAGAAGGCTATGTTGCTAAGATTTCCAGAAAGAGTGGAAATGAAGAGAAGAAGATAAAAATTCGGTATGCTAATGGGGCATTTTCTTCTGATGATGAAGAGGGTTGAGAGAACTTTGAGCATAGAAAAAGATTCTTATTTCAAGAATTTACTTTCAACAAAGAAATTTTTGAGCCGATTAGATCTAAAGAATAAATCATACAGTATGAAAAATGGAGACTTTGAATTAGAGTATGCTGTTAATATGCCGGATTTAAATCAGTATTTTAACTTTGAAAGTTCTCAGCAAGTCGAATTATCTTTCCACGGAAGCAATTCAAATAAAAAGTACTATTACTCTGTAGTTGTTAGAGAAAATCCAGAGGCGTTCTTTTAGAGAAACTGTATCAGAGTAGAATGTTTTTGGAGATGAATCAAAAGCAGTTAGAAAAGGATTAGCTTATGAAAGGAAAAAGCTGTTTTATTTTGCACTATTTTTCGGTAATCACAATGCTGTATGGATGTAATGAAAGAAATAATAGAGCTTATTTAGAAGACCGCATTGGAAATCAAATCAGTCGTGTTTATCCTACCAAAAACTTAGAAGATCTATTTGAGCAGTTTCCTAATGGCTTTACGATTTATCAATCTCATACTGAAGGGAATATCTGAATCAAGGTTGAACTGACAGGAGACCCTCAAACAAAGATGATTGCGGGGGACCATAAAGAAAGTAAACCGAAAAATAGAGAGATAACTTCTCAAGTGGAAGTGAAGTATCAAAATGAGGAGTTTTTCTTTCTTTCTGATGAAAAAATTAGCAACAGAACTTTGGGGATATAAAAAGATTCTTGTTCCAAGAAATGAAGATAGATAAGGATGTAATGTCGCGTTTAAAAACTGAAAGATAAATCATACAATCCAAAAAATGGGAGTTTTGAGATATATTACGCTATTCAAAACAGTGATTTAAATCAATTTTTTGAATTAGATGAATCAGAAGTGTTAGATATATCGTTTTATGGAAGCAATAGTAATGCTGGATATTATTATACTGTGTCGGTTGAAAATAAAAGCTGGATTAGAGTTTAACGAACGAGTGTATGATTAACTGCTTGATAATAGGATAAAAAATTCGTGTAGAGAGGATTCGAGTATGAAGGGAAAAAGCTATTTTATTTTTGTACTATTTTTCGTTAATTGCATTTCTGTATGGATGTAATGAAAGAAATAGTAGAGCATACTTAGAAGACAGAATAGGGAATCAAATCAGTCGAGTGTATCCAACGAAAAACTTGGAAGATATATTTGAGCAATTTCCAGATGGATTTACTATTTATCAATGCATATATGTTAGCTGACTGAAAATTATTAAAAATATATTAGATGGAACTGAAAAGAGGAAACCTATTAGAAGGAACGATTAAGAGTCATTAATATTGATAGTAGAAACTGAGGAAAAGAAAAGTTGACGATACAATATGATAGGGAAAGTATTCATATGATAAATGAAGAAGAAGCGACTCTGGCCACAAGGAAAGTTCTTATTCCAGGGATTGCAATTGAATAAAGATATTTTTAGCAAAGGCAAAAATTGCATTCGAAACAGTATACGAATAGAAGAAAAGCCCTACAGGGAGGCTATAATGGCTACTATGTTATCCGAAAACGCGTAGCTTTTTTCTTTGCCTCTTAACGTTGTTGTATTGCTTCGATGAAGTAAGTGCAAGTATTCCTTCATTCGAGATGGAAGCACAAGCTAATATGGATAAATCCTGTTGAGTCTATTGTCTCAAACCTACCAAGCTTCAAACAGTCTCTACGAAATGAATTTCTAGAGACTGTAATTCACATTGGTTATCATCCCCTATAATGCTTTCTATAACCTCTGAGGAGTTTCCGTTTTTTCAGCGCTTAAGTTGTTGTGTTGCTTCGATAAAGTTAGAACAAATATTCCTTCATTCGAAAGGGAAATGTGCTTAAAATGGATTGGAAATTCTTATGTTGAGATTGCGAAAGGTTTAGGATTTTGTTAGGGAATGTGGCGGTGTAGGCGGGATATGGTATGATGAAGGCACTGAATTGCAAAGTGAGGTTTCGTATATGAAATTGGAACGGAGCAAGATAATCAAACGACTTTATGGGAAATGATACGAGAAATTAGGCGATAGATGGTTTTCTGTGAATTGGAAAGATGTTACAATAAAAACGAGGTGAGTGTATGCAAACAATAATGATTGTCGAAGATGAAAAAGTCATTCGTGATGCAATTGTACAAGAATTGAAAAAATGGAATTATGAAGTGGTTGCGGTGGAAGACTTTTCGCAAGTATACACTCAATTTTTAGCAGTTAATCCGCAGTTGGTGATTTTGGATATTACATTGCCATTTTATAATGGCTATTATTGGTGCCAAGAGATTCGTAAGGTGTCTCAAGTGCCGATAATGTTCTTGTCGTCTAGGGATCAAGCGATGGATATTGTGATGTCGATTAATATGGGCGCGGATGATTATATGACAAAACCGTTTGAGCCGAGTGTATTGGTCGCAAAAATCCAAGGGATGATGCGTCGTAGTTATGAGTTCGTTCAGCAAAAAGACTGGCTGGAATACAAGGGGATTGCCTTACAACTGGGAAGCGGAAAAGTTTCGTATGAGGGTAATGTCATTGAATTGTCGAAGAATGAATTTATCATTTTACGCGTATTGTTTGAAAAACAAGGCGATATAGCGCCGAGGGAAGATTTAATGAATGCATTGTGGAATAGCGATGTGTTCGTCGATGATAATACCTTGTCCGTGACGGTTGCTCGTTTGAGGAAGCGCCTTGGAGAGATCGGCTTAGAAAAATTAATCACGACGAAAAAAGGCGTCGGGTATGGATTGGCGGAAGTGATTGAATGAAAACAAAAGTTGAATTTAGTATTGCTTGGTTCAAATCGCATGCCTTCTTACTCGGAGCGCTGGTCTTCATCGAAGTGTTTTCGATTGGGTTCTTCTTCGTCTTTAATTGGCTAAGTTCAGAAGTCGGCTATTATCTATTTTTACTAGCCTTTTTCCTTTTGGTAGTCGCGGGTGCACTTTTGTGGCACGATTGGAGAAAGTATAAAGAAGTCGCTCGCAGTTTGCAGCAGGAAGTGACGACGCTAGACGATGGGTTTTCGCCCGTTGTAAGTCATTTATATGAGGCCATTCAACAAGAGAAGTCGGATATGCGAGCGCTAAGTACGAAGATGAAGCAACTTCGTAAGGAAGATGTGGACTACTATACGTTATGGGCGCATCAAATTAAAACGAGTATCGCCGCGAGTCAATTGTTGATTCGCGAGTTGCCGCAAACGTCCGAGAAATCTTTATTGAGTCAAGAACTCGTACGGATTACGACTTATACAGAATTAGCACTGCATTATGTTCGAATGGAAAGTTTCCATCAAGACTTATCGATTTCAACGATTTCTATTGATGAAGTGATTCGTCCGCTCTTGAAGAAATATGCGACCTTCTTTATTTCGAAGAAATTGCATTTGGAATATGTTCCTACTGAGAAAAAGGTCGTCACGGATTCGAAGTGGTTAGGCGTTATCACAGAGCAAGTGTTATCGAATGCGGTGAAATATACGCCTGAGGATGGAACGATTCGTATTCTTTTTGATGGAAGCACGTTAACGGTTGAAGATACGGGAATCGGGATTGCTCCTTACGATATTAAACGGATTTTTGAACGTGGATTTAGTGGCTATAATGGTCGTGTGAACCACCAATCGACAGGGCTAGGGCTCTATTTATCTTCAGAGATTGCCAAACGATTAGGCGTTACGCTTAGTGTAGCGTCAACAGTTGGAGAAGGGACGACGGTTCATATTCAGATTCCGTCTGAAGTGATGCAAGTGAAAGATTAATGGAAAGCGAGGGGCAACCTTCGCTTTTTTTGTGCGATAAAAAGAGTATTTGCTAAAAAGTTAACGATGACACGCCCGGATGTGTTATAATTGTAAGGATAACAATATCGTTTGAGATAGGAGAATGACAATGGCAGTAGATCAATTAGAATTAGTCGTCATTACAGGTATGAGTGGGGCAGGGAAAAACTGTTGCAATGCAAAGTTTCGAAGACATGGGATATTTCTGTGTCGATAATATGCCACCAAGTCTTCTACCAAAATTTTGGGAATTAGTAAAAGAATCAGGAAAAATTACAAAAATTGCGCTCGTAATCGACTTACGTTCACGCGCATTCTTTGATGAAATCATGTCAGCTATTGCAGGCCTTGATAACACATCATTTATTACAACAAAAATTTTATTCCTAGAAGCCAGCGATGATGCGCTTGTTTCTCGTTACAAAGAAACAAGAAGAACGCACCCTCTTGCTAGTGATGGTCGTATTTACGATGGCATTATTGCAGAACGTCGTTTATTACAAGACATTAAGACACGTGCGCAAAAAGTGATTGATACAACAAATCTTTCACCTCGTAAATTACGTGAAGAAATCATGCAAGCATTCTCTACAGGCAACGAAGGAATTTTCACAATTCAAGTGATGTCATTTGGATTTAAATACGGACTTCCAATCGATGCGGATGTCGTGATGGATGTACGTTTCTTACCAAATCCACACTATATTCCAGAGTTACGTCCACTCACTGGGTTAGACGAACCTGTATATGATTATGTTATGAGCCAACCAGAAGCGAAGACGTTCTATCATAAGTTGATGGACTTACTCGACTTCTCAATTCCAGGCTACAAAAAAGAAGGAAAATCTAGCGTGACGATTGCCATCGGATGTACTGGTGGTCAACACCGTTCTGTAGCTTTTGCGGAACGTATCGGGACGCGAATTATTATCAGACTCTTATAACGTGAAAATCTCTCATCGTGACAAAGACCGTCGTAAAGAAGGGAATGGACGCTCATGATGTTCGAGGTAACACCAAATCCTCCGAGAAAGAAAGGTCCTAAAATCACCGTTATTGGTGGAGGAACAGGGCTCCCAGTTCTCTTGAGAAATCTTCGTAAGAGAGATGCGGATGTGACTGCGATTGTAACGGTTGCCGATGATGGTGGAAGTTCAGGAATCATTCGAGATTATATGAACGTTGTGCCACCAGGAGATATTCGAAACTGTATGATTGCTCTTTCTCCGATGAACGCTTTACAAAAAAAGAAATTTTTCCAATATCGTTTCAATTCCGACGATCAATTCTTCGCCGGACATGCGATTGGGAACTTAATTATTGCGGCCTTAACAGAGATGCGTGGAAATATTTTCGATGCGATTCGTCTTCTAAGCCGTATGATGGCGGTGGAAGGACATGTGTATCCTGCCGCTGAAGAGCCATTATTACTCCGTGCTGAATTCCAAGATGGAACGATTGTGGACGGGGAAGCGGAACTTGTTAAATATCGCAAGAAGATTAAACGAGTTTCCGTGCATTGCTACGACGAGAATCGTAAGCTCGATGAAAGCCGAACTCCAATGGCGGCACGTGAAGTCATCAATGCGATTATGGAAGCCGATATGGTTGTACTAGGACCTGGTAGTCTTTATACTAGTATCTTGCCAAACTTAATGATTAGCGATATCGGTCAAGCCGTTTGCGAAACGAAAGCGGAAGTGGTGTACATTTGTAACATCATGACGCAACGTGGTGAAACGGAACACTTTTACCGATGCAGATCATGTACGCGTGTTGCATGACCATTTAGGAACTAAATTTATCGACACCGTTCTCGTGAATACAGAGGCAGTGCCAGAAGAGTACTTAAACCAACAAAAGAACGAAGAGTATCTTTATCAAGTGAAGTACGACTTCCAAGGATTGCGCGACGAGGGATGCCGAGTAGTGTCGTCTGACTTTATTAAATTACGCGAAAAAGGGCGTATACCATGATGGTGAAAAAAAGTCATCGACGAATTATTCCGTCTCCTACAAAGTGCACGAATTGAATAATAACGAATGAAAATAGGAGCCAAGACTTCCTCTTGGCTCCTTCAACATGACTAGAAGAGAAAGGAGGAGGCCTGTGTCCTTACTATCATTTGCTGCAGAAACAAAACAAGAACTAACGCAACTAGAAGTGCAATATGACTATTCAAAATATGAACTAGCGGCACTCATTCGAATGAATGGAGCGGTTGGGATTTTGAATCGTCAATTGATTTTAAATATCCAAACGGAAAACGCGACGATTGCCAGACGGATTTACGTGCTCTTGAAGAAGTATTATCAAGTGGAAAGTGAACTCTTGGTTCGCCGTAAGATGAAACTGAAGAAGAACAATGTGTATATCGTACGTTTAAAACATGGAACGGAAGAGATTCTGGAAGACTTGAATATCAAGTCGAGCGGCTTATTTAATATGCGCGTTCCGGAAAATGTTCGTGAAGACGAAGAGAAGATGCGTGCCTACCTTCGTGGGGCGTTTCTGGCTGGTGGTTCGATTAATGATCCGAAAACGAGCCGTTATCACTTAGAGATTTATTCGATTTACGAAGAGCATAACGACGATATTTGTCAGATGATGAATGCGTTTGGGTTGAATGCGAGAACGATTGAGCGTCGTAAGGGGTATATCACGTATTTGAAAGAAGCTGAGAAAATCGCTGACTTCCTTGCCGTGATTCATGCGTCTAAAGCGATGTTGCATTTTGAAGATATCCGAATCATTCGCGATATGCGAAATACGGCGAATCGTTTAGTAAACTGCGAGAATGCTAATATTAATAAAGTGGTGAACGCAGCCACTCGTCAAATCGAAGAGATTCAATATATCGAAGATACGGTAGGGCTGGATGCCTTGCCAGATAAATTATCGGATATTGCCAAAATCCGTTTAGAGAATCCAGAAATTAGTTTGAAAGAATTGGGCGAGATGTTACCTTCTGGGCCTATCTCAAAATCAGGGGTAAACCACAGACTGCGTAAGATTTCGGAATTTTCTCAAAAATTAAGAGAAGAAGGAAAAGCCAATTAGAAGCATCTAGACGTAGCTTACTATAGAAAAAACTATAGGAGGTTCGTCTTATGAACTTAGTATCTTTAATTGGTCGTGTTGTCAAAGAGGTAGAGGTGCAACAGCTTCAACCTTCCGGAAAGAGTGTGTTTAATAATACGATTGCGGTACAAAATGTATACCGCAATAGCGATGATTCGTATCATTCACACTTTATCCAAGTGGTCGCCTGGGGCAAAATTGCGGAACGTATCGGTAAGTTTGTCAAAAAGGGGGACCGTATTGGCGTGGAAGGGCGACTCAACACCCGTCGCTACACTAACAAGAATCATCAAGAGGTGTATGTGACCGAAGTGGTGATTGAAGAAGTGTACTTCTTAGAGCGAAAACACGAAACAGAAGAGGACGGCGCAAGTCCTTTTGAAGATCCGCAAAGTTTGTTTGTGGAATAGTGTAAGGAGAGAAATTCCTTCACGTGACAGTTTAAATGAAGGAGTTTTTCGAGTGATTATATTAATAAATGGAACAGCAATTGCCATCGGAGCGCTTGTGGGTGTGTTTTTACGACACATTATTTCAGAGCGTTTCGCGCAACATATCATGCAAGGGTTAGCGCTATGTGTATTCCTGGTCGGAATTAAAGGCGCGATTCAAATCCCGAATAGCTTGATTATGATTTTATCGCTTGTATGTGGGGGCGTTGTCGGAGAAGGGCTTCAAATGGAGGAGCGAGTACGTAAGTTCTCAGACTGGCTTCAAGAGAAGGCGTCAAAAGGCAAAGAAAACAATTTAAATATCGGTGAGGGGTTCGTTGCAGCAGTGATGATTTTCTGCGTGGGGGCACTTGCCACAATGGGGTCTATCCAGTTAGGAATTACTGGAGATACAACGCTGCTTCAAACGAAGTCCGTATTAGATGGGATTACTTCTATCTTTCTTGCGGCAACGGAAGGGATTGGAGTTGGACTTTCAGCAGTGGCGGTAATTGCATATGAGTTAATTTAGTGGGATTATCTCAACTAGTGGCTCCTCATTTGAATGATGTGGTAACCGTATCGATGTCCGCGGTTGGATCGGTTCTTTTAGTTGGGTTAGCGATGAACTTACTAGGGATTACGAAGATTAAAGTATTAAACTTCTTGCCAGCCATTTTTATGCCGATACTACTTGTACCGCTATTTGCGTTATTTTAAGAACAAGAAAACACCGGATCAAGAATTTTCTTGGTCCGGTGTTTTTGTGATTTCATTAGTTATTTTCTGCTTCTAATTTTTCGAAAGCATCGTGTAAGATTGATTTCAATGTTTTCGCAGATAAGTCCATTTTCTCTTGTTCAGAGTCAGCTAGAGGGATTTCGATGATTTGACGAATTCCTTCACGTCCGATAACGGCTGGAGCTCCGATGAAAATATCATCTTGTCCGTATTGACCTTCAAGGTATACCGATAATGGGAAGATGGCTTGTTCGTTGTTTAAGATGGCTTTTGTAATACGCGCTAGAGTAGCACCAATACCGTAGTAAGTCGCACCTTTTTTAGCGATAATTTCATAAGCCGCGTCACGTACTTGGAAGAATACTTCGACTAATTTTTCTTCATCTACGTGTGGATTTTGACGAACCCATTCATAGATTTGTAAACCGCCGACGTTTGTATGTGACCAAACTGGGAATTCAGTATCCCCGTGTTCACCCATGATATATCCGTGAACGTTACGAGCGTCAACGCCGACTAATTCAGCGATTGTTTGACGGAAACGAGCACTATCTAAAGAAGTACCAGATCCGATAACGCGTTCTTTTGGAAGTCCTGAGAATTTCCAAGTTGCGTAAGTTAAGATATCTACTGGGTTAGTCGCCATTAGGAAGATTCCGTTGAATCCGCTCGCCATAATAGAGTCTACGATGTTTTTCAAGATTTTTAAATTTAGAAACTAAGTCCAAGCGAGTTTCTCCTGGTTTTTGAGGAGCGCCTGCTGTGATACATACGATATCTGCGTCGTGGCAGTCTTCGTATTTCGCTGCATAAATCTTTTTAGGGGCATTGAAAGCTAAGGCATGTGATAAGTCTAACGCATCGCCTTCTGTTTTCTCGAAATTGATGTCGATAATTCCTAGTTCTTCAGCAATCCCTTGTAATACAAGTGCGTATGCATAACTAGAACCAACGGCACCGTCACCGACTAAAATTACTTTATTACCATGTTTTTGAGATTTTTCCATATTCATACCTCCTAAAAAATTAGTGATGGAATATCCATAAATAAGTATAGCACGATTTTTTTGAAAAATTGATTTTCAAAAGGCTCTTTTTTTATGACAAATAATACATAAAAAAACACAATTTCGTGAAAAAAAGTGAATTAATAACGGGACAGTGTAGGGGTATGGTATAATAGCAAAAATAGAAGAAAAAAAGAATAGGTGAAAGTATGAAATTAGTCGTTGGTCTAGGGAATCCTGGAGCAAAGTATAAAGGGACAAGACATAATGTCGGGATTCATGACAATGGATGAAGTGGCCTATCAAGAGAAGTTTGATTTTGATAAGGCACTCTTCGATGCAGTTTTTGCGCAGGTACAAATCGGTGGCGAGAAAGTCATCTTCATGAAGCCATTAACGTTTATGAACTTATCGGGGGAAGCGATTCGTCCGCTGATGAATTATTTTAAGATTGGAATCGAAGACTTGCTGGTTGTTTATGATGATATGGATCTGCCGGTTGGAAAGATTCGTCTTCGTCAAAAAAAGGCAGTGCCGGAGGACATAACGGAATCAAGAGTATTATTTCGTGCCTGGGGACGAGCGAGTTTAACCGTATAAAAGTGGGGGTTGGTCGTCCAAAAGATGGGCGAACGGTCGTAGGACATGTGCTCAACCGTTTTGAAAAAGAGGAAGAAGAGGACATTATTTTTGCCGTGCAAAAGAGTGTCGATGCGATTCGTTCGTGGATTGAAACGAGCGATTTCGTTAAAACAATGAATCAATTTAATTAACAAATAGAGGGAAAGAGATGCTGCAAATTTTTTTGCGGTCTCTTTTTGTCGTTGGAAAAAGGAGAACATTATGCAATTATTGCACCAAACCATTAGTAAACTAAAAGGATTTAAAGAGTGGTTCGATACTCTTGATTTACATGAGAGTCAACTCGTGCTAGGTCTCAGTGGATCTGTAAAGCATTTGGCCGAGTCATGCGCGTTTGAGAAATTGGACAAGCAATTAGTGATTGTGACGCCAACGCTCTTACAAGCAACGCAAACCTACGAAGAGTTATCAGAGTGGTATGACGATGAGGTTGTACACCTCTTCCCGGTAGAAGAGTCGCTTGCGGCGGATTTCTCGGTAGTGTCACCGGATGTGGTGAGCCAACGCATTCGCACGCTTGATTTCTTAAGTCGTGGAGAAAAAGGAATCGTAATCGTGCCACTATCAGGGATTCAAAAGCTCTTAGTGCCAGTAGCGGTATGGAAGAAGAGCTCGATTGAACTGTCGATGGGGTCTGAAATCGAATCGATGGATGCCTTTGTAGAGCAGTTAGTGGAATTAGGATATCGCCGTGAAAATATGGTCGCGACTCCTGGTGAATTTGCGCTTCGTGGAAGTATTGTCGATATTTATCCATTAGACCAAGAGTATCCACTACGTCTGGACTTCTTTGATACGGAAGTGGATTCGATTCGTATGTTTAATGCGGAAACACAACGTTCAATGGATGTGATTCAAGAAGTGCGCATTTTACCAGCAACAGACTTGCCACTTCAAAAGGAAGCAGTATGGAAGGCACAAACCAAGATTCATGCGCTCTATGAAAAAGGATGTGAAGGCGGCTCAAAGTCCAGAGCGAAAAGATCAAGTTAAAAATATTCAACAAGCTATCGATGCACAATTAGAAAATGGGGAAATCCCCTCGAACTTAACGTACTTCTTGGAATGTATTTATCCAGAGAAGACTAGCTTATTAGATTACGTTTCTAAAGATGCGTACCTCATTATTGATGACTACGCTCGTTTTATCGAAAAAAGCAAAACCTTAGAAGAAGAGGCAGGCTATTGGAAGACGCACCATATCGAAACGGGTGCGATTGCTTCTGGATTGTCGCTTGTTCAAGATGGACGAAAAGTATTAAAAGAAAGTCCGCTCTCGAGAACGTATTTAGCCATTTTTCAAAAAGGGCTTGGAAGACTCGCACTCGATGCGATTCATCCAATTACGACGCGCACGATGACACAGTTCTTCTCGCAAATGCCGATGGTGAAAGTCGAAGCAGACCGCTGGAAGAAACAAGGCGCAACAGTTATCGTCTTAGTCGATGATGCTAAACGCGCTCAAAAGGTCGAACAAACCTTTGCGGATTTTGACATTAAGAGTGTGATTTCAAACGGGGCCGTGCTAGAAGGGCAACTTCAAATCATGGTCGGCAAGATGCATAATGGATTTGAGCTGCCGGAAGATAAATTTGCCGTTTTAACGGAACGCGAATTATTCAATAAACTCACGAAACGTGCACCACGAAATCAAAAAATCTCGAACGCGGAACGTTTGAAGAGCTACACTGAGTTAGCCGTTGGAGACTATGTGGTTCACGTGAATCACGGGGTCGGTGTGTACCAAGGGATGGAGACGCTCGAAATTGGTGGTATCCACCAAGACTACATGTCGATTCACTACCAAGATGGCGGAAATCTATTCGTTCCGGTTTCTCAAATTAAGCTCGTTCAAAAATATGTGTCGTCGGATGCAAAAGTTCCAAACTCAATAAATTGGGCGGTACGGAATGGGCGAAGACGAAACGCAAAGTAACGGCCAAGATTGAGGATATCGCTGATGAACTCATCGAACTCTATGCCAAACGTGACGCCGAGAAAGGATATGCGTTTAGCCGCGATACGGTGGAACAACAAGAATTCGAACAGGCCTTTCCGTACACGGAGACGCAAGACCAATTGCGAAGTGTGGCGGAAATTAAGGAAGACATGCAAAAGGATAAACCGATGGACCGTCTGCTTGTCGGAGATGTTGGATACGGGAAGACGGAAGTAGCCATGCGTGCGGTCTTTAAGGCGGTCATGGATGGAAAACAAGCGGCCGTTTTGGTACCAACAACGATTCTTGCCGAGCAACATTACGAAAATTTCGTACAACGCTTCTCGGATTATCCATTTACCATCGGATTATTAAGCCGTTTCCGTAGTAAAAAAGAACAAGAAGAAACGATTGAGAAGCTTCGTAAAGGGAGCAGTCGATATCGTTATCGGGACGCATCGTCTGCTTTCAAAAAGACGTGCAGTTTTTTTAGACTTAGGACTTCTCGTTGTCGACGAAGAACAACGCTTTGGAGTGAAGCATAAGGAACGTTTGAAACAATTGAAATCACAAGTGGATGTATTGACGCTAACGGCAACACCAATTCCAAGAACGTTGCATATGTCCATGCTTGGAGTGCGTGATTTATCCGTTATCGAGACACCACCAGCAAACCGATATCCGGTTCAAACTTTCGTAATGGAACAAAACCCGATGACGATTCGTGACGGCATCGAACGTGAAATGGCTCGTGGCGGACAAGTCTTCTATTTATATAATCGTGTGGAGACTATTGAGAAGAAGGCCGATGAACTGAGAGCTCTTGTCCCAGGATGTCGTGTCGGTGTGATTCATGGTCAAATGAGTGAGACGACGCTAGAGAATATTCTCTACCAATTTATCGAAGGGGAATACGATGTGTTAGTGACGACCACGATTATCGAAACCGGAGTGGATATTCCAAACGTTAATACCCTCTTTATTGAAAATGCGGATCATATGGGGCTTTCGCAGTTGTATCAATTGCGTGGACGTGTTGGGCGTACAAACCGTATTGCCTATGCGTACCTCATGTATCAACCCGATAAAGTCTTAACCGAAGTCAGCGAGAAGCGTCTGCAAGCGATGCGCGACTTTACAGAACTTGGGTCTGGATTCAAGATTGCTATGCGTGATTTATCGATTCGTGGGGCAGGGAATTTGCTTGGAAAACAACAGCACGGATTTATCGATTCGGTCGGATTCGATTTATATTCTCAATTATTAAGTGAAGCCGTGTTGAAGAAACAAGGGAAAGAAGTGAAGTCGGACGAAGAAACCGTCGAAATCGACTTGCAAATTGATGCCTATATTCCAGCAAGCTATATTCAAGACGAACGTCAAAAATCGAGATGTATAAACGCATTCGCTCGATTGATAGCGTGGAAGCTTATGAAGAATTGCTCGATGACTTTATTGACCGCTTCGGTGACTTCCCAGATGAAGTCAGTGCATTAGCAGAGATTGGACTCATTAAGCATTATGCCAACGAGATTGACGTCGTATCGATTAAACGTAAAGACAATTCGGTGACAATTACGATTGCGCCGCCAAGTGCGACTCGCCTGCAAGGGGTGCCCGTCTTTGAGGCGCTTGGTCCGGTGAAATTACCAGCGCAAGTAGCTAACAAGGGCGAAAGTCTTCAGATTTTATTAAATATCACGCAAAAGCCTGTTGACTTATGGCTCGAGCAAGTTAAACTGTTTGTAAAAACATGCGGGGAAATTTTAGCCCGCGATGAGGAAAAACATGAAGAAGATAAATAGTAAAGGGATGATGCAAGGGGCGATTGCGCTCTCGATTGCCGCGTTTATTGCTAAGATTTTAAGCGCGGTGTACCGAGTTCCTTTCCAAAATATGGTGGGCAACACCGGTTTCTATGTATATCAGCAGGTGTATCCTATTTATGGAATCGGCATGACCTTTGCGTTAACGGGATTCCCGGTATTCGTGTCCAATGTAGTCGCAGAATACTTGGAGTCGACACATTTAAAGAAATTATTGAAGCAGTTATTCGTGATTGCGAGCCTTATTGGAGTGGGGATTTTTGCCTTCCTCCATTTGGGTGCGGGAATGATTGCCCGCTGGATGGGAGACGTTGAACTCTTGCCAGTCGTCCAAAGCGTATCGTGGATGTTTCTATTGATGCCGTTTCTGGTCATCACAAGGGGTTATTTCCAAGGAAGCTTCCGGATGATGCCGACTGCTATCTCACAAGTGGTGGAGCAGGTCGTTCGTGTCGCGGTGATTCTCTTCGTGGCGAGTCTATTTGGCAGCGCGATTTCAGATTACTACACGATGGGCACATGGGCGATGTCGAGTGCGACGATTGCGGCCGTGTTTGCGATTCTTGTGATGCTGTATTATGTATTGAAAGAAACGAAAGATCCGCTCGACGGCTTGACGATTACGCCAGTAGAAATGGAAGTGCCGACATTTGGACATCTCTTTAAACGCTTTGCCTTTGAAGGGGGAACGATTTGCCTACTCAGTTCAATTTTAGTCTTGTTCCAATTGGTGGATTCGTTCTCTGTGTATAATGTGTTAACAGACCAAGGGATGCTTCCAGAAGTGGCAAAAAGACCTCAAGGGGATTTACGACCGAGGACAGCCGCTTGTGCAATTAGGAATGGTCGTTGGCGTTGGATTTTCATCTAGTTATATGCCGATGTTGTCGCGCGCCTTTAAGAAAGGTCATGACTTAGAGTTTAAGAGACTATCCGCGTCGCTTCTTCGAATGACGATGACGTTCTCGGTAGTCGCAACGATGGGAATGATTGCGATCCTGCCATGGTTAAATACTGCACTCTTTGGAGATGCCAAGGGGCAGGCAGTGCTCCTTGTCTATGTCACCAGTATTTTCTTTGCATCTGTGATTATGTCGCTGCACGGTATTTTCCAAAGTCAGCATCAATATCCCAAAACGCTACTGGCACTCACAGCTGGGCTCGTAGTGAAGGCAAGTACGAACTACTTATTCGTTGCGATGTTTGGAACGCTTGGAGCCAGCCTTGCGACAGCTTTGGGCCTTTTCGTAATGATGGGTGTGATGATGGCTTTTGCAAAAGAGATTATGACAAGTGTCTTACGTGATGGGAATTTTATGCAGTTACTTACAGGCATTGCACTTGGCATGACGGTCATTGTTTCGGTATTATCATACGGAGCATGGCATTTTGCAGGGATGCAAGATTCAAGAACGATGGCCTTTGTCTTTTCAATCGTCTTTGCCTTTATAGGAGTTGCGATTTTCCTGGCAGGAACGATGAAATGGAATTTATTCACCAAACGCGAATGGGTACTAATTCCAAAAGGAAAGACTTTATTACGTAAATTTAGTAGAAAAGAGGAAAATGATGAGACTCGATAAATTTTTAAAAGTATCACGATTAATCAAACGCCGTACGGTTGCTAAAGAAGTAGCCGACAAGGGACGTGTGTTTATCAATGATAAAGTGGCGAAATCTTCAACAGACGTCAAAGTCGGAGATAAAATCGCGATTCAATTCGGGAACAAACATGTCTTAGTACAAGTTGAAGCATTGCTAGATTCAACGAGAAAAGAAGACGCTAAGGAAATGTTCACGATTCTTGAAGAGAAGCTGATTAAAGAAGAGCCTTTAGAATTATAATGAATGGGAGAATACGGCAAGTTTGTCGTATTCTTTTTTTAATGTAGAAATCTATTTGTTTTGAATGCGTTTTCTGTTGACAAAAAAATAAAAAAAGAGTAATATAAATAGTACTTTTTTAAAAGAAATAAGGAGGGAAAACCGTGGATTTAAATGCAATTAATTTTTTTCAACCATTTAATGCAATGATGGAATTACGTCACTTTTTGGCGATTTTAATTTCATGTATTTGTGGACTTGCCATCGGTTACGAACGTACCTCCAGAAATAAACAAGCAGGGGTTAAAACCCACATGATTGTGGCGCTCACTTCTTGCTTAATGATGATTATTTCAAAAGAAGCCTTCATTGATACACCGCATTACGATACAGCGCGTGTGGCTGCTCAAGTAGTCAGCGGTATCAGCTTTATCGGTGGGGGGATCATCTTCATGCGTGAAAAACGCGTGAGTGGACTGACCACCGCTTCAGGGATTTGGGGCCACAGCCGGGATTGGACTTGCGATTGGCGGAGGATTCTGGTTCTTCGGTTCCCTTTGTGCAGCGATTATTGTCATCGTCCAAAAAAATTGGCTTATCAACCAATCTTGCAAGGGAAACAACGTCAAGTAAATATTTACTGTGAAATTCCAGACCCAACAATTGTGCAGTCGATTTATAATTACTGCCACTTCGAAGACTATCAATCGATTCAAGTCGAAGCGCGCGAACTCGATGGCGAAAAAAATACGAGCTCGTGATTCGCATTCATAATGACGAAGAAATCATTATCGAAAACTTGAAAAAAATTACATTCGCGAAACGGAAAAATCAAGTGGTCATTAAACGCGTGAAACTCCGTACCGAAGATGTTAACTAGGAAGGTAACCAGGAAACGTCACTTTTTCTGTGGTTGTTCATGGTAACACCAAAAAAATATAAAATTTATAAAATGCGCAAAAAAATGATTCCGCAAGACTAACGGATTCTATAATAACAGTAATGTGATACGCATCGAATGTGAATTACGCGGAGTAGGGCTTGTACCTTACTCCGCGTTTGAAGCTTTCGAAGGTGAGAGACGGAAGGCTCGAACCGGTGCAACATTACAGTTATTATAAAGATATCCGTTAGGAAACGCGGAATCATTTTTAATTTCGAAAGCAAGTTTACAAAAAAATTTATAAAAAAATCTTAGTGTAACCATGGACGATGAGCGTCATTCTTGTTATACTCAGTTTGTATAAGTAAAAAAAGGAGACAATTAAGGTGACGAAAGAAACACAACAAAAGAAATTCGAATGTAATTTCAATGAACAACAAGTTAAAATCAGAAAAAAACCTTCTACTCCCTGTTTTCAAGAGTCACTCACTATGGACTAAAGCTCATTTTTAGTCGGTGTGATTGCCATTTCGGGATCAATGATTGTCGGGATTGGGAACCAATTTAGCCAAGCGAGTCAATTAGATCAAAAAAATTGAACAAGCAAAGGCTGAAAAAAGAAGTTGCTGAAAAGCAAAAAAAGAATCGTTAACACAGCAAGTGGAACTTCTTCAAAGCGATGAATATATCGCGAAGTTAGCACGTAGTGAATATTATTTAAGCAAAACTGGAGAAATCATCTTCAGCACGCCAAATGACACTGCAGAGCATAAAGCACAACAAGCAAAAGAAGAAGTCGAACAAGGGGAAACTGTTGTTAAGGTGACGACTCAAAACCGTTAGGCAATGAATCTTTTTGATACGTCAAGCGTGTATCGAAAAGGGAATAATGAAGGAGGAACGCTTTTTATATGTCAATCGAAGTAGGAAACGTAATCCCTGGTAAAGTTACTGGAATTACAAATTTTGGAGTTTTTGTGGATTTAGGAGATCGTAAGACAGGTCTTGTTCACATTAGCGAGGTGTCTGATTCATACATTCAAGATATCAAAGAAGTTTTAAAAGTTGGAGACGAGGTTAAAGTGAAAGTCATGACGATTGCGGATGATGGCAAAATTAGCCTTTCAATTCGTCGTGCCGTTGATAAACCAAAAGAAGATTCAGCGGACAAACCACGTGCAAAGAAACCTTTTACACCACGTAATGATTCTCAAGACTTTAAGAAAAATCGCTCTGCTAGCAGAACTTCAGCTCCATACGAAAAGAAATCTCCTTCGCAAGCAAAAGCAACAGATTTCGATTCTCTAATGAGTTCCTTCTTGAAAGACTCTGAAGACCGTTTAACTTCATTGAAACGTAACACTGAAGGGAAACGTGGGGGCCGTGGCGGTCGCCGTTCATAATGAAACCATCAATCTCTTCTGGTGAAAACTGGAGGAGATTTTTTTGACAGAAAGGAGAGGCCAATGCAACATCAACTAACAGCGTTTTTTAGAAGAAATGTAGAAAACTATACTGAGAAAAATATGTGCTTGCCGTATCCGGAGGCGTCGATTCGATGGTTCTTTTGAATGCGATGATCACTCTTTTTGGAGACGATGCAAAAGATCGACTCGTAGTGGCCCATGTCAACTATGGACTAAGAGCACAAGCCGAGGATGAGGAGCAACTCGTTCATCGTTATTGTAAGCTTCATCAAATTCCAATCGAGACAAAGCATTGGCACGAAACAGAGGGAGAGACGACTTCTGAGAAATCGTTACGTGATTTTAGATATGATTTCTTCCGCGCAGTGACGAAAAAGCATGAGGCGGACTATTTAGTATTGGCGCATCACCAAGATGACCAAATGGAGACTGTTTTGATGAAATGGTCGCGTGGAAGTACGCTGGAAGGTCTTTCTGGAATGAAGGAAAAACGTTTTGTAAAAGAGTTGGACATTTTACGCCCGTTCTTATCTTATGAGAAAAAAGAACTCTATCAAGAGGCTAAGAAATATGACGTTCCTTATTTAGAAGATGAATCGAATGAATCCGATGACTATACAAGAAACAGATATCGTCATCATGTCATTCCGTTTTTTTAAAAAGAGGAAAAATCCAAATGCCGGAAGCCACTTCCAAAAAGAGTGCGCAAATGATTGCGGATGCTGTGGCGTGCTTGATGCCCATCCTAGAAGAAAAACAAGAACAGCTCTTCCAAAGAGGAAAGAAGAAAGTCACATTCCACCGCGAAGCCTTCCTCAAAGAGCCAATCGAAATGCAACGATTGCTCTTACAACAAGTGCTCATGCAAATGGATACGACGATTTCGGTAGTGCAAATGGAGCAAATCTTAGAAAAGGTTGGTTCCGACAAGGCACAACTCACGCTGGACCTCCCAAATGGTTGGAAGTTCAAGAAACGTTATGAGGAATGTTCATTTGAAAAGGGACGTCAAAAAGTCGTTCCAAATATCGAATATGTATTGGAAAAACCGGAAGATACCTTAATTCGTCCAAACGAAGATGAACAAATCCTACTTACTACAGGAAAGACGGCTTCCGAGTTTACTATTCCTGTCTATCCAAAGGACTTCCCTCTCACGATTCGTCATGCAAAACCAGGAGACAAGATTGCGCTGGATGCCAGTGAAACCAAGCATCAAAAACTCTCAAGATGGTTTATCAATTCGAAGATTCCACTCGAAGAGCGCAAGGAAATTTGGGTGTTAGAAGATGCCTCGAAAAAAATTCGTGCAATTTTGGGCTATCGCTATGCCAAACCGTTGTTCTTTGAAGAGGAAACTGGTAAAATGATTCTATCTTACGAAAACAAAACGAGGTGCACACATGTTAAAAAATGATATGTCAGAAATTTTAGTATCTGAAGAACAATTACAAGAAACAATCAAGAAATTAGGTGCTACGTTAGCGGAAGATTACCGCGGTAAAGATCCGTTAGTCATTTGTATTCTTAAGGGTGCTATTTTCTTTATGGCAGATTTAGTCCGCGCAATGGACTGCAACTTAGAAATTGATTTCATGGATGTATCTAGTTATGGAAATGAATTCGAATCAAGCGGCGAAGTACGTATCTTAAAAAGACTTAGGTCAAAGCGTTAAAGATCGTCACGTGATTATCGTTGAAGATATTATCGATACAGGCCGTACTTTAAAAACACGTGGTTGAATTATTAAAACACCGCCAAGCAGCAAGTGTAAAAGTGGTGACTTTATTAGATAAACCAGAACGTCGTGAAGAAGCCATCGAAGCAGATTATGTTGGTGTTCAAGTACCAAATAAATTCGTTGTAGGATACGGATTAGACTTCAAACAATTCTACCGTAACTTACCATGTATCGGTGTTTTAAAACCTGAATTCTACGAAGATTAAGAAAGAGTTAAACTATTCGTCAATAAAAGTCAAATATGTTATGATGGAACGGTAGTGAAAATACTATCGTTCTTCTTTTATAAGAAGATGGGGAGGCAAAATGAATAATAATAACAATCGATCAATATTAAGATCTAGCTTACTGTATATCTTGATTTTCGGTGCCATTGTCATTTTTGTTGGAATGTTTAACGGGGATCAAAAAGGTCCTACAGCAGATATTTCATACACAGAATTTATGCAAAGCCTGAAAAGTGGTGAAATCAAAGATCTCAAGATGCAATATTCGAATTCTGTATATACCATTACTGGGGAATATACAAATCCGAAAGAGCAAACGACCCAAGAAGCTAAAAATCAAAATGGATTATCTATTTTTGATAACCGTACAACAAAGAGCACAAACTTCAAAACAACAGTCTTACCAAACGACTCAACGATTAAAGAAATCAATGAAGCGGCTCAATCTAAAAATACAAAAGTTGAAACTTTACCAGAAAGTTCAACAGGCGTATGGATTTCCGTATTATTACAAGTCGTATTACCACTTGGGGTATTAGGGTTCTTACTCTATACAATGTTTATGAGCCAAGGTGGTCAAGGTGGACGTAACAATCCAATGAACTTCGGTAAGAGCCGTGCGACAAATCAGAAGAAACAAAACGTGAAAGTGCGCTTCTCTGATGTAGCCGGTGCCGAAGAAGAAAAACAAGAGCTTGTAGAAGTAGTGGAATTCTTAAAAGACCCACGTAAATTTACAGCGCTTGGTGCTCGTATTCCTGCAGGGGTACTTCTTGAGGGCCCTCCAGGGACAGGTAAAACCCTTCTTGCCAAAGCCGTTGCCGGTGAAGCAAACGTACCATTCTTCTCGATTTCAGGTTCTGAATTCGTAGAAATGTTCGTAGGGGTTGGGGCAAGCCGTGTTCGTGACTTATTCGAAAACGCGAAGAAAAATGCTCCAGCAATTATCTTTATCGATGAGATCGATGCCGTTGGTCGTCAACGTGGTGCCGGAATGGGTGGCGGACACGACGAACGTGAACAAACATTAAACCAATTACTAGTTGAAATGGACGGGTTCGAAGGAACAGAGGGAATCATCGTGATTGCCGCAACAAACCGTTCAGACGTATTAGACCCAGCCTTACTTCGTCCAGGACGTTTTGACCGTCAAATCTTAGTAGGTCGTCCAGACGTGAAAGGCCGTGAAGCGATTCTAAAAGTACACGCACGCAATAAGAAACTTGCAAAAGACGTGGACTTAAAAGTAATCGCGCAACAAACTCCAGGATTCTCTGGGGCAGAGCTTGAAAACTTATTAAACGAAGCAGCTTTAGTAGCGGCTCGTCGTGATAAAAATGCTATCGACGCATTAGACGTGGATGAAGCACATGACCGTGTGATTGCTGGTCCGGCTAAGAGAGACCGTGCCATCAGCAAGAAAGAACGCGAAATGGTGGCTTACCACGAAGCAGGTCATACAATCGTTGGTATGGTCTTAAGCGATGCGCGTGTAGTTCATAAAGTAACGATTGTCCCTCGTGGACGCGCTGGCGGATATGCGATTATGCTTCCAAAAGAAGATCGTTTCTTAATGACAAAAGAAGAATTGTTCGAACAAGTAGTTGGACTTCTTGGTGGTCGTGCTGCTGAAGAATTTATCTTCGGTGTGAAGACAACAGGAGCATCTAACGACTTTGAACAAGCAACAGCTATCGTTCGTAGCATGATTACAGAGTACGGAATGGTGGACGAATTAGGAACTGTTCAATACGAAGGAAATCATCAAGTATTTATCGGACGTGACTATGGTCAAACAAAAGGTTACTCAGATCAAGTGGCGTTTGAAATCGACAATGCAGTACGTCGTATCATGAAAGAAGCGCATGAAAAAAAGCACTTCAAATTCTTGAAGAACATAAAGACCAATTAGAATTAATTGCTCAAAAAAACTTCTAGAATTAGAAACATTAGACGAACGTACAATTAAATCACTTTTTCGAAACAGGTGAAATGCCAGCTCCAATCGCGGAAGATGAATATCCAAGTGAAACAGAAGCGGCAAGTTTTGAAGAAACGAAAAAAGCCTTAGCAAAACGCGATGCGGAACAAGCAGAAGGCAAAGAGGTTCCAGAAGAACATGAAGAAGTCGAAGTAGCAGATGTTACTGAGGCTCCAAGCGAATTTGAAGGACCAACAGAAAAACGAATAACACAAAGGATAGGAGAGCTGAGGCTGTTGTCACAGCTCTTTTCCTTTAAAAAGGAGAGACAAATGGCAGATTCATTATTAAAAGTATTAGCGTTCAATGATGAGGTCAAAGCCGTTGCTATGGTTGCCACAGACGCAATCGCAGAAGCGCAACGCAGACACGACACTTGGAGTTCTGCAACAGCAGCGCTTGGACGTACAATCATCGGAACACAATTATTAGCAAGTAGCTTAAAAAGGCGACGAACGCATTACGGTTCAAGTGAACGGGGATGGCCCTGGTGGAAAAATTATGGCCGATGCAAATGGTCGTGGGGAAATGCGTGGTTATATCACGAATCCTCATGTGAGCCTTGAATTAAACGACAAAGGAAAATTAGATGTCCGTGGTGTCGTTGGAACAAACGGAACGATTACGGTCATCAAAGACTTAAACATGAGAGAACCATTCTCTGGTCAAGTACCAATCGTGGATGGAGAACTCGGAATGGACTTCACGTATTACTTAGCAGTCTCTGAACAAATTAATGGAGCTGTTGGGGTATCGGTTCTTGTGAATCCAGACGAAACGGTTCGTGCAGCAGGTGGATTTATGATTCAATTATTACCAGGGGCGAGCGAAGCGACGATTTCAGAAATCGAACGTCGTATTAGCGAAATTCCAATGGTTTCAAAATTAATTGACCAACAAGAACAACCACGCGATATTTTAAATCGATTACTCGGCGAAGAAAACATTCGTGAGTTAGAAGAAATGCCTGTGAAATTCCATTGTGGATGCACGCGTGAACGTTTCAGCGCAGGGTTGATGTCGATTGGGGTAGATGATTTACAACACTTGATTGACGAAGACCATGGTGCAGAAGTTGTGTGTCATTTCTGCGGTGAGAAATATCATTTCGACGAAGCAGAATTACAAGGCTTAATTGATGAAATTAAAGCCAAACGCGAAGAGGCAGACGCTTAATCATTAAGGTTTTAGAGAGTGAGAAGAGGGGATTCCATTTCTTCTCACTCTTTTTGTGTTTTCAGCCGTAAAGCTATACAAATAAAGAAAAACTTAGTATAATACATACATAATACAAACGGGGGTGTATAGATGATTAAACGAATTTTCTCTCGAATGAAAGGTATTTTAATGTTATTTGCAGGGAGCATCGCACTCTTGGCAATAGCTCTAATGCTTGATTTTAAAACATTTGAACAATTTAATTTTTACCGAGATGTCGATGTTTGGACACATCCAATCCTCTTATTCCAACTAGCGATGGTCGCAATCGTTCTCCTGATGCTAGGGCAAGTCATCGGATTATCGGTGAAATATTATTTCGCATTTAAGAAATTAGATGCGCTCTTCCCGAATAACGAATGGGAACAAAAAGATTTTAAAGAAAAAGCAGACTATGTCGATGAAAAATTCGAAGCGATGATCGTAAAAGAAGTACTCATCTTTTACGGAAGCCATTTTACAGTGATTCCGCTAAAAGAATTAAAAGAAATTCATCTATACCGTACGAGTACAGGTCGCCGTGTGTATTATGGAATCAAGTTTACGTTTAAGACAAGAAGACGTCCCTTTGTTCCAAATACATATGGAAAGACACTAGAAGAAAAGTATCGTCTCGTTCGAAAGGTGAATTACTTCGTCCCAGTTAAAATTAAGGACGATTGGAAAAATATCAATAGAAAGTAGGAAATAAAGGTGCATAAAGGGTATGTGAGAAGAATGTTCTCTCTAGTGGGAACCGCTCTTTTCATAACAATGTGGGGGCTTTTCTTTGTCTTTGGAACCGTGAAAGGATACATGGGGGGAGAGGCACTCTATAAGATGGGGGATATTTATCATTTGAATGATGCGGGAACCTCCGTTGCAATTCGTGTATTGGATATAGACTCAGAGGTCCTCACATATGGTGGAAACGACTATTATTTAGTAAAACATGAAAAAGGAGTTACGCCACTTCAAGCGAAGGCTAAAGACATTCAACAGTTGTTGGATTTGAAAAAAGCGAATCCAAATGACTGGGAGCCTTTAAACAAGAGAATATTTATTTAAATGTTCGAGTGACGCCGGAAGTAACAAAGGGGCGTAGAGGGAGTAAGACCGTCCATATATCGTCAGTATTGAAGGAAGCCATTATCAGACAATATCAGAAAGGGACTCTCTTACCGACAGAAGATGCTATACCGCTGGACTTCCTCCATTATTTAACTTTGACATCCTTTACAAATCGTTTATTCGAAACGGTGGTGACCCTCTTTGTGTTTTTAATAGCGTTAGTATTCTTATACGCTAGCTATAAACGAGTACTTTCATTGAAGGAACAATACGAAGTGTTTGATAAAGAGTTTCCGAGATACGCAGGGCAGATGAAAGTCTTAGCAACGGAGGCAGATTTTCATGATCCGAAGTTAAAAATACTAGTGAAGGATCATAAATTAGTTTGCTATAATAACGATTTTAGAGTGATTCAGTTGCGGGAAGTACGAAATGCTGAAGTTCGTCTCCAAGAGTTAAAAAGAAGTATCTCTTATTCCATCGATTTTGGATTTGGTGGGAATAAAAAAGTAACCATTCAATTGAAGAATCGTCCAGTGAACATTCGCCAATTAGTGGAGTATCTAAATAAAAAAGAAAGAACCAAAATATCGCTACCGTATCAATGGTATCAATGGTATTAGGTATATGGTTCATAGAAGATGAATCAATGATTTTAATAGAAAGTAGGGTGCAAAATGCATAAAGGGTATGGAAGAAGAACAGGACCGATATGGGTTGTAGTAGCAATAATGGCTGTAGTGATGGTGATCATTGCACGTGCGGGATTCAAATCATTCCAGAGCGCGGAAGACTTATACAAAGCCAATGAAGTTTACTATGTAAACGATAAAGGTTCATCAGTCGCCATTAAAGTAATGGATATCGACCCAGAACCGCTCGTGTTAAATGGACACCACTATTATTTGGTGAAACATGAACGAGGCGTTGCGGTTTTCGAGGCAAAATCTGATGAATTGAAAACTGTCTTGGAAGCAAAGAAAGCTGCCGGAAACGCAGAGAATGCACTCGAAGCGTCTAATCTTTATTTGAGTGTGCGTGTAACACCAGAGAAAAGTAAAGGGAAAGGGTCCAATGTAAAGGTGAATGTAACGCCTGAGATGAAAGACGCCTTTTACAAGAAATATAAAGAAAGCCCGCTGTATTCAGAAAATGCTAAGACGAAAATCGATGAATCCAGAATCTTGAAGTTGACCACTTCTAAAGATCAATGGGGTGATTCGGCATTAACGCTTGTTATGCTTGCAATCGTTCTTGGACTTATTGGGTTCCAAATTTATCAAACGCGTCGCTTGAAGGCGCAGTATGCACGTTTTGATGCGTACTTCCCTGATTATGCGAACAATATGAAGCAGTTATTGGATGATGCGGAATATGTCGATCCAAAACTCAAAATCATTGTGATGGAAGGGATTCTTGTGAGCTACGACATTAATTTTACAGTCGTCGACTTATCAGAAGTCAGCAAGGCATATCTCGTGTTTGAGAACAGAAGAAAAGGCGGCATGAGGGTTCATTTGCGTTTTGAATATGCAAATAAGAAATACGATTCGATTCTCTTTAGAAGACAATTATTACGTCTCAAAGATCTTGTGGAATATTTAAACGAAGAATACAATTTAGGATTGAAAGTAGATTTTAGACTCCTAGGATAAGAAATAGAAATTGAAGGTGGAATAGTTTTGCATAAAGGGATTTTTAGAAGAACATGGGGGATATGGATTCTTACCGTCCTGTTAGGATTAACAGTGGTGGTGATAGGATTTTTAGCGTCGTATGGTTTTATGAGCGGGCGTGAATTATACGAGCAGGGAGTCATTTATGAAATGGAAACTGATGCATCGTCCACTTCGATTAAAGTATTAGATATTGACCCAAAGCCTCTTGAGATACACGATGAAACATATTATTTAGTGAAACACAATCATGGAGTGTCGTTCTTAAGAACAGATGCTTCTGAAATTAAACAAATTCTAGAATTTAAAGAGGCGCTTTCTGAGAAAACCAACGCACTCGCCTCGTCAGACTTCTACTTGAATATACGTGTAGTTAATGAGAAGGAGAAACGTGGGAGATCCAGCGTTCAAACGAATATTACACCGGAAATGAAGGAAGCCTTTGAACAGAAATTCAAACTTAGCCCACTTTCGGGGCAGGCGACTCTCGATAAATTGGACCTAAAGCATTTTTTAACCATTACGGATAGTGCGGCAAGGTTTGTCGATATCGTGATGTTCCTTGTAGCGATTGTGTTCTTTGTCATTGTATTCACTTGGCAAATCATTCGCATTCGTCGCATCAAAAAACATTACGCTCGTTTTGATGAGCTTTTCCCTGACTACCAATATGATATGAAACGCCTATTGGATGATGCGGAGTATTTGGATGAAAAACTTGGCGTACTTGTCAAAGACGGAATTTTAGTTTCTTATGGAACTGAGTTTAGGGTAGTGGACTTAGAAGAAGCAGTCAGCGCGTCCGTTTTTCGTCAAAAATCAAAATGGGGTGGAAAGTTCAATTTTACATTCTTCTATGAAGGTCGTAAGAAACAAGAAGAAGTCCCTCTGGGTGATTTACAGGACAATATTATTGATTTAGTTCATTACTTAAGAGAAGTTTGCTCATATAATGTTTATATTCAATTTTAAAAAAATAAAATTTTTTTATGGTACACAAAACAGTCTATGATTTGTTCGTAGGCTGTTTTTATTTCTAGAAACCTTTTGATACTGCGGTTTTTGGGAGTGTAGCGGAACATATAGTTCATCGAAAATATGTTAAAAAGTTAACAAATGTTAACCATAAAAAGAGTCGAAACTTCATTATTTAGTGATAGAATGAACATATCAAATCAAAGGACGTGATTTTATGGATTTCACAGGTAAAGTTGCCATTGTCACTGGTGGGGCAAATGGTATTGGTAAAGAAATCGTGCGCGGTATCGTTAACGGCGGCGGTTTTGTAGTCATTGCAGATATTAACGAGGCTGCAGCAAACAAAACAGTTGAAGAGTTCGGACCAGAACACACAAGCTTCAAATACATGGATTTAGGAAATCATGAATCTATCGTAAAAAGCATGAACGAAATTTTAGCAGAACGCAAAGTAGATATCTTAGTGAACTGCGCTGGGGTTATTAGTGCAAAACCTTTCGACCAATTAACATATGAAGAATGGGAAAGAACTATCCGCATCAATCTTTCAGGATGCTTCTCAACAATCAGCACAATTTTCCCACACTTTATCGAAACAAAGGTGGACGTATCGTAAACGTATCTTCCGTTGCTGCAAAACTTGGTGGTGGACTTTTAGGTACTGCCGCTTACGCTTCTTCTAAAGCTGGTTTAAATGGTTTAACAAAAGCCGTTGCTAAAGAAGGCGGTAAATACAATATTGCATGTAACGCTGTATGTCCTTCGTTCACTCGTACAGATATGACAACAGTATTATCAGAAGATAAAGAAAAGAGCCAAAAAGTTATCAGCATGATCCCTCTTGGACGTCGTGCAGAACCTACTGAAATCGCTCAAATGATTCTCTTCTTTGCAAGCGACCTAGCAAGCTTTGTTACAGGGGAAATCGGTGACTGCGATGGCGGTATCACATTAGATGGCTGATTTTAACTAGAGTCTTATTCCAAATTAGAGAAGGATTGTGAACAGTATGAAAAAGATTAAAATTCCTGGGGATACTATCATTATTCCAATGTTTATTGGATGTGTGATTAATACATTTTTCCCTCAAATATTACAAATTGGTGGATTTACCACTCCAATCGTGAAAGGTGCTGGACCACTTGTTGGGGCATTCCTCTTCATTATCGGGGGTACCATTTCTCTTAAAAACACACCAAAAGCCGTTGGACGTGGGGCAGCGATTATTTTAGCGAAAATTGCGGTATCTGTAGTCTTAGGGTTATTGGTTGCAAAAGTATTCAATGACAACTTCCTCGGACTTAGCGCCGTTGCCGTTATCGGTGCCATTTCAGTAGCCAATAACGCTATGTATGCGGGTATTGTAGATGTATACGGGGATGAAATCGATGCTGGTGCCGTTGGGATTACAACATTAAGTGTTGGACCAATGGTAACAATGGCCGTATTAAGTAGTGCCGGCCTTGCAAACATCTCAATTTGGAACTTAGTCGGAACTGTATTGCCACTAGTTTTAGGGATTGCGTTAGGAAATGCCTTCCCATACATGAAGAAAGTTCTTTCAAACGGGATCACAGCCATCATTATCGTCGTTGGTTTCTGTTTAGGGGCTAACATGAGCTTTGGCCAAATCCTTGAAGGTGGTCTTCCTGGTATTTTACTAGGGGTTATCACTACAGCTATCGGTGGTATTGCTTCTATTACAGCAGACCGCTTAACAGGTGGGAATGGGGTTGCCGGTGCTGCCATTTCAAGTACAGCAGCCAGCGCTATCGCCACACCAGCTGCACTTTCAGCAGTGGATGCTTCATTCAAAGGAATCGAAGCAACAGCAACAACTCAAATTACAGCTTCAGTAATCGTAACAGCGATTTTAACTCCAATCTTAACAGCGTATATTGCTAAGAAATTTGGAAACAAAAAACAAGCTGAAACACAAGAAGCTTAATCGAATTTAAAGAGTGAAACCACCTTGGATATCGGGACTGACCCCAAAAAGTGAGAATTTAATAAAAACACCCTAGGGCTACCGTCTCCGGTATTCAACCGGAGACAGGTAGTCCAATTTTTGTTGGATTCTATTTCATTATAATATTTGATGTAATTTTCTACAATTTGAATTACAATAGAAGATGAAGTTATTACTTCATCTTTTATGTAGAAAGCTTCGCACTTTAGCGAAGAATGGAAGCTTTCGATTGGCGCATTATCTGCGGGAGTCCCCTTACGGGACATACTGCGGATAATGCCTTTTTCTTTACATAGATTGTAGTATTCAGCGGAAGTATAAACGCTGCCTTGATCACTATGTAGTAGAACATCCTTAGGTAAGTCAATTTGATTTAAAGTATCCAATACAAACTTAGTATCTTGTTTTGAACCAATTGTATACGCAAGGATTTCTCCATTATGTAAATCCATAATGGAAGATAAATATAATCGTTTAGGACCGAAAGGTAAATATGTGATATCAGTAGTCAACTTTTGCATAGGTTTGTCCGCTGTAAAAATCCCTATTCAGAGCATTGCCAGTGATTGAGAAAGGTTTACCTATTTTGATAGCTTTTTTCGGTTTCACGGCACAATTCCAACCATTTTTCTGCATAATCCGCTGCACAACCTTATGGTTAATAATCTGATTTAATTCCTTCTGAATCAAATACTTAATCTTTCTGTACCCATAAATAAATTTGTTTTTCTTACAAATTTTACCAATAGTTTTCTCGATAACGGTTGGAGAAAAGTCTTTCTTTTTCCATCGGTAGTAAGTAGATATGGGTACATTAAGGCAAAAACAGATTAAATGAACTGTATATTTACATTTCAATTCTTCCACTAACTTTACAACTGCTTGAGGCGACACTTCCTTTCCAATTCCTTGTATTTTTTTAATATTTCTAATTCAACTTCTTTTCTTTGTAATTCTAATTTTAATTGATCGATTTCTGAAAGTTCAGCTATTCCTTTATTATAGGAATATTGTTTCCCCACCTGTTGGTGGAAACGATGAGTTTCTCCATTTTTATACCATCTAAACCATGTTTTTACTTGAGTTTCATTTTTAATGTTTAGCTCCTGCATCACTTGTTTTGTAGTATATCCCTGTAATTTCATTTCTACGGCTTTATTCTTTGTATCGACAGAATAAGCCACACGTTTTTTTGCCATAAAAATACACCTCCATGAGCATTTGATAATATTGTATCAAATCCAACTTGGAGGTGTTTTTATTTAATTCTCATTTACGGGGGTCAGTGCCATCATTCCAAGGTGGTTTTTTGTTTTGCCTTGAGTGTAACAATAATGTTACGTAACAAAAATGTTACATCGAAAAGTTGAGTTGTATCAAAAATGATACGTATCAAAATTGATACAAAAAGAGTAGAGTGTATCATGCATGATACGTATCACGCATGATACATCTGGATTCAGAACGCCTTTCAACTAAATTTTCGCACAAAAAAAGAACCTCAAAAACTGAATGGAAATCTTTTGAATTCTATAGTGAGAACAGTAGTGAGTGTAACCAATGTGAATTACAGGCCGTTTTACGGCCTGTTTGAAGCTTGGTAGGGTTGAGACCTTGGCTCAACCCGGTACAACTACTGCCATCACTATGAAGAGATTCAAAAGATTGCAATAAAGTTTTGAGGTTCGTGTTTTTAGAACGAATTACGCTTCGCCGAAAATGCCTGTTGAGAGGTAACGTTCGCCTGTATCAGGTAATAGAACCACAACAGACTTGCCTTTTCCTAAGCGTTTTGCCACACGTAGAGCGGCAGTGACAGCAGCTCCAGAAGAAATACCAGCAAGGATCCCTTCTTTAGCGGCTAAGTTTTTCGCAGTTTCGATGGCATCGTCACTTGTTACAAGTTCAAATCCGTCGATGACTTCGCGGTCGATAATGCTTGGTTCAAAACCAGCAGAGATTCCTTGGATGCGGTGTTTCCTTTTTGGCCTTTAGAAATAAATGGTGCTTCTTCAGGTTCAACCCCGATGATTTCCACGTCTTTATTTACTTCTTTTAACGCACGACCAACACCTGTAATCGTACCACCAGTACCGATACCACTGATGTAAGCGTCTGGTGTTTTTCCGTCGAAGGCTTTAATGATTTCTTGCCCAGTTGTTTGATAGTGGATAGCTGGGTTTGCTTTGTTGTCAAATTGACGTGCCCAGAAGTATCCAGGTTGTGCTGCTAATTCTTCTGCTTTAGCAACGGCAGCGCCGAATCCGTCAGCAGCAGGCGTTAATAAGACTTCTGTACCGTATGCTTTCATTAATTGACGGCGTTCGATAGACATGGATTCAGGCATGATTGTGATGACCTTGTACCCCTTGGCAGCACCGATTAATGAAAGTCCTACACCTGTATTTCCACTTGTTGCTTCGATAATTGTGTCGCCAGGTTTTAGGCTACCATCTTTCTCAGCTGTTTCGATGATATTTAAAGCGATACGATCTTTCACAGATCCACCGGCGTTAAACGACTCGACTTTTACATATACATCTGCAGAATCGTCTGAAACTAAACGACGTAGTTTCACAAGGGGAGTGTTCCCGATTAATTCTGTGATAGTTTCTACTGATTTGACCATAAATGATCCCTCCATAAAGTTAGACTGGGCAACTTTAAGGGTTGCTTGTTACCATTGTAACTGGGATTGATAATGGGAACAATACTTTTGTTTAAAAAAAACAGAAAAAAGTATAGCAAATCCAATTTAGGTGTGATACACTATCTGCTAGCAAGGGCTTTTAAACTCATCCAGAGAGGTGAGAAAGGCTAAGAACAAGTTTATTAGACTAGCCCTACGCTTAAAAAACATAGGGCTTTTTGTGTGCACAAAAACGCCCGGAAAAGAGGGTAAAATGGAGTTACAAACTTCAAAAGTCGATCTGTTGTTAGATGTGGATCAAAAACCGGAGCTCGTGCCTGGGCTGTTCTTGAGTTTGCAGCACGTGTTTGCGATGTTTGGTGCCACTGTTTTAGTGCCGTTAATATTGGGGATGCCAGTATCGGTTGCTTTATTTGCGTCAGGATTAGGAACACTAATCTATATGGTTGCGACGCAGTTTAAAGTACCTGTTTACTTGGGATCCTCTTTTGCTTTTATTACGGCCATGCAATTCGCGATGGCACAAATGGAAGGAAAACCAGATGCTGCGCAAACAGGGGTTGTGTTAGTCGGACTACTCTATGTGGTTGTGGCATTATTTGTTAAATTCTTAGGAACGAATTGGATTAATCGACTCTTACCGCCAATCGTCATTGGACCAATGATTATCGTCATCGGTCTAGGTCTTGCCAATAGCGCGGTAAAGAATGCCGGATTTGTAAAAGATGGTGACTGGAAGCCAATGCTGGTTGCGACTGTGACTTTCTTAATAACAGCATTTATTAATACAAAAGCAAAGGCTTCTTGAAAATCATTCCATTCCTATTTGGGATTATCGGTGGATATATCGTGGCCATCTTCTTTGGACTAGTCGATTTCACAAAAGTCATTGAAGCACAATGGATTGCTTTGCCAGAATTATACTTACCATTCAATACAAACGGATTATTCCATCAATATAACTTATACTTCGGGCCTGAAACATGGGCGCTTCTGCCAGTAGCTGTTGTAACGATTGCTGAACATATCGGGGACCACACCGTATTAAGTGAAATCTGCGGACGTCAATTCTTGAAAGACCCAGGCTTACACCGCACGCTGATTGGGGACGGGGTGGCAACAGCCGTATCTGCCTTCCTAGGAGGGCCTGCCAATACAACTTACGGTGAAAACACAGGGGTTGTAGGGTTGACACGTATCGCATCGGTATCGGTGATTCGTAATGCCGCACTGATTGCGATTGGATTCAGTTTCTTTGGTAAATTCACAGCACTGATTCGTACGATTCCAAATGCAGTACTTGGTGGAATGGCGATTCTTTTATATGGGGTTATTGCTTCAAACGGGTTGAAAGTGTTAATCGAAAAACAAGTGGACTTCAGACAAGTGCGAAATCTCATTATCGCAAGTTCAATGTTAGTTCTTGGACTTGGTGCAGCAGTGCTTGAAGTAGGGTCTGTCACTTTATCAGGAACAGCGCTTTGTGCGATTGCTGGAATCGTCTTAAACTTAATCTTGCCACACGAAAAAACGGAAGAAAAATAATTAAAACGTTAGCGAACAATAAGGGCGTCAGACGAATCTCTGGCGTCTTTTTTATGCCTTAATAAAGAGGATTCGAGTATATTAAAAATATTATAGAAAGAATACTACCGGAAGTATTCAGAAAATATCTCAAATAGTGTAATTTCCTCTTTCATAAAGTACGTAAATTACTTGCACCGGTTGCTATATAATTTTATATTATATAAGGAATGTAATTGTCTGTATAAATTATATTATATACATATGGAAGTTTTTGACTGTTTAAAGGCCGGATTTTCAACGAATATTTGTCGATTGTAGGAGGAGCTTTATGCTTACTGAAAAACGTAGAAGAATCATTTTGGACTTATTAGAAAAGGAAGATACAGTACACCTAAGAGACTTAATGGAGGCGCTAGGTGCTTCTGAATCTACGGTTCGTCGAGACCTTTCTTTACTAGAAGAGGAAGGAACGCTGATTCGTGTGCATGGTGGTGCTAAACGCGTCTATTCAAAAGAGTATGAACCAACCATAAAAGAAAAGGAACGTTCAAATCGACGTGAGAAAGAATGCATCGGGCGCTACGCCGCATCCCTTGTCACAAAAGGCGAAACGATTTACATGGATGCGGGGACGACAACGCTTCGGATGATTCCGCATTTAGAAGGAAAGGATGTCACTGTCATTACAAACGGCGTGCAACAAGCACACTTATTAACGGACTATGGCATTAAAACGGTGCTCCTTGGTGGACAAGTTAAAACGGAAACGAGCGCGGTGGTGGGACCTCTTGCGCAAAACCAATTACGCGAGTATTTCTTCAAAAAAGCTTTCCTTGGAATGAACGGTGTCGATTTAAGCTATGGCTATACGACTCCAGACGAAGAAGAAGCAATGATTAAAAAAATTGCGATTAATAAGAGTAATCAAGCGTATGTTTTGGCCGATTCGAGCAAATTTGCTAAAAGTAAGTCTCTGTAAGGTTGCGGATTTTCATCAAGTAACTATGGTCACAAACACGACGAAGGAGCAAGCCGACTTACGTTACCGTATGGCCGGGAGCATTCGTCTTGTTGAAATGGAAGCATAATAAAGGAGAGATAGCATGATTTACACGATTACGTTTAACCCAGCGATTGACCTTGTTGTTAAAGTTCCCAATTGTGAACTTGGCACATTAAACCGTTCTGTAGAAGAAAACTACGTGGCAGGTGGGAAAGGTATTAATATGTCTGTCATTTTGAAACGATTAGGTTTCGATAATACAGCAACAGGTTTCTTGGCAGGTTTCTCAGGAAACTTCATTAAAGAAGCGTTGCAAGCAGAAGGAATTCATACGAACTTCATCGAAATCGACGGTGTTACGCGTATTAATTTGAAATTAAAGAGTACCGAAGAAACGGAAATCAACGCCAATGGGCCAGTCGTATCCAAAGAAGATTTCGCTCGTTTAGTACAGTATTTTGAAACGAACTTGCAATTGGGCGATGTGGTATTTTTAGCTGGAAATGCCGGTAATGGGATGGATCACTCGGCGTACACAACGATTGCGAAATTGTGCGACGATAAAGGCGTAAAATTAGTGTTAGATACAACGAAAGATTTATTAACGAAATGTCTTCCATATCACCCATTCATTATCAAACCAAACCATCATGAGTTAGGGGAGATTTTTGGGGTGACGATTGAAACGGAAGAACAAATTGTCGATTATGCGAAAAAACTCCAAGACATGGGGGCTCGAAATGTATTAATTTCTCGTGGGGGTGATGGCGCAATGCTCCTTAGTGAAACCGGAGAAGTCTATACATCGAATGTTCCAAAGGAAAATTAGTCAACTCAGTTGGAGCAGGAGACTCAATGCTTTCAGGCTTTATGGCGAAATTTATTGAAACCAAAGATTACGCAGCAAGCTTGAAACAAGGAGCCGCTACAGGAAGTGCGACAGCCTTCTCTGTAGGAATTGCCGAAAAATCATTTATCGAAGAATTGTTACCACAAGTAGTGGTTACAAAACTGTAAGCGTAAAGGAGTAGAAGATGAAATTATCAGATTTATTTATTAAAGAAGCGATGGACTTATCGCTTAAAACAACAACAAAATCAGAAACGTTAGCACACTTAGCAGGGAACTTTGCTAGCCTTGGTAAAGTGAGCGATGTGGATGCTTACGTTGCTGCACTTGAAGCACGTGAAGCTCAATCAACAACAGGTGTCGGTGACGAAATTGCCATTCCTCACGCACAACACGAATCCATCACAGAAGCTGCGATTGTTTTCGGACGTAGCGAACAAGGAATCGAGTGGGAATCCTTCGACGGACAGCCTGCAAAACTCATCTTCATGATTGCAGCTCCTGCAGGTGGCGGAGGCGAGCATTTGCAAGCCTTAGCGAAACTTTCTTCAGTATTAATGAACCCTGAAGCAAAAGCAGCTCTTCTTCAAGCAGGAAGTGCGGATGAAGTCGTTGAAGTCTTCAAGAAATTCGAAGAACCTCAAGAAGAAGCAGTTGAAGAAGTAACAGAGGAAGCAACTCCTTCAAACGAAGACGTGTATGTATTAGCGGTAACAGCCTGTCCAACAGGAATCGCGCATACTTTCATGGCTGAAGAAAAATTAAAACAAGCAGGTAAAGCGGCTGGTTACAAGATTAAAGTGGAAACGAACGGACAATCAGGAATCGGCAACCGTTTAACAAAAGAAGATATCTCCCGTGCAACAGCGATTATCGTTGCAGCGGACAAACAAGTTGAAATGGCTCGTTTTGACGGTAAGCCAGTCATCATCACAAAAGTAGCAGATGGAATTAATAAAGCAGACGAATTAGTAGCACGTGCTGCGAAAGCAGACGCTCCAATTTACCATGCTGGTGAAGATGCAGGTGCAATAGACGAAAGTGTAGAGGGCGAATCATTAGGGCGTCAATTCTACAAACACTTAATGAACGGGGTATCACACATGCTACCATTCGTTGTAGCTGGTGGGATTTTAATATGATTTCATTCTTCTGAGGAATTACTTCCTTTGATGTGAAAGATCAAGTTATAATCCAATTGCTGAAGCGATTTTCCGTATGGGTAATTAGCCTTATGATGATCTTCCAATATTGTACGGGTTCGCCAGTCCAATCAATAGCGGATCGTCCAGGTTTAGTTGTTGGTTTCATGGGTGGGTGTTTGCAAATCCTGCGGTATTGGACTTTGCAACAGGCGGGAAATATTCGCTGGAAGGTATGTTTCTTCAGGATTCATGGCACATTAATGGCAGTTTCTTGAGCGGGATATCGCATTCCTTAAATGGGCATTCTCATGGTTACCAAAACCATTAGAAGGATTAAAACCAATCTTCCTATTCCCAGTGTTTGGGGTATTAATCATGGGTCTTTTAATGTTATTCGTGATTAACGGACCAATGGGAGCTGTTATGAACGGTTTAATCAACTTCTTGGCAAATATTCTCGTGAACTTGGAATCGTATTAGGATTCTTAGTCGGTGCAATGATGTCGATTGATATGGGTGGTCCAATTAATAAGGCGGCTTATAACAGGGACAGCCTTAGTCACAAGTGCTGGAGCAGCTGGTTCAGACGTAATGGCGGCTGTGGTGGCGGTATGGGTACCACCACTTGCAGTCTGGTGCAGCAGCTATCAATAAAACTTATTTACAGAAGCAGGAACGTAACAGTGCGTGTGAACGCTACGTAATGGGGCAACCTTCATTACAGAAGGAGCGATTCCTTTCGCAGCAGCTCGTCCATTACAAGTCATCCCACCATTAGCATTTGCTTCGCGGGTGTAGCTGAATTTATATCGGGGTTTAGCTGTATTAGCCATGTTCCTCATTGGATTATTTGCAGCGTTGTTAACGGGGTATCAAATCATTAGTATTCATTGCCATCTGGATTTTCTGGCAACCAGGTGTCATCAGGCGTTATTGTTAAACGTGACACTTTCTAAAGCAAACAAAGCTAAATAAAAGAGATTTGAATTTCGGCTCCTGGGGCATTCATAGGAGCTTTTTGTCAAAGAAATCCATTGCTTTCAAGTTACAAATAACAAACGATAACACTAGAAAATTAAATTTAAAAAGTTGCACTGATAGGAAACAGTGTATACTAAAAAGAAGTGTTTTCAAAAATTAGTGGAAAAACATGAAAAAGGGTATTCTATTTATTTTAGGAATCTTAACTGTATTCCTTATCTTGGGAGGTTTAAAGAGTCCGGCAGTATCGGCGAAAGAAGTGGCGCTTAATGTGACAAAGCAAGTAGTGACACCAGCAAAAATCTCCAGCAGATCAATATACAGATATTAGCGTGGAAATGAATTTTGGAGTTCCATCAACAGCCGCTAAGGGCGATACGACGGTAATTAAGTTGCCAGACAACTTGAAATTTATTGAAAATCAAACATTTAAAATTACAAATGATGCAGGTGATGTGATTGCAGATGCGGTCATTAATCGTGATACAAAAAAACCATTACATTAACGTATACAGATTTCGTTGAAAAAAACGTTCAGACATTACAGGTAATTTAAAATTTGCAGTACGTGTAGATATTGCAGAACAACATGAAAAACACAAAAAAATTCCAGTAAAATTAACAATCGACAAACAAACAAAAACAGTCGGTGAATTTAATTATGTATTTGTCCCAGGAGACTTAAATAAAGAGTTCGACAAAGTGAGCTGGGGAACAAAAAAAGCAGAAGATGGCAGTATTACTCGTACGTATGAATTACGTGTGAATGCGTCAAAAACAAGCATTTTCAGATGCTATCGTAACAGACCAATTGCAAACAGACGGTATGGAATATGTCCCAACAAGTGTGAAAGTGTATAAAGGTGTCTGGGCCGAAGGAAATGACGGAAAAACTTGCCTTGAAGAATAGACAGCTTGTGACTGATAAAGAAGTGACTTTTGCAGCAGATAACAAGAGCTTTACAGTAAAATTAGGCGAAGTTGCTCAATCAGAGGGCTACTTAATTGAGTATCAAGTGCGTGTTCCTTATGCGCCAGCTTCAGGGGAAACATTCGTGAACTACGCAAGCTTAGATGCAAACAAAACACGTATTGATGCAAAAGAATCACCATATGTATATCAAACAGCTAGTGGTTCAGCGGATGGTTACACATTTGAAATTGTGATCGATAAAAAAGGGGACGATGGTTCAGCTTTAGCAAACGCTGAATTTGACGTTATCCGTAAAGCAACTGGTAAATCTGTTGGTAAATTAGTTACAGGAGCAGATGGTACTGCAAAAGTATCCAACTTATTACGCGATGAATACATTATTCGTGAAACAAAAGCTCCTTCAGGATTCCAACTGTTAGAAAATGATGTAGTCGTAAATGCAGCAGATTTTGATGCAAGTAAAGTAGCTCGTAAGGAAATTGTCAATAAAGCAGAGACAACGACAACAACTACTACGACAACAACTACTACAACGACGACAGAAGCTCCAACGACAAGTACGACTACAACGGAAGCACCAACGTCAACAACGACGACAGAAGCTCCTACAACAAGTACGACAACAACTGAGTCTACAACGTCAACAACGACGACAGAAGCTCCTACAACAAGTACGACAACAACTGAGTCTACAACGTCAACAACGACAGAGGAGCCAACAACAACTGCGGTGACAACTGAGTCTACAACAACAACGACGACTACCGTTGCACCAACAACGACAACGACTACTACGGAGTCTACGACGTCAACAACAACGACTGAAGCTCCAACAACTACTACAACTACTGAAGCAACAACAGTAACAACGACAACAGAGGCTCCAACGACAGCGGCTTCTACAACTGTTGCTCCAACAACAGTAGAAACTACAACAGAAGCACCAGAACTTCCAAATACAGGTACAAAAACTGTAGGAGTTTGGGCAGCAGTAGTGGCACTTCTAGCAGGATCAATGTTAGTGATTGTCAATAAGAAAAATTCACAAGCATAGTAAATAATGCTTGCTAAATATGCTCTACAGTAGTATATTAGAAACAGTTAAATATGTGAAAAGTACAAAGGGGTGCCATTTTGGCTGAGATGTTGTTACAAACCCTTGAACCTGTTACGTTAGTACGTGCGTAGGAATTGTATTTGATTTCGAAGTTTTAGACGGAGTCTCTTTGTGTTTTTCAATAAACGAAGGAGGCTCTTTTTTCATGAAGAGAAATGTTTTAGTATGGGTAGAAGCTGCAATTATTGCAGCGTTGTCAATGGCGTTGTCCTTTATTCCGGACTTTGCTGGGTGGTTTACACCGTCGTGGGGAGCAATTGTTCTTGTTATTTTTTCACTACGCCGCGGCTTGGCACCAGGTTTAGCAGCAGGTTTGCTATGGGGATTACTCCACTTTGCAGTAGGTAAAGTGTCATTCTTGTCTGTTGAACAAGTACTCATCGAATATGTCATTGCATTTGCAGTGATGGGACTTGCAGGACTTCTATATAGTCCGTTCCAAAAAGCGTTAAAAGCTGAAAAATATACAACTGCGATTACGTTAGCTTGTACTGCAGCTTTTGTAGGAGTTGGCGTTCGCTACTTCTTCCACTATATTGCCGGGGTTATTTTCTGGGGTAAATATGCACCAGAAGGAATGAGCCCATGGTTATATTCACTTACTGTAAACGGGACAGCGGCACTCGGAACTTTCGTTGTGGTAGTGATTGCGTGTGTGGCGCTGATTCGTCAGAAAAAAATTTGGATAGCTCACTAGGGAAATTGTGCTTTCCGAGTCCTGGTTTAACCTGAAACCAGGGCTCTTTTTTTGTGCTCTGGAAAAAGAAAAAGAGTAAGACACTTCGTGTCTTCAAATAACTCTATAGTAGTCATTAGTGCTGTACCGACCTGAGCCTGGGTCTCGGGTCTATCGATCTTCAAACTGACACTAGGAATGAATTCCAAGTGTCAGTAATTCACATCGATTACAACCGCTACAATGACTACTATAGAATTTGAAGGCACTCGTTTTTCTTACTCTTTTTCAGTATAGATCCCTGGTTTCAGTTAAACCATTTTAAGGGGCGGGCGGAGAAGAAAAGTGTGTGCCGTTCATTGAAGGCACTTGTTATTCTTACTCTTTTTCAGCAGAAGGACCTGGTTTTAGTTAAACCAATTTTCTTAGGAGCTAGGAGTGGGAAAAGAGGGTGCGGGGACGGAGAGAGAGTTTGACAGGAGGTCATTTCAATAGTAAAGTAAACGGTGAAAGAGGTGTTTGTATGGTTACAGAATCTGAAAAAATGAATGTGTCTCATGAGATTTGGATGATGATTATGAAAATCTACAATGAGAACTTGAAAACTTTTTCGATGTCATTAAAGAAGTGGGGTTGAATCCGACTCATTTTGAAGTGTTACATCTGATTTTCCGAAATCAAACGATGGATCAAAAGACGATTGCGCAAACGTTGAATTTGACGCAGGGAAATATTACGCATTGCATTCGTCATTTAGACAAGTTGGAATTAATTGCGATTGAAAAAAAGACTGGAAAAACAAAAGCACATTTCATTAACAGAAAAAAAGGGAAGAAGCTGCTCGATGATTTAATTCCAGCGCAACATCAAATGATGGAACATACATTGCGTGGATTAGACTGCAACCAAAAGCAACAATTGCGTGAGTTACTCGTCTCATTTGCAAACACATGTAAGAAGTCGGTTTAAGTAAATTTTAAGTACGAAACGTATACTGAAGAAAAAAGAAGAGGTAATACTATGAGAATTTTAGTAGCAGAAGATGAAATTGATTTAGCTGAAGCGCTGAAAATGATGCTAGAAATGCAAAAATATAGTGTGGAACTCGTTCACGACGGTGCGGACGCGCTGTTTTATGCTGAATCAACACCATATGATTTAATTTTACTGGATGTCATGATGCCGAAGAAATCTGGAGTGGAAGTGGTGCGTGAATTACGTGCAGGAGGGAATACCACACCTGTTCTAATGTTGACGGCAAAGAGCCAATTAGAAGATAAAGTAACAGGGCTAGAAGAAGGTGAGGACGATTATTTAACGAAACCGTTCGAAGCGCCTGAGTTGTTAGCGCGTGTGAAATCATTACTTCGCCGTCCAAATGTTTTCGTATCGTCAGTGATGACGGTTGGAAATATTGAATTAAATCGCGATAAGTTCACAATCCAATCCGCTAGCGGACAAGTGCTATTGAATAATAAAGAGTTTCAACTGATGGAGTACTTTATGATGAATAGCAATCAAGTATTATCGACCGAGTTAATTATGGGAAAAGTATGGGGACTCGACTCAGATGCGGAGATTAATGTCGTATGGGTGAATATCTCATCTCTTCGTAAGAAATTAGCAAGTATTGAGGCGAACGTGACGATTAAATCTGCACGTGGTCTAGGCTATCAGTTGATGGTCGAAGCCTAATTACAGTTGAAAAAATGAATGATAGTTAATAAAAGGGGAGCTTGCATGTTTAAACAACTTCAAAAAAAGCTTTGTAAAAAAAGTGCCATGCTGTCGTTTACGGCAGTACTACTGGTTGTGTTAGTGGCGGTAAACGTACTGAACTATCGGCAAACAGAAGCACAAGTGGATCGACTCTCGACAATGCTCATTGAAAATGACGGAGTTTTTCCTGAAGCTCCAGATGGTAGCGGACCAAAAAGAACATCCAGAGCATGGATTTCCAAAAGGTCAGGAGTTTCGTAAAGATGACCAATTATCCATCCGTTATGCAGTGGTGAAAAATCTCGAATAATGCGATTAAATCTGTGGATAAAACACATCTAGTTTCTATTGAAGAGGATACTTTGTCTGACAAAGCGCTTCTAATTGCACAAGGAACAGCTACTAGTGGCTGGGAAGGCGCTCTACGTTACCAAGTATCCAAAACAGACTCTGAAATGATGGTCGTGTTTATTGATGCGCATCGTGAAGTTCAGCAGAATTCAAGATTATTGATGGTTACGTTAACCGTATTTATTTTATGTATACTCGTTGTATATGTACTCGTTCGTCTTGCATCTAACCGTGCAATTCGTCCGTTTGTGGAAAACGTGGAGCGTCAGCGACAATTCGTGTCTAATGCCAGTCATGAGATTAAGACACCGTTAGCGGTCCTTTCAGCCAATACGGATTTACTTGCAATGATGGGCACAGAAGCTAAATTTGTCGATAGTAACAAGCGCCAAATTAAGCGTCTGAACTCTCTTGTGGAGCAGATGTTACTTCTTTCAAGATACGACGAAGGAGAAGCGGCTGCGACAAAAGAGGAAGTCGATTTAGTAGCCGTTACGAAAGGTATCGTAGAAGAGATTTTACCAGTTTTAAATGAAAAAGGACTCCAGGTAGAATTTACTGGGGAGGCACAAACGATTATCACAACGAATAAGAGCGCGATGACGGAGTTGATTCGTATCTTGCTCGATAACGCGATGAAGTATACGGTCGGTGAACCTATCATCACCATCGAGGCAAAACGAAATCAATTAGCCATTGGAAATGAAACCGAACCAATGACGAAAGAACAGGTCAGTCAGATTTTCGATCGCTTCTACCGCGTAGACAGTTCGAGAAATCGTACGACAGGCGGTAGCGGACTAGGGCTTTCTATCGCGCAGAAGATTGCCGAGGCTAACGATGTACAGTTGACAGCAGAACTCACAAGTGAAACTCAAATTCGCTTTGTCATTGAGGGTGAGAAAAATGGATGATCGACTTATCTATGAAGTTTTAGAAGTGGTTGGTGAAATTCCAAGCGGAAAAGTTGCTACCTATGGACAGATTGCTAAACTCATAGGGTCGACAGAAAAATGCAAGATTAGTTGGAAAGATTTTAAGTCAGGTAGAAATCTATGGCGACTATCCTTGCCACAGAGTCGTTAATGCAAGTGGAAGATTGGTACCAGGATGGTTTGAACAAAAAGAATTATTAGAAGCTGAAAGAATCATCCTTAAAAGCCCGACAAATGTATCACTCAAAAAATATCAATGGAATCCGGAAGAGGATTAGCCCAATCTACAATAAAGATTGGGCTTTTGTTTTAAAAGAGATATAAAATCAAAGACGTTGGAAAATAATTCCGGCGTCTTTTTTTATGCGAAATTTATCATATATGGTAATTTGAAGTGCACCCCAAAAGTTAGACAGAAAATCTAACTTTTGGGGTGCTTTTTTATGAAATTAACTTATGAGGATAAAGTTCAAATTTATGAACTCAGAAAACAAGGAGTTAGCTACGCACGACTTGCAGATACGTTCGGTATAAATGCGAGAAATCTTGTCTATATGATTAAATTGATTGATCGTTATGGTTTAGAGATAGTAAAAAGAGGGAAGAAAATTTATTATCCTCCAGAAATAAAACAAGAAATGATTGATAAAGTCTTACATAAAGGTTTGAGTATAGAAAAAGTTTCTCTTGAATACGGTCTTCCAGGTCCTGCGATGCTTTATAACTGGCTCGCACAATACAAGAAAAATAAGTATACTATTGTTGAGAAAACAAGAGGGAGACTACTTAAGATGGGACGTAAGCCAAAGAAAAAACCAGAAGAGATGACAGAACTAGAACGCCTTCAGGCTGAAAATGAGTATTTAAGAGCGGAGAATGCCATTCTAAAAAAGTTGAGAGAACTCCGCTTGAAGGAGGAAAAAGAGAAAGAAGAAAGACACAGATTGTCAGAGAGTTAGTGCCAGAGTTTCCTTTAGATATTCTTCTAAAGATTATTAAACTTGCTCGTTCAACTTACTACTATCACTTAAAGCAGCTAAACCTAGAAGATAAGAATCAGGCCGTAAAAAACGAAATAGAAACTATTTATAACGAGCATAAAGGAAATTATGGCTATCGTCGTATTACTCTTGAACTTAGAAACCGTGGTTTCATCGTAAAACCATAAAAAGGTACAACGCCTGATGAAAAATGTTAGGGTCTAAGGGCTCGTATTCGCAGAAAAACGTAAGTACTCTTCTTATCATGGAACCGTTGGAAAGAGAGTTGGAAACATTATTCAACGCCAATTTGAAGCTGAAAAACCGATGGAAAAGTGCTATACAGACATTACGGAATTTTCTATCCCAACAAGTAACCAAAAACTATATTTATCACCAATTTTAGATGGTTATAACAGCGAAATTATAGCTTATTCCCTTTCGTCTTCACCAAATTTAGACCAATTAAAAGATATGTTAAAACAAGCTTTTAGAGAAGAACAATACGAGAGTACTATTCTCCACAGTGATCAGGGATGGCAATATCAGCATGAGTTTTATCATAGTTTTTTAGAAGATAAGGGAATTCAGCCATCTATGTCCCGTAAGGGTAATAGTACTGACAATGGCATGATGGAATCGTTCTTTGGCATTCTTAAATCAGAAATGTTTTATGGCTATGAGCAGACATTTAAGTCTATAAAGGAACTTGAGAGGGCAATCGTCGACTATATTGATTATTACAACAACAAACGAATCAAAGTAAAATTAAAAGGACTTAGTCCTGTGCAATACAGAACTAAATCCTTTGCTTAAATTAATTGTCTAACTTTTTGGGGTCAGTACAAATTATCATATATGATAATTTTTTTAGTTTAAAAAACTTATTCGAAAAACTTTTTTTGTTTTAAGTTCATTTTAAGTAAGCTCGTTATGATTAAACCATCAACAAATAGTTGATAGGAAGCGAGGGGGACCAAATGAAAAGAAACAGAATGATTGTTCTATTATCCACGATTACTATTGCAACAACTTTAGTTGCATGCCAAAACACACAAACACAAACACAAGCTGAGGCGACTTCTCAAGTCCAATCACAACAGAGTCCCCCAGCTAAACCTGGAGGAGAAGGATTTGGCGGAAGCGACCAAGTGACACAAGGTGAGGCAGCAACAAATTTAACAACAGATGCAACAGTAACAGGAGAAACTTATGAATCTACCGGAGATGATGAAAATGCACTCCGTGTAACAGGAGCAACAGTCACATTAGATGGCGTAACGGTTAACAAAACAGCCGGAGCGACATCGAATACAGAAAACGGAGACTTCTACGGAATGAACGCAGGATTCTTAGCAACCGATGGAGCAACGGTAACACTCACAAACTCAACCGTCAATACAACTGCACAAAACGGGAACGGGGTGTTCAGTTACGGTTCAGGAACGACCGTCAATGTATCAGACACAACAATCACAACGACAAAAGATAACTCAGGTGGTATCCAAACGACAGGGGGCGCTGCGATGAACGCAACTAACTTGACGGTGAACACCGCAGGAAATTCATCAGCAGCGATTCGTACAGACCGTGGTGGTGGTACAGTAGTTGTAGATAAAGGAACTTACACTTCTACAGGATACAACTCACCAGCCGTTTACTCTACAGCGAATATCACTGTAAAAAATGCAACATTGAATGCTGAAACCTCAGAAGCACTTGTAATCGAGGGTCAAAACTCTATCACATTAGAAAATACCAACGTAACAGGGGATATGAGTTCAACAGAGGGTAGCTCTTCAGACAATAACGTGCACAACGTGATGATTTACCAATCAATGTCAGGAGATGCTGAGAGTGGAACCTCTACTTTCACAATGAAAGGTGGCACTTTAACAGGACGTAACGGAGACCAAATCTACGTAACAAACACACACAGTGTCATCACTTTAGAAGACGTAACGATCACAAATCAAGATTCATCTGGCAGATTATTAGCTATCTTAGGAAATGATGCAACACGTGGCTGGGGTACAGCCGGTGCCAATGGTGGTCAAGTTGATTTAACAACGATGAACCAAACATTAACTGGAGCGATTGAGGTGGATACCGTATCTACATTGAACTTTACAATGGGCAAAGGAACAAACTTTACAGGGACCATCAATATCGTAAAAAATGCCGAAGGAGGGACTGCCGTGGACAATAACGCAGTAATTACAGTAGAAGAGGGGGCGACATGGATATTGACAGGGAATGTCACAATCACATCATTAGAAAACAAAGGTACAATCAACTTTAACGGATATACAATCACATTAGCGGATGGTACGGTCCTAAAATAAAACTTAACTTACAGGAGCTAGGCTACGGTCTAGCTCTTATTTTTATTTCCTTAAGGGAAAAGTTCATATAATTTTCTATTTTCAATTGTTGAAAACTAGAAGAAAACGCGTGATTGTGATAAACTGACTAAAGGAAATAAAATAAAAAATGAGGTGTCACGATGGATCAAAACGAGAACAAAAATGTTGAATCAGTTGCTGAAAAAGCTACAGAAGTAAAAGACGAAGTAGTTGAAGTAGCAAAAGAAACAGCTGAAGAAGTGAAAGAAGTAGCAGAAACAGTTGTTGAAGAAGCGAAAGAAGCAAAAGCTCCTGAAGCAGATGGCGACTTCAAAGAAGTTGTTGAAGACGTAAAAGAAAAAGCAGAAGAGGCTGCTGAAAAAGCAAAAGAAGTTGCTGGTGTTGCAAAAGAAAAAATCGGAGAAGCAGCAAGCAAAGTATTCACAGAAGAAAATAAAGCAAAATTAAATGAAGCAGCAGATAAAGCTGTTGATAAAGTTGAAAGCTATAATAAAAATAATTTATTCGAAAAAATCTTCTTCGGTGTATCTATCGCTCTTGCAATCTTCACACTGTTAGTATTGTTAAACGGACTAAGTTTTGCGTTTGGTTCAAACGGCGGAATGAATATTACAAGTTTACAAGCAGCGTATAGGGACCTTTCTAATAAAGTGCAGAACTTAAGTTTATACTTTGGTTTATCATTCTTCTTTGCATTAGTAGGTGCCGTATTTACTGGATATTTCTTATACCAAGCTCATAAAGCAAGTAAAAACTTATGGACTAACGTGAATGTAGCTTCATTAGCAATGGTAGTATCTGTCTTCTTAGGAAACATCTTAGGTGGCGGATTCTTAGATGCTCTTGGAAAATTATCTGATTTCTTCAGTGGAAAATCAAATTCAGCAGTAAATGCATTTCTTTCTGAAGCATTTACAAACCCATCGGCAGCGAGCCGCACTGCACAATCATTCGTAGATGGATTACAAACAGGATCAAAAATTGCAATCTTCTTCTACTTAGTAGCATTTGCAGCATCAGCAGCAACTGTGTACTTCTACTACCAAAAATTATTCCAAAAGAAAGCGCAATAAGCGAGGGGCCAATGAAAAAATTCTTTCAAATCATTTTAGGGATTAGCTTCCTATTTCTATTAGTAGGTTGTAGTTCTCAAGAAACTGCGACTTTCACTCAAAAATCAGGTAAAACGGACGTGACTTTAGTTTATACGTATGATAAAAAGACTGATACCGTGACAAAGATTAAGCTCGAAACGAATGAACCTGCTGAACACACTGAGGCTCGTAAGGATAACGAAAAACTCTTTGAAGAGATTAAAGGAATTGATGGAGTTGTGACTTCACTGACAGAAAAAGATGGCAAACTTATCTCATCAGTTGAAATCGACTTAACGAAATATAAGTTTTCAAAACTTAAAGAAAGTAACAACTACTTCTTTACAGGTCTTGTTCAAAGTGGTTTCTTAACAGAAGACGGAGATCACGCATCATTCTCTAAGAGTAAAGAAGTTGCACTAAAACGCGGAATGACAGAACAAACGAAATAACGAAATGACTCATGGATAAAATGTCCATGGGTCATTTTTGTTTTAAGTTCATTTTAAGTTCGCTACGTATACTAAAACCATCAAGAAAAGGAATCGAGGAGAACGAGATGGAAAAGAAAAGACAATGGTTATTGACGACAACATTATTTATCTCTCTAGGGTTGGCCGCTTGCGGATCGCAAAGTGTATTAAGCCAAGCCGACGCAAACACTCAAACAACAACAAAGACATCTACAACTTCAACTACGCAGACGGCTTCTTATTTTGAAGCAAGCGACTTAACAGCGACTTACGACGAAAGTAAGGCTTCAAAAATTTCACTTCAAGGAACGACAGCTACTGTTTCAGGGGATGGCGTAACGGTCAGTGGAAGTACAGTAGAAATTACAAAAGCTGGAACGTATATCGTCGAAGGAACGGCGACAAGCGTTCAATTGAAAGTTGCAGCAGGCAAGGAAGATGAAGTACAAATCGTCTTTAAAAATGCGACTTTAAAGAATACGGAAGCTCCATTACTTGTTGATACAGCTAAGAAAGTGATTTTAACGCTAGCCGATGGAACGAAAAATGAAGTGGCCGATGAATCAACATCAACGGTTAAAGGTGCGATTTACTCCGATAGCGACTTGACGATTAACGGTAAAGGTTCATTAACGGTAACAGGTGCAGCAAGCAATGCCATTAAATCAAAAGACGGCATTCGTATCGTGGATGCGACAGTTACAACAACCGCGAAAAAACACGGGGTTGCAGCCAACGACTTCGTGAACGTGTCGGGCGCGACATTGAACTTATCAGCCGATGAAGATGGTATTCACTCAGACAATGAAGATGATGTATTGTTAGGAAATATTTACTTAACCAATACGACCATCACTGTAAATGCAGGAGATGATGGTATCAACGCTTCGAATACAATGCTCATCGACGAAGGTGCAACTATCGATGTACAAAAGAGTGAAGAAGGTCTTGAGGCTCGATTGATTCATCAAGTCGGTGGAACTGTCACAGTGAAATCTTCTGATGATGGATTGAATGCAAAAGGCTGGACGTTAGAATCTTCTGAAGGACAAGGTCCAGGGCAACAAACGAAGACCGTAAAAGCCGAAGCTGCAAATGTGAAAAACTTGGATCAAGCAGGCGAAGTGAAGATTGTCATCGACGGCGGAACATTAACCGTTGATGCTGAAGGGGACGGATTGGATGCGAATGGGTCTATCGAGATTAACGGCGGAACAGTCGTTGTCAATGGCCCAACAAGCGGCGCCAACGCAGCTCTTGACTATGACGACAATGGAAAACTAAACAGTGGTACAGTCCTCTTTGTCGATAATGGAGAAATGACAATGGGATTTGGTAGCGACTCTAGCCAAGCTTTCCTAATGGCAAGTGTTCAAGGAACGGCTGGAACAACCGTTGAAGTGGTTGACTCTTCTGGTAAAACAGTCGCAAGTCTAAAAGCTTCTAAGTCATTCTCGACGGTATTAATTAGTAGCCCAGAGATTAAAGAGGGAGAAAAATATACGATTAAAGTTGGTTCAAACTCAACAACAGCAACAGCTTCTAAGCAAGCAGCTAATACTAGTGGTAGACCTGGACAAGGTGGCCCTGGTGGCGGACAACCTGGGCAAGGAGGACCAGGCGGACAACCTGGCCAAGGCGGTAGACCAGGAGGTAGATAAGGCCGATAAGAATTCTAAGGAACCGTGAAAGGGGTGATTCCACCAAAATAAGAATGCGATGAGACCGTTCAAACGTTAGACGACAATCAGGAGTCCAAAATGTAACAAAAGTTCTCAAAAAATAACAAAAACTACAGCACACAAAACCATAAGACGGGGTATTATCTCAGCTATCGAAAGCTTAACTGAGACAATACCCCGTTTTCATGTTATATTATCTAACATAAGAGGTAAGGGCAGTTTTGACAAAAGATGAAACTTTTATTTACAATAACCCTATAAAGGAGGAAGGCAGATGGGTGAAAAGGAATTACGACGTTCACTAGCCGTCTTTCCAATCGGAACAGTCATGAAGCTGACCGATTTATCAGCACGACAAATTCGCTATTATGAAGAACAGCGCTTGGTTATCCCAGAACGTTCTGAGACGAACCGCCGCATGTATTCATTGAATGATGTCGATCGCTTATTGGAAATTAAAGATTATTTGGCCGATGGATTAACCATTATGGCCATTCAGAAGATTTTCAATAAGAATACAAATCCAGTATCGAAGGAAAGCGTAAAAGAGGCGCTGACGGATGAGGATGTCCGACGAATCTTCTACGACGAGATTATGCATATTAGCCGCTACTCTGGCGGAGAAAAATGGAACTTATAGGAGGAAACCAATGATTACACATGAAGAGATTAGGAGACAGGTAGAAGAGAAAGATGTTCGTTACTTACGATTGATTTTCACGGATATCCTAGGAACGATTAAAAATGTGGAAGTGCCAATTACGCAATTAGATAAAGTGTTGGCCAATAAAATGATGTTCGATGGTTCTTCAATTGAAGGATTCGTTCGTATCGAAGAAAGTGATATGTACTTATATCCAGATCTTTCAACTTGGGTGGTTTTCCCATGGAGCAGCAAACACGGCACAATCGCACGTTTAATCTGTGATGTTTACAAACCAGACGGAACGCCATTTGCGGGAGACCCACGTTCAAACTTAAAACGTGTGTTAAACGAAATGAAAGAATTAGGTTTCTCAAACTTCAACTTAGGACCAGAGCCAGAGTTCTTCTTATTCAAATTGGACGAAAACGGCGAACCAACGCTTGAAGGAAACGACCAAGGTAGTTACTTCGACTTAGCTCCAATTGACCTTGGGGAAGAATGCCGTCGTGAAATCGTTCTTGAATTAGAAAAAATTGGCTTCGATATTGAAGCAAGTCACCACGAAGTAGCTCCAGGGCAACACGAAATCGACTGGAAATACTCAGATGCGGTAGCGGCTTGCGATAACATACAAACATTCAAATTGGTTGTAAAAACCATTGCACGTAAACATGGATTACATGCGACATTTATGCCAAAACCAGTATTCGGAATTGCTGGTAGCGGAATGCATTTCAACTTATCTTTATTTGATAAAGACGGAAACAATGCGTTCTTCGACGAAAATGGCGACCAACGTCTAAGCGATACTTGCCGCCACTTCATCGCAGGGGTCATGAAACATGCGAAAGCTTTAACGGCCGTATGTAACCCAACCGTAAACTCATATAAACGTTTAGTTCCAGGATACGAAGCGCCTGTATATATTGCATGGTCTGCACGTAACCGTTCACCGCTGATTCGTATTCCAGAATCTCGTGGAATTTCAACGCGTATCGAATTACGTAGTGTGGATCCATCTGCGAACCCATATTTAGCGATGGCTGCGATTTTAACAGCTGGTCTTGAAGGGGTTAAAGAAAAAATGGAAGTTCCTGCAGCTGTCGACCGCAACATCTATGCGATGTCTGCTCGCGAACGTAAAGAAGCTGGAATCGATGATTTACCAGGAACATTAAACGAAGCGATTGAATACTTGAAACAAGACGAAACCGTTCAGTCTGCTTTAGGAAGTCATATTCTAGACAACTTCATCGAAGCAAAACGTTTCGAATGGGCTGCTTACCGTAGTCAAGTTTCACAATGGGAATTAGACCAATACTTGAAACTATTCTAAAAATTATACTGAGAGTGCACTCACAAGGTGCGCTCTTTTTATGTTCTATTTTATTCTTTGATGAAAAGTTTGTATAAGACTGTCTTCTGTTGATACGTAAAGCTTTTTCTTTGTTAAAGTTTTGACATATTTTGCTGAAAATGTAATACTGGTAAGGAAACGTAAAAAGGAAAGAGAGTGCTCACATGTATATAAAAGAGATGTCGAATGCGTTAGAAGAGTATCATGCTTTTATGGAAACTCAAGCCAACAGAACGGTTTTCCAAACGCCGGAATGGGGCGAAGTGAAGACGGATGGCTCATGGACAAGAGACGTACTACTAGTCATGTCGGATAATCATGAACCTGTTGCGGCTGCGATGATTCTTTATCGTAAATTACCTGCTGTGAATCAATATTTAGCGTATGCACCGCGCGGAATCGTAACGGATTATACAAATGCAGAACAATTAAAATCTGTGTTTGCGACTTTAAAAGTGTATTTGAAATCTAAAAATGCATTTGGATTAAAGATTGACCCAGAATTACAATGGCGTGAATGGACAAACAAGTTCGAAATGGTTGAAGGTGGATTCAATAACGAAGAATACCGCAAAAACATTTTAGCCTCTGGATTTGTAGAACGCCCAATGGATTTAGGGTTTGATGGGATTCAACCACGTCTAACAATGATTTTACCGTTGAAAGACGAAGGGAAAGGTATCGTTGAAACGTTTAATAAGAAAGAACGTTATAAAGTGAATGTGGCGAAGAAACAAGGGGTTGTTTGCTACAAGGGAACACTTGAAGATATGCCAATCTATGATGAGTTAAATAAAATTACAGCTGAGCGTGATAAATATGTTGCGCGTAGTATCGAGTATTTAACAACGATGTATCAACACCTTTATCCTAAAGGAATGGTGGATTTATACTTTGCAAAAGTGGACTATAATGTGCAATTAGCCTTTGCGACAAATCGCTTAGAAACAGCGCAAAAAGAATTCGATAAGTTAACAGGACAGCTGGAAACATTAAACAATCCAAAACGGATTGAAAATGTAGAAAAACAAATCGAATCGTTGAAGGTCAATATTGCTAAATACGAAAAAGAAATTGAACGCGTGAAAGGCGACTTAGAGAAGTATCCGGAAGGGAAAGTCGTCAGCGGAGCGTTCGTCGTAACGTACTTAGACAAAGCGTACTACTTATATGGCGCTAACATCACGGATGATGGTGGCTTAAATGCCAATAAGGCGCTTGTATCTTGGATTATGCAAACTCTTTATGATGAAAAAGGCATTCGTTCATTTGACTTCTTTGGAGTTTCTGAAGACCAAGAACATCACGGTGGGATTAACGGATTCAAGCAATCGTTTGATCCGGAGTTAGTGGAATATATCGGTGAATTTGATATGCCGATTTCTAAGTTCTGGTTTGAAATGTTCCATACATGGGCACCAAAAGCCGTGAGCTTGAAGAATAAAATTTTAGTAAGACGTAAAAAATAGTTGAAAGAGGCTGGACGAGTTTCCGGCCTTTTTTAGAAAATAGGAAAGGAGAATGGAATGCAAAAAAATAGCAATCTTAGAAAACTTGTCTTTATCGCATTATTAACAGCACAAGGGATTATCCTTGGATTACTTGAACAAGCCATTCCGTTTCCTTTTACATTTGCGCCAGGGGCAAAGCTAGGATTAGCCAATATCGTAACGTTGATTAGTTTATACACACTGTCCTTTAAAGAAGTGGTTTTAGTTGTCGTGATGAAAACATTGATGACGACCGTTCTTGGTGGGACGTTTTCAACCTTCCTCTATAGTGGGATGGGCGCGCTTGTCAGCTTTATCGGAATGTATCTTGTGAAGCAGCTTGGTGAGGAACGCGTGAGCATGATTGGTGTCAGTGCCACAGGTGGGATTTTGCACAATGTCGGTCAATTGATGGTCGCAAGCTGGATGGCAAAATCATGGACGGTGCTTTTATATTTACCAGCCATGTCAATCGTCGGTATCTTTGCAGGGATAGCCATTGGAATTGCGGCAAACTATGCATTAACACATGTAAAACTACTCAAAAACTACTCGGACAAAAAAGTTGGCTAAAGTTCGTGAAACAACCGACAATCAATGGACAAAAAGTGCAAAATAGAATATACTACTAAAGTGAGAAAATTCAAGGAGGATTTGCAATGACAAAAACAAACATTGTAGTAATCGGTGCCGGATTTGCCGGGGTAGCCGCTACAAAGACGTTGTCACATAAGTTGAAAAAGAATAAAGATGTCACAATCACATTAATTGATAAACATCCTTATTTAACGTACATGACAGAATTACACGAGGTTGCTGGAGGACGTGTTGAGCCAGATGCGATTCAATACGACTTACAAAAAATCTTCGCACGTTCTAAAAATGTAAACTTAGTAACAGATACTGTTACAAGTCTTGATAAAGAAAACAAAGTGGTTCGTACAAAACATGGCGAATTCTCTTATGATTATTTAGTACTTGGTATGGGTGGAGAAGCCAATGACTTCGGCGTTCCAGGTGTTAAAGAAAATGGATTTACGTTATGGTCAATGGAAGGCGCAGTGAAAATGCGTAAACATATTCTTAGCTGTGTAGAAAAAGCGGCTAAAGAACATGACCCTCAAAAACGTAAAGCGTTATTAACGTTTGCGGTTTGTGGTGCTGGATTTACTGGGGTTGAATTAGTCGGTGAATTAATGGACTGGATTCCAGTGCTAGCAAATGAATATAATTTAGATAAAGAAGACTTCGAGTTATACATTATCGAAGCAGTTCCAACAATCTTAAACATGTTAGATGCAAAAGATGCGGATAAAGCAGAAGCCTTCATGGTGAAACGCGGCATCAAAGTGATTAAAGGAAACGGAATTTCTGAAGTGAAGCAAAACAGCATTCGCTTAGCTGACGGCACAGTGATTTCAACGTACTCACTATTCTGGACAGCGGGAGTTAAAGCCAACACAGAAGCTGAAGTGTTTGGATTTAAAGCCGCTCGTGCAGGTCGTTTAGTGGTTAATGAAAACATGTTAGTCGATGGCGAAACAGATATCTTCGCAATCGGTGACTTAGCTTACTACGAAGAACCGGATAAAGGAAATGCTCCACATCCACAAATCGTACAAGCCGCTGAACAAACTGGTAAAACAGCAGCGAAAAATATTATCGCTTCAATTAACAACTCAGAAAAAGTAGCCTATAAAGGTAAATACGATGGATTCATGGTTTCTATCGGTTCCCATTATGGTGTTGCGTTCTTAATGGGCAAATGGCACTTAAGTGGTTTCTTTGCAATGTTGATGAAACACATCGTAAACATCAAGTATTTCTTAGAAATCTTCTCACTATACTATGCAATTCAATACGTGTTCCACGAGTTCTTCCATATTAAAAACCGTCGTAACATCTTCCGTGGACACTTATCACGCTACGGTAACGTATTATGGTCTGTACCACTTCGTTTATTCTACGGTGGTATGTGGACAATCGAAGGCTTGAAGAAAATCTTTGGTTTATGGGGCGCACATAGCTGGATTGATGGAAATCATTTAGCATTCCCATTCCCTTGGTTAACAGAAGCAACAAGTGCAGCGAGTGGTGCAGCAGAAACTGTAACAGCAGCAAGTGGCGCAACAGAAGCTGCAGCGCAAACAGCAACTCAAGTCGTTTCATTCGGTTTCAACTATTCATATGGTGAACAACCAGCAATGGTCATCGAAAAAATGCCAGACTGGTTCGCATCAATCATGCAAATCATGATTCCAAACGTTGAAGTCGCTCACTTAATGCAAAAAGTGATGTCATTCGTAGAATTAGCTATCGGTTTAGCAATCATGGCTGGTTTCTTAACATGGATCGTCAACGCAGTAACAATCGGTTTAGTCGCAACATTCTGCTTATCTGGTATGTTCTACTGGGTAAACATGTGGTTTGTTCCTGCAGCGATTGCGTTAATGAACGGTTCAGGTCGTGCATTTGGTCTTGATTACTACGTGATTCCATGGTTCCAAAGAACTGCGGGTAGCTGGTGGTATGGTAAGTCGAAAGCAATATATGGATTCGATAAGCAAGGAAACCAACTCGTTAAATAAGTATGTTATAATGAAGTCGGCATTTTTTGTCGGCTTCTTTTTTTAGAAGGTCGACTAGAAGGAGAAAACTATGACAATCGTACATCCAATGTGGATGGAGTATCCCGAATTACATGAAGAATTAAAACAAGTAAAAGCGATGATGCATGCATCTATCACGATCGAAAACAAACAGATTCGTGAGGCTATTTGGGCTGTCCTTGAATCTGGTGGTAAAATGGTACGACCTGCTTATTTGATTTTATTCTCAATGTGGAATGAAATCGAAACAAGGAAGAAGTCCATGCTGTGGCTGCGGCTCTTGAACTACTTCATGTGGCAACATTATTACACGATGACGTCATCGATGAAGCTGATACAAGAAGAGGACAAGAGACGATTAGTGCTCGATTTGGGAATCGTGTGGCGATTTATGCAGGCGACTACTTATTGACAGTGTGCTATCAGTTGCTTTCAAAATATAGTCAAGATTTAGCGGGTATCCAAATCCCAACAGACGGGATGATGCGTGTCATTGAAGGTGAATTGTCACAGATGGAAGAAAGCTACAAAACTGATGTGACGGTTCAAGATTACTTGAAGCGAATTGATGGGAAGACGGCGCAACTATTTATGCTCAGTTGTATGATGGGAGAACGTTTTTCAGAAATGGGCGAATTAGAGCGTGCTAGACATATCGGGAATTCTATCGGGATGGCGTTTCAGTTACTAGATGATATTCTCGATTATGAAGTAAGTTCTTCTGAATTTGGGAAACCTGTGTTAGAAGATGTGGCGCAAGGGATTTATACATTGCCGCTGATTGCGTCTTTACCGAAGTGTGAAAAAGAATTGCTTCCACTGTTAGAAAAGAAAAATCAGTTAACAGCACCAGATCGACTAGCAATTCAAAAGTTGGTCGTAAATGCAGGTGGTGTTGAAACTGCAAAAGATTTTGCATCGAAATATACCATGAAAGCAATCCATCAAATAGAGAAGTTGCCTGAAGCTGATGTGAAGCCTATGCTGTTAAAAATCACAAGTCAGTTATTGCAACGAAAATCATAAAACAAAACAATTCACAAACAAGGGCGTTTTCTGAAAAGGAAATGCCTTTTTCATTTCCTTTTTTCAAGTGAAAAAAGGAACGTTTCAACAGACTGGACCTAGACTTTTATCCGAAATATGCTATAATAGAACCTACAGAATTGATTAATTCTAAAATATATAGAAAAGGCAGGTTCTAAACATGACTATCAAAAAATCATTATCTGCAGCAGCAGTATTATTATCATCTGCATTTGTATTAGCAGCATGTGGCGGAAACAGCAAAACTGATTCAAACAAAACAACACAAGCAGCTACAACACAAACTGCAACTACACAAGCAGCAACACAAAAATCTAATGCAGCTTTAAAAGATGGCACTTACAAATTAGTATCAGAAGCTGACAAACGTGGTTGGCACGTAGAATTTACGATTACTGTTGAAGGTGGCAAAATCACTAAATCTGATTATGACAACTTAAACGATAAAGGTGAACGTAAATCAGCTAACGCAGAATACGAAAAAGCAATGAAAGATAAAGTGGGTACTGGCCCAGCAGAATACTTCAAAGCATACAACGAAGGTTTAGTTGCTAAACAAAACCCTTCAGACGTTGAAGTTGTTTCAGGTGCAACTAATGCGCATACTTCATTTGTTGAATATGCAAACAAATTAATCGAAGCAGCTCAAAAAGGGGACACTGCTGAAATCAAAGTAGCAGCTCCACAAAGCTAATTCATTTTAAAATAACCATTTCGACTCCTGTACGGTTGTGCAGGAGTTTTTTATTCGGATTACAAGTCACGGGTTTCGTTTTATCGTGAAATAAGGTACAATACTAAGGAATGATTTTTAAAAGGAGAGAACTATGAAAGCTAAATGGATGAAATGGGGACTTTTGGCAGTAATGTCGACATCAATTTTAACCGCATGCCAAAGTCAACCGAAGAATGAAGCCGACACTGTTTCAGGCGCATCAATTAAAACTCCAAGAGAAATTATTAAATCACCTGTGAAGAAAACAGACTTCTTACTCGGAACGGCGGTAGCTTTATCGGTCTACCATCCAAATACAGAAGAAGTGATTACCAATGCCTTAGAAATGATTAAAGACTTAGAAACGAATTACTGTGAATGCTTCTGGTTCTGAAGTGGATGAAGTAAACTTGGCCGCTGGAGAAATGCCGGTTAAGGTTAGTGCGGATGTGTACGAGTTAATCAAACTTGGATTGAAATATAGCGAAGAGTTCGACGGGGCTTTCGATGTTACGGTAGGACCATTGACGGCGTTATGGCATATCGGGTTTGATGATGCGAAGAAACCAACGCAAGAGGAAATCGATGCGGTGTTACCACTCGTGAATTATAAAGACGTTGAATTAAACGACGCGGAACAAACCGTCTTTTTAAAGAAAAAAGGAATGCAACTGGACCTTGGAGGGATCGCCAAAGGGTATATCGCCGATAAGGTTTGGGAATATTTTGCAAAAGAAGGCATCACAACAGCAGTCATTGACCTTGGTGGGAATATCGTCGTAATGGGCGGCTCACCTGCAAGAGACGGCGTTGCGTGGAATGTTGGGATTCAAGATCCGGATGCTTCTCGTGGGAAGACGCTTGGTACGATTTTAGAAAAAGACAAAACGATTGTAACGTCTGGGATTTATGAGCGTTATTTAACCGTAGACGGTCAAACGTATCACCATATTTTAAATCCGAAAACAGGATATCCATACGATAATAATGTGGAAGGAGTTTCTGTTATTGTCGACTGTTCTACAAAAGGAGACGCGTTATCGACGTCGATGTTCTCTGTGGGACCAAAGGCTGGAATCGAATATGCGAATAATCATGACGGAGTGGATGTCATTTTCGTAACGAAAGATAAAAAAGTGTATGTGTCGGATGCGATTAAAGATACGTTCAAATTAACAAATACGAACCTTGAGTTGAAGGAGAGTGTTGAGTAGTGACGAAAAAAGAGTTTATCGAACTAGTCGAATTGCGTACAAAAATCGCGAGTGTGTTCCCATTTGTCATCGCGTTTCTTTATTCGTTTGTTTTATTTAAACAAGTGAATGTTTTGAATATGCTGTTGTTCTTTATCGGGATGATTTGTTTTGATATGGCGACAACCGTGATGAACAATTTGATGGACTATGTCAAAGCGAAAAACTCCGATTATCGTGATAATCATAATGTGATTGGGACGAGTAGCCTCACTGTGAAGAAAGCATGGCAAGTCTTCGGTGGGCTGTTTGCAGTGGCAGCAGTTGTTGGAATCATCCTTGTAGCGCGCACGAATATTCTTTTGCTCATTGTCGGCGCAATTTGTTTCTTCATCGGTGTGTTTTATACATTTGGACCCATTCCGATTTCTCGGATGCCTCTTGGGGAAGTGTTATCAGGGTTCACAATGGGGTTCGGGATTTTCTGGATTACGGTATTTTTAAATGTGCCAGAAGGAACGGTTTTTGCAGGGGTACAGTTAGACGGAAGTATTTTAACGATGCAACTGGACATTATAGCTCAATTGAAAGTGTTCCTATTATCTCTGCCGCTTGTTTGTACGATTGCCAATATCATGTTAAGTAATAATATTTGTGATTTAGAAACAGATATTACGAACCATCGTTATACATTGGTGTACTATATTGGAAAGAAACAAGCGTTAGTGGTCTATCAAGTATTATATGCGATTGCGTTTGGTGCGATGGTGCTTGCGGTGTTGCTCGGCGTGGCGGCTTGGATTCTTCTTGGTGTGCTAGCAGTTGGCGTTCCTGTGTATAAACATATTCAACAGTTCAAAGCTCTCCAAGAAAAGAAAACGACCTTTGCGTTAGCGATTAAAAACATGGTAATGATTCATTCATTGCAAGCCGTGCTATTATTCGTTGCGGTCCTTTTCTTTAACTAGTGTGTACTTGACAAAGCAAGTTCATTTCCTTATGATGGAGTAGATATGGATTTATAGAAAGTAGTGAAAATATGGCTCAGAAAAAAGCGGCGTTAGCTTGTAGCGTATGTGGTTCAAGAAACTACACGATTACGCTTGGACAAAATCGACGAGTAGAACGTCTAGAAATTAAAAAATTCTGCAAGTATTGCAACAAACAAACACTACATCGCGAAACAAAATAAAAGGAAGAGGAGATTCGAAATGCGTTTTTTATCAAATGTGATTAAAGAGATGAAAAAAGTTACTTGGCCAACAGGTAAAGAAGTAAACAAATATACAATTACAGTAATTATGACAGTGCTTGCTGCACTATGCTTCTTTGCAGTAGTGGACTATGGAGTGCATCAACTCATTACATTCCTTTTAAAATAATAGTACTTTAAAGTGATTAGTGATATACTAAGAGCAGTTGAAAAAACCTTCGCTTATGAAGGTTTTTTTGTATGGAAAAATGTTGTCAACACTCAAGGAGGAGTATAAATGGAAAAAGAATGGTATGTATTGCACACTTATTCAGGTTATGAGAATAAAGTAAAATCAAATCTATTATCACGTATCCAAAGCATGGGTATGGAAGAAAACATCTTCCGCGTGATTTCACCTGAAGAAGAGGAAGTAGAAGTAAAAGACGGTAAAACTAAAACGACTGTTGAAAAAACTTTTCCTGGTTATGTATTAGTTGAAATGGTCATGTCAGACCAAGCATGGTATGTTGTTCGTAACACTCCAGGCGTAACTGGATTCGTTGGTTCACACGGTGCAGGTTCAAAACCATCTCCATTATTACCAGAAGAAGTAGAAGCAATCTTAGGACGTATCGGTGAAAAAGTTCATGCTCCAGTTGAATTAAATGTATCTGTTGGAGACTACGTCATCATTACTGAAGGTGCCTTCAACGATATGAGCGGTAAAGTAGTAGAACTTGACCACGAAAAACAAAAAATTAAAGTGGCGATTGAAATGTTCGGTCGTGAAACAATTGCAGACTTAGAGTTCCACCAAGTGAAAGAAGATGACTCTTATTAACATGTATCCTACAATGTTAGAACGATTTATTCGATATGCGAAAATCAATACGCGTAGTGATTTGAAATCAACAACGATTCCTACGACAAAGAGTCAATGGGAATTTTTAGAAATGCTTCGTGACGAGTTAGTGGAATACGGCTTTCAAAAAGTAGAACTCGATCCAGAGGATAGCTACTTAGTGGCGCTCCTCCCAAGTAACTTGGAAGAAGGAAGTGCGGCGCCTGCGATTGGATTTATCGCCCACGTTGATACCGCAGATTTCAATGCGGAAAACATCGATCCACAAATTCACGAGAATTATAACGGAGAAGATGTGCTGCTTAATGCCGAAAAGAATTTAGTAATGACGGTCAGCGAGTTTCCAAGTTTGAAACTATATTGGCAAAACGTTAATTACAACTGATGGAACGACATTGCTAGGTGCCGACGATAAGGCGGGTCTGGTTTCGGTATTAGAAGCGTGCTTGTATTTAATGGCGCATCCAGAAATTCCGCATGGCGATATTTGGTTAGCGTTTGGTCCGGACGAAGAAATCGGGAAAGGCGCTCACCGTTTCAAAGCGGAGCGTATGCCTGCAAAATTTGCCTACACTTTAGATAGTGGAGTCGTAGGGAAGTTAGAATATGAAACGTTCAATGCGGCTCGTGCAGTGGTGACGATTCATGGGACAAGTGTTCACCCAGGGCAAGCTAAAGATGTGATGGTGAATGCTTTGGCAGAAGCAGCGAAACTATTTGCACGCATGCCAGAAAAAGAAGTGCCAGAACATACGAGTGGGTACGAAGGCTACTTTATGTTATCGAAACAATCAGGCGACATCGGTAAGGTTGAATTGGAATATATTATACGCGATCACTCGATGGAGAAATTCGAAGAGAGAAAAGTGCAGTTCCAACAAATTGTCGATGCGCAAAACGCAACGTATGATGTGCCTCGTATCGAATGCACGATTTACGATGAGTACTATAATATGTACGAAATCTTAAAGGACGATATGACTTCGGTTGAAGTAGCGATTGAGGCTTATAAAGAATGTGGCATCACGCCAGACATTCAACCATTCCGTGGAGGAACGGATGGATGTATTATTACCTATAAAGGAATTCCGACTCCCAACCTTTTTACCGGAGCAGAAAACCTTCATGGGCAGTATGAATTCGTAACTCTCGAAAGCATGCAAAAAGCCAGCGACGTTGTATTAAAAATTATTGAATTAGTCCAAAGAAAAACGGTTGAGTAATACTCAACCGTTTTTATGTTATGTAGAATATGCCGTATGCAGCAGAAGATGAATTTGTTATAATGAAATAAGTATGGAATTGCTTATAAGGTAGAAGGTATTTCTAAGGGAAGGATGGTATTTGATCTTATGTATTTATTTGGTGTGAATGTCATAATCTCTATTCTTTTGGAAATAGTAATACTTCTATTAAAAAGTAGAATCAATAAAAATAGAGAAATTGAGAATACTCATGAACTTGAAATGAAAGGCATGTTGAGTGATGTCAGTGTGAACTATAAAGAAGGTTCTTTCTTTAGCTATAACTACTATACAAAAGAGCTGACTAAGAAAAAGATTGCAAATTACACAGATTATATTCAGTTGGCTCATGAATATAGCCACGCGATTCATAATGAAGTAACTGGGTATAGATTAGGGAAGTTCTTTGGTGCGATAACATTCTTTTTGGTTCTGTTTATACTCATGTTGTTCGCAAGTATGTTTCTTATGGATAAACTCATCTTTATTTTGGCACTAAGTTGTATAGCCATTTATTTAATCTATTATCTTCTTGTAATATATATAGAAGTCTCTGCAAATGGTATTTTGTTTAAGAAGAACAGTGTTAAAGAAGATAAGTTAGTAGTTGCTTATGTTATTTTAAGTATGGTAAACGAGTTTGTTTTCAGATTATTAGGATTTGTTGTGTTGTATGCTGTTGTTGCAAAGGCATGAAACATTATTTTTATAAATAAAAAGAGCACCGGAAAATCTTCAATAGATCCTCCGGTGCTTTTCGTATGCCGAAAATAGGGTGGTATGAAAAAATATATTGAGAAACTCTCGATATAATAGGCTTTTCCTAATAGAGCTTTTCTTTGGTAAAAAGTAATATGGAACAAAAGTCATTATCAGTAAATAAGTTGTGCGACAATAATACAATTTAATACCTATGCTATAATAGCCTAAACGTCTCAAAAGATAATATATCTATTTCTAGATTAGTAAAATTGAGAATGATTATAAGGAGATAACTTTTATGAAAAAAGCAATGCTAATTATTAATCCAACTTCTGGAGGAGAAAAGGCGTTAGACTATAAAGAAAAATTAGAAAATAAAGCAAAGGAATACTTCGAATACGTTGAAACGAAGATTACTGAAAAAGCTAAAGATGCTACTGCTTTTGCGGAAGAAGCTTCAAAGGAGAATTATGAAGCGGTAATTGTTTTTGGTGGGGATGGAACTGTTAATGAAGTAATTTCTGGTATTGCTGAAAAGGACTATATTCCTAAATTAGGGATTATTCCAGGAGGGACTGGCAATTTAATTACTAAATTGCTAGAAATTAGTCAAGATATTGATGAGGCAATTGACCAACTTGATTTTAATAAAACAAATGTGATAGATATTGGAAAGGCAAATAAGAGCTATTTTGGATATATCTTTAGTGTCGGTTCTTTACCAGAGGCGATTCATAACGTTGAAATAGAAGATAAAAACAAAGTATGGAGTATTAGCTTATGCAATAAATACAATTAAGTCCGTTATTAAAGATGAGGTGTTCAATATTAAAAATTGAAACAGAAAATGGGAGTTACGAAGGGAAGCTAGTCAAGTATTAGTTTTGCTTTCTAATTATTATGCTGACAAGAAAATATTTGAAGAAAAACAAAGATGGGTATGCGAATATATTAATTTTGAAAAATGCGTCTATAATTTCAAAATTATCATTAATTCCAGATTTGTTAAAAGGTGATATCGTGGAGAATGATAATATTGAATATATTAAAGCAAAAGATATTACAATCTCATCGGATACTAAATTAGAATCCGATATTGATGGTGACCAATCTGATGATTTACCAGTAAAAATTACAGTATTAGGAAATCATATTGAAATTTATTCATTATAAACATAAAAAATATCCGTGGTGCGTATATAAGATGACTTTGTGAAGAAAACCCGATTTTAACCGTAACAAAAACGACAAAAATGGCTCTTTTTGTGAATGTAAGCAGATACATTGTTTTAGAGTTGTTTTGATGTATAATTAAAAGTGTAAATACCAAACAGAAAGGGAGATTTATTATGACAGATAAAGGATTTACAGATAAAGTTAAGGGAAAAGCAAAGGAAGTTGTGGGAGAAGTTACTAACGACGACTCTACAAAAGCAGAAGGCCTTTTAGACCAAGCTGTTGGAAAAGCTAAAGAAATTGCTTCAGATGTTAAAGACGTTGCGAGCGAATTAGTTGAAAAAGCTAAAGACGCGCTTGATTCTAAATCTGAAGAAAAATAGTCGTATAATTATATTTACTGAGGATAGTGCGGCTGAATGCCGTGCTATCTTTTTATTATTTAAAGGAGTGAATTAAATGGGTATTCTATCTTGGTTAGTACTTGGCGCATTCTCTGGTTGGATCGCAAGTATTATTATGAATAAAAATGAATCTATGGGTGCGGTAGCAAATATCTTTACTGGTATTGTTGGTGCTTTTATCGGAGGAGCAGTATTTAACTTCTTCGGTGGATATGAAGTTACAGGTTTAAATCTTCATAGTGTAATAGTATCAGTTGTAGGTGCATGTATCCTGTTGTGGATTTTAAATAAATTCAATAAAAAATAAAAGACAAAAAGCGACAGAAAATTTCTATCGCTTTTTTAGTTTGTTTAATGCCAATCCTCGAATTCTTCATTGTGATTTTCTAAGTTGAGCTCAATGAGTTTTTCTCTTAAAGACTAGAATGCTTCTATTAATACATTTCCATTTTTAAAAGCAATGAATGGTTTATCTATTAATTCTATAGATAGAATAATAAGCTTTAAAGTCTTTTCTTTGTTATCTAATAGGTTGCTTAGCTTACCTAGTAGTGTATCGTCGTTATAATTGAGATTAAGAGTAGTAAGGTCAGAATATGACAATGTAAGAGAAAATCTATGAAAATGGAACAAATTATGGCACAAAAACGTAAAACAAGCACTTAAAAGTCTTATTTTATAGGACTTTTAAGTGCTTTTCATATGCCGAAACAGGGGTCGAACCTGCGACCTACGCGTTACGAGTGCGTTGCTCTGCCAACTGAGCTATTTCGGCTTCTTGTACTATTAATTATACGAGTGTTATTCTAAATTGTAAAGGTTTCGCGATGGATTTATATAGAAGAAATCCGACTTCCTTGGGCATTTTAATAAAATAGAAAAACTTTTAAAAAAATGAATCATATCGGTTGAAATTGATAATCAGTTGTGATAAATTAATATCACTGTTGAGCGAACGTTCGCTTATAAAACAGTTTCAAAAAAACTTTGAAAAAGTTACATGAAATCTGTTGACAGTGAAAATGTCCTGTGATAGGATATAGAAGTTGTTGAAAAACAACGATTGACCTTTGAAAACTGAACAAAGAAGACAAACCAAATGTGTAGGGACTTCATCTTTTGATGAAGAAACAACAATTTCTTATCTCTTAAAGAGATACAATAAGTCAGTAATTAAAATGAGCTTTTCAAAGCTCATGAAAATTCAAATTTTTCATGAGAGTTTGATCCTGGCTCAGGACGAACGCTGGCGGCGTGCCTAATACATGCAAGTCGAACGAGAGCGACCGGTGCTTGCACTGGTCAATCTAGTGGCGAACGGGTGAGTAACACGTGGGTAACCTGCCCATCAGAGGGGGATAACATTCGGAAACGGATGCTAAAACCGCATAGGTCCTTTAACCGCATGGTTGAAGGAGGAAAAGAGGCGCAAGCTTCTGCTGATGGATGGACCCGCGGTGCATTAGCTAGTTGGTGAGGTAACGGCTCACCAAGGCCGTGATGCATAGCCGACCTGAGAGGGTGATCGGCCACATTGGGACTGAGACACGGCCCAAACTCCTACGGGAGGCAGCAGTAGGGAATCTTCCGCAATGGACGCAAGTCTGACGGAGCAACGCCGCGTGAGTGAAGAAGGTTTTCGGATCGTAAAACTCTGTTGTTAGAGAAGAACAAGTGCTAGAGTAACTGTTAGCGCCTTGACGGTATCTAACCAGAAAGCCACGGCTAACTACGTGCCAGCAGCCGCGGTAATACGTAGGTGGCAAGCGTTGTCCGGATTTATTGGGCGTAAAGCGAGCGCAGGCGGTTCCTTAAGTCTGATGTGAAAGCCCCCGGCTCAACCGGGGAGGGTCATTGGAAACTGGGGAACTTGAGTGCAGAAGAGGAGAGTGGAATTCCATGTGTAGCGGTGAAATGCGTAGATATATGGAGGAACACCAGTGGCGAAGGCGACTCTCTGGTCTGTAACTGACGCTGAGGCTCGAAAGCGTGGGTAGCAAACAGGATTAGATACCCTGGTAGTCCACGCCGTAAACGATGAGTGCTAAGTGTTGGAGGGTTTCCGCCCTTCAGTGCTGCAGTTAACGCATTAAGCACTCCGCCTGGGGAGTACGACCGCAAGGTTGAAACTCAAAGGAATTGACGGGGACCCGCACAAGCGGTGGAGCATGTGGTTTAATTCGAAGCAACGCGAAGAACCTTACCAAGTCTTGACATCCTTTGACCACTCTAGAGATAGAGCTTTCCCTTCGGGGACAAAGTGACAGGTGGTGCATGGTTGTCGTCAGCTCGTGTCGTGAGATGTTGGGTTAAGTCCCGCAACGAGCGCAACCCTTATTACTAGTTGCCAGCATTGAGTTGGGCACTCTAGTGAGACTGCCGGTGACAAACCGGAGGAAGGTGGGGATGACGTCAAATCATCATGCCCCTTATGACTTGGGCTACACACGTGCTACAATGGATGGTACAACGAGCAGCGAACTCGCGAGGGTAAGCGAATCTCTTAAAGCCATTCTCAGTTCGGATTGTAGGCTGCAACTCGCCTACATGAAGCCGGAATCGCTAGTAATCGCGGATCAGCACGCCGCGGTGAATACGTTCCCGGGTCTTGTACACACCGCCCGTCACACCACGAGAGTTTGTAACACCCAAAGTCGGTGAGGTAACCTTTTGGAGCCAGCCGCCTAAGGTGGGATAGATGATTGGGGTGAAGTCGTAACAAGGTAGCCGTATCGGAAGGTGCGGCTGGATCACCTCCTTTCTAAGGATAAACCAGAATGTCGAAAGATGTTCTAGGTAATACGGAACCCTACAGGGTTTAGACTTCTTTGTTTAGTTTTGAGAGGTTAAACTTCTCAAAACAAAAGTTCTAAATGCGAACAAGGGCCTATAGCTCAGCTGGTTAGAGCGCACGCCTGATAAGCGTGAGGTCGATGGTTCGAGTCCATTTAGGCCCATTAGTTTGAATTTAGGGGGCTTAGCTCAGCTGGGAGAGCGCCTGCTTTGCACGCAGGAGGTCAGCGGTTCGATCCCGCTAGTCTCCATATCTGCTAGAAATAGCAGAGAATTTTTGTTCTTTGAAAACTGAATACTATATCACAACAAATAACCAATTAATTTACCGAGAGTTAGAGTAACATCTAACGAAAAGAGTTTTTTAACAAAACGCAACGCTATGCGACATTTAACCAACGGTTAAGTGAATAAGGGCGCACGGTGGATGCCTTGGTACTAGGAGCCGAAGAAGGACGGAACTAACACCGATATGCTTTGGGGAGCTGTAAGTAAGCTAAGATCCAAAGATTTCCGAATGGGGGAACCCAACACCTTTCATAGGGTGTTACCAATGAGTGAATACATAGCTCATTAGGAGGTACACGCAGGGAACTGAAACATCTCATTACCTGCAGGAAGAGAAAGAAAAATCGATTCCCTGAGTAGCGGCGAGCGAAACGGGAGGAGCCCAAACCAACGAGCTTGCTTGTTGGGGTTGTAGGACTAGAACGTGAGAAGAAATCAAGATAGCAGAAGTGGTCTGGAAAGGCCCATCAAAGAAGGTGACAATCCTGTACGCGACATTTTGATGAACTCTACTAGCATCCTGAGTACGGCGGGACACGAGGAATCCCGTCGGAATCCGCCAGGACCATCTGGCAAGGCTAAATACTACCTAGTGACCGATAGTGAACCAGTACCGTGAGGGAAAGGTGAAAAGAACCCCGGGAGGGGAGTGAAAGAGTACCTGAAACCGTGTGCTTACAAGTAGTCAGAGCCCGTTAATGGGTGATGGCGTGCCTTTTGTAGAATGAACCGGCGAGTTACGTTTACATGCGAGGTTAAGATGAAGAGTCGGAGCCGTAGCGAAAGCGAGTCTGAATAGGGCGCATGTAGTATGTGGACGTAGACCCGAAACCAAGTGATCTACCCATGTCCAGGTTGAAGGTGCGGTAAAACGCACTGGAGGACCGAACCAGGGCACGTTGAAAAGTGCTTGGATGAGGTGTGGGTAGCGGAGAAATTCCAATCGAACTTGGAGATAGCTGGTTCTCTCCGAAATAGCTTTAGGGCTAGCCTCGGAATCAAGAATCGTGGAGGTAGAGCACTGTTTGGACTAGGGGCCCATCTCGGGTTACCGAATTCAGATAAACTCCGAATGCCATGTATTTATATCCGGGAGTCAGACTGCGAGTGATAAGATCCGTAGTCGAAAGGGAAACAGCCCAGACCACCAGCTAAGGTCCCAAAATATCTGTTAAGTGGAAAAGGATGTGGGGTTGCACAGACAACTAGGATGTTGGCTTAGAAGCAGCCATCATTCAAAGAGTGCGTAATAGCTCACTAGTCGAGTGACCCTGCGCCGAAAATGTAACGGGGCTAAACAGATTACCGAAGCTGTGGATTGGACCTTATGGTCCAGTGGTAGGAGAGCGTTCTAAGGGCTGTGAAGCATGATCGTAAGGACATGTGGAGCGCTTAGAAGTGAGAATGCCGGTATGAGTAGCGAAAGACGGGTGAGAATCCCGTCCACCGAATAACTAAGGTTTCCTGGGGAAGGCTCGTCCTCCCAGGGTTAGTCGGGACCTAAGGCGAGGCCGATAGGCGTAGTCGATGGACAACAGGTTGATATTCCTGTACTTCTATAAATCGTTTGAGCAATGGAGGGACGCAGGAGGCTAAGAAAAGCGTACGACTGGAAGTGTACGTCCAAGCAGTGAGTCGGCTGATGAGTTAAATGCTTATCACGAATGCGACAAGCTGTGACGGGTAGGGAAGTTTAGTACCGAAGTTTCTGATGTCACACTGCCGAGAAAAGCTTCTAGCAAGATTTATAGGACCCGTACCGCAAACCGACACAGGTAGTTGAGGAGAGAATCCTAAGGTGAGCGAGCGAACTCTCGTTAAGGAACTCGGCAAAATGACCCCGTAACTTCGGGAGAAGGGGTGCTGGTAGCAATACCAGCCGCAGTGAATAGGCCCAGGCGACTGTTTATCAAAAACACAGGTCTCTGCAAAATCGAAAGATGACGTATAGGGGCTGACGCCTGCCCGGTGCTGGAAGGTTAAGAGGAGAGGTTAGCCGCAAGGCGAAGCTTTGAATTGAAGCCCCAGTAAACGGCGGCCGTAACTATAACGGTCCTAAGGTAGCGAAATTCCTTGTCGGGTAAGTTCCGACCCGCACGAAAGGCGTAACGATCTGGGCACTGTCTCAACGAGAGACTCGGTGAAATTATAGTACCTGTGAAGATGCAGGTTACCCGCGACAGGACGGAAAGACCCCATGGAGCTTTACTGTAGTTTGATATTGAGTGTTTGTGTCACATGTACAGGATAGGTAGGAGCTGAAGAATCCGGGACGCCAGTTTCGGAGGAGGCAACGGTGGGATACTACCCTTGTGACATGACCACTCTAACCCGCACCCCTCACCGGGGTGGGAGACAGTGTCAGACGGGCAGTTTGACTGGGGCGGTCGCCTCCTAAAATGTAACGGAGGCGCCCAAAGGTTCCCTCAGAATGGTTGGAAATCATTCGTAGAGTGTAAAGGCAGAAGGGAGCTTGACTGCGAGACCAACAAGTCGAGCAGGGACGAAAGTCGGGCTTAGTGATCCGGTGGTACCGTATGGAAGGGCCATCGCTCAACGGATAAAAGCTACCCTGGGGATAACAGGCTTATCTCCCCCAAGAGTTCACATCGACGGGGAGGTTTGGCACCTCGATGTCGGCTCATCGCATCCTGGGGCTGAAGTCGGTCCCAAGGGTTGGGCTGTTCGCCCATTAAAGCGGTACGCGAGCTGGGTTCAGAACGTCGTGAGACAGTTCGGTCCCTATCCGTCGCGGGCGTTGGAAATTTGAGAGGAGCTGTCCTTAGTACGAGAGGACCGGGATGGACACACCGCTGGTGTACCAGTTGTTCTGCCAAGAGCATCGCTGGGTAGCTATGTGTGGACGGGATAAACGCTGAAAGCATCTAAGCGTGAAGCCCCCCTCGAGATGAGATTTCCCATCATTTTAAATGAGTAAGACCCCTGAGAGACGATCAGGTAGATAGGGCTAGAAGTGGAAGTGCCGCGAGGTATGGAGCGGACTAGTACTAATCGGTCGAGGACTTAACCACGAGTTGTATAGCTGGTAGATTGATGGAGTTGGATATAGATTCAGTTTTGAAAGAACGAAAGTTTTTTCAGAAGATAAAGTGTGGTGACGATGGCAAGAAGGATACACCTGTTCCCATCTCGAACACAGAGTTAAAGCTTCTTAGCGCCGATAGTAGTTGGGGGTTTCTCCCTGCGAGGGTAGGACGTTGCCACGCTTTATATATAATGGAGGTTTAGCTCAGCTGGGAGAGCATCTGCCTTACAAGCAGAGGGTCAGCGGTTCGATCCCGTTAACCTCCATTGATGAGTGATTAGCTCAGTTGGTAGAGCATCTGACTTTTTAATCAGAGGGTCACAGGGTTCGAGCCCTGTATCACTCATAGCCGGCTTAGCTCAGTTGGTAGAGCATCTGATTTGTAATCAGAGGGTCGAGGGTTCAAGTCCTTTAGCCGGCATTAAAACCAAATTTGCGGAAGTAGTTCAGTGGTAGAACACCACCTTGCCAAGGTGGGGGTCGCGGGTTCGAACCCCGTCTTCCGCTTTGCCAATGTAAAACCATGGCCCATGCCGGGGTGGCGGAATTGGCAGACGCACAGGACTTAAAATCCTGCGGTCAGTGATGACCGTGCCGGTTCGACCCCGGCCCTCGGCATTAATTAAATATACAATGCACCCATAGCTCAATTGGATAGAGTACTTGACTACGAATCAAGCGGTTACAGGTTCGACTCCTGTTGGGTGCATTTTTTACTTACGGGAATTAGCTCAGCTTGGTAGAGCACTTGGTTTGGGACCAAGGGGTCGTAGGTTCGAATCCTGTATTCCCGATACGTAAACAAATGAGGAAGCTAGACATCTTGTCTAGCTTCTTTTTTTTATCGGAAAATGCAAGATGATTGGCAAAAGGCGCATTCTTTTGTATAATTAAAGTCAAATATAGTCAAGGTAAAAGGAGGAAGATGAATGCAAAATCAAAATATGTCGGATTTGATTGAAAATTACTTAAAGAATGTACTGCATAAGAACGAAACAGTTGAAATCAGACGCAGTGAGATTGCAGACCGATTCAATTGTGTACCTTCCCAAATTAATTACGTGATTAATACTCGTTTTACTATTCAACAAGGATATGTCGTTGAAAGTAAACGCGGTGGCGGTGGTTATATCCGCATTATGAAAGTAAATCTAGTGGATGAGATGGATATCTTAAATGCATTAAGCGATCTTGTTCCTGAAGAACTTTCAGCGCGAGAAGGCAATCATTTATTACAAAACTTATATGAAAATGAGCTGATTACTAAACGTGAGGCGCAAATGATGTCACTCATGATGGAGAAAGATACATTCCCTTCAAACGTAAAGAATGCTGCAGAGATTCGTAGTAATATGATGAAGAAATTAATCGACAATTTGAAATACCGTTAAATAGAAAGGAATAAACGCATGAGTGAAATTTTTACACCAAAAGCAAAGAGTGCAATGGTCTTAGCCGCAAGAGAAGCCATCCTGTTCAAACACCAAGCTGTGGGAACAGAGCACTTACTATTAGGATTAATCCTTGAACAAGAAGGCATCGCGGGAAATGTGCTTCGTGCTGCAGGGTTGACTGCGGAAATCGTTCGTTCTGAAATCGAGTCACTCACAGGATACGGCTCAAACCGTAAGCAAATGGATCCGTACTTAATGCCTTATTCACCAAGAGCGAAGAAAGTGATTCTATCGGCTACCGATGAAGCCAAACGCCTCGAAGTGCCACAAGTCGGAACAGAGCACTTATTATTAGCCTTATTACGTGAAGAAGTATTAGCGACGAAGATTCTTCGTGATAACCAAATCGACCCTCAAGAGTTGATGAAAGAAATCTACGGTAAAATCGGAATTCAACCTTCAAACGCAGGTTCTAAGAGAAAAGCACGTCAAGAGTCTTCACAAGAAGGAACGCCTACATTAAACAGCTTAGCGCGTGACTTAACCGAATTAGCTCGCGAAGGCAAAATCGACCCAGTTGTTGGTCGTGAAGATGAAGTACGCCGCATTATCCAAATCATTAGCCGTCGTACGAAAAATAACCCTGTCCTCGTTGGGGAACCAGGTGTTGGGAAGACAGCCATCGTTGAAGGCTTAGCACAACGCATGGTAAGCGGAGAAGTTCCAGAAGAAATCGCCGAAAAACGTTTGATGATGTTAGATATGGGTGCAGTAGTTGCGGGAACAAAATACCGTGGTGAGTTCGAAGAGCGCATGAAGAAAATCTTGGATGAAGTATATCGTGAACAAGATGTGATTCTCTTTATCGATGAGTTGCATACCCTTATTGGTGCAGGTGGGGCAGAAGGCTCTATCGATGCTTCAAACATCTTAAAACCAGCGCTTGCTCGTGGTGAAATCCAAGTCATCGGGGCGACTACGCTTGATGAATATCAAAAATATATCGAAAAAGACGCAGCCTTAGAACGTCGTTTTGCCTCAGTTCATGTTAATGAACCTAGCGCAGACGATACAGTCGAAATCTTAAAAGGCCTACGCAAACGTTATGAAGACCACCACCGTGTGGAAATCACTGACGCAGCGATTGAAGCAGCCGTTCAATTATCGGTTCGTTATATTACGTCTCGTAAATTACCAGATAAAGCCATCGACTTGATGGACGAAACAGCTGCAAAAGCCCGTCTTGACCGCAGTGGTAAACACTCACCGCTTCAAAAACTGGAAGCAGAAGTGGCAGAACTCTCTCAGAAGAAAGACGACGCGATTCGTGAGCAAAAATTCGAAGAAGCAGCTCGTTTACGCAAAAAAGAACAAGCCAAACGCGACAAACTTGAAAAACTACGCCAAAAAGTTGAAGTCGAAGCCAAACAAGAATTTGTTGCGGCGATTACGGATGAAGATATCGCAGAAGTGGTATCACAATGGACCGGAATTCCATTAAAACAAATGGAGAAAAAAGAAAGCGAACGCCTCGTTCATCTTGAAAAAGAATTGCACCAACGCGTCATTGGACAAGAAGAAGCTGTCTCAGCGGTAGCTCGTTCGATTCGCCGTGCACGTAGCGGATTGAAAGATCCAAAACGTCCAATCGGTTCATTCTTATTCCTAGGACCTACTGGGGTTGGTAAGACAGAGTTAGCTAAAACGTTAGCAGAAGCGATGTTTGGCGACCAAGACGCACTTGTTCGTATCGATATGTCTGAATACATGGAGAAACATGCGGTTAGCCGTCTAGTCGGTTCGCCTCCAGGATACGTTGGATTCGATGAAGGCGGACAATTAACAGAGAAGATTCGTAACAAACCTTACTCTGTGATTCTGTTAGATGAAATCGAAAAAGCCCATCCAGATGTATTTAACATTCTGTTGCAAGTCTTAGACGATGGACATCTGACTGATTCGAAAGGACGTAAAGTCGACTTCAGAAATACGATTCTTATCATGACATCAAACCTTGGGGCAACGGCTCTAAGAGATGAAAAAGCAGTTGGATTCGGTGCGAAAACCGTTCAACACGACCATACGGCAATGGAAAAACGCATCCGCGAAGAGTTGAAGAATGCATTCCGTCCAGAGCTATTGAACCGTATCGATGAAATTATCGTCTTCCATAAATTGACGAAACCTGAATTACGTCAAATCGTTCAATTGATGACAAAAGACATTAAGACTCGTCTTGCGGAACTCAATATCGAATTGAAATTCACTTCAGGAGTTATCGACCTAATCGCAGAAGAAGGATTCGACCCAGAATACGGGGCACGTCCAATTCGTCGCGCGATTCAAAAGAAAATCGAAGACCCACTTAGTGAAGCGCTCCTCAGCGGAGAAATTCGCTTCGGTCAAAAAGTGACAATCGGTTCTCAAAAAGGAAAAGTGACAATTAAAGAAACAAAAGTCGCTCCTAAAAAAGAAGCCGTTAAAGCGTAAAAAGTATAAGAATAGCCACTTCTATGTTGAATAGAAGTGGCTATTTTTTAGTAACTTTGTTTTTGTAAGAGTAAGTGGCAGAGCGTAAGGTCGTTCATATCTTTGACGTTGAGCCCTGTTTGTTCCGCAAAACGATCGATGCGGTATTGCAAGGTGTTGCGGTGTAAGAAGAGTTTTTGGCTCGCCTTTGAGACATTTCCATGAGCGTCCCAGAGGGCTTCAATCAACTCTTTCACTTCGTCTTCGCTTAATAAGAGAATTAACTCGTCGGCAATCGGTGCTATGTCGAGTAGAGCGTTGGCAATCGCCCATAATACGACTGGCGCAAACTCTAGGCAAGAGCGCTTGTGCGAATGCATTAAGTATTCAACAAAGAGCGCTTTTTCTGCTTGATAGAGAAGCGGTACAGAGCTTGAGGTTGCCCAGCGGTTTCCGATAAAGAGTTGTAATTCTACCGCGAAGTCATCTTCAATCGCGGATTGCACTTCAAAGAGCGTGCTTGCAAGCGAAGGAGCGACTTCTGGGTTCACGACCAGCGTGTAGTGATGGCGGAAGTTTTTGAAGACGGCAAGGGTCCCAACCGTTAAGTTCTCGACGAACTCCATCCAGTCCTTCTCGTGGAAGACACCTTCTTGCTTTGGAAATACCGCCAAGTGTACGCATTGGATATACGCGGTTGGGGTTGGCAGTGCGCCTTTTCCTTCCAAGTACGCAAGCCATGGATGCGTCGGGATTGAAGTTTTTGTCGGTTGTGTATTTAAGGTTTCGATGAGGAATCGTTCGCGCTCAGTCAAGCTGGATTCTAAGAGATAAATCACTTCGCCGTTCAGCGTTACAGGAACAGTGTCTTGACCGTTTTCTCCAAGAAGAGCATCCGGGAACAATTCTTTCCAAGTCTTTTTCATAAGAACTCCTTTTTTGAAAAGTGTTTGCCTCTTAAGTATACACGTTGTGGCCTAGAGAATAAAGGTTCTTATACTATGATTTTATAAAGAAATTCGGTAGAATAGGACATATAGTCAATATAAGGGGGATACGAAATGTCAACAGAATGGTCATTAAAAGAAATTTACTCTTCATTTGAAAGTGAAGAGTTTCAACGTGACTTTGAACGTTTTTCAAACTTTAGAGAGGTATTCAACGGCTTAACGCTCGAAGATAACTTAGAATCTATCAAAGCGGCAATTGCGGCCTTAGAAGAGTTCAGCGTCTTAAGCAGCCGTCTTGGAAACTACATTAATTTAACATTAACTGCGAACACAACAGACGAAACAGCGAATAAATACCGTACATTATTCAGTAATGCGTATGCTGCGTTAAACAGTGCGTATACAAAAGTCTACAAATTTATCGGAAGCGTGGAAACAGATATCACAGCCGACGAAAATCTAAAAGACTACGAATTCTACTTTGCAGAAGCAAAACAACAATACAAACATCTATTATCCGATGAATTAGAAGATGTGATTGCGAAATTCTCTATCAGCGGTGGAGACGGTTGGGAACAACTCTTCGAAGCGATGACTTCAGGCGTTGAAGGCGAATTTAAAGGCGAAAAAGTAACGCTTAGCGAAATTCGTAATATGGCGTATGATGCGGATGCAGCGGTTCGTAAAGAAGCGTACGAAACAGAATTGAAGATGTACGATACGATTAAAGAACCAATCGCATTTGCCTTAAACAATATTAAACAACAAGTACTTACAGAAACAAGCCTACGTGGTTTCGAATCACCACTAGCGCAAACATTAGAAGCATCTCGTATGTCTCGTCAAACATTGGATGCACTTCTTGAAGCGATTCGCGAATATTTACCACAATTCCGCGCTTACTTGAAACATAAAGCTTCTCTCTTAGGTCATGAAAATGGATTACCTTTCTACGACTTATTTGCACCAATCGGAGAAAGCTCACGTCGTTTCACAATCGAAGAGTCTAAAGAATTCTTATTAGAAAACTTCAAAGGCTTCTCAGAAGATTTAGCGCAAATGACAAAAGAAGCTTACGAAAACAACTACATCGACTTCTTACCACGTAAAGGAAAAGTGGGGGGCGCGTTCTGTAGCAACCTACCATTCATCAAACAATCACGTATCTTAACAAACTTCTCTGGTTCATTAAGCGACGTTGTAACGATTGCGCACGAATTAGGACATGCGTACCACGGTTTACACATCGAAAACCACCGTGTATTAAACCAAGAGTACTCAATGCCTGTTGCTGAAACGGCGTCAACATTCAACGAAAATATCGTGATGAACACAGTGATTAGCGAAGCGAGCGATGCTGAAAAAAAGTAGCCTTACTCGAATCACAATTACAAGATACAACACAAATCATCGTGGACATCTACTCACGTTATTTATTCGAATCCTCAGTATTTGAAAAACCGTGAAAAGAGCTTCATGTTCTCGAAAGATTTAGAACAATTAATGTTGGATGCGCAAAAAGAAGCATACGGCGATGGATTAGATCCAGACGCAATGCATCCATATATGTGGGCTTGCAAACCGCACTACTACAGCAGCGGCTTAAGCTTCTACAACTTCCCATACGCATTCGGAGGATTGTTCTCTAAAGGTTTATATGCCATCTATCAAGAGCAACCTGAAGGATTCGTTGAGAAATATCAAGAGTTATTGCGTGCAACAACAGTTACTTCTGCGGAAGATACTGCGAAGGTGTTGGGCGTGGATGTGACGGACAGCGCATTTTGGAAGAAGGCACTCGCGCAAGTTGCCGATAACATCGAGCAGTTCATTGCTTTAACTCCGGTGAAATAAAACAGAATATCTGACAGATTCATCCATCTTTCGATGGGATGGATAAACCTTCGAGCATCAGTTTGATGATTGAAAGAGTCATAGTGGGGTACCGGCTCGTGCCTGTAGTCACTCACCTTTGAAGCCTCAAAGAGGGAGTAAGGAATCAATTCCTAACTCCCTCTTATTCGTTTCAATACGATTTCCCACTATTCTTTCAATCAACTGATGCTCGTTTTGTTTATCTATTGCTCTCTACGATTGGAGCAGCAAGATATTCTGTTTTATTTTCCTTTTTTTTTTTTTGATAAATTACTGCGATGTTATCGGCAATGCTTAGGAAGGAAACGCAAGGGGTGTGTGCTTCATTATTGGAGGAGGTTTAGCGAGTTTATTTGGTTTTAATTAAATGGGTAGTTGCCGTGTTGTCGGCAATGCTTAGGAAGGGAGCGGCAGGAGTGTGGTGCTGAGCATTATGTAAGTGGAAAAGGTATGGAGTAATAAAACATGCCCTACTACTGTAAGGCATGTTGTTTGATGATTCTGATTTTGTTGTAAGAAAATTGTACTTTATTTTTTTGAGAGGATTCTTAATGAAATTAGTGTTCCGATAACAAAAGCCAAGGAAAAGATACTTGTTTCGAGGTGTGATAGAAATAAAATTTGTATTGGTTTTGCGTAACCAAAGTAGAGAAGTGTCAAAAGAATAATGGGGATGCAATATGTTGTAGCAGTCACAATACCGCTTCTAAGGATTTTAGCTCTGGTTACAATCGTGATTACTAAAGTTGTCCATATGATATTTGAGAAGAATAAAAAACCAATCCCCCATAAGGCGTTAGGAGAGAGCCTTTGTATGTCATGAGTAATCATATGAACTCCATAAACGTTGAAGAAAGGAAGCAAGAAAAAGCTAAATAGAATTACTACTGCTAAAAATTTTTTCATTGTTAGATTCTCCTATTTTTTAATTTAAATATTATTATGAAAATGGAAATTCAATTACAATTCTATGTGAACCTTCCATATCATAAACATGAGCAGTTGCTTCAGCCCAAGCACGAGGTGACATTGGTCCGAAAAGTCGGTCGACATATCCCCAATTGAGATAATAATCAAACGAGTCCGAATATATTTTTTGATTGAATGAATTTCCATCAAAATTTAATCCAGAATGACAGCCGACTAATCTGTCTGTTAAATAATATAAATCATTTTGATAGTACCAATTCCCGTAAAATCTATTTATTTTTACTTTGCTATTGTCAGAACTTATTGAATAATCAACGTATATTGAGACATTAATTCCACTTTCGTTCTTGCTATGTCCATCAAGATTGAATAAAGAGGGGTTACTAGAATTTTTTATTGGAATAAAAAATTCATATTTTTTAAGAATCCGATTTTCATCAGGAAGTTCTTGTACGGTTGTATTTAAAACTTCTGCGTCACCGTTAAGAATTACAGAATCGGATGTAATTGTAATATAACTAGTTTCAATAATGTTATTTTTCTAAGTTGTTGTTTGAAGTAATTTCAGTAGCGAGTATATTATTTGAAAAACAGAAAAACAAAAATACTATGAAGCATGAAATAAATTTTTTCATGGCTATCTCCTCCTTAAATATATTTAGCAATAATAAACTACACATTCCTTGACCTTTCTTCCAACGTTATCTTCAACATTATTATACTATTAATGATGCTAAGGATAAAGTTATGTGCTTCTTTTCACATGGTTTTTTATTATAGATTTTATCAGCATAAAAGATAGAAATCTAGATTTGTAATTCGTAAAAGGAGTAGTATAATAAAGATGAATGAAAGCGGTTAATTTATTGTTTTGCATTTGATACGAAGGATGTGAATATGATGCCTAAGAAAAGACTTTTATATGCTTTGATGATATATGCTTATATTGCTAATAGTTTAATATTGGGGAATTTTAGTTTCACAGATTTGACCAAAATTTTCATAGAGTGGTCAATTATATTTGGTATGTGGTGGGGTGTGGAATATTTTTATAATAAGAAAAAAAGTAGTGATGAGTGTAGTTAGTGGGGTGTTTGAATAAAGGAAAGGTGAGAGTAATGGGATACCTATTTTATCTAATTTGGATTCCTTTGCTTTGTTTCGGAATTTATTTACGGAAAAAGGAAGTTGTCGTTGTCCCTAGATGGATAGAGATTTCATCAGCTGTTCTATTTTTAATATTCTTTTGGCTGTACGTGATGCTTTGGATGTAAACAAACGACTGGGTCTCCTTTTTAGTAAAGGAGGCTCTTTTTATTGCATTTAACCGATTTTTGATATTACATATAGTCTTGAAGAAAAAGTGATATTTGCTGAATAAATAAACAAAATGTTTGCTATTCGTTTGAAATAAACGTTTAAAAAGTTTATAATAAACACAAGTAGGGAGGGGATCACTTGAAAAAAAGCGAAAGAATGTCAAAAATTGTAGAAATTGTTAATCAAAAAGGTACTGTTTCAGTAAATGAATTAATTGAAAGACTGAATGTATCTGATATGACGATTAGAAGGGATCTAGCTTCCTTAGAAAATGCTGGTGAACTGATTCGAGTACATGGAGGAGCGAAGAGTCATACTCCTTTAATCTATAATGAATTGACACATGAAGAAAAACATCATAAAAATCTATTAGAAAAACAAGATATGGCCGAAAAAGCAGTGAGATTCATTGATGAGGGCGACAGTGTATTTTTGGGACCAGGAACATCCATTGAAATGTTGGCGCTGGCAATGAATAATCAAAGGCTTCAAGTTGTTACAAACTGTCTACCAATCTTCAACATTCTTTCTAGAAAGAAAAGTGATACATTTAAAGTGATTTTGATTGGTGGAGAGATGCGAGAACGAACGAAAGCATTTGTTGGAGAGATGACAAATCAAATCCTTCATCAATTTCATTTTAGTAAAATGTTCTTCAGCTGTAACGGAATCAACAAAGGGAAAGTTTTAACATCCGATTATAGTGAAGCACAGACACAAAAGATTGCCATGAAATGTTCGAATCAAATCTATCTTCTTGCGGATTCTAGTAAAATAGGAAAAGAAGATTTTACATCTATTTGCGACCTTCATGAGTTGTCAGGACTCATTACAAATGAACTATCTCCTGAAGAATTGCAAGAGGTTAAAGGGAAAACGCAAATCTATTAATATTAGAAAAAAGGAACCGATGAATATCGGTTCCTTTTTTTGTTTATTTCAAACAAAACTGTTGCATTCGTTTTTTGTTTGTAGTATATTCTGTTTGTAAAGAACAAATAAACGAACAAACAAACATTTTTAGGAGGTCTCGGATATGTCAATTGTACTAGGAGCAAATAAAGAAGGACTTCGATTAAAAGAAGTTGTAAAACAGTTTTTAACCGAAGAAAACTTTGATGTTATCGATGTGTCTGATGAAACAAAAGATTTCGTAGATATCACATTAGCAGTAGCATCAGAAGTGAATAAAAAAGATGGGAATTTAGGAATTGTAATCGATGCATACGGAGCTGGACCATTTATGGTTGCTACTAAGATTAAAGGAATGGTTGCTGCGGAAGTCTCAGATGAACGCTCAGCCTATATGACTCGTGGACATAACAATTCACGCATGATCACAATTGGAGCAGAAATCGTTGGTGATGAATTAGCAAAAAATATCGCTAAAGGTTTTGCAAATGGAAAATATGATGGTGGACGTCACCAAATTCGTGTCGATATGTTAAATAAAATGTGTTAGTGGAAGGAGAAAGAATTATGAAAATTGCAATTGGTTGCGATCACATTGTGACAAATGAAAAAATGGCAGTTGCTGACTTTTTAAAAAATAAAGGATATGAAGTGATTGACTTTGGAACATATGACCATGTTCGTACTCACTATCCAATTTTTGGTAAAAAAGTAGGGGAAGCCGTGGCAAGTGGTGAAGCAGATTTAGGTGTATGTATTTGTGGTACAGGAGTTGGAATTAACAACGCTGTTAATAAAGTTCCAGGAATCCGTTCTGCTCTAGTAAGAGATATGACAACAGCACTTTACGCTAAAGAACAATTAAACGCTAATGTGATTGGTTTCGGTGGGAAAATCACTGGTGAATTATTAATGTGCGATATTATTGAAGCGTTTATTCACGCTGAATACAAACCAACTGAAGAAAACAAGAAATTAATTGCTAAGATTCAACATGTTGAATCTCACAATGCACATCAAGCAGATTCAAACTTCTTCACAGAATTTCTTGAAAAATGGGATCGTGGAGAATATCACGACTAATCTCTGAGGAGTTTATATATGATTTTAACAGTAACAATGAATCCTGCCATTGACGTCTCTTACCCTCTCGGAGAGTTTAAATTGGATACAGTAAACAGAATTTCAGATGTATCAAAGACAGCTGGTGGGAAAGGTTTAAACGTAACAAGAGTTTTATCCGAAATTGGAGAAGAAGTAACAGCAACGGGTCTGGTCGGGGGAACAAATGGGCTCTATTTAGTTCAACACTTACCAGAACCTGTGATTCCTTCTTTTTATGATATTGCTGGAGATACGAGAATTTGTATCGCAATCTTGCATGACAATCAACAAACTGAAATTTTAGAAGGTGGCCCAAGAATTTCTGAAAGTGAAAGTGAAGGTTTTTTAAACCACTTCAAAGAATTGATTGGGAAAACAGATATCGTTTCAATCTCTGGTAGTTTACCAATGGGAATGCCTGTAGATTATTACACTCAATTAATAAAGATTGCTAGAGAGCATGATAAGAAAGTAGTTCTAGATTGTTCCGGAAAATCACTTGAGGCAGTATTAAAATCAAACTTTAAACCTGCAGCCATTAAACCAAACTTGGAAGAATTGGCGCAGTTATTAAATAAAGAGAAAATTGAAAGCCCTAACGAACTGAAAAACATCATTAGTCACCCATTATTTGAAGGGGTTGAATGGATTGTTGTTTCACTAGGGAAAGATGGAGCATTTGCTAAGCATAACGATAAATTCTACAAGGTAGATATTCCAGTGATTCAAATTCAAAAATGCTGTTGGTTCTGGTGATTCAACAGTTGCAGGAATTGCTTCGGCATTACGTGCTCAAAAAGAGTGATGAAGACTTACTCAAACATGCGATGGTACTTGGTATGTTGAATGCACAAGAAAAAAAGTTACTGGACATGTAAATATGGATCATTACGAAGACTTATTTAACCAAATTACAGTGAAAGAGGTATAAGCATGGTATTAACAGAACAAAAAAATTAAAATCATTAGAGAAATTATCTGACGAAAATGGAATCATCTCTGCATTAGCGTTTGACCAACGTGGTGCATTAAAACGCTTGATGGCTCAATATCAAGAAGGTGAACCAACAGTAGAACAGTTAGAAAGATTGAAAGTACTAGTCGCAGAAGAATTAACAAAATTTGCCTCTTCTATGTTATTAGATCCAGAGTATGGTCTTCCAGCAACGAAAGTGATTGATAAGAATGCAGGTTTATTATTAGCCTATGAAAAAACAGGCTATGATACTTCAAGTACTAAGAGACTTCCAGACTGCTTAGATGTATGGTCAGCAAAACGTATTAAAGAACAAGGTGCAGATGCTGTTAAATTCTTACTATACTACGATGTAGATAGTGATGATGCGTTAAACCAACAAAAACAAGCATACATTGAACGTGTTGGTTCAGAATGTGTAGCGGAAGATATTCCTTTCTTCTTAGAAATTTTAGCGTATGACGAAAAAAATGCGGATGCGAATTCAGTAGAGTATGCAAAAGCTAAACCAAGAAAAGTAAATGAAGCGATGAAAGTATTCTCTAACCCACGTTTCAACATTGATGTATTAAAGGTAGAAGTTCCAGTAAATATGAAATATGTTGAAGGTTTCGCGGAAGGAGAAGTTGTTTATACAAAAGAAGAAGCGGCTGCTCATTTCAAAGCACAAGACGAAGCAACAAATCTTCCATATATTTACTTAAGTGCAGGAGTATCTGCTCAATTATTCCAAGAAACATTAGTGTTCGCACATGAATCTGGAGCAAAATTCAACGGAGTTCTTTGTGGTCGTGCAACATGGGCAGGTTCAGTAAAAGACTTCGTAGAAAACGGCGATGAAGCTGTAAGACAATGGTTACGTACAGAAGGCTTCAAGAACATTGACGAACTAAACAAAGTGTTACAAAAAACAGCAACATCTTGGAAAACAAAAGTTCAATAAGAGCAGTGAGATAAAAGTTGGTAGTTCATCATTGTAAAGTTCAAAAGAGTAGCGAATTACTAACAGAAATTAAAATTCATCGTAAGTAAAAATTTGATAGAAGGAGGAAACTATGATGAATAGAGAAGAAGTAACTTTATTAGGTTTTGAAATTGTCGCTTATGCAGGGGATGCTCGTTCTAAATTGTTGGCTGCTCTTAAAGCTGCTGAAGAAGGGGATTTTGCCAAAGCGGATACTTTAGTTGAAGAAGCAGGGGCTTGTATCGCTTTAGCACATAAGGCTCAAACAAGCTTACTTACTAAAGAAGCAGCTGGGGAAGATTTATCTTACAGTGTGACATTAATGCATGGACAAGACCACTTGATGACTACACTTTTACTTAAAGATTTAATGCATCATTTAATTGAATTATATAAGAGAGGGGCTTAATTAGATGAATAAGCTGATAGAATTTATTGAAAAGAAAAAACCGTTTTTTGAGAAGATTTCTCGAAACATTTATTTAAGAGCTATCCGTGACGGATTTATTGCAGGAATGCCAGTCATTCTGTTTTCAAGTATCTTTGTCCTAATCGCATTTGTTCCAAATGCATGGGGCTTTGTATGGCCAGAGGATATTCAAAATTTCTTATTGAAACCAAATAGCTATTCAATGGGTATCTTAGCTGTACTTTTAGCTGGGACAACTGCGAAATCTTTAACAGATTCAGTGAACAGAACAATGGAAGCTACGAATCAAATTAACTACATGTCAACATTCCTAGCTTCTGTCTGTGGATTGTTACTGTTAGCATCAAACCCTATTAAAGATGGTTTTTCTACAGAATTCTTAGGAACAAAAGGACTTTTAACTGCCTTCTTAGCAGCATTTATTACTGTGAATATTTACAAGGTTTGTGTGAAAAATAACGTTACAATTCGCATGCCTGAAGAAGTTCCACCGAATATTTCTCAAGTATTTAAAGACGTAATTCCATTTACATTGTCAATCGTAACTCTTTACGCTATTGATTTATTATCTCGTCACTTTATGGGTACGAATACGGCGGAATCAATTTCTAAATTATTTGCGCCATTATTTACTGCAGCAGATGGATATTTAGGTATCACTCTTATCTTTGGAGCGTATGCGTTCTTCTGGTTTGTAGGGATTCACGGGCCATCAATTGTTGAACCTGCGATTGCAGCGATCACTTATGCCAACGTAGAAACAAACTTGAGTCTTTTCCAACAAGGAATGCATGCCGATAAAGTTTTAACACCTGGTACTCAAATGTTTATCGTAACAATGGGTGGTACAGGAGCAACATTAATCGTTCCATTCATGTTTATGTGGTTATGTAAATCTAAACGTAATAAAGCAATCGGACGTGCTTCTGTAGTTCCAACATTCTTTGGTGTGAATGAACCAATCTTGTTCGGTGCTCCGATTGTATTAAACCCAATTTTCTTCATTCCGTTTATCCTAACTCCAATCGTAAACGTTTGGTTATTCAAATTCTTCATTGATGTATTAGGAATGAACTCATTTACTGCAAACTTACCATGGGTAACACCTGCGCCATTAGGGTTAGTTCTTGGTACAAACATGCAAGTGCTTGCCTTTATCCTTGCTGTATTATTAATTGTAGTAGACGTGATTATCTACTATCCATTTATTAAAGTTTATGATGAACAAATTCTTGAAGAAGAACGTTCAGGTAAATCAAATGATTCATTAAAAGATAAAGTTGCTTCTAATTTTAATACAGCTAAAGCAGATGCGATTTTAGAAAAAGCTGGAGTTGAAGCTCAACCTGAAGCAAACAACATCACAAAGAAACTAACGTCCTTGTACTTTGTGCAGGCGGAGGTACTAGTGGATTGTTAGCTAATGCTTTAAATAAAGCTGCAGCAGAATATAATGTTCCAGTTAAAGCCGCTGCTGGTGGTTACGGTGCTCACCGTGAAATGTTACCAGAATTTGATTTAGTTATTCTTGCTCCTCAAGTAGCTTCTAACTATGAAGATATGAAAGCTGAGACAGATAAATTAGGAATCAAATTAGCAAGCACTGAAGGTGTACAATATATTCAATTAACAAGAGATGGCAAAGGCGCTTTAGACTTTGTACAAGCTCAATTTGAAGAGTAATATAGAATGAAAGAGAGAAGCGGGATTAATGTAAAGTTAATGCCGCCTTCTTTCAATAATGAGAATGGAAGGCGAAAATAATGACAAAGAAATTACCTAAAGATTTTATTTTTGGTGGTGCAACTGCGGCCTATCAAGCTGAAGGGGCCACTCATACAGATGGTAAGGGTCCAGTTGCTTGGGATCAGTATTTAGCAGATAACTATTGGTATACTGCTGAACCAGCGAGTGATTTCTACCATAAATATCCAGTTGACTTAAAATTAGCAGAAGAATTTGGTGTGAATGGAATTCGTATTTCGATTGCATGGTCTCGTATTTTTCCAACAGGTTTTGGAGAAGTGAATCCAAAAGGGGTAGAATTTTATCATAACCTTTTTGCAGAATGTCATAAACGTCATGTAGAACCTTTCGTAACACTGCATCACTTTGATACACCGGAAGCACTTCATTCAAATGGAGACTTCTTAAATCGTGAAAATATCGAACACTTTGTGGACTATGCCGCATTCTGTTTCGAAGAATTCCCAGAAGTAAATTACTGGACAACTTTCAATGAAATTGGACCAATTGGTGACGGTCAATACTTAGTTGGTAAATTCCCACCAGGAATTCAATACGATTTAGCAAAAGTATTCCAATCTCACCACAATATGATGGTTGCTCATGCAAAAGCTGTGAAATTATATAAAGATAAAGGATATAAAGGAGAAATTGGTGTCGTTCACGCGTTACCAACTAAATATCCATTAGATCCTAAGAACCCTGCTGATGTTCGAGCAGCTGAGTTGGAAGATATCATCCATAACAAATTTATTTTGGATGCCACTTACCTTGGACACTATTCAAAAGAAACGATGGATGGTGTTAACCACATCTTATCTGTTAACGGAGGAAGCTTAGACCTTCGAGATGAAGACTTCGAATTACTTGAAGCAGCAAAAGACTTGAACGACTTCCTTGGAATTAACTACTACATGAGTGATTGGATGGAAGCCTTTGATGGAGAAACTGAGATTATCCATAACGGTAAAGGTGAAAAAGGAAGCTCTAAGTACCAAATTAAAGGTGTTGGTCGAAGAGTTGCTCCTGACTATGTCCCTCGTACTGACTGGGACTGGATTATCTATCCTCAAGGTTTGTATGACCAAATCATGCGTGTGAAGAAAGATTATCCAAACTATAAGAAAATCTATATCACAGAAAACGGTCTTGGATATAAAGACGAGTTTGTGGATAACACTGTTTACGATGATGGTCGTATTGATTACGTGAAGCAACATTTGGAAGTTATTTCAGATGCGATTGCAGATGGTGCAGTTGTAAAAGGATACTTCATCTGGTCATTAATGGACGTTTTCTCATGGTCAAATGGTTACGAAAAACGTTATGGATTATTCTATGTAGACTTCGATACACAAGAACGCTATCCGAAGAAGAGTGCATACTGGTATAAAGAAGTAGCACAAACACAAACAATTCAATAGTTGACGAAAAGCCTGCTACAAATTTGGGACTGACCCCAAAAAGTGAGAATTTAATAAAAACACCCTAGGGCTACCGTCTCCGGTATTCAACCGGAGACAGGTAGTCCAATTTTTGTTGGATTCTATTTTCATTATAATATTTGATGTAATTTTCTACAATTTGAATTACAATAGAAGATGAAGTTATTACTTCATCTTTTATGTAGAAAGCTTCGCACTTTAGCGAAGAATGGAAGCTTTCGATTGGCGCATTATCTGCGGGAGTCCCCTTACGGGACATACTGCGGATAATGCCTTTTTCTTTACATAGATTGTAGTATTCAGCGGAAGTATAAACGCTGCCTTGATCACTATGTAGTAGAACATCCTTAGGTAAGTCAATTTGATTTAAAGTATCCAATACAAACTTAGTATCTTGTTTTGAACCAATTGTATACGCAAGGATTTCTCCATTATGTAAATCCATAATGGAAGATAAATATAATCGTTTAGGACCGAAAGGTAAATATGTGATATCAGTAGTCAACTTTTGCATAGGTTTGTCCGCTGTAAAATCCCTATTCAGAGCATTGCCAGTGATTGAGAAAGGTTTACCTATTTTGATAGCTTTTTTCGGTTTCACGGCACAATTCCAACCATTTCTGCATAATCCGCTGCACAACCTTATGGTTAATAATCTGATTTAATTCCTTCTGAATCAAATACTTAATCTTTCTGTACCCATAAATAAATTTGTTTTTCTTACAAATTTTACCAATAGTTTTCTCGATAACGGTTGGAGAAAAGTCTTTCTTTTTCCATCGGTAGTAAGTAGATATGGGTACATTAAGGCAAAAACAGATTAAATGAACTGTATATTTACATTTCAATTCTTCCACTAACTTTACAACTGCTTGAGGCGACACTTCCTTTCCAATTCCTTGTATTTTTTTAATATTTCTAATTCAACTTCTTTTCTTTGTAATTCTAATTTTAATTGATCGATTTCTGAAAGTTCAGCTATTCCTTTATTATAGGAATATTGTTTCCCCACCTGTTGGTGGAAACGATGAGTTTCTCCATTTTTATACCATCTAAACCATGTTTTTACTTGAGTTTCATTTTTAATGTTTAGCTCCTGCATCACTTGTTTTGTAGTATATCCCTGTAATTTCATTTCTACGGCTTTATTCTTTGTATCGACAGAATAAGCCACACGTTTTTTTGCCATAAAAATACACCTCCATGAGCATTTGATAATATTGTATCAAATCCAACTTGGAGGTGTTTTTATTTAATTCTCATTTACGGGGGTCAGTGCCATTTTGTAGTAGGCTTTTTTATTGGATTTAACCGATTTTTTATATTGCATATAGGGGGAAAGAGGAGTACCATTAGAGTATCAACCTTAAAGGAGATGAAGTGATGTTTACGTTAACAAAAGAATTGACGAAACAATATAAAGAAAGTTTTCAAAGTAAGCCAGAGCGTATCGTGGCGCAAAATGCTGCGGTGAAGAATGGCTTGAAAGGATCTAGTGAGACGGTCGCTTCTGTTGTGGAAAATCAGCCGGTGTATTCGATTGATTTGGAACACGGAAAAGTAGCCAACCAAAAGGCTTCTGGTCGTTGCTGGATGTTTGCGGCGCTGAATACATTCCGCCACAGACTCTTTAATAACTTCAAGCTCGAAGAATTTGAACTCTCACAAAGTTATACATTTTTCTGGGATAAATACGAAAAGGCTAATTATTTCCATGAGAATATTTTAAAACAGCGGGCGAACCTGTGACAAGCCGCAATGTAGCCTTTCTTTTACAAACACCTCAACAAGACGGTGGGCAATGGGATATGATTGTGTCACTGTTCAAGAAATATGGGGTTGTGCCAAAGAGTGTGATGCCGGAAAGTTTTTCAAGCTCGGCTTCAAGCGATTTGAACAAATACTTAAATAAAAAACTTCGCCAAGACGCAAAAGTGCTTCGTGACTTAGTGGCACGTGGAGCTAGCGAAGAGGAAATCAACGAAACGCGTAAACAATTAATGCAAGAAGTGTACGACTTACTTAGCGTGACTCTTGGAACTCCGCCAGAAACATTCGACTTCGAATATCGTGATAAAGACAAGGAATTCCACCGTCACTTGAATTTGACGCCACAAAGCTTCTTCGAACAATTCGTGGGCTTGAACTTAGACGATTACGTGTCTATCATCAACTCACCAACAACGGACAAACCATTCAACCGTTCATACACTGTTGACATGCTTGGAAATGTCGTTGGAAATCAAGTGCGCTACTTGAACTTAGACATGGCAACGTTCAAAGAATTAGCGATTCGCCAATTAGAACAAGGCGAGTCAGTCTGGTTCGGTTGCGATGTTGGTCAATCTTCAAACCGTGGCAATGGCCGTCTTGCGCTCAATAACTTCGACCTTAAAGGATTAACTGGAATCGATTATTCATTAACGAAGGGCGAACGTCTTGAATACGGCGATAGCTTAATGACACACGCGATGGTGTTAACAGGGGTGAACCTTGTGGACGGTAAACCAAATCGCTGGAAAGTGGAAAATAGTTGGGGCGAAGAATCTGGAGTTGAAGGGTTCTGGATGATGAGTGATGCGTGGATGGATGAGTATACGTACCAGATCGTTATCAGAAAAGACTTGCTTACAAAAGAGCAACTCGACGCTTTCAACAGCGAACCAATCGTGTTAGCCCCATGGGATCCAATGGGTTCTCTTGCGTAAGGACAGAATTTAAATAAAATAAACTAAAACAGTGTCACTATCAACATCTTCAGATGTATTAATAGTGGTAAATGTAAGGATACCACCTGGAGCCTGTAGTCTCCAGGTTCCCAAGCTTCAAACAGCTGCTAGGAAATAAATTTCTTAGCAGCTGTAATTCACATTGGGTATTTGTCCTTACAAATCCCACTATATAATCTGAAGATGTTTTTTCGTTCCACTGAATAAGTTTAAAATTAAATTCTGTCCTTACGCTAGACTTGGTGCTAATACAATTGGTTTTGTGAAGCGAAGTTGTCTTTTGCTTTTTAGGGCTAGGAGTGCAGAGTCCAGAGGATTTTTGTTTTTTTAGTTTAGACAAAGTATTCTGTGCATCCCATGGCTAACTCAATTGGTTGTGAAAAGTCGAGTTGTCTTTTGCTTTTGAGACTCCAGGAGTGCTGGGGACGGCTTTCTAAAATTAACATATATGTTAATTGAGGCAATAAAAAAGGTGGGTAAAGGCCTGGGCCTTTATCCACCTTTTCAAATTTGAATGGTTATTCGCTGCGGAGCGATTCGACTGGGTCTTTCTTCGCGGCGATGCGTGAAGGGATGAGACCGGCTAACATCGTTAATACAATCGAGATACCGATGAGGATAAGCGCGGCTTCCCATGGTAATTGTGCCACGTTTTCCACGTTTGTCATTTTCGCAACGACGGCATTAATTGGAAGTGTCGCAAGGAGCGTAATGGCGATGCCGAGCACTCCGGAGATAAATCCTTCGATGGCGGTTTCGGCGGTGAAGATGCGACGGATATCTTTCTTCGAAGCCCCCATTGCACGCAGGATTCCGATTTCTTTTGTACGTTCGAGAACCGAGATGTACGTGATAATCGCAATCATAATCGATGATACGATGAGCGAGATGGCTACGAAACCAACGAGTACGGTTGTAATCACGCCCACCATTGTCGTAATCGAAGACATGATGGTTTGAATATCGTCGGAGTAGGCGAGCACTTTGTCGTCTTCGCCGGCGTCTTTTTTCGCCGTGTTATAGGCGTTGATGAAGTCCTTCAACTCTTGTTTTTGTTGGAACGAAGAGGTGTAGAACTCGATGGCAGCCGGTTTGGATTTGTCGATGACACCCAATTTCGCGAGGTTTTCCTCGTAAGTGGCAGCCGAGTTTTCGTTGTATTGTTGGATGTATTGCGCTTGTTGTTCAGGCGTCAATTTGACCAATTGGATTTTTTCTTCTTCGGTTAAATCAGCCGAATTGAATGGTTTTGGATCTTTGGCAAATTCTTTTCCAGTAAATACATTAATCGTTGGGTTGGCTTCTTGCTCTTTCACGATGTCACTGTTTTGAATTTGTTCAGAAGTGTAATCGATAAGGGCGCTTGTATAAGCCACACCGCCAGAAGGAGAGTTCACACCAGAACTGGTGCCTTCTTTTTGACGAAGAACACCGACGATTGTAAGCTCGAGGCCATTCTCGATTTGCGTCTTCATGTAAGCTTCGTCGTCAATTTTATTCATCCATTGGTTGTTTTCTTTCACGAAGCGGTTCGTGTTCACAACGGCTTTGAATGTTTTTCCGATGAAATCACTATATTGATACGTTTGTGATTTGAGTTCGTCGAGTTTCTTAACATCGTTTAATTCGCTAGGGTCTTTGATGCGTAAGCTATAAAGGAGCAGGTCACTGATTTGGTTATCTTCATCCACTATAAGGACGATTTCAGATTTATCCTTTGGAAGGCGACCTTCTAGCACATCATATTGCGCCTGAAGCATTTCCTCGTCGCTTGAAAGTTGGCTCCAATAGTCGATATTTTGCAAGTAGCCTTTAATCGTTTGGTTCGTCGTGTCGACTTCGTTTGCTATGTTCGACGGAAGAATGCTCTTTGGACCGCCTGATGTATCACTAGCGTAAATATACGGTTGCAGGTTGTATTGGTAACGAATGTCTTTTGTCAGTTTTTCGACTTCGGATGCGTGTTCGTCCAAGTAAGTCTTGAAGGACGCGAGATCGTTTTTCCCGATTTGTTTTTTCAATAAATTCGTCAGCACCGTATTGACACCGAGCTCGTTATTGTCTTTATAAGGTTTATCGCTTAAATCTGGAGAGGTCGCTAGTAGATTGCTTTGGTTCTGCTCGCTAATTGTCAGTGGAAGAGAGACGAGGGTATCTTCTTGCACCTTCCTCACGTAGTCGCTCACACCGTTAGAGAGAGCCAGAATAAGGGCAATCCCGATAATCCCGATGGAACCGGCAAAGGCAGTCAGGAAGGTACGGCCTTTCTTCGTCAATAAGTTGTTAAACGAAAGGGCTAGAGCCGTCATAAAGCTCATCTTCGTCTTCGTGAACTGAATGTCCCCTTGTTTAGATTCTTCGGTTGGTTCATATGGATTCGAGTCACTTAAGATATTTCCATCTAATACTTGTACGATACGAGTGGAGTACGTCTGTGCCAGTTCCGGGTTATGCGTCACCATGATCACGAGACGTTCCTTGGCGATGTCTTTTAATAACTCCATGATTTGAACAGAAGTCTCAGAATCGAGCGCTCCAGTCGGCTCGTCGGCTAAAACGACTTTTGGATTATTGACAAGGGCACGCGCAATCGCGATTCGTTGCATTTGTCCCCCAGACATTTGGTTTGGTTTCTTATATAAATGGTCTTTCAATCCAACGCGTTCGAGCGCTTCGATGGCACGTTTCTTGCGTTCCGCTTTGGAAACCCCAGAGAGCGTCATCGCAATCTCGACGTTTGAGAGTGCCGTTTGGTGGCCGATGAGGTTATACGACTGGAAGACAAACCCGATGGTATGGTTTCTGTAGCTATCCCAATCTCGGTCTTTAAATTGCTTTGTTGATTTTCCTTGGATGAGTAAATCACCCGATGTGTATTGGTCGAGTCCACCGATGATATTTAATAGGGTGGTTTTCCCTGAACCTGATTGCCCGAGAATCGAGACGAACTCATTTCACGGAAGCGAATCGAGATATCTTTCAACGCGTGAAACTCTTGATTAGCTGTATGATAAACTTTTGAAATGTGTTGTAGTTGTAGCATCACCAAGCTCCTTTCATCAATGTCCCTAGTGTACCATAGTTGCAGGACTCTGGCATAGGACTGGAGTCGGAATTTTAGTAAAAAGTTGGTAGGAAGAAATGTTGAAACTCCCTATAAAATCTGTATAATAGGAATACAACACAAAAAAGGAGTACAACCCATGACAACAATTGATAAAGTGGCTCTGATGGAGCAAGCGAAAGAAGTTTTAAAGAATGCTTACTGTCCGTATTCAAAATTCCCTGTAGGCGCTGCGGTGTTATATAAAGATGGCCGCGTGATTACGGGAGCGAATATTGAGAATGTATCGTTTGGAGTGACAAACTGTGCAGAACGTAGCGCGATTTTCTACGGAGCTTCACAAGGTTATCGTAAAGGCGATATTTTAGCAATTGCCGTTGCGGGGGAAACAGAAGGATTCTTACCACCATGTAACATTTGTCGTCAAGTGATGGTTGAGTTCTGTGGACCAGATACTCTTGTATTCTTATTGAATGGAAAAGGCGAAATTCTAGAATTACGTCTAGAGGAATTAGTTCCTTATTCATTTGTTAGCTTAGAAATGTAATGAAACGTTAGAAGAAATGAAGCAGCCAGACGTTGCTTCGTTTCTTTTTTTGTCCAAAAAAATTGAAAAATAAATTCGACGGGATTTGTTGGATCTATTCCGAAAACTGAATTTTTAGAATATAATCGCCTGAAATTCTAGTAATAGAATGATATAAAAGTTATTCAGCTGGTTTATCGAACGGCAGTCAGCAATCAAGTAATCGGTTGGCTAGGGATCCGTTTATAAAGGGATCTTCTACACAGCAAGGAGTGCATTTATACAAAATTTGTTTGTTTTTCGCATTGTTGAAATGAGCTGTCTGTATAAAATTTTCTCGCGCCATTTTTGTACGAAAAAAAGTAAAATGTAGCATATATGTTACACTTCAAAAAAATAATACCGAAGAATCCAGCGGATGCCATAATGGCAGTAATGGGGGATGGCAACCAATGTGAATTACTGACTCTAGGGAATTCCCGTAGAGTCAGTTTGAAGCTTGGTAGAGCTTGAGACTTTGGCTCAAGCCGGTGCCCTATTACAGCTTTTATGGCCAAATCCGCTAGGATTCGAAGGGATTAAGCGCCAACCGAAATTAACTTATAAGTTAATTTTGATTTTTGAGTATTCATTCTACTTGCAAGTGGCGGGGGACTGTTTTATACTGAAGTCAACCAAATAGGTTTACATATTTGCAGGAGGTGTACGATGTATCAACCAGAGAAATTAAAAGAGAGAAGAGTGGCGCAGGGCTTGACGCAACAAGAGCTCGCCAATGCACTGGGTGTCTCTAAGCAGGCTTATTCTGCATGGGAACGTGGAGTAAAGGTGCCAGCTTCGGATAAGGTAGAACAGCTGGAGAAGCTTCTATCTGTGCCAAAGGGATATTTTACAGAAATAGAAATTGTACGACTATACCATACGCTCACGCCGCCCAACCAAGAGAAGGCGGTGCGCTATGTGCGGGCGCTTGCAACCGAGGAACAAACGCCAAAAGTGGTGCCGATGAAGAAGAAACTAGTCGCGTATCATGTGTACGAGAAGATGTCGGCTGGGATTGGGGCGACGATTTACAACGACCGAGACTACGATACGGTTTACTACGATGAGGAGTTGGCGCATGATTTTGCGTCATGGGTATCGGGAGACTCGATGGAACCACGCTACCATAATGGATCGGTGGCGCTCATTCGTGAGACGGGGTTTGATTATGATGGGGCGGTCTATGCGGTGGTATGGAACGGACAGACGTTTATTAAGCGCGTGTACCGTGAAAGGGACGGGTTGCGGTTAGTATCGTTTAACCCAGACTATGCGGACTTATTTGCTCCGTACGAGGAAGAACCACGAGTGGTAGGAATGATTGTTGGAAACTTTATGCCGTTGGAGGGATAAAGATGGGCTGCTTTGACTATTCGAAGGAACCGAGAAGCGATATTGCCTTTGTGGACATGAAGTCCTTTACGCGAGTGTGGAATGTGTGGCGAGGGGGCTGCATCCATTGAAGACGTCGCTGTGCGTGATGAGTCGTGCGGATAATTCGGCGGGATTGATTTTAGCGTCCTCCCCAACGTTCAAGAAGGTCTTTGGGAAATCCAATGTCGGTCGCGCGTATGAATTACCCTTTGATGTCAAAACGCGTCGTTTTAGTTATGCCAATGCGCGCCGTCAAGGAATCGAAGTGACACCGCAGTATGTGCGGTTTATCGAAAGTTGGGCGAAGGTAACGCATATCGTGCCACCTCGGATGGACGAGTATATTAAGGTGAACATGCAAATTCAACGCGTGTTTCAAAACTTCGGTGGACCAGAGGATATTTTTCCGTATTCGATTGATGAAGGGTTTGTTGATTTAACGTCGTCGCTGAATTATTTTGTGCCGGATGATGCCTTGTCTAGACGGGAAAAGCTCGACCGGGTGTCTGCGGATATTCAACGGGCGATTTGGAAGGAGACGGGGATTTACTCGACGGTTGGCATGTCGAATGCGAATCCGCTTTTGGCCAAATTAGCGCTCGATAATGAGGCGAAGAAGATTCCGCATATGCGAGCGAACTGGTCGTATGAAGATGTCGAAGAGAAGGTCTGGGGAATTCCAGAGATGACAGACTTTTGGGGAATCGGTTCGCGGATGGAGAAGCGACTGAACGCGCTCGGGATTTATTCGATTCGTGAATTGGCAAATGCGAACCCCGACCGATTGAAAGCATCTCTTGGCGTCGTAGGCTTGGATTTATGGTTTCACGCAAATGGCATCGATGAGAGTAATGTACATGTGCCGTACCGTCCGAAATCAAGAGGACTCGGGAACTCGCAGGTGCTTCCACGCAACTATGTTCGCCAGCGGGATATTGAAATCGTGCTACGCGAGATGGCGGAGCAGGTAGCGATTCGCATGAGACGAATTAAGAAGAAGGCGACGGTTGTTTCGATTCATGTGGGCTACTCGAAGGACGAAGGCTTGTCGTCGATACAGGCGCAGCGTAAAATTGACCCGACGAATCGCACTTCGGTGTTATCGGAAGTGGTCTTGGAACTCTTTCGTAAGAAATACAAAGGAGGTGCGGTGCGTAATGTGGCGGTGCGGTATTCCGGATTTGTCGAAGAAAGCTTTGGACTCATTTCACTATTCGAAGATATTGAAGCAGTTGAGAAAGAAGAAAGGCTCCAGACGGCGATTGATACGGTCCGCGACCAATACGGATTCACCTCGCTTTTAAAAGGGAACGCGCTGGAAGGTGGTTCGCGCGTGGTGGCTAGAAGCAAGTTAGTCGGAGGACATTCCGCTGGAGGATTAGACGGTTTGAAATAATGGAAAGAGCGTATTTGCCGTATCGCTCGGCAAGAGAGCACAAGGATCGCGGCATGGCGAAGTGGATGGGATTTTTCCTGTCTGAACATACGACTTCCCTAAAAGATGAACGGAAACGCGTCGACCAGACGAGCATGCTGACGATGGAAGAAAAATGGATGCTGCTATCGCAATTGTATGTTGGGAAGCTACAAGCCAGTATTACGGTGCCGTATCGGATGATGCGCCAAACGCTCATTGGCGAAGTGAGTGAATTATACGAGAGTGAAATATCGCTGAAAACGGAAGAAGGCTACCGCCGCATTGCAGTGGAAGAGATTCTACAAATTCAGTTGGTGGAAGGTTTGTAAAATGTGTTGCAATTGTATCGCAAATGTGTTGTTTTCTAGTGTTGTTTCTTTTATAATAGTGGTACTAGAATAACAGAGGTGAGACTATGGCGAATATGAAAACCGCAAGTGTGAACGTAAGAATACAAGAAGATATCAAAAAGCAAGCAGAGGAAATTTTAGATCAATTAGACTTCCAAGAGCAGTAGCGATAGATATGTTTTATAGACAGATTATCCTAAACAAAGGAATTCCTTTTGAGTTAGTTATTCCAACTGCACCGAAATCACGTGAAGAACTCACAAAAGAAGAATTTGATAAGATGATGAAAGTAGCCATTAAACAAGTAGAAAAAGGACAAACAACACCGGTAGAAGAGGTTTTTGAGGAACTATATCGAGGTATGTAAATGGAACATTATAGGATAGAGATTTCTGATTTAGCTAGGGCACAGTTAGTTGAAATTAGAGATTATATAGCTAAAGAGTTATATTCTCCAGCAACTGCCAGAAAGACGCTACATTTATTAGAAAATAATATCCTTTCTCTTTCTAAATTACCCCATCGACATGAAAAAGTGGAGGATAAGGAATGGGGGAATAAAGGGATTAGGAAGTATCAGGTGAAGAACTTTCTCATTTATTATTCTATTCATGAAGAAAGTCGAGTTGTTGCGATTCTGGGTGTTATGTATGCTAAAAGGAATCCAGCTTATTTATTGAAAAAGTTACAGTAAATGAATATTCAAAACACTGTTTGAGAGTGTCCAACTATTAAACGTCTCCCGTTATTCACTAGAGTTGACGGGGGCGTTCTTTTTTGCTAAAATAGTCGTGTTGTAATTGTGAAGCACCACAGCTACAACCGCTCGGATTAGAGTACAAAAGACCGGAATCGGCACTTTAAACTGGCGAGTCTTAGTCTAAAATATAGGAGGTGCAATATGTACGCAATCGTAAAAACTGGTGGAAAACAAGTTAAAGTTGAAGTTGGTCAAGCAATCTACGTTGAAAAATTAAACGCAGAAGCTGGCGATAAAGTAACTTTCGAAGAAGTAGTATTTGTAGGTGGAGATGACGTTAAAGTTGGTGCTCCATTCGTAGCAGGTGCAACTGTTGAAGGAACTGTTGAAAAACAAGGCCGTCAAAAGAAAGTTGTAACTTTCAAATACAAACGTCGTAAAGACTCACACCGTAAACAAGGTCACCGTCAACCTTATACAAAAGTTGTTATTGACGCAATCAACGCTTAATCACGATGATTCAAGTGACTGTACACAAGAAGAACCAACGTATCGTTTCCTTTGAAATGACTGGTCATGCAAACTTTAGTGAACATGGTTCAGATATCGTTTGCGCAGGGGTATCGGCTCTAGCCATTACAACTGTGAACAGCATTGAGAAGTTAGCAGGATACCAACCGATTGTCGAAGTCGACGAGGTTGAGGGTGGTTACTTATATATGGAAGTTGTAGAAGACTTGACGAAAGAGCAAGAACATACAACTCAAATTTTATTAAATAGTCTATTACTAGGGTTAGAAGATATTCAATCGGAATATCAAGACTTTCTAGCTGTAACTGTTGCATAATCAATCAAGGAGGTGCACAACTATGTTAAAAGTGAATTTACAATTATTCGCCCATAAAAAAGGGGGCGGTTCTACATCAAACGGACGTGACTCACAAGCGAAACGTCTAGGTGCTAAACGTGCTGACGGACAATTCGTTTCAGGTGGTTCAATTTTATACCGTCAACGTGGAACAAAAATCCATCCAGGTGAAAACGTAGGTAGAGGTGGAGACGATACTTTATTTGCTAAAGTAGACGGAATTGTACGTTTCGAACGTAAAGGCCGTGACAAAAAACAAGTATCTGTATATCCAGTAATCGCTGCTGAATAATATTGAGTAGGATGTGACATTCAGTCACATCCTTTTTTTTAGGAAATTTGAGCAAGTTTAAAACTACTACGAACTTTTCAGATGTCTCTATAATTGCTATTATAGAATTTGAAAGTTCTTCGTAGTTTTGTTAGCAAAAAATGTGAATGAACCTATTTCATATCATTCAAAGCTCAAAGACTCTTAAAAATAGAAGGAGGGATTCTTATCGAAGCAGGTAAAGAAATTAAAGCGTTCGAAGAATTGGCAAAAGCTGTAGAGGTGCTTCAACAAGAAATCGGTTATTCGAATGTAGAGGCGCTTGGTGAGACGTTACAAAATATTGTAAACAATAACACTGCGCAACAAGTCGAAGGATTGCCAAGTAACGAAGTCGCTGAAAAATTAAACAAAGCGTATCAACAATTAGATTTAACAAGCTATTCGAGTGAAGAGATTCGCCGTATGATTCAATTCACGTTCTTAAAAGCCGCTAAAGAAGATGGCTTACAAATGAACCATCAAATGACGCCGGATGCTATCGGTTTACTCGTGGCGTATATGATCGACCAAATGACAAAGAAAGACGAATCATTGCAAATTGCAGACTTTGCTGCAGGAAGTGGGAACTTGCTCAGCACGATTCTATTATTCTTACAATCTGCTGGTAAAACTGCGAGTGCAACAGCCATCGATAATGATGAAGTGCTTGTGCATTTAGCCCTACAAGCATTCGCCTTAGAGCAATTGGATGTGAAGACTTCCTTACAAGATGGCTTGCAAGATTCACTCGTGGATCCGCAAGACTTCGTGGTCAGTGATTTACCAGTTGGTTACTATCCAGTAGATGCAAATGCCGCTCGTTTTGAAACGAAAAACGACGAAGGGCATTCATTCGCGCATCACTTACTCATCGAGCAACAAGTGCATTACTTGAAAGAGGCAGGAGTTGGATTCTTTATCGTTCCAACGAACCTTTTTGATACATCTGAAGGAGAGAAGTTGCTTTCTTATTTACAAAAAGAAACATACGTGCAAGCCATGTTGGCATTTCCACGAAATCTCTTCAAAGATGTGCAATTTAGTAAGTCGCTTTTAATTGTTCAAAAACGTGGAAAAGGCGCAAAACAAGTGAGTCAAGTGCTCCTTGGAGATATCCCAGAATTTAAGAACAGAGAAAAATTCAGAAAATTCACTCTAACATTCGAAATGGGTACAAGAAATGTTATAATAAATCTGTTAGACCCACTAATGGGCTTAATTTGAAATTAAAGGAGAATGTGCATGTCAAAATCAATCGCGATTAATGCAGGAAGTTCAAGCTTGAAGTTCCAATTATTTAATATGCCACAAGAAGAAGTAGTGGCTAAAGGTTTAGTAGAACGTATTGGATTAGGTGATTCAATCTTCTCAATCAGCTATGGAGACGACCAAAAATTTGAAGTGGTAGAAGATATTCCAAACCACGAAGTTGCGGTAGAAAAATTATTAGAACAATTAGTAGCTCTAAACATTATTTCTTCATTTGACGAAATCACTGGTGTTGGTCACCGTGTCGTTGCTGGTGGAGAATTATTCAAAGATTCAGCTTTAGTTGATGACACTGTTATCCAACAAGTTGAAGACTTAGCAGAATTTGCACCATTACACAACAAAGCTGAAGCGGTAGGAATGCGCGCATTCAAACACATCTTACCAGACATTACAAGTGTTGCTGTATTCGATACTTCATTCCATACAACAATGCCTAAGAAAGCTTACTTATACAGCATTCCAATGGAATACTACAAAAAATTCAAAGCTCGTAAATACGGAGCTCACGGAACAAGCCACCGCTACGTTTCACGCCGCGCTGCTGAAATGTTAGGTAAACCAATCGAAGAATTAAAAATCATCACTTGCCACTTAGGTAACGGTGCTTCAATCACTGCGGTTGATGGCGGTAAATCAGTAGATACTTCTATGGGATTCACTCCATTAGCAGGGGTTACAATGGGTACTCGTTCTGGTGATATCGATGCTTCATTAGTAGCATTCTTAATGAACAAATTAAACATTACAGACGTTAACGAAATGGTTGACATCTTAAACAAAAAATCAGGTCTTTTAGGTCTTTCAGGTGTATCAAGCGACATGCGTGACGTTGAAGCTGCAAGTGCAACAAACGAAGATGCTAAAGTTGCAGTAGAAATCTTCGTTGACCGCGTTCAAAAATACATTGGACAATATGTTGCTGTTATGAACGGTGTGGACGCTATCGTCTTCACTGCTGGTATCGGTGAAAACTCTAAGACAATTCGTGCTCGTATCATCGACGGTTTAACTTGGTTCGGTTGCGATATCGATCCTGAGCGTAACGATACTCGTTCAGAAGCGATCATTTCTTCTGAAGGTGCGAAAGTTACTGTATTAAACATCCCAACTAACGAAGAAGTTGAAATCGCGCGAGACATCGAACGTTTACGCAAATAATACAAACTGAAGGTTTGAAGAGAAACTTCTAAATCCTTGGATTTGTTTATAGTAGTGAATGTAGGAGACCGGCTAGAGCCTGTAGTCTCTCACCTATCGAATTCAAAGAGCCCCATGGCGGAACATCCGCTGTGGGGCTCTATTTCATTTCGATTCTTATTCC